>LWDU01039459.1_pt3 | contig 267271 bp, 248 predicted proteins | sample 727161 | NCBI WGS metagenome assembly LWDU01 (sample SAMN04566230, study PRJNA314399) | hydrothermal vent metagenome | isolation source: deep sea hydrothermal plume seawater | place: Mexico: Gulf of California, Guaymas Basin | collected 2004-07-11 | reverse complement strand
AAGCATTTGTGATCGCTGATGGAACTCTTTGAGAAGGCGATTCGCTTTATGCTCTTCGACTTCGGAAAAGGTGTCTTCGGCTTTCTTCTTTGATTTTGATGCTGGTGGCATTTCTGGGGTCTCACTTTCTGGTGGATTCAAGGAATGGGGAAGGCTCATCATTTGATCGACTGGTCTAGAACTTTGACGATGGACTTCAAGGCAATGGAAAAGACTCTGGCTTGATTGTCGATTGATTTGGATATCTTGAAGTGCTCGTTTGTCGGGTGTCACTCGGCTGGCTCTCTTTCTTTCGTTGATGTTCTGTTCGCGTTGCTCACAGGCTCACTTCGTTCGCTACATCAATGTTTGTATTCAATGTTGTTCCTTTAGGTATTTATAAGATTGCGGCAACGTCGAGTTTTGGATGCAACTGTCCCGTCAAAGGAACAGCTGCATCCGAATTCTGCGTCTAACGCGTCATTTCGGGAACAAGTAGTGAAGAGGAACCATTCAACGTTCTGAATGGGCAGCGTGGGAACTTCGTGACGCTTTACCCTCTGCTTCAAAGGTCTGTGAATATCTACAGGATTCTTGGCATCACTACCTACCGCGACGAATCCTGACTCATGGCGCTTTCGTCCATGTCCTATCGGTGCGTGTGTCCCTTCGTTGATTCTTCTCAAGCGTTTGTGACTCTGGGACTCGCTAATCGTTTTTAGAGAGGTGAAGCCGATTCTCTTTTCCTCTTTGGAAACTTCCTTTTGCACTCGCATCCTGAACTCTCTTCAGGAATCACCCTCATCAGGCTTTGGCTTTTGAATGCGCAGCGGAAACTGCTGCTGACGGCTGGTGGAATATGGAGCCTTCGTATATCGCTTCCTACACACCTATTTAGACGTGGAGACTCGGTTTTTCGGAATCTTTTTTGAATTGTTTTCGTATAAAATGAGGCGAAAACGACACAAAAAGCGCCTGTATTGTCTCGTGATCGCTGGGAGCAGCTCAGACAGGAATTGGAGAACTGGAAACGCTAAATTTGCGCTAATGGAGTGGTCCAAACTTGGCAGGTACAGGCTCTGTAGAGGCTGTTGGCAGGGGTATGCTGCTCGTCGACCACAGCTAAAACTGGGACAGAATTGAGACAGATTGAATTGATGAAAGCGCAGCCCTGAGAGTGCTGGATTCAACACTCTCAGGGTGTCTGCGACGCTTACGTCAGATTGACGCTAGAGGTTGTAACCCCGCTCGTCATGCAGTGCGAGGTCGAGACCACTCGACTCGTGTTCTTCTTCGACGCGAAGACCGACCGTCATGTCAATGAGTTTGAGAAGCACGAAGCTGGCGAAGCCAGCCCATGCGGCGGTGATGAGCGCGGCGGTAAGTTGGACACCGACCTGGGATGCGATCGACAGCCCGACCTGGTTTCCACCTAACGCGGCGGCACCGAATATGCCGGCCATGATCGTTCCGATGAAGCCACCAACGCCGTGAACTCCGACGACGCCGGAGAATACGGTCCGGGCACAACGACATCCAGAGAAAATTCGCGGTTCAGGGAACCTTGCATTCGAGTCGATCGATGGCGTGGACCGGCGGGCTTGGGCCGGCCATGAGATCCGCGATTGCGCCGTAGACGCGTTGCTGTTGTTTGACTCGGGAGAGGCCTTCGAAGACCGCGTCGATGACCGTGATCGCGAAATGTCCGGGATTCTCCGGGTGGACAACGATTTCGGCCTCGGGCATCGCTTGGGCTATGGCCGTGCGAATGCGCTCAGCGATTTCTTCGGGCGGTGGCCCGGCGTTGATGATTTGGAGTGCCATGGCGGGGGATGATCCTCGTTGAGAAGCTAGGGTTGCCTAATACCGGGGCGCGTCGGGATCGATTTCCTGGCTCCAGGCATCGATGCCACCGATGACGTTGAAGACCTGACTAAATCCCAGCGCGATGAATTGTTCCGCGGCTTGGTGGGAGCGGCCGCCGTGATGGCAATGAAGTACGAGCTTGGTTTCTCGCGGGAGCCCTTCTATGCGTGCGGCTTCTTCCTCATTGAGCAGAACGGCACCCGGAATGGCGGCGATGGCACGCTCCTCCGGCGTTCGGACGTCGAGCAATTCGATGGGCTCATTTGCGTCGAGTACGGCTTTGAGTTCCTTGACCGACATTTTCTGCACCTTCGGTGCGTTGGGGTTGTCGACCTTGAAGGCTTGGCCGTTCGGTGTGTCGGCGACATCGATCGTGATTCCATCGGCGCGCGGGGCAGAGATCGGGTCCAGCAGGATGACGAATTCGGTGGAGGCGCCTGAAATGATGGCTTCGACGTCGGCGGGGGTTCTCGGCGCGATCGAGAGATTGGATTGGAACGAGGCATCGACCACGAGATGGAGCTCTCGGCCGGGCCCGCCGTGTTCTTCGGCTGCGAGAGTCAGCGCTTCAGCAGCGGGGGCACTCACCTCGATCTTTGGCTGCACAACTTCGACCTTCTCGACGCCGAGTGTCTCGTAGATTTCGCCCGAGCCAAACATCTCCTGGATGATGTCGCATCCGCCGACGAATTCGCCCCTCACATAGAGCTGGGGCACGGTCGGCCAGGAGGAAAAAACCTTGATGCCATCGCGAATATGCGGGGCGGCAAGAACATCGACGGTTTGATAGTCGGGCAGCATCGAATCCAGAATGCCGACGACAGTCGCGGAGAAGCCACATTGTGGCGCCTGCCGATTGCCCTTCATGAAGAGCACGACGTCGCTTGCTCCGACGAGTTCCTTGATTTCCTGATGGACGGCTTCTTCGAGGGCCATGTTTTCTCCTTGGGGCGCGCTGTCCGGACTCGCCTAATTGATCGCCTTGGACTGGGCGATTGCGATACGTCTCTGTCAGGACTTTGATGAGTTGGATGTGAGTGAAGCGAATGTGGTTTCGGTGAGGCCGGCGATTTTGTCTGAAATTCGGAGATCGGCCTCGGGATCCGCTCTATCGTGCCTGTGTACTGATTTGAGGGGGCGATACTCGCGTTTTTCGAACGCTCGCATCTGTCTTCTAGCGGGCATATCGAGTGCGACTGGCTGTGGAACAGCTCGGCACTGTTCCACAGCTGCGAAGTCTAGCAGATAGAGGGCGATTCACGCGGTTTCGGGTTCTCGGGTACAGCCGGGGACCCGGGGCGGCGGCGGCAGGTCGGCTTCGAGATCGACTCAGCCGGAGACAGCGCTGCTTTCCTTGATGCGATCCGAGCAGGCGGTGAGGATCGGGTCGACATCATCGGCGGCCAGATCGAGAAAGGCCCAGGCGGGCTGTGCCGAGAGGTCGAGATCTTCCAGTGGGCGCGAACGTCCGACTCCGAGCTTCGACAGGCACAGGCTGGTGATCGTCGTCAAGGCGCAGACCCGCGCGACCTCGTCGTCGAGTTCGGCCAACATTCCAGGGTTGTGATGATGTTGGATGGTCTGAACGAGGCTATCGGGAAGGCCCCATTGCTGCACGACCGCGGCACCGAGTTTCGCATGGCTGAAGCCGAAAACCTCGTTCTCGACGTCTGTGAAGCCTCTCGCTTCGTTGTATACCGTCGCCATCACGTGCTCGTAGTCTTCGCGATGGCTGTTGGCGAGAGCAGTCTTTCCGATGTGGTGCATGAGTCCAGCGGTAAACGCGACATCGGGATCAATGGCGATTCCCCGATATTTGGCGAGCATTGCGGCGGCGGGGACCTGCCAGGGACGAATGCTGCCAGAGGAGCTTCTCCATCAGGCCGAATCGCTTGTAGGCGTCTTTCATCGATGCGGCGTCCTGCTCGATCAGGCTGCGAATATCGTCGATCGAGCTATCCGGGTTGTCGGCGGCCTGGACGACTTTGCCTGCGATTGCGGGCATGCTCGGCAGGTCTCCCTCCGAGGCCTTCAGCTAGCTTTCGAGTGGTTGGTGGCTCATGGACGGACCGGCTCCGCACGCGCCGTGTCAGTTGGCTGTGGCACGCAAAACGCTGAATCGATTCGAGAGTCGGCCGCGGGCCTTCCTCACTCGGACTTTTGACCAGAGCGGAGCTTTCCATGAGCATTTGATTTGCGTGTTTGTGAAACGAGCCCGATAAGAGCGTTCTCAGACCGCGAGTATTGACCTGAGAGCACCAGCCCCAAGGTTTCCATCGGGGGGCGCGGGCTCTATGCCCTCTCCATCGGAGGCGATCCAATCCACTCGAAGCCGTCCCTCCGGTCCGGGTGAATCAATACCCCCGCTCCGTTCCCGCGCCGGGAGAACATTGCCGTACGGTCGAGGCGATCCGGTCACATTCCAGGGTTTCGGTGACGCCGCCGGTGACCTGAGAACAGGCTCCGCTATGGGCTTGGGCCTCAGCCGATGCGGCGTCCGCCGCGAGCGCGGTCGAGCAGGCCTTTCGACCCTTGTACTCGACGCAGATCTCGCATTCGATCGAGGTTTGGTCGAAGGCCGTCCAGATTACGGCTGTGACGAAGGCGATTCCGATCGCGACGCTGATTGCGGTTCTTGCCATGACGACCGAGTGGTCTCCTGAAGTTCGACGAGGTCGGCCAGGATATGCATGGCCTCCACGCGCTGGGGCGTGGGTTCGTCCTCGACTTCATCCTCTTCTTCGCCCTCAGTGTATGGCGTCGCGTCGGCTCCGCTCGCTTCTTTTTCGCCGCTTTTCCCTGCTTCGCTTTCGGCGGCCGCGCTCTCCTTGGAGTTCTCCGTATCCAACCCCGGAGCGTCTTCCAGATTCTCGGAGGACTCGTCGCTGGACTCGGTCGAAGTGTTTGAATCGGCCGACTCTGAATCGTCGGTTTCATCTTCGGCCTCTTTGCGTTCCCGAATCAGCTCGGCCAGATGGATGACATCGCCTCGGGCCGCTTGCTTGGTGAGTTGTTCGGTGATCTTTACGAAGTCCTCATTCACTTCGACTCTTAGAGTTGAGCGTCGATTGAGTTCGAGGATGACGTCACTAGAGAGTTCCGACCAGTCCGGCTTCATGCGACTCATCGGCGCGACCGGTTTCTCGAGAAAGGGAGGGATCATCTGACTCGTGAGCGAGTAGTCGGTATAGCGTTCGCCGAGATCTTCAGTTGCAAAGACCGACGGAAGAACGACGTCGGCTGCGACACCGTCATGTTGAGTCGACGCGCCGCCGGGGCGGAAGAACATGGCGGTGGTGACCTTGATGGCGCCGAGGCGTCCGGGCTGGTTGACGAAGCTCTGGACCGTTCCCTTACCGAAGGTGTGGTCGTCGCCGACGATGATGGCGCGCCCGTAATCTTTCATGGCACCTGCGACGATTTCAGAAGCCGAGGCTGTTAGGCGAGATGTGAGGATCACGAGGGGGCCGTCGTATGCGATTTCTTCATCGGTATCGGCGAGAACCTGGATCTCCGAGAAGACGTTCTTGACCGCGACGATGCCGCCTTCGCGAATGAAGAGTCCGGCAATCTGAACGGAACTCTCAAGCTTGCCGCCGCCATTACGGGACAGATCGAGGAGCAGCCCATCGGCCTTCTCGGCTCGGACTTGACGCAGTAGGTCGCGAACATCCCGTCCACTCTGGCGCTTGTTTGGATCCGAGTCACCGTAGAAGGTCGGCAGATCCAGAATGGCGAGTTTGCGGGTCTTGCCGCCGATTTCAACTTCTTTGAACTCCACGCTGGCGGCGGAGTCGGCGATGGTGACCTTGTCCCGCGTGATTTCGACTTCGAGCCGTTCTGTCGTGTCTGTCTTGCGAAGGAAGGTGATCTGGACCTTCGTGCCTCGCTCTCCGCGGATGATCGAGACAACATCACGAAGCGACATGTCGATGATGTCGACGGGGTCTTGATCGCCCTGGGCAACGGCAATGATCTTGTCCCCGGGCTCGAGGGCCGACGCCTTGTCCGTCGCACCGCCGGGAATGATTCGCTCGACGATCGCATACCCATCTTTCGAGGAAAGAGCGACACCGATTCCATCGAGAGAAAGGCTCATCTGGATATTGAAGTCTTCGACGGCCTCGGGTGGGTAGTAGGTTGAGTGTGGGTCGAGGGCGCTGGCGAAGGCATTGAGGAAACCTCCATAGATATCCCGGGGTACGAGTTCACTGACCCTTTTGGTCATGAGCTCGTAACGATGGATCAGCTTCTCTTTGGCTTTGTCGAGTTCAAGATCGCTGCTCAGATAATTCGACATTTGGAAATGAACGAGTCGTTCAACGAGTCGCTCACGGTCATCCTTGTCCGCGGGATGCCCGCGCTTGTGAGAGTCGAGAATCAGTCGAACATCGGTATCGAGCGCATAGTCTTCATTGGAAATGAATTCGCGAACCTGGGATTCCATTCGCGTATAGCGCGTGATCAGGTCGGCATGAATCTGTTCGAGGAGTTCGCATTCACCATTCTGCATTCCGAAGAAGACGCCCCGCAAGCGAACGCGCAACGTCGAGACTTCGTCGGTGAGAAAGAGGCTCTTCGAGGGATCGATGTCCTCGATATAGGAGTTGATGGCGCGCTCGCGCAGCTCGGGATTGAGATCACGAAAGCTGATATGCCTTTTCAGCAGACTCTTCACGAGGTCCCAGCTCCGTCCGCACGTCAGCTCGGGCGGCGAAAAGACACTTGCCCCCGCAGGACCGGCTGCCGCGATCGAGAGGCCCATCGAGAATAGGACCGTCGCCGCCAAAGCGAGGTGTGCGATTCTGCCAGATCGGCGAACGCGACTCGGACCGGTCGGGAAATTGGGAAGAATCTGGGCTCGGTGTTTTTGCATCATTACTCCCATCATAGAGAGGGGCGCCTGCGCCGTCAGGTTCACAGACGATTCTTCTCCGCCTTTTCAATCGGTCAGCGGCCACAGATAGCTGAGCGCGGAGGCTCGTTTCTGGCGAGAAGGGATGAGATTGACCGAGGCTCGGCTACGCTCGGCGCCCCGAAATGCCGGGTTGTTGCTCAAGTTCTGATTCGAGGCTTGCTGGTGGCGTCCGAATCCGAGCACCCCAACCCGGAATTGCACCGAAAAACAAGGAGACACGTCGATGGCCGATTTTCACTATCAGGAAATGTTTGAGCTCGGCCCCGACGAAACGGAATATCGAAATCTCGGCGCCGAGTATGTGTCGACGATCGAAGTCGACGGTCGAACGATCTTGAAGATCGATCCCAAGGCGCTTTCGACCCTTGCTGCGGCCGCCATTCGCGACGTTTCCCATCTCTTTCGCCCGGGCCATCTCGCTCAACTGGCGAAGATTCTCGAGGATCCCGAAGCCTCGGAGAACGATCGCTTCGTCGCGCTCGAACTGATGAAGAACGCGAATATCTCTGCGGGCATGATTCTGCCTTCTTGTCAGGACACGGGAACCGCGATCGTCGTCGGCAAGAAGGGTCAGGACGTCTGGGTCTCCGGCAATGACGAAGAGGCGCTCTCCCGAGGAATTCATCAGACCTATACCGAGACAAATCTTCGCTACAGCCAGCTCGCTCCGATCAACATGTACGAGGAAAAAAATACCGGCACAAACCTTCCTGCCCAGCTCGATCTCTATGCGGTGGAGGGAGACGAATACAAATTCCTCTTTGTCACCAAGGGCGGTGGCTCCTCGAACAAGACCTTTTTGTTTCAAGAGACGAAGGCGCTGCTCAACCCCGAATCGATCAAGAAATTCTTCGCGGAGAAGATCAAGCTTCTCGGGACCGCTGCTTGTCCGCCCTACCATCTTGCGATCGTGATCGGCGGAACGTCTGCGGAGGCGACACTCAAGACGGTCAAGCTCGCGAGTTGTCGCTATCTCGATTCGCTTCCGACCTCGGGGAACGATCATGCGCGCGCCTTTCGCGATGTCGAACTCGAGGAGGAGATTCTCCAGTTGACCCGAGACGTCGGGATCGGCGCGCAGTTCGGTGGAAAATATTTCTGCCATGACGTGCGGGTGATCCGGATGCCTCGGCATGGCGCCTCATGCCCGGTTGGAATCGGCGTTTCATGTTCAGCGGATCGCCAGATCAAGGGCAAGATCACGAAGGAGGGCGTCTTTCTGGAGCAGCTGGAGACGGATCCGGCGCGCTTCATGCCCGAACAGATTGCCCACGAGCTGACACGGGATCCAGTTCCCATCAATTTGAATCGCCCGATGGACGAGATTCGTGCGGACCTTTCGCAGTACCCGGTGACGACACAGTTGGCGCTTTCGGGAACGATCATCGTTGCACGGGATATTGCCCATTCGAAGCTCAAGGAGCGGCTCGATGCGGGCGAGGATCTCCCACAATATTTCAAGGACCACATCGTCTATTACGCCGGACCGGCGAAGACGCCGGAAGGTTATGTCTCGGGTTCTTTCGGCCCGACGACGGCGGGTCGGATGGATGCCTATGTCGAACTCTTTCAGTCCAAGGGCGGCTCGATGGTGATGCTGGCCAAGGGCAATCGTTCGAAGGCTGTCACGGATGCGTGCGCCGCGCACGGTGGTTTCTATCTCGGATCCATCGGGGGGCCGGCCGCAATTCTCGCCAAGAACTGCATCACGAATGTGGCGATCGAGGAGTACGAAGAACTCGGCATGGAAGCCGTCTGGCGAATTGAGGTCGTAAATTTTCCGGCCTTCATCATTGTCGATGACAAGGGAAACGACTTCTTCGCCCAATTCTGATCGGTTCCTGTCCAGCTCTCGTCGCAGCTCCGTCATCTCGGGCGTCGCCGCGATTGCCTCCGATGGGGCTGTCACCGGCAAGCTCTTGGCAATCCGTGCGCAGGATGCGGCATTAGGCCGCTGAGAGAATGAATCTCCGTCACTTGAGCGGCCTGCCCCGCACTCACCTCATGAGCGATAAAGCGCGTTCGAAGTCGAACGTGGCAGGTCGCCTACGAATGAGGCCATGAGTCAATGGCAAAAGCATTGCTTTGGATACATTATGGGTTCTGCACCTGCCTCGGTTTGGCAGTGATCGGATTGGCTGCGGTCTCCGCATCGGCCCCGCCCCCCGAAGCTTCGTCCATGCTGCGCTCCGACTCCGCATCCCGTCTCTAGCCATCCAAGGAATGAGTCCATCACACCCTGGATGGACTGCCGCTTCGCCGTACCTCGAACGGCGGAGCGGCTTCATCTTGGGCGCCGCCGACGCTGCGCGCGATGGCCCTCGAATCCGCGCTGTGCTTGGATCCCGTCATGCAAAGCGTGACGGTGACGGATTTCGAAGATCCGCGAATCGAGATCTACCGAAATTTGAAAGACCGGGAGCTTGCGGGCTCGATGGGACGTTTCATCGTCGAGGGGCGCGGCAATCTCCTCGTTCTGCTCCAGCGTTCCGCGTATCAGCCCGAATCGATTCTGCTGAGCCCGCGGACCTACGCGTCGATCGAGACGGAACTGAAGGCACTGAAACCTCGATGCCCCGTCTATGTCGCCGATCGACCCATCTTCGATCGCCTGGTTGGATTTCCGATCCATCGCGGATGTTTGGCGGCCTGCGCGCGGGAGGATGTCGACGACCCGCTCGAATTGGCGCGGCGGGCGCTTGCGAAAGAGCAGGCGCCTCGCCTGATCGTTCTCGAAGGACTGGCGAACCTCGACAATGTCGGACTCATTTTTCGCAACGCGATGGCCTTTGGAGTAAGGGCCATTCTGCTCTGTTCGAAGACCTGCGATCCTCTCTATCGAAAGGCTATTCGAACGTCGATGGGGGGATCACTATGCGTGCCCTTTGCCCGGGCGAAGAGTTTCCCCGAGATGCTCTCCGGCCTTCAGACACTTGGATACGAAGTGTTGGCATTTCATCCGAGTGCGGACAGTGTGTCGATTGAGTCTCTTCGATCGGGGCAGATCGGTCCGACGGCGCTGTTATTCGGGACGGAGGGTCCGGGGCTGACCGAGAGTGCTCTGGCGGCGGCCAGTCAACAGGTTCGGATCGACATGGAGCCCGGTGTCGATTCCCTGAATGTCGGGGTGGCCGCGGGTATTGGACTATCGCTCTTGCGATCGTGAGATGTGCCGATGCGACTTCGAGTGTAGATGGCGTAGATGAATGAAAGAAACGAGTGATCAGGGAATGAAGAATATGGATCCACCGATTCTCATCTTGAAGACCGGGGAGGCGCTTGCGCCGGTGAAGGCGCGGTGTGGGGATTTCGAGGATTGGATTGCGACGGGGCTCGGTCTTCCTGTCTCATCGCTGGCCGTGGTTTCGGCTCATCTTGGAGAATCACTTCCATCGAAGTCGTCGATTTCCGGGGTCGTCGTGACCGGGTCTCCGGCGATGGTGACCGAGCGGCCCGATTGGAGCGAGGGGGCGGCGCGCTGGCTGGCCGAGCTGGTGGAAAGCGATGCAATGCCTGTACTGGGCCTGTGTTATGGCCACCAACTCATCGCCCACGGACTCGGCGGAGAAGTTGGACCGAATCCCCGAGGCCGAGAGATGGGGACCGTTGAAGTCACTCTGCCGCGGGATTCCGAAAACGGCGAGCGCGCGCGTTTGGGCCCACTTTTCGAGCCCGGCGGATTCCCCAGCCATATGTCTCATGTCGAATCGGTGCTGCGACCACCGGAGAATGCCAGGATTCTTGGGCGGACCAAACTCGATCCCCACACGGTCCTACAGTTCGGACCGCGCCAATGGGGCGTTCAATTCCATCCGGAATTCGATCGCGACATTATGCGGGGCTACGTCGAGGCGCGTCGGGAAATTCTTCTCGATGAAGGGCTCAGTCCGGACGCCATGATTGCCGGTGCCGAGGAGACGGAGGCGATCACCCGGGTGTTGGCGCGGTTTGCGGAGTTGGTCGCGGCGCTCTGAGCTTCGCGACTTGACGGGCGCGGCGACCCTGTGATGGCGAGTCCTGGCCCAGAGTTCTCTTCAGCCCCAAGGTCCCTTGCGTACTTCTTCGCGATGTCGCTTGACCTGTTCACCGTAGACCCAGCGTAGTCACTGCGAGCGATTGTTTTCGTCGAGTCCCTGGAATTCGACGGCCACCGTCTGCTTGTGTTTTGCCGCGGTTTGCGAGTCCGCGGACCGCCGGATTTTCGCGGGCAGCACGAAGCAGAGTGGACCCGGCAATTCGAAATGACACACGACGTCTTCGTCCTCTTCGAAGTCGTCCTCGCTTTGAAAGCGTATTCCGCCGGCCGAGATGTCAACGAGATCGTAAATGGAATCGTGGGGTCGGCTTCGATGATCAGCCGGTACTCTTTGGAATTGGAGTTTGTCCAAGGTCCCACCCGGGCTGGCCAAGGCCTTCGGGAGCCCTACAGCCTTGAAATTCCGCTGCGATGAGACACTTCCGTTTCGGTGATGAAACTCCCGTCTCGAGCCGATTCGCCTGAGTTCCCGAGGGGGTCTACGTGCCCGCTCGTTTGACAGAATTCGACAATCGGAGTGATTGCTCTTAGAGTGATCGCATGGAATATCGTGTTGCCGAATTGGCCGTGGCGGCCGGAATTGCCGTCGACACCGTGCGCTTCTACCAGGCGCGAGGCCTGATTTCCGCCCCGGAACGCCGGGGACGGTTCGCGATCTATGACGCCGGCCATCTCGAACGGATTCGTCGGATTCGGGCGCTGCTCGAGTCGGGTTTCAGCCTGGCCCAGATCCGCAGCCTCCTCGACGCGGAATCCGAGTCCGAAAATCAAGTCGCTGCAAAAAGGGCCTCAGATCGGGGGCTCCTCGAAGCGCTCGCGGAAAAGAGTGTCGGTGCCGGGACCGTCTCACGAAGCGAACTCGCCACGCAAACCGGTGTGCCCGAGGCCTTGATTGGCTCGGCGATCCAGGCCGGCTTGATTGCACCGATCGAAGTGAATGGCGTTCAGCGTTTCACGCGCACAGATCTCGAGATGGTCAGTTCAGCACTCGAGATTCTGGACATGGGGCTCCCGCTCGACCGGTTGCTCGAGATGGCCGCGTTTCACGCCGCCCATGTCGATGCCTTGGCCGAGCAGGCGATTGACCTTTTCGATGATTTTGTTCGGAAGCCAAACTCCGACCCCGACCCCGACGCGGATTCGCCGGGGGGCGCGGCCGCCGATGATGATCCGCACGCAACCGAACAAGAGGAAGCGGTACGGAAGGTGTTTGAGCGCCTTTTGCCTCAGACGACCCAGATCGTGGCGCTGCATTTTCAAAGAACAGTCGTTTCACGGGCGCTTGCCCGGTTGCGCGGTCAGGGGGACTCCGCCGCGCTGGAAATGGCACTCGAAGCGACTCAGTCCGCACGCCTGGAGGTTCAGTGGCGTTAGGTGATCTACCCACCGGCGAAGAGAAGCGAATTCGCGTGCGAGAGATGTTCGATCGCATCGCGCCGCGCTACGACGCTCTGAATCGTGTGATGTCCATGGGGCTCGATCAGCGATGGCGTCGTCATGCGTTGGAGAAGATTGCCGTCGGGCCTGATGATCTCGTACTCGATCTCGCCTGCGGGACCGGAGACTTCTGCGAGCTCGCTGCCAAGCGCGGTGCACGGGTGGTCGGCGTCGACTTCGCTCTACAGATGTTGCGTTGGGCGCAGACGCGCGGGCTCGACTCCACGACGGTTCAGGCGGACGGCGAATGGCTGCCCTTTCAAACGGGCTCAGTGGACGTTGTGACCTGCGGATTTGCTTTACGCAATTTTGTTTCACTGAATGCCGTGATGCAGGAGATCGCACGGGTGGTTCGGCCAGGCGGTCGAATTGCGCTGATCGACGTCGATCGGCCCGCTTGGGGACCCGTGCGTGCCGCGCATTCGCTCTACTTCGATCGGATCGTTCCCCTGGTGGGCGGGCTCATCTCCGATCGGGCCGCCTATCGCTATCTCCCTCAGTCGACGGCCTATCTACCGCCTCCCGAAGAATTGAAGACCATGTTATCCGCGGCGGGATTTCTCGAGGTCCGCCGTGAGGTCCTGTTATTGGGTTCCGCGCAGATCCTCACCGGGGTGCGTGGGCCTCTTACGCCGGTTGTGGGGCAATCGAAAGCGAGTGTCTCAGAATGAGCGTGCCGACTTCGCCATCGGGTCGAGTATTGACCCCCGAAGAACGAGATGGGTTGACGTCCTGTGTGCGGGAAGCTCAGGCATCGGGTGAGGTGCGCTGGCTCGCACGAGTCGTGGAAGCCGAAGGCAGCGGTGTCCTCGAATGTTATGCGCGGGCCGAAGATCAGGATCGCTTCTTCTGGCAACGAGCGGAGGCGGGCGACCTTTTTTGCGCGCTCGGCGCCGTAGATGAGATCGAAAGCGATGGGCCGGGTCGCTTTGCGGATATTCGAAAGTGGTCGGCCAGTCTTTCGAAGAGAATGGATTGGATCGGCGCGAATCGATCAAGTCGCAGCGAAACCTCCCCGGTTTATCTCGGAGGCTTTGGCTTCGAGAACGAGATGGCGTCGTCCCCCCATTGGAAGGCGTTTCCGGCAGCTCGTTTCGTTCTGCCTAAATTCATTGTCGAGCAGAGAGAAGAGAATGAAACAACCGTAGGCGGGAAGGGCGGATCCCGCTGGGTCCACTTTGTACGCGTCGAGCCCGGGGCGCCGGCGAGCGCCGTCGAATCCGAGCTATTGGGTCGATTCGACGAGGTGCTGACGATGAGTTCGTCCACCGGTGATGGCATCGGCGAGGATTGTTCAAGAGACCTGGGGCGCGCGGGGGAAGTCGGGCCCGAGTACATCGTCCGAGCTGATCGCCGACACTCGGTTTTCGAGGCGCAGGTTCGACGCGCGATCCAGGAAATTGAAGAAGGCGGACTGGCGAAAGTGGTTCTCGCCCGTTCATTGTCCGTTGATCATGACGTGCCATTCGATGTCCCGGCCTTTCTTGCCCGGCTTCGAGATCTCTATCCGAGTTGTACGTTGGTGGCGATTGGTCGAGGGAAGGACACGTTCTTGGCGGCGACACCGGAACGGCTGGTTCGTGTGGCCGGTTGCGAAGTCGAATCGGCGGCGCTTGCGGGATCGGCTCCGCGCGGCCGTCATCCAGAAGAGGATCAGGCCTTCGCTGCGGCGCTGCTTGGTAGCGAAAAGGAAAACGAAGAACACGCCTATGTCGTGGCGTCGATCCGCGGTGTCGTCGAAGTGTTATGCGATGACTTCGAATGCTCGGCCACGCCCGAGTTGCGGCGCCTGGTTGGGATTCAGCATCTAGAAACCCGATTGCGAGGTCGTCTGCGACTGGAATCCGATGGTCAGAAAGTCATCGATGTGCTCGGCCTGGTCGAGGCGCTGCATCCGACGCCCGCGGTCGGTGGGTTGCCGGCCACGGAAGCCATGGCATGGCTGAAGCATTTTGAGGGACTCGATCGAGGCTGGTATGCCTCGCCGGTCGGTTGGCTCGATCAATCGGGCGGTGGCGATTTCCGGGTCGCATTGCGTTCGGCCCTGATCCGTAATGGGCTTGGCCCGACCGGTGAATCCGGGGCCAGCCATGCAATCTTGTTTGCCGGCGCGGGAATCGTTGCGGGTTCGGAACCCGAGCGGGAGTTGGTGGAGACCCGAATCAAGTTGCGGGCGCTGCTTGCGCCGATGACCGAGATCTAACCGTGTCCTCTGCCGACGCTTCCTCCTTTCTCGCCGACCCGACGGCTGTCTACACCTTCGTCGGGCGATTTTTCAACGCGTTGTGCGCGGCCGGCGTAGAACATGTCGTGCTTTCGCCCGGCTCGCGCTCGACTCCGCTTTCGATTTGTGCGGATCAGACGAATGGGCTTCGAACATGGGTTCAGCTCGATGAGCGATCAGCCGCATTCTTCGCCCTCGGACTTGCCAAAGCGACGCGGCGGCCGGTGGCCCTGGTCTGTACATCGGGGACGGCGGCTGCCAACTATTTCCCCGCCATCATCGAAGCGCACTATTCGCGGGTGCCCTTGGTTGTACTGACAGCGGACCGGCCGCCAGAGCTGCGGGATTGGGGTGCCGGACAAACGATCGAGCAGGGCAATCTCTATGGCCGTTATTCGCGTTGGTCTGTCGAGGTTCCGATTCCGACCGGCGGAGATGCGGCTGAGAGGGTGGCCGATAGAATCGCCAGCCGCGCGGCGTCCATGGCTCTGGCTCAGCCGAGCGGGGCGGTTCATCTCAATTGGCCTTTGCGCGAACCGCTTGTGCCACCCGCGGACTTTCCGCCATCGTCACGCCGAGCGGAAGAATCTTCGAGGATGCAGTTCTCGGAAGGCAGAGTGTCTGCGGAGCCCGAAGATGTTCACGAACTCGTGGAGATCGTTCGGTCCAATGAGCGCGGCGTGATCTGCTGCGGCCCAATGGATATCGAAGCGCCTTTTGCCCTCGCAATTGCCGAGTTCTCCGCGGCCGCGGGCTGGCCCATCCTGGCCGATCCGGCTTCGCAGCTTCGCAATGTTTCCGAAGCGGTCGGCGCTCCGGTTCTCGACCTGGGCGATGGCCTCGCGCGAGCCGATCGATTCAAAGCGGAGATGCAGCCTGACATCGTTCTGCGAATTGGCGATTCCCCGGTTTCGAAAGCTCAGCGCTTGTGGATAGAAGCCAGCGCGCCGAAGGCCGTCTGGTGGCTGGATGAGGGCGGCCAATGGGGCGAACCCTCGCATCTCGCAACCCGCGTCGTGCGCGGCGGCGGCCACGACCTGCTCGCGGCGGCGAGCCGTGACCTGGAGGGACATTCGGGCCGGGAGAGCGAGTGGTGTTGCATCCTGGAGTCCGTCAATGCCCTGGCCCGAAAGGTCATGGTCCATCACAACTGCGCGGAGGAGTCATGGTCTGGTCTGGCGGCGACTGCGGCGGTGACTCGGAGTGTGCCGGAGGAGGGCGTGTTATTCATCTCGAATAGCATGTCGATCCGGCTCCTCGATCTCGCTTATGCGAATGGTGGCACGGACCTGCGTGTTCTCTGTAGTCGCGGCGCGAGTGGGATCGACGGGATTCCATCGACGGCTCTGGGTATCGCGGCCGCCGGTCGGCCCACGGTTCTGCTGACTGGGGACCTCGCGTTCCTTCATGACCTGGGCGGTCTACTGATCTCTCGGCAGGAAGAGCTGCCGCTCTCGATTGTCGTTCTCGACGATAATGGCGGCGGCATCTTTTCGTTTCTTCCTATCGCCGCACAGGGCGAAGAAATTGGTTTCGATCGGCTCTTTAGGACGCCCCATGATGTCGATCTCAGTCGAGCAGCCGGGCTTTTCGAGCTCGCCTATCACTGTGCGGAGGATCTCCCTTCTCTCGAGTCCGCACTCCATGAGAGTTGGGAAACGCCCGGTGTTTCGATCATCCACGCTCGATTTGATGCGAAGGCGAACGAATCAGCGTTTCGCAAATGCGTGACAAGTATTTGTGACGCCGTGGATGCGGCACTTGGCGAGGGCGCTTCGTCATGACGAGGCGCGAACATGGAATGTTTCGAGATGGCGAAGTCTTTATCGATGCGTGTGGCGTTCGTTTGCGCGCGGTCGTTGATGGGTCGGCGTTAGGCGACGATGCGGAAGATGTAGCGGGAGACACGGTACTCGTTCTGCACGGCTTTACGGGAGCTGCGGAAAGCATGGAGACGGTCAGGGCTGCTCTGTGCAACCAGTACCGAGTCGTTCGCTTGGAGTTGATTGGGCATGGGGGGAGTGCTTCGCCCGCGGAATCCGATTCCTACGCGATGAAGTCCTGTGCTGAGCAGATCGTCGAAGTGGTGCGCAAGCTTGCGCTTCGTCGGCCGCATCTGGTTGGGTACTCGATGGGCGGCCGCGCTGCGATCGCTGCGGCGGTGGCTGCGCCGGAATGCTTTTCGAGCCTAGTCTTGATTGGCGCGACCGCGGGAATCGCTGATCCGGCCCTGCGAAAAGAGCGGTTCGCCGCGGATTGCGCGTTAGCAGATCGAATCGAATCGGCGCCCCTGTCGGAATTCGTGGACTCGTGGATGGCGCTGCCGATCTTTGCGAGTCAGTCGAGTCTTGGGGCGCAAGCGCTCGAGGGGGCGCGGGTGCAGCGCATGGCGAACGAAAAAATTGGACTCGCAAACAGTCTTCGGGGAATGGGTGCTGGCGCACAGCAACCGTTCTTTGATCAGTTGGGATCGATTGCGGTACCGGTATTGCTCGTCGTGGGCGAAGCGGATGCGAAGTTCCGAGGCATCGCGACTTTGCTTGCAGCAGACCTGCCCGATGCGCGAATCGCGGTCGTTCCCGGCGTAGGGCATGCCGCTCATCTCGAGGCGTCCGATGCCTTCGGAAAACGCATCAGCGGTTTCTTGGCTGAGGTGGCAGCTACGGCGAAGAAGCCGACGACGAGTCCATCGGAAGTCATCTCGCCGGATCGCTCGGATCGCGGATGAGCGACATGCAAGCCGGAAGCTCGGTCGCTTCGCCGGCCGTGTCCGCCGGGTCGGCCTGGCTGATGGCTATCCGACCTCGAACTCTTCCGGTTTCGATTGGACCGGTTCTGGTTGGGACGGCAGTCGCCTTTGTCGAAGGTGGGGTTCGCTTGGGGCCTGCGCTGGCCGCTGGCCTGGGCGCTCTACTGCTTCAGATCGGCTCGAATTTCGCCAACGATGTCTATGACTTCGAAAAGGGAGCGGACACGGCAGACCGGATCGGCCCGCCCCGCGCGACACAGCTCGGTCTTCTTTCTCCTGCCGAGGTGAAGCGCGCAATGATGCTTGTCTTTGCCCTTGCGACATTGGTTGGCGTCTATCTCACCCTCGTGGCGGGTCCCGCGATCATCGTGATCGGTGTGGTCTCGATCGCCGCCGCCATCGCCTATACGGGAGGCCCTTGGCCACTGGGGTATCACGGGCTCGGCGAAGTCGCGGTCTTTATCTTCTTTGGGCTGGTGGCCGTTCTCGGAACGACTTTCGTACAGCTGGGATCGGTTCCGGTACTCGCCTGGTGGGCCGCGCTTCCCGTCGGATTCCTGGCTTCGACGATTCTCGTCGTCAACAACCTTCGCGACATCGAGACCGATGAACGGGCCGGCAAACGCACGCTGGCGGTTCGGCTGGGTCGAAGCGGCACTCGCTGGGGATGGATCTTGTTAGTGTTAGGTGCGTACGCGGTGCCCGTCGTTCTCTGGTTGAGTCTTGAAGTGGGCATCTGGGCTCTGCTTCCGTGGCTGACCGCGCCCCTCGCATTTTCTCTTTGGCGTGTCGTTTCGCGCGAGGAAGATGGACCTGCCTTGAACGAAGCGCTCGCGGGAACGGCCAAGCTCGGCGTTCTGTTCTCGCTCTTTTTTGCGCTCGGGATCAGCATCCCCTTCGGGTTTTGCGCGTGAGAATAGGGCGCGCCGAAATGCGGGCCTTCACGCTTCCCCTGGTCGAATGCTTGGCCACCGCCCACGGACCCATTCGGGTGCGACAGGGCCAGCTCATTCGACTCTTTAGCGACGATGGTTATCGCGGCCAAGGTGAAGCGACGCCGCTTGCCGAATTTGGAACCGAGGATGGGCCTGCCAGTCGGCGGGCACTGGCTCGGGGAATCGAGGATCTGATTGCGGCCGGATCGTTTTCCCTCGAAGACGGATTGGCCCTGATTTGGAAGTCCGCCTCGCACTCACCCTGCGCACGGGCGGCCCTGGATTCGGCTCTGCATGATCTGGCCGCACAAGAGATGGAGCAGCCGCTTTCGACCTGGCTGCACATGCACTCAGGGCTGGCCGGCCGGCCGGCCTCTCGAGTGGCGGTTCAGGCGATCGTTTCGGGAGGTGAGCCGGAGAGTGTTTGGTCCTCGGCAGAGAGGCTCGTGGCGGAAGGGTTCGACGCCTTCAAGCTCAAGCTTGCGACGAATCCCGACGGCCGGGGGCTCGAAGCCGATCTTGCGCGGGTGGCTGCGCTCCGAGACTGCATTGGGTCGGAGCGACGCATCCGACTCGATGCGAATGAAGCGTGGACCTTCCCCGAGGCGATGGCGGCGCTTGATTCCCTCGCGTGTTATTCGATCGACTTTGTCGAACAGCCCGTCCCGAGACATGAGCTGATGAATCTGAGGGAGCTCGATCGATGCGCCGCCATTCCGGTTGCCGCCGACGAGGCGCTTCTCGGGTCGGGGTGGTCGGCGTGTCTCGAATCGCGGTCGGCATCGATCTTTGTTGTGAAGCCTTCGGCGTTAGGCGGAATCAGGCCGGCATTGGCATTGGCTTCCCGTGCGCGTTCTCTTGGTATTCGCGTCATCTGGTCGAGCCTCATCGACGGCGCAGTCAGTCGGGCGGTCGGAGTCGTATTGGCCGCCGGTCTGGGATCCGAGGGTGAAGTGCATGGGCTTGGGACGGCGGGACTTTTGGCGCGTGATCTCGTCGATCCCGTCACGCCGAACGTGGATCCTCAGCATGGATCGATCTTGTTGAGGAAGTCGAACGGATTGGATTGTGCCTTGGGTGATCTTGTGGATGAGGATAGTGAGATCTGGGGCGAGCTGAGGCTCTTTGAGCGGCGATCGTGATGGAGTTAGCCGATCACGGCGTCGACTGGATCGGCGCGCTTGCGAAAAACGGCGATGCCGAAGCGTTGATGATAGGTGGTGAATCGATCTCCTACGCACGGCTCGGCGAAATGTCTCGAAATCTCGTGAATGACCTCAATGCGCTCGACCTCGAGGCGGGGGACCTGGTTGCGGTTCTCGCGACACCCTCGGTGCCCGGTGTCGCGCTCATTCATGCGCTTCTGGATCGTCGAATCGTGCTCCTTCCCTTGAATGCTCGACTGGCGGAAATAGAACAGCTCGATTTGTTGATGCGAGCGCGGCCGCGCTTCTTGATCGTCTCGGAGAGCATCGATGATGGGCTCGCGCATCGGCTGGTCGAACGGGGGGAGTGCGGTCTGGTTTTGCTTTCCCCGGGCGAAGGTCGATCAGGAAGCCTGATCGAGAAGCGATCCGGCGTGCGGGGCGTCGATGGGCCCGACATAGACCCGCACTGCGATCGTGAAATTCGCAGAGGGCTGGACCTCGCCCTCGTCTTGTCGACATCGGGAACCAGCGGGCCTCCAAAATTGGCGATGCTCAGTCGAGAGAATCTGGTCTCGAGCGCGCGGGCGTCGACCGAGATGTTAGGTCATCAGCGCGACGATCGATGGCTTCTGTGTATGCCGCTCTTTCACATCGGGGGCCTGTCCGTGCTTGTGCGGAGTGCGCTCGTCGGAACCAGTGTCGTGGTCCACGAAGACTTCGATCCGCAGCGCGTCGCGGACAGTCTCGAGGCCGATCGCATCACCCGTGTGAGCTTCGTTGCGACGATGCTCGAGCGTGTAATCGATGTGCGCGGCGAAAAGCGATCTCCGGCGAGCCTTGTACTCGTGTTGCTCGGAGGCGGGCCCGCAACGACCGAGCTTCTTCATCGCGCGGAATCTCTCGGCTATCCCGTTGCGCCGACCTATGGGCTGACCGAGGCGGCGTCTCAAGTGGCGACGCGCCCGCCCCTGCATGAAGCGGAGCGTCCGATTGCGCCCGACCGTGATCTCGCAGCTGGATTGCAGGCGCTGGCTGATGTGGAACTTCGCATCGTCGATGCGGACGGGGGACGGGTTGCCGATGGCGTCGAGGGTGAAATCTGCGTGCGTGGGCCGATTGTGATGCAAGGGTATTTCGAAGATCCCGTTGCAACCTCGGAAGCCATCGCAATCGGATGGCTCATGACCGGGGACATCGGCCGGCTCGATGCGGCAGGTCATCTTCGTGTGCTCGATCGGCGCTCGGATCTCATCCTCTCTGGGGGCGAGAACGTTTATCCCGCCGAAATCGAATCCGTGATTGCGAGCCATCCCGATGTCGAGCAGGTGGGCGTGACAGGCCGACCGGATGCGAAGTTTGGTTCGAGGCCGATTGCTTTCGTGGTCTGGCGCGGTTCGGAACCGATGGACGCGGAGACCCTGGAAGCGTTATGTCGGGAGAGACTGGCCGGGTACAAGGTCCCGGTCGCATTTTTCGAGGCGCCGCATTTGCCACGGACGACATCGGGCAAGCTGATTCGGCGCTTGCTCCGTCGTGACGCGTAGGTTGGAAGAACTCTACATCGAGGGTTGCTCGTTCTTGAGTGCGTCCGACACGACTGCCCGGACGCGTTCCAGCATCTCCTCTGCAGCGCAGGCGGCGACTTCTGCTGCAGGTATCACGGGCAGGATCTCGATCGAAATATCGTTGCGGCCCTGGAGAATGAATCCGCGTTTGGGCAGCGCTTCTGCGGTTCCCCGGACGATGATTGGCTGAATCGGAACCTTGTTGCGCTCGGCGATGTGGAAGGCCCCAGGCTTGAAGGATCGAAGTCGACCGGTGGAGGAACGCGTGCCCTCCGGAAACATCAAGATCGAATTCCCATCCGCGAGCGCGCGGTCACAGTGGCGCATCATCATCTGGATACTGCCGGCTTTCCCGCGCTCGATCGGGATGTAGTCGCAGAGCGTCATGTTCCAGCCCACGAAGGGGATGCGGAAATTTTCGTGCTTCGACACCCAGCGGAAATGACTCTGCAATCGGAACAGGACGAGGATATCGACGAGTGATCGATGGTTGGCGACCAGTACGGTCGGCCCCCCTTCATAGAGATTCTCGCGGCCGACGACGCGGACCCGCCAAACCGGATTCAGCCATGTATAGAGGCTCGCCCAGAGTGACGTGAAGCGGTGTAGCAGGAAGCGGCGTTTGTCGAAGCGAACGGTGACGGCCCAGATCAGAACCGCAAAGGGGAAGAGGAGAACAGAAGAAACGAGCATGAAGCCCCAGAAGAGAAGCGAGCCCAACATTTTCATCATCAGCTTCTTCCGGTCTCGCAATTCGCACGATTCTCATGGCGTGTGCGGCAGGCGTCAACGAAGGCCTCGAAGAGTCGCTCGCTCGCAGGGCCCGACATTTTTTCCGGATGCCACTGGACGCCGATTTCCCAAGAAACATCGCCTTCGGCATCGGCTTCACACGCGCTCACGTGTTCGATGGCTTCGATGATCCCGTCCGCGCTCGTAGCGACCACGCGATGCATTGGGCCGACGGCGCGAACGGCCTGATGATGCAGGCTGTTTACGTCGCCAGTCTGGGACTCGAAGATCCTGGCCAACAGACTCGTCCTTTCGATGAAAATTGCGTGACGCGCGTCCGCCGAGAGCTTGTGGCATAGAGCTTCCGGGCGCTCGCTGGGCAGGTGGATGTCGAGTTCACCGCCTCGAGCGAGCGCCATGAGCTGCATTCCATAGCAGATACCCAGAATTGGAATTCCACGACGGTCCGCCGCCGCAAATAGCGCTCGGTCGAAGTCGAGCTGCTCACGGCTCACGAGATCAAGCTTCGCATCGAGAGAGGAGCCTTCCGCGGATGCAGAGCTTTCCGCCGATGCGGAGCCTTCAGCCGATGCGGAGCCTTCAGCCGATGAAAAGTCGTCGCCGCCGGGGAGAAGGAGCCCGTCGAGCGAATCGACGAGCTGCTCGACTTCCGATTGGATCGGAAGCTGATGGGCTCCGGCGCCAGCGACCGTGATGGCGTCGGCGTAGCTCCGATCGATGTAATGGTAGCTGCGTCCCTCACGCCATCGGCCACGATCGTCCAGACAGAGTGAAATGCCGATTTGGGGGCGATACATGGCGCGAGCATAGCCATCTGCGGCATCCTGATGGAATGGCACAAGTGGTGATTGCAGGATGCGGATATGTGGGAAGCGAACTCGCGCAAATGCTCAAGGAAGACGGTCATGAGGTCTTCGGAATTCGTCGGGACGTGTCTGGGCTAGATTCCAAGATTCGGGGCATAGAGGGGGATCTCGCGGAGCCCAAAACCCTCGGACCGGCTCCGAAACGAGTGGAATGCGCCGTCTACTCTGTGTCCGCGGACGAGGGTTCGGAGCACGCCTACCGCCGAGCCTATGTCGATGGCCTGGCGGGGTTTCTCGAGTGGCTGGCCAACGAGGGACAGCGTCCCAAGCGTCTCGTGATGGTTTCGAGTACGTCCGTCTATGGCCAGCGGCGCGGTGAACACATCGATGAAGATTCGCCGACGCATCCGACACAATTTCGGGGCGAGACACTCCTCGCGGCAGAGGGCCTTGCGGCGGCGAGCGGAATCTCGACCGTCGTGATCCGGTTCGGCGGAATCTATGGCCCGGGTCGAGAGAGCCTGGTCGGGCGTGCTCGCGACGGGCAGCTCGAGCTCCGAGACGCAGAGCATTTCACGAACCGTATCCATCGCGACGATGCCGCTGGGGTATTGCGGCATCTCCTGTTTCATCCGTCCCCGGCTCCCCTCTATTTGGGAGTGGATAATGAGCCCGCGGAAGAGGCGCAGCTGTTTCGCTGGTTGACCAAAGAGCTCGGAGTCGATGAGCCCTGGCTGCGAACCGCCGAGGCGACGAGTCAGGATCACCGCACCGTGGGCAGCAAGCGCTGCAGTAATAGGCTGCTTCGCGAGAGCGGCTATGCCTTTCGCTATCCGACCTTTCGCGAGGGGTATGGCGAGCTGATGCGCTTGCGGAGCGTTCGATAATGGCTGAAGGCTCCAATTGGCTGAAGGCTCCCAATTGGCTGAAGGCTCTAAGAATGGCTGAAGGCTCTGATGACTGATCCCTCGAATGGGTAGTGGCCCTCGCCTTGCGCCCGAGACGCAAATGATGCCCGGCGCGGTGTATTCGCCTTTTGCAGATCAAATCTCGGGCAGCGATGGACCGATCTATCCGCTGCACGTCGGCGATACCTGGCGCGACCCTTTCGTGGGCGCGCGATCGGAAGACATCGCTTCGGCGGATCACCCGCGCCTGCATGCTTACGGAAACACGCGTGGGCTGCCGGAACTCGTAGAGCGCGTCCGAGAAAAGCTGCGCAAGCGAAACGACCTCGAACATTCGCCCGAGGAGATTCTGGTGACGGCGGGGGCAACCGGGGGGTTGGCGACCTTGGCGGGTGCGACGCTTTCGCCCGGCGATGAGATGTTGATCCTAGCCCCGTTCTGGCCCCTGATTCGAGGCATCTCCCAGAGCTTTCGGGCCACGCCCGTCGAAGTTCCCTTCTACGATCGTGTGTCGACGATGGAAGAGGCTGTGGCGGCGGTTGAGTCGAAGATCACGAGTCGAAGTCGCGTGCTCTATGTGTCGACGCCATCGAATCCGACCGGGCGAGTGATTCCCGGCGAATGGCTCGAGGCCCTCGCCGACCTCGCACGTCGCCATGATCTTTGGGTCTTCGCGGACGAAGTCTACGAAGACTATGTCTACGAAGGTGAACACGTTTCGATGGCGCGCTTCGCATCCGAGCGAACCGTCTCGGTCTACTCCGTTTCGAAGAGTTATGCGATGGCCGGCCAGCGCGTCGGATATCTCGCGGGACCGGAGTCGATCATCTCGGAAGCGCGGAAGATCGGAACGCATATCTACTATCACGCGCCGGTGATTGGCCAGCGAACGGCGCTTGCCGCGATTGAAGGCGGTGCTGCCTGGATCGAATCCGCGCGAGAGGAATATCGAAAGACCGGGGCACAGATCGCGGAACTGCTGGGTCTTCCCGCTCCCGATGGTGGAACCTTTCTATTTTTGGACGTCAAGGATCGACTCGACGATCGCGGCCTTCACGGCCTGCTCGAGGACTGTTTTTCGCAGGGTGTGCTGGTCGCGCCGGGCGGGTCTTGTGGCGAGGTGTATGGTGATTGGATTCGGCTGAGTTATACCGCCGCCCCGCCCGACGATGTCCTCGAGGCGGCACGTCGATTGGCCAAGGTCCTGGGCCGATCTTAGGTCGGTGGTTGCCGTTCTCTCGCTTGGAAGGAGTTGCCCAGTGCTTCGTAGGCTCATCGTTCTGCTCGTCTCGGTTTTTGTGACCGGTTGTCTTGGTGCGGCGGGTTCGCTCGCCCCTTGTGACTCGGAATCGAACCATGCGGCAATCTGTGGGCTGACGAATCCCGAGGACATGGGGTTCTTGCCAGATCCTGAATGGATCGTCGTCAGTGAGATGGCGCCTAACGAGCAAGCGGACCAGTCGGGAGAGAGCGTGACACCGAGCGGTCGATTGACCGCAATCCGGCTCTCTGATCTGAAGCGACGGTCGCTCTTTCCGACCGATCGATCCGCTCCGGACGCCCCGGAAATGGCGTCGCAGCCGGCGTCCGGGGATCCGGTGAGCTGGGGAGACCCGAGTTGCCCGGGGGAGCCGGATCCGATGAAGTTCCAGCCGCATGGAATCGATGTCGGAGTAGGGGAGACGGGACGTGCATCGGTCGCGGTCGTCAATCATGGCAGTCGGGAAGCGATCGAACTCTTCGAGATCGTCGACATGGATGGGCCGGCGCTGGTCTGGCGGGGATGTGTGCCGATGATTCCGAATCGCAGCGCGAACGATGTGGCTTGGCTGCCGGGTGGCGCCTTTGTCGTCACGAATTTCATGCCGCTTCTTGACCGTGTGTCGATGAAGGCGATCTGGACACTCCTCAAGATCGGCTTCGGCGCGAAAACGGGATCGGTCCTCGCGTGGGCGCCGGGGGAGCGCCTCCAGGAAATCGAGAACAGTGAGGGCAGTGCGCCAAACGGTGTCGAGGCGTCGGCAGACGGTACGAGTCTATTTGTGGCGGAATGGGGCGGTGAGTCGGTGTATCGGCTTCGGCTGGTCGGAGACGGTCCACCTCAGCGAGATGAAGTCAGTCTCGAACAGAATCCCGATAACCTGACCTGGATGCGGGACGGTCGGCTATTGGTGGCCGGACAGCACGGTGGCGTCTCCGCGTCGATGAGCTGTGCTTCCATTCAGAATGCAGGCTGTGATATTGGCTACTCCGTGTACGTGATTGATCCGGACGCACTCACGGCGTCGAGACTTTTCGAGGGCCGTGGCGCTGCAAGTGTTGCGCTGGAGATCTCACGGGACGACGCAGGCGAAATTTTCGTCGGCTTCTTCATAGGCGATCAGATCGAACGCGTTTCGCGGGCCGATTGAGGTTTTTTCATGTCGATTGACGTTGTCATCAATGCTCCTTCTACGCCGGCGCGAGAAGCCGGAATCAAGTCGATGCGACTCGCGATGGCGGGAGACGTCGAAGCCTGGCTCGAGCTCTTTGCCGAGGACGCACGACTGCAAGACCCGTATGGGCCATCGCCCATGGATCCGACAGGAGCCGGCCGCATCGGAAAGCAGGCGATCGCCGAGTTCGGCTCGATCTTCATCAGGCCGGACAGTCTGCGATTTGAAATTCGTCAGACCCTGATGTCGGGCCATGCTTGTGTGAATGTTGGGACCATTACAGTCCGTCGTCCGGACGGGAAGACGGCGTGGACCGAAGTGGTCAACGTCTACGAGGTCAACGAAGCGGACAAGATTACTTTGCTTCGTTCGTATTGGGATTTCGACGCCAACCTGCAGTCGGCGTTCTAGGTCCACGATTGCTAGTCGTCGAACGCAGCAATCGGATGGAGAGGCTCATGGAGGGTCTCGCGAGTCGATTGATGACACCGGGCGGTGATCCCCTTTCGCCTCGTACAGTCGTCGTTCAGGGTCCGGGGATGGAGCGCTGGATCGCTCAATCCATCGCGCGTGAATACGGGGTGCTGGCGAATACGCTCTTTCCGTTTCCGCGCGGCTTTCTTGATCGCGTATTCCGCTCAATTCCAGACCCCGCGCATGCGAAGGCAAACGCGAACTGGGAATCTGGAAAGCTGACCTGGCGAATTGCCAAGCTCATCGATTCGAAGCGGGACGAATCGGATTTTCGACCACTCGCCAAGCATCTGCAGGCGACGGACGGCGATTGGCGAATGGTGCAATTGGCGCATCGAGTCGCCAATCTCTTCGATCAGTACATCACGTTCCGTCCCGATCTGGTTTTTCGGTGGCTTCAAGAATCGACGCTTCCGATCTCCGCGGATGAGCGCTGGCAGGCCCGTTTATTTCGTGAGATCCATTCCGAGATCGGGTCGGGCCATGTCGCGGATCGGGCATTGGCCTTTGGGCAGGCACTGGTCTCGAAAGACGCGGCGCTCGTCGAAGAACAACTGCGCGTTGAGTTCGGAGCTGCGGTGGAGATCTTTGCGGTTTCGACCCTCCCGCCCCTCTACCTGTCGGTGATTGATCAGTTTGCGACGGTCTGTGACGTGCATCTCTCGGTCTTGAGTCCCTCGAGCGAATACTGGGCCGATCTCTGGCGCGAAGTCAAAGATGAATCTGGATCCAGTGATGAGAGGGTTTTCGATCTCGATGGGCCATCGCATTCGGCGACCCTGCTCGCGGGCCTCGGACGACTCGGCGGCGAATTCCAGCGCAACCTCGAAGAATTTTCCGAGGCTCATGACGGTGGCGTCGATCTTTTTGAAGTGCCGGGCGAGGCGTCCGAATCCCCCACGATACTGGAAGGCATTCAGGCGCGACTACTTCGCCTCGACGACGTATGGCCCGACGTGGATCAGAGTCAGTCGGCTGATTCTCCGACTCGCGCGATGAAGCAGCGCGTTTCTCGGGCCGATGACTCCATTCGCGTTCATGTCTGTCATGGGCCACGGCGCGAACTCGAGGTCATCCTCGGTTGTCTTAGAGAAGCCTTTGAACGCGATGAATCTTTGATGCCCGAAGACGTTCTCGTCATGGCACCCAAAGTCGACGAGATCGCCCCGGATATTGTGGCCGTCTTCGGGGCCTCATCGGAGGACGCTCAGGCGATTCCATATCGAATCGCGGATCGGGGTGCTTTCCGGCGCTCGAAGGTCGCTTTGGCCTTCCACGATCTACTTGGCCTGCTCGGTGGCCGTGCGACACGCAGCGAGATTTTCGATTGGCTCGCGAACGAGTCAGTCGCCGCACGTTTTGGTCTCGATTCGGGCGGGCTCGAAATTCTGGCCGAATGGGCCGAGAGGGCGGGCTTTCGATTCGGGTTGGACGAGGATCATCGGGAGCGAATGGGGCTCTCTCGTGAACGCGCCCATACACTCAGCGGCGCAATCGATCGCTTGGCACTCGCCCATGCGGTTGGGTCCAGCGAAGACGTTTTCGCCGAAGTGTCCGCCGTCGTCCTCGACGGACTAGGGTCTCCCGATCTGTTAGGCGCGCTGGGCGATATCGACCAGATCCTGCGGAATGCATTTCGGATGACATCAACGCCAAAGGATCTTCGGACATGGTGTTCGGAGCTTCGCAAGCTCCTGGATCGTTTGTTCGAACGAACGGATGCGAATGCCCATGAGCACGCCCTGATTGGGGAAGTGTTGACAGATCTGGTGGATTCCTCGGAATCGGCGGCCTTCGACTTGGCGATTCCTTTCGAGGCCGTTCGCGAACGCTTAGGCGCCGCCATCGAGTCGGCGCCTGCGGCACAGCCCTTCTTGTCTGGTGGCGTCACGTTCTGCGAACTCGTTCCGCTCCGGGCCATTCCGTTTCGCGTCGTCGTGATTCTCGGGATGAGCGACGATGCATTTCCCAGAGGCCGCTCCGCCGTTGGCTTCGACTTGATGGCTGATCATCCTCTGCCGGGCGACCGGACGACGCGTAACGATGACCGCTACCTCTTCCTCGAAGCACTCTTGTCTGCGCGAGATCAACTGATTCTGACCGTACCCGGACGCGATGTGAGAGATGGGCGCGATCTGCCGCCCTCGGTCGTGATTTCGGATCTGCTCGACATGATCGAAGGTGTATTCGAACTCGATTCGATCGATGAAAGCGAAGATGCGAAAGCCGGGTCGTCTCCCCTGCGCGATTGGCTCGTCGTGAGACATCCGTTACAGGGCTCGAGTCCTCGATACTTCGAGGCTTCAAAGGATCCGCGGCTACTAGCGCGGGACGCGGAGGCCTTCCGCGGTGCGCAGGTGCGACGCACGGTCCGAGATGGGGACGGCGGTCCTCCACGTCGCTTTCTTGCTGAATCCGGAACGCCCGTTGCCCCGGAAGAGGGGCTCGTCCCCGCACTTTCACTCGATGCGATGGTGGTTCGCATTCTTCGATCGACGAGAACATTTGCACGAGAAGAACTGGGGCTACGGCTTCCCCGGCCCGAGGCTTCCGTGGAAGATCTGGATCCAATACTGCTGGGCGGATTGGCGCAATTCGATCTTGGAAACGCGATGCTCGACATGCTTCGAGAGGGCGCTTTGCCCAATGAGGTGGCAAGGCGTTTATTGGCCGAGGCATCGGTTCCCGTGGACGTCGCGGGTCGTCTCTCTCTGCATTCGATGCGCTCCGAAGTCGAAGTGATCGCTGAGATCGCGGCCGAGCGATGCGCCGGGGAAGCTCTGCCGGATCATGAATTCGAGTTGGACCTCTACGGGGATGCAGGTTCGGCGGACGGAAGCGAAGGCGCGGTCGACACTGGCGGCCGCATCGTCGGCCAACTTGCTGGCCGTTTGGATCAGCTCCGGACCAGCGGACGTGTCGCGGCCGGCTTTACGCGAATCGGGCGGCGCTCGGAACTCGATCTTTGGATCCGACACCTCGTGCTTTGTGTCTTGGTGGAAGAGGGTGGGGCGGGATCGGGCTCGCCGCTTCCTGAGCCGAATAGCATCTATGTGGGGCGGGGGGATTCAAGGACTTCGAATGAACGGGTCGTCGTGTATGCGCGGGTCCCCGATGCGCGCGTCCATCTGACGCGAATCTTCGAATGGGCATCGAGTGTTGCCTTGGCACCCTTGCCCTTCTTCCCGCGGACGTCGTGGGAATATGCCGAGAAGGCGATCGCAGAAAAAGTGCAGCAGGGGATGCGAGGAGCTCATCAAACCTTCGAGGGGGGCGACGGCTGGAACCGCGTGACGCCCGAGTCACAGGAAGAACTGGAATTTGCGCGAATCTGGGAAGGGTGGTCTCCGCTTGATTCGCAAGGCTCGCGACCGGGGGCTTACGCCTTTGATGTGGTCGCCGAAGAGTTCTTTCGGCCGATGCTCCTGGCCCGCGAGGTGTACTCGCGATGAAGACACTCGATCCCTGGGCACTCGAGCTCGGAGGCACGCGACTCATCGAGGCGAGTGCGGGTACAGGCAAGACCTATACGCTGACGACAATCTATCTGCGTCTACTCGTCGAGCACGATCTCCTGCCGTCGGACATCCTGGTCGTGACTTATACGCATGCCGCGACAGCGGAGCTTCGGGATCGAATCAGAACTCGAATTCGCGAAGCCATAGCGATCGCAGAGGCAGAGGAAGGCGCAGTGAGCGAGCCGGCGGCGGACCCGGAACTCACGCGCCTGGCAAGACAATCCCGCGAGATCGGAGCGGAAGGCGGTCGGTCGGATCCGCTTCGACGCGCGCTCCAGGAATTCGATGAAGCGGCGATCTTCACGATTCATGGATTCTGCCAACGCACGCTTGCGGAACACGCCTTTGAAAGTGGCATGGCATTCGATGCCGAGTTGGTCGAAGAGTCCCAGACCCTCGACCGTCGAGTCGCCCATGACCTCTGGTCTCGGCTGCTTGCCGGGGAGGATCCGAGCTTCGTCGAATGGCTTCGTTTCGGTGGCGGAAGTCGTTGGCAATTCGAGCCAGAGGAACTTCGGCGCTCCATCCTCGAGGTGTTGGGGGCGGATGAGGAGATGCCGATCTTGCCGGCCATCGAGTCCGTGGACGCATCCGGCGATCTCGATGGTTTGCGAAGGGCGGCGGAGCAGGCCTGGAGTCGCTGGGCGGATTCCTGGCGGGTGCGACGAGAGGCCGTTTCGACACTTCTCTTAGGCGATAACGATCTGAGCGGGAACAAGTATAAAGTCGTTACGATCGGAACGAAGTGGTTCCCGCTCATGGATGGCTGGGTAGAGGCCATCGCGGCGTCAGGAGATGGGAAATGCATGAACGCGGTGGAGCTGCCCGCGTGGTGGAAGAATGTCGTACCCGATGGCCTCGTTTCAGGGCTCAACAAGGGCGGCAAGCCGATCGAGGATCCCTTCTTTGGCCAGTGCGCCGAGCTGAAAGAATCTCTCGATGCACTCGACGGGGCGCGTCGGAATCGGGCCCTTCTCTTGCGTCTGTATTTCGTCCGGGAGGCCCGCGCCGAGGCGCGCAAGCGCCGTGACGAGCACCATATACTCTTTTTCGATGACCTGTTATGCGAACTGCGTTCGGCCCTCCGTCCCGAAGAAGGCGACCGGCTCACGCAAATTCTGCGGAGTCGATACCAATTTGCGCTGATCGATGAATTTCAGGATACGGACCCGGTTCAGTACGAGATCTTTCGACGTGTCTGGCACGAGGCAGGGGAGGACCGAGAAGGTGGTTTGTTTTTGATCGGCGATCCGAAGCAAGCGATCTACTCGTTTCGTGGGGCGGATGTCTTCACTTATCTCGCTGCGCGCGATGACGCCGAGGCCGGTTTGCACGGGCTCGGTATCAATTGGCGATCGAGTGCTGGACTGATCGCCGGGATCAACACTCTGTTCAGCCAACCGAAGCAGCCGTTCGGACTCGCGGCGATCGAATTCAATGCTGTGGCGTCGAGGCCCGGTCTGACAGAAACCTTCGAAGTGCCGAATCGGTCGACGGCAGGTCTTCGAGTTGTGATGGCCCATCGAGAAGAGGCCAGGTCGGCCGGCGTCGTAGAGGAGTCCGTTGAAAATGGATTCCAGCAGCGTTTTGGTCGCACGACATTGATGCGAGTACTGGCGAGTGATGTGGCTGACCTGCTCGATTCCGGAGGCACGATCGACGGGCGCCCGATCGAGCCCTCGGACATTGCGATTTTGTGTCGGCGAAAAGTGGAACTGGCGGGTGCGCGCCGCGCGCTGGAGGCGCTCGGCATTCCCTGCGTCGATCGGGGCGATTCGGATGTCTTTGATTCGCGAGAGGCCTGGGAATTGCTCAGCGTATTGCGCGCCTGGATGCGGTCGAGTGATCCCCGGCTACTTCGCGGGGCGCTTTCGACCGCCGCGCATGGACTCGACGCAACGGCGATTCGAAATCTCGAGGATGATTCGCTTGAACTCTCCGCCGTTGCCGAGCGCTTCGGTGAGTATGCGCGGGTCTGGTCGCAGTCGGGCTTTGGCCTTGCCTTTGAATCCTGGCGCCGAGCCGAGTCGGTCACCGAGCGACTGCTCGGCTATCAGGATGGCGAGCGCCGCCTCACGAACTGGCTTCAACTGGCTGAGCTGTTGCAGCGTCGTGAGCATGATCAGGGCGTCTCACGGATCGGGTTGGTTGCCTGGCTCGAGCGAATGATCGCGGCCTCGGACACTCGAAGTGAGGCGGGTGCGGACGCATCGCTCTTGCGACTCGAGCGAGATGATCAGGCGGTGTCGCTTGTGACGCTTCATCGCAGCAAGGGCCTCGAGTACGAGATCGTCTACTTGCCGAGCCTTTGGGAAGAAGCCTCAGCGCGGGGACCCTCCGCTGAGTCTGCGAAGGATGCAGCGACGTCGAGGCCGCCGATTCGGTTCCATGATGTGAAGACGGGGAGGAGAAGTCTCGATCTGGGGAGTCCCGACTATGCCGAACATGTCGAAGTGGGTCGCGAGGAAGCTTCCTCCGAGCAACTTCGCTTGCTCTATGTCGGCTTGACTCGGGCGAAACAGCAATGTGTCATTTTGTGGGGCGCGATCGGAAAGGCTTACGCAAAAGCGCCGATCGCCCAATTGCTGGATGCGCGCAGGACGGAGAGCGAGGGTGAGGATCGCGTGAAGTCGGCGAAGGCACGCCGTGGGTGGTCGGATACGCAATGGGTGGACGCCTGGCAGGCAGTGGCGGAAGAGGCTGAGCAGCTTGTTCCAGGCGCAATCTCGATCGAGTCGGCTCGCTATTCGGTGCGCGAACGCTGGCGTTCGAATCAGCTCGAATCCTCACCGCTGGAATTTCAAGCCTTGCGACGAAGGCTCGAGCGCCCCTTCGTGACGACGAGCTTCTCAGCGCTCGTGCGCAATGCACAACATGTTGACCAATCGAATCAGGCGCACCCGTCCACTCGAATGCCAGAGCCGCTCGGGGGACCCGGGGTGACTGGGCGGGATCACCAGGATGGCTCTGCGGACGACGTACTCCGGGAGATTCCGGGCCTTTCGAATCTGGCGGCCTCGATGGATGAGTTTCCGCGGGGTGCGGAAGCGGGGACTCTGCTTCATGATGTTCTTGAGCATGTCGATTTCTCAACATGCCGAGCAGATGACCCGGGCGGGACGGAAAAAATTCGAAGTCTGGCCACCCAGGCGATCCACGGAAGTCGATTCGGATCGAGCCTAAGCGAGAAAGCATCGCTAGTGGATCAAGTGGTTCATGTGGCCGTCTCCGTTGCACGCACGCCACTTCGCCCCGAGGTGGATTCGTTCTGTCTGGCGGATCTACTTTCCAGACAGCAGAGGGCCGAGATCGAATTTACGCTCGTAGCGCCGGGTAGCGAAGCCGCGGAAGGCTTTTCGCCGTCATCACTTTCAAGTCTTTTGACCGGTACAGGCGCAGACGAAGAGTCGACACTGTTTCGTTATGCGAGTCGACTGTCGGAGATGGGTTGGCGAGAGCTTCGGGGATATCTGCGAGGCTTCATCGATTCCGTATTCCACGACGGTGAGCGCTACTACCTGATCGACTACAAGTCGAATCATCTCGGCTCGCTCCAGGAAGATTATGCACCGGCGCGTCTGATCCAACCGATGATCGATCATGACTATGTTCTTCAATATCTCATCTATTCGATCGCGCTCGATCGGCATCTCCGTCAGAGGCTTCCCGCTTACGACTACGTGGAGCATTTTGGAGGCGTCTACTATCTCTTCTTGCGCGGCCTGGCCGAAGCCCACGAACCGGACTGTGGTGTCTTTTTCGATCGGCCTTCTGCAGAGATTATTCGCGGTGCCTCGGCGCTCCTGGGGTTCGGAACGAAGGGGAACTCATGAGCGAATCGGGCGAAGAAATGCGGGACTGGTCGCCGATGACGGGAGTGAGTTTGCTCGATACCGGTCGCTTGACCGGCGTCTTGTCCGCCCTCGATCAGCAATTCGCGAGTCGGTTGTCCCGGCTCTACGGGGAGCACAGCGCGAGTTGTTGCTGGGCTCTGGCGATCGCGAGTCGTCAAGAATCCGCAGGTCATGTCTGTGCGGATTTACAGCGGCTCTCACGCGTCGGATTGAACGCCGAAACGCCAACGGGCGCGGTCACCTATTCGGCGTTGGCAACCGCGCAGACGGTGGAGGAGTGGATCAGCGAGTTACGCACCAGCTCGCTGGTCGAACTGGAAGCCGCACTCGATACCGATTCGGAACGCGAGGCTGAAGCGGCGAAACCTCGGCCGCTCGTAATGGACGAACAGGGTCGACTCTACTTGCGTCGCTCCTACCGAAGCGAAATCAGGTTGGCGGAACTCATTCGGGCTCGAACCGAGGCCGCGGATCTCGAGGTGGATTCGGAATTGGCTGGGCTTGGGATTCGACGCCTATTGCCGGAGCTGAACGAGGACGATCCTGCGCCGCGAATCGCGCTGGAGACGGCGCTGGCTCGGCCCCTGTCCATTGTGACGGGGGGGCCTGGCACGGGCAAGACTACCTTGGTCGCACGATTTGTTGCGTTGCTAGTCGAGCAGGCCCTCGCCAAAGGCGATCGCGCGCCACGAGTCCGATTGCTCGCACCAACCGGCAAGGCCGCAGCGGCGATGGGTGCTGCCTTTTCGCTTCAGCGAAACGCCTTGGATCTCTCGGATGAGATTCTCGCGGCCATGGAGATCACCGCCGAGACGGTGCATCGCGCACTCTTCCAACACTCTAGGCGCCGCACATTGGGTCGAGCTTCGGACTGGACCTTCGAAGCGGATGTCGTCGTGATTGACGAAGCATCGATGGTTGATCTCGAATGGATGACGCGTCTGTTCAGTGCTTGTCGATCGGTGGGACGGGTCGTTCTTCTGGGCGACCCCTCGCAGCTGGCTTCGGTGGATTCGGGCGCCGTCTTGTCCGAGCTCTGCGAGGCGCCGGCCGAGAAAGCTGAATTGGGAGCTGGCTTGTCCGCCCCCGGACCCTCTGAAGCCTATTCTCCCCAAACGAGACCGGGCAGTTCGGCGGTTGCGTCGCCTGGACTTCGCGACTCGATCGTGCGGTTGCAAAGAAGTCATCGCTATGACGATGCTGGCGGAATCGGCCGGCTCGCCGAAGCCATTCGAGTGGGGGACGAAGAGGCCGTGATCGGCATTCTGGAAGATCCGCTCCAGCCGGCGGTCGAGCTCTGCCCGATCGAGTCGATTTCTGAGACCCGTGCGCGACTCGTTCGCGCGAGTCGAACGATTCATCAGGAAATCGGAGGGGCAGACACGGAGAGCGATAAGCTCGAACGGTTGGGTCTCTACCGAGTGCTCTGTGCGCATCGCCGGGGCCCCCTTGGTGCCGAGGCGCTTTGTGCAGTACTCGACGAAGCAGCGGCCGCGCAGCGTCATACCATTCGTCGATCGGATTGGTGGAGCGGCCGAATGCTTTTGGTGACCCAAAATGCGCCGGATCAGAATCTGTGGAATGGGGATGTGGGTTTGATCGAAGAGACGACGATGGGATTGCGCGCGATCTTTCCCGATGGCGCGGGGGGGGTTCGTGTTCTTTCTCCCGGTCGCTTGCCCGCGCACGAAAGTGCGATCGCGATGAGCGTGCACAAGAGCCAGGGTTCTGAATTCGATGTGGTCGATCTAGTGTTAGGCGATGTGCTGTCGAGGGTCATGACGCGGGAGCTGGTGTATACGGGTGTGACTCGTGCGCGATCGAAGATCCGAATCCATGCAAGTGAAAGTGTTCTGCGTGATGCGATCGGACGGCGGGTTTCGCGGGACTCAGGTCTTAGCGACCGGGTTTGGGCGGATTGAATCATGGCCGCAAAGCGAAAACCATCGAATCGGAAGCAGCGTCGCCCGAACAGTGCCAAGGAGAACGTGAAGGGAAAGCGCAGTCCACCCCCGGTGCTCACAGACGATGAAATTGCGCACGGCGAGCCGGGGCGGGTCGTTGCCCATCATGGTGTCGCGGTCCTGGTTCGTTTCGATTCCGGGGCCGAACGCCAAATCTGGCTCTTGCCGGAGCAGCGCGCCGTGGCTGGAGATTGTGTGGTCGTTGCACGAGATCGTCTGGTTGTGATGCCGGCGGAGGGCGTGCTTCGTCGACTCGACGCGCGTGGGCGCGAGCGAACCATCGCGACGAATCTCGACGTTCTGGGAATCGTGATTGCGCCCGAGCCCCGCGAGCCGCCCGGATACATCGATCGCGGATTCGTGATTGCGCGTGCAGCGGGAATTCGACCGATGCTCATCTTGAACAAGACGGATCTGCCGGGCGCATCGCCACTCGCCGAGAAATTGACTGAAATCTACGGGGCTTCGTGCGAGATTTGTCTGGCATCGGCGATATCGGGTCAAGGCGTGGCGGAGCTTTCACGATCGATCGCCGCCGGAAAACTCGGTGCACTCGTTGGTCCTTCAGGCGTAGGTAAGAGTTCTCTCTTGAATGCTCTCGTTCCCGATTTGGACCTACGCGTCTCCGCACTCAACCGCGGAAGTCAGAAGGGTCGTCATACGACGACGACGGCAACTGTGCACGACCTGCCAGATGGAGGGCTGCTCGTGGACACGGCCGGCTTCAAGGACTTCATTGCAGTGGATCTCGACGCACACGAGGCTGCCCAATTCTTTCCGGGTTTCGAGACGGCGCTCGAGGCCGGCTGCCGATTTCGCGATTGCCTGCATCGCAGTGAGCCGGAATGCGGTGTTCTTGCGGCGATTGAGGAGGGCATCGTCGACGAGCGAAGGCACCAATCCTACGTTCAGCTCTTGGATGAACTTGCGGCTCTGGATGAGTCCCCGAAGCGATCTCGTTAGTCGACGGGATCGACGATCGTTTCCGGGGAGTTCCCGAGATGGTCGCCGGGAAAGTCCTCGGGTCTCTCGAAACTGATCGGACCGACTTTTCCGGCCCGCAAGTCGCGTAGAAAGAGGTCTGCGGCGCGGTCGAGGTCGACATACCCGCCAGAGCGCAGGGCGCCACGTTTGCGGCCGACTGCTTCGAGCAGTGCGACGGCCCGTGAAGCATCGCCGGGATCGTCGGAGGTCGACCCGAGGATGTCGTCGATTTCTTCATGGAGATTGAAGCGAAGGGTCAGCTCTTCTCGGTAACGCGCGGCGACAAAACACACAGCCCATCCAGCGACGTCGACGAGTTCGAATGCGGCGGCGCCGATGGCTCCGCTCGCAGCCAAGCGGTGTGCGCCTTCCTGGTCGTCGAGCTTCGGCCAGAGTACTCCGGGCGAATCGAAAATAGAAAGATCAGAATCGAGTTCGAACCTTGCGGCGCGTCGCGTAATGGCTGGGCGATCACCCACCTTCGCGATGCGTCGTCCAATCAGCGTATTGATCAGCGTGGACTTGCCGACATTGGGAATACCCACCACCAGGGTTCGAAGGGTGCGTCCCGGGCCGCCTCGACCCGGCGCGAGTTCGCGACATCGTTTCGGGATTGCTCGTACGCTCTTGTGGTCGCTCATGGCGAGAGCCAGCGGCCGCTCGCCCGGCCAGGCGTCTTGCCAGTCCGCTGTTGCGACCGGGTCCGCAAGATCGGACTTGGCGAGAACGGTGAGAATGGGCTTGTCCGTGGCGAGTTCGTGTAAGAGCGGATTTCGGCTGGAGAAGGGCAGGCGGCCGTCGACTAATTCGATCACGACATGTGCCTTCGCGATGGCTTCGCCGATTTCTCGGCGCGCGCGATTCATGTGTCCGGGAAACCAGTTGATCTTCGTCGAATTGCTTGTGGAGCTGGGCATGATTGAGTTCACAGGTTGTAAAGAGTGGCCGAACAATAGCGGGGCAGCGGCCCGAGAGGGTAACCTCCGAGGCGCGCAGTCGCCGAGGCGGCCATGTGCTCGCACGCTCTGGGCCTCGGTCCTTTGGATGACCGCGTGCCAATTCGAAAGACCGCTGGAGTGGAGAGGGAAAGAGAATGGGATTCGAATCGATCCGAGGCATGCTCGGCCGCCCAACGGCCGGCGATGCCGGCGTGGTGCAAGGCTGGCTTCGGACGGTGCGCCATGCCAAGGAGGTGTCGTTTCTCGATGTCAACGATGGCTCTTGCATGGATGGATTACAGGTCGTAGCGAATCCGGAAACCGAGGGATTTGACTCCGTGGTTCGTCAACTCTCGACCGGTTGTGCGGTTCGCGCCGAGGGCGTGGTCGTCGAGTCGCCGGGAAAAGGACAGCGCTATGAGCTGCACGCCACGAAGGTCGAACTCGTGGGCGACGTGGCGGAGGGCTATCCGCTGCAAAAGAAGAGGCATAGCTTCGAATTTCTTCGCACCATCGCACACCTTCGGCCGCGAACGAATACGATCGGCGCCATTCTTCGGATTCGAAATGCCGCTTCGATGGCGATCCACAACTTCTTTCAAAACGAGGAGTTCTTCTATCTGCAAACGCCCATCGTGACTGCCTCGGACGCCGAGGGGGCGGGTGAGATGTTTCGTGTGACGACTCTTCCTCCGGGCGTCGATGAGCGCAAGGAAGACGGATCGATCGACGCAAGCGAGGACTTCTTCGGTCGACCGACTTTTTTGACGGTGTCGGGGCAGCTCGAAGCCGAAATCGGCGCGCTCGCGCTGTCACGCGTCTATACCTTCGGTCCAACTTTTCGCGCGGAGAACTCGAACACGGCGCGACATCTCGCCGAGTTCTGGATGGTCGAGCCCGAAGCCGCGTTTTATGATCTCGAAGCTCTGGCCGATTTGGCGGAACGCTTCTTGAAATCCGTCTTTGCCGATGTCCTGGACCGATGCGAGGACGATATGGCGTTCTTCGAGAAACGCATCGAGAGCCAGGCGATCACGCGGATGAAGACGGTGATCGATGAGCCCTTCGAGCGGATTCCGTATCGAGAGGCGATGCGGATTCTCGAAGGCTGTGGGGAGAAGTTCGAGTTTCCGGTGGGTCAGGGTCTCGACTTGCAAAGCGAGCATGAACGCTGGCTGACGGAGAAGCACGTCGGGCGTCCCATTGTGGTCACGGACTGGCCAGCCTCGATCAAGGCTTTCTATATGTACCGCAATGATGATGAGGAAACTGTCGCAGCGATGGATGTCTTGTTAGGCGGTGTTGGGGAGATCATCGGGGGATCGCAGCGGGAGCACAGACTCGATGTCCTTGAAGGGGCGATTCGAGCTCAGGGCCTGGATCCCGACGATTATTGGTGGTATCTGGATCTGCGCCGTTACGGAAGCGTGCCGCATGCGGGCTTCGGACTCGGATTTGAGCGAATCGTCCAATTCATGACCGGGATGGCCAATATCCGAGATGTTTCGCCCTTTCCGCGTGCTCCGGGTTCGGCCGAGTTTTGAGCGCGAATTCCAAATGTATCGTCCCGCATCATTGCTACCCAATCGTGCGGCGTTAGGCGGCGCAAATAAACCCCACTCCCTCGCGAAGCCCAATCGCGCTGAGCGCCGCACGGATTTGGTTGCGCGGGCCTCGGCCGGCGACGGACACGATCACGGGGTCGATCGGACCCGGGGCTGACGGTGAGGGGGTTCCCTTGGCATGGCCGGGCAGCCTGGCGAGATCTTCCGGCGCGATCACAAGAGCGCCGCCGATGCGCTCTCCGATGCGGCGTGGATGGACGTCCACGATGAACGTCGCGTGATGTCCGAGGGTCGTTAGCTCGCGGCGTAACGCGCGTCCCGTCTTGCCATGTCCCCAGAGAATGTAGTCTGGTTTGCCCGCAAGATAGTCTCGATGTAGATGCCAGGCACGGCAGGCCGTGAAGCGAGCCTGTTCGTAGCGCGAGTCGTTTCGGGACAGACGCTTCGGTCCGTCGCGCCAACCGAGTAGCCGGCGATTGACATTCCCAACACACGGACCTCTCCGCAGCAGTCGCAGAAGCAGGTCATAGTCTTCGGGCCAAAGGCGATCTCTGTATCCGAGTTCTTCGAGAATTGGTTTCCGAATGGCGAGGGTCGGGTGTGGAATCGGGCATTCGATGAATCGCTCGCGCCAGATTGTGGCCGCGTCCTTCTGTTCACTGAGCCATGTTTCGTAGTCTCGACGCCCGTCTCGCATCTCGCGTCGCGGGAAGATTCGAACGAAAGAGCCAACGGCTTCGAGTGAGGGGTTCTCTTCCAGTGCGCGGGCTTGTAGTTGCAGTCGATCTCGATGCATCCAGTCGTCGGCGTCCATTCGAGCGATGATCGGCGCTGTGCAGAGTGGAATTGCTGCGTTGAGCGTCGGTATGAGTCCGGTATGGCGGCAAGCTTCGACGTGAATCCGGGAGTCGTGATTCGCAAAGCCGCGAGCAATTTCGAGAGAGCGGTCGGTTGAGCCGTCGTCGAGGAGGATGCATTCCCAATCCACTTCTCGTTGGCGCAGACAACTCTGTAGGCAGGCGGGGAGTGTCCGTTCAGCGTTCCAGACCGGCAGCAATATAGAAATTCGGGGGCTCATCTGGCTTTGAATGGAGGTGCTGAACCCGGAATGTGGGTAATTCGCCTCGCATGAGTGTCGTTTCTCATGGAGGGATCGTTTTTCGCCGACGAGTTGGCGATGCAATTCACTGTGGAAGCACCCGGCTTCCTATCTGGAGTTCGAAGCGTGTTTCGAGCGAGTGAGATTAGAAGCGTTCGATGCCGGTGACGAGCAGTGCCAATGGGTGCATTGCTGGCGGCGTTTATTGCCCTTTTTGCAACTTCGCTTCTGTTTGCGCCAAAAGCCAAAGCACAGTCCGAAGACCCGATCATGGCCGCCTTCCTTTTCAATTTTGCGTGCTATGTGGAATGGCCCAAGAATGCCTTCGATCGATCTGATTCGCCCGTCGAGATCTGTCTTCTTGGATCGGGCGATTTTTCGGATGTGGTGACTCGCGTAGTGTCCGAAAAGCGTGTCGGCAATCGCTCCGCCGCCGTCCGTTCGATCGCCAAACTGGAACTCACGAGCGGTTGCCACATTCTCTTCAGCGGCCACGATCTCGATACCGCGCACGATGATGCTGTTGCGTCTCTTCGCGGACAAAGCGTCTTCAGCGTTTCCGACCGCGAGGAATTCGCAACGGCGGGCGGGATCTCCAACTTCATTGGTTCAGAGAGCCGCATCCGTTTCGAGATCAACGCGGATGCAGCGAAAGCGGCTGGGCTCAAAGTCAGTTCGCGCCTTCTTCGGCTGGCGAAGGTCGTGAGGTAGGTCGTGGTATGAGCGAATTCGACGTCGGTCGCAATTCAATTCAGCAGCGGATCGTATGCGAGTTCTTGGCCACGGCCGGGCTAGTCCTGCTCCTGACCGCCGGCGCGCTCTCAGGCACGGCGTTTCTTCAGTTCCAGGACATGACGAACGAAAATCTGATCGGAGTTGCTCGCGTGATTGGTGGCAACTCCAAAGCTTCATTGCTCTTCAATGACGAGCAGGCCGTCCAGGCAAACGAAACCGTTTCGGATCTCGCCGCACATGCGCAGCGACTCGAAGAAAACATTGATCGGTTCCGACTCTAGAGGCCGCGCTGCAAGTTCTTCAATTCAATGTTAGTTGTCGGGAGATCCAGCGTTCGGTGCGATCTCTAGCTCGGCCCGGTCCGCGAAAATCGGACTCGACCACGCGACTCCTCCTCCTTCCTGAATGATTCGGACATAATGAAAATCGCCCGGGACGAGCGGCGGAATGATTCGTTCGAAGTCGAGCGAGAGGGCCCCGTCCCCATCGATCAGTGCCACTCGACCGCTGCGAATGAGATCGATGCGAAGGATGGGCGCTGTGGCCTCGTAGCGGATATGCAGTCGATGATTCGCCGGTGCCGTGGACGAAACCGCTAGCCCTCCCCCCATTGCTGTCGCATCGATCGAAACCGAGAGCCAGGGTCGGATTCCATTCGTTGCGAAGGTGTGTCTTGCGCGCATGGCGCCCAGGAGTCCCTTGCGATCGAGACTTGTCGTGAATATGCCGGCAAGTCCGCCTTGGTCACCGGCGGCGAGTTTGGCGAGACCCGGATGGCCGTCATGTGAGTCGCCGCTGCCGATGAAGCCAAGCCGTGCGCCTCGCAGCAGAACGTCTCGAACGAAATTGCCGGGGATCGCGCCGGCGACGGGAATCGGCACGTCGTCGGCTTCGCTCATGCCATGAATAGAGGAGATTTCAGTCAGCGGTTCGAGCAGTGGATCTGGTGGAAAGAACCAGTTCGTCGCGACGGGTTCGCCGGCGGAATGATGAGCGAAGGTGAGCGCGTTCCGGCCGCGCAAGGCATCCCAGAGTTCGTCCGGCCGATCCGTTGCGGGGTCGATGGAGGAATAGATGGGGGTCTGCGCAACATCTTCGTCGAAGTAGAGAACGTGCCGATGGCCGTGTAGCCAGCTGGTCCATTCGTATCCGGGGATGGTGACGAAGCGCCCGGGATCATGAAAACGCTCGGAGGTTGTGAGGATTCGATCGGCGATTTCGTGGAATTCGTCGATCGGACGGACGCCCCAATGGTCATGGTCGGTGAGTGCGATGGCATCTAGGCGAGCGATCTCGCGCGCGTACCTGAAATAATCTTCCGGCGTGCCGGTCCCGTCGGAGAGTCCGGTATGACCATGAAGGTCGGCCCAGATCAGTCGAGTCTTTGAATTCCGCACGACGATTGGATTGACCACGGATTCGAAATCCGCGAGCGCGCCTCGTCCACGAATCACCAATCGGATCGTGTCGGGCGTGTTGGGTGCGGTGAATCGAATTCGATGGGCGTCTGCGGCCGGGCCGTCCAGCTCGACCCGAGGATTTAGACCTAGCATCTCGAGAGAAGGACCCTGAATCACGTCGATCTCGAATTCACTCGCGACACGGCGATCGCCGCGAAGGTCCACACGATCATCGTTCGCATTGGGTTCCCGAATATGGTCCGGCCACAGGGCTCGGTTTCCCCGCTCGTCGACGATTGCGATGTTGAGTTCGATGGATGACCCGGGAGCGACGTCGGCTGGGCCCAGGGCGATGATTCGTGTCCCGGCGCGCGCGCCAATATGGAGACGGGCGGATTTCTCTATCCAACGCCGTGTGCCGTCGCCGTCGGCATCCACGGCCACCAAAATTTCGGCCTCTCGTCCAGCGAATTCGTCGACGATCGTGCCCATGGATCCAGCCCCGAGGACGATGTCGATTTGTTCCCCGGGTTCGAGCGCACGGCCTTCGACTCGAAAGATCCCGCCACCGACCATGGGCACGAGCTCGACGTCGGCGAGACGTGCGGTCGCGGTCGTATATCCGACTAGATAGGGGGTCTCGGCCTGGGCTTCGCTCCAAGACCAGAAGGGCTCGGGCATGACGTATAGGATTCCGCCTTCGCGAATTCCCAGAGGCCCAACTTCGAAGACTAACTCAATCTTCTGTGCGGTGGAGACGGGTACGGGTGGTGAAGGGTCTTCGCGATGGGATGGACCATCAGCCCGCCGCCAATCCGATGCTTGCCACTGCGTATCGATCGATGTTTGCGCGACGAGCCAGGCGCGTCCGCCGCCATCTGCGGGGTGAAAGACGATCTCTTTCTCGGCCAGGCTTCCAAGATACGCTTCGACTTTCGCGTTAGGCGAGAGAATCGGATGCTGTCTGTCCCAGTCGTCTGGAAACGTGAATGATGATGCTTGCTCGGAAAGGGCGTCGTCGCGCCCTTCGTTCCGAGCAGAGTTTGGATTCATGTCGGCTGTTGTCTGGACCATTGAATCGGAGGAGATCGCAGACTCATCCTCCTGCCCGTTGCATCCTGCGAAAATCCACGCACAGAGTGTCAGCACGACCCAGCCGAATGTTCTGTGAAACGTGTTGCGAGCTCGACTCCCTGTGGGGGTGGGCACTTCTCTCGGTGTGTGATGGCCCACATCAATTCCCGCTAAGGCGGGGACGTTCTCCGTCCGTTTAGACGGAGAACGTGTGTCTTCCGGTTGAAGGCCACGGTTTTGCGCATTTGCACCGGTCCCTGCATTGGCGTCAAAGGGGAGAGGATCGAATTGGGTTGGCCTAATAAATTGCCGATCGTGAGTCTGCTGTTGGCAACCGCAATTGCCGGCGTGCCGTTCTTGCTCGCGCATGAGAGAGGACAATCGAGTGGGCTGTATGAAGCTGTGCGTGAGGAGGCTCGCTCGTTCCTGGTTCTCAATCCTGAGCTCAGCGTGGACACCGCCGGCAGCCTGATTCTGGAACGCGAATGGCTGGTTGAAATGCGCGCCCTCACTGCGGAGGCGGAGGCCAACTCTGCCACCCGAATGGACTTGCCGGCCGCAATGCTGGCCCGCTCCCAGGCTCGGCTGGATGAATCTATTGCCGCCGCCTACAAACTCAGGCAGACGAGTGATCCGGCTTGGCAATACGGCGTGCTCGACTCGCGAACGCCGACCCCGAATTATTTCATCCATGCGTTCGTCCAGCCCAACGAGATCGGTGTCGCCCTGACCATTGCAGTCTTGTTATTGGCCGGCGTCGCTCTCGAAATAACCTGGGGCTCACTGATCTTTGCGACCTTCGTGGCGGCCGCCATCCCGCTTTCAGCGGAGGGCTACCGAATTCTGGATGCTTCAAGCGGTGTTCCTTGGAGCGGCGCTGCCGGACTGGCGGGTGCGCTGCTCGGAGCGTACTTCATTCGCGGACTCGGGGGGCACTTTACGATCCCCGGGTGGATTCTTCTGCCTTTATGGCTGGGATTGGAAGCGTTCGTTGTCCGCGGTTTCTGGATCGATTCTCTGGGCAGCGTTTCCTGGGCAACGTTTTGTGCGTCTGTCGGGATCGGGGCTGTGTTCGCCGGCGGATTACGGCTCACCCATTTGGATTCCAGGATTGCCGCTCGCCGGGTGAACCAGCGGCCCAACCCGATCGTTTCGCGCGCTGCGCGGTTGCTATCGGATGGCGACCCGTATCAGGCCTTCGATTTAATTCAGGCCGCGTGGCGTGACGATTCGAGCAGCTCTGAAATTGCCGAGGCCTTCTTCTCGATCGCTGTCGAAGTCGACCAGCCCGAGGCGGCTGCGGAAGCCATCGTTCCGAGTCTTCATCAGGCGCTTCGCAAGGGCGAAATTGCTCGTGCCATCGACTACTGGTTCCCCCTTGCGGCCAAGGGATGTGATGTACGGATCGACTCGACGGCCGCGGTGAAGTTAGGCGAGGCACTTCTGGATGCTGGGCATCCAAAGGAGGCGATCTTTACCTTTCGGTCGGCCATCGATGTGGGTGTCTCGGCCGTTCACGCAGCTCGAATCGTCCGGATTGCCCGGGATCTGGATGAGTCGCTTGCCCGTCGGGCGGCCGCGATTGCGATCGGTGATTCGAGTCTCGATGCCAAGTTACGTGCGGAGCTCGAGCCGATCCTGGCCACTTCAGACGATTCAGCAGATCAAGCGGAGCAGGCGCCCCCGGAACCCGAATTCAAAAGTCGGTCCCAACTCGATCGGCGGGTCTCTGCTGAGCATCATGCAGTCGAGGCAACGGTTTTTCCGATCGAGGCGGTTGAAGACTTTTCGCAGATGGATTCGAATGAATCTCAGCTTGCCGCACAGTCGCTTGACGCGGGCGCTCTTTCCCTGGAGAGCTTGTCGTCAACGGACTCGGCTCCGGGTGCACCGGCGGCTGCAGAAGGAGATGCCGAGTCCGGGGTTCTCGCTCCGATTTCGAGCACAGCGGATGGCTTCGGCGACGCTTCTGGGCGAGCAAGTACAGAAACCGCTGATGTCCTGTCGCATCGGAACGACTCCGACTCGCTGTCCGACGCTTCCTTGTTGAGAAACACCACCGTGTTGGCAAGTGCATCCGTGTTAGGCCAATCGGTCGATCTCTTCGGGGGAGACTTGGGTGAGGAGTTTCCGGACGGGAGTGCTCTCGAAGCCAGCGAAAGCGGGTTCGACTTTAGACCGAGCGCCTCGGGTTCCGATTTCTTCGCAGGGCAGGAGGACGAGAGGGACTCGGATCTCACGCCGATGATTGATGTCGGAGTCGATGCAACGGATGAGCTGACCAGTCCACTCGTTCCGAATGAGACCGTGGCATCAATCGAGTTGCCGGTCGCGGATTCGGCGACTGGGTTCTTCGCCCAGCCGACCATGTTCTTCGATGCGCCGGCCTCCGAGGTGACGCCACTGTCGAGTCATTCGACCCGATCACTTGGCGAGGTCGCGCTTCGGCCACTCAAGGCACTTGAGGCCGTTCCGATTTCGATGGGCGCGGACTATGTCGAGATCGATGCGTCGCCAAAAGGAAAAACAAAGCTTCCATTCGCCCGGATTCAGACGCTGTCGATGGCCGCGATCGATGGGCTTGGGCCGAAGTCGGTTCTTGTCGTCGATTGCATCTTGTCGGGATCCTCGGCCGTCGCAGAGAACGCCGAGGCCATGAAGTCGATTCGCTTCCGCAGTGATCGATTCGATCCTCGTCAGTTCGTACCGGACGCGCCGAATCCACTCGCCGCACTCACGGCCTGGGTGAATCGATTACAGGCCGGTTCAAACGCGAATTGTCTGCCCTCGCGCGAGATTTTGAACGGGATTTTTCAGCACTTCGCATCGGTCGAGGCGTATGAACACGAAGTTCTGGACGCCGCCCAAGAAGACGAGAGCTAGTCGAAGATGGCTGGGTCGAGGTCCACGCCGACGGGACAATGATCCGAGCCCATCACGTCTGGTTCGATAAAGGCATTTCGTACGAAGGGCATGGCCGAGGGTGATGCGAAGACGTAATCGAGACGCCAACCGACATTCTTGGCTCGGACACCGAAGCGCTGGCTCCACCATGAATAGTGTCCGGGTCCGCTCTCGAATTCACGAAATGTATCGATCCAGCCGGCCTCGGCCCACCGATCGAGTTCTTCGCATTCTTTGATCAGGAAGCCGGAAGTCTTCCGATTGTCTTTCGGACGGGCGAGGTCGATTTCCTTGTGGGCGGTGTTGTAGTCACCCATGACTAAGACTCGGTAGCCGGCTCGGCGCCATTTCTGGAGTCGATCAAAGAGCGCCCGATACCAGTCGAGTTTGTATTCGACGCGATCGTTGCTGCGGTCCTTGCCCGAGCCATTGGGGAAATAGCCGTTCGCAATGATGAGGCGGCCAAATCGGGCGATCTGAAGACGACCTTCGGAATCGAAGCGCTCCTCCTCGAGAGAAATGTCGAGACGATCCGGCTTCCGGCGTGATAGGAGGCCAACTCCCGAATAACCTTTTCGTTCGGCAGCGACGTAATGATGTTGGTAGTCATCGAGTGCGAGTACTTCAGCGGGAATCACGTCGAGCCCGGCCCGAACTTCCTGTAGTCCGATGATTTCGGCATTGGACCTTCGGATCCAATCCGCGAGGCCCTTTTTCGTCGCAGCGCGGATGCCATTCACGTTCCAGGAATAGACGCGGCATGAATTCGCCGCTCTCTTTGCTTTGGTTGGCAAGGTTTAGCTCTCGCCTTGTAAATAGGTGTAGTCGGCCAGCCCCTCGTCGTATCGGCGCTTGAGGAGCGCAGAGTCTTCGAGGCTGATTCGGCCTTCGCGCAGCGCCTTCTCGATGAGTCTTCGAACGCGCTCGGTCAGGTCTCGCCGGTCGTATTGGACATACGACAAGACCTCGGTTACGTCGTCGCCTTCGACGATGTGCTCGATTTGGTAGTTGCCATCACCCTGGTCGTCCAGTCGAACATGGACCGCATCGGTGTCCCCGAAGAGATTGTGCAGGTCACCCAGGATTTCCTGATAGGCGCCGATCAGGAAAATCGCCAATAGATAGGGCGAACCATTCCACGAATGAAGTTGAATCGAGTTCTTTTCTTCACCGTCCCCGATGAATCGATCCAGTCGGCCATCGGAGTCGCAGGTCAGGTCGACGACGAGAGCGCTTCGCGTCGGTTCTTCGTCCAGGCGATGAATCGGCATCACGGGAAAGACCTGCTTCACCGCCCAGGCATCGGGGGCCGATTGGAAGACCGAGAAATTTCCGAAATAGGTGTCGGTCAGGATTCTTTGCAGGTCATTGAACGTGTCGGGTGTCTCGCCGAGTTGTTCGAGTATCTCTCCGATGAGAACACAGCCGGCGCGAAAGAGGCGTTCTGATTTCGCACGTCCACGAAGATCGAGGTAGCCGAGCGAAAAAAGAGAAGAGGCTTCGTCGCGGCGGTGCATCAGGTCGTGATAGCTCTCCGAAAGATTGTCGGGCGAGATGGCCTCGACGGCTTCTTGGAGCGCGTGGAGCACCGGGTGGTCGGATTCCTCGCTGCCCTCTGCCTCGGGATGTGATTGATCCCGGTCGACGCCGATCACATCGAAGACCAGCATCGAGTGGTAGGCGGTCATGGCGCGGCCTGATTCGGTAATGATGTCGGGAGCGGGGATGTCAGCTTCGGAACAAATTTGTTCCGCGGCGAAGATCACATCGTTCGCATACTCCTGCTCGGAATAGTTCATCGACGAAGGGTTGTCGGTCCCCGCTCCGACGTAGTCCACGCCGAGCCCGCCGCCGACGTCGAGTAGATGCAATGAATGCGCGCCGAGGCGATGAAGGCCGACATAAACTCGCATGGCCTCGCGAAGTGCGTCCTTATGGGCGCGAATCGTCGTGATCTGTGAACCGATGTGAAAATGAAGTAGCTCGAGGCAGTCGAGCATGTCTTCGCTGCGCAAGCGATCGATGACGCGCACGAGCTCGTCGGAGGAGAGTCCGAATTTTGAAACGTGCCCGGAAGATTCGACCCAGCGGCCAGCGCCGACCGTCGATAGGCGAGCGCGAAGTCCGATATGGGGACGTATGCCCAACACGGCCGCAGACTTGATGACGAGGTCGATTTCGTTGTAGCGATCGATCACGATGACTGGATTGCGGCCAAGGCGCTGTGCGAGCAGCGCGGTTTCGACATAGGCGTGATCCTTATAACCGTTGCAGATGAGCAGCGCATCGGGCGTGTCGAGCAGCGCGAGGGCAATCAGGAGTTCGGGCTTGCTTCCTGCTTCCAGCCCGACACCGAAGGGCGCGCCGAATTCGATGATCTCTTGAACGACTTTTGCCTGCTGGTTGACCTTGATCGGATAGACGCCGCGCCAACGACCCTGGTATTCGTGTTCCTCGATGGCGGTCTCAAAGGAGCCAGCCAACCCCTCTATGCTCGAGGCCAGGATGTCCGAGAAGCGAATCAAGATCGGGCGTCGTAGTCCGCGCCGATCGAGCTCGTTCGCAAGCTTGGGCAGATCGATGCTGGGCCCGTCCGACAAGCGCGGATGGACGAGCATGCTCCCCTCTTCGGAAATCGAAAAAAAGCCTGCGCCCCAATTGGGTACGCGATATAGGTCGGAGCTCTGTCGCGGTGTCCACTCGCTCATGGTTGGCGGGTTTCCGCCGCTCGGACCGCGTCTAGATTTTCTTCGTGTTCTTGCTGCGTCGCCAGGTCCTTCACTTTTACGACGCCGCGGGCGCGCTCGTCCTCGCCGATGATGTAAACGTTCTGTGCACCGGCTTTGTCGGCATCTCCGAGGATTCGTTTCAGCTTCGCCACTCCCAGGCAGAGTTCGACCTTGCGGCCCTCGGAGCGCAGGCGGTTCGCGACGCGAATGGCCGCCGATTTTTCATCGGGTCCGAAGGCGTAGACAACATCGTCGAGGGGTCGCGTGAGTGCCGGCCAGAGACCTTCATCCTCGAGCAGCTCTCCGATGACCGCGTCTCCGAAGCCGAAACCCACCGCCGAAACCGGTTTTCCACCCAGTGTTTCAGCGAGTCGGTCGTAGCGCCCCCCGCCGGCGATCGCTCGAAGCGTTCCAGCCGTGTCGAAAGCTTCGAAGACGACGCCGGTGTAGTACGCGAGTCCACGCACGACCGAGGCATCGAAGGGAATCTGATCTGCGATTCCGTAGGCGTCGAGTAGATCGTAGAGCTGTCGGAGTTCATTCAGCGCAGCGGATTCCGAAGCCGCGAACTTCTGCGCATCATCGAGCGATCGCGCACCCAGCATTTCGAGCACGTGTTCTGCCTCGCCTGGGGAGAGTCCGATCGCCTCGCCCTTCTCACTCGTCGTCTCGCATAACAAGTCGGTTACAGCCTGGGCTCCGATCTTGTCGATTTTGTCGATCACGACACACAAGGGCTCGAAGGCCTGTGGCCGATCGGCCAGGACGCCGTCGCGCAGGGACTCTTCGAGAAGTCGTCGGCTGTTGAGCCGGATATGCACTTTCCCTCGAGCCAGGCCGAGGGCATCGAGGGCTGTCATCATGGCGGACAACAGTTCGGCTTCGGCTTCGACGCCGGGTTCTCCCCAGATATCCATATTCCATTGATAGTGCTCGCGACGTCGGCCTCGGGTCATGCGCTCGTAGCGCCAATTCTGGGTCAGCGTGAACCAGCGGATCGGGAACCGCATGCCACCCTGATGGGCGATGATCATGCGCGCGATCGACGGCGTCATTTCCGGGCGAAGCGCCAGGTGGCGGTCGTGTATTTCGAAGTGGTAGAGCTGGTCGACGATCTCCTCGCCGGCCTTGCGAATGAAGAGCTCGGCATGCTCGACCATCGGCGCGTCAACTTCTTCGAAGCCGAATTGCATCGCCGTGCGACGGAAAATGTCGAAAAGCCAGGAACGCCTTCTCATGTCATCCGGGTAGAAGTCGCGAGTGCCCCTCGGGGCTTGAAGGTCGGTGTCAGCTTTCTTCTTTTTTGGGCCTTTGCTCACGGATGAGTCCCTTCCTGGCTCTGAAGAATTCGCGACCTGGGTCAGCGATGCGACCTGAGTGAGAGACGGAGGGAATACCACGCCCGGCCGATCCAGGCAGCGAAAAACGACGCCTCTCTGGAGCTTTGTCAGGTCGTGAATCGAGAACCTCTGCGCAGCCATCGTCCGGATTGCTACAAAGCGTTCTGAGCACGTATCGATACGCCTGCCGATCCAAGGAGAAAAATTCATGAAATCACCCCTGCGCTCCATTGAAGTGACCGATCGCCGCGGCGGCCGGCAACGCAGGCGCGCCGCTGGCGTGGCGGTCCTTTTGGGTTTGACGCTGATGATGTCCGTGGGTTGCAGTGATGACACGGCGCCTACGAAAAAGGCGGAGGCACCGAAGCCGGCTGCCGCGAGCGCGAGGCCTGCGGTCAAGCCATCGACGCCCGACGACATGTCCATGGCCCTGGTTCTCGGTTTATCCGCGTTTGCCGAAAGGCAGCCCGGCGACGAGGGCATGCCTGTTCCGCTTCCTGCAGAGCTCGAATTCATCGTTCGACGCGGTGGCGAATGGGTGACGACGACGATGACCGACTCGGACAGCAACGTCTTCCACAAGGCCCTGGCCTATGAAATGCCGAATGGCGAGATGGGTCTGCTGACGGGTGGCGGGTCGAAGGCGATGCTCAAGCTCTGGACGAAAGAAGACGGAACGTTCCAGAGCCAAACGCTTTGGGAGAAAGATTTTGGTGGCCGATTCTCCCGGATTCGTGACATCGAGGTGGGAGACATCGATGGCGACGGTTCGAATGTGATCGCCGTTGCCACCCATGATCAGGGGGTCGTGGCGATCGTTCGACCCAAGGACGGCGGCTATGTCGTCGAAGAACTGGATGCGGAGAAGGACACCTTCGTCCATGAGATCGAATTAGGCGACCTCGACGGAGATGGCACGATCGAGATCTACGCGACGCCCTCCGAGCCGAACCGGCTGGATGGAGCAAGTCAATCTGGTCGCGTGGTCCGCTACACGCCGGCGAAGGGAGAAGGGCGCGTGGTGGTGGCGGACCTTGGGGACCGCCATGCCAAGGAAATCCTGGTGGCGGACCTCGATGCGAATGGAAGCGATGAGCTCTATGTCATCGTCGAGGGCCAGAAGAATCCAGAGGGTCGCGGGCTGCTTCATCGTACCGAGATTTGGCGTTACGAGGCTGATACTCCGCCGGATCAGGGTGTTGTGATTGCGGAACTCGATGATCGTCTCGGGCGATTTCTCACGCCGAGCGATCTCGATGGTGACGGCCAGCAGGAAATTGTCGTCGCACTCTTCAAGAAGGGTGTTTGGTGGCTGCGGCCCAGGGAAGATCCGACGAAGCCCTGGCGCAAGAAGGCGATTGATCGACGCTCGAGCAGTTTTGAACATGCCGTGATTGCGACGGATCTCGATGGGGATGGGATTCAGGAGCTTTATGTGGCGAGTGATAATGATAAAGCGCTGCGTCGTTATGTCTGGGATGGGAGACGCATGGTGAAGGAAGAGATTTACAAGCGGGGGGATAATCGGAGTATTCTGACCTGGAATATCATGCCGATTCCGATTGGGCTTGTGGCGGAGTAGCGGATGGGCGGATGGGCCGAGTCCGGCGTGATGCGGCGCGATCACGCCGTGACGCAGAGCTGTAGGCTGCTTGTTATTCGTCGCTGCTTGTTTTTGGCCAGAGGCTAAGGGATCGGTCGGGGAGGTTGACGAGGGCTTGTTTGGTGTCGAAGGTTTTGAAGCCAGCGGCGTAGTAGTTGGGAAGAGCGCGCGGGTGATCGAGGCTGCAGGTGCTGAGCCAGAGGCGGGATGGGGCTTGGCTCCAGGCGATCTCGATCGTGCTGGCGAGGAGTTCCCGGCCTAGGCCCTGGCCCAGGAAGGTTGGGAGCAGGCCGAGGGATCGGATTTCAATTTCGTTGGCCCGGTGATGGATGAACTCGACGTAGCCGGCGGGACAGCCCTTGTATGTGGCGATCCAGATTGTGAGATCCGAGCGGTGTGCGTGTTCGTGCCAGCGATCCTCGGTCCAGTCGATCCGGTCGTACCAACCCCAATCGGCACCGATGGCTCGATAGAAGAAATGGACGACCTCGGGGCAGGGGATCGCCGCTTGCTCTAGGGTGAGTCGGCGTTCGCTCGAAGGCGCCGCCGCCTTGGGTGCATGCGCCATTTCGAGGAACGTTTCGCGAACGAGTTCTTCCATGGGAAATGCCTTCGATCGATCGATGGACCGTGTCAGGTCAACGAGAGCATGGCTTCGGTGGCGACGTCGATGCAGGCCGTCATGTTGCGGTTGATGTCCAACTCGTTGGGGCCTGGCCAAGGGGTACGGTCGGAGACGACGCAGATGGCGCCGGCGCGGATGCCGAATAGACTGGCGAGGGTCAGTAGGATTCCGGTTTCCATTTCGCAGTTGAGAATGCGGGCTTGCTGCATGTCGCGAATTCGCGCTTCGAGGTGGCTTGGCCAATAGCCGTCGACGGACATGCTCTGCATCGTGTCGTTGGGTCCCGCCACCGCGTTTCGCACATAGAATGCATCCAGCGACCAGGTCACTCCGGTTTTGGCGCGAACCTTCCGGTTGGCGGCCGCGCCGACGAGGGCGCCGACGATCTCCCAATGGGCGACGGCCGGATACTCGGGGATGACGTAGGCCTTGCTCGTCCCGTCATCGCGGACGCTTCCTGTCGTAATGGCCAGGTCGCCGAGTTCGAGTTTGGGGTCGAGACCGCCGGAATTCCCGATGCGGATCATGGTCTTCGCGCCGAGCTTGATCAGCTCTTCGATCAGGACGGCCGTACTGGGCGCGCCGATACCGTGGGATGCCGCAGAAAGGGCGACGCCATTCTTCTCGCCGGTGACGATGAGATATTCCCGTGCGGCACAGACCTCGCGTTTCGAATCCCAACCCTCGGTGATGCGATCGATTCGAGCGGGATCTCCGCAGAGGAAGACACGCTCCGCGATGTCTCCGGGACTGCAACCTGTAATGGGTTGGGCATCGCTCAAGGCGGATTCCTTTCAATCTCGATTTCAGGGCCGTATCGGGTTGTCCGGCGTCGACACCGATACGGCAACGACCGACCGATCAAGGAGCAAAGCGGTTTTGCCGCGTCGCTGCCAGGGTGGATTTCGAGGGCGCATGGCGTGACGTCATGTCGCTCCAAGAGTACGCTCTTTGCGAAGGCAAGCTGAAGTTCGCCAGCCAGGAGACCTATGCCGCGTCGTTCGATTGGAGGCCCGCTCGCCATTGGGATCATTTCGATGGTTCTGGTGCTCGCGCTCGCGATCGGCTGGCAGATCCTTGTCTGGCGAGATGACTCTCAGGCCGGTGCTGGATTGTCGCGATTTGACGCGGTGCTCTTCGTGTTGGGTAGCCTCTTCTTTCTCTTCGTCTTTGTGGGTGTCGTCTGGCTCTGCGTGAAGCTCGTCCTCGAAATGCGTCTCAACCAATCACAGCGTGCGTTTCTGGATGCAGTGACCCACGAGCTGAAGACACCGCTGTCCTCCTTCCGACTGGGCCTTGAAACCCTGGCCCGGCATCAGCTGGAACCCGTGAAGCGTGGCGAGTTCATCGACCGAATGAGCGAGGATCTCGATCGGCTCGAGCGAACGGTGGGATCGGTCCTGTCGGCGGCACGGGCGGAGGAGACACTTCATTCGAAGTCGTCGAAGGACCATGTCGAACTGCTCGGCCTTTTGACTGGCAATGTCGAGGAACTCCGGGAGCGACATCAGCTGTCCGAGGACGCGATTGAAGTTGCCAAGACGCATCCACTCGACGTTCGAGGGAATGCGAATGAACTCGGTCTGGTATTTCGAAATCTCTTCGAAAACGCGGTTAAATATTCAAATGATCCCGTGAGGATTCGTGTTGGAATCGAAGAGGTCTCCGATGGGCGCGTACGCGTCGAGATTTCGGACGACGGGATCGGAATCCCTAAACACGAACTGCGCCGGATTTTCAGGCGCTTCTATCGCGCGGGTCGAGACGTTCAGAGACAGGTCTCGGGGCTCGGGTTGGGTTTGTTCGTCGTCCGGACATTGTTGCGAAAGCACGGTGGCCGAATCGTCGCTCTTTCCGAAGGGGCCGGTCGCGGAAGTCGATTTGTCGTGACCTTGAGGCCGGCATGACCGAAATTAAAGATGTCCAATCTGAACCCATTCGCTTGGCCGATCTTCATGCCCAGCCTCTTCGGATTCTCGTCGTCGAAGACGACGTCCACATCGCCGACGGAATTCAGTTCAATCTTGAGCAAGAGGATTATCAGGTCGAGCTCGCCGGAGACGGGCGGGTGGCGGTCGAAAAGCTGACGCGGTCCATGGATCGACCCTTTGATCTCGTCATTCTCGACTTGATGTTGCCCGAGATGAGTGGATTCGAGGTGGCACGCCGCACTCGGGCCTCTGGAAACCTCGTTCCGATTCTCATGCTCACCGCAAAGGATGACGGCCTCGATATTGTTCGCGGCCTCGAGGAAGGCGCTGACGACTACCTGACCAAGCCTTTTCGCCTGAATGAACTTCTGGCCAGAGTGAAAGTTCTTCTCCGAAGGCGGCGATGGGACGGGGTCGAAGCCGCGAATGAACCGCTGCCCGACGTCGAAGTCGGTCAGTGCGTGATTCATTTCGATCGATTTGTGATCGAGACTCCGGATGAGACCGTCAACTTGACGACCAGAGAGGTCGGTTTATTGCGCGCATTGGTGGATCGAGAAGGAGAAACGGTGACAAGGGGGGAGCTCCTTCAAGAGGTATGGGGACTCCGCTCCGACACGAAAACGCGTGTCATCGATAGCTTCATCGTGCGGCTTCGTCGCTACCTTGAACGCGATCCCAGTCGACCGGAACACATAGTTTCAGTGCGCGGGCAGGGATACCGCTTCGAGCGATAGGCTGTTTATACATCAACGAATTTTTGACTTGTGAAACGTGGCCCGATCGTGTCACCCTCTCCTTGTTATGAGTTCTCTCCGAATACATGTTCAGCCGATTCTTGGTGAGCCCACCCTGATCTTGGCTTTCGAAGGATGGAACGACGCCTGTGAATCGGCGTCGTCGGCGCTCAGCTTTATCAATGAAACACTACGCGGTGTTCCGCTCGCCGATATTGATCCCGACGACTACTACGACTTCACCGTGCTTCGACCCGAAGTCCAGTATCGGGCAGGCAAGTCGAGTGCCATCGTCTGGCCGGTCAACGAATTTCGCTATAGCGTCAGCGAAGAAGGGCTGGAGCTGATCACGGGAATGGGGGTCGAGCCTCATATGCGCTGGCGAAGCTATTGCGAGGCAGTTGTCGAATTGGCGGTGGATATGGGCGTGCGACGCTGCCTTCTGTTAGGCGCCTATCTCGCGGATGTCATTTACTCCCAGCCAGTGGTCGTTAATGGCTTTTCGAGTGATCCCGCTCTGCTCGAACGCTTCGAGGTCGAACCGACGAGTTATGGGGGGCCGACCGGGATCGTTGGCGTGTTGTCCAATGCACTTCAGGATGAGGGCGTCGAAGTCCTTTCGTTCTGGGCGGGACTGCCGCATTACATCAGCGCCGCGCCGAATCCGCGTGGTGCGCTCGCGCTTCTTCGCAAGGTTTCCCAGTACCTGGAAACCCCCTTCAATCTACAGAAAATGAAGGAAGACGCGCTCCGCTTTGAAGAAGGAATTTCGAAGGTGGTCGCTGAGGACGATGAATTGACGGAATACGTCAAGGAACTCAAGCGCCGCGAGTTTGCCCAGTAGCGCTGGGGCCAGGCTCCTAGCTCAGCTCGATGGACTGATCGATCAGCATGATCGGGATGCTGTCATCGACGATGTAGAGGACCTTCCGGTCTTCCCGGAGCAGCCCTTCCTCGATTTGCTTCTCGACAACGTCCCCGCCACGATTGCGAAGCCTGGACGCGGCGATTTCTGAATTCAGGCCCTCGAGAATTTCCGCAGAAGCAAGGGCGACGGTCTGTCTCGATTCAGGACAAACCAGGATTTCTAGCAATTCGTTGTCGATGGGCATGGCGGATAACCTAGCGCAGCATGGCAGAGGGGTAGTCGAGAATTCGGCGTGCCACGATCAATTGATTGATCTGTTGGGTTCCCTCATAGATATCGTTGATCTTTGCATCCCTCATCCACTTCTCGACGAGCAATTTCTTGGAATAACCGACCGGGCCAAGAATCTGCACCGTCTTCTGGGTGATCTTAGTGACGGCGAGGCCGGCTTTGGCCTTGGCCATGGAGGCTTCGAGATTATTTCGCTTGCCCGTGTTCATCATCCAGGCAGCGCGCCAAGTCAGCAGCCGGGCCGCTTGCAACTCGGCTTCCATTTCGATCACGTCGCGCTCGATTGCGGTCAGCTCTCTGGGCGGTGTGTCGTAGCGAATTTGTATTCCCTGATTTTCGAGTTCTTCCTTCAGGAAGTCAAGCGCGGCGCCACCGACACCCGTCGCCATGGCGGCAACGATCGGGCGACTCGCATCGAATGTCGCCATGGCTCCTTTGAAGCCCTTGTCACCGGTCTTGGTGGGACCCTTCTTCCGAACTTCTGCACTGCCGAGGAGGTTTTCCTTCGGGACGCGGCAGTTGTCAAAGCGGAGGGTGGCTGTGTCCGAAGCGCGAATGCCGAGTTTTTTTTCGCAACCGATGAGTTCCATGCCGGGCGTGTTGGCCATGACGACGAAGGACTTGATTCCACCGCGACCCGCGCTCTTGTCGATGGTTGCCCAGACGACGATGAAGCCTCCGTCGGCAGTGGAAGCGCCTTCGCCCGCCGTACAGAAGATCTTGGTTCCGTTCAGAATCCATTCTTCCGTGTCGGCATCGAAATCTGCGGTGGTTTCGATCGCAGCGGCGTCGGAGCCGGCTTGGGGTTCGGTAATCGCCATGGCGCCCCAGATCGGATGTCCGCCCTTCTCGCGGAACGCGGACATGAATTGCTCGCGCTGTTCATTGGTTCCCGCCGAGCTGACTGCAGAGCCGCCTAACGCCGGAGTTGGCATTCGAAGATAGAGCCCGGCATCTCCCCAGCAGAGCTCTTCCGCTTGAAGGCAAACCGTCACGAAACCATCGTTTGGGGCGGTCTTGTTCTCAGCCTTGTCATGAAACGAAAATCGGCCTTCGTCCCACCAATAGTCGACCCATTCGGTTGGGAGGTGATGTTCGGCGAGGTCGTATTTTCGTGAGATGGGTCTCATCTGGTCGACGGCGACCTGGCGGTAGTGAGCTTGTGCGAGCTTGCTGCCTTCGGAGAGTTCGAAATCGATTGGCATGTTAGGCGCCTCCTGGAGTTGCGGTCGCTGTTCTCAAAATTCAATTCTCGAAATTCTTACACCCAGCGGATCAGACGAGGGCGAGGGTTTCGAAACTCGCGAAGCCCGCGATATTTCGCAGGTGGAGTTCCGGTAGATATTCGCGGATGTAGCCATGGCCGCCGTAGACCTGAACCGCGCCGTCGGTCACCGTGAGCGCGATGCGCATGGTCTGGTCGTAGGCCAATCGGGCGAGTCGGCTGACGTCCTCGCCCCGATCCAGGGCGGCGGCGGCCTCCCAGACCAGGAGACGGGCCCCATCGATTTCGATGGCCATGTCGGCGAGTTTGAAGGCAATCGCTTGTCGAGTCGCGATCGGCTGGCCGAATGTTTCTCGCTCCTTGGCGTAGTCTCGGGCGACCTCGAAGGAGGCGCGGGCGGTTCCGACCCCGGCTGCGGCCAAGGCGATCCGGCCCCGATTGATCATCTGGCGAATTTCATCGTCGCTCGCCGACAGACGGGCTTCGGCGGGAACGCGCACCGACGAAAATGTGACTTCCGAGGTGGGAAGGCCACATATCCCCATTTTCAGTTCTGGCTCCGCCTGGAGACCGGCATGGTCTCGGGCCAGGACAAACGCGGCGAGACCCGCCTCCTCGCGGGCGATGACAGCGACATGTCGGCCCCCTTCGAGCCACGGCACCTGGCATTTCACACCATCGAGCAGATATTCGTCGCCATCGCGTTTCGCCGTGGTCTGGGGATGGAAGACATCAAAATCGAAGCGCGGCTCGACGATGGCGAGCGATCCGGGCACGAAGGCGTCGCCCACCAGCCCCGGCAGAATTTCCTTCTGGAGGGATTCACTTCCAAAATCGGCCACCGGAAATCCAAGAAGCCCGGGCGAGAGGATCGCAAGGGCGATTGCCAAATCTCCCCAGGCCAATTCTTCGGCGATCAGCACGCCGGTCATCGCCGAACGTTCGCCGCCGCCCCCATGTGCTTCAGGCAGCGAATTCGCGACGAGTCCGAGTTCGTGGGCGGCTTCGACTACATTTTTGGGTGGGGCACCGGCTTCGTCGGCGACGCGGCAGAGCGGGCGGATTTCGTTTTCGGCGAAGGCGTGAACCGTCTCGACGATCAGGGCTTGTTCTTCACTCGGTTCGAAGTCGATCATGGTTGGATCTCCCTATCGGCTCGACCGTGGGTGTCGAACGGAGGACGCAGCATATCAATTTGGCGTAGCGCCCGCCTTTGCGACCGGGACCGAGCCATCCGCGCTCGATCGATGACGTGAGTGACGACGCGACGAGTTCGCATTCGCGCACCCGACAACAACCCGGCTTGGGTGGTCCGCAGTTGATCAGAGAATCACCCGAGTGAAGAATCCCGAGTCATCCTGCAACCATTCGCTGCGCGCTCGCGATACATGTCGCGACGATACTCCGGCGTCGACCGCTTGACGTCGATTTGGCGTCGTTGTAACCAAATGCGCAGACCGCATTTACGTTCGCGGCCGCGCAGTACCGCAGACCGAACAGCCAAGCAGCATGATTCAGTAGAACCGATCTTTTTAGCCGAATTTCAAAGCGTTTCGAACCTTCGGCCAAAGAGTTCATGGACCGTGTGCACAGTAGGCTTCGCGCGTAGTAGGCCAAATGGACCGTAATTTTAGGTCTATGCTTGGCTGAAAGCCGAATGTCGTGCGCCAATGAGGCCGTATTTTTTCTATGCCCGAGCAAGCGAACGAGCATTCGAACCTCCCGTCCGGTCCCGCCCGCAAGCAGCGATCGTTATTTGCGGCCGCCCTCACGGTTCTTGCCGTTGTGGCCCTTCTTTTATGGTCGGGTTGGCCGGATGCGAGTGGCGGCCAGGCCCAAGCAGCAGGTGGCGATGTTCTGATCGCGACCAGCGTGTGCGAAGCCCATTCATTGCGTGCGCAGCAGGAAGAGGATCCCGATCTCGAGATCGAGATTCCTGCCGAATTCGACAAAAAGTGGCCGTCAGCGAGTGCATGTTCCTCGGCGGTTGCGGCTTGGGATCCCGAAGCGCCGGGCCCGATCCAGCCGATCCCCTTCAGTCATAAGCATCATGCGGGCGAATTCGAGATCGAATGTCTTTACTGCCATGCCGGAACAGACGAGTCTCCGTCCGCGGGCGTTCCCTCCGTCGAAGTCTGCATGGGCTGCCATTCACAGTTCCCCCTCGAGTACGACCAGATCGAAGGCATCCGAATTCTCAAGGATCATTGGGAAAACAAGAAGCCGATCGAATGGGTTCAGATTCATCGACTTCCCGAATACGTCCAGTTCAAGCACAACCGACACATCAAGGCTGGGCTCGCTTGTCAGACGTGTCACGGGCCGGTCGAAGAGATCGACAAACTTTATCTCGTGCCGGACTCCCATATTGGATATCTCGTTCCGGTTGCGAAGCTCGAGATGGGCTGGTGCATCGACTGTCATCGACAAAATAATCAACAGGCATCGCAAGACTGCCTGACGTGTCACTACTAAATCGCCTATCTGGATTCGGCTTCCTGGCGGAGTCCTAAGGGTTGCGAAACCGGTCGAGCTGCGAGGCCGACCACTTGGAATTAGGGAAATTGCATGTCCGAGCTTGATCGTCGTGACTTCCTGAAAATTGTCGGCCTGTCTACGGGCGCGGCCGCCGTCGCCGGGTGCAGTGACCCCGTGGATAAGCTGATTCCCTATGTGATTGAGCCGGAGGAGATCACTCCGGGAATCTCGGTTGAATACGCTTCGACATGCCAAGAATGTTCCGCGGCTTGCGGTCTCCACGTGAAGACCCGAGAGGGACGGCCGATTAAGCTGGAAGGGAATCCCGATCATCCGATCAATCAGGGGCGTCTCTGTGCGCGTGGTCAGGCTGGAATCGGTCGCACCTATCATCCCGATCGCATCGAGGGACCGGCCACGCGAAATAGTGACGGTTCGCTTCAAATGACGACCTGGGACGACGCCAAGAACAAACTGGCCGCCGAGCTCGGGAGTGCAGCTGCCAAGACATGGATCCTCGGCGGTCCTGTCGGGCCATCGCTCGACGGCTTGATTGACGGCTTCGTCGCCGCGGCTGGATTGGCCGGACGCCTCCGCTACGAGACTTTTGGACAGCAGGCCCTGATTCAGGCCAGTGAATCGGTTTTCGGGGTTTCAGCCCCTCCCATTTTCAATCTCTCGGATGCCGATCTCGTCATCGATTTTGGATCTGATTTCTTGGACACGGGCTCCTCGCCCATCGAACATTCCGGACAGTTCTCGAAGAGTCGGGACCTGAGTGCGCATTCGAACGGTGGAGCACGTCTCATCGTCATCGGGCCTCGCCAGAATCTGACGGGTTCGAACGCCGATCAATGGGTGCCCGCGGCGGCTGGAAGTGAAGGGCTACTTGCCCTGGCGTTGGCCAAGGCCGTGGCTGCGCGAAATAATTCGAGCGTTTCGGACGCTGCGATATCAAGCGCCAACATCCCGGCCGCGATCACGGCGGCTGGACTCGAACGATCCACTTTCGATGGCCTCGTCGAGAAGATTGCTGGCGCGGATCATGCTGTCGCACTTCCGCCGGGACTCGCTGCGGCGACCACCGCCGGTGCCGGTGCCACTGCTGCGGTGCTTCTACTCAACGCCGTGGTCGGCGCAGTCGGTCACCAGCTCACCTATCCCGCCGTCGACGCCGCGCCAACCTCGAGCCTGAAGGACGTCCTCGCGCTCATCAGCGAAATGAAGAATGGCCGGGTCGAATGTCTGCTGATTCATGATCTGAACCCGGTCTACTCGCTGCCCGAGTCTGCTGGCTTCAACGAGGCGCTAGCCAACGTCGATCTCGTCGTGTCCTTCGCATCGCTCGCGGACGAAACGACCGAAGCGGCCAGTCTGCTCTTGCCCGACCACACGTCGCTCGAGAGCTGGGGCGACGCGAGTCCGCGGCCGGGCGTTCGATCTCTGGTTCAGCCGACAATTCGTCCGCTGTATGACACCCAGGCGCTCGGGGATACGCTGCTCGCAGTGGCTCGTACGATCGGTGGGAATGTGGCCTCTGCTCTTCCCGCCGGCAGCTGGAAGAGCGTCGTCGAATCGAATTGGTCGGACACGAACTGGCGTCAGGCATTGGCTCGCGGCGGCGTTTTTGAAGCAACGCCACTGCGCGACGTGACGGCTCTTCTGGGAACTGGGTCGGGTGCCGGGAACTTGCGGCCCGCGGCTCCTCGCTTGCAGGGTTCCAGTGGTCTGACACTCGTCGCCTTTCCCCACTCCTTTCTGGGAGATGGGCGCGGCGCGGCACTACCGTGGTTGCAGGAAATTCCGGACCCGGTCACGAAGTTGTCCTGGAATACCTGGGCCGAAGTTTCGTTCAACACGGCCAAAGAACTCGACGTCGTCTTTGGCGACGTGCTTCAGGTCGAAACCGATTCTGGCTCCATTGAAGTTTCGGTCTTCCCACGTGGTGGTATTCGCGACGACGTGATCGCCATTCCGCTCGGACAGGGTCATACGGTCGGCTACTACGCGTCGATGTCCGGGGACTATGCCGCCGGCGTCGCGGAAAAAGGGCAGCCCGGAATGATGCGAGGCGCGAATCTCGCAACAATTTTGCCGGCCGCGTACGATGAGGCAGGCGGGCAAGCGTACCTGTCCACCAAAGCCTTGGTGACGAAGACGGGACGCTTCCGGCGCCTGGCGTTGTCACAGTGGACGGACAATCAGCGAAAGCGCGGTCTCGCCCAGGAAGTTTCGATCTTCGATCTGGCGACGGGTGGCGGCGCTGCTCACTTCGCTGCGGCCGCGATGGCCTCCGAATCAGGCCATGGCGACGGCGGCGAAATGGCCGGCGGTGATCACGCGGAAGCGGCCGCGGGCGGACATCATTTTGATGGCCCTCCCTTTGAATTCGATGCGGCCAACGACTCGCATCCGGAACAGCCCTATCGCTGGGGAATGACGATCGACAACGACAAGTGCACGGGCTGTAGCGCCTGTATCGCCGCCTGTTATGTCGAGAACAACGTTCCCATCGTTGGAGAGACCCAGGCGATTCGCCATCGCGAAATGACCTGGTTGCGCATCGAACGGTACGTTGGAGAAGGCGACGATGATGTTCGGGACGGCTCTGAACGACGCCCGACGCCCGACGGCGAAATTCTCGGCCACGCCGAGATCCGCCATCTACCCATGCTTTGTCAGCATTGTGGTGCGGCGCCCTGCGAAGCGGTCTGCCCGGTGATCGCAACCTACCACTCGCCCGAAGGCCTCAACGGAATGATCTATAACCGTTGTGTGGGTACGCGCTATTGCGGCAATAACTGTCCGTACAAGCTGCGACGCTTCAACTACTTCGACTATGGGCGGCTTAACTGGCCTGGCCTGCTCGGTCTGATGCTGAACCCGGACGTCACGGTTCGTGGTCAGGGCGTGATGGAGAAATGCTCGTTCTGTGTCCAGCGGATCGAATCCGCACGCCAGCCGGCGAAGGACGAAGGTCGAGAGATTGCGGATGGCGAGGTCGTGACAGCCTGCCAGCAGGCTTGTCCGTCGCACGCGATTACATTTGGAAACGTCAAGGAAGAGTCGAGTATGGCTGCAAAGCAGGCCAAAGAGGGAGACGGACGCGCCTATCACGCGCTCCAGGAACTCAACACACGATCTGCCATAACTTATCTCGCACAAGTCCGACGCGAGAAGAACGAGGGAGTCCACTAAATGGCACCGCCTCCCGCGTCCGCAGTCGCTGACTCAATGGTTGTCGCAAGTCGGCCAAGAGATTCGCAGACCAACGTCGACATCATGGCAGTCACGAAGGGTTTCCACTGGCCTTGGCTGGTAGCTTTCCTCTTTGCGGTCTCCGGCGTCGTGATGGCCCTGTCGGCTCTCGTCTACCAGACTTATCATGGCTTTGGTGTTGCTGGCTATCAGGCCCCCGTCTTCTGGGGCGTCTATATCATTACCTTCGTTTTCTGGATCGGCATCGGCCATGCCGGGACTCTAATCTCGGCGATTCTCTTCCTCTTCCGAGCGAAGTGGCGCAACGCCATCAACCGTGGCGCCGAGGCGATGACGGTCTTCGCCGTGTTGACCGCTGCGCTGTTCCCCCTGATTCATATCGGTCGATTGTGGAAATTCTACTTCCTGCTTCCCTATCCGAACCAAAGATATCTCTGGGTCAACTTCAAGAGCCCGCTCCTCTGGGACGTGTTCGCCATCAATACCTATCTGACGATTTCCGTCCTCTTTTTCATCATCGGATTGATCCCCGACATTGCCATCGCTCGCGATCGCGCCGTCGGTTGGAAAAGGGCGGTCTACGTCGTTCTCTCTGCGGGTTGGCAGGGAACCGGGAAGCAGTGGAAGGCGCATAGCCGAACGGTTCTGCATCTCTCGGGCATCGCAACGCCTCTGGTGCTCTCGGTTCACTCGATCGTTTCCTGGGACTTCGCAATGTCCATCGTCCCCGGATGGCATGCGACGATCTTCGCTCCCTACTTCGTCGCGGGCGCCATCTTCGGTGGCTTCGCGATGGTGCTGGTCGTGATGATTCCGGTTCGCAAGATCTTTCGACTCGAGCGTTACATCACCGACTACCACTTCGAGAACATGTCGAGGTTCATTCTATTCACCTCGCTGATCTGCGGGTATGCTTACGGCGCCGAGTACTTCATCGCCTGGTATTCGGGTGTCGAACCGGAACAGACCTCATTCTGGCAGCGCGCCTTCGGTCCCTACTGGTTCTCGACCTGGTGCATGATCACCTTCAATGTCGTCATGCCCCAGCTCCTCTGGATCAAGAAACTTCGCACGAATATTCCATTCCTCTTCGTGCTGGCGTTCTTCATCAACCTCGGCATGTGGTTCGAGCGGTACGTCATCATCATTACGTCGCTGTCTCGTGAGTTCGTCCCCGCAGCATGGGGCCTGTATATCCCGAGCACCGTCGAACTTATGGTCCTGACGGGAAGCTTCTGCTGGTTCAGCATGTTCTTCCTGCTCTTCCTGAAGATGTTCCCGATCATCGCTATTTCAGAGGTGAAGGAACTCGAGATCCATGCGCGAGATCATGCGCACGGAGGTGCACACTAGATGGCAACGTTAGTCAGCGTGTACGACATGCCTTCGGACGTCTCGACGGTCGTACGGAAGCTCAAGAATCGCGGTTTCGAAGACCTGACGACCTATTCGCCAGCACCCTTCGAAGAGATCGAAGAGGCGGAAGACCCGAAGCCTTCGGCCGTTCGCGTCTTTACCCTGATTGGTGGTCTGGTGGGCGTCGTCACTGGTTTCGGTATTCAGATCTGGATGTCGATGGATTGGCCCATCAAGATCGCGGGCAAGAATATCGCCGCCATTCCGCCCATGTGGATCATCGGCTTTGAACTCACGATCCTGTTCGGTGGCATCCTGACCGTCATTGGATGTCTGATTCTCGGCGGCCTTTATCCGCGGCCTCTGGACGATCACTACAGCCCACGTTTTTCCGCAGAGGAGTTTGGGGTCGTCGTTCGCTGCGAAGACCGAGATGTGGCCGAAGTGGAATCTCTCATGCGGGGCAACAACGCCAAGGAGGTGACTCTTGCTGCCTCTCACTGAAAATTCCTCAGCCCTTCGCTCCAAGCAAATCCTCTCGACGGCGCTTCTGCTTTTCGTCTTTGGCGGAACTGGTTGTTGGGAACAGGCATCGGTCGAATGGTGGCCGCAGATGAAATGGCAGAAAGCCGTTCAGGCTTTCGAGGTCAATGACTACCAGGATCGCGTCGCTCTGTTTTCTCCGCCAGAAGGTACTGTTCCCGTCGGGTGGGGAGACGTGGCCATCCCGTCGATATTGACGACCGCCGAGCAAGAAGCTTTGGTGAATCCTCAGAAGGCGACACTGGTTTCGCTCAAGAACGGCGAGACGCTCTTCAATGTGAACTGTGTGGCCTGCCACGGACCGACGGGTGCCGGGGATGGACCGATTGCCGCGCCCAACGGACCCATCGCAGGTGTGCTGCCGATTGGACCGGGCTCACCTCTTGGATTCAATCTTGCCGCCAATCTATCGGATGGGCATATCTACACGACGATTTCAATTGGACGAGGACGAATGCCCAACTACAAACGCATCTCGCCCGACGGTCGTTGGGATATCGTGAACTACTTACGTGACCTCGCCGGTCAGGGAGGTCAATAGTGAGTAACGCAGCCGTGGCCCCCGAGCACGCGAATCCCGGCGTACTGCCTCAGCCCTTCTTTAATATCTGCATCGCCTTTGCCGTCCTCGGTATTGTCTCCTTCGTTGGCGGCCTCATCTCGGATCCGCAGACCGCTTGGCTCGCCTACCACTCGAACTTCATCTTCTTCACGATGTTGGCGTGCGGTGGGCTGACGCTCACAGCGATCTACTCGATCGTTGGGGCATTCTGGCCTGGCCCCTACCGCCGCTTTGCAGAGTCCTTTGCGGCATTCATTCCCGTCGCCCTCATCCTGGGCATCATCGGGATCTTCGGTGGCGAGCACATCTTCGATTGGCAGAAGAACGGTGCGATGCACGGCAAGGAAGCTTGGCTCAACACAACGCGCTTCTACGCCATGGACATCGGACTCCTCGGCATCATGTCGCTCCTTGCTGTGATGTTTCTGAAGGCTTCGGCACGGCCGACACTTCGGAATCTGGCCGAGAACGGAACGGGCTTCGCCAAGCGAATGGCCGAGAACTGGACCGCCGGCTGGAAGGGCGACGAAGAAGAGCGGGTTGCTTCCAAGAAGCGAACCGCATTCCTCGGACCGATCATCGGACTGACCTACGGATTTGGCTTTGCCTTCTTCAGTTTCGATCAGGTGATGTCCATGGAGCAGGCTTGGTTTTCGAATCTCTTCGGAAACTTCGTTTGCTGGGGCGGCATTCTCTCCGCGGTCGCCGCATGTGCACTCTCGGGTGTGTTCAGTCGAAATATCGACGGCATGCAGGGTGAGATCACCGAGCGCCGCATGCACGATATCGGCAAGCTGATGTTCGCCTTCTCGATCTTCTGGATGTACCTCTTCTGGTCGCAATATCTGGTCATCTACTACGGCAACCTTCCGGAGGAGACCTATTTCCTTCGCGATCGCCTCGGTGACCAGTTCATGATCGACAAGGGCTACTCAGCAGCGGCTTTCGCCAAGAGCTGGTCGAACTGGGACTTCGAATGGGCGCGCTTGCAGACCGGCTACGGCTGGGTTTCTATGGCCGTCTGGGCTTGTAACTGGCTGATCCCGTTCTTCGTTCTGCTTGGTCAGCGACCCAAGAAGACTCCATGGATTGCGGGTCCGGTCGCGGCGACTCTGCTCTTTGGATTGTGGCTCGAACGAAACGTGCTCATCTGGCCTTCGGTCATCAAGGGCGACATGCTCTCCTGGTTCGGCATGATTCAGGTCGGCATCGGTCTTGGTTTCTTCGGAATCTTCATGCTCGTGGTGCTCTACTACTCGCGCGTGTTTCCGACGGTCGCCGTTTCGATCAAAGACTGAATCGGGGACGTCTGGGCAAGATCGCTCAGGCCTACTACTCGCGGGCTCAAGGCGGGTCTTCGAGCTCAATGCTGACCCTGATGATTGCTTCAGGCAATGCGGAACCAATCCAATCGGGTCGGTTCCGCATCGTCGTTTAGCCATTCTTCTGAGCGCTACCATGCAATGATGTCGTCCGATGATGATTTGAGTTCTTGGGAAGAGGCACCTGCGAATCGCCGGATCGATCTGGTGGGCGGTGGCGCCATCTTGTTCGAGTCGGACGGCTTCCGGGTTCTCGAATCCAGCGGGCGGACACGATCTCCTCTGCATGCATACGAGTCGATGACGCATGTTTACGTGGCCGATCAGATGTTGTTGATTGGATTGAATTCGAAATTGCTTACGATTCGAAACGGTCGATTCAGGGATCCCGAAGAGGGTCCCTCCGACGCCCGCCGACTCTTGCTCTCGCGATTGGCCGAGCGTCCTGACGGTCGTCATTGGCTGGATGAAATGGACCGGCTCGATCGGCTCGGGAATCGCAAGACTGTCAGTTGGGTCACCTGGACCACCGTCGTGCTCTGTGTTTTCGGAACTTGGTTTCAGCTTCGCGATCCCATGATCGAGCAGGTCGGCGCTTTTGTTCCGGACCTGTTTACTCGGGGCGAGTTCTGGCGCGGGGTGACCGCGCACTTTCTGCACGGCCTGCCGCGTCTACCCTTTCATCTCGCAGTCAATGTGGGTGGGCTCGTCGTTCTTGGTCATCTCGTCGAACGGCCGCTGGGGTCGTGGCGAACGGCGGCGATCCTGGGCGCCGGTGCGATTGGGACGATCGCGGGAATTCAGTTTGGGGATCAACAGACCGTGCTGGGCTCCTCCGGTCTGGTCTCGGCTTTGGCGGGTGCGATTCTCGCCCTCGAGTTCAACTACCCGGAATCGCTTCCCGCGTTCTGGCGATTGCCACGCCGACTCTTCGTGGCTGTGCTGATCCTTCAATTCGTGGTGATCGATCGACTCCTCTCGGACTACGTTGCGGGCGGCGCGCATTTAGGAGGTTTCCTGGCTGGATATTTTGCCGCTTGGAATCTTGGTCGCCCGACTCTCGAAAGCCTCATACCGACCCCGCCTCAGCGGCTGGCCGCCTACGTGACGGCCGTTTTCTTAATTCTCGGCATCCTCGGTTCACTGCCCCTCATGCGTCATGACATGAATGCCCTCGAACGTCATGCGTCACGACTCTTGAACTCGCCGACTCGGCTGGATCTCTACCCTCATGAAAATGCAGCGGCTTGGTTCATCGCGACCGGGGGCGGGGCGTCATCCGCGGCTCTCGAATATGCGGTTGCCCTGGCGGATCGAGCGGTCGCCAGTACGCAGAGGATGCATCCCGACATTCTCGATACACTGGCGGAAGCCTTGTTTCAGCGAGGTGATCGCGTGGGTGCGCTGCTCACGATCGAAGAAGCCATTCGTCTCGTACCGAGCGAGCCTTATTTCATCGAGCAGCGCAGACGGTTTACAGGGGAACGCGCCGAAGACGATCGACCACCACCGCCGGGAAGTGCTCCGCAAGATCAGTCGGTGGATGGGGATGACCTTCTTCCGCACCCGATCGATCTGAACGCGCCACGCATGACCATCTAGAACGAAGCGAACGGCATACAAGCCACGAACGAAATTCAACCAAGGAACGAACACGATGACCTCCGAAAAAGAATCGACCTCTTCATCGACAGCAATCCCGCTGCCCGCGGTCGCATTGGCCGCCGTGCCCAAGCGACGCCAGGCGACCCTCGAATTGGGTCGCGAGATTGAGTCGCGCGGATTTGCCGGGATCTACTGCGCGAGTTTTGGGGACGCGATGGGTTTGTCCCAGTCGCTTGCTCATGTGACCGAGACGATTCATTTCGGGACGTCGATCGTGAATCTCTACATGCGACATGTCTCGGATTACGCGCAGACGGCGGCGATGATTCATGAACTATCGAACGGACGCTTTCGCTTCGGTGTCGGAGTGAGTCATGGGCCGGTGCATCGTCGTGCTGGAATCCAGGCGGGGAAGCCGCTTTCCGACATGCGGGAATTCATTACGAATCTGCGAGAAGTTCCGCGGATTGGCGATTTACCACCGATCGTGGTTGCCGGCTTGCGAACGAAGATGGTGGCATTGGCGAGCGAACTCGCTGAAGGGGTCGTATTTGCGAATGCGTCACGGCGTCATTTCTCGACTTCGATCTCGGTTCTTTCCGAGCAGCAGCGAACCGGAGACGACTTCTTCATTGGGAATATGATTCCGACATGCATTTGCGACGATCTCGAAGCCGCCGCAGCCGTGAACCGAAAGACGCTGAAGATGTATTTGGGTCTTCCGAACTATCGAAATTATTGGAAGGAAGCGGGCTATGTCGAGGAGATGGAAGCCATCGAGAAGGCCATCGAGGTCGGCGATCGTGATCGACTTCCCGAACTCATGACGGACGAATGGCTCTCGGACTGCACGCTTTATGGACCCGCGGAACGAGTGCTTGATGGACTTGCGGCGTGGTACGACGCGGGTCTTCGGACTCCGATTCTCGTGCCCTCTTCGGCGGTCGGCAACCAGATGAAGGCCTTTGAAGAGTTTTTTGAGCTGTTTGATCGGCTTCGCTGAGAAGGCGAAATCCCAACTGAATATGATGAGCCACCGATTCGAGATTCGTGGTGACGAATTCTTTCGAAAATAGGAGATCAAAGATGAATGAGGGCGCACCAGCGCAACTTGAAGAACATGCGCAGGTCTTTCGCGATCTGATGAATGAAGTCGGCAAGGTCGTCGTCGGGCAAGAGGAGATGATCTCGCGACTACTGATCGGCGTGCTGGCGGGCGGGCACGTCCTGCTCGAAGGCGTTCCCGGACTGGCCAAGACATTGACAGTGCAGACTCTTGCGACGGCCATCGATACAAAATTTTCGCGTATTCAATTCACGCCCGACATGCTGCCCGCGGACGTTATCGGGACCGAGATCTTCAATCCAAAAGAGGGCACCTACAGCGTCAAGCAGGGCCCCATCTTTTCGAACCTTGTTCTCGCGGATGAGATCAATCGCGCGCCTGCAAAAGTACAGGCTGCTCTGCTCGAGGCGATGCAGGAGCGACAGGTCACGATTGGGGGAACGACGTTTCCCTTCGAGGAACCCTTTCTGGTGTTGGCCACGCAGAATCCGATCGAGCAGGAGGGAACCTATCCACTCCCCGAAGCGCAGATTGATCGTTTTATGTTGAAGGTCGTCGTCGGTTATCCGACGAAGGATGAAGAACGAAAGATCGTGGACCGAATGGCGGCGGGGAATTCCGAAATCAAGGTGAGCCCAGTCGCCACGCCCGATCAGATCCTGGCCGCTCGAAAGATCGTCAATGAGGTCTTTGTCGACGAAAAGGTCAAGGCCTATGTCGTAGATCTTGTGCATGCGACGCGCGATGCCAAGGCTGCGGGATTCTCGGACCTCGAGGGAATGATCGAGATGGGCGCGTCGCCGCGGGCCTCGCTCTTCTTGACCAAGGCCGCCAAAGCCCACGCCTTTCTCCAAGGTCGCAATTATGCGACGCCTCACGACGTGAAGAATCTCGCCCTCGATGTCATGCGACATCGAGTCGTCGTCACCTATGAAGCGGAAGCCCAGGGTAAGACCAGCGAAGACATCATCGAGCGAATTCTCGCCGGTGTTCTCGTTCCCTAGTGTGGAGTAGTGCCGAGTTGTGTTGACTCGCCCCGCCTAACCACCGACTGGATCGCCCTCAATGCTCTCTAGTGAAATCATTCGCCGCGTTCGCGAAATACAGGTTCGCACCGGTCGCCAGGTGGCGGACGTATTGGCTGGTGAATACGTTTCCGTCTTCAAGGGACGTGGAATCGAATTCGATGAAGTTCGTCCCTATGTGCCCGGCGACGACGTGCGATCGATCGACTGGAATGTCACGGCGCGAATGGGCGAGCCCTACGTCAAGCGTTACGTAGAGGAACGCCAGCTGACTTTGATGCTGATGGCGGACGTTTCCGCGTCGCAAGATTTCGGGTCGGGGAGGCGGAGCAAGCGAGAGGCGACGGCTGAACTCTGTGCGTTGCTCGCGTTTTCCGCTACTCGCAATGATGACAAGGTGGGGCTGGCGCTTTTCCATAGCGAACTCGAGCAGTTCATTCCGCCTCGGAAGGGCCAGAAACATGCGCTTCGCGTTGTGCGTGAAGTTTTGGCACATGGCAATGTCGACGAACTCGCGAATGCATCGCCCGGAAAGGGTTGGCTCTCGAGTCTTTCGACGAAATTCTTGCGCGGCCGCGAACCGCGTGCGCCAAGAGAGGCGACGGACATCCGCCGCGCCATCGAGTTCTTCATGCAGGTCACCAAACGACGAACGATCTGCTTCGTCGTCAGCGACTTCCTGGACGAGGGATTCGAGAAGGCGATGGTCGTTGCAAATCGTAAGCATGATGTGATCGCAGTACTCGTGACGGATCCGAACGAGCTCGAGATTCCGGATGTCGGACTCGTTGCTTTGCGTGATGCGGAGTCGGGTGAAGCTCGGTTGGTGGATACGGGATCTCGTGCGTTCCGAAACGAGACGCGGGAGCGCGCAATGGTCCGTGTGCGGGATCTCGCGAAACGATTTGCCGCGGTGGGGATCGATTTTATTCATGTGGATGCGGCCGGTGATGTCGTGGATCCCCTGGTTCGATTCTTCAAGATGCGCGAGAGGCGCGGCCGATGATGCGAAAAATGCATCGAATCCAGCGGGCGGTGACGCTTCTCTTAGGGGTGACTGTTGGGGTGTTGCTTGCGGGGGCGGTTGCCGCGGTGGAAACGATCCGACAAGAGACCACGCTCGGTCCGGTCCAGCTTAAAGTTGCCGTGTCGCCGGGAGAGCCCGTAATTGGTGACATCATCAAACTCGAACTCAGCGTGCTGGCGGCTGCAGGGGTCGAAATTTTGATGCCGGAGTTTGGAGAGGCACTGGGTCGGTTCGAAATCGTCGACTTCGCACCCAGCGAAGACCGTACACCGGCGGGAGAGACGCTTGCTCGGCAGGTCTACCGACTCCAACCCGTGCACTCGGGCATCCAGTCGATCCCGCCCCTGCGTGTCGAATTCGTGGATCGCCGTCTGGGTCAAAAACAGGCGCCCGAAGGTTTGGACGCCTACGAAATCATGACCGATCGCATCGCACTCGAAGTTGCGCCGATTCTCGCCAAAGATGCGCCACTGGAACTGCGCCCTCGTCATCCGGACCTTGGGAGACGCACGACGACTTCGGAACGATCCATCTGGATTGCATTAGCCGTCCTTGTTGTCGTTGCGCTTGCCCTTGGTCCCTTCGCCTGGCGCTTTCTCAATGCTGCGCTCGAGCGCCGCCGTCGTCAAAGTGCATTCGAAGTGGCTCGAGCGGAACTTGACAGCCTACTGGGCGGCGGTCGGCCGACAGCCGAAACCATGGACGCCTTCTACGTCAAACTCTCGCTGATCGTTCGTACCTATCTAGAGGACCGCTTCGGCCTGCGCTCCCCAGAGTTGACGACTCAGGAATTTCTCACCGAGATGGGCCGCTCCCCAGACCTGGCGCGCTCCCATCAGAATCTTTTGCAGAATTTTCTCGAAGAGGCAGATCTCGTAAAATTCGCCGGCCACAAACCGGACGCCGAAGTCGTTGGCACGTCGATCGCTGCCGCGGAGCAATTTCTCACTGAGACGAGGGACTTCGTTCGCGTCTCGGACGTAGATTCGGAGCCCGCTCGTGTTTGAGTTGCGCAATTTCGAATTCAGCGATCCGCTTCTGATGTTATTCGGACTTTTCGCACCACTGGTTTTCGTTCAAGCCCGCCGGCTTCCGTCGGTGATCCGCTATTCGAGCCTTCAGCTCGTGACCGTCCGAAAGACGTCGATTCGAATTCGGCTGGCCTGGCTGCCCGCGGCACTCCTTGCGGTGGCCACCCTGGCGCTTTCTCTCGCTCTGGCGGGACCTCGGACAGGGAATGCCGTGAGCGAGGTCAAAAGAGAAGGTATCGCCATTGCAATGGTCGTCGATCGATCGGGCTCCATGCAGGCGCGCGATTTTGTTCGCGGTGATACCAGTACGAGTCGGCTCGATGTCGTCAAGAGAATCTTTCATGACTTCGTGACGGGGGAGGGCGGAATGGGGGGCGGCCGACCAGATGATCTGATTGGCCTCGTGAGTTTTGCGCGATATGCGGACGGACTCTGCCCCCTCACGCTGGACCATGGAAGCCTTCTGGCGATTCTCGATCAGCTCGAGACGCCGACGGATCAGCGAGAAGATGGTACGGCGGTGGGCGAAGGCCTTTCTCTCGCAGTGGAGCGACTCCGACGTCAGGAGGCGACCTCCAAGATCGTGATCTTGTTGACCGATGGCGTGAGTAACGCCGGCGAAATCGAACCGCTTCAGGCGGCGGACCTGGCCGCGCAGTACGGAATCAAGGTGTATACGATCGGTGCCGGATACACGGGCTATGCGCCGTTTCCGGTACAGCGTGCCGATGGTCGTACCTCTCTTCGGCGCGTCCCCGTGGAGATCGACGAAACGACGCTTCAGCGCATCGCTCAGCGAAGTGGCGGTCGCTACTTCCATGCCACCGATGAGGACGGGCTGCGTGAAGTGATCGAGGAAATCGGCCGACTCGAACGCAGCGAGGTCAGCGAAGTTCGATATCTCGAGTACGAGGCGCATTTCGCTCCCTTTGTATCTGTTGCTCTCCTGTCCGTGGCGCTCGCCGCTCTATTGTCGAGTACCTGGCTTCGGAGGCTCCCGTCATGAACGAGGCTCCGCTCATTTTTGCGCAACCTGAATTCGCAGGCTTGTTCTGGATCTGGGCCGCCGCTGTTGCGTGCGTGATCTGGTACGAGCGGCGCAGCGGTGACGCGCTGGGTCGATTCGTTGGTTCGGCCTTGCAGAACCGACTCGTCATGGGTTCGCCGGGGTGGCGACGTTGGGGGCGGATCGCACTTCTTGCTGTGGCCGGCGCCGCGATGATTACTGCCTTGATGCAGCCTCAGTGGGGGGTGCGTTATGTCGCGAGTCCCAGGGTAGGTGCCGAGATCATGATTGCACTCGACGTCTCGCGCTCGATGTTGGCGGACGATGCGAAGCCCACGCGGCTCGAGCGAGCCAAGGCAGAGATTTCCGATTTGCTCGCCTATCTCGATAATGACTATGTGGGTCTGATCGTGTTTGCGGGTCGGGCAAACGTTCTTTCGCCGATGACACCGGACAAAAGCTTCCTTCGATTGGCCCTCGACAGCGCCGGACCGCATAGCGTGACGCGGGGTGGCACGCGATTGGCTGAGCCGATCAGGCGTGCCGTTGCGGGTATGGGCGAACCAGGTCCGGCACAGCGGGCGCTGATTCTGATTACGGATGGCGAGGATCACGATTCATTCGTCATGGATGAGGCGAGAGCCGCGGCGGAAGCAGGCATCAAGATTATTGCGATCGGCTTTGGCGACGAATCCGGAAGCCAGATCTATCTTCGCGATGCGAAGACGGGAGCAAGGACCCTGCTGCGCGATGGGGAAGGGCGTCCAGTCGTGAGTCGGTTGGATGGCGATCTGCTGCGCGAGATCGCATTGGCGACGGATGGAGCTTACGTGCCCGCTGGTACAGGGGTTCTCGATTTGGCCTCGATCTATGAAGCGCATATCGCCGATCTGACGCGTGGCCAGCTCGATGAACGTGGACGAACGATTCGGGATGAGGCCTATCAGTTCTTCGTATTATTAGCCCTCGTCAGCTTGATCGGCGCGGTGTCGATTTCATCGGTCGCGTCTCGTGGCCGATCCCGGAAGGCACAGCTTGCGACTTCGATGTTGATGATCTTCGCATTCGCAATGCCTGCGCCTTGGGCACACGCCCAGACGCAGCAACAGACATCTGCGCCGATCGGCGAGGAGGCATTTTTGGAGACGCCGCTCGTCGCAGACGATGAGGCCGGCTCCCAAGCGAAGGAATCCACGGACGATCCCAGGCAAAGATTCAATCGGGCCAATGAACAACTGGGTCGCGGTGATCCGATTGCGGCGACTGCGCTGCTTCGGGATGCGCGCCGGGACGCGACGGACGACGCCGAGCTTCGTTATGCGGCGACCTACAATCTCGGTATGGCTGCGGTCGCGCGTGCGGACACGCTGTTGGCCGAGGGGGATGGTCACTCCGCTGAGGCCCTCGATTCGCTCTATGAGGCGGCGGATTGGTTTCGCAAGGCGGCGGCAGCCAGACCGGACGAAACGGACCCACGCCACAATCTCGATGTGACATTGCGTCGGGCGCTGATCCTGGCGGACGAGATCGCCCAGAAAACCGAGGGTGACCTCGAATCCGAGATCGACGCGATGATTCTTGAACAGCGAGAGCGCATCTTGGACTCGGCGGCGCTTCTCGCACAGGTCGGTCGCCTGGGCGAACTCGATGCGGCGGAAACTCTGCGCCCTGCATTTAGGCAGTCGGCCAGTAGTCAGCGAATCCTGCTCTCCGAAGCAACGACCCTGGCTGAGCGTGTGGAGCGAGAGTATCAGCGTATTCTCGCCGTGGCCGAAGAGCAGAAGACGCCCGAGGACGTTCTGCGTGGGGGGCAGCTCGAAGGGGTTCTCGACTATCTGGATCAGTCCATCGATCGAATGGGGCAGACCCGCAGGCAACTTCGGCAGCGTCGAGCAGAGCGCGCCTATCGGCGTGGGTCGGCGGCGCTGGGATTCTTGAAGCGCGCGCGGGATCAGTTGCGAGATCCCGTCGAGCAGATCGACATTCTTCTCGCCGAAGTCGGCGGGCTTGCCAGAACAACGCTTGACCTGTCTGGTGAGGGCCTTTCCGAAGCCGGGGCACTTCCCGCGCACGTGACACCCGAAGCAGCGGAAGACGAGAGTCTTCAGATTCAGGCGCGCATTGACGAGTTAGCCGCTCGCTTTGATGCGGCATCGAAGGCAGCCGAGCAGTCCATGGCCGAGGGCCCATTCGGCACATCATCGGACTCTGCGATGCCAGGCGAAGATGTTGACGAAGGGGAGATGGCGCAGAGGCTTGCTCTGATAGAGGCCGCCCCTCTGGTCGGAGAAGCGGCGCGGGCGATGGGCCGCGTGAGTTCGGATATAGGGCAGAAGCGCTTTCCGGCGGCCCTCGAAGGAGAGGTCGCAGCGGGCACGGCGTTGGCGGCTGCGCGGGAAAGCTTCTTCGATCTGCGACAGGTCTTGAATGTGACCTTCGCCGATGAAAGCCAGATTGCGGTTAGCGCCGAGGCGGTGGTGTCGGCGGAGGATCGTGCGGACGGCGGCCACGGTGTCGATTTGGGGCAGGCAAGGAAGACCATCGAGGCAATTCAAGAGAAGAATCAGGCGCGTGCGCTTCGACTCGAGGGCCTTCTCGATCGCGAAGAACGGAGTCGTCTGGCCGAGATCGAGGCGAATGCGAGTGCCGGAAGTGCAGTGCCGCAAGCCGGGGCTGAAGGGGATGAACCGGACCCCGCCGAGCTCGAGGTGCAGCGATTCGATCTCGCGCGTCAGCGTCTCGCGCTTGCCTCGGGTGCCATGATGGAAGCGACCGACGCGATCCGGCGAGTGGACGAAGCGGATCGTGCAGATTGGCCGGGGGTGCAGGAGTCGGCTGCGCGCGCTGCCAAACAGCTCGATGCACTTCGCAGTCTCTTCTTCACGATTGCCGAACATGTCCGCAAGCTCGCGGCCGATCAGGTCGAACTTCAGGACCAGACCCAGGATGCGGCCGCTCTTTCGGTTGCGGAGTCGACGAAGGATCTCGAAGCGGATCCGGTCGAGATCTCGCCGAACCAGGAGGCAAGCGCTCCCGAATCGCCGGTCAAGGAGACGGTCGATGGATTCCTTCGCGGGCCCGATACGCGTATGCGAGCCTCTGTGTTAGTCGACCAACAGGGTGAACTCAGATCGCGCGCGGACCAGATCGCGGATGCGCTACGCGGGCAAGCGGAGGAAATGGCGGCCGCGCCTTCAGAAGAAGCGGGGCCCGACGCGCAGGCGGATGCTTTGAGAATCCAAAAGGCGGCGGAGTACGTTGCCTCGGCAGGGCTTGCCATGAGCGCGGCGGGCGAGACGCTTCAAGACGATGGTCTTCCGATCGAACCAGCGCTGCCGCAACAAACGCTGGCGACCCTGGACCTGAAGGAGGCGCTCGCGCTGCTATCGCCTCCGCCAGAAGAGTCTCCCCCTGACGAGTCCGATGAGTCCGAGAATGACGAGAGTGGCGAGGGCGATGACTCGGATCCACAAGAGGATCCGAATTCGGGAGAGGGCGAGCAAGACTCCGAAACTTCCGACGAGGAAAGGATGGACGACCCGTCGCAGCTGCTCCAAGGTGTGCGGGATCGTGAGGCCGAGCGTCGCCGAGATCTGGATCGTCGCAAGCAGCAGCGCCGAGCCCAGCCGGTGGAAAAAGATTGGTGAGACGAATAGTGCAGCCGCGAAAGAATGCGTTGATGCGTGCAGGGGCGAAACTCTGTGTTCTTCTCGCGCTGGGCCTAGTCTTTCTCGGAGGGGTGACGGCGGCGCCGGCTGCAGAAGCACCCGCCGCTCGGGTTCAGGTCGCGCATGGTCCCTATTATGTCGGTGAAGCCTTCGAGATTCAGGTCGTGGCAACGAACTTTCAGGAGGAGCCCGCGCCTGAGATCTCGACCGGGGTGTACGGGGGTGGCGTTCTTCGCTTGTCGGGCATTTCGCCGAGCACGTCGACTTCGATCTCGATCATTAATGGCAAGATAACTCGCGTGCATGAAGTGACCTTTGTGTATCGCTACGAGTTTACGGGGACGCGAAAGGGGCGGGCTCGAATTCCCGAGTTCCTGGTGAGCCAGGCGGGCGTTTCGGAAAGCACGAGAAGTTTCGAACTGGAGATCAGCGGCGTTCCGACGACGAATCGCGTAGGCATCGATCTTCAGATTCCCACTGGGCCGATTTTTGTTGGGCAAAAAGTTCCAATCGTCATCGAGTTTCAAATCGCTCGTGAGACCCAGCGCGATCTCGTGTCCTACCAGATCCATGTGCCGCTCTTCGATTTGTCGACGCTGCGCTTTATCGACGAGCCGTCCGCGAATCCGGATACCCAACTTGAGATTCAGACCGAATCCGGCGTCCTCATGCTCTCGGCAAGTTCTCGAGAGAGCGTCATTCGAGGGCGACCGATGCTGACGATCCGGGCCGAGCGCACGATGATTGCTGTTTCGGCGGAGGCGATCGAGGCGGCCCCCGCGACGGTCTTTATTAGTCGAGGCGTAGGCTTTCGGCGCGATGTCTTTAATCAGCGGCGTGCGACTTCGACGGAGAAGTTGATGGCGGCTGGTGATCCGATTCGGATCGAAGTCGGTGAGGTTCCCAAACAAGGTCGACCGGAGAGTTTTGCGGGGGCGGTGGGTGTGGGATTCAGTCTGGAAGTCACCGCGGATCGCAGCGTCGTTCAGTTGGGCGAGCCGATCGCACTTTCGTTTTTGCTGCGCGGTGACGGCGACCTGTCGAGTGCGAGCTTGCCGCCGCTCGATGCGGCAGGTCTATTGGACTCGGAACATTTTCGAATTCCAGAGGATTCGCCTGCCGGAATTGTCGATGACGACGGGAAACATTTCGACGTTGTGCTTCGTGTGCTGGATGCGGGGGTTCGAGAAATTCCGGCACTGGCGTATTCGTGGTTCGATGCCGAAACGCGAAGTTTTCAGACGACGACCTCTCGGCCGATCGCCCTTTCGGTCGGCGCGGCCGAGGTCATTGGCGCCGATGCGGTGGCCCGAAGGCCAGAACAGCGATCGGCTTCGTTGCCGGGCAGTCCGACCGACCCTCGGCCAGGCGCGATGCTTCCGACCGACTCGACTGTGATTAGCGGTACCTTGCCGGACGAAATTTCGGGAGGCGCGACCATTCGAAGGTCGTCTCTTGCTATGTCGGCAGCGAATTTGGCGGTTGAACGCGACCCGGCACGACTGCTGCGAGATGATCGCGTAGTGGGCGGAAATCGGCCGCTCGCGATTGGGCTTTATGGAACGGGACTCGCGGTGCTTCTATTCGCAGTCTTTGATGCTCGGCGACGGGCGATCAATCCTGCGCTCCTGCATCGCGCAAGGGTCTTCAAGCGGGTCGAGCGAGAGTTGTTGACCGCGTTCGGCCTCCCAAAGGAGGCGGGTGCGGCGGCGTTGGGTCGAGTGCTGCGGGAATTGGTCGCTGAACTTCCGGAAGAGGCGAGTCAGGACCTGGATGCGCTGATCGCGGAATGTGACACGCTCCGATTCGCAGCGGGAGCTGGGGCCTCCACGGCACGCGAGCAAGTATCGGGACAGGTGCCGGACTCCTTGCGTGAACGAGCGGTGAATCTGGTTGCCGAACGATCGAAGTCAGGCCCAGGGCAATCGGGTGGGTCCGGATCATGACGACATTGGCAAAGCGCGCCGCATTCGAAGTGTTGGTTTTGATCTCAGTACTCGGTGCGGCGATGACGCTGGCTTTCCCAGTTCACGCGGAGCTGCAGGACGCGACCGATCAAGAGCTGCGCTTGGAGCGGGCGCTCACTTTCTATGCGCGCGCGCTCGAGGATTCGAATCGTGATTCTCGAATCGCGAATTTTTCGGAGGCGGAAGCTGGCTTCGCATCGCTGCTCGAGTCCGGAGCTTGGAACGCGGCGCTCCTGACGAATCTGGGAAACGCGGCCTTGCAGTCTGAAGAGATCGGTGTAGCCGTATTGGCCTATCGCAGGGCGCTATTACTGGATCCTGAGGTGACGACGGCACTTCAGAATCTCACTTACGTTCGCGGGCTGCTTCCGAGCTGGGTTTCACGGCCGGATTCGAGTGACCGGTCACAGGTTCTCTTCTTCTATCGAAAGATTCCGGCCGTTCAGCGTGCAAACCTTGCGGCTGCTTTCTTTCTGCTCGCCGCGGGATGTCTGGCCATTTCGAATCGACGCAGAGAGGGTGCGTGGCGCGGCTTGGCCGTGTTGGGGGCTGCTGCATGGGCGCTTCTTCTCGCGTCCGTGTTATTCGATCAGGGTTCGCAGACGGGGCGTGGCGCTGTCGTGACTGCGGGCGAAACGCTTGCACGCTCCGCGGATTCCCGACTCTCAGCCCTGGCGCTTCCGGAGCCACTCCCGGCCGGGGCCGAGGTTGAAATTCTCGAACATCGGCAGGAATGGACAAGGATTCGTCTGTTCAGTGGTCGCGAGGTCTGGGTTCGTGGATCGAGCGTGACGCGTATCGCCCAATGATTGTCCCGAGGGCATCGCGTAGAAGGGAGCGGATATGACGAAGATTCGCGAGTCCGCCCAGCATGACGCTCCGTAGCGTTTAGGAGTGGATCTCGAACGCATGACCGCCGTTTTTGGAAAGCGCCGCTTTCAGCTGACTCATGGGGTCGTCGGCATCCGTCGTCTTGGCCAGGAGTTGAGTGCGCGCGACCGATCCATCGACTCTACCAATAGGTGGCGATGCGAAGTCCGATGGCATTGGCGAGGCGATCTGTATCGATTCCAAGATCGTAGTTGATGGCGGCCTCGAAGCCGGAACGCGTCCGAACGGTCCAGCCCACGCCGACGCTGGCCGAGTTTGGTGGAAGATCCGCTCCCCGAATCTTGAAGCCGGGATTCGCGGTGGCACCAGCGAAGTTCGCGTCGATCGCTCGGTCGCGATCTAAGAACTGATGATGCCATTCCGCTCGAATCTCGGGCAGTATCCAGGTGTCCGCATCGAGGTCGAAGAGAGCGACGAGTCGCGTACCGAAGTTGAACCGGAGCGTCTCGAGCTTCTCACGATCGATGCGCAGATTGATGGAAGTCGCGCCCCGTTCTCGAATCGACGAGCGCTGCAGATGCGCATAGTCGAGACCTCCGTAACTTTCGAGCACGAACACTTCGTTCGAAATCCATTTTCCGCCGACTTCGACGCGAGTTCCTAGATCGAGTCCGTTGAAATCGGCCTTGGCCTTTCGATCCAACGTGCCAACGACAATCCTTCGTTTGCTGTCCATATCCGAGTAGGCAAGGCGACCCGAAAGAGCCGCTCGGAATCGATCATTGGACCATCCACCATACAGGGCGCCCATATAAGAATCTGCGGTGCCGCTTCCAGTCCGGTCGTCGAATTTCAATTTGCTTCGGCCATAAGCGAAAGCCGCACCTAGGCGAATGTTGCGAAGTTCGTTCGTCTTGGAGGGGAAGGGGTGGGTCTCGACACCGAGGGCGCCACCAAAGACGGTGTAGTCGACATCACTCTCACCTTGATGACCAGTGATGCCTCCAAAGACTGCGAAGGGCTCGGACCAAAAGTCGATCTGTGGAGTGACCGGACGGGTGCTGGCGGCACTGAGCCCAGGAAGTCCCATGGATGTTTTTCGCCGTCGGCCTCGGCGGCGTCGTGAGACATCCAGCGCGTCGCTTGCGTTTCGCAGTCGGGAATGCAGGGAAAAATCAAAGCGGTCCGCGAGTTCGAATCGTGCGGTCGCGAACTGGGTGAGGGTCTCGCCCGAAAGAGAATCAAGGGCAGCCTCGAACTCAGGCCTTTGGAGAGTGGAAAAAGCATCGATCACCAATTTCAGATCGGTCCCGTCTGCCGGTGTTTCCTCATCGAGTGCATTTCCGACAGCGCGCTGATTCGGCGTCGTCGCGACATCGCCGATGTCCTCTCCGGTCGAGTCGACAGTGAGGACGAGAGCATTGCGCGACTCCGACTGCTCCAGAACGATGTCGAGAAGTGGGAAGTCGAGTGCAACCGAAGGGATGTCGACTTCCGTGCCCGCTTGCGCTTCCACAATCGTAAAGGATGCATTCGTATAGGTTCCGATTCCGATTCTGAGGTCTAAAGCAGCGTCGGCGAGATCTGCCTGCCCTTCGACGTCGAGTAGATCCGTCGCGCCACTGGGATCGATCTCGATCTCGAGAACCGAGCCCGGTAAAAAAGAGATGCTGTCGACCTGGAGCGTTCCGATCGAGGTGCCCGGGGCGATTCGTCCGGAATTCAGGACATCACCGTTGATGCTGCCGGTTCCTCCAAGCGTTGCCCCGCTCGCGACTGTGGTGTTGAGTGTTTCGAGCCCGTCGACGTTGAGACGCCCGGCGCTGATCGTCGTCGAGCCGGTGTAGGTCTGAACACCGCTCAATGTAAGCGTGCCGGAACCTGTTTTGATGAAGTTCCCGTTGCCGCTGATCGTGTTGTCGTAGGTTCCGGCGACCGACTGGTTGAACATCAGCGAAGTCCCCATTTGAAGCTGGAAGTTCGTTGGAAGACTCGATGTGTTTCCGATCAAACTTCCTTCCCTCACCATGATCGCATCGGCCGAAGTATTTGTTAGGCCGGAGTTGTTTCCGGTCAGCGTGAGGGTGCCGTCGCCGAGTTTTTCAAATTTACCTGCACCACGGAGGTTTCCGCTAAGGTTCGCCGTTCCGGTTTGGTTGATGGCCAGCGTTGCCGTAGGAAATATATTCACGTTTCCGGAGATCGCGGCGGCATCTCCCTGGAGCGTGCCGTCCGTTACTTGTCCTTGGGACCAGGAGTTGGGGTCGGAGGTCGGGTCCAAAGTCAGGATGCCGGTGCCCGATTTTACAAACATTCCCGCGCCAGTGATCGAGCCGACAAACGTTCGGTCAGAAATGTCGGTAATTTCGAGGGCGGCCCCTGAGTTGATTGCGATGTTGCCTTGAATCGAATCTGGGGTCCCCATCAGCTTGCCGTCATTGATCGTCGTGCCGCCCTCGTAGTTGTTGGTGCCGGTCAACGTCAAGGTACCTGCTCCGCTCTTTTCGACAGCTCCTGCCCCGGAGATCCTACCGCCGTATTCCTGGTCCGGAGTTTCGGAGAAGCGCAGGATGGTGTCGCGTCGTGTTCCCACGTCCATGCTGATCGCAGAGGTTGTGACTTCGAGTGTGCCTTGATTGATCTGGGTGACGCCGGTGAAAGTATTCTCTCCGGTTAGGATGAGTGTCCCAGCGCCCGATTTTATAACCGCTGCGGCATTGGTCCCAGTTTCGGTGATGGTGTCGCTGATCGTGATGGTGTCGCCCGTGACATCGAACGTTAGGCTAGAGGAGCTACCCAGCGAGAGCTCGCCAGCCGAGAACGAGATGTCGTTTAGTTGAAGTTGACCGCCTCGATCGACGCTCAATAAGTTCGTTCCGTCACCTCGGATATCGAGGCCTCCCGAACCCGTTCCATTGAGGACCAGGGTTCCGTCGACCTCGAGCACTGGTGCGCCGAGCAGGAATGTTGATTCGCTTCCAGCCTCGAAACCCTCGAAGTTGATTGTATTGTCCATGTCCGGTGCGTCATTCGAATCGGTAATTCCCTGACGAAGGCTGCCAGCACCGCTATCCGCGGTCGTGTTGACCGTGAAGTCTTCTGCGGCCACCGGTCGGGCCAAAAAAAGAACGAAGCAAGTCAGAGCGAATGCGAGGGCCCAGAAGGCTTGGCTAGGCACTCTGTCGGTCGAGATCATCTTCTCTTTCTCTCTCGCATCATTGGGAATGGGCCGAATTCGCATGACCGAATGGGTGTGCTCGGAAGACCTGCGGTGCGGTAGACGCAACTTAGCACCCGAGTCATTCCGATCCCTCAGCTCGCTCGGTTCGAGCGATTCTTTTCCTGCTCCGCCGCGGTCTTCAAAATCAGGAATTCTTCCTATTTTATCTTGCGGGTCGGTGACCCGGCACTCTATGCTCGGAGCGTGAACCCAACCCCCCCTGAAGATTCGGCGCTGCCGCGCCGAAATCGTTCGCGCCAGCGCGACCAGATCCTGGATTGGGTGCGGGCGACGGATACGCATCCGACGGCGAATGAAATTTATCAGGGTCTCGAGCCTGTTCTAGCCGGTCTTTCGCTGGGTACGGTCTATCGAAATCTCGAAGTTCTGGTCGAGGACGGTGATCTCGAAGAGGTGAAGGTTTCTTCCGGGGCGACTCGTTACGATGGAAATCTGTCCAGGCATCATCATTTCGCGTGCGAACGATGTGGCCGGATTCTCGATATCGAGATTCCAGAGCCGCGTGGACTGAAACAGAAACTTGTTCGCGACTACGGCCATCAGCCGGCTCGCGTCTCGATTTCCATTTCCGGAATCTGCCTGGAGTGTGCAGATCCTGAATCATGAATAGTGACCATGAACAACCATGAACAACCACGAATAACCAAGAGAAGGAGGGAATCAAGATGGCTGACCTGGACGGAAGCAAGACTCATCAGAACCTGAAGGACGCGTTTGCGGGGGAATCCCAGGCGAATCGTCGCTATCTCTATTTCGCCAAGCAGGCGGATATCGAAGGCTATCCCGATGTCGGCGGACTCTTTCGCGACACGGCCGAAGCGGAAACCGGCCATGCGCATGGTCATCTCGATTTCCTGAAGCGTGTCGGTGACCCGGCGACGGGAAAGCCGATTGGCAATACGGACCAGAATCTGGGCGCCGCGGTGGCCGGAGAGACCTACGAGTACACCGAGATGTACCCGGGAATGTCGAAGACCGCGCGGGATGAGGGTCATGAGGACGTTGCAGAGTGGTTCGAGACTCTCGCGAAGGCCGAGAAATCCCACGCCGGGCGCTTCCAAAAAGCCCTGGACGGTCTCGAAACCCTCTAGCCCGCCCACCCCACCGTTCCAACTCGCAACTCGTACTGAGCGATGCGCGCGAGTTCCCCCAACTCTTTGAGTTGGGGGAACTCGACGGAACCCGAAGGGTTCCCGGCTCCAAGGAAGTCAGTCATGAAGAACGCCAGTCTGCGAGATTCAGAGTTCCTCGATCGAGACGCCCTCGACGCTGAGCTCACGCGCGTGTTCGAAAAATGTCATGACTGTCGTCGTTGCCTGCCGCTCTGTCCATCCTTCCCGAGTCTCTTCGAATCGATCGATCGTCACGAGCAGGAAGCCTCGGAGCTGACGGTGACAGAGCGACGCGAGGTCGTGGATCTCTGTTACCAATGCAAGCTCTGTTACAACCACTGCCCCTATCATCCGGACCATGAATGGGCGATCGATTTCCCGAAGCTCATGACCCGGGCCAAACTGGTGGCTGCGAGAGAAGAGGGGATTCCTCTTTCGGAGCGGCTCGGCTCACAACAAGACTTGATGGGCAAGGTCTCTTGCCGAAGCGCGAAACTGACAAATGCAGCGTTCAAGAATCGCGCGGTTCGTCTCTTGATGGAAAAGACGACCGGCATCGATCGGCGCTGGATCATGCCGACCTACGAAAAACAACCCTTTTCGAAGGGGCTCGCCAAAAGGCCTGGCGTCTTGAAGGAGAAGGGCCGAGTCATTCTGTTCAGCACCTGTTTCGTTGAGTACAGCGAGGCCGAGACCGCTCGGGCGGCCGTTCAAGTTCTCGAACACAATGGAATCAGCGTCGAGGCGGGGTATGACGCCTGTTGCGGTGCGCCCTTTCTGCATGGTGGAGACCTCGCTAGCGCGCGGAAGAATGCGGCAAAGGTCGTGGCCGGTCTGGCACCGCGAATTCGCGAGGGCCTACAGGTCGTTGTCCCCGGTCCCACCTGTTCGTACCAACTCAAGAAAGAATTTCCGGAAATGTTGGAAACGGAGGATGCGCGGCTCGTCGCCGCCAATACGCTCGACCTCGGGGAGTATGTCTTCAAGCTTGCAGCCGCCAAGGAGCTCGATCGGGACTTCCCGCGAAAGCTGGGGCGTGTCGCCTATCACTTGCCCTGCCACCTCAAGGCGCAGAATATCGGTTTTCGATCGAAGCAGATTCTGGGGCTCGTTGCGGAGGAGGTCGTGATGGTCGATGCCTGCTCCGGCGTGGATGGAACCTGGGGCATGAAGGCGCGCTACTACGAACAGAGTCTGAAGGTGTGTTCAAATCTGACGATGGCGATTAACGAGGCCGCGCCAGATCACGTTGCAACGGATTGCCCACTTTCGGCACTTCGCATCAGAGAGCAAACCGGTCGAGAGGCGTTCCATCCGATCGTGCTCTTGCGTGATGCCTATGGCCTTACGGATAGCCCGACGAGTGGCCTCTCGAATGGAAGGCAGGAGAGTTGAGCGATGAAAGAAATTGAAACCAGCGATGTGCTGGATCTCACCGCCTATGAGAAGGTCCGAGAGGAGGTTCTCGCGCGGATGATCAAAGACAAGAAGCCTCGCCGAGTTCATGTTGGGGAGATTCTCTGCTTTCTCTTCGAGAACCGAGACACGGTCCTCTTCCAGATTCAGGAGATGACTCGGGCCGAGCGTCTGGTTTCAGAAGAAGCGATCGCTGGGGAAGTCGCGGTCTACAATGAGCTGATTCCCGGTGCGGCTGAGCTTTCGGCTACATTGATGATCGAAATTCCGAGCGAGACGAGCATTCGGTCGGAGCTCGATCGTTTGATCGGGATCGACGAGCATGTGCATCTCGATATCGGCGGCGAAAGTGTGTCAGCTACTTTTGACGATAAACAATTCCAGGAAGATCGAGTGTCGGCTGTTCAATATATTCGCTTTCCGCTAGGTCCCGAGTTGGCCAAGCGATTTCGGGATCCCGATGTGACGGTCGAGCTTCGCGTGGATCATCCAAACTATGCGGGAAAGACTGTGATCGAGGGTGAGGCCAGGGCTTCTCTCTCTGCGGACTTGGCGTAGCCGGACCGCGTTCATTCAATTCGACTAACATTGTGACCCACGGGCTGCGACCCAAGAGCTGTGACCGAATCCGGAAACAGCGACGTGGTCTCAACCCAAATGAAGGAGCTCGATATGGCAATTCAAGTAGGCGACAAGATTCCAAGCGTGACGGTCAAGGCGACGGACATGAACGACATCTCGACTGATGATCTTTTCGGCGGAAAGAAGGTTGTTCTCTTCGCAGTGCCCGGTGCGTTTACGCCGACGTGTTCGAATCAGCATCTGCCGGGATTCGTCGAGCAGGCGGATGCGATTCGCGCGAAGGGTGTCGACGACGTCATCTGTATGTCGGTGAATGACGCCTTTGTGATGGGCGCCTGGGGCGAAGACCGTGGTGCCAGCGACCGGGTTCGCATGATCGCGGATGGCAATGGTGATCTTTCGAAGGCGCTCGGACTGGATTTCGATGGCTCGGGAATTGGCTTTGGACTTCGCTGTCAGCGATTCGCGGCGATCGTCGAAGACGGGGTCGTGACGACACTCGCGGTCGAGGCGCCGGGGAAATTCGAAGTGAGTAGTGCTGAAGCAATTTTGAGCGCGCTCTAGAGGAGCCGCGTACATTCGGCGTGGGTCGGGGAGAGGTTCGCCTCGACCGATGATCTCAGCCGCTGACAGGAGGTTCGCAGATGCCGGCATTGGATGGACTTCGGATTCTTGATCTGAGCCAATACGAGGCGGGGCCCTCCTGCACCCAGGCGCTCGCCTGGATGGGCGCCGATGTTGTTAAGGTGGAGTCGATTGGCGGGGGTGACCCGGGTCGTTCACTCGCGGTCGGCGGGGATTACTCGCCGTATTTCTGTAATTGGAATGCGAATAAACGGAGTCTTGCGATCGACTTGATGCGTTCGGAAGGGCGCGATCTGTTTCTGCGACTTCTGCCCCACTACGACATCGTGATCGAGAACTTTGGTCCCGGGGTCATGAACAAATTCGATCTCGATTACGAAACGCTGAAGTCGATTCATCCGGCGGTCATCTTCGTGGCCATCAAGGGTTTCGGGGCAAGCGGTCCCTATGCCGATTTCAAAGCCTATGACATGGTGGCCCAGGCTTCTTCTGGGGCGATGTCGGCCACAGGAGAAATGGGTGGACCGCCGATTCTTCCCGGACCGACGATGGGAGATTCGGGAACCGGGATGCAGGCGGGCATGGCGATTCTGGCTGCGTACATCCAACGTCTGCGGACCGGAGAGGGCCAGAAGATCGAACTCTCGATGCAGGAGGCGATGACCTACTACATGCGGACGCGCATCGCGCTGCTGGCAGACTGGGGCAACCAGGCGGCGCCGCGACTTGGCAATCGCATGGGGACGCTGCCCACGGAACTCTATCCGTGCCTGGGTGGGGGACCCAATGACTATATCTATCTGATTACCGTCACCGCGCGGCATTGGGATGCACTGTGTCTGGCGATCGGCCGCGTCGATCTCATCGCCGATGAGCGATTCGCGACAGGCGGCGCACGAGAAGAAAACGGCGAGGCGTTATTCGACGAGATTGCGAGTTGGTCGCGGCAGCTCGAGAAGCATGAAGCGATGCGGATTCTTGGTGAAGCCGGTGTTCCGTGTTCAGCCGTGCTGGACACCCATGATCTCTATCATGATCCGCATCTGCAGGAGCGCGGCTTCATCAAGAAGGTCGAACATCGCGAGCTAGGCGAAGTTCCACTGCTCGGTTTCCCCACTCGCTTGTCCGAGAGCCATGTCGAATTCGAGCGTGCACCCTATCTCGGCGAACATACGGACGAGGTTCTCGCGCAGGATCTCGATCTCGACGCCGAAGGGATTCAAAAGCTGCGCGATGCGGGCGTCCTCGGCTAGCCCTCGGTTCATGGGTAGGGAGCTGACATCGCGTATTGCGAAGTTTCGACCGGTGGACTCTTCGGTCTCGGTCTCTGGAACAAGGGGACGGATTGGGGGATGGTGAGCGGCATCGTCGGTGCTTAGCTCGGAACGCTGCCGATCTCGGCGGCATTGGCAGCGTACATGGCGTTCGAGCTTCGCCAGCAGGCAGCGGGTCCCCCCTCCCTTCTCGATGCACGCGGCTTGTGCATCGCCCCTTTCTTTTTCGCTCCGAAAGATCACTTTGGAGGGCACGCTGAAATGGTCGCCGGTTCAGCGCAGTGTGCGATAATGGGACTTCCCGCTGCCGGAGCCAAATTCTTGAAACGCCATTTATTTCTTGTGATCGTCCTGTGTTCTGCGTTCTCGGCACAGACGGCAGAAGCTGCTGATGGGAATCCCGGCGGCCAGGGCGGGGCCCTCGTACCGGAGAAGAGCCGGAGCGGTCCGGGTCTCACTAAAATTTTCGAAGCCGGCGTCGAGTTTCTGGCGGCTGGTGATTGCAAACGCGCCGAGAAGAAGTTCAAACGGGTCCTGAAGACCGTTCCCCGCAACTCCGAAGCGAACTATCTACGCGGCGTGTCGTTGCAGTGCCAGAATAGACACAAGCAGGCAGTCCGTTATTTCAAGAGGTCAAAGCGTGATGACGCAGGCTACCACCGCGCCTACGCCGAGCTGGGTCTGTCGTATCTCGTCTTAGAGAGGCCCGACCTGGCTCGAAAGCAGCTCGAGACATTGGAGCAGAGGAAATCGATCTGTGGGAACCGCTGCCCGCTCGATCTCAAGAAGGCCTACGCAAAACTGCGTTCCGCATTCGATCGGATCGAAGGAAAGCTTCCACAAAATCCTGCGAGCGATGACCAACACGGACTGCTCTTCGACAGCGTGAGGGAGACGCAATAAGCGACGTCGCTTCGATCTGGCTGATCGACCGCGAGCAGTTCGACGCAGCGATTCGCGAGCTTCATCGACTGGCGACGAGCCGCTGTCCGCATCCCGTCGTGGAGGTGATTGTCGAGCGGACCAGGGCACCCGCCGAGTGCTTGTCGGATCCACGGACTACCTGGGACGATTCCTCGATTTGGCGCGCCCATTCGAGGTCGCTGAATCTCCGCACATCCCAGCCGCCACGCAGATCGCCAGGGTTTCGAGTCGGCGACGGTATTGAGCGACACTCGGTCGGTCCTGTTTGAGACCGCGAGGGGAGAGCAGGATCATCTCGATCCAGCGAGTCGCGGGTTGGCCGGATCGCTTGGAATCGAAAAGACCCAATGCGGTCAGCTCGCTGAAATAGCGGGACAGTCCAGCGCGAGAGCGTCGGGCGGCGTCATCCAGGATGTCCGCAGCATTCGAATCGTCGGCGGCGAGCAGATCATCACCGTGAAGAGTCTCCGTAAAGAGTTCCATCAGGTCGCCGTGGTAGCGATCGAGAAATGTCGTCAGCTGCGCCGCCAATGCGCGTTCGAGCGTGGGGCCTCTTAGGCCGGTCAGTTCTGTGGGGGCGAGGGCATGCTGTCCGTTCGCAAGCGCCCGATCGAGAATGGTCTCGAGGGTCGCGCGAAAGATTTCTTCCTTGTTTCGGAAATGGAGGTAGAGGGCGGGCCGCGACATGTCGGCGGACTTCGCGATATCCGCCATCGAAGTTCGCGCAAAGCCGTAGGCCGAAAAATTCGTGAGCGCGGCATCGAGGATTCGTGCGCGCTTTTCGAATTTGTCGTTCGCTTCCGAGCTGTGGATGTCTGCAGCGGACATGTCCCGACAATGTTTGACACATGTCGCTCGTTTTGTCAGTATGCCTTTCTGACAAAAAGACTAAAAAGTGTCAGCACGTCAGAGCACAGAAGGCATGCTGTCGCTATCCGTCCCAGGAGGATTCAAACGATGACTCGACTTGGCTATCAGATTCCCAACTTTACCTATCCCGACTCCCGCCCGGATCAAATCTTCGACAGGGTGATTGCGCAGGCCAAGGCGGCGGAGACCGCTGGCTATGACCGAGTCATGGTGATGGATCATTTCTACCAACTGCCGGGGATCGGCGCGCCCGAAGAGCCGATGCTTGAGTGCTACACGATGCTTTCGGCGATCGCCCAACATACTTCGAATGTGCGGCTGTCCGCGCTCGTGACCGGCAATACCTATCGGAATCCGGCCTTGCTCGCCAAGACGATCACGACGCTCGACCATGTTTCCGCTGGCCGCGCAACGTTGGGGATTGGATGCGGGTGGTTCGAGAAGGAGCATACGGATCTTGGCTTCGAGTTCGGCACCTTTGGTGAACGATTCGAGAAGCTCGATGAAGCACTCCAGATCATTGGGCCGATGCTCCGATGTGAGCCGGTGACGCTGAAGGGCAAATACTATTCCGTCGAGAATGCGGTGAACTCGCCGGCGCCGATCTCGAAGATTCCAATCATGATCGGCGGTGGTGGTGAGAAAAAGACGCTTCGCATGGTCGCGCAATACGCGGATGAGTCGAATCTGATCTGCGAGACCGATGAGATCCCGCGCAAGCTCGAAGCGCTGGCGGGGCATTGTGAGCGCTTGGGTCGTGATCGTTCGGAGATCACGGTCACGAAGCTGATGATGGTGGCGGTGGCGCCGACGATGGAGGAACTCGAGGCGGATATGGATGCCATCGGCAAGATCAAGGGCTGGAATGATGCGATCAAGGGGATGCTGAAGGATCGACTGATCTACGGCGACCCCGATACCGTGGGCGAGAAGCTTTCTGACGCCGTGAGCAAGGGACTCGATGGCATCACCGTTGACCTCCCAGTGAACGGACATAACCTGGAGCGAATCGAACTGCTCGGGGAAATCTCGCGGAAGGTTCTTGGCTAGCTTCGCCTTCTCCCTCGACTTGCCTGTCGACTTGGGATTCGCTCGGACGTTTGATCGTCTTCGTGATGAGCGGCCGCGCGAGATTGTTTCGAGGCCGCCTAACTCGAAGGCTTCCAACCTCGCTCATCGGCTGCGTGGAGGCGGTCGATCAGCACGTTGGCGACGGCACGCACGCGCGGGACATTCCGCATGCTCTTTGCGCAGATGAGGTAGTAGCTACTTGCCGGGAGCGAAAAGCCGAGGTCGATCTCTGTGAGGCTTTCGTTCTCGGTCGCCGTGTCTTCGGCACCCTGCTTTTCGAGAACCATGACACCGAGTCCGGCGAGGAGTGCGCGCTTTAGGACCAGATAGTTGTCCGAGGCAAAGGCGGGTCTGAAGTCTGGAATTCGGCGTTCGAGCATGGGCCTCGGTGCGACTTGTTCGTAGGGGGTTGCCCAGGTGATCCAGTCGAGGTCTTCGATCCGATAGGGCTTGGACGGGCGACCGGTGTCGGCCAGTTTTTTCATGAGTTGTTTTTTGTACGCGTTCGTTGCATAAATGGCGGTTGAAAATTCTGCACTGTAAATCGTCGTGAGTTCCGGCTCCTGGTTCTCTCGCGTCCGAACGGCAAGATCGGCCCCGCCGCGAGCCAGGTCGATGTAATCGACGCTCGCCAGCACTTCGAGGCGGATCTCCGGGTGCTCTTCACGCAGGGTCGCGGCCAGCGGAGCCAGGACTTCGAATGCGAGCCCGGGAGGCGCGGCGACACGAACTGTTCCCGTCGGCTCGATCTCAGTGCCCTGGGCGAGCCGACCGAATTCTCCGGCCCAGCGCGCCATCTGTTCTGCGGCGGGAAGCAGCTTTGCGCCGGCTTCAGTCAGCTGGGCCCCCAATTTATTCCGGGTGAAGAGCTGACACCCCAGTCGGTTCTCGAGGTTCGCGATTCGGCGGGAAATCGTCGGCTGACCTACCCCGAGCATGGCGGCAGCGGCGCTGAAGCTGTCATGCTCGGCCACGGCCAGGAACGTTTCTGCGTCTTCCCAGGATGTATTTATATATGCATATTAACATGCATTTATTGCCAATTTAAATACGAAATGAGATGGACGATTCTTTGATCTCAAACAGAGGGTGCCCCGAGCGACACAGGCATTCTCGACAACCAGGGAGAGATTTGATGATCACGACTCGAAAATTCCGGGCCTCCGCTCTATTTCCGATCGGCCTCTGGCTGATGGGTGCCGCGTGTGCGGCCAGCCACCACCCGACGCAGCCCTCGGCTCTCGGCCAATCCAGCGCATCGGGGAATCTAACTGCGGTGATCGAACTTCCCGGTCCCATCGAGTTCGAGACGGTCAAAGCCGCGAATTGGGCCGTCGCACGGAGCGGCATGATCAATCTCGAGCATCCGGCTGCGCAGGCGGCAGGTCTCGAAGACGGTGACGAGCCGATCGGAGTCTTCTTTCATGTCTTGCGTCATCCCGAGTTCGGGATGTTCATCGTCGACAGTGGCGTAGAAAGTGGTTTTCAAAGCGCGGACGGAAATGATCGCATCGCATACTTGGTGGAGAACGCGATGAATACCGAGGCTCTTGATATTCATGTGACGACCGCCGACTGGCTTCAATCGCAGTCGGAGCCGTTGGCCGGCGTTTTCTTGACTCATCTCCACCTCGACCATGTGATGGGACTGCCGGATGTGCCGAAGGGAACCCCCGTCTATGTGGGACCCGGTGAAACTTCGGCTTCCAACTTTCTGAATCTTTTCACGCGCGGGACGATCGACCGGATGATCGAATCCGCCGGCGTGCTGCAGGTCTGGCCTTTCGAAGTCGACTCTGATCGTCGTTTTGCGGGTGTCGTCGACATCTTCGGAGACGGAAGTGCCTGGGCCATTCACGTTCCCGGCCATACGCCCGGAAGCACCGCGTTCCTTGTTCGAACGACGTCAGGCCCGAAATTGTTAGTGGGAGACGCCTCGCATACTCGCTGGGGTTGGGATCATGGCGTCGAGCCTGGAACCTTCAGTCTCGATCGCCCGCGCAGCGTCGAAAGTCTCGCAGGTTTGCGCAAGCTGGCGAGTGAATTTCCAGACCTCGAGGTTCTTCTAGGACATCAATAGCCATTGCGTGCTAGATCTATCGCCGCCGATCCCCAGGAAACGATTGGCTAGAATAGAGCCCAGGAAAGAGATTGGAGAGTCACATGATTATCGTACTCGTCGAAGTCGAGAGTTCAGTCGAGGCCATCGCTGGAATGCGCGAGGCGCTCGTCACCATGCAGGCGGCCAGTCGTGCAGAGGAAGGTTGTCAGGATTACACGTTCTGTCAGGAGGTTGGCGACCCGAATCAGATGCGGATCGTCGAGATCTGGGAATCGATGGATGCACTTCGTTTTCATTTCGGGACCCCGCATATGGCCGCCTTTCGCGAGGTCATGGCGAGCTCGCCGCCGGCATCGATGAACGTAAAGGTTCATGAACTCGGCGCGCAGCTCGAAATGCCGAGTTAGGCGAAGCGTGAGGGACCGAAATCTTTCGTCGAGGCGGCGAGTCAGTGGCAGAGCAATGCTCCATGGCTGAGCGGGCCTTCGGGGACGGCGATGCGACGTTCCAGGCTCTGGGCAGGGAGCCGGGGATTCGGGCTCTTGTTGAGTCCTTCTATCGTGAAATGGATTCACTTCCGGCTGCGCAGAGGATTCGCCGTTTGCATCCCTCTGATCTTTCCGTCTCCATCGAGAAGCTCATCTGTTTTCTTTGTGGGTGGACGGGCGGACCAAAGCGTTATGCCGAGATCTATGGCCCGATACGCATTCCACAAGTGCATATTCATCTGCCAGTGGGCGAGGCGGAGCGAGATGCATGGCTCCTCTGCATGAAGCATGCGCTCGCCGAACAGCCGTTTGGGGACGATCTGAGCGCTTATATGTTCGAAGAGCTCTTCGTTCCCGCGGAACGGATTCGCTCCGTCGTGGCGGCACGCAGAACCGCAGGCAAAGCCGGGAACTAGAGTCCTGTTCCCGAAGTTCGCAAGCAAAATCATTTGATTGAGCCGGGGATCTCGTCTGCGGTTTTCGCCGAGACGAAAGGCATTGGATCCTCGTTGCTGACTTCGATGGGTTCCTCTACGAAGTTGTTTGGCGGTGAGTGTCGCGAACCATCGTTTTCAGAAACATCTTGAACCCGATGGGCGCCAGCCTCGATCATGCCGACTGCCGACTGCCGACTGCCGATGGACGCTCCGTGTGAATCGGCGCCGACTCGTGCTAACTCGGCATCGCCGAGACGCCCGACAGGAAGGGATGGGCGAAGAGCAATACGCCGTACGCAATCGCGGCGATGAGTAATGGTTTGAGGTCGGCGGATACGGGGGTCGGCTCCGGTTTCACCCATTCGCCGTCACGGCGATTGATCGTCAGCATCGCAACGATTGCCCACGCGCCCATGCCACCGAACAAGACGAGAGATCGCGACTCGCCGTTCGCGAACAGATGCCCAATGGACCAGACGAACACACCCGCGAGTTGAGGATGCCGGAGAAATCGCTTGATGTTGCTTGGCATTCCGGACGCCACGAAGAGAACCAACGCGGGATACACGAGCACGACTGCCGCAAGCCGGCCCCAGGCCGGAACCGAGTAGACGGGATCGGGCGGCGTCGATCGCCAGCCAAAGATGATGAAGGCGAGGGAGGTCAGAATCCCCAGCGCGAAGAGGCCCTGATATTTCTGTTCACCGAGACGTTCGATGACGCTTGCGCGAAGGGGTTGCGCGACGCTCGGCATCAGGTGGACACCGGTCCAGATCAGCATCCCGAGAATCAATACAAGCATGTTGCCTCCCATTTAGTGCCTCTCGAAAGACTAGCCGGTTCAACGTGCGGCGAGGGAATTGAGTCAGGGATTTGGCGTGTGTTCCGTCTGGTCTGCAGCAAGTTCCTCGAAATACGAGCGAAGCGTCGTCTTCCCAATGCTCGGGGCAACCCCGTCGATCTCGCCAGCGGTGACGATGAACTCGAAGAGATCCCCGAACTGGGTGTTCAACAAACGGATCAGCCTCACTCCCCCGCGCATCAGCCACATTGGAAGCACGACAATCTTCGCCGGCTGCCCCAAGACATCGAAGGCCAGTTCCGCTGCCTGTCGTTGCGTCATCGTGTCAGGGCCCCCCGCACCGAGCTCCGGCTCGTTTGATTCCATTGCATCGACACAGACCTCCGCGAGATCTGCACCGTGAATCGGGTTGAATTGGTTCTCTCCTGCGCCGACGAGAAACGATCGGCCCTTCCGCGCCATGTCCAGCAGGACGCCCATATCAGAAAAGTATCCGGAGGGGCGAACGATGCAGTGGGGAAGACCCGAGTCTTCGAGTGCCGCCACAGCCTTTTCGTGGGCACGGACGATTTCGAGATGACCGATTTCGGCCTGCCCCCAGAGCGAGACGTAAACGAATTTCTCCACGCCCGCTCGTTTCGCGAGGTCCACGAGCAATCGGTTCGCCTGATGGTCGATCTGCTCGAAGGTGAGGCCGTCGCGTTGGCGCGAGATTCCGACGGACGAGAAGACAAGATCAACTCCATCCATCAGTCCATCCAGCGTGTTGGGTTTCGTGATCTCGCCGACGAAGACTTCGTCGACGAACTCCGCGACCGCCGGAGCCGTAAAGGGGCCCGCTTCCGCGAGCCGCTCCTCGCTGCGCGTGAGCGCACGAACGCGATAACCGCGCTGGTTGAATGCCCGGACCGCGAACTTGCCGAGATACCCCGTTGATCCTGCGACCAGTACCGTCTTCGCCATCGCCACCTCTCCCCTTGTGTTCCCTCTCGATGACCGAACGCTGGGACCCCGCAATGGGTACCGCTCCTTCGGCAAGGCGAGAACTTCGATTAGCCAACCGTATCGTTGTCAGCTGGCAGACCCTTGGCTCGCCGGGTCGTTGCGCTCCTGAGGTTTTCCTCGGTCCCTATTTCGATCGTGGATCGGGTCGCCCGGTTTCGGGTCTTGGCATCGAGCCTGTAGTCGCACGTGAGGCAACGCCGCATGCCTTGGCGCATGCTTTCGTTCCGCGCTTGTAGGCTCCCGAGTTCCTTGCGCAGGTGCCTGATCACATCTTCTTGTCGAAGCACTATTCGTGGTAGAGAGAGTAGGTCGAACAGCTTTGACATCCGAAAACAGCTCCTAGCTGGGATCCCAGCTCATGCGAACCGAGCAAGACGTCTGTGGAAGATGGGGCTCGAACTCGATCTTGAGTCCCCCATTCTCACCCTTGAACATCGCTTCGAAGGGGCCTTTACAGATATAGAGGCAACCCTCTTCAGGCAGCGCTTTAGGGTTGGGAAGAGAGTTCTGTTTCGCACAGGTGTGCCAAGCGCAATCCGGAATCTCCATCGTGGTGGAGCCATTGGCGAGATCGATGGCGGTCACCTCGGCGGGTCCGGTCAGCCAGCCTGCCGGATTGAATACGTTGAACATCATACGCTGGGACCACGTAGGTCGTGTGGATGCTCCCGGTTGAGGGGTCTTCGCTGGACTGGTCCTGTTCTTGTCCGCCATGCTGTTCATCATGTCGAGAAACCCGGAGGCATTCTCATGGGCGAGTGCGACGCTCGTACCCACGACGATCTCCTCGTACTCCTCCTGATTGAAGTGCTTGCGCAGTTCCAAGAGTGCCCACTCGACTTCGCGAACGAAATTCCCATACCGCTTGCGCCATTTCTCACGAGGGGATTCGAAGAACGAGAGACGCTCGCGCCGAGATCGGACCTCCGCATAGTCACGGTCGATCTGGTCCGCATCTGCGGTCAGGCGGAGAATCGGCACGAAGGTATGACTGATGATCGGCATCGCCTTCTTGACTAACATCGTGTTGGACATCCACATGTCGATCCAGGCCTGGGGTCCCCACTCATAGATGAAGCCTCGGTGACTGGCCTGCGTCGTTTCGAGTTCGGGTGCTGTGGCGTCCATGCCCATGAGCTCCTTGATCCCTGTGTTCATGATGGCGATCTCGAGGATAGTGGAGCCAGCCCCGTCCGTCGCCACCGCTCAGCGGTCGGATATCGATACGGTCGGCGCCGTTGCGCCGGTCTGTGCTGCTGTTGCCCGCGTGTTTAGGCTCGTCGATCTGCTATTTCGGGTTGGAAGATGCGCGGCGAATGCATCATGAATCCCAGACGGGAGGTCGCCTTCTTGGTTCGCTAGAGTGGACGGCAAGGAAGCGCGGAGGCGATGATGGACGTATTCGAGGAAAGAGTCGCGGTCGTGACCGGTGCTGCGAGCGGGATCGGTCTTGCGTCGGCAACACGATTCGCACAATTGGGGATGCGAGTCGTCCTGGCCGATATCGAGCGGGAGGCCCTCGACGGGGCTGTCTCGAACCTGCGGGGTGAGGGACATGAGGTGCTCGGCGTCGAAACAGACGTCCGCGAGCTGGACGCCATACGCCATTTGGCCAGCGCGACCCTCGATGCGTTCGGACAGGTCAATGTCTTGCATAACAATGCGGGCGTCGTGCGTGCCGGTCGAATCGAGGAACTCAGCATCGCGGACTGGGAGTGGGTACTCGGAGTCGATCTCTGGAGCGTGATCTACGGTGTGAAGACCTTTCTGCCGTTGATTCGTGAAGCAGGAGATGGACATATCGTGAACACTGCGTCGAGCGCCGGGCTCCAATCTTCACCGGAAATCGGTCCCTATAATGTCGCCAAATTCGGTGTCGTCGCGCTGACCGAAACCCTGCAGCTCGAACTCCGCGCCGAAAAGAGCGCAATCGGCGCGTCCGTTCTGTGTCCAGGCGCGATCGCGACCCGAATCACGGAAAGCGAGCGAAATCGTTCCGACGCGGCCGCCGAGACCGAGACAAGTCGGCGCTTTAACGCGTCGGCCTCAAAAATCGTCGAACAGGGACACTCCCCGGAGAGTGTCGCCGAGCGAATCGTCGAGGCGATTCGTGCTCGAGAGTTTTGGATCCTCACCCACCCGGATTGGATCGACGTCCTACGAAAGCGCGTCGAGGGAATGGAGGATGGGCGGCGGCTCGTGACGGGCTTTGGAGGCTGATTCCATGAGCGAACAGGTTGCGATCATCACGGGCGCCGCAAAGGGACTTGGCCGCGCTTTTGCCGAGGGTCTAGGCAATGCGGGCTTCGCGATCGTCGCGTGCGACATCGACTCCGGGATCGACGAGTTGGAGGGTTTAACCCTGCGCGCAGACGTTTCCAAGCCAGACGACGTTCGTCGGATCGTCGATGCAGCGATGCACGAGCACGGCCGAATCGACATTCTCGTCAATAATGCTGGCATCGCGCGCGCAACTCGAGCCGGCGACGATTGGGAGTCGGGTCTGCGAGATTTCGACGAAGTCGTCGGCACCAACTTCTTCAGCACGTTCCTTTTCGGCCGTGCTGTGGCGCCCATCATGATCGAGCAACGCTCTGGGCACATCGTCAACGTCTCCACGGACCATGTCTATCCGATTCCCGGCGAACGTGTCTGGGGCCACGGCGGAATGGATCTGTACAACGCCTCGAAGTGGGCGCTCAACGGACTGACACTCGATTGGGCCGCGACCCTCGGCTCACGCGGAATTCGAGTCAATGGAATATGTCTCGGTGCAACCGATACGCCCATGTTGCGGGAGTTCGCGGGCAGGGTCGACGAAAGTGTGATCGCAACCTGGATGCTTCCGGAGCAGATCTGCGACTTGGTTCTGGAGCTGATCGCCGAGGGTCCCGAAGGAAGAACAGGTCACAACCTCGGATGTTGGGTCGGACGACCCGTCCGTCTGGATGACAGCATCGAGGCTGGCCATCGTCGGTAGCGGAGCCAAATCGACGGCAGTTCGCAATGATGCTTGAAAGGGATTGTCTCCTATGTGCGATTCACACGATGTCAGTAACCAAACCCAGAATGCCGATCCGCGAAGTGGCTACAGGCTCGCTGAATCCTGGCCTATCTATCCGGAAGACATGCAATTCGAAATGGGGTCTGGTGTGGCAGTCGATGACGAGGGTGTGATCTATCTATTTACTCGCGACGTCGAACATTGGGCGGCGCACCCGTTGGCCATGCGCGAAAAGATGGGCAAGAGCAGCATCTCGATGTTTGATCGGGATGGCAACTATCTCGGAAAGTGGGGACATTCCGACGAGCGTGGATTCGCGCTCGGTGCGCATACGCTCTACATCGAAAAGGACGGCATGTTCTGGACCACCGACCGCGATGGTCACGTGGTCCGCAAGTTTCATCCGGATGGAACCTTGCTGCTCACGCTCGGAACCTTTGGCCAATGGGGAGACGGCCCCGATACGCTCAATGGCCCCACGGCGGTCGTGGTTCAGGAAAACGGCAATATTGTTGTTGCTGATGGCTACTGGAACTCGCGGCTCGTGTGGTTCACGCCGGAAGGTGAGTTCATCAAGTCCGTTGGAGAGTGGGGTCGAGGTCCGGGCCAGTTCAATACGCCGCACGCTTTGGCACAAGATTCCTCGGGGCGATTGCTCGTCGCAGATCTGTGTGGTGGAAACTTTCACGACTACATGACGGTGCCGAACCAGATTGCCGAGCATCGTTTTCGGCCCGAAGAAGGATGTGAAAGCCGGATTCAGATTCTCGATGCGGAAGGGGAGTTCGTCGAGGAATGGAGTCACATCATGCCGTTGAGCCTCGCGGTGTATGGTGACTACGTGTACGCCAGCGACAAGATGAGCAACCTCGCCATTCTCGAAGCGGCGACCGGCAAGCTCGTCGATCGGGTCGAAAATATTGCGATCTACATTCATCAGCTGGCGATGGATGCGCACGGCGACCTCTACACCGCGTCGGTCTATCCAGAACACGCGAAAGAAAAGCGTGGGCGCGAAGGACCTTCGCATCATCGATGGACGCGCCAGTCATTCTCGGGCTTAGACGCATCGGCCTAGGCGGCGTCGGCCCCTGACGGTTGAGGCCCGAGGTGGCAAGCTCGCGTGACGGCCGCGCCTGACTTCGCGCCTGGCTACCGAAGGTAGGGACGTCCGTTGTGAAGGTCTGTGTAGAGGCGTCCACCCTGCATCACGGTGAGTTTCGTTTGATCCTGTAGGACGCGGATGTCCTCGAGTGGATCGCCATCGACGATGATCAGGTCGCCCGCCGTGTCGAGTTCAAGGGTTCCGTAATCGCCGTTGCGATCGAAGGCAAGACCACCGTTGCGGGTGGCGCAAATCAGGGCTTCTGCCGTGGACATACCGAAAAGTTCGACAAAGTACTGCAGATCTTTTGCGTAGGTTCCGTGTGGCGCGATGCTAATTCCATAGTCCCCCCCGACGACGAGTCTGACACCGGCATCACGTAGTCTTTTCACTGTTTCGATCGTCGCCTCGATTTCTGCCTCGTAGCCTTGCGCGCGTACCACGTCCTTCGAGACGCCGAGTGACTCGCACTTCTCGAGATAAGTGACCTCCCAGGCGATGGCAGGCCCGACGAATGTGGTGTCACTCTTGCTAGCCAATAGATCGACGGCTTCGTCGTCCAGGTAATTGGCATGTCCGATGAGCCCCACGCCGGCACGTGCCGCCTGCTTGACCGCTTCTGCGGAGCGCGCGTGACAGGCGACACGGAGCTTTCGACGATGCGCCTCGTCGACGATCGCGCTGACTTCCTCGTCCGTGAATGAAAGCTCTCCCGGCGGATTGACGGAGTTGATCGCCTCGCCGTCGATGAATATCTTGACGATGTCGACACCGAGCTTGCGTTGCTCGCGAACAACCTTGCGCAGGGCCCACGGCCCGTCTGCGATCTGACTGAGACCACCGCCGAGGTCCACGTTGCTTGCCGTTGCGCCGATGTCTCGGCCAGCTGCGAGCAGTCGTGGACCCACGATCGAGTGGGCGTTGATCGCTTTGCGCAATGCGACATCAATCCCGTACGCAGAACCAAAGCTGATGGCCGAGGTAAAGCCGGAGGCGAGCATGAGACGTGCATTGTTGACGGCGGTGATGGTCGAATCTTCAACCGATTCGATCCCGATCGCGAATGGGCTCGCGTTGGCAAATGACAGATGCGCATGAGTCTCGGTCATGCCGGGCATGACGAACTTTCCCGAGAGATCATGGATCTGTGCCTCGGGAGGGCTAGGCGGCAGACCCTCGCCCTTTCCTACATATCGGATCCGACCGTCGTGAATCCAGATCGCCCCTTGATCGATCGACTCTTCACTCGTCGCCGTAAAGAGCGTTGCGTTCTTGAAGATGTGGTCGACCGAGGTCATTGAATCTCTTGTCGTTGGTAGAGAAGCGGTTAGTCGGTGAAGAACGCCGTTTTCATCTGGCCGTCGGGACCATAGACCGACTCACCGCGTTCGACGAGGTAGGCCTGATTGATACTTTCCCTGACCCCCGCGGCGGAGAGCTGCTCCACCATATTGTGGTAGTTCGGGTGTTTGAAATGGGCAGTCAGGCTGTCGCTGTCCTCCCAGAGCTCGTATACCTGTATGCGCGTTGAGACTGAGGGATCCGGCGCGAAGCAGTAGTCGCGACATCCAGCTTCCTCTACACGGGTTGCCAGCTGAACATCCGCGATCAAAGAGACCGCGTGGTCCCGAGCCGCCTGGTCTTCGAATCCGAGTGCTGCGACGACGATGATCATGGAGGTTTCCTTTCGGCGTTTCGCGAGAGCGTAACAGAATCGAACCCGCGTCCGGAGTCAGGCTGAGGACTGTACCGAATTCGCTGGAGCGACCGCGATCGCGTCTCGAGGCTCAGGAGAGCCGATTGATTGGAGTGAAGCAGACCTGACCAATTTGGGGGTAGCATCAAGCGGCCGCGCTTTGTGCATTGCGCGGTGGAATCGATCCCGCATTCTCGTGGCCGCGACTCCCACTCTTCGAGTGGGAAGTCTGGCCTAACGGTCGAGATTCGATAAACGCATGGAACGGAAATCCAGAAAGGACTGTCATGGAGATTCATGGACGTAAGGCCATCATACTTGGAGGGACTTCGGGCATCGGTCTCGAGGCCGCACGCCAGCTCGTCGATGGTGGGGCCGAGGTCGTCGCCGCCAGCCGCTCGGATGCCAATCGCGACACGGCGTCCCGAACGCTCGGGCCGAATGCCGTCATCCGCGAGGTCGATGTGCTCGACCGAGAAGGCCTCGCCGCACTCTTCACGGAACAGGCTCCCTTCGACATCCTGGTCTGTGCCGCAACCGGCGGACCGCGCGCGCTCGGCCCCTTCCTCGAGATGGAGCTCGATGGATTCCGGGGATCCTTCGCCAAACTCTGGGGCTACACAAATGCGGTTCGTCTCGGAACGAAATTGATGAGCGATGATGGAACGATCGTGCTCGTGAGCGGATACCCCGCACGCCGGCCCAGTCCCGGAGCCTCGGCGATCTCGACAGTGGGCAACGCGGTCGAGGGCTTTGCCCGCGCGATCGCTTCCGAAATCGCACCGCGGCGGATCAACGTGGTGTCGCCGGGTGTGATCTCGACGCCAATGTTCAACCTCGAGCCCGAGCTACGCGACACCTTTCTCGCGTCGGCAACCGAATCCTTTGCGATTCCACGAGCGGGTCAGTCGGAAGAGGTCGCGAGCGCAATCATGTTCCTCATCCAGAACGAGTACGTGACCGGCACGACGGTCGACGTCGATGGCGGTGCGCTGCTCTCCTAGTTTTCAAAACCTTTCGTGTGTGGCTGATGTCGTTCCTCAAGCGTCTGGCTGATTCCTGGAATGACGCCATGCCGGGTCTCCGCATTGGAAGACAGCGTCGCTTACGATGTGCGATCGTTGCGCAATGAGCCAAGATACGCCCGACAGCGACCCGACCATTCATGGAATCGACCTTGACTCCGTGGATTGAGTTCTCGAAACCACACGATCCGTGCGTCGACGCATCGATTTCGATCGGCCAATCGAACCCGAAGTGATCGAGCGCCGCATTGAAATTGCCACGCAGGCGCCCACTGGAATCGACGCCGAGAACTGGAGCTTTCTCGTCGTGACCTCCCCCGAGAAGAAGTTGGAACTAGCAAGGCTCTATCGGCGCGCTTACATGTCGCTCGCCGAGGCGCGCGGCATCCCACTCAAGCCGACTCAACAAGCGCTCATGGATCGACTCCATGAAATGCCAGCGATGATCCTGGTCTGCGCGGAAGGGCGCGAAATCGGAAGCACCACGTCGATGCAGGTCGGGTTTCGGGGTTCGATCCTTCCCGCGGCGATCTTCTCTGCCCAGGCATTGGTTTCCGCTTCCAGCTGATCGTGGGGAACGACTTTGTTGACCAGGCCGAGTTCGAGCGCACGATCGGGCAGTAGATCGTCGGCGAGAAAACCGATCTCGCATGCTTTCGCCCACCCAACCAATCTGGGCAGAAACCATGTGCCCCCACTTTCGGGTACGACGCCGCGCTTGGCGAACCTCGGAAGTAGCTTTGCTGTATCACTCATCAGACGGTGTCACGACCGAGCGCGAGGTCGAGCCCGTAGCCGGCCGCAGCGTCCTTGATATCGAGGCCGCTATAGAAACCCCGTCCGCCTCGGCCAAACGATCTCCGATGACACGATGATGTTCTCCTCGGGCTGAGCCGGTTCGTTCGTTTCCCGGCTCGATAATCCGTGTATAGGCCATGCGTTGAGCATTGCCAGGGGATGTAGGCGGGAACAGGGGGCAGTGTGAAGGGCGCTTGCCCCGGACGGCGTCGGGTCATATGCGGGCGTGAGAAAACCGCGATCGGATGTTGACGCGACGTTCCCTTACGCGCAGTGTTTGTCGACATGGTCGAGAAGATGTCTACGAAACGCCAGCTCGCCTATGCGGCGGGTGCCCCAGGGTTTGCTTCGATCGATCACGTCGTCGGCGGGATGTTGCTCTACTACTACCTTCCACCACCGGGCAGGGGATTGGTCGCGCAGCTTCCGCAGGAGACGTTGCTCGGGCCATTGACCGCGTTCGGTATTGCGATGCTGATCGCACGGACCGTCGATAGCGTGGCCTCGCCCTTGATCGGCCATGCCTCGGACCTCTCGCGCTCGCGCTTTGGCCACAGGCGCGTCTTCATGCTACTCGGCCTGCTGCCGATGCTCGCCCTCCCTTTGCTCGCCTACTGGCCGCCGTCCACGGTCGGCGGCACGATCAATGCTGTGTGGCTGACGGGTGTGCTGTCTTGTTACTACTTGTTCGCCACGATGTATACGGGTCCCCACGGCGCTCTGGTGCCCGAGATCGCGCACTCCGATGAGGAGCGGGCGCGCCTGACACGTCTGCTTGCGCTCTGCGCTTTTCCGATGGGGGGGTTGCTGATGGCCTGGCCACGCGGCATCGATTGGGGGCGTGAAGTCGGCATGGCACCGACGGAGTCAATGCGCACGATCGTGATCGTACTCGCCCTCGTTGCGCTCGTTCTCTGCAGCATTCCGCTGTTTGCGATCGACGAGAAACGATTCACCGAGCGCGCTGAACCAGAGCGTCTTCCGCTCCGCGAGTCCCTCGCATCGCTTCTTGCCAACCGGCCCTTTCGAATCTTCCTCGGGGCGCATTTGCTCTTTGCGTCCGCCGCAAGTCTGATATTCCCCGTGCTGCCCTACATGGCGACAGTCTTGTTAGGTCGTTCGGAAGGCTTCGCTTTCGAACTCAGTGCTTCGCTCGGTCTGATGATCGCGCTTGGCTATGCGATCGTTCCCCGGCTCCTTCGCCACCTGCGTCCGAAGAAGATTTTGCTGATCAGTTTTTCGGTCTATGCAATCGCCGCAGCGGCGCTGGGTATGCTTGTGCCGAGCGCTCCTGGGGAACCTCGGGATGCCTTGAATCTGGCCATCGCCTTTGTTTCGCTGGGCTTCATAGGCTTGGCGATTGCGGGTGTTTCGTTACTTCCCAACGTGTTGGTCGGACAGTTGATCGACGAGGATGAAGCACGCAGTGGGGCGAATCGCTCGGCCCTGTTTCTGGGCGTGATGCGCGCCTTCGACAAATGGGCGTTCGGACTCTCCTCGGCGATGATTGCATTCCTCTTTGCGCGCTTTGGCAATGGCCCCGACAACCCGCTGGGCGTGCAACTCGTTGGGCCGATTGCCGCGGCCTTCGGCCTGGGCGCGGCCCTGATGCTCACGCGTTTCCCCGAACAGCGGGGCTAGAACGCCGAGCGTCGATGCAGGAGCGCACTCGCATGTCGGCAGGCCAGTCATCCACGAGCGGCGCGGCGGGTCCCGGAATTGGATACTCTGGGAGTTCGACCCGGAATCACTCGAAGAAGACATCAATCCTAGACGAGAGGTATCCCCATGGCCCGCTACGGCGTGACGATCTTTCCAACCGACTATTCGATTCAGCCAGTCGAGCTTGCGCGCGCCGTTGAAGAGCGCGGTTTCGACTCCTTGTTCGTCACGGAGCACACGCATATCCCAACCAGTCGACGCACGCCCTGGCCGGGAGGCGCCGAGCTGCCCAAGGATTATTGGCACACGCTTGATCCATTTGTTGCGCTCTCGGCCATGGCCGCCGTGACGGAACGAATCATACTCGGTACCGGCGTTTGCCTCGTGGTGGAACGGGATCCGATTCAGCTTGCGAAGGAAGTGGCTTCGCTCGACATGATCTCTAGTGGTCGAGTCATTCTCGGAGTGGGCGCCGGATGGAACGCGGAAGAGATGGAGAATCACGGTGTCCAATTTGCCACCCGCTGGAAGGTCGTGCGCGAGAAAGTTCTCGCGATGAAGGCGATCTGGGCCGAGGACGAGGCGGAGTATCACGGCGAGTTCGTTGATTTCGACAAGTTGTGGTCGTGGCCGAAGCCCGTGCAGCCCGGAGGTCCGCCGATCTGGCTCGGTGCGCAGTCGAAATGGGCGTTCGATCGCGTCGCCGACTACTGCGACGGTTGGATGCCGATCGGCCTGTCGGGTGGACTCGAAGAGGGGATCGAGGCATTGCGCAAATCCTGCGATCGTTCCGGTCGAGACTATGAGTCGATCGATCGCGCGATTTTTGCGGCCGCTCCGAACGAAGAGGCTTGTCGCAAGAATATCGACAGGGGATTCACGGATCAGATGTTCGCGCTGCCTTCGAAGTCGGCCGACAAAGTGCTGCCGATACTCGACGACCTGGCGGAACTCGCGAACAAGGTGCGCTGAATCGTGGTCGATGGATGAAGAGCTTGCGTCTGCAGTGGTTGCCGGAGTAGAAGCCCCGTCCTCGTTGCCCTCCAAGACCTAATGCGTCACGCGCGGTCGACGATCTTCGCATTTCTGGTCCAATACCGATTGGCCCAGATCCCTTCGGGCCGCTCCGCCTCTCCCGGCATGCGCCATGAGCGAAGCTCGGCTTCGGCAAGGGCCATCGAGCACAAAGCGCGCGGTTGATCGTCCGTGCTGTCAACATACCCGTTGGCGCCATCGGCTGGCAGGTAGCGATGGGCAATCCGGCGGTAGCGCTCGCGCCATACATCATCGTCCCCGATTTCAAAATCGATTCGAGCGCGTCCACGCACGACCACCTTACGATACGGCGTCGCGCTCTCGTCGATGCTCAGGGCAACGCGATCGTCGTTGCGAATGTTCTGAAGCCACTCCGAATGCTGGCGTGGGGTAAACCAGATGCGCCCTTCCTCGAAGATGAACCAGATAGGCGTGACCAGCGGCGCGCCATCGCTGGCGACGGTTGCGATGTGCATGATCACGCCTCGTTCGGCAAGAAATGCGTCGCGTTCCGCGTCTTCGAGTTTAGGCATGACGGTTTGGCCTTTCGGAATGGGAGATTGACGTGCATCGATTCCGAATAGGCTAGCGAAGCATGACACCTAACCGTCGATGCGGGGCGGGGGCGCGGATGCCGGGTCCGATGTACGCTGCCCGCATGGCTTCAACCGACCCACGTCTCATCCCACTGCTCGACACGTCGAAGCGTCCCGAGCCGAAGGTCTTGCCGCACCCGCTAGGCGGTGAGCGCTATACCTCGCGCGATTTCATGGAGCGGGAGTGGGAGCGAGTCTGGACACGGGTCTGGCAGATCGGCTGTCTCGAGAGCGAGCTTACTGAGACCGGCGACTTCGTGACCCACGAGATCGGCCGTGAGTCCCTGATCTTCGCGAGACACACCAACGGCGAGATCCGCGGCTTCTACAATGTCTGTCAGCACCGCGGTAATCGTCTGGTGCCCGAAGAGCGTGGGCGCTCGGGGGCCTTCGTGTGCCCCTATCACGGTTGGGTCTGGCAGACCGACGGGGAGCTGCGAAAGGTCCAGGACGAGGAAGACTTTCCCGAGAGCCCCTGCGGTCGGTTGAGTCTCACGCCCGTGCGGGTCGAGACGTGGGCGGGCTTTGTCTGGTTCAACCTCGATCCCGACGCCGGTCCACTCATGGAGTTTCTCGATCCGGTCGCCCGGCAGATGGACACCTATCGCATGCAGGACATGGTCCGGACCGGCTATACGACGGTCGAGGTTGACTGCAACTGGAAGGTCATCCAGGACAACTTCAGCGAGTCCTACCACATCCCGACCGTCCACCCGGGCCTCAAGTACTTCCTCGACGACACCTATCAGTCGACTCAGTTCGACCTTTACGAGCGCGGCCACACGCGAATGATCATGGTCGGCGGCGGTCCCAGCGAGCGGGCGCACGGTAACGAAGAGCTGATTCTGCGAGGGCTCCGCGAGGAGCTCGAAGGATGGGGACTCGATCCTGAATCGTTCCGCGGTCGTCTCGGCGACATGCGCGCCGAACTGCAGCGGCAGAAGCGGAAGCTCTCCGGCGAGCGGGGGTACGATTTCTCCCACTACGTCGACGAGCAGCTCACCGACCATCTCCACTACACCGTCTTCCCCAATCTGGCCTTCTCGATGAAGCCCGAGGGCTGCATCTTCCTGCGTCCCAATCCCCATCCCACCGATCCCGAGAAGTGTCTGTTCGACTGCTGGTACTTCACGCTCTTCCCAGAAGGCGATGACACCTCTCGTGTCCAGCAGACCGACGGGGTCTGGTCGACGAGTCGCGAGCCGGCCGCGCATTCGAAGGGACTTCTTGGCGAAGTGCCGCTCGGGGCGGGGATCAGCGAGGATGCGAGTGTATTCATCAGCCAGCAGCAGGGACTGAGGTCGCGGGCATTCGGGGGCGCGACGTTGGCAGGGCAGGAGCGCCGCATCGCCTACTACCATCAAGTGATCGACGAATACCTCGACGGTTCGCGCGGCTGACTTCCTCGCTCAGGCGACACGCGACTAACCAACTACCCAACTACCCGACTATGCGACTAGGGGTTCCCGGCTTCCGCGAAGCAGGACCGACGAGACGGTGCAGATGAAGACTTCGAGCCCGATCGCCATGCCCGTGTAGCCGGTGTAGCCGCCATCCATCGCGAGCCCGATCAATCTGGCCGTGAGTAGACCGCCCGATAGCATCGCCAGCGCGATGAGCGCGCTTTTTGCGAGGTGCGATTTGATTGCCGCCAGGAGCGCGAGCGCGCCGATCGCGGCCTGCAGGCCACCATACATTGCACGTATCTCAGTCGTGGCCGTCGGCGTCGTCGCCACAACGCCCGACGATTCGGCGAGGAGGCCGGGATCGATGAAACACATCGCGCCATAGGGGAGCCAGACTAGGGTCATCAGGATCAGGAATCCGCGTTCGAACATGGGGTGTACCTTTCTAATCTCAGAGAATTTGATGCGCTCAGTCTTCGCTCGACACGAAACGGCGACGTGCTCGCGGGCCACGCACGTAGCCGGCGGTGGGTGGCGGGAAGTGGGTCCCAAGAAGCAGGCATTGGGTCTCCGCATTCGCGTCGAGGAAGCTCTTTCGGGTCGCGCTGGCCCGCTTTGGATCGGCGTCGAAAGGACTCGCCGTCAGCTCGGGAATCGCAACCTGGAGCGGTGTATGCATCACATCGCCCGTGATCACGGCGCGCTCACCTTGGGATTCGATCGCGACCGAGACGTGTCCGGGCGAATGTCCCGGGGTTGGGATCAGGCGGATATTCGAGGTCAGGATGTGGTCGGTCTCGACGAGTTCCACGACACCCGCGTCGAGCAGCGGCGCGATGGAGGGCTCGTGGACCGACGAGGTGTCGGCGCTCTCGAGCTCCACGCGCGCGAACAGGTAGCGCGCATTCGGAAACGTCGGCACGCGATCCCCATCGACGATGCAGGTATTCCATCCGACGTGGTCGAAGTGGAGATGCGTACACAGAACCGTGTCGACGGCGCCGAGGCCCCCGTCGATCGCACTCGAAAGGCGCTCGAGAAACTCCGGGTCGCCGGGAAGCGGGCGCGCAGGGTCGACGCCTGCGCAGGTATCGACCACGATCGTGTGCTCGGCATCGAATACCACGAAGGTGTGGACAGAGAGGAGCAAACGTCCCGAGCGGCTAAAGAAGGGCGACACCCAGTCGGCATGCTCGGCCAGATGTGCATCCGTGATACCCGGCACGAGCGTCTCGCGGGGCACGCCATGAATGCGCTCCTCGACACGCATGACCAGGACGTCGCCGATGCGCCAGGTGAGAGGAATCGCGGTCAATTCGGCGCGACCGAAGCGAGCAAGGCGATCGCGTCCTTGATCACGCTCGCTCCGTCGGACGCGCTCTTCGACTGGTCGACATGCGTTCCTTGCGATCCTCCGGCATGCCAAAGGGCATGTTCCGCTCGATCAAAAGCGCGTCGGTCCGCAATCGATCGGCGTTAGTCGACAGGAGGGCCTTGTCGATGCGGTTCGTGCCCGGGGAGTTCGACGTGATCTCGGCCGCCAACTCCGCGACTGCGTCGTCCAACTCCGTCTCGGTAATCGCGCGATCCACGAGCCCGATCGCCGCGGCCTCGATCCCGCTGATTCGACGGCTGGTAAACATGAGCTCCTTGGCTCGCGATCGACCGACGCGTTCCGGCAGACGAACCGACATTCCCCAGATAGGAGCAAGGCCCCACTGTCCGTGTGTGTCGCCGAGTTTTGCATCTTCGCTGGCGACGAGGAGGTCGCAGGCGAGAGCGAGTTCCAGCCCGCCCGTGTAACAGTGACCTCGGATCTTCGCGATCGTCGGCATGGGGAGTTGCTCGAGCGCATCGATCGTTTCGGGCTCGAAGTGCCGACTCGGCGCTTGCCCGCCACTCGCGATCGACTCGAGGTCATGGCCTGAGCAGAACGAGCGGCCCGCTCCCGTAACGATCACGCAACGAAGGGAAGGGTCGTTCGTCATCGTGTCGAGATGTGTTCGAAGTTCGACCATGAGGGGAATGTTGATCGCATTGAGCTTGTCTGGTCGGTTCAGCGTGAGTGTTGCGACACCGTCCTTGTCTTCTCGTGTGACCAGCATGTCTGTGCCTCTCTTTCTAGTCGCCTTAGGGCTGAGCGATGCGTTGGCCTTCCAATCCTTGGAAGCGCGCGAACGGCGTCGCGCGGCGTATGACTATTTCGATCGTGTCCGCGCCGCTCATCCGAGAATCCCTTCCTTTCGAAGGCGTGCGATCTCGTCTTGCGAGCGTCCGAGTTCGGCGAGTACTTCATCGTTGTGCTGACCCAGGACCGGGGCCGATCGAGCGACCTCTGCCGGGGTCGCTGAGAAGCGGGCTGCGGGTCGTGGTTGGCGGACGTTCCCTGCGGTCGGATGCTGCCAGGTCACGAGCGATTCGTTGTGCACGACCTGGGGATCGACGAGGACCTGGTCCGCGTCGAGAATCGCGCCGCAGGGCACATCGTTGTCGAGCATCCGCTGCATCGCCTCTTTCGTCGACAGTTCGAGAAAGGCCTTGGCAATCAGCGCTCCCAGTTGCTCCAGGTTGTCACCTTGCGTGCTGGCGGCCATCGTCGCGAAGCGTGGGTCCTCTTTCCACTCGGGATGGCCAAGCGCTTTGAAGAGGTTATGTCGCTGGCGATCTGACGCGACGAAATAGATCATTTTCCCGTCGGCCGTCTCCGTCAAGCTGTAGATGGTCGAGAGCAGGAAGCCGGGCGAGGCGTCTTCGTCGAGCATCGTTTTGTCCATCATCCCATCGGGCCAAAAGAAATAGAGGAATGAATCGAGCATCGGGACCTCCGGGTTGATTTGACGCGAGATCGCCCCCGTCACGGCCTGGATGATCGGATCGAAGACCGGTCGGCCGAGGTCGACGTCTTCGTCCAGAACTTTAGACCGGGCGCCTGCGATCGAATCGGGCTCGGATACGAAGCGATCCTCGCCGTCAATCCGAAGATCATCTACTGCTCGATCAGCGGCTTCGGACCGACCGGACCTTATTCGGGCCGCCAGTTCGAGCGCGATCTTCCGACCTTCCTCCTGTGTCAGATCGAGAGAGATCGCCCGCTTGCCTCGATTGTTATTCATGTAGAACGCTGAGAGGCCACCCTTCGCGAAGGAGGGGAGTCGCGTGACGTCGCCCGAGCCGTGGATCGGCTCGATCTTCGTGACCTCCGCGCCTTGATCGGCCATCAGCATGGTCGCCAGGGGGCCCGAGACAACCTGCGATAGATCGAGAATCTTGATGCCATCGAAGGGGCCGCTCATATTACCTCGCTACTTCGATTCCGCGCGGAATCGATATCGGTCAGTGGCCCGGTCAGGGCCTATCGAGGAAAGGCGAATCACTAGGTTGCCAGAGTTCGTGCGCTTTGCGCCATTGTGCAAAGGCGTTGAGAATATGAGGCGGGTCGCCGTGAATCTCCGTAAAGCAGCCGTTGACTGCACGGGTATCGAAATACGCCGCATCGACTCCGTCTGCATAGAGACGCGTCGCACATTCGAAGCCCAGTCGCTCGAGTCGGTCGAATTCGGCTTCGAAGTCGTGAACCAGCACGTCGACATGGTGGAAGCCCTCGCTGCCCGTCGCAAACATTTCCCGGTAGATCGAGGGCGTGTCGTCATGCTGGACGATGAACTGGATCATCATCTCGCCGAGATAGCCAAACGCGTACGAGACGTCGGCTCCCTGCTCGGTTTCGCGATAGTCGAATCGGTCGGTCTTGTGATGATGGGTACGCACGAAGGGGCCCGCTTGAAGGAGTTGGTTCCAACCCAGGATCGTCTTGTCCAGATCATTCACGAGATAGGCTAGCTGGAAGAACGGATAGCGGCCGGGCTTCATATCGTCTTCGTTGCTTTCTCTGTGGGCAGAAAACTGTCAATCGATTGTCTCCAGTCCTCGTTTTCCCACCGTCAATTTCCATTGGGCTCCCAGGTTCTTTTGGGAAACTCTACTGCCTATCCTATAAGGTGCCCATAGAACGGATTCGTCGATTGGGAAAGGGCCATGAGGCGTCTCGCTGGCCTGCGGCCGCAGCCAAGAACGATCGGTTGAGCCGGTCGTTCATCTTCGCGAGACTGGGGGGGCGCCGGCCTTTCTGCTCTACGACCCATGGACTGGCCGGGCCTAGACCGATGCACTCGATCCAGGGGAATCCGACCCTTCTAAGGAGCTTGATCAACCATGACCCGGAGTGAAGATATTCTCGAGATCCAAATGCTTGCCCAACGTTATGCGGATGCCGTCATGCGCCATGATGCCGAGGACTGGTCGGCCTGTTGGGCGGAGCAGGGCGAGTGGTATCTCGGCATGCCGGAGCCTATGAGAGGCCGGGAAACGATCGTGGCTGCGTGGAAGGCTGCGATGTCCGGCTTCCCCTTCGCAGTTTTTCTAGTACAACCCGGGATTGTCGAAGTCGATGGTCAGCGTGGGAAATCCCGTTCGTACGTCGAGGAAATCCTGGAAGACAACGACGGGAATGCGATGCGCGTCTACGGAGTCTACGACGATGAAGTCGTAGTGGAAGACGGCGCGTGGAGATTCGCGGTGCGTCGATACAACGTCCTGTTCCGTGGGGCGATCGAGCTGGTAGGCGACAAGACCGGCTATAGGGGCTGAACGCGTCATTCAGTGAGGTTTGACTCGTCCGCTCTGTCGATGCTCACAACGATTCGCGCGCCGGGCGGTCTCGTCGGAGAATCGGCAGAGATCATCGGAGGCGGTAACTCGCTCAATGGAGATCCTCATGACGACCCCGAAATGTCCCAGCCATGCCGATGAAGTCGATCTCTTCGGAAGCGACTTTCAGGAATGTCCGTATCCCGGGTATGAGGTGCTCCGAAAGGAGGCTCCGGTCTGGCAAGATCCCAAGACCGGTTTGTTCGTCGTGACTACTTTCGAGTTGCTCCGCGAAGTCCTTCTCGATCCAGAGACCTTTATCAGTGGAGGCCCGGGCCGGAATCGAGGGGCGTCCGAGCGAGAAAAGCGTATGAGCCAACTCTACGAAGAGCACGGCTGGCTGCCAGCGAGGACGCTGGGTGCGCGCGACGATCCGGATCACCGAGCACTCCGCGCGATGTTCAACGAGGCGTTCCGGCCGGGAAAGATCAAGCTTCTCGAGCCTTTCGTCGAGGAGACCGCGCGCGGACTGGTCGACTCATTCATCGATGATGGGGAGTGCGAGTGGGTGACCTCGATGGCCGTTCCTCTACCGCTGACCGTGATCGGGAAGCAGATGGGGGCGAACTCGGAGGATCTCGGTCGGATCAAATCCTGGACGGACGCGTGGGTGCAGCGGCTCGGGGGGATGCAATCCGAGGACGAAGAGCGCTGGTCCGTCGAAATGGAAATCGAGGCGCAGCACTATTTTCAACCGATCTTCGACCGCCTTCGAAGCAAGCCTGATGAGACGCTTCTGTCCGAACTCGTCAATCGAGAAATCCCCGAATGGGGCCGCCCCATGAACGACAATGAGCTGCACGCGGAGATGATGGCGGACACCTTCGTGGGCGGGTCGGAGACGACGACCAATGCACTTTCCGCCGGAGTCATGCTTCTGTGTGAGCGCCCCGACGTCTGGGAGAAATTGAACAGAGACCAGGACAAGTACCTGCGTCCGTTCATTGAGGAAGTGTTGCGTCTCGAGTCCCCCGTCCAGGGGCTTTTTCGAACGGCTGCTCGCGACGCCGAGCTCAACGTACGGTACGCATCGGCCAATCGAGACGAAAGAGATTTCGAGTGCCCGGCGAGTATGGATCTCGACCGAGAGAAACCTGCCCGTCATATGACGTTCGGCTCCGGTGTCCACCACTGTCTCGGTGCGCCGCTCGCACGGCGGGAGCTTTGGTGGGGCTTCAAGGCCTTCTTCGACCGCATTGAGGAGGTCCATGTGACCCCCGGCCGCAACGATTTCCGCCACCAACCAAATTTTTCGCTCCGGATCTTGAAGGCGCTTCACATCGGCTTCACGAAGACATGATTGCCGTGTTCGATGTCAGTCTTTGATCGATTCCCGGTTGCTGGTACAAAAAGGAATCGGGTCGGGTCGGGTCGCTCGACGAAGCGCGCAATGGAAGCGATCTGTGACTAGAATGTCTGGACAGCACACACGATCGCAGTTCGCACGATATAGGAGAGGACCCCATGGCCACAGTCTTGATCACCGGCGCCAATCGCGGCATCGGCTTGGAGCTCACCCAGCGTTACGCCAAGGCAGGAAACGACGTTATTGCTTGTTGTCGAGCGCCGCAGAAGGCGGACGATTGAAAGGCCTGGATAATGTTCAGGTCTGTGGCTTGCGCGTAGCCGATGGCGACTCGGTGGCCGCGTTGAAGAACGAGATTGGAGAGCGACCGATCGACCTCCTGATCAACAACGCCGGTACGCCAGTGCCGCTGAAACAAACAGCGCTGGAGATGGACTACGATGGCTGGGCGGAAGCCTTTTCAGTCAACACCATGGCCCCGTTTCGCATGCTGCAGACTTTTCGTGACAACCTGAAGGCTGCGGAGGGAGGCAAGATCATTACGATCACCAGTCAGATGGGCGCGATGGATCTCAATTGACCGGTGATGTACGCGTACAGTTCCACGAAGGCCGCGGTCAACAAGATCATGCGTATGGTGTCGTTGGAACTCGCCACGGACGGTACCGCGGTTGCGTTGATTCATCCGGGCTATGTCAAGACGGACATGGGCGGGGAAGGGGCAGAGATCGAGGTGGAGGAGAGTGCCGCCGGAATCATGTCTGTGATCGAGGGCGTTTCATTGGAAGGAACCGGCTGCTTCATGAAGTGGAATGGCGAGGTTCACCCGTGGTAGCGGCGGATGCATGATCCAGGAGGTCATCCTTGCTGTTATGTCACGGGCCGCTGAGGAGTGAACGATAGAATGCAGAGCCAACCCCTTCTCGACCTGAGCGGTCGCGTCTTCGTCGTGACCGGCGGAAATGGCGGCATCGGCCTTGGCATGGCCGAAGGGATCGTCATGGCGGGCGGATCAATCGCGATCTGGGGGCGAAAGGAAGCCAAGAACGCTGCGGCCGTCGCACGGTTGGAAGAACTCGGCGGACGCGCGGCCAGCTTCGTTTGCGACGTGTCCGATGAGGAGCAGGTCATCGAGTCGATGGATCGATCGATCGACGCGCTCGGCCGAATCGACGGTCTTTTCGCGAACGCTGGCCGAAGCGCTCGGCCTTCCAAGTTCGAAGATCTCTCGCTGGAACAGTGGCGTGCCGTCCTCGACGTGAACCTCGATGGTGTATTCCTCACTCTTCGTGAGGCCACTCGACGTCTCATCGCCCAGGGAGAAGGCGGTAGTCTCGTCGCGGTCTCTTCGACTTCGGCGATTCATGGCGCGGCTCGAAGCATCTCCTACGGAGCGGCGAAGACAGCCGTCAACGGACTCGTTCGGGCGCTCGCGGTCGCGCTCGCTCGAAACCGGATTCGTGTCAATTCGCTACTGCCCGGTTGGACGAAGACCGAACTCTCGACCGCCGCATTCGAAGATGAGAACTTTCGTGAAGTCACGACAAAACGCACTCCCGTGCGTCGATGGGCCGAGCCCTCGGAGTTTCGCTCCGTGGGTGCCTTTCTGGCTGATCCAAGTCAGACTTTCCACACTGGGCAAATGATGACCGTAGACGGCGGCTACACAATTTTCTGAGTTCGTGAAACGACACTGGCTGCGAGACTTGTGGCATTTGTTCCCGAGCGCAATCAATGAGAACCCCCGGCGAGCAACGGCCGTCGGACCTTCCTCAAGCCCGGAATTGAGTTGCGCAATTTCGACTCGATTCTCGTCGATCCCTTTATGATCTCCTACACGAATCCGCGAGAAGCGCCCGAGGGTCCGGCGCGTACACTCGATGAGAAGACCGAAAAACATGTGCTCGGGCTCATGCGCAATATATTCATCGACCAGATGGGGCGCAGTCGAGAGTTCGAGGTCGTGGAGGAACCCGGTCTACGGACGATACGCGTTCCAGGCTGGTTGTATGACATCTTCGTCGAGGAGCCGCCGCGCGAAGATCCCCGCTTTTCCGCTCTGCTTCGCGAGGATGAGAGCGATTCTCACGGTCCGGCACTCAGAGACAGCCGAGCCCCTCGCCCGTGTTGTCGATCAGATCAAGCTCTCCTGCGCTGCCGACCGGCACGCACGCTTCTATTCCGTGCAGTGGCGGGATGTGGAGAGTGCCGCGCTCCGGCCATGGGCGACCTTCTTCAGAAAATGGCTTGAGGAACTCAGGGAGTTTTCGCCGGCTTCCTGAGTGCTGGCGCCCGTCGGAAATGTCGAATTGTTGGAGAGATTCCTCTCGACGTCCGAATTGAATCGTCACAGGACTCCGGCTAGGAGTCCTGTCCGGCTTGGGACTCTTCCGCCCAACGCCATTCGAAGTTCAAGATCGTCAGGTAGTGCTCGCCCAATGGAATCATTGGCTTCTTGGTCTTGCGCAGTTCGCTCTCGGCAATCGCCTCGATCGCCCAGGTCGCAAGCAAGATATGGGGCATCTCGAGCACTCTGATGTTTGTAGGCCTTCCATCCCTCGCGAGATCGAAGGAGATCACGACGCGACCTACGATTCCAGACCGCTGCGCCGAGGGTTCGTAGCGCGGTCGCGGTATTTTCAAAGACGAAGGGGGAGGGACGTGAGTGCTTTGAGTGGCATCGGCAATTCGTAACACCGGTTGGCCGTCTCGTCCCTCAACGGCGATTGGTTTCTGATCATAGAAGTCCGCCAAAAGCCGGAGGTGTGCAGACGCGAGTTCCGTGAGCCCAAGTTTTTCGTAACAGCGGGCTCTCATGGTTGTGGACTTGCGAGCATAGGTTCCCAGCTTCAGCGTTGCCTGAGCGCGGTCGAGCGAGAACAGCGCGGGGGCGCACTTTCCGTTTCGAGCGTAGTCGCGGGCGGATTCGACCGCGACGACGCGTTCGCCTTCGCGAACTCGTTGCCACATTGAGCCACAGCTGATCTGTGTTCCAGCGACGAGCAAAAGAATCGCGATGAGTGCGATTCTTTTACTCGGGTCCAGCTCTTCGATCTTTCGACCACGAGGCGATTCGTCATAGTCTGACTCGTTCATGTCGTCTCCAATCCATTTTCGAAATCGCATCCGATGGGCGTAGCCCGGCGGAAGTCGGGTCGCCGGAATCATCGGGCGGCTAGCAATATTCCACATCGAGCTTCAGTCCTTCGATCCCACGCAGGATGAAACTGGGCGAATATCGCAGCGATGCTTCATCGACGACGGAGAAGGAATCGATCCTTTGACACAAGACTTCGAGTCCCACTCGCGCTTCGAGCCGAGCGAGGGCGGCGCCCAGGCAGTAGTGGACGCCCTTTCCAAGCGCGAGGTGGTCGTGAAGGTTCTTCCGGTCGGGATCGAACTCATCGGGGTTCGGGAAGACGCGTTCGTCGCGATTGGCTGAACCAAACATCGCCCATACTGCAGAGCCCTTTGGGATTGCCACGCCTCGAATTTCGGCGTCGCGCGTTGCGATTCGGAATAGTCCCTGATTCGGACTGGAGAGGCGCAGTCCCTCCTCTACGACTGCTTGGATGAACGTCGGATCTTCTTTCATCTTCCCCCAGATCTCCGGACGGTGCGAGAGGCGAACCATGGCGTCCGCCAGCAGGCTCGTGGTGGTCTCGCTTCCCGCGACCTGGATCTGTCGGATGATGCTCAGCATTTCCCCCATCGAAAGGGGGTCTCCCTCGATCTCGTCCTCTTCTGTTAGGCGCGCGTTCAGGAGATTGCTCAAGAAATCGTCGCTCGGGTCGTTGCGACGGAGCTCGATCTGATCGGCAAACCAACGCTGCTGTTCGACGATCGTACGCTGCGATTCAAGCCTCTCATCGTCGCTGATGGTACGGCCGATCGCTGCGACCGATTGATCGGCCCAACGCTTGAAATCGCTTTGGTGATCGTCCGGTACGTCGAGTATGTAGGCGACGGTCGTGACGGGCAGCGGCACGCCGAAGTCCCGGTTGAAATCGACCCTTTGCTCGCCCTTCCAACCGTTCACGAGATTCTCGCATAGCGCCCTCACTCGGGGCTCCAATGAGCTGATCATTTTCGGCGTAAAAGCCTTGGAAACCAGTTTGCGGTATCGGGTGTGGACCGGCGGATCCTCGGTCAACATGGTGTCGACGTGTGCCCAACCGGTCGCGCTGATCGCCTCGAGTTGCTCTTGTAGCGCTGGCTCCGGGACGGAACCCGTGGAACCAAATCGAGAGGAGTAGGTCTCGTGATCGAGGAGGACGCTGTGAACATCTTCGTGGCGCGAGACGCAATACACCTCGTCGCCGGGACGCCCGACCTCCTCACCCGCTAGCTTCATCACTGGGCGTTCGGATCGCATCGCCTCGTAGTAGTCGAAGGGGTACTGCTGGATTTCGTCGCTCTGGGGGCGGAAGTGATCTAGGTCTACATCGTTCATGAGATTTCCTGATTTCCTGGAGTCGAGGAGCTTCGTTTGGAATCGGACTTGGGTTGGCGCAATTGTGCCTCACTATCAATCAAAGGAAGGGAAGGGACCCCGGGGCTCCCGGGGCATGAGGCCATCCATGAGAGGGACAGCGTCGCGCAGCGAGACGATGTAGACGACCCTTTCCTTGACTTCGCCTTCGGCGTGCCACGCCCCTTTTGGAATGACGAGCCGATCGCCCGGCCCGACTGGAATCTTTTGTTCGTCGGCATCTAGAACATAGGTCTCGCCCTCGATCACGTAGCCGATGATGTCGTGATCGTGGAAGTGGACGGGGAGTTCTGGTGATTTATTCGAGATGTATGTGGTTGGCCAATAGCCAGACTCTCGAATGTCGTCCATGACTTCGGCTCGCGTGCTGAAATAGTTCTTCTCGACGACCATCTTGGACATGGGATCTCCTCGCGTTGAAGTTCATTCGTTCTCGATCAATAGAATGCGTTCAGGAAATCTCTCGAACGTCGGAGAACACCCGAGCCTCCGACGAACGTCATCGTCCTCAACCATCCATCCGCGGATCGACGAGAATCTTCACGTCGCCTTCGTTCGCAAGCAAGCTTCGAAACGCAGCGTCGAGACCGGCGAGTCCGATCGTCCTGCTGTGTAGGGGTTCGAGGCGCAGCCGCCCGTCCGCCACCAACTGCATCGTGTGATCGAATTCATCATGCAGGTAACCGAGGGAAGCGACGAGGCGAACCTCTTTGATCAGCCAGTTTCCCGGAGCAATTTCAGCGGGCAGGGAGGCCAACCCGACGAGCGATACGACTCCTCCGCGACGCGCCAGGGTCACGGACTGGTCGATCGTCTTTGGGATGCCGGCGCACTCGAAGACGACGTCCGCGCCGAGCGGGCCGCACTCTTCTTTGACGCGCGCTTCGACGTCCTCGGTCGTGGGATCGATCACCGCTGTGGCGCCGAGTTCTGCCGCGAGTCGCGAGCGGTCCGCTGCGGGCTCGATCATGACGGCGCATCCGGCACCGGCGGCTTTCGCACATTGCAATACAAGCAACCCGATCGGGCCCGCTCCAAGTACTACGACGGAGTCGCCGAGTCTGATCGGCGTGCGGCGCACAGCGTGGACGGCGACGGTCGCCGGCTCGAGCAGTCCCGCCTCCGTGTCGCTGAGCTTCGGATGAATCGGATACAACCGTTTCGCATTCACCGCGAGTGACGGCGCGAACCCGCCGTATGGGGTCGCAAAGGGGCCGGCGCCGAGCATGCCTAACAAGACCGACTCGCAGTGGGTTGCATCTCCGCCGCGACACTCCGCGCACTCGCCACATGCGGTCGGGACGCCAACGCCAACCCGGTCGCCTTCGCGAATGCCTACGACTTCCTTGCCCACCGCTGATACCGTCCCCGCCCACTCGTGACCGCAGATCGCGGGGTTGTAGGGGGAGCCCGTATGGAATGCGTGCAGATCGGTGCCACAGATCCCGCAATGCGAAATCTCGACGACGGCGAGTCCCTTCTCGGCGACCGGAGAAGGGAAGTCCTGGAGCTCGATCTTCTCACGACCTGTAATCAATCCGACTTGCATCTCCCATCCTTCCAGCGCGGAGGAAAGATCGAATCCCTTGGTGGATTCGCTCTGCCCGCACTTTCAACGTAGCGCTCGCAAGAGACTCCGGCGCGATCACTCGTCCAAGGGTGGCTTTTTGATGAGTTTTCGAACCGCCTCACCACCCGACGGTACGACCGGTATCTTGTGTAACAAGCTGTTGTGTGCGTGCGAGAGCTGCTGAAGCGTCATGGCGCTGCGCAGCGAGCTGTAGAGTCCCTGATCGTTCTGCATCTGATTGACCGATTCCTTGGCAGCCTTCAGACCCATCATGGGCTGCTCGGCGATCTCCAGGGCCATCCCCATGGTTTCCTCAGCCAATCGCTCGCGCGCAACGACGCGGTTGACCATGCCGATCTCCTTGGCGGTCTGTGCCGTAATCGCGCGCCCCGTGAACAACATCTCCTTGGCCTTGCGGACGCCGAACTCCCAGGGGTGACCGAAATATTCTACGCCGTTCACGCCGAAGGCGACGACCGGATCCTGGAAAGTCGCATCCTCGCTCGCGACGACCAGATCGAACGGCCATACCAGCATTAGGCCACCGGCAATGACTTTGCCTTGAACTTCCGCAATCGTCGGCTTGGGAATGTTGCGCCAGCGCCAGCAGAGTCCGAAGTAGACCTCTTCCTCGAACGCCCAATGGCCTTCCGCGCCCGGCTGCCCGAAGCCGAGCGACGTGCCAACCGCGACATCCTTGAGCGAGTAGTCGTCCGGTCCGCCCATCGGGCCGTGCCCCGATGAAAAGTGCTTGCCGGCGGCGGCAACGATGATAACTCTGACGTCGTCGTCCGCGGCGGCTTTGTCCAGTGCCGAATTCAGGTCATAGAGCATCTGCAGGTTCTGGGCGTTGGCCTTGTCGGGCCTGTTGAGCACGATGCGCGCGATCCGCTCGTTCGGCCGTTCGTAAAGAACAGCCTTGAATTCTGTTTCGGTTTCGACCGCCTCGCTCATCGTCTGCTCCCAGATACTGTCGATTAGAAAATGGATACGAAGCCTACCGACTTGATCTGCCGAGCGCCTCCACACGATGAGAAGCTCGTGCGGCGCGCCTTCTTTCGAGCTGCCGATGCATCGCAGTCGTGCGCGTGCTGCAAGCGTGAGGCTCGTCATCGGACTCACGGTTGGAGGCCCATGATGGTGATCCCGCTGATATGATGTTTACGTATGATGTTCACAACCCGAGATTGCGAAATGCGAGTGAGGAGGTCCGGACATGGACGTTGAACGGGACCCGTTGTCTACTTTCGCCAGTGGATTTTTCCAGGGGCGCACCGCGCTGGTCACGGGCGGCGGTCGCGGAATCGGTCGGCGAACGGCCCTGGCCTTCGCCCGTCTAGGCGCTCGCGTGGTGATCGCCAGTTGAAACGAGCAGAACCTGGAGGAGACGTCGACCGAGCTGCGTGAGATCGGAGCCGAAGTCTTGGTGGTGCCGATGAGCATCCGCGAGATCGACCAGGTAGAGGACTTGATCGCACAAACGATCGAGCGCTTCGGAAGCATCGACTTCCTTGTGAACAACGCAGGCGGGCAGTTCCCAGCGCCGCCGGGTGCCATCAGCGATCTGCGGCGGAGCCCTGCTTCGCTACCTCGACGAGAAGGCTGAGTTGCCCGACGAGGGCGCGGTCCGTGCGAAGGCCCGGCTTGAGGACATCAAGGATCTGCTGCCTTCGAACTTTGCCATGCCAGGCGTGGCGGCCCTGGTTCCGGGTTTCTTCCAGTTGATGCCGATCGTGCAGGACGATTGCGCGCTCAATATCACCGTGATGGGGATCGAGGACGCCCTGGACTTTGGCGTGGTCTCGTGCGCTCGGGCGGTGCCTGACGCGGAGGTCATCCGGGATCTGCTGGCCGACGCCTTCGTCGAACTCGAGAGCGCGTTGGCCCGCGCTTAGGCAGTCAGCGGTCGGTCTCGGACTTGAGTGCGATGAAGGCATCGACTTGGACCCGCCGACGATTTGGCGGTGGTCCGAAAACCTGGCATGTTTGAACGGATCGGTGTTTGCTTCCCTGGCGGCGTCATAGTCTGATGAGTTGGATCTGAACGATCGAGTGCTGGTTCCATGACGATTGGAAACGCACTCGACCCTACCTAGGAGTTCCACATGAACGAGGTGACCACGACCGAGAAGGACGCGTTCTTCGAGGAAGTTTCCAAGGCTTCCGCAACTGCGATCTGGTGTGCCCTAGCGACCGTCAACCGAAATGGCGAACCCAGGGTGAGGATGGTGCATCCAACCTGGGAAGGAGATCTGTTGTGGGTTGCGACAGGGCCTGAGACGCCAAAGGCCAAGCAACTGGAGAACAACCCCTGGGTCGATGTCCAGTGGCAAGTCGCGCCACCCAGCTTCATCCACATCATGGCCAGGGGTCGCGCGGAGATCTGCCGCGATGCCGCCACAAAGCGACACGCATGGGACGTCTTCGACTATGACCTGAAGGACTTCTTCGCCGAGGGCCCAGATGATCCCGGCTACATCGCCGTAAGGATCAAGCCGACTCGAGTCGAACTGTCTGAGATGTTTGGATCCACCAACAAGCGGGTCTGGCGATCGGCCTAACATAAGAAACCAAGCCCTTGAGCCGGAACGGGCAAGATCCTTGAGCGGGAGGTTCGCGCACCGTATCGGGCCGAAGCTGGCCGATCGATCTGACCTGAGTTCCGGCTGCTCTCCGTGAACCGCGAGGGATCATCCCGCGCGGTTTCTCACGAAGCATTTCCTCACGAAGAATGGGGCTTCACCACCTGCTCGCCAAAGGCCAGCAGCTTGTCCATGCCGTCAGGTCCGGCGAAGAAGAATGCGGGAAGCATCACTCGCTCGACCCCGAGCTTGGCGAGTTGTTCGGCGCCGGCAATCGGGTCGGCCATCTGCGGACCGAACATGGCGTGGATCGCAATCGAAGCCGGATCCCGTTGCTCTTTCTCCGCTGCTTTTCGTACATCCTGAATCAATCCCGCCAGCACATCGTGATCGGTCGTTCCCGGGTAGTAGCCATCTGCTAGTCGTGCGGCACGGCGAATCGCCGCCGGCGTATCGCCGCCGACCAGAATCGGAATCGAGCCATTTTGCGGCCGCGGGCTGCATGTCGCCGGCGGAAAGTCGACGAACTCTCCGTGATATTCGGCATGCGGTCCTGCCCATAGTGCGCGCATCGCTGCGACGTATTCGTCGTTTCGAGCTCCGCGTCGTTCCCAGGGAATACCGAGCGCTTCGAATTCCTCGCGCATCCAGCCAACGCCAAGCCCGAGTTCGACGCGACCATCGGTCAGGTGGTCGAGTGTCGCCAGCTCCTTGGCGAGCACGAGCGGGTTGCGCTGCGGCACGATCAAGATGCAAGTTCCCAAGCGAAGGGTCGGGGCGACGGCGCCTACGTAGGCGAGCCAGATGAGCGGGTCGGGAATGAGAGTCTCGGCGTCGCCGGGCATCTCCCCGTCCGCCGTGTAAGGGTAGGGAGAGTCGATCTGGTCGGGACGGATCACGTGTTCGCCACCCCAGACGGAATCGAAGCCCGCGGCTTCGGCCGTGCGGCAGATGTCGAGTGCCGACTGAGAGTTCGTTCCGATGCTGCTTGCAAAGGCAAGTCCAAATTTCACGGGTGGTACCTCCGGCGGGCGATCGTGCCCGGATTGGTTGAGTGGTTTGACTAGACGCCTTCGGCGCGCTGGACGGAAACAGGGATGGCGCTCATGCACGGGAGGCCAGTGATGGCATCGTAGCTACGCAGATCAGCCAGCCGACCAGTCGGCGAACCGATTTCACGAACGGAAGCATCGTCGGCGGGCGTGCCACCCCACGAATGCGCCATCGAAACGACCCCGGGTCGCAAATCATCCGATACCGCGACCACGCCACGGATCGAAGCACGTGGTGAACTGATGTCGACCAGGTCTCCGTCGCGTAGGCCTATCGACTCTACGTCGTCTGGATGCATGTAGGCATAGTTCGTCCCACCCTTCGCCCGCAGGCCGGGAATATGCTGCCCGGTTGAATTGAGGACGTGCCGGAGTCGTCGACTGATCAGCCTCAGAGTATGAATATCGGGATTGAAGTCTGGGACCTGTTCTGCGGAAGTGGTCTCGCCTAGCACCTGCTCGAGTTCGGACATCAGAAGTTTCGGCGCCACTGTAAAACGTCCCGTCGACTCGGGGTCCGCGGGTAGGACATGGATCGGTTCGAGGTCGTAGACGTTGCCGCCGTCACGTTTGCGAATTTCGGAGAGAGGAACGCGCGACTTCGCGTAGAGCAGGTCGAGGACCTCATCGCTCGAAGGCTTGACTTCGAGATCGAGCGCGCCGCCTGCCAACTTGATTGGCGTGCCCAGGCGTTGCGCCAAGCCGTAGAGGAACTCCCATTCGGAGATCACGTCGAAATCCGGTTCGACGATGGCCGATGTGTATTGGGTGTAATGCGTCTCGAACCACGGATCGATCGTCGTCGGCACGTCAGCACGTTCGAGTGAAAGCGTCGATGCCACGACGTAATCGCAAAGGCGAGCGGTCGCACACATGTGGACGTCGTGGGTGACATGCAGTTCGAGTTTTGAAAAGGCCTCCAACGTCTTCAGTTGATCCGGGAAAGCGACGACAGGGTTTCCGCCAATGTTGATGAGGGCGCGGATCTGTCCCTCGCCCTCGGTCAGGATTTCTTCGGGGATCGAAGAGGTGGGCTGTTCGCCCAGGATCGGGGCGATGCCGCGAACGCGTGGCGCGTCGCCCGAACGGAAGACTTTCTGCATGGTGGAGGCTGTAGCGACCTGCGCTTTGTAATCCTGCCGTGGCGACAGCACGCCTGGGTTGATGATCTGGTCTCCCTCGCGATTGAAACGGCCGCAGACGACGTTGAGGCAAGCGACCAGATGTTCCATCAGGGTGGAATGCGGAGCCATGCTGGGGCCGGTGCCGGTGCCCGCGATGCCGCGGGGTCCTTCGGCGAACATCCTTGCCGCCGCGTCGATTTGTTCGACCGGGACACCGGTCTGGGCGCTGACACTTTCGAGGTCGAAGGGAAGGATGGCCTCTCGAAGCTCGTTGAGACCCTCGACGAAGTCTTCACAGAACTCATGGTCGTAGAGATCTTCGGTCAACACGACGCGTAGCATGCCGGCTAGCAGGGTCGGATCTTCGCCTGGAATCGGCTGGAGGTGTAGGTCGGCTTGCTTCGCGAGTTCCGTCTTGCGGGGATCGATGCAAATCAGGCGCAGTCCGCGGCGCTTCGCAGTGCGCAATTTGTCTGCGGCACTGAAGGCCGGGATCGTACCCTGTGGCGAGAAGCTCGATACCAACGGGTTGTTACCGATCATCATCACGACATCTGCGCTCGCGAAGCTCTGCACGCCCCCTTGCCACATGCCGATCTGCGTCGAAATAATGACCTTGGCCGGCTGATCGATCGTGACCGAACTGTAGAAGGATGGGGAGCCGAGGCCCTTCATCCACGCCTTGGCGACGTTGAGGCCCGTAGCGCATTGGTAGGCGCCGGTTCCGCAATACACGGCAACGGCACGCGGACCGTGCTTGTCCATGATGGCCCGGAGGCGCTCGGCGATCTCGTCGAGCGCTTGCTCACTCGAGATCTTTTCGAATTCGTCGCCCTTGCGGCGCAGCGAGGAACGCAGTCGATCCGGGTGGTTATGCTGTGCCGGCAGCTCCCGGCCCTTGATGCACGTGTAGCCGCGGAACATCGAATTATCGCGATCGCCGCGGACTTTCACGACGCGGCCGTCCGCAACATCGACTTCGATCGCGCACGAAGCATGACAGAAACGACAAAACGATTTGTGCGTTGTGATATCGAGGGAAGATTTGGATGCCGTCATAGGCTCGATAGCTTAGAGGATGACTGAGTGGGCGACACTCCGAAGAATGACTAATGTGAGGGCGCAATCCAAGGGTCGAGTCGACCATGAAAGAGGGGGTGTTGCGATGGGTGTGCTGGACCAGTTCGGGCTAGCGGGACAGGTGGCGGTCGTGACGGGATCGGGCAAGGGGATCGGGCGCGGAATCGCCCTGTGTCTCGCCGAGGCCGGTGCAGACGTCGTCGTTGCGGCTCGAAACGAAGCGGAAATCAAGGAAGTGGCTTCCGAGATCCAGGCGCTCGGTCGTCGCGCGATCGCTGTCCCGACCGACGTCACCGAGGAGGGCGCGCTTGAGGCCCTGTCGAAGAGAACGATCGATGAGCTCGGCTCGCTGACGATCTGGGTGAACAACGCGGGCGGCATTCCGGACACCACAGCACGCTATCTGACAAAGGTTGACGACACCGCTTGGGACTTGCAATTGGATCTGAACCTGAAGGCCGTCTGGGCTGGCTCGAAGGCCGCGGCCGCCGCAATGTCCGATTCCGGCGGCTCGATCATCAACATCTCGTCTCGAACGGCATTCGGGCCACAGAACAAGAACGGGCCCTATGGTGCGGCAAAGGCGGCGGTCAACAGCCTGACCGAGACACTCTCTGTGGAACTGGCGCCGCGCATTCGAGTCAACGCTGTCGCGCCCGGGCCGATTCCGACACAGAACTTCATCGAATGCACGAAAGTCGATCCGAGTCAGCTCGACGCGATGGAGAAAGCATTGCCTATTCCGCTCAAACGTTTCGGAACGCCCGAGGACATAGGTGCCGCGGTGGTCTTCATGGCTTCGCCCGCCGCGAGCTGGGTGACGGGGCAATGCCTGTACGTGACAGGCGGCATGTAGTCGACGCTCAGAATCGCGTGGACTCGTCAGTGTTAGGGCCGCCGATCAACTCCCCTACGAAGCTGTCACCTCGACGCGGTAGTGCTCTGGACAACGGATGAAGAACACGGGTACGTAGGGCGGCGATTCGTCGAGCAAGCGGATCTCTGCAATTCGTTCGGTCGCAATGCGCAAAGCCGTATTCGCTTCGAGCCGACCGAGCGACGCGCCGAGGCAGTGGTGGATACCGGAGCCGAAGGCGATGTGTCGATTGGCGGCGCGGCCGATGTCGAATTCATCGGGTCGCTCGAAGTGGTCCGGGTCGCGGCCGGCGGCACCGAACAAGAGCAGGACCTTTTGGCCCTCAGGGATCTTCACGCCGTGCAACTCGACATCCTTCACGGTATGCCGAAAAAGACCTTGGTTGGGTGCATCGAAGCGCAACGACTCCTCGACGGCGCTCGCTACCAAAGACGGATCTTCGCGAAGTCGGTTCCAGGCTTCCGGGCGCCTCGCGAGTTCGAAGAACAAGTTACCGATGAGTCCCGTCGTCGTTTCGTTTCCGGCGACTAGCAAGGACAGGCAGAAGGAGATGACTTCGGGCGTGTCGAGCTTCTCTCCCTTTGAATTTGATCGTAACAGTTTAGAGATGACGTCGTTTCGCGGCTCTTTCTGTCGCGCTTTCACGATATCGCTGAAGTAGGCGTCGAACTCCCGCTGACTATTCCTGGGATCGACCTTGCCACCAATTGCGCCCACGATGTCGTCCGACCACTTCCGGAAGAGTGCATGGTCCTCTCGCGGAACACCGAGCAGTTCTGCGATGACGATGACCGGGATCGGGATGGCGTATTCATCGATGAGATCCACCTTTCCCTGCTCGAGAATCCGGTCGATGCACTCGTGTGCGTAGGCGTCGATGAGAGGTTCGCACGCGGTCACGGCGCGAGGTGTAAAGGCTCGCGCGATGATCGAGCGCAGTCGCGTGTGTTGGGGCGGATCCGATTGGAGGATCGACGCGACGGGACTTTCGATGCGCTGCGGTCCGGGTCCCCAGGTCGTTGAGAAATGTTCCCAATCCTGAGCCGCCGCAACGACATCGTCATAGCGGCTGAGCACGAAGAAGCCATATTTCTCGGCTTTATGGACCGGCGCTTCCTGCTGCAACAGCCGGTAGTAGGGGAACGGATCCGCGATGACTGCGGGGTCGAAAGGATCGTAGTCGTCGAGGCTGATCTTGGTCTCGCGAGTTGTTTCGGACATGGCTGCTCCCTACAATCGAGATATCAGAGGCTCCGCGACGACTGTCCGACGAAGAACCATAGTCGACACGAAGCTCTTCGAAGCCCTAGACGGCGAGCAACAGCTTGCCGGTGTTCCCGCCTTCGAAGAGCATCTGCAACGTCGCACCGAAATTCTCGATGCCGTTCTCGATTTGCTCGGGGAGTTTCAAGGAGTCCGCCCCGAGCCATTCAACGAGTTGGGCCTCGGCCTCCTCAAATTGCGCGCCGAAGTGGGTGACCGCGAAGCCCTCCATGCGCGCGTGTCTTTCCGCGAGCCGTAAGTAGAGGTTCGGGCCGCGGACGCCCTTCGACATATCCCCGTGGTATTGCGAGATCGCGCCACAGATCACGACGCGAGCCTGCTCTCGGATCTGGTCGAGCACCACGTCGAGCATCGGGCCGCCGACATTGTCGAAATAGACATCGATTCCTTCCGGCGCGAGTTCGCGGAGCCGCTTGTCGACGTCTTCGCCCTTGTAGTCGATTGCTGCGTCGAACCCGAGCTCCTTCGTCAGATAGGCGCACTTCTCGGCTCCACCGGCGATTCCGATCACACGTGCGGCGCCATCGATTTTCGCAATCTGTCCCGCAAGGCAGCCGACAGCGCCTGCCGCGGCCGAGACGACTACGGTCTCGCCTGGCTGCACGCGTCCGACCTCGCGTATCCCGAAATAGGCGGTCAACCCGGTCGTCATGCCGAGCACGCCCAAAGAGGCGGTCATCGGCGCGCGCTTTTCGTCGATCGGTTGCAGCATGACGTCGGGTAGCGTCGCGATCGTTTGAGCACCGAACGGGGCCATCACGGCGTCGCCCGGATTGAATTGGTCGGAGCGACTCTCTCGTACACGACCGACTCCGAGAGCCACGATCGTTGCGCTGACTGCAGCCCCACCGTGATAGGCGACCTCTTCGAACGTCGTGCGAATGAACGCGTCGATTGAGAGATGCGATACGTCGATTCGAACCTGTCCGTTTTCGAGGGGTGCCAGCTCTTCGTCCTCGACACGAAAGCAAGACTCGTCGGGGACGCCATCTGGTCGTTTTGCAAGGACCACCTTGCGATTGAGCTCTGCGGTCATCTCTACATTCCTCCACTAACGCTGAGTATTTCGCCGGTGATCCAGGAAGACGCCCGTGAGCAGAGAAAGAGCGCTGCCGCGCCGAGGTCCTCAGGCGTACCGAGGCGACCCGCCGGTAGCCTCAGGTTCTTCTCGAGTGCGGGGAGATCGTCTTCGCTGAGGCGGAGCGCCTTCATCATGATCTCCGTCGGGACCGCGCCGGGCATGATGCCATTGACCAGGATCCTTGGGCCGAGTTCCGCAGCGAGCGTCGCCGTGAGCGAGTTGACGCCGGCTTTGGCTGCTGCGTAGTGTCCGCTTCCGGGAATCGGGCCGACGGCGGCTCTCGATGAGATGTTGAGGATCCGACCGCCATCCTCCATGTGTTTTGCTGCAACGACGCTGCATAACCAAACCGCTGTTAGGTTCAGGTGCAGCGTTGCGTCCCACTCCTTTCGATCCAGTTTGATGAGCGGAGTAGAGACGGGCGAACCACCGGCGTTGTTGACCCATATGTCGAGCTTGCCGTACTCGTCGCGAGCGGCCTGGGCGAGGGACTCGACCGCATCTTCGTCGGTGACATCGGTCGTGACCGCGATCGCCTTGCCTCCGTCCTTGCGGATCTGCTCGGCGACGCGTTCGATCTCTTCTGTGCGCCGAGCTGCAAGGACGACGCTGGCGCCCGCGCCTGCGAAGACTCGCGCGATCCCTTCTCCGATGCCCCGGCCGGCGCCAGTGACGACGGCGGTGTCCTGCGAAAGGTCAAAGAGTTCAGGAACCTTCATGGAATTCTCCATTTCGTGCCGCACGGAAGTCGGTGTTTCCCGGTGAGGAGGGACGACCGATGGCGGAGGCGGCGACGGTAACACGGTCGCTTGAGTTTGCTCGCCGCTCCCCATCGCGTCAAAATGTCTCGCGACGTCGACTCGACATCGATTTGAAACTCCGATTTCCTCGACTCATGTGACTGCAGTCTCCGCGCAAGGCTTATCTCGAGGGGTCGGAGCGGCGTTTCCGACTTGTTGAACAGAGGCGCATTCCGCGGCGGAAGGGGCCCGAGTTTGAATTCTGGGGCAGCGCGTTCCTGGGAAGACTTGATCCGCGGCGCGCGGGCACGATCGAATCCGCATCAGCGGGTGACCTCGGAGAGTACGGCCGACGAGCGGAGTCGTTCCGGTCCATATTTCATCGGATACAAAATAGGGACACGTTCCATAATTACGTTCTGAGCTGTGGAGAATCCATCCTGCCGGGATTTTCAGCACCGTTTGATGTTGGGGTGCCGCCCGGGTAACGGCCGCTCAGAGGGCCGCTCAGCGACAAGAGTATTGATTGCTCCATTTCCTCGCAGATTCTCGGGTCATTGCGTGATCGAGCACGGCCGTGATCCTCGATTTTTCCCGTCAAACCCGGCTGAGCGCGCGGAGAGACATCACAAAATGGGCCCGGGCTCCGATTTTGGTGCGGATCTGCCCTGAAAAGCCGAGGATTCTTGGTGCGATCGGGGTCGTCGCGGTTCATTCCCGTGTATCGACCGTGCGATCTCGCGATCGCGCCTCGTTGGCCGCACGCGATGACCACGGCTTGTCGCGGCTGCGGCATCACGCGAAGATCGCTGGCGGACTGCATTGGAGTGACTCCAACAAGCGACCAGGAGAAGAAGCTGTGAGTGAAGTGCGAAAATTCGACCCCGACCAAAGCTGGGCGCCTCTCGACGCGCGACTCTCGAAGGAAACGGACCCCCGTCGCCGCGAGGTCCTTCAGCAGGTTCGCGATCACATGCGTACCGAGATCAGCGGTGACTTCGATGGACTGATGGCGACCCTGACGGATGAGCCTCGATATCATTTTTGGGGCCTGCCGGTCGAAGGCGGTCCGAAGGGCCACAAGGCCATCGCGGAGTTCTACAGCCAGATGATCGCGACCGGGGGCCATCGCTTCCATTTCGACATCGAGCGGATCGTGGTCGATGAAGATACGGTCGTGACGGAGGGCAAGATCCACCAGAAGATTGCGCTCGAAGCACTTCGCGCCTCCGGAATCGACGAGGTGGAGGGCGAGCCATTGGACGACGACGCCACCTATATCGCCGAGACTCACATCGTGACGGTTTGGCCAATCGCCCCCGATGGTCGGATCATCGGAGAAGACATCTATTTCGGAAGTCCACCGCTTGCAAATCTACGCCGTCTCTAAGCCGACGGGTCTCGGGAATGGTCAGGCCGATAGGCCTTGGTTGCCCCCGATTCCCTTTGCTCGCGTTGGCGAGGGCGATTGACCAGAACATCACACGGAGCGTACTTAGGGGATGCGAATGAAGTTCGGGATTCATCTACCGCAATCGGGACCTGCGGCTTCGGCCGACGCGATTTCGGGCGTCGCGAAGCACGCCGAAGATCTGGGGTTTTCGGATGTCTGGGTCAGCGACCATATCGTGTTGCCACGCGGCGCCGCGTATCCGCCATCGTCGTATATTCTCGAACCCCTGGTCGCTTTGACGTGGGCCGCTGCCGCCACCGAGCGCATCGGTCTGGGCACCACCGTCCTCGTACTTCCCCTGCGTCCACCCGTATTGCTGGCGAAGATGCTCGGGTCGATCGACATCATGAGCGGTGGACGCCTGACCGTCGGTGCCGCGAGTGGTTGGCTGAAGGAAGAATTCGATGCCCTGGGCGTGCCCTTCGAGGAGCGCGGCGCGCGCACGGACGAGACGATCGATCTCATGCGTCAGTGCTGGGAGAACGACCCCATCGATGCGGTGGGGACCGCAACCGGCGTGAAGTTAGTTGCTATGCGCGCGAAACCACAGCCGGATCGCCGCATCCCGATCTGGATCGGCGGGCATAGCGAAGCGGCGTTTCGCCGGGCGATTCGGGTTGGCGACGGCTGGCATGGGGCCTTCCAATCGCCCGAAAAGACGTTCGCGATGACGGCGCGGCTGCGCCGCGAGAAACCGGAGCCGGCTTTCACTCTTTCGATGCGGGCGTCCTGGGATGCGCTGCGAGACGATGCGAGCCATATCTTGCGTGAGCTCGATCAGTTCATGGAGGCCGGTATTCAGCATATCGTCGCGGAGCCGATTCAGCGCGACCGGGATTCCTGGCTTCGCTGTGGCGACGCATTCGCCAAGATCTTCGAGCCGGTGATGTAACGAATCGAACGCCCTCGAGTGGTCTTTCCGAATCCGGCGGGCTGCTACGCTCAGAAGTGTTCCCGAAAGCGAAAGCGGAAGGCACCGAAATGATCGAAACCAAGAAGACGTTCTGCCGCTTTTGTCATGTGTTCTGCGGGCTCGAGGTCGACATAGATTTCGGTGAGGCCTCCGATTTCGGTGGAGCCCCAAAAGTCGGTGAGGCCTCGGGTGCTGGGCGGGGTCGGGTGGTCGCGGTGCGCGGTGATCGCGATAACGAGGTGACCAAGGGCTATAGCTGCCAGAAGGGACGCGCCGAGGTCGAGCGGATCTATCACCCCGATCGACTTCTGACGCCCGAGAAGAGGGAAGGCGACCGCTGGTCGCCGATCCCGACCGTGCAGGCGCTTGACGAAGTCGCCGAGCGACTTTCCGAGATCGTCGATCGCCACGGTCCGAACTCGGTCGCCGTATACACGGGCTGCGGCGGGCATCGAACCTCCGCGGGTGGTCCATGGTTCGTCCAGCGATGGCTGGGCGCGCTCGGATCGAACCGGATGTACACGTCCTTCACGATCGATTCGCCGAGCCTGACGATCGCCGGGAACCGACTCTTCGGCGCGCCCGTTCCGGTCAACCTGCTCGACGTGGATCGCGCCGACTGTGTGATGTTCGTGGGTACGAACCCGGCAGCGTCCCATCAACTCAACATGCCCCAATCGAGCCCTTCGGCGAGGCTGAATGCCGGACGCAAACGCGGGATGAAGATGATCGTCGTCGATCCGCGGCGCTCGGACGTTGCGCGAAACGCCGACATTCATCTTCAAGTCAAACCCGGCGAGGATGCGACACTGCTCGCCGCGATGATCAAGGTCGTCCTCGATCGTGGACTACACGACCACGACTACGTCGAGCGATACGTGAGCGGCGTAGCTGAATTGCACGAAGCTGTTGGTCACTTCGACCTCGAATACGCTTCGCGCCGTACCGGCGTCGCGAGCGAATTGATCGAAGCTGCAGCGGAGATGTTTGCGACCGCGGCTTCGGGTGCGGCGACGAGTGGAACCGGTCTCCATATGGCGACACATCAAAACCTGACGACACAGCTCGTCATGACGCTGAACGCAATCTGTGGTCGCTTCGATCGCCCGGGCGGCATGAATCGCAACGAGGGCGCACTCGGACGAAAAATTGCGCCCGACAATACGATGGAAGCGATCCGCTTGCCGACGCCGCCGAAGACACGGATTCGAGGGATCTCAGCGATCAATGGTCTATTCGGATCCTATTTCGAGATGCCCACGAATACACTCGCCGACGAGATTCTGACTCCAGGGGAGGGTCAGATCCGAGCGTTGATCGTGAACGGTGGAAATCCCGCGCTGGTTCTTGCCGAGGAAGGCTCGGCAAAGAAGGCCCTCGAACAACTCGATCTGCTCGTCGTGCTCGATCTTTTCCGGTCGGCCACAGCGGCCCACGCCGACTACGTCTTTGGGGTACGCCACCCATTCGAACGCGTCGACGTATCGAAGTTGATGGATGCCAATTACCCCTTTCCATTCGGTCAGTACACGCCAGCGCTCGTCGATGCACCGGAGGGGACCATCGAGGAGTGGGCGTTCTTCTGGGAGTTGGCGATGCGACTGGGGATTCCGCTGCGTATTGGAAGTCTCACTGCGAACGCGAAGCCGACGACCGACGAGTTGCTCGACGCGATGAACCGGCACGCACGGTTACCGCTCGACGAACTGCGAAAACACCCGAGCGGAATTGCCTTCGCCGAGCGTCATACGGCCGCGGGCGGAGTCATCCCGAATTTGATCGGGCATCCCGACAAAAAGATGGCCGCTGGTCACCCCGATCTTCTCGCGGAGCTACGCGAAGTGCGAGCGGAGTCCGTGATGTTGGGCGGGGGTTATGCGCGGGACGAGGATTACAGTTTCAGGATGATCACCTACCGCATGAAGGAGGTCTATTGCACGCAGGGTCAAAATCTTCCCTCCCTTGCGAGCAAGCGACCCTACAACCCGGTGCTGATGAACCCGATTGCGATGGACGACCTCGGGCTGGTGGACGGGGACCCGGTGTGGGTCGAGAACGCGCACGGCCAGGTCGAGGGCTTCGTCGAGGGCAGCGATGACGTTGCTCCCCAGACGATCGCCTTCGCGTTTGGCTGGGGAAATCCGAACGATCCACGACCGGCGCGAGAGAAGGGTTCGAATGTGCAGCGCTTGATTTCAGACGATACGAATTTTGACAGTGTTACAGGCCTCGCCCGGCAAAGTGCGATTCCCGTCAACGTTCGCCCTTCGGATTCTGGCCATTAGGTAGACTTGCTGCCCAGGGATCGCCGATCATCAATCGCGAACGCCTAACAAATTTGCAATTTGGAGAGAGACGATGAGTGGATTCGACAAGGATACCACCACAGACGAAGTACTCGACGGATTGGACCTTTCCGGTCGCCGTATCGTGATCACCGGCACGTCGAGCGGTCTCGGCCTCGAGACTGCTCGTGCGATGGCTTCGAAGGGTGGGGCCATCACGATGTTGGCACGGAGCGTCGAGAAGAATGAAGCCGCCGCCAGCCGCGTCCGCGAGCAGGTGCCCGGCGTCGATCTCGAGACGCGAGAGATCGACCTCACTTCGTTCGAGAGCGTTCGAGCATGCGCCGAAGGGATCCTCGAGGCGCATGACAAGATCGACATCCTGATCAACAACGCCGGCGTGATGGTCTGTCCGTATTCGACCAACGCCGACGGTTTCGAGAATCAGCTCGTGAGCAACCATCTCGGTCACTTCCTGCTTTCGGTGCTGCTCACACCTGCACTGATCCGTGGGGCGCCGGCGCGCGTCGTCGAACTCTCGTCTGGCGCCCATGGCATGAGCGATTTCGACTTTGACGACCCCAATTTCGCGCACCGCGAATACAACCCGTGGGTTGCCTACGGACAGTCGAAGACCGCCAACGCGCTCTTCGCCCTCGAGTACAATCGCAGGCTCAGCGATCGTGGCGTCTCGGCCTACTCGGTCCATCCGGGAGTGATCATGACCGAGCTGGGGCGGCACATGACCGAGGAGACGATGCAGCAGATGTTCGATCACGTCCGCGCTGCGGCGGAGGCTTCTGGCGAAAGCCTGCCGGACGCGCCCCCGGCCATTGCATACAAAACCGTCGAAGCGGGTGCCGCCACTCAGTGCTGGGCGGCGACAGCCTCCGAACTTGATGGCCAGGGCGGGAAATACCTGGCAGATTGCCAGGTTGCGATCGTTGGCGGTGACACGTCCGAACGGGGTGTCATGCCATACGCGCGGGACCCCGAGGCGGCTAGAAAACTCTGGACGCTGTCCGAAAATTGGGTCGGACAAAAACTCGAGGCGTAGCGAACGACTTCGAGATCAGGCGGGATCGGCGATCCAGCTTCCGTGAAAGCCGAAAGGCACTCGCGTCGGAATCTTCACCCTTGCCACCGGAGCGGCGTCGAAGTTTCCGGCGTCGGCGATGAGCAAGTCGCTCTTGTCCGTGGCTGCGTCGTAGACAAAGCTGAGAATCCATCCGTCGTCTTCGGCGCTGTCTGCACTCGTCGATGCCGCAAAGACGGGCTCGCCGGCCTGACGACCTTTCCCGAGATCGTGCGTCCATGATTTGCCCGAATCGAGATCGTATTTTAGAAGTGTGGAACCAAGCGTGTCTGCGCCAGAACCCATGCCTGCCATGTAGCCGTAGCGATGCTTCAGACCAGTGACACGATCGTGAACGCGCGGGAAATCCGCTGGCCGATCGTCTAGCGGCTCTTCGGCAACGCTGCGATTTGCGGTATCGATTGTCCAGCGGTGAAGCATTGACGGTGTTCCCTTTCCGTCCGCCGGACCGAACGCGAGCTTTTCGAAGCGCGATGAGTCGATCACGATCTTGTCGCCGTCCTCGTAGGCATTCATTGGATGGAAGACGTAACACGGATCGACGTCGTACCACACGACGTCGTCGTTGCCGCCTTCACGGGGCATGACACCCAGGCGAGCACCATATTCGTCGCTCCAGCGGATCGGCATGCCCCCTGCGGCGGCGGCCTCGAGATCGAAGATCATCGGCAGGTCCATGAAGATGACGTGGTTCCGTGTGATGTTCCAGTCATGCATCATCGTCGGTCCCTTGACGTTGATCTCTTCGCTTTGCACGAGCTTTCCATCGGCGGATACGCGGTAGTAGGTCAGGTACGGAGGCATCGCACCGTACCCGAAAAACAAGAGTTCTCCGGTTTCTGGACAGATCCGTGGATGCGCGGTCATCGCTGTCTTCAGTTTGCCGTCGAAGTCGTAGGCACCGACGGTGTCGAGTTCCTTCGTGATCTCGAAGGGGAAGGAGCCTTCTTCCAGCGCAAGGAATCGTCCGGCATGGGAAATAACATGGGTGTTTGCGCAAGAACGCGTGCGGTCCACGCTGCCGTCCGCACTCATATGAGGCGCGTCGGGCTCTTCGAGCAGTGGCGTCCGAACGTAGCGATTGCGATACCAGACGGCCTTGCCGTCGCGAAGCTCGACTCCGTGGATCATCCCGTTGCCCATGAACCAATGTGGCGACGAGCCAGACTGTGGATTCGATCCGTTGCGAAAGAATCGTCCTTGGAGTTCAGGAGGAATAGCGCCTTCGATCTCGAGGTCGAAATCCGTCCGTTCGTCGAAGACGGGCGCGAAGTTACCGGTGAGGTGGAAGGGCAGATCTTCGGTCGGAGTTGCTTGGCTCATGGGGGCTCCTGGCTGGGGGTGGCGGCATCGCGCGCCGACTATCATTGCAGAGGACGGGCGGGACGGCCACACAGACATGTGGCGAGCGTGATCGACGAGTCCCGGCCGGCCGAGAGGGGAAATGAAGTCTCGTTGGGGTGGGGCTGCGCCACTCTTCGCGAAGTGTCACACTGCGCGAATCGAGAACGACATGCCATTCCCCGTGAACTTTGCCCCGCGAACTACGAGAGGTCCCCATGTCAGAGACACCCTTCTACATGCAAGGCAATTTCAAGCCGATCGAAACCGAGGTGAGCTTCGAAGAGCTCGAGGTGATCGGTGAAGTTCCCGCGGCGCTTTCCGGGCATTTCTTGCGCAATGGTCCGAATCCGACGAAGGGCGATCCAGGTCATTGGTTTTTCGGTGACGGGATGCTCCATGCGATTCGACTCGAGAACGGACATGCGACCTCCTACCGGAATCGTTTCATCAAGACTCCTTCCTATCTCGGTGAAGAGGTTGAGATGGTGGATGCCAACGGTCAGATGAATCGATACGCAACCACAGCCAATACGCATATCGTCGAGCACGCGGGGAAACTGCTCGCTCTGGCCGAATCCGCCTTTCCGGTCGAGGTGACGCGAGATCTCGACACCGTTGGTGCGGTCGACTTCGACGGAGTGCTCAAGACGTCGTTCACCGCGCATCCGAAGTTCTGCAACAAGACAGGGGAGATGCTCGCTTTTGGCTATTCGTTCCTGCCGCCCTACCTGACCTATCACCGGGTCGATGCGCAAGGGAAGATGGTTCAGAGCGAAGCCATTGAAGTTCCCGGCTCGACGATGATGCACGATTTCGCCATCACCGAGAATTATGTCATCTTCATGGATCTGCCCCTGGTCTTCAAGATGGAAGAGGCCATGGCCGGAAACATGCCCTACGTGTGGGACGATTCGTACGGTGCGCGCCTTGGAATCATGCCACGCAATGGTGGCAATGCGGATGTGAAGTGGGTCGAGATCGAGCCCTGCTATGTCGTTCACACGCTGAACGCATTCGAGCAAGACGGAAAAATTGTGCTTGACGCTGCACGCTATGCGGAATTTCCCGATGTCAGTTTCAACAGCTCGCCCGGGCTGATGAACCGATGGACGATCGATCTCGCAAACAGCAAGGTCACAGAGGAGATTCTCGACGATCGAAACTGTGACTTCCCCCGACTGGATCCGCGTCTCGAAGGTCTGCACAATCGATTCGGCTACAGCACCGAGTTTGCGGACGGACCGGGTCTCGAGATGAAGCAGCTGATCAAGTACGACCTCGACGCTCGCAAGACGGAGACGCACGACTTCGGCGAAGGCGTCGCCCCGGGTGAAGGGGTCTTCGCTGGGGTTGCACCCGATTGCGGCGAGGACGAGGGTTTCATTCTCGTCATGACGTGCGACGAGGGCCGTCAGCAGAGCGAGCTGCAGATCCTCGACGCGCAGAACTTTGCGGGCGACCCGGTCGCGCGGGTCCAGATGCCGCAGCGCGTTCCGGTCGGTTTCCATGGGAACTGGGCGCCCGACGTCAGGTAGGCCGAGAAGCCTCCGGTAGCGGCTTTCGATTCGGGTCGGCGTGCTGGCCAATCGGAGCCGCCGCATTTCGGGGACGTGTAGGCGTCAATCATTTCCTCGCGACTTCGCGATTGAGCTCGACCCGCTTCACGGACGCCTGGACGATCGGGATGTCCTCGTCGGCGAGCGGCTGCATCACTTCCTTGCGCGCGAGGGCGGCCTCGATGTAGGGGGCGAGTTCTTCGGCCTTGGCGCGCTCCCGGGATTCGGCCTGCGCCGCGAACGGTCCCATGACTTCGTCTGCGAAGAGCTGCAAGGAGTCGCAGATATCCTGATGTCGATTGCGGCCGGCTTGCTGCATGAAAATGATCTGGTCGACCCCGGCATTCTGGAATTCCTTGAGATGGGATCGCATGTCATCCGGCGTTCCAATGCCGGTGGCCTTGTAGTCGGGATCCAGCGACGCCTGGATGATCTCCTCCGTGCGGTTGCCACGGGCAGCCTGGAATTCCTGCCACAGTTGGGTGCGACCGGGAATCGTGTCGTGGGTGACCAGGGCACGAAGCGCGTAGTTGAAGAACTCGAAGCCCTCCTGGCCGCGACGGATGGCTTCGGCGCGATCGTGATGGAGTGAGAAATTCGAGACCATGGCGATGTTCGCATTGACGCTATGCCCGATCGGCACACATTCGTCGGAACGAATGATGTCGTAGTAGGTGTCCGACCAGGACCTCGCCTCCTCGGGGTCGACGAAGGAGAAGGCCAGGGCGCCGAGACCGTTGCGTGCGGCGACACGGATGGTGTCCCGATTGGTGCAGGCGATCCACATGGGTGGATGTGGCTTCTGTAGAGGTTTAGGCAGAACGTTCCGACACGGCATCGAGAAGAACTGCCCTTCGAATCCCGGATAAGGATCGAGCATCATCATGTTGGCGATCTGCTCGGCGGCCTCGAGGCTCATGGCGCGCTTCTCTTTCGCCGATATTCCGAATCCACCGAGTTCGAGTCGCGTCGCGCCCTCGCCGATTCCGAAGTCGACGCGGCCATTCGAGACGAGGTCGAGCGTCGCGATGCCCTCGGCTGTTCGGGCCGGGTGGTTGTAGTTAGGGATGACCTGGCGAATGCCGTGCCCGAGTCGGATTCGCTCGGTTCGGCCGGCCGCACACGCGAGAAAGATCTCGGGTGATGAAGAATGGGAATATTCGTCTAGGAAGTGATGTTCGACTTCCCAGGCATAGTCGAATCCCAGACGGTCGGCGAGGACGACCTGCTCGAGTGCCTCTTGAAAGAGCCTGTGTTCGTCGCCTTCGTTCCAGGGCTTCGGTAGCTGCAGTTCATAGAAAACACCAAATCTCAACGGCCATCTCCCTTCGGCTCAACCCCAATTCAGTCGGCTCGGACTTTCGTTCGTCAAGGTTTCTTGCGAGCCGCGCCGAGTCGGCTGAAACCGACCACGCGAACGCTCCCAAAACGACGATTCATGATCCTTGTGTAGCCCGCATTCTCCGCCCGTTCGATCAGCCAGGGCATGACGTTGGCGCCATTCCCCGTCCATTCGATTGCAGCAAAGCGATCGCTCTCGCGAAGGATCGGCTCCACGATCGCGTCGCCGATTCGTCGTTCTCGGGAATGATCTTCCAGTAGAAGGCGGACTTTCCTTGGAAGTGAAACGACATGCCCGTCGAGTGGATAGTAGGCGGTCGGTGCCGCGAGATAGGCGGCGAGTGCCGGGTCGCGTAACCAGTTCTCGTCTTGCGATTCGATGAGACCGCTGGCCAGAAGAACAGGGACCGATTTTTCGGCGGCGACGAATCGATTGACTGCGAGGGCTGCGCCGCGAAAGTCGTCCACCGGTCGGGTGTAGCTGACGAGACAGGCCAGAGCGATCACGATCATGGCGAGTCCACGTGCAGCGCGGGAGTCGATTCTGCGTAGCGCAATTGCGTACAACAAGGACACAGCGGGAAGGGACGTGATGAGGTAGCGATCCAAAAAGATCGAAGAGCTCGTCAGGATCGAAGCGAAATAGAGGACGAGGAGTGGAGTGAGCGACCAGACGGACAGCAGGATGCCGACTTCTCGGTCGATCGCGGGAATGGGTTTCAGCTTGTTCAAGTTGGTAGCGGTCGCGCCCTTGGTTTCGGGAGTGCTCTTGCGTGATATTCCGTCGACGCACAGTCCCGCCAGCAAGCCAGCGACCGGAGGCGCCCAGACGAAGGCAGTCAAGAGACGCTTGAGACTCGGCGTCGGAGCGAACGAATAAGATCCGCGATTGGCCAGGAGAGTGAGCGCGGCGGGAATTGAAAGCAAGGCGGCCACGGTGATCAGGGCCCCGATGAGTGCGCCTTGATCGAGTCGGACAGGAGTTGATCGCGACCTCATCACGCCATAGAGAATGAACGCGGGGTAGGTGAGGGCGAAGAACACATGGAAATGGGGAATCACTCCAGCGAGGACGCCAACGCACCATGCGTCCCGCCATCGTCCGTTGTCGAGCCAGGAGACCACGCTGAGGGCCAGGCCTATGAGTAGAGTCGTGCCGAGTGCAAACGAACGTGCGTCGACTACTTCCCTGAAGACGATTGAGGTTGAAGCAAACACCACGGCCGCAAGAGATCCGAGCGCTCGATCTCCCGTCAATCGGGTTCCAAGTCTGGCGAGCGCGGCACAGGCAACGAGCACCGCGAGTAGCGAAGGCAATCGCAAGATCGTTTCACTGGTTCCCAAGGCCTGCGTCCAGAACCAGATCAGTAGGTAGTAGGCGGGCTGTGATTGGAACTGAACGCCCCGAGTGACGGCGTCCCACAACCCATCTTTCACGGTCCAGAAAGTGAGCGTCTCATCGAGCCAGAGTGAATGGGGGAGATGAGGCACCCATGCCACGGCAGCCACCGACAGGATCAACACGGTGGCGATGGTCGTCTCGATCCGTCCGTTCGGAGCCTGCTTCACGAAGCGATTGAGTCGGGCGAAGGAGTTGTCCACTGACAGATAGTTGCACCGGCCCCTCGTCGTCGCCAGACAGATCGCGCCCGCGAGGGCGACGCGAACCGGGAGCGCTCCGTACCGGACAACGCTTGCGAAACCTAAAACGCGGGGCCGGGTACTTGGGCCCCGGTCTGTACCTGCTGTTCGCTGATCGAGAGACGTGCCCGCTCTCCCGACGAGCTGATGAGGTAGGTGGGATCCGGCCGAATGGCTTCGGGAGATCCTTGGTTGGCGTAGGGGAGTCTGAAGCGATAGTTCTGGTCGGTGTCTGCCGTGGTGGACACTCTGAAGACGATGGGCTCGCCCAGGTTGTTGACGAGTGGCAGGCTGGCCGTAACGCGCTGACCAGCGGGAGCTCGTCCTGTGACGACGGCCCCTTTGACGAACTCGAAGACCTTGAAATTGGGTCGTTTGGATGTCTCGGTCAAAGTGGATTCGTAGAGCAAGCGGAACCTTTCCATTCCGGAGCCGTTTCTCAGATAGAGTTGGCTATGCAGTCGGCGTTTTTCGGAATCAGCGCCAACGACGAGATAGCGCACGCGCAATTCCTCGAGCAGCTTTGCAGCCTCCTTCGGACTGGAACTGAAGACCTGTCGGCCGCGGGCGAAGTTCGTGACACCCACATCGTCTCCAAAGTTGCCGAGGACCGTCGGGCGTCGTGCCAGATATTTGATCATGTGTCCGTGATCCCAGCTTGCCAGGACCCCGTATTCGGGTTCTCGAGTCGTGTCGAGAAAGCCCGACGTCTCCGGGGTATTCCCGCGCATCCATTCGGCCGCCCGATGCAGTACGAGTCGCCTGATTTCGTGGGGCCGACGCTGAACCGGTTCGCCGCGGACGAGGCGGACATTGTTGTCCAGGGCCGGGGCGTATGCGAGCAGAGTTGGCCAGAGAAGCCAGAGCACGAAGATCGTGAGCATTGCGCCCACGAGTTGTCGTTTGCGCCGAGTCGCGAAGCGCTTGGTCATGGCCCTGTAGGCCCAGACGCAAGCCCACCCCGAAGTGATGGCGAGAGCGACGGAAAACGTGTTGAAGAAACGTTTCTGTAGAAGCGTGACGACGCATAACGTCACAGACCAGCCGACAAATAGGAACAGCGTCGCTCGATCGGCGCGCTCGCGCTCGATCCAGGCGAGTGCGAGGACGGCGGGCAGGAAGAGATAGAGGAATCTCGACAGGCGCAGCTCGGCGATCTCTACACCCAGTCGATTCTGTACGAGGAACAAGGGGCGCGATTCGTTCACCATGTACTGGAAGTCGTCCGTCTGACCCAGCCATTGCCAGGCGTCCGTGACCGCTTGTAATAGATCGGGGAAGATCAGCGGACTCGCACCGAGCACCAAGACTCCGAGGGCGAGGGACTGCGTCGTCCTCGCGCGGCGAGTCTTGGTTGCATCCACTAGTCGAGGATGCTGCCAGAGAGCTGTGCAAGCCAGGCCGTAGATCGCGAGCACGCCGAAGAACCACGGCTGGAATCGAGACAGCACCACGGAACTGAATTCGCTCCACTGTGGCCAGTCGTTGAACGCGGTGAAGGGTAGAACGATTGTGAAGGAGATGGCGTTCGCGAAGGCCAAAACACGAGCGACCGTTAGAGCTTCCTCTCGGTCGTTACGAGTCAAGAGCAGGAGCAATAGCCCGATCTCGACCAGGACCAGATACAGGATTGCGCCCGGCCATAGAAGCAAGAGGACGGCGGCCACGATGGCCATCAAGGCCGCCTTTGCAAAGATTCGCCGACGATGATCAGACGCAGAAACGAGATCGCTGACGAGGTCCATTGCGCTCGCCAACAGCAACGTCGAAAACAGGGACACAGCGGCGTGGTGGTCGACGAAGCCGATCTGGGAATACCAGACGTGCGCGGAGAGAACGCTCAGGATCAGGCTGGAGACGACGGCGATCGCAAAACCAAAGGTGCGTTTTGCAAGAAAAAAGACCACGACGACGGTTGTGGCGCCGAGAATCGGCGGGACCCAGATCACGATGCGTTCGACGACGGCCAGATCCGATGACCAGTAGAAGGGGCGGACGAGCAGGGCGATGGCGACGTCGAAGAGAGGCGACCAGATGACTTTGGCGCCCTGTGGAAAATTCACGTAGGGGTCGAACTGGAGCGTTTCCGGGAGTCGCTCCAGCGCGTACGCGATCCTTCGCATGTGGTAGTAGGCGTCGTTTCCGAAGAGGACCACGCGATCCGCCACCAGGACGGACGTCCATTGCAGACCACGAACGCCAAAGGCCAGTACGAAGATCAGCCAGGGAGCCAACTTCCGGCCGCGGCCCGAACCCTCTTGCACTGCCTTCTCGGTCCTTACGGATCCGCTGAGGGATGCTGCCATGCCTTCCCGTGAAGCGCGTCGCCGCAATCGAGATTCCCTTCAGATCCTATCCGAGAGTTACTCCTGCGGAGGGAGGAGTCGTCCCTCCGCATCTCTGCGTTCCGGGCCAATGACACGCGCACGGCCGTCGCCAAAGGGAGCGTCTCGATCTTGAATGACCTGCTTGACGCCCTTCGTCCCGAGATCCTTGAACACCTGCCTTGCCGCCCGGGTGGTATGCGCCTTTGCGTCGTTCTCGGACGCGAGTCGCTGAAGCGTCTGGGCCCCCATGAGTTCCATTCCGAGGTTCACGATGCGCTTGTTCGCCGACAGGAGCGCAGGATCGACTAGCGCGAAGCGATCCGCGAGTCCCTCGACCTCGCTTTCGAGGAATTCTTCCGGTACGGATTTCATGACGAGACCAATGCGCGCGGCGTCTTCGCCGCTGACCGAGTCTCCCGTGAGGAGCAACCGCTTGGTCCATTGGGGACCGCAATGGTAGAGCCATAGATGGTTCGGCGGTGCTCCCATGTTCCGCAGCGGGGGAAAGCCGATACGCGTATCGTCGGCAGCGATGAGGACATCGCAATAGAGCGCGAGGTCCGTCCCTCCGGCGAGGCAGTGACCATGGATCTGTGCGATCGAAGGCTTGTGCATCTCCCAGAGCGTTCGAAGGCAGCGTTGGAAGCGCTCGAGCATCCAGGTGTCATCGTCGATTCCGCGTCCCGTTCGGCGCTTCACCCCGTCGTCGCGACCGGTCAAATGCGTGGGCGCGAGGTCGTACCCTGCGCTGAACCCCGAGCCTGCCCCTCGAAGGATCACCGAGTGGACGGACTGGTCGTCATCGGCTTCCCAGAGAGCGTCCCGAAGTTCTTCGAGCAGTGCGAGGGAGAGTGCATTGCGTTGATTCGGGCGATTCAGGGTCACGCGAGCGCGCCCTTTCTCGACCTCGTAAAGAATGTGTTTGTAGCTGCTTCCGTCCGGCACGGACTTCTCCTTGGGTTGATCGAGCAGCGGCAGTATAGTGAGCAAAACTGAGTTATTCGACGTGGTTGGATAGAACCCAAGGATGAGTCGGGTTTTCCGGCGTGGCCGGTTGCACCAGGTGTTATCTTTGTGGGCGCTGGACATCGCACACTGGATGGCGAGCGACGACGTCTTCAGTCGCTGCCGAGAGAGAACTCGTGGAGAAGCCCGTATGACCTTTCAGCCAGAAGAGTTGCTAGTCAATGTCGAAGAGCTGTCCTGGGTGACAGTCGGAGAGGGAGCGTGGGCCAAGCTGATTCGAGCTTGTGCGCAGACGGGGACGTGGACGGTCATGTTCAAGCAGGCCGCCGGGACCGTCGCACCGCCCCATAGGCACCTCGCCCCGGCCGACTTCTACGTGCTCGAGGGTTGCATCGAATATCAGGGGGGAATCGCAAAGGCGGGCTATTTCGCTCGGGAACGAATGGGCGCCGAACACCCGAAGACGACGTTCTCGGAAGAGACCATCTATTTGTTCACGTCGTACGGGCCTCTCGCGATGTACGGACCCGATGGAGCAATCGCCGGCATATCCGATGCCGAGGGTTGGTATAGGATGCTGTCGAAGAAGTAGTCTGCCAGGAAGTCGAATCGAGACCGGTGCGGTATCGGGTGGCCATGCACGATACGACGATACGAAGGAGCCTCTAGTTCATGCCTGAACCGATTCACGCCTACCTCGTGGCGAACGCCCGTTACCACGACACGGACTTCGCACGGCTGGAGTTGCTCAAGCTTCTCGCGGAGAATCACGATGTCTGTACGCGCGTCGCCGAGAACTTCTCGGACACCGAAGCGATTTCCCAATCCGACTTCCTGGTGACCTACACCTGTGATCTACGGCCGACCGAGGTCGAGGAGCGGGCACTGAGGGACTTCGTTGCGGGGGGAGGGCGCTGGATCGCGCTGCATGGTACGAATGCGATTCTGGACTTTACGCCCGAAGGTCTGCAATGCCCGCGGAGCCATAAGACGTTTATGGAGACTTTGGGCAGTCGGTTCATCTCCCACCCGCCCATCCAACCCTACAAGGTCACGGTTTCGGATCCGGGACATCCGCTCGTGGCGGGGATCGAGAGCTTCGAGGCTTCGGACGAAATCTACCTCTGCGAATATTACGGCGACGTGAAGCCGCTGCTCGAGACGCGTTTTACGGGGACATTCCACTCGGGGTATGTCGAGAACGAATGGCCCGAAGATGATCCCAGGCTCGTCGCCTACACCCACCCGGTCGGTGACGGCGAGGTTCTCTACATCACCCTTGGCCATTGCTGTGGCAAGTACGACATGCGTCCCATGCAGGAGATCGCCGACGTCGTCCGCGGCTCCTGGGAGAACCCGATCTTCATCGAGCTGCTTCGACGCGCGCTGCGATGGGGCGCCGGGACCCTTTAGCAAAGAGCACCCATTGGAAATGCCTGCAGCGCGAACCCGCGGCATCGAAGCTGTTAGTCGCGGCTCGCCACGCCCGTTTCCTCAGGAGACCAGACCACTGGGAAGACGTCGGGGAAGTCGCTCAGGGGCTGACCGGTCTTCGGTTTGTACTCGTAGAGAGCGCGGGGGTCCGGAATGATCTGTCCGGGTCTGTGCTGGTACCGCACGTCCGACCCGGCCCAGAGCGACGCGTGGGCACGGCGCGGGTTCGGCGACTCGACGCCACCGCCTGCCCCGTGGAGGATGTGTCCGTGAAAGAGGATGACGTCGCCGGGCTCGTAGTCCCAGCCCAGGATGTCGTAGGAGTCTCGGCGCCCCTCGATGTCCGGCACAGCCGGAAGGCTCTTGTCCCGAACTCCGCTGAAGTAGTTCCAGTCGTCATAGGCCTCGACTCCGAGCATGGGTTCATCGGGTCGAGAACTCTCGATCATCGCCTTCGCGTCCTCGTCTGCATCGGGGTCGCGGCCCGCGAGGGGACTGTAGGTGACGTTCCAGAGATGTGATCCACGCACGACTTCGAGACTCACGTTGCGCGGTACGGGATCCGGCGACACCCAGGCGCGAACCAGGTCTTCGCCTGCGATATTGTAATAACAAGTATCCTGATGCCACGGTGTTGGAAGGAAGAGACCCTTGGGCTTGTAGAAGAGCTGATCCATGTAGAAACGCACGGGGCTCTGTAGTGCGCGACCGACGATCTTCGCGATCGGTGAATGATCGATGAAGTGTTTCAGCGCCTCCGACTTTGCAGCCGGAAACTGATCCACTCGGAGTGTTCCGAGGTCTTCGGACATGACGTCGGGACGCTCGATCGCGGTGTCGGTCCCTTCGCGGATCAGATCCACCCACTCGTCCGAGAGCACATTCTTGATCAAGGCGGCACCGTCTCGCTGGAAAGTCGCTACTTCTTCATCGGTCACGGGTCGGCGGGGCTCGTTCGACATGACAATTTGGATACCCTTCCGGCAGAAGTGTTGCCGGCTTGCACAAAAGTGCCATGTTCTTCGAGCCCGCGCCAACCCCCTTCAACCCGCAGGAGAATTGCGATGAGCGATCGAGTGAATAGACAGTGGCGCCTCAAGACCCGGCCGGTGGGCATGGTCAAGGAGAGTGACTTCGAATACGTGGAGGAGCCTGCCGAGTCGCCGGGCGAAGGGCAGGTGCTCGTTCGCAACTTCATGGTCGCGTTCGAGCCCGCGATGCGAGGTTGGATCGAAGATGTCGAGAGCTATGTCCCGCCAGTTGGAATCGGTGAGGTGATGCGTGCGTCGACGGTCGGTGTCGTCGTCGAGTCGAAAGCCGAGGAGCTTGCGGTAGGGGACATCGTAACCGGCACGCTCGGCTGGCAGGAGTATCCGCTAGTCGATACCCGCGCCCCCAGCATTTTCGGCGGCGCTCAGAAGCTGCCGCCGGGGGCAACCGCCGAGCAGGCGCTGAGCGTCTTCGGTCTGACTGGACTCACGGCCTATTTCGGCTACCTCGACGTCGGGCAGCCGAAAGAGGGTGATGTCGTATTGGTTTCGGGCGCTGCGGGCGCGACAGGCTCTATTGCCGCTCAGATTGCGCGCATCAAAGGCGCGTCGAAGGTCGTCGGCATCGCGGGCGGCCCGGAAAAGTGCAAGTGGCTGACCGAGACCCTTGGTCTCGACGCGGCGATCGATTACAAGTCCGAAGACGTCTCGTCTCGGATCGCCGAAACATGTCCAGACGGCGTGGATCTCTTCTTCGACAATGTCGGAGGAGCGATCCTCGAGGCGGGTCTCGACAACATGGCGCAGAAGGGGCGGATCGTGCTGTGTGGTGGGATCTCTGCCTACAACGAAGAAACGCAACCTCCGGGACCGCGCAACTACATGCAGTTGGTGATTCGGCGTTGTCGCATGGAGGGCTTCATCGTCATCGACTACATGAATCGAATCGGCGAGGCAATGGTCGATCTCGGGACCTGGGTCGCCGAGGGCAAACTCGTCGCCGAGACTGATGTCCAGCACGGAATGGAGAACGTGCCGAAGACATTCCTGCGATTGTTCGAGGGGAAGAATCGAGGCAAACAACTTTGTCAGATCGGTGACGCACCGTGATGGAAGGATCAACTTTGAAACCGACTCCTGGACGCCTTCGACTCCTGCGCGGGATCAAGAGACTCCTCTATTCCCAGCTCTACTTGCGTGATTTCTTCATGATCATGTTTGGGAAGAGCAAGCCGCTCGTCCCCTTCAAGGTCGAGGCCTCGCCGCCCTCGGTCTATTGGAACTTCGAGATCCGACCGGAGAAGGTGGAGAACCTGGAGCGGGAACTCGGGCTTCCGCTTCCTTTGGCGAAGATCCGGATACTGGAAGGCGAGGAGCCTCGTTACTATCTGACCCTGAACCTGTACCGCGTCTCGGGTCTCGCCAATGGTATCCGAGCCGAGTGGTCACTCTTTGTCGAGGATCCGCATAACGCCAAGCCTCGGTATCTCGTCGTCGAAGCAACGTCGGATCAACGTGCGGTCGATTCCGTAGATTTGTTGACCGAGATCGGGGAGATCTCGCATGAGGCGTCGGGGGATTCGCTCGAGAGCTTCGTGGTCTCGGCGCGAGGCGGTCGATTTACGTGTACATGCCACAACATCAAGGGCGGCAAACGCGTGCGCGCCGCCGCCGAGTGGGTTGAGGCCAACGACTTCATCTATTGGCTGACCGGGATCTGCGATCGCACGTTCTACGACGCCGGCATGGCCAACGCTCGAATTCGGCAGCTCGAAGTCTCTGAGTATTCGATCAAAGACGGCAGCTTCTGGAGTGGGCTGGTGGACCCGACTCCTCGGCACGTGATCGTCTACGAAGATGCAATCGAGTTCGCGATGTCGCCATGGTGGAACCTCGACGACATCGAATAGCGTCCCCGAGCACGCCATCTGGAATTCTCGAAGGCGGGGTCTTCCGTTTCCGGTAGGCTCCCAGGGTACAACTCTGAGTGTTGCTCCAAATAACAAGAGGAGGGCTGGACATGGACGGTAAGACGGTGGTCCTGACAGGGGCCAACACGGGCATCGGTAAGCAGACCACTCTTGAACTCGCGAAGCGCGGTGCCCGTGTTGTGATGGCCTGTCGCGATGCGGCGCGCGGCGAGGCCGCTCGTGAGGAGATCCTCGCCGAAACAGATGGACGCGGCGAGCTCGACGTGCGAGAGGTCGATCTGTCCTCGCTCGCATCCGTTCGTGCGTTCGCGGAGAAAACGAACGCAGAGCTTCCACGAATCGATGTGTTGATCAACAATGCCGGGATCTTCCCGCAGAAGGGCTGGAAGACCGTCGACGGGTTCGAGGCACAATTTGGCGTGAACTACCTGGGGCCCTTCCTGCTCACGAACCTTCTACTCGACAAGCTCAGGGCCAGCGCACCGAGTCGGATCGTCCATCTGACCTCGATGCTGCATACCAAGGGTACGCTCGACTTCGAGAGCTTTCGCGGCGAGAAGCCTTACAAGGCGACCGCGGCCTACAACCAGAGCAAGCTTGCGAACCTTGTCTTCTCGAACGAGCTCTCCCGTCGTCTCGAAGGTACGGGGGTGACTTCGAATGCTGTTCATCCGGGTACGATCTCGACAGACATCACTCGCGAAATGCCCTGGGTTGTTCGCAAACTGGTGGGCTTCATGTTCAAGGATGTGGCCGTCGGTGCGAAGGGCCCCGTGCTCGTCGCGACGGATCCAGCGTTGGCCGACGCATCGGGTCGCTACTGGAAGGAGACGACCGAAACCGAGCCTTCCGCGGAGGCTCGGGACCCGGCAGTCGCGAGTCGACTCTGGGAGCAGAGCGTTCGATTCTGCGGACTCACGTAGGCGCGGCGGGTCTTCAAATACGACTTCATGATCGTCGGGCGTCCGACGTGTCGCTGAGAATCAATGAGGGTGAAGCCTATGCGCTCCGCCCGCCCGCCGCGAAGAAGCGGAGTCTTCGGGAGCGGTCAGGCCATCTGACTCGCAAAAGATCCGAGGTCGAAATAGTCTCGCCACGCCTGAATCTTTCCGTTCTCGATCTCGAAGGTTCCCATGACGGGCAAGGATAGCTTCTTCCCGCCTGCGAGATCGAAGTTGTCCACGCGTTCGGTGAGAACTTTGTTGCCGTTTTCGGCGATCGACAGCAACTCCCAATAGACGCCGACAGGGTCCATCCCGCGTAGAAATGCGCTGGCTGCCGCCCGCCCCTCGATCGGCTGCATCGGAATGTTGTGGTAGAAGATGTCCTCAGCCATCAGGTCATCGATTGCATCCCAGTCCATTCGGTTGAAGGCGCCGATGAACGCCTCGATGATTTCGGTATTGCTCATTGTCATATCCTATTCTGTGTAGATTCGGGGGTAGGTCGCAGAGGGTCGAGTTCGAAACCAGTCCCTCTCCTCATGGGCCGACGAGATTCCTGGCGATTCGAAGCAGTCTGCTGATGGTATCTCGAACGGAGGGTGGGGGCACAAGGGTACGCGGATCGATCCGCCGTCGTGGGGTAGCGCGGCTTTATCGGGAAGCAGATACTCTCAAGCGAGTTGGAACGTGACGCTGGAGGAAGTGATATGGGAAAGTTCAATCGGAAATCGACGGCGGAAGAGGTGTCGGCTGGCATCGACCTTACGGGGCGGCATGCGATCGTCACCGGTGCGAATACCGGGATCGGTCGAGAGACGGCTCGTGTGCTCTCGCTTCGCGGCGCGTCGGTGACCATGGCTTGTCGCGATCTTGAGAAGGCCGAGGCCGCGCGTGACGAAATCCTGGCGGCCGACTCGAGAATAACCAAGGACCAGCTCGAAGTAATGAGGCTTGACCTTGGCCAACTAAGCCAGGTCCGAGACTTTGCGAAGGCCTTTCTGGAGACGAGTCGTCCAATCCATCTACTGATCAACAACGCCGGGGTTATGCTGCCGGATCGGCGCGAGACCGCCGACGGCTTCGAGGCCCATTTTGGCGTCAACCACCTCGGGCACTTTTTGTTGACTCATCTTCTGCTCGAGCGTATTCGCGCCTCCGCTCCTGCACGTATCCTCAACGTCTCTTCAGATGCGCTCCATTTCTCGAGTCTGACCGAATCACTCGAGGACCTGAACTGGACGAAGCGGAAATTTTCCGGATGGCGTTCATACGGCGACTCGAAGTTGATGAATGTCCTCTTCACGAACGAACTAACTCGACGCCTCGATAACGACGGTGTTGTTTCGAATGCTCTGCATCCGGGCATCGTGAAGACGGAACTCGGGCGTGATCAACCCTGGTGGATGAGGGCGGTCGGACTTCTCATGCTCCCGATTTCGAAATCCCCGGAGCAGGGAGCGGCGACATCGGTCTATCTGGCCACGAACGATGAATTGGGTCGCGAGGGCGCGGGGTACTTCGCGGACTGTGCGCCGGGTCGCATCCATCCACTTTCGGACAACGCGCAGCTGGCGAACTCTTTGTGGAAACTAAGCGAAGAGCTCGTCGGGCTATGAAGGGGAGTCGTACGAGCACAGCCAATCCGAACTCGCCGGAGAAGACGGACTCGGCCGATACCGGGTTGCCGGCCTCTGGTCTATGGTGCTGACATGATCCCGGCGAAGGACGCGATGCAACGGCTCGTTGGTCACCGGTTTTCCGGCGGCCAATACAAGATCGAACATTGGGAAAATTTCCTTCTGAGTGAGGCGACGGGAATCGAACCGTTGCCCGACTCCCTTGCCCATCCCGTTCACCTCTTTCATGTCCCGATCAATGGCGTCGGAACGAGTATCGCGGAGCTGTTTGCGCTCGCCGAAGTTGATCGTGCATCACCCGTGAGCATCGACTACTACGATTGGTCCATCCATACGCCGATACGCGAAGGCGAGACCTACTCACTATCCGGCGGTATCACCGCGTATGAGCGCAAAGAGAAGGCTGGCTCGCCGACCGTCGATTCCTTCATCTATGAGATCGACGTAGCCGGTAAAGATGGAGAACTCGCAGCGCAAGTCGCGTTCCGCTGGCATTATTGGCGAGTCGAATCGTGACAGAGGGGGAGTCTTGAAAGTCGAGGTCGGTGATTCGATCCCATCGTGGACGATGGACAGGGTTACACCAGAGCGCATGAAGACGGTGGCCGCGATTCTGCGGGATCCAACGCCGATTCATTGGGATCGCGACGTGACACGTGCGATCGGTTTCGACGGTCGGCTACTCAATCAAAGCCCGATCAACCTGGGCTATGTCATCAACATGTTGATCACCTGGGCCGGACCGGAGTGTGTCAGGCGGATACGCACCGAGTTCCCCCTTCCGGTGCTCGATGGTGATTGTGTGACCGCGGGCGGAGTCGTGAAAGCGATCGAGACGCAAGAGGGCGTGGATGTCGCGGAATGCGAAGTCTGGCTCGACCGGGATGACGGTACGCGAACCGTTCAGGCCAGAGCTTGGGTTGCAATCGCGAAGGAGGGGGTCACGGGCTGATCCCGGGTTCCGCGAGGTCGACTTCGCGAACCCCTATTTGCGCCGATTCATTCGATTGTAGACCGCATCGTCTCGGCGACTCCCACGCAATCCGTTCGGAGCGGCGTCGAAGTAGACGTCGTTCGTTTTTTCCGTGCGGCTCCAGTCGTTGCGTTCGCTGCGATAGGCGATTTTCCAAACGCCGTCGCGTCTCTCGTAACGATCGATGTACCGGCCTGCGATGATGAGGTCCTGGAATTCCGACTCGACCATCACTTTGTGGTAGGCCCGAAAGTAGACCTCGCCGTAGGCTTCGTTTCCTTCGACCTCGATCAGTGTGTTTCCGATCATATGATGATTCGCCGCATGACTCTCGAGGGCCTTGATCGCAAACTCAATGAATTCTGCTGGTCGACCGTCGTAGAAGCCGTATTCGCAAAAGGCGTCTTCGAAAAAAACGGATCGCAGCAGTTCCGCGTCGAGTCGGTCCAGGCCCCGGCAATATTGACAGGCCAGCTCATAGATAGATTGTTTCGCCAGTAGGATCTCAATTTCATGGTCTGCCAAGTCTGCTCTCCTTTGTGTTCGATGACCTTGTGTTCAGTGAGCTGTTCGAAGGTCACTCCGACTTCGACCAGAACGCATGAATCGGATCCGCGCTGTCATTCGTCCCTTTGGTGAGGTCCGCGAAGGATTCGCTCGTCCTTTCGTCCTGGACCTCGAGCCGTCGGCTCCAATCCATCACGACTGTGCGAGAGCCGAGCTTCCAGAGGCCCTCTCGGCATTCCAAGACATCCAGGTATCGGCCGCTGTAAAAGAGTTCTTCTCGGCCGCCATGAAGTAGATGATGAGCAGTGAGATACGATTCCGTTTTTGCGACTTGCCCCTCGATGTCGACTAGCGTGTTGCCGAGCACATGTTGTGTCATCTCGTACTGCTCACGCAGGACCGCGACGACGATGTCGGCGAATGTATGTGCCTGCCCCTTGAAACTTCCGTAGTCGACGACGGCATCGGGCCAATAGGCGGATCTGATCCACTGCGCCTCGCAGCGATCGAGACCTCGACAGTGCATGTTCAGGACGTCGAGGATCGCCAGGCGGGAAGCGGTCTCCTGGAGATCGGGTGGTGTGCCGAGTCGTCTACTCATCTTTACCTGCTCTTCCGCGTGTTGGCCATGTGCTACTCATGGGATCGAGATCGACACTGAGTCAATGTGAGTACAGGGTAAGACTACAGCTCACGGAGTAGGTGGGGAATGAGCAATTCCGAGCACGGGCGCGCACGAGCGAAGGGCCGAACAACCGCTGAAGTCCTGGGCGCCGATCGCGTTGAATCACCGCCGCCCTTACTTGAAGAACGTTACGAATTCCTCGGCGACGAGGATATATCGATTGATCGCTATATCTCCCGAGACTTCTTCGAGAGAGAGATCAAGACGCTGTGGCCCCGCGTCTGGCAGTGGGCGTGTCGCGAGGAGCATCTCCAAGCGGTGGGCGATACCTATGTCTACGACGTCGGGCCCTACTCCGTCATCGTAGTCCGCTCCGGTGAAGATTCCATCGAAGCCTTTCTCAATACCTGCACGCACCGGGGGACGCGTATTCTTGCGACGGAGGGCAGCGGGTTCAGCCCCGCCTTCACTTGTCCCTTTCACGGCTGGTGCTGGAACCTCGATGGTTCAATCAAGAACATTCCCGCACGCTGGGATTTTCCGCATGTTGACGATGACAAACACGGACTGCAGCGAGTGCAATGCGAGATCTGGGGCGGCTTCGTTTTCATCAACATGGATCCAGACGCCGCCCCACTCGCGGACCAGCTGGATGTCCTGCCTGAGCATTTCTCTCATTCTCCGCTCGAGCGACGGCGCATCGCTGTTCACGTGGAGAAGCGGTTGCCTGCGAATTGGAAGGCTGCGCAGGAAGCGTTCATGGAGGCCTATCACAATATTGAAACGCATTTCTCACCCAATGGTGCGAATGCGCAATACGATATATTCGGCAGATTCGTGACCCGTTTCATCCATAACATTGGAAGCTACAGCCCCGATGCTCTCGAAGATTACGGTCCGTCGGCCGCGCCGTGGCTCGATCCACCCTTGACCGAGGATCAGCAGCTCCGGACGATGGGGTTGGGAAAATTCGATGACGAGAATATTCCCGACGGCGAGACGGCGAGACGCATCGCGGCGGAGGCGTTGCGCAAGAGTGTCGGCGCGAGACTGGGTATTGATCTCTCCGATTGCAGCGACAGCCTGATGGTCGATTCCATCGAGTACCACCTCTTCCCGAATATGTTCTTCTTTCCGGGAATCTCGATTCCGATGGTCTATCGATTTCGCCCGGCCGGCGATGACGTGGATTCGAGTCTCTTCGATTTGCTGATCCTCGAACCCCTGCCGGAGGGAGCCACTCATCCCGAGCCGCCCGAACCGGTGCGGCTCGACGTCGAGCAATCGTATACCGAGGTGGAGGCGCTGGGCTGGCTCGGCAATGTGTACGATCAGGACACCGGAAACCTCCGCGCACAACAACAGGGATTCAAGGCCAGCCGAAAGCCTGGGATTACGCTTGGGAACTATCAGGAAGTGCGAATCCGACGATTGCACATGACGATCGACGAGGTCATGAACGAGGACTGAAGTGGCGTTGGGGATCGGCGCTGTCCAGAATGATGACACCGGGAACGTCAGGCCGTATCTTTCCAACATGATCGAGTGGAAAAACCTGAATCCTCAAGTCGTCTCGGAATTTCGAGCGAATGGCGGGAAGGTTGCGCAGTTTGGCGATCTTCCGATCGTGATTCTGCATACGGTTGGTGCACGGTCCGGGACGGTGCGCGAGGTCCCGCTGATCGTGGTCTACGAAGGTGACGAGATTTTGCTTTTCGCAACGGCCGCCGGAGCCAGCAAGCATCCTGATTGGTACTACAACTTGAGGGCACATCCTCGAATCGACATCGAGCTCGGCAAGGAACATTTCGTGGCCGACGTCGTCGAACTCTCCGCGGATGAAGCGCGGGAAAGGGTCAGGTTTCAAGCGAAAACGGTGCCCCAATTCGCCGACTACGTAGAGTCGGCGGCGCCACGTACGATTCCCGTGTTTTCGATCGTTCGACACTGACCGCTGTTGGCGAACTCGGTCGGGCTCACGCGAAGCCGTCCGTTGCGATCGAAGGGCGTCGACCGATCAGGACGCGAGCGCCTCGAGAAGTTTCCAATGGGGCTGCGGACCGCCTGCCTCGGGGTTGTATGCGCTCAAGGCAATATGGGAAGCGCCGGCAGCCTCGTATTCATCGACCCGGGCTCGAATCGCAGATTCGTCTCCCCACGCCACGATCATGTCGATCAGGCGATCGCTTCCGCCGTTCGCCCAATCCGTCTCGTCGAAGCCCCAATTGCCCCACTCCTTTTGATAGGCGGGCAGCGGCATGTAGATGCTGAGAGCCGCACGTGCGATCTTGCGCGCAATCGCTGGGTCTTCGCAGAGGCAACACGGCAATACAACGTTGAGCCGCTTGTCAGGTCCGAGGATTCTTCGCGCATTTTCTGTGTGTGACGGAGGAAGCAAGTAGGTATTCGCGCCGTCGCAGCGCTGGGCAACGAGTTCGAGCAGCTTGGGGCCATTGGCCGCGAGCCAGATCGGAGCGGGCTCGGCGGCCGGTGGCGAGTCCACGCGCGTTGCCTCCATGGTATCGAGGTAGGCCCGCATCTTCGTGAGCGGGGGTACCCATTCGAGTCCGTGCATACCCGCCATGGGTGGGTGCGAGACGCCCAGCCCCAGCACGAAGCGACCATTGGATAGCTCCGCCAAGGTCTGACGGTTCTGGGCCGCCACGACTGCATCGTGTGAATATACATTTGCGATGCCGGTGGCGATCTTGATGGTCTCGGTTCGGGCGAGGACATGTGCAGCCGTTGTATAGGGATCACGGCCGGTAAACTCCGTGACCCAGAGCGAGTCGTAGCCGAGACCCTCGATTCGTTGCGCGAACTCCTCGAGTTCATTGACGGCAAACCCGTCCGTGTAAGCGATTATGCTCGGGCGATTCTTCATCAGACCAGACCTCTTGCTATGGGCGGATTAGTCACGGTCAAATCCGTGCGCGCTGTCTACCGTCATCCATGATTTTAATATGTTACATCGCTTTTAATGTGTTGAGATAGGAGTGGAACCGATCTCTGGAGGATACATGGCTGTCGAGGAACTTCCCTTTCACTTACAAGGCAATTTCGCCCCGAAGCCCTTCGAGCACGATGCGGATCTTCTCTTCTGGAGAGAACTTCCTCCGGGTTCTGCGACGGATCTCTCGGACAGTTACTTCGCTTGTTTGCTTCTTCTTCTGGTTCGACATATAGACACGCTTCTTGGGGTCACGGACCCCGGAATGTGTCTCTTAGCTTAGGAGGTCGGGAGTCCACTTCCTGCTGACGGGTTACACGCTCTGCTTGAGGAGTGGATCAAGAAGTCGTGACGACGAGGTTCCATGGCTATCGCCGCGTGGGAGTCGCATAGGCAGGGCGCCTTCGAATCTGCATCACTGCACGCGCGACGATCGGATCGTCAGGCGCAAGTTTCTTTGCACGATGAACGAGCAGGCGGGCCTTGCCTGTGCCGCGCCGAGCGAACTCGGCATAAGCGCGTTGCGTCAGACGGTGGGCTTCGCGAGTGTCGGGGTCGGTCGGTGCGAACCCGGAAGGGGTGCGGTCGATCGCGAAGGCATTCGCCTCGTGAAGGCGTTCGATGTTCTGTACGGAGGCGATCCCGCTGAACGATTCAGGCGGCGCCCGATAGGCAGTGAATTCAATGACGGGATCTCCCCAGCGATTGATTGGTCCGTTGCCCACGGCTTTCATGAGCGCCTCTCGGTCCGCCAGCCACCCCAATCGAAGCCAGTCGATCTCTCCAATTCCCACCCCGAGTAGACTCTCCATCACTCGAGGGGGTACATCCTCCTGTTGCATATGTTCGCGGCCGTCGAGAGGACGTTTCGAGCCCACGAGAAATATCGAACGAGCCGGATGGAAGAAGACGTTGAGATGCGGAAAGACCGACGCGGCCGTCCGCACGATCACATCGAAGTCTTCGGAGATATTCATCGTGCCGATCCATTGCACGAAGAGTCCACGCTCGCTGAGCCGAGCCAAGGCGAGCCGATAGAACTCCTGGCTCAGTACTTTCGAGTTGCCCGAAAAGTCCATGTCTTGTTTTCCGTCGGCGACGATCATGTCGTAGGTCGACTGGGTCCGCAGTAGATAGTGGATCGCGTCTTCGATATGCACGGTCACGCGAGGGTCGGCAAGGGCTCGAGATTCTTCGAAGAACGCGGCCCCATGAACGACGGCTTCGTTGATCTCAACCGCATCGATCCGTTCCAAGGTCGAGTGTTGTGTCATCGAATCGAGCGTGGATGCGGACCCGAGCCCGATCTGAAGGGCGCTTCGCAGACTCGGTTCCAGCGCCAAGGGCAGGTGCGCAAGAATGACTTGCTTGCTGTAGGTCGCATGGCGCCAGCCGGCCGACACTCCGACCGTGGCTCCGTCGATGCTCATCCCGCGAAGCGTCGGGTCGGCGATTGATTCAGCAACTCGCACGGTCGCCAGTTCACCTTCCTGCTCGAAGATCACACGGGACGGAATATCACCCAGCGGATTCCACGGGTAGTTTGCCGTCGCCGGAATGAACGCTGTGGCGATCGCGACGGCCGCGATGCCGGGGACGATCCAACGGCTTCTCTCGATCTTGGTGCCCGTGTCGAAGAAGGCGACGACGAGAGCGAGCGAGACATTGGCTGCGATGAGGAGTTTCGTGGCACCCATGCTTCCGAACGTTGGCAGGAGGAGGGTCGCCGCACCAATCGACCCCACGATGCTTCCTAGATTCGCGAACAACACGGCGCTGCCGACGCGCTTTCCGGCTTGGGTCGGGTTGTCGACGTACAATCTGCTCGCAAGCGGAAACGCCAGGCCCATCAAGAGCGTTGCCGGCAACATGATGAGTAGGGCGGTGACGCCATGGAGGAGGAGCCGGGTAGGCCAAGCGAGTGTTCGAATGTCCGAGTTCCATACGGACAATGAGATTCCTTGCGGCGTTTCGAGAAGCAACGCCAGGCCTGCCATACCTACGGCAGCAGCGAAAGCAATTCCAACTTGGACGAGAGAAAGGCTTCGGATCGGATTGCCGGAGGCGATGACTCGTCGAAGGGGGAGTGCTCCAAGGCCGAGACCTAATAGAAAGGTCACGAGAACAATCGTGAAGGCGAAGGTGCTGTTCCCCGCAATCGGTCGATAGGCTCGAAACCAGATGATCTCATAGGCGAGTGTCGTGAAGCCCGATAGAAAGAGTATGCAGCACGTGACGGCCCGAGGAAGCGCGGTCGAAAGCTGTTGATCGCGATTGGGTGTGATCCGAGGGGATTGGATCTCGCGATGCAAGCCCCGGCCATCGATAGTCAGCGCTGCGGCGGCGACGGCGAGATTGAGGGCGACGCCGACGCCCACTGCACCGTTCAACCCGATGGCGGGAATCAGTCCGATTCCCGCGAGCAGACCGCCGAACGCGGCACCGATGGTATTCCATCCATAGACGGCGCCGAGATGACGGTCGAGGGTTTCAGGATTGGAGATCACAACACTGCATAGTGCGGGATAGGTCGCACCGATGAGTGCCGTAGGGAGGAAGAGTACGGCAAGCGCCGTCATCACGCGGGCAACGATACTCATTGCGTCGCCGGTTTCCGAGAAAGATGGAAGCAGCGTTGAAAAGAGAACGGGTAGACGTTCCAGAAACCATGTCAGTCCGATCGCACTCAGAGCGATCGAACATTCGAGCCCTGCATAGAGCCTCAAGGGACTGTCGACGCGAGCCTGTAGACGATGATAGGCCCAGGCGCCGACTCCCATCCCGCCCATGAAGCCGGCGACCGTCGCGCTGACGCCCAGGGTGCTGCTGCCGAAGCTGAGTGATAGCCACTTTGTCCAGCTCACCTCGTAAGCGAGGGCCGCGGCTCCAGATAGAAAAGCCAAGGCGTAAAGTCGAGCTGCGATTCCCACACGAAGGTTTCGCGTGATGTCGACGCCGTGAGCCGCCAATTCAGCGCGCAGCGTGGCGTTCGCGAAGATCGCGCTTCAAGATTTTTCCCGCGGCCGTGACCGGGAGAGGGTCGGGCTGCAGGGTCCAACTCTTGGGGACCTTGAAGCCCGCAATCGTCTTGCGCGCGTGGGCGGTCAATTCGACTTCGTCGATGGCCGCGGGGTCGCAAACGACGACGGCATGCACGGTTTCCCCCCAAAACTCGTCGGGCAAGCCGATCACGGCGACTTGAATCACGTCGGGGTGAGAACTGATCGCGTTCTCGACCTCGATCGAATAGACGTTTTCACCGCCGGTCACGATCATGTCCTTCACGCGGTCCGCGAGAAAGAGATAGCCCTCTGCATCCAGGTGGCCGGCGTCGCCGCTGCGATACCAGCCATCGAGCAGCGAATCCTGCGTTTGTTCTGCCTTGTTCCAGTACTCCGTCATGGTCGAGTCGCATCGAACGTAGATCTCCCCGATCTCGCCCCGTGCGCTTGGGCCTCCGTCTGACGTGCGAATGTCGATTTCGACACCGACGGCGGCCCGACCCACTGACTGGAGAGGTGCGCCCCCTCGTCGGTGATCGAGCGGATTGAGAACGGTCACGGTCGATGCACACTCGGTCATCCCGTAGGACTGAGCGAATGAAAGATCCGGAGACAAGGTCATGAGTCGGTCGAGTAGGCTCGGCGGCATCGGCGCCGCTCCGTAGAGGATCAGCCGCAAGCTCGCGAGCATGCCGGGCTCGAAGTCCGGCTGTTGAAGCATCTGTGCCAGCATGGTGGGAACCGCACCGATCAATGAGATTTCATGCTCGCGAATCGCACGGTTGACTGCGATCGGCTCGAAGGCTGGAAGGATCACAGTGCGCCCACCGACCGGAAGCAGAAGACCCCAGCTGGTGATTCCTCCGATGTGAAACATGGGCATGAAGTTCAAGAACCGAGTACCGGTGGTGATCGGAAACTCGATCAGCATCCGGTAGATCACGAGGGCAATCGCTCTTTGGCTGAGCAACACACCCTTCGGTAGACCCGTGGTTCCACCCGTGTACATGAGGACCGCAGCCGCTCTTTCGTTCGGCTCCGTTGGAAACGAGGCACTCGCTTCGCTCATCAATTCGTCGAGGCGGACATCGCAACCGGCCGCCTCGTCCTCACCGATTTGGACGATCTGACGCAATCGCGGAACGCGGGCACGAACCTCGAGCGCGACGCGTACATTTGCCGCGTCGACAAAGAGAATTTCGGCGCCGGAGTCGTTCAGGATGTATACGATTTCGTCCGCGGCGAGACGTGTGTTGAGCGGGTTGATGATCCCGCCACCGACGAGACCGGCTCGCCAGAGTTCGACGTAGTGATGACTTGCGTTCGCCAATACCGCGAAGGGGGCATCACTGCGGATCCCGAGCGCCGACATGGCTCCGCAGACCTGACGGACTCGTTCGAAATGCTCTCCATAGTTGGTGCGGTGACCACTGCGCAGGTCGTGAACGGCGACTTCGTCTCCGAACCGCTCGGCATGCCTGAAAATTCGCCCGAAATTCAGTTCGCTCATGACGCGACCAATCAACTCGTATGCTTCGCTAGACGATCCGACCGGGTCGCGCTTCGGTGTAGTGACCGTCGCGCAGCACGATCTCCCCATTGATTACGACTGCGGCGTAGCCGCGGCCCTCACGGACATAACGGTTGGCTTCACCTGGAAAGTCGTTTCGAAAGATGCTCTCGCCCACCGAGACACCCTGTGGATCGAAGAGTACGAGATCGGCGGGTCGGCCGACGGCGATCAGACCACGATCGGACAGACCCCAATCCTTTGCGACTTCGCCTGTCATGCGATGGACTGCGCGTTCGAGACTCAGCTGACCAGTCTGCTTCACATAGTATTCGAGCAAATGTGTTGTATCTCCGGTCCCACAGAATTGTGTGACATGGGCACCGGCATCGGACGCTCCGAAATGACACAACGGATGATTGATGAGGCCAGCCACGGCCTCTTTATTCGCGTTCAGGACGTCGACGAGCTGGAACTCGGTCTCGAGATCGTCCGCCAAAGCGATGTCGAGTACGACTTCGCCCACGGCGCGTCCCTCGCTTGCGGCGATCTCCATGAGGGTCTTGCCCACGAAGGGCTGATTCGCCTCCGACTTGACTTGACCCACGCGCAAGAGGGCAACCGCCGCGCTCATTCCGCCCGCCGCGCTCATTTCGTCGACCAACGCCGTGCGCCGATCGGGATCGGCAAAACTGGCTATGCGTCCGGGCATCGGCTCATCCATGATCGCCTTCCAGCCCGGCAACCCATAGAGGAGCATGCTGGTTTCGGATAGACGCATGTTGAGGTCGAAGCAGCGGGGCATTACCTGTCCGTAGACGCGTGCGCCCTTGGCGTGCTCTTCCTCGAGCGCCGCAATCGACTCCTTCGCATCTGGCGAATCGGGCGAAGAAAGGATCGGCTGCAGAGAGCACATCACGCCGGCTGCTCGACTGATCTCTCCGAGCTCCTTGATGTTGGCCAATTGCTGAACCGGATCGGGAAAGAACGGAACAACTTGCCAGACGCCCCGACCACTCTTGGCCATGGCTTTGCAGAGCGCGATTTTTTCGTCGAGTTCTGCAAAGCGGCTCGGAACCGGGTCCATGTTTTCGTCGATGTCGACATAGGACGATGAGATGCCCAAAGCGCCCGCGGCCATGGCCTCCTCGACGATGACGCACATGGCTCCGATTTCTTCCGCGTTGGCCGCACGTTTCTGAGCGTTTTCGCCCATTACGTAGAGCCGGATTGCGGAATGACCAATCATCGCGCCAACGTTGATGCCGAGGCCTTGGCTGATGTGATCCAAATATTCGGGAAAGGTCTCCCACGAGAAGGGAACCGCTGCATCAAAGGTTCGCTTCTTGATGTCCTCGATCACCTCGAACATGCTGACCACTTTGGAGATGCCATGCTTATGCACGGGTGCCAGGCTCAAGGAGCAGTTGCCCGTAACGATGGTCGTCACACCATGCTCGATCGAAGGTGTGGCAAGGCTGTCCCAGCAGAGCTGGGGATCGAAATGCGTGTGGATGTCGATGAACCCGGGGGCGAGAGCGCGACCGGTCGCATCGATCTCCTCCATGCCTGTCCCCTCATAACTTCCGACGGCAATGATTTCGCCGGCGTTAACGGCGACATCTCCCTCGAAGCCGGGCGAGCCCGACCCATCGACGATGAGAGCATTTCGAAAGACGAGATCGGCGGATGACATTTTGGAGCTCCTCTATCTCTATATAGGCGGGTCTGAAATTCTACTTCATGGTGATGCTATTTGGATCCCTGTTCAGGCGTCGACCGCGCCTTCTCGAATTTGAGATGCAATTCGAGCGTTCCGAGCATGATGCCTGGTTGGTGCAGAAACTCGTTGCCCCGCGCGTATTCGAGCGACGCGATGCGGTCGAGTAGGCGATCCCAGGCAATCGTTTGTTCGAGCCTCGAGATACCGGCTCCCGGACAGGTGCGGGGCCCCTGGGAAAAGCTCAGATGTGCGGTCACGCGTTTACGGTCGAGCTGGATCTGATGAGGGCACTCATATTCTTCGGAGTCGACGTTGCCCGCTGCCCAGCGCAGATGGAGAAGCGACCCCTTCGGTACCCGCACGCCCTGGAATTCCTCGTCTTGCGTCGTGACGCGCGTAGATAGTCCCTGCGTTGGTGCGCGCAAACGCATAGCCTCCTCGGTAAAGGCCCGCAGCTTGGTGCGGTCGCGTCGAAGTTCGGCGAGGAGTGCGGGGTCATCGCATAGCAGCTGGGCCTGTTCTTCCAGCGCATACTGGGTCGTTTCCAGTCCGCCCAGCACCATCGCGTAGACCACGCCGTGTATTTCGGGGTTGGTGAGCTTTCGTCCGAGTGCCTGATAGGTGACCTGGGTGAGGAAGCTGATCATGTCGTCACGCGGGTCCTCGCGCTTCAACGCCACCTGCTCCGAGATGTACTCTCCAAAGCCCTCGAGGATTCGAGCCTGTTCTTCGATCTCCTCGCGAGAGAGAATGTTGCGGTGACCCTTACCATGAACGAAGGGGGCTACCTGTGCAGTGCCCCATTGGGCCAGGCGGGGGACGTCTTCCAGGGGAAATCCCAAGACCCTGGCCACGACCCTCTGAGGGAGCGGTCTCGCGAAGCGCGAGATGAAGTCGACTTGAGCATCGTCGATCCAATCGTCGATGAGGGCGTCGACAGTCTCCGTGATCATTGCAACATGACGCTTCGCGCCCGGGCCCACCCATGGATCCGTGAGTTCGCGTTTGTGTGCGCGATAGAGTTCTTGAGTGGGGCGAAGCGTCGCCATCGACGCAACCATCGCGTTGAGCTCAGGCGGAAGCTTAGCGTCGGGTCCCTGCGCCTCCGCTTCGAGCAGGCTGCGTTTCGCCGCTTCGATCGCAAAGCTGAGGGTCGGTTTGAAACGCTCGGGATCCTTTACGACGCGCGCGATATCCGCATAACGGGTGAGTATGTAGCCGTTCGAGCCGCCACCGAGCCCTTCGCCCGGAATAACACGCACGGGACACTCGCGGTGGAGGATTTCGTAAGCCTCGTACCAGTGCTCCTGGGCACCCGGGCCGAAGAGGTCGACGTCTTCGAGCGACGCCGGGCAATCCATTTCGCTGAGCTGATGGTTGGGGGGCTTGGCTGTCATGTCACCTTGAGGGTAGCGGGTGCTGGGCATTCCGGTGCAGCTGGAAAAGTGCCTGGGGCAGGGCGTCGTTCGATCGTATCGGGCAATCCAATTGTCTACGACGAGACGACGTCTAGTTCATGTTGATCGTCAAGGCGAACTTCGGCGATGCGATCTCGAATTTTGCTTGTTCAAACGTCGGCGGACCGAATTTCCCCATCGCATCCATCGAGAAGCCGAAGGGCTCCTTCGGGAAGCCGACGAAGTTGGTATCGAGTTCTCCATTCGAGTTCTCGTCGTGGAAGACCTTGATGGCGTAGGTTCCGTAAGGAACGGCGCGGAGATTGGCAAGGCCTTCGCCGCGCGCGACGGCGACGCTTTCGTCGCGGACGGCTGAGCTGTTCGAATCGAAGGCCTCGGCGTTGTTGATCAGCGCGACGATCAGATTCCCCTCGTCCGTTTCGAGGCCCACGATCTTGATCGTGAGATCGCAGGTTTTCGAGTCTTCCGCGACGGCGGCGTAGGCCAGCATCAGACCGCCGATGAGCGCCGTTACAAAGGCCAGACGCAGAGCGCGCTGGTACGGAGGCAATGAGCTCGTTTCCAAGGGTTGTCCAGACATCGTATTGCCTTCCCTTTCGAAGTCCGAATCGAAGACCGAAGTCGAGTCGATCAGGGTTCGAGAACTTTCGGATTTCCATCCCGCCAGGAGACGATGAGTCGTCGTTTCTGAATCAGCCATTTCCCGGCCTGACTTCGAAGCGAATCTTCATAGGTTCCCGCGACGATCAAACTGGCTCCGCCCGCGAGCCCCTGTCTCACGTGTTGCGCATGGAAATAGCATCGACTCGTCGCGACCTCGCCGGTCGCGGTGATCTCGAAACTGCCGAGCAGGTGTTGGCTCACCTCAAGCGGTTCGAGCATCTGACGACACAGGCCGACGATCGCCTCTGGACCTTCAAAGACACCGGTTCCATAGTCTGCGACCGCGTCGTCGGCGAAGCAGCTCGCAAGTCGATCCCAATCGCGGTCATCGAGCGAGGTGGCATAACGGACCAACACCTCGTGGATCGCATCGCGATCGAGAATATTCTGAAGTCGTGGGTCCAGGAGTTACTCCGCCATCTCTTCCTGCGCCGACCGAATGAAGTCCTCGACTCTGGGCAGACGCCGCAGGGAGGCTCCGCCATCGATCAGCAGATCTTGTCCGGTGACGAAACTGGACTGGTCGGATGCTAGCCAATAGATCGCATTCACGATGTCGTCGATGCTCCCAAAACGACCGAGCGGGGTCTCTGCCACGAAGGCCTTGCGCACGCCCGGTGCATTGATGAGTGCTGCTGTCATCGGGGTTTCGACGAGCGTGGCGGAGACGACGTTGATTCGAATTCCCTTTGGTCCGTACTCTGCCGCCGCGATCCGTGAGGCATGGTTGATGCCAGCCTTGGCGCCCGCATAGGGCGCATAACCATCGGCTGTGAGGGTTGCGGTCAGAGAGCCGATCGTGATGATCGAACCCCCCTGCTTCATTGCATTGGCCATGTGTTGGATGAAATAGAGGGCCCCCGTGAACTGCACGGCAACCATGCGCTCGACGCGCTCCGCCTCGAGATCGGCAACCGGGCAGTTGTCCTCGTATCCCGCACTGTTCACTGCGATGTCGATCCGGCCGGACTCTGCTAGCACGACGTCAGCGAGTGCTTTGACGTCTTCGCTGCGTGTGATGTCGCATGGCTGATGGCGTGCACCGAGTCGCTCCGCGCTCTCCTTGCCACGGGCCTCATCCCGAGATGCGATCCACACCGTTGCACCCTCGTCGCGAAAGCGCTTGACGGTTCCCTCTCCAAATCCGCCTGACCCACCGGCGATGACTGCGACCTTGCCTTCGAGAGATCCCATTATGATGCCTTCTTTTTGATGTCGAGTTCGAGATTCTTCAAGCCACGCAAGATGTAGCTCGGTTCATACTCGAAGGTGTTGCCGGGCGCGAAGTCCCAGCTCTCTATGCGTTCCGCGAGCAGTTCGAAGCAGACTTTGGCTTCGAGGCGCGCCAGCGGGGCGCCGATACAGAAATGTGCACCTTTTCCGAAGGCGATGTGTTCACGCAAATTCTCTCGCGTGGGATCGAAGCTGTCCGGATTGGGAAAATGGCGCTCGTCGCGGTTTGCCGCTCCGAACATGACCCACAAAGTCGAGCCTGCAGGAATCTTTACGTCGTCGAGTTCGACGTCTTTTTTGACAATTCTGAACAAGCCCTGGTTCGGACTTGAGAGCCGGAGTGCCTCCTCGACCATGTTAGGGATCGTGGACGGGTCATCCTTGATCCTCTGGAACTGATCGGGGTTCTCGATCAACATCTTGACGGTCTCATTGACCAGCTTCGTCGTCGTTTCGTTCCCCGCCACCATGAGTTGGAGGATGATGCTCACGAGTTCGGCATAATTGAGTACTCGCGATTCGCCGTTCTCCTCGGCAAAGAGGGCCTGTGTGAGCTCTGTCAGGAAATCGTCCTGTGGATTCGCGCGACGGGACTCGAACTCCTTGACCCAATATTGATGCGACTCCACGATGGCGCGTGCCGCCTCGATTCTCGACTCGTCATCGAGCGCGACGCCGAGCGCCGCGACCGACGCATCGGACCAACGCTTGATATGGCCGATGGCTTCAGGAGCCATGTTGAGGGTGGCTGCAATCACGCTGACAGGGAAGGGTACCGAGAAAGCGTTCACGAAGTCGACGCGTCCCGAGTCCGGCATCGCATCGATGAGCGCGTTGGTGTTCTCTCGTATCATCGGCTCGAGCATCGCGATGCGTTTGGTTGAGAATGCACGGCCGACGGTCTTGCGATACCGGGTCTGCGTGGGTGGGTCCGCCGTCAACATCGTATCGACGGCCGGTTGTCCGCGCGAGCCTATTTTCTTCAGCTGCTCGAGCATCTCCGGCGACCCGGGTGTTGTTCCGGTATTCGAGAACTTTGACGAGAAGGTCTGAGGGTCGGCGAAGATCCGATTCACCGTATCGAGCCTCGAGATGAAGTAGATGCCCGAAACCGGATGTTGATAAACGGGCGCATCACGCCGCAATGCCTCGTAGTAGGGGAACGGGTTCTGCTGAACTTCGCGTTTCATCGGGTCGTACTGACTGAGATCGATCGCAGCGCTCATGTGACCTCCTGATTGTGGACCGAGATACTATGCAAGTACGCGGGACCGACCAACCGGTCCGCGATCGGACGAAATTGATCAGGGTTGTCGCGGACGCGACGTGCCTGGAGAGAATCCCCCTGCAGAATCGGCGGGAAGGAAGCGCCTCCACAAACTGCTAGCGTCGTTCTCGTCGAGAATGCCCGCCGCTTCGGGCACGCGAATCGAGCATCAATCGGGTACGCCCGCTTCCATCAACGAGAGAACCTGTCATCTGGGAGACACAAAACAGACATGCTGATCACGCAAACTCGAATACCCAAAGCGGATTTTGAACGTGGCACGGGATGGTCGATCCGGCCGGAGGGCGCGTGCCGAGGCGATGTATGTGTGCCCCTTTCGGATGGGCTGACAGGAAATGACGTCGATGTGGCTGGACTCGCGAACGCTCTCGGGATGTCGATTGTTCGGCACTCACGAGATCTTGCTGCGTTAGGCCCCGCAAGCCTGGGTGGACGAGCGCTGAGTAGTGCCGAGGCACCCGATCTGGTTCTTCCCGATTTTGCTGGCAACGAATTTGATCTGTGCTCACTGCGTGGTCAAAAAGTCGTAATGGTGGCCTGGTCGCCCTATTGAGGCTGCGCAAACGACCTGCCCGGGTGGCAGGCCCTTCGCGCTGAGCTCCATCCCAAGGGGCTGGAAATTGTGACCGTGTGTCTCGAATCGATGGGCGCGGAAGCGGCCCGATCGTATGTGGACCTGGCTCAGCCGGAGCATCCCTGTCTGATCGATGTCGCTCACCTGGTCGATGAGCGCTTCGGAGTGGTCAACATTCCCAATAGCCTCTGGATCGACGAGGACGGGTTGATCGTTCGGCCGGCTGAGCCGGCCTGGCCGAGTGCGCCCGACCTTGCCGCTGAAGATGCGCCCTCTGAAGATGCGGAGACCGAAGCGGCCCCCCCGCCACCTGGCCGGATGGGCGATATGATGGCTGCTGCCGCCGAGATCGTGACGGACCGGGTCCCCTATGTCGCGGCGCTTCGAGACTGGGTGGCCAAGGGAGCGGAAAGTGAGTTCGCCCTGGCTCCCGCCGACGTCGTCGCGCGATCGGGCAGTCGGGGCCTCGACGAGTCGTCGGCCGCGGCGGAATTCGAACTGGCGCTGCATCTACGCAGTCAGAATGATCTCGAATCCGCGCGTCCGCACTTCCGTGAGGCGCATCGCCTTGCGCCGGGCAACTGGACCTACAAACGCCAGGCCTGGTCCATCGAGCCCTCGCCGCTGGATGGTCCGCTGGCGCGATTCTGGCAGGGTCCACTTCCGGGCGCCGAGGCGGATTGGGCCTATGAGAGTGATTGGGTCAAGGACGCCACCGCCGGCGGTGCGGCCAACTACTATCCGCGATTCAGGCCATAGGCTGGAAGTTCTTTTTGTGTGAAGGAAGATGAGATGAGTGAGAAGCTAGAGCAGATGGCCAGGTGCCCGGTCCATGAATTCGCGCCGATGCATCCTGAAGTCTTGCGTTGTCCCGCAATGCTGAACCGCAGGCTGCGTGAGGAGGCGCCGGTCTTTAGGGATCCCACAACAGGGATGTTCTTCATTTCGCGCTACGAGGATGTTCAGGCGATGGCGCGAGACCACGCGACCTTCTCGAGTGCGATGCCCGCCGTCATGAGCGGCGCTGTGAACTCGGGAGACGAGGAGCTCACCGCGCTGATGGAGCAAGGCTATCCAAACGTGCCGACGATGTTGACGCAGGATCCGCCGCTGCAGCGTCGGTATCGAAAATTCGTTGACGGTGCGTTCTCGACAAGTAGTCTCAAACGACTGGAACCATTCATCGAGGCCACTTCGCATGAACTCATCGACCGCTTCATTGACTCGGGCCAGTGTGAGTTTCTGGGCGAGTTTGGTATTCCGCTACCACTGACGGTCATTGGATCCCAACTCGGAACGCCGGTCGAGGATCTGCCCAGATTGCGGAAGTGGACCGAAGCATTTGTCGCCAATCTGGGCCAGCAGCTTGATCGTGAGGGTCGGCTAAAGGCGGCAAAGGACGTTGTCGAGTTCCAGCACTACTTTGTCGAGAAGATGGAAGAACGCCGAAAGGTGCCCGAGGACGACATTCTCTCAAGGGTGGTCAACGCGAGCATCGATGGTGAAAAACCGTTGGACCACGCCGAATGCCTGTCGATGCTGTCTCAGATCCTGGTTGCTGGAAACGAAACGACGGCCGCCTCGTTGACTGAAGGAATTTGGCTGCTGATCAATAATCCGGATCAGTACGAGCTGGTGAGGAGCGATCCGTCCACAGAGATGATCAGCCGTCTGGTCGAGGAAGTACTGCGCGTATCGAGTCCCTCCGCGAATATGTTCCGGCGCACAACGCGAGACGTTGAACTTCATGGAGTGACCATCCCGGAGAATTCCATGTGTTTCGCGCGTTTCGCATCGGCGAACCAGGACGATGGGCAGTTCGAAGATGCATTGCGCTTCGACATCATGCGGGAAAATCTGCGAGACCACCTGGCCTTTGGCAAAGGCATCCATCATTGCCTTGGAGCCTCTCTCGCGAGACGCGAGTTGAACTGCGGCTTCAAGGCAATCCTCGAGCGCATGGAGAACTTTCGTTTGCAACCCGACGCCCATGAGCCACAATTCGCACCGAATGCTCTGCTTCACGGACTGGAAGGCCTCCAATTGGCATTCGACATCCGATAGACGGTATCGACCACGACTACTTTACGACTTTGCGAGGAAGAACGGATGTCCGAAGGAAATACGAACTACGACGACGTCAAGCAATACAGGCTCGATCCGGACCGCGAACAGGAGTTGGTGAACTCCGCCGGTGAATGCGTTTTCTGCTGGGCGAACAAGGCCGGACATCCGATCGGAGTCATCACGGCCTACGTTCCGGTCAAGGGCAAGATCTGGATGACGGCGACCCGGGAACGAGTCCGCGTGAAGGCGATCGCGCGCGATGGCCGGTCTTCGGTCGTCATGTCGAGCAAAGGCACCGCCATGGGTGGCGGCAAGACTGTAACCTACAAGGGGCATACGGTGGTTCACGACGACAGGGAAACCAAACTGTGGATGTACAACCTGCTGGCACACGGCATGGCTGCTTCAAAAGATGACGGCAACGCTTTTACGAGCGGGTTGAATCCGGACTTGTTTGTGAAGTTCCTCGATACGCCAGAACGGGTCGTATTGGAGTTCACGTCGGAGATGTCGATCCCCTTCGATGGTGACAAGATGGCCAAAGGAACCGCAGCTGCCTATGCCGAGTTCGCCAAGCAGGGCTGATCGGCGAAACGGTCGTTTTCAAAGGGTTGGACAGCGAGCGCGCCGATCCATGATGATGAGTTGAATTTCGATCGGAGAGCCGAATGAGTGGGAGCGCGAACGCGGGGCAGGTCGTCGTCGTCACCGGTGCGGCTTCTGGAATCGGACGTGCGTTATGCGAGCGGCTGGCTGCCGGTGGGGCCTCGGCGGTGGCCGTGGACCTCGATGCAGGCAAGCTCGCTTGGACGGACAGCGTCGACCGGATCATTTCGCTCGCTGGTGACATAACGGAAGAGGCGACCAACGCGGCCATGGTCGAGTTGGCCGTCAAGGAGTTCGGGCATCTCGATGCGGTCGCGCTCAATGCCGGCCTTCCGTCCAGCGGCGCGGTCGAGTCGCTTCCGTTGGCGGACTTCGATCGTGTCATCGACGTCAATCTTCGCGGCACGGTTCTCGGGACACGTGCAGCCATTCCCGCGCTGCGCAAGTCGGGTGGCGGCGCGGTGATCGCGACCGCATCGGTATCGGGGTTGGGCGGCGATCCGGGCATGTGGGCGTACAACGCTGCCAAAGGCGCCGTCATCAACTTTGTGCGATCCGCGTCGATCGATCTGGCTCGCGATGCCATTCGAGTCAATGCAGTTTGCCCAGGGCCCATCCATACAGGAATGACCGCGGCCATCGAAGCGTCGGCACCCGAGGTCCACGAAGCCTTGCGGAGTCATATTCCGCTCCAGCGGTGGGGAGAAGCGACCGAAGTTGCCGCCGTCATCGCCTTCCTTGCGTCCCCGGATGCGTCGTTCGTGACCGGGGCCGTCATTCCCGTCGACGGCGGCGTCAGCGCGGGCACAGGTCAGTTCCTGCCCCCTCAACTTCCCGAGGCCCAGGGTCCCCCGAAGACAAGTTGAATCGCCGTTCCGTGATGCGGGGCGATCCAGAGTTCGTCTAGCTCTGATCCCGCTCCTCGTCGATTTATTTTGTTAGTCGTGCGCGACCGTATGGCGCCCCGTGATCAGTGGTAGGTCCAGGAAAGTGCGAATGCCGGGCTCGGCGCGGCAGACATGGGGAACCGCGTGAACTGCGTGGAGAGCGGTGCCGACGAGGCCGTTGGAAATCCAACCTTCTTCCAGTTTGAAGGAAATTTGCGGACGACCTTCGATGCGGACAATGCCGCCGACGTCCGCCCAAATCGGAACCAGATCGCGTCGGGCTCGATAGATCGCCTCCAGAACGATTCTTTTCTCGCCGCCCGCGATTCCGGACCAACAGAAACGCTGGGCTGCAATCGTCCCGGCTTCGATCGTTCCGGCGGCGATGTCGAACGTCTCCGGCGCCGTTTCGAATTCGGCCGTCTTCTGGATCTCGTCTAGGTCGACGCCGAGACCATCGGCGATCATTTCTACGCTTTCGCAGAACAAGCCAGAGAGCCAGTCTCGATAGCGCTTCGACTCGGCATCGAACTCGGCGGGTGGCTTTCCGAAGCCCATCATGTTCACGATCACTTCACGTGACGGGTACCACGAGAAATCCGTCGACTCCATTACGTAGACCTGATCGATTCGTGAGCACATAGCCGACATCGTTAGCGGCAGAAGCTCCCCCATCCAGCCCGGGTTCACTCCCGTACCGTGCAGGGAGCTACCGCCGGTGGCGCAGGCGCTCTCGAATCGATCGACGAGCTCGCGCCCATAGGCCTTTGGGTATACATAGCCGACGGTGGTGATCACGTTCTTGCCCGATTCGAGCAATCTGCAAATGTCCCGCACATCGGTGTCTGGATCATCGCCGTAGCGCACAGACGGAAGTGGCATGTGGAGTACGCAGTCCGCATCCATCGCGAGGATCGCTTCGACATCTGCGGTGGCCGCGACGCCCATCGGATCGCGGTTGCACAGCGCTCCGGCATCTTGGCCGGCCTTCTCCGGGTTGATAACGAGTAGACCGGCTAGTTCGAGTTCGGGGTGGAGGGCGACTGCCTGCAGCGATGCACGTCCTACATTTCCGGATGCCCACTGAATGACGCGATAAGTCATCGGTTGGCCCTCGATCCGCAACACGCGAAACGTGAGCGCAATTCGGCGCGAGGACTCTTTTGTCTTTTGGGGACGAAGCTGCGGAACCGTTCGACGTCGGATGCGAGGGAGTTGAATGAATCGTTCACTTTGGCCTCCTCGGATATTAGGCTGGAGCGAATCCTACACGAGATGGCGGTCGAGGAATATCCCCTTGTCGTGGCGGAGTGCGTCCATTCCCGGGTTCGCAGAGGCTGCAGAACCATTAATCGTCGAGTCCGTGCCGTCCATACAGAAGGGGAGCAGTCGCCGCCATTTTTCGCCATGCTGTCACTCCGTCTCGTTGATTGGAAATGCGCGTTCGTCATACGATCGATCGTTGCCCGATTGGCGAATCTTTCGATGAAGCCGGAGTCGACGAATAAGACATGACCGATGAACTTGAAGGACCGCCGCAGCGCCTGAAAAATTCGACCTTGTTCTTCTATGGGATATCCGACTTCCCTGTCATGCTGGCCGTTATGCCCATGATGCTCTACCTCAATGTGTTCTATGCGGGCGAGATCGGTATCGATCTGATCGACCTGGGGAGTATGCTGTTATTCGCCCGCGTTTTTGATCTACTTACAGATCCGCTCATCGGCTACTTGAGTGACCACACGAAAACCCGTTGGGGCCGACGCAAACCATGGATGGTCGCCTCGCTGCCATTCTTGATGCTCGGGTTGTACAAGGTGTTGATCCCCGATGAAGGGGCCGACATCTGGTATCTATTCACTTGGGTCATGGTGATGTGGTTGGGCTGGACCATGTTGATGATCCCATATTATGCGTGGGGTGCTGAACTGACGGGTGACTATGATGATCGCACCCGCGTTACCGGTTGGCGGGCCGCCATGGGCAGCCTTGGCCAACTTTCTGCGATCGGATTCCCTGTCATTGCTGCGACATGGTTCGAGCTCGATGGATTCGCCGGTATCATGCGCATCACCGCCTACGCAGTCTTGGTTTTGATGCCGATCGCCGTGTTGGTCACCGTGTCGACGGTGAAAGAAGCCGAGATTGCACATCCGCCAAACACGAGGCTCTTCGACGGCCTCGGTATCATGATGAAGAATCGCCCATTCTTGTGGCTGGTGGTCGCATTCATGATTTCGTCGCTCGGCGTCGCGGTGCTGATGCCGTTGAACGCGTTCTACGCGACAGCGGTCCTGGGTGCCGCGCAGAACGATGTCCCCTTGTTGATGCTATTTGGTTCGGTCGCCGGGTTATTGGGAATTCCATTCTGGGTGTTCGTCTCGGGACGGTTCGGCAAGCACCGCGCCTGGATCGGTGGCTTCATCTGGGTGACGGCGTTCAGTCCGATGTACCTCTTTCTCGGTCCCGGAGATTTCTGGTTGATGGTTCCCTTCGCCGTCATCAGCGCCTTTGGGACTGGTTCCTTCGTTGCCCTACCGAATTCGATGAAGGCCGATGTCATCGACGTCGATACGGCGCAGACGGGGGAGAATAGGGCGGCCGTTTTCTTTTCGGCGTGGTCGCTGGCGACGAAGTTGGCATCCAGTCTTGGCGGTACGCTCGGCCTATGGGCACTCGCGTGGATCGGATTTGATGCCGGCCTTGGCGTCGACAATTCGCCTGCTGCCATCCTAGGCATCAAGTACGTATATGCGCTCCTGCCTGCGGCGATCTTCATACTCGCAGCCATTGTGATCTGGAACTACCCGCTCGATCGAGAAGCGCAGCAACGCGTACGGGCCGCCATCGATCACCGAGAGGGTCGCGGTGAGATTTCGCAGTCGTTGGGTCAATCATCGGAGTGATCGAGCTTCGCGTTCACATTCCCGCGATTCGATTCAGAGGAGCGTACTGAGCTCGACGTGCTGCAAGCGTGCATTCAGGCGCTCGAGCCAGTGGCTCATCATCTCCTGGCCGCGACCCGGATCGATCGCGATATCCTCGCTCGGTGAGAGGGATGAAACGGTGAGCATCAGGGCCCGCTGGTAGTCGCGGCAGAGAGACTCGAACGGGTAGTCGTCGACATCGAGCAGGCGATGATACGCATGGAGAAGATCGCGTTCGTCGCTCGCCGTGGTCTCCGGGGGCAGCGCGCCGCCGAGGAAGTACGCGATATCGTAAACCGCAGGTCCGACGCGGGTCAGTTGCCAATCTAGGTACGCGCAAGTGTCGGTATCGAAACAAACATTGTCCAGGCGCAGGTCACCATGAACCAGGGTATGAGGGGCATCTCGCGTGAACGATTTCTTCAACGCCGCACCATTCGTGCCGAGCCACTCCAGATGAGCCTTCATCTCCGGAGCCGCGATTTCCATAAAGGCTGGCAGTGATCTCTTGAACATCCAATGTCCCATTCGGGAGTCGATGTCCATCGGCAGCAGCCAAAACTTCTCTTGTAGAGATGCAGAGTTCCAGAAGAAACGATGCGTGCCGGCGATATGCGCGAGTACCTGAGAGCATTGCTCGATGGATGCGCCAGCCAATTGGTCGCCCATCTCCAGGCTTCCAAGATCCTCCATGATCATCAGGTATTTGCGATTCTTGCCGGCTGCCACTCGGGCCCCGATCGCGGCGACGACCGGGATCAAGAATCTTGGCAGTCGGTCGAAGGTCTTGAGGATCTGTTTCTGTTTCTCGGAACCAGCGTCGCGATCGAAGTGAGAGAAAAAGACCTGCGGTGTTCGCGCTGGAACCTGGGTCGCAAGCTCCTCGAAGAACATGATCTCGCGTTCATAGACGCCCAACATTTCGCCGACGCCCCGGTTCGCCTTTTTGGGTAGTTTGGCGATGACGCTATCGGGGGTTTCGGTGTCTTCGCTTGTTAAGCGAAGACGTACGATGTCGCCGAGGAAGCCCTGACCTTGGCCAAGGATTTGTTGCTCTACGCTATTGATCGGCCAGCCCAGCGCCTGGCTCAACCATTCGGCTGTCAGCTGTTCGGGCGTTTCCGGCAGATCAAGATTCACTGTGTGACTCCGTCTTGACCGACTCGACGATTCCAGTGAGTTGGGCAAGTTCGTTGATCTCGTAATCCGGCTGTGCAGTGATCTTCAAGCCGCTGGTGAGCGGCGTAGTAATTCCTTCCTCGATGATTCGAGCGGATCGCAATCCCGCCGCGCTGGCTCCCGCGATATCGTGATGTAACGAGTCGCCCACGAAGAGGGTTTCTTCCGAGCTGAGCCCGGCCTTCTTCAGGGCGTAGTGATAGATCGCCGTATGTGGCTTGCAGGACTGTGCTTCTTCAGAACTGGTCCAATGGTCGAGTACCTCGGCAAGGCCATGTTTCTCGACCAATGGATCGAGATAGTCGTCATCGATGTTGGACACGATCGCCAGGTATACGCCCTGTGTCTTGAGAGTACGGAGTGTCTCGAGGCAGTCGGGGCGAATTGGCAGATGATCGACTACGGCCGCGCGCTGCGACGAATGAAACCTTTCCGCGACCGGCTCAGGAACGGGAACATCGAATGAGGAAGCGAATGTCTTCAACGTCTGGACGAAGAGATCCCGATGCAGGAAATAGTCTCGTTGCGAGAAGTCGCGCATCACTGACTCACCGGCTTTGTGCCAGGCGGCTCCGATCTTTCGTCGCTCTTCTTTGAGCCCGAGCGCTTCGGCCACTTCGAAGATCGCGTGGCCCATCTGCCTTTGGCCGGCGTAGCTGAAGAGCGTCCCGCCGAGATCGAATAGCATTCCGTTGATTTCCACAGCGACGAAGTTCTCCTGAATCGAGTTGTCATGAAATGAAGGCGGTCGCAGGCATACGCGCAACGTGCGAAATCGAGTGTAGGCCTATTTGCCTCTGGATTGGTTTCTATGGGGCGGGCGCGATCGGTCGACCCGTCGACCAGTCGATCTTTCGAATCGGGCTCTTTACACCGTCCCAGCCCTCGCCGCCCTTCTGGATGACTCGGAACAGCTCGTCGTTGATCTCGTTATGTGCCATGAGCTGGATCATGATGCCGGGAACGTCTACCGAGTCGAGGTAGGCATGTCGATCCCCGTAGCGCTGAGCGACCACGTACTGCTTTCCCATTCGATCGAGCCGGGCGAGTGTCTCCTCGATGTCATCGACCCAGAACGCGAGGTGTTGTAGTCCACCGAGCGGATTCTGTTCCAAGAAGCGGCTGTAGATCGAAGTCGCGGAACCGAGCGGTTGAATGACCTCGATCTGCTGGTCGCCTGAATAGGCAAAGGCCGCATCGAGATCGAACTGTGTCTCCTCATTCTGATAGAGCCCGGTATACCCTCGGAGTTCCTCGAAGAAGAAGGGGCCGATCCCACGCTCGATCCAATGCCGCATGGCGGCCTGCAGGTCGGGTACGACATATCCCTGCTGCACTGTCGGCCCGAATAGCACACTCATGAGCGTGATCTCCCAAATGTCGAGTTCGCCAAATCGATCCTGACGGACATCAGTGTACCATGGGCGAACTGATCCACGCGATGAGGGTCGCCGTGACTTCTCCGACGTGCTTTCGTGATGGTCTATAGTTCTGGCGTTCGCATATGAGTGATTGGCTGATGTCGTTCGCTGAAGTGTAGGCGAATGTCTAGCTGGCTAGAAACCAACATCGCCGAATAGCACTGGTTGTGGCATTCGCACTCGTAGCAGGGATCCCTGCCGGGCTTGCGGCCCGCCGTCGCTCTTCGACGCATCCTGAGGAGCATTTCCCTTGGCCACAATCCTGGCGCATATACAAATTCACGCTGGAAAGGAAATCGAGTTCGAGACCCTGATCCGCGAACTCTTTGCTGGCACCCGTCCCGAAGCCGCAAAGCGACATTACGAATATTGGAGAAGCGCAGAGTCCGGGCTTTACTATTGCCTACTCGCGTTCGACGACTTTCATGGTTTTCTCGCCCACCAGACGAGCGACCACCATGAGAAGGCAAGTCCCGAGCTCGGGAAGCTCATTTCGAAGATGCGACTCGAATGGATCGACCCCGTGCAGGGCGCCTCTGAACTCCCGGCGACTGAGATGCAGCCGCTGCCGGTGGACGCGGATGAGTTGACTGCGCGATACCACAAGCTCTTCGCCGCGACTCTTCAGGACTGGTGGCAACCGCTTCGCTCTGCCTGACCTGGATCCTGATGGTCATGGGACGAGCAGACGGCGGCGAGCGGAACTTTCTTACGTGGATCCTTCTGAAGCGGCGTCCGCAAAGTTTCGGGCCCCTTCCGATGCCGCCCAGCGAATCGCGTTCGCCAGAATCTTTTGAAACGTAGGGTTCTCGTAGGCGGATGGTCCATCTCCGAACTGGAGATAGGCGATGGGGCTTTTCTCGTAGCGCTTGACCCAACCCACGATGTTCGATCCGGGTGGATGCGACCAATCGTCTCGACAGTTGATCTTCCCCTCGAGCGCTCGACGCGCCGAAAAGAAATTCGAGTCGATGAATTCGAAGTTGCTCCGGAAAAGCGGAGTGATCGAGTCTTCAAAGATCGGCGCCAGGTAGAGTTCGTCGACAAGCTCGAAGGGCTCGATGCCCTCGGTGATCGGGTGATCGGACACGGGCGAAATGGTGTGGGTGACGTCGAGGCGGTAGCCAGAGTCGGGAAGATCGCGGCCTCGTGAGGCCATGGGCTGGTAGAGGAATTGTCCACCCACGAATTCTGCCCACTCCGGCCACGCCGGCCACGCTGCCATTGCGTGATGCAGCACGACGAAAGGCGCACCGATCTGCGTCATGGCCCGAAGACCTTCCTTGAAGTGATCGGGGGGTTCGAAGAAGACCGGAGGAGCCCCGGGCATGAACTCGATTCCCGGCATGTCGTAGAGCACATAGCAGTCGAATTCGCGGGCGAGCTCCGACGTGAAGAAGTGCTGGGCCGCCGGGTGCTCGACGTTCGCCCATTCGATTTCGTGGTTTCGTTCGAAGATCGCGAAGAAGGGATCGCGGGGAAAGGGATGGCCGCGCGTGATGACGAGGACGCGGAGCTTCTCACCTTTGGCGGGCCAGCGCGTCGATCCGTTACCGCGCGGTCGACTGTTCCGGTGATGCTCTGCCACTTCTTCCTGCGTCATCGCGATACCATCTCTTCCCCTCCGAACGCGTGTTTCGACATCTTGTCGTCGACGGCTGTGGAGACGTGATCCAACGAGTTCGAGTGCAGCTGACCAATCTATCATAGTTCGATCGGGCTCCGCGTTTCCCCGAGGCACTTCTTTCTCGGGTGGAATGAGCAATTTGTGGGGTAGGCGACAGCCGATCTCGTTTCGCTAGCCTTGATTGCCATCGATTACGTGAGACGTGAACGCAAGATTTCTTGAAGAGGGAAATGCGATGAAGACCAAGCCAGCACTCCGGGACCCAAAGACGATGGCCCGATCTCCGGGCATTACCTATCAGCAACTCCTGGACGAGGATACCCAGACGGTTCCCGACGTTCTTCGACTGGAATCTCCGATGGATTTCGGAAACGAAGATATTTCGATCGAGCGCTACACGTCGCGAGAATGGTTCGACCGCGAGGTCGAATTCTTGTGGCAGCGCGTCTGGCAATACACTTGTCGAGAGGAGGAAATTCCAGAGACCGGCGACTACTACAAATACGATATCGCCGGTCAGTCGTTCCTCGTTGTGCGAACAGGACCCGGAGAGATCAAGGCCTATCCAAACGCTTGCCTCCATCGTGGACGAATGCTCAAGGAGTACGACGGCCGCGTATCCGATTTTCGTTGTGCGTTTCACGGATTCTGCTGGAGTCTCGATGGCAAGCTGAAGGACGTGCCCGCTCGATGGGACTTTCAGCACGTCGAGGATGAAAAATGGAAGCTGCCCGAGCTTCCGGTTGCGACCTGGGGAGGTTTCATCTTCATCAACCCGGATCAAGAATGCGAGCCCTTCGAGGAGTTCATCGAGGACATCAAGAGCCAGTTCGAGGGTCGCTGGCCTCTGGAGAAACTCCACATCGCATCGCATACGGCAAAGACTGTCGACGCGAATTGGAAGATCGCACAAGAGGCTTTCTGTGAGGCCTATCATGTGAACGCGACGCATCCGCAAATTCTGATGTCCCTCGGTGACACGAACTCCCAGGTCGATGTCTGGCGCAACTGCGCACGGGTGATCACACCGGGGGGAACGTTCAGTCCACTGCTCGACGAGCAGCCGACGAAGGAACAAATGATCTCCTATGCGATGGATCTACGTGAAGGAGAACCGATTCCGGAGATTCCGGAAGGCATGACCGTTCGCGCTTTTCGTGCGGCGGGGATGCGGGCGGCGCTTCGCGGCCCGGTGGGTCCGAGTATCGATGAATGTTCCGATGCCGAACTCGTGGACAGTATCGATTACACGGTCTTCCCCAATTTCCATCCCTGGGGCGCCTATAACCAGATCGTCTACCGCTTCAGGCCGAATGGAAACGACCATCGGTCGGCGATCATGGAATGCATCATGTTGGCGCCCTTCGAAGGCGAACGTCCACCGCCGGCCCAGATTCAATGGCTGGCCGAGGACGAGTCGTGGTCCGAGGCCATCGGCTTTCTCGGAAAGGTCTTCGACCAGGACTTCTTCAACATGCCCAAGGTTCAGCAGGGATTGGAGTCGACCTACAAATCGGGGGTGACGCTCGCGAGCTATCAGGAATCCAAGGTCCGATGGCTCCACCATCGATTGGGGGAGTTCATCGAAGAGGGCGAGAAGAAGGCAGGTGCGAAATGAGTGGTGGACTGAGACATCCCTTTGGAGGCGCACTCTATACGTGCACGTCCGAGGGCAAGATCAAACTGGAAGACGAGGGTCGATCTGGCCTGTTTCATTCCGATGGGCGCTGGATCGAGGGTGAGCTACGCGAGGCTGATCCGCAATTCTGTGGTTGGGTCGCCGGTGACCGCGTTGTCAGACGAGGGATGGAGGAGGTCGAGTCCGATTAGTTCCTTCGGATGATTTCCAGATCCGATGATGCGGCGCGATGACCGAATCGCTCAGCTTCGGTTTCGGCGCGCGCGCTTGAAATCGGGTTCACGTTTCTCCAGGAAGGCATCGATTGCTTCGAGATGCTCCGGGGTTTTGTAGCTCTCGTTGAGTGCCTCGAGTTCGCGGCGTTGCACCAGTGCGAGGTCGCTTTCCGACATATTTTCGGTCAGCAGTTGTTTTACGGCGCGTACGGCGGCCGGTGGATTTTCGCCCATGGAACGTGCGGTGCGACGCGCCACGTCCAGGAGTTCCTCGGGTTCCGTGACGAGGTCGACGAGCCCGATCTGCAGGGCCTCCTCGGCATCGATCGTTTCGCCCGAAAGCATCAGCTTGCTCGCGTGGCCGAAGCCGGTTCGCGCCAGCAGGAATCGCGAACTGCCGAGTTCGGGAATCAGTCCCATCTTGATGAACCGAAAGCTGAGCTTCGCGTTCCGTGAGGCGACGAGGACATCCATCGGCATGAGTTGACTCAGGCCGACTCCGATACAGGCGCCGTTGATCGCTGCGACAATCGGCTTCGAATCCCGAAGCAAGTCCACCCAGGGGAGAAGGTCGTCGCCGCGTCGATCGACCTGGCCTTTGTCCGCTTGGGTCTTGAAGAGTGCCTTCACGTCGGCACCCGCGCAGAATCCGCGACCTGCACCCGTTACGACGAAGGCGTCGACTTCGTCGTCGTCGTTTCCCTGGCCAATCGCTTCGCAAAGCTCGCTTGCCATCCGGTAGGTCCAGGCGTTCAGCTTCTCGGGGCGATTGAGAGTCAGCGTAAGAACGCCGTCCTCCATCTCAGTCAAGATCTCTTCGTATCCCATCGGATGATATTCCTCGCTTTTCGTTCGTGATCGCTCGCTACCAACTATCGACGTGGAGGACGTCCTCAAGACGACGGTTCTTCGCCGGCTTGAAGTCCGTGCCGATCGTGAATGCGACGGGAGACAGCGCTGCTTGCATCACTTCGTCGAAAGGGATGCCAAGGATTTCAGCGATCTCGCGTTCGAACATCAGATGGAGCGTTGTCCAGGCAGTACCGAGTCCTCGCGCTCGTGCCGCAAGCATGAAAGACCAGAAAGCCGGAGCGACCGAGCCCCAGACGGAAGCCTGGGTGAGATGTCCCATCGGGCCATCGATTTGTGGAACGCGTCCACTCTGGCAAGCGATCGCGATCCATGGGGCGCGATGGAGATTGTCTGAAAGCGCTTCGGCCGAGGACACGACGGCGTTCATCGTATCGGTCTCTTCGTGTTTCGCATTCTCCGCGAGCGCGTGGGCGGAGAAGGGCATCGTACGGTACTGCTCGAATGCCTGTCGGTAGAGATCCCCGATCGCTTTGCGTTTCTCGGTGTCGCCCACGAGAATGAAATGCCAGCCGCGTGCGTTGGATCCGGACGGCGCTTGAACGGCGATCTCAAAGCACTCTTCGACGAGTTCCCTTGGGACCGGACGCTCGTAGTCGAGGCGTCGACGGACAGTGCGCGTCGTGGTGAGGAGTTGGTCGGGGTCGAGAGAGAGTGTGTATGCCATGGCCTGAGCTTAGCGTCTCGAACCGCGGCGACGTCGACGAATGTGACCGTGTTCGACTCATGAGACGTGCACGCCCGAAGATCAGAGATCGCGCACAGGATCTCGACGGTCCCAGTCACGCGCGGCGTTTCGCACCAGCTCGTAGAAGCCAACCAGTGACGGAGAGGGCTCGTAGATCTCCAACATATGTCCGGTTTCCGAGGTTGTGTCGATGAATGCGAATTCGGATCCGGCATTCTTCGTGACGGCGCGGGTCGCGAGTGGGCAGCCCGCGCGTTCGAAGGTTTCGATGGTTTCGTCGATGGACGAGACGAAGCTTGCGACGTGATGCAGGCCCTGCTCGCCGGGCGCATAGAGGTCCCGGAAAGGAGAAGGACCTTCCTTGTCCTGTTGGACTAGCTCCATCATCATATTCCCCCATTGTCCGTAGGCGGAGGAATGAAGGAAGTCACAGCGGGCTCCTCGATGCACCCCCCAGTCCAGTTCGATGTGGTCCAAGACGTAGAACGGGCCTGCGCCGTACGATTCCGCTGCGCTGCGCGCGGCCTCGCGAATGTCGGTGACGAAGTAGGCCATCTGAACCGGTCGAATCGATTGCTGCATGAGATTTCCTTCTCTCCTCGGTCTTGCCCATGTCGGGATGTCCGTCCTCGAGTGAGAGAATACCCGTCGAAATTCTGAGGGCACCCGGTCCATATGCGCTCAGGGGCGCCATGGTATCTCGATTTTCGATTCTTGAGTGACCGCCGCGTTATGCGCCGCAGGCAGAACGCGACCGGAGTCGCCGACCCGGCCGATTCTTTCGGTATCGGTATCGGTATCGGCAAAGGTCTCCGCCTCGGGGTCTTCCCATAGACGTCCTGGGCCTCTAGGATTGAGAGAGCGATGCGTGATGAGGCGTGCATCATGACGGTGTCACCGGTTCGCAAGCGGAGGACGAATGATGGGTCGGGTCGAAGGAAAGGTCGCGGTAATCACCGGCGGCGCGAGCGGAATTGGCGAGGCGACCGTGCGTCGCTTTTGCGAAGAGGGCGCTCGTGTTGTGATTGCCGACATCCAGGAAGACCGAGGCAAGGCGCTCGCTGAAGAACTCGGTCAGGTTGCTCGGTTCGCTCGAGTCGACGTCACGCAGGAAGACGAAATCGCGGCTGCGATCGCGATCGCGGTTCAGGACTTCGGTCGGCTCGACGTGATGTACAACAATGCGGGAGTGGTCGGTGCACTCGGGAGTCTTCTCGAAACCTCCGCCGAACAGTGGCGCAAGACGATCGACATCCTGCTGAACGGAGTCTTCCTTGGAATCAAGCAGGCGGCGCTGGTCATGGTGCCGCAGGGCTCGGGCGTGATTTTGAGCACAGCCTCGACAGCGGGAATCGTCGGAGGTCTCGGTCCGCACGCGTACACGGCTGCCAAGCATGGGGTTGTCGGACTTACGAAGTCTGCGGCGAGCGAGTTGTCCTCGAAGCACGTGCGCGTGAACGCAATCGCCCCAGGGCCGATGGCGACACCCATGATTGCGGCCGTCTCGAGTCGCGTTCCCGGCAGCCTCAACGACATGGATGTTGTCCAGGAGGCGCTGAGGGTTGACTCGCCTCTGGGCGTGGCTGGTCAGCCGCGCGACATTGCAAACGCGGCGTTGTTTCTTGCGAGCGACGAGTCCGGGCAGATCACGGGGCACACACTCGTCGTCGATGCGGGTGTGACGACAGGCGCAGGGCCCTCGGGGCTGACTACGACCAACGCCCAGACGCTCTTCGAGGCGGGGCGTCGCGAGGGGGCATAGGCGCCGGAATCGTCGCTGGATTCGAAACCGAATCCAGCGATGATGCCGATCAAGCCGATCAAGCCAAGGGAACTAGCTCGTTCCTTCGGACCGGCGCGCGTAGCCTTCCGTGGGTCGTTTGCCGGTTTCGTCGACGACGTCGAACTCTTCGGCCAGATCTTCAACCCATTGAATCGATCCCGTACGCTTCATGAGATCGTCGCTGGCCAGCAGGGCCGCCGCAGTTCGTCCAACGAACAGCGGCGTCTGTGACTGTGACAGATCCATCTCACGGTCTTTGGCTGCATCGAGTATGAACTCGGTTGCGACCGACCCCGGATAGAGCACGACCGCTGGGATGCCCTTCGGCTCGAGTTCGACGGCCATGTCGGCTGTCAACCGGTCGAGGCCCGCCTTGCCAGCCCCATAGCAAGCGCTGAAATGATAGAGCTGTCCGCCCGGTGAAGAGACGTTGAGCATCGCGGCGTTTTTCGATTTGAACATCAGCGCCGCCGCGTGCCAACTCGCGACGTAATGAGCGCGCAGTCCGATGCCCACCTGGTCGTCCCAGATCTGAATCGGGTGGTCCCAGTACCCGCCGCCCCAGGCCGGTGGATTCGGGATCTTGTAGACGTTGTTCACGAGGATGTCGATGTGGTCGACTTCCTTTCCGATCCGTTCGAAGAGGGCAGCGATCTGATCATCGTCCCCGTGGTCACATTGAATCGCGCGACCCTCTCCGCCGGCCTCGCTGACTTCGCGAGCGCTCGTGTCGATCGTTCGTTCTCCGTCGCCGACTGTTCTGCCGGTCACGTAGACCGTGCATCCGAGCTCGCCGAGCGCGAGAGCGATGCCTTTTCCGATTCCACGACTCGCGCCGGTCACGACGGCGATCTTTCCCTTAAGGTCTGCCATCTGCGTACCTCTCTCCATTCCAGGCGCGTTCCACGAGGCGCCTCAATTGCGATTGCTTTTCATCGAACGTTCGCCCAGGAACGTCGCCCGGCCGATTTGGATTCAGCGTAGTCCAGCAGGCTTCGGCCACTCGGTCAGCAGTGGCACGCTAGCGGGCTAGGGCTTCTCGATCCATTCTTCGAGAAGTGCATGAAAGTGGCGAATCTTGGTTTCACCATCATCCGCGAAGATGACAAAGGGCTGCTTCATGGCCTTCAGGCCGGCTTGCACCTTGGGCATATTGAGAATGTCCTGATTGAAGACCTTCGCAAGCATTCCCATCTCCGGCGCAAGTGTCCAGTCGTCACCGACACCGAGCCAGTGTATCGGCGCCGCAGGCGGACGCTTCTCGGCATCGGGCGCCGGAGCGAAATACATGCACTCGTGGATACACATGTTCGGCGTCACTGACTTCGTATTCGCGTCGCCGATCGTTTCGAGGATGGCGGGATGGGTCGCGATGACGTGCTAGGCCTCGGAGAAGGCTTCTTGCGCGACCTTCCAATTGCATCGCAGGATCTTGGCGACATGAGCAGACTTGTATCGGTTCTCGTAGGGAAGAAGACTGAACTGCTCTGAAAGGTCGCCGAGGAAATCTTCCAGCGGTTCTGCGTTCTCGTCGGGATTGATGAAGATGAATCGACCCCAGCGGCCGAGTTTCACCTCCGGCAAATGGGTCTCGCACGGGTCGACGGTCGAAAAATCGCACTCGCACGGAATCTCCTTGAGGCTTCCGTCGAGATTCCAGCTCCAGCCGTGAAAAGGGCAGGCGAAGGTCAATGGTGGCGCGACAACGTGGATCCTGCGTGCCTCTCTGTGTCCCATCGCATCGATGTCGTCACAGCTTGAGACAACTAGACACTCGCGTTGTCCTCGCGACTCAATCTGGCGTTTTTGGAAAGCGAGACAGGATTGGGCCGGCGGTCCCTGCGCGTGATAGGCTGATCTGTCCGAACGACTACCAGGAGACGAAAATGGCCCAGACCCAAGACCACGAGATGGTGTCGATCTATCCCTTCAGTGATGAAGAGGTTGATCAGCTCATGAATCAATCCAACGAATGTGTGCTCATGTGGGCAACCAAGGACGGTTGGCCTGTCGGAGTGACGCATGCCTTCGTCTGGCACGACGGCAAGATCTGGTTGACGTTCGGTTCACATAGGCATCGCACGACGGCCATCCGTCGTGATCCCCGTGTCTCCGTGAATGTCAGTAGCGCCGGCTACCCGCCCAGATCCGACAAGGACTTGCCGGGCGGCGCGATCACCTTCAAGGGCCGCGGTGAGTTTTTCGACGACGATGAATCTAAGGGTTGGTTCTATCCGGCGTTGGCGAACAAGCTGAGCCCGACGGATCCGAGCGCCGCGAAGTTCTTTACGTCGTTTCTCGATTCACCGCTTCGCACGATCCTCGCGATCACTCCGGAAAAGTTGATCATGTACAACGCCAGGAACGCCAATCGACACGTGGCGGGCACGATTTCCGAGGAGGAACTCGGAGAACGACTGCCCAGCGATGCCGTACGAATGAACGCGGAGCGGGCTCGTCGCGGGCTGGATCCCATCTAGATCTCCTTCAGGTCGAATTGATTCGCCCGAGTGATTTCAACGAAGTCGTTCCAGGAGAAGAATCCGCGTGAAAAGCGAGATACTCGACGCACGCCTCAATCAAATTGAGAAGCTCCGACAGCCCATCCTCGACGCCGCCGAAGAGGCCCAGGAGTTGCGTCGTCTGCCGGAGAGCGTTGTCGACCGCTTGGTCCAGGATGGTTTCTTCCGCTTCACGCTGCCAAGCGCACTGGGTGGTGAGGATGCGAGTTCACTGGATACGATCACTGTTCTTGAGACAATCGCTGCGATCGACGCTTCCGTTGCCTGGAACGTGATGCTCGGCTCCGAGATCAATGCGATGGCGGCCGGGGGTATGGAAGAGTCGGTCGCCAAGCAGATCTATCTCGACCATCCCGAGGTCATCATGTGCGGTGGAGGCGGACCGGGGACCACACCCGCGCGTGCCGAGCGACAGCAGGACGGCAGCGTGCGCCTCTGGGCACAGGCGACGTTCATCAGCGGCTGCCACAACGCGCATTGGTGTTTTCTCGCCGCGCCGCTCATGCGTGGTAAAGAACCCGAAACCGATGCCCATGGCCAACCGATCTTTAAGCTCTGGATGCTGGCGCGTGATCAGTGGGAAATCCTCGACACATGGGACGTTGCCGGCTTGCGCGGATCGGGGAGCCACGACGTGAAGGCGGATGGCGGGCTGGTCAGGCCTGAGCACGTCGACGTTGATCTCGTCGAGATACCGCCGAAGTATGACAATCCGGTCTTCCGTATCCCTGTTCCGCTGAGGCTTTCGTACAACAAGGTCGCGATCGCCCTCGGCGTAGCGAAGGGAGCCCTCGAGACTTTCTCGGATCTCGCACAGAACAAGATTCCGCTGATGTCGACCTCGAGCCTCGCCAATCGGCCGATCGCCCAAATCCGAATGGGCGAGGCGATGGGACAATACCGATCAGCACGTGCCTTCGTCTTCGAGGCGATGGGCGCGATCGAAGACGAGCTGTATGCGGGTGCTCCCTATCCCGGTGCGAAGACGACTCAGGATGCGCGGCTTGCGTGCGTGCATGCCGCCAACGTCTGTATGAACGTCGTCGACATGCTGCACAACACCGCGGGTACCACTGGCATGCGAATGAATTCGCCGCTCGAGAGAAAACTGCGGGATGCGCATGGCTGCGCGACCCACCGTTGGGTGTCGCATCCACTCTATCAGGACCTCGGTGCGATTCTGCTCGGGAACGATGCACCGCCCGAGTTCGCCGGTAATCTCGGCGGGCCGATGCCGCGCTAGTCGCGAGCCCGCGAAAGACGGAGGCCTCCCGAAACGAAAGCGGCTGCGACGTCCAAAGATGGATGTCGCAGCCGCTTCGATCTTGTCTCCTGCGCCGGTCTCGCACCGGTTTCTATGTGATCGCAGAAGCGTTCACAGGCTAGAAATTCACCCGCTTCGTGAATCCGCCATCGATGACGAAGTTGACTCCCGTCGTGAAGGCCGAGCGGGGGCTCGACAGAAAGGCAATCGCGTCGGCGACCTCCTGATCCGTACCCAATCGTCCCGCTGGAATCTGCGCGACGGTCGCATTGTACATTCCTTCGTTATGCGTCTTGATCATGTCCCAGCTACCGCCCTCGACCATGATGGGGCCGGGCGACACGGTATTCACGCGAATACCTTTGGGAGCGAGGGCCTGGGAGAGCCCGTTCGCATGAGTGATCAAACCGGCCTTGATGGCGTTATAGGACGTGGGACCCATGAAGGTCTCGACCGCTGCGGTCGAACTGATGAAGGTCACACTTGGCGAATCGCTCTTGGACAATGCCGCCACCGACGCGTTGACACTGCGAACGGCGCCCATCAGGTCGACGTCGAAGTTGGCCTTCCAAGCGGCTTCGTCCACTCCGTTGCCACCACTCGGATTGGAGATCAAGATGTCGAGGCCACCGAGATCCTCGATGGCTGCAGCGATGAAGCCCTCGAGCGCGTCTTTGTCTCCGACGTCGACGGCTTGTGCGAACACCTTGACGCCTTTGGCTTCGAGCGATTTCTTGGCTGTTTCGACGCCCTCGGCGCCGCGTGAGCAAATGGCTATATCGCAGCCTTCAGCTGCGAGGGTTTCGGCAGCCGCGCGGCCGAGGCCACGGCTTCCGCCGGTGATGATGGCCTTGCGGCCTTTGAGTCCGAGATCCATATCGTCTCCTTCTGGGGGTGGGTTTCGTCGATCAAGCGTAGGGGAAAATTTGCCGAGCGTCGCTCGTGAATTCAGCCGCCGATGTTCATCGACTGTGAAATCACGGCGAAGCCATCCGTGGCCGCGAGGCGCTTGCCCACGACCGCCTGATAATCGGGGCTTTCATACCAGGCTTTGGCCGCTGCTGTGTCCTCGAATTTGAGGATCACGGTCTGCGGTCCTGGCGGCGTGCCTTCGATCGTTTCTGCGGCAACGTCGAGTGTGACGAGTTCGCCGCCATGTGTTGCGATCGTCGGGCCGGCTCCCTTTTGATACTCGCCGTAGAGCGCGGGGTCCTTGACGACGTATTGGGCAATGAAATATGCAGCCATGGTCTTCCTTTCGGGACGGTCGTATTCGATTGGGGTCGGACGCCGTCGTATCTGGTTTTCTGGAGAGTCGCGACGTTAGCAAGCTCTCTGGAACACGCTGAGCGATCTCTCTATGCTAACCGTTGGTTGGATTTTGGTAAGGAATTCGCAGCAATGAAATTCGAAGATCAAGTCGTGCTGGTGACTGGCGCCAGTCGTGGCCTCGGCAAGGCTTTCGCCGAGTGCATTGCCCGGGCGGGCGCGACCGTGGCCGTGAACAGCACGGGGCGCGACGAGGCTGGCCCACTAACGGTCGAGGAGATCGTCGCTTCGGGCGGGCGTGCCTTTCACGTTCCAGGAAGAGTCGAAGATGCGACCGACCTGATCGAAGCAACGCTGAAGCAGAGTGGCCATCTCGATGCCGTCGTTCACAACGCGGGCTTCGTGCAGGACAAATCTCTGCGAAAGATGTCGCTTGAGCAATGGGATGCCGTGCTGGACGTGCACCTACGTTCGGCTTTCGGACTCAGTCGAGCGGCATGGCCGAGCTTCGAAGAGAGAGGGGGCGGCCGTCTGGTTTTCGTGTCCTCTTCGGCGGGGTTGTACGGAAACTTCGGTCAGGCGAACTACGCGGCGGCCAAGATGGGCGTGTACGGATTGTGTCGGACGATTGCGATCGAGGGCAAGAAGGCCAACATCCACTGCAATTGCGTCGCACCCTTTGGCGCGACGGAGATGAATAGCGGCAACATGCCGGATGAATTCAAGGCTGCGATCAAGACGGAATATGTGGCGCCCCTGATTGGCTATCTCGCCCATCCGGAATGCCAGGAGACCGGCGGCATGTTCGAGGCCTCTGGCGGCGCTTACAAGAAACTTCGTTGGGAGCGCAGTGAAGGCCTGCGCCTCGATACAACGAAGCCGCTCACGATCGGTGATATTGCAAGCGGCTGGGATCAAGTCGTCGACTTCTCGACTTCCGAGCATCCCGAGGACATGCGCGAGGCGCTTTCGGGTCTCTACAGCGGGTAAGTCAGCGCCTTGAGTAGCCGCTGGTCGGGTCTCTTCCGCGAACGTACACTGGTTGCTTCGGGCGCTTCTTCGACCTTGAGCTCGCGACCGATTCCGAACGATTTCGGAGGAGACGACGGATGAATCGCAAAGAGTTGATCCAGATGGCGCGGCGTAACCTGGAGCACGTGAAGGCCGGAAGTGTCGATCAGGCTGTCGATGTCCATCGGGTGCCATCCGCTCATTATGTCGATGACGACCGCTGGCATCGCGAAATGGAACTCATCTTTCGTCGTCTTCCTTTGGTGTTTGCGTTTTCGGCCGAATTTCGAGAAGTGGGTGACTATCGATCGATGAACCTGGCTGGCGTCCCGGTGTTGCTGACGCGGGCTTCCGACGGCACCATGCGCGCCTTCTTGAATGTCTGCCGCCATCGCGGGGCGATCGTCGCGAAAGAGGGAAGCGGGAACGCGTCGCGGTTTATCTGTCCGTACCACGCATGGTCGTATGACAACAAGGGCTCGCTCCTGGGGATCAACAATGAGAAGGATTTCGGGACGATCGACAAGAAATGCCATGGCCTTACGCCGCTACCGGTCTTCGAGCGTGCGGGCCTGATCTGGGGTGTGTTGACGCCGAAGTGTTCGATCGACTTCGATCGTTTTCTCGGTGGTTATGACGAACTACTAGAGAGCCTCGGACTTGCGGATACCCATCTCGTTGGTCGACAGGTCGTGGACGGTCCGGGTTGGAAGGTCGCCTATGACGGTTACCTCGACTTTTATCATCTGCCGATTCTGCATCGCGAATCCTTCGGGCCGGATATGCCGAGTGATGCACTCTACGATGCGTATGGTCCGCATCAGAGGGTGTCGATGCCGAATCCGGGGTTGCTCGAATTGGATTCAATACCCGAAGACGAGTGGCCACTCGAACAGATCATTGGGGGGGTCTGGACGATCTTTCCTCATATCTCGATCGCCGATTTCGACGCCGGTGGAAAGCTCTTCATGGTTTCACAGCTCATTCCCGGCGACACGCCTGACGAGTCCAAGACCATCCAGAACTTCCTCGCGATCGATGAGCCCACTCCCGAATCGCAGAAGCTCGTTGAGGAGCAGATGGCTTTCCTGCTTGAAGTCGTGCGCGACGAGGACTACGCGACGGGGAAACAGATCCAGAACGCAATCAAGAGTGGTTCGACAGAAGACGTCCTCTTCGGTCGCAACGAACTGGGCGGTCAGCGCTTCCATCGCTGGGTCGACGCCATCCTCGAGACCGACGACGCAGATCTCGACGACCTGTTCACGCGCGGCATCGTCCCGGCTCCCTAGGCGCCGATCAGCACGTTAGGCGCCGGCCCGCGCGCCGGGGATTTCAGTCGCGATTCCGGCCGGGGTCGAGCCATGGGTTTACGACGACCTTCGCGTCGGCTTCCGGGTCGGCGAGCGATCGAAACGTGGCTTCAACGTCGTCGAGGCCGACCTCGCTCGTCACCATTGGTGCGACGTCGAAGCGTCCGTCGGCGATGGCTCGCAGGCTGGTGTCGAACTCTTCCATGGAATAACCGAGTACGAACTGCAAGGAGAGTTCCTTGTTGATCGCGATCATCGGCCGGATCTGGTCGGCCTGCAGGCAGACGCCCACGACGATGATTCGCGCATCTTGCGGCGCGTCGAGAAAGAGGCGGTCGAGCATGCCTGGAACCCCCACGCACTCGAAGATGACGAGTTCTTTGGCCCGCTTGATGTCTTGATGCGCAAAGGGATCCTCGACACTCGGATCGAGTGCTGCATCGGCCCCTTGCCTTTGCGCGAAGTGTCGGCGACCCGGCGAGAGGTCCGAGGCGATAATCGGCCCCTGGTGCGTCCCCGAAAGCGCCGTCAAGACGGCGAGTCCGACGGGGCCTGTTCCGATGACGAGGATTGCTTCGCGCCCATTCAACCGCGCTTTGTTGATCGCGTGGAGTCCGACGGCCATCGGCTCGGTCAAGGCGGCAGCGGTGACGGGCGTGCCCTCGGGCACTGGGCGCATCATGCGCTCCGAGAGCACCATGTACTCGGCGAAGCCGCCGGGAACCTTCTCGTCATATCCGATTGCCAATGGCTGCGAACGCAGCAGCATCGGAATGGAGCAGACCAGTTGGCCGGAAGAGAATCGTCGCTCGGTGTCTGGGCCCTTGGCATTTGGGCCATAGTCGACGACCTCCGCACAGAATTCGTGGCCAAGGACGACGGGGTCGAAGGTCGTGAGCTTGAAGGCTCCGCCGGCTTCGCGGCTCGTCGTGACGAAGTCTTCGGTGTGGCGTACGGCGTGCAGGTCGGAGCCGCAGATTCCGCACGCCAGCGACTTGACGAGTACCTCACCGGGACCGGGCGTCGGGTCGTCGACGTTTTCTACCCAGAGTTTGCCCCGCTGCATCAACACGGCCTTCATAGAGGATCTCCGGCGTCGTTCAGGGAATTGCTCAGGCGGAGTCTGCGGTGAGAAACTTTCCAGACAAGTCCGGCAGCCCCTGGTAGAGCGGTACCAGCTTGCGGCTAGCGAAAAGCCATTGGTCGCCGCGTCGAACATACTCGTCGTCGTAGTAGGCGACCATGATGCCGAATTCGCCTTTCGACTTTTCGAAGTGCTCCTGAATATACTGGCGGCCATGGCCGCGTCCGGATGCTTCGTCGATTTCGACGCGTCCGTTGAGGACGGTCTGGATCACTGTCTCGAATCCGCCCATCGCCCCCTTCCATAAATCGAAAATTGCGTCTCGGCCCTCGACTTTGAATCCACCCCCTAGATCCCAGACGCCGTCTGCATCCCAAGTGGCAGCCCAGCGTGCTCCGTCGCGACACACGACGGCGTCTGCATAGTCATGAATGAGATCCGTGATCGAAGTTTGACTCACTGGGGGCTCCGAGAAGTGGTCGGTCGTTGGTCGCAAAGGGTGCCGAATCGTTCTCGCACGAAGGGAACGGGGCGGTTGTTGAATCAACGATACTCGCTAGGCGCTTCTCTGCATAGTGGTTCCAAGCCCAGCGAGCGGGCCGACTCGCTCGTGCGCGCTCAAGCATCGTCCGTCGGCAACGCCTTCATCTGTTCGAGACGGGGATCATTGGGGTGGATCCAGTCGTCCGTAATGACCGGATCGACGCGCAGCTCCTTCGGGATCAGTTCCACGCCGATCAGTCGATCGGCGGATTGGTGCCAATGGTAGATGCGAGCTTCCTGATAACTGAGGGGTACGCCCACAAAGCCATAGGACTCGACCGATTTCTGGATCGCTTCGCCGAATTGAGTGTCCTCGAGGAGGACCGCGCCGAGTTCGGAGCCGTCGGCGTTGGTCCATTGGTCGACGATCTTTGGCTTCGGTCCGTCACCCCAGTCATGCACCATCGTCCAGGTCTCGATGCGGGATCGATTGATGCCATTGGGCCAGAAAAGTAGAGGCGGCAGCGTGCGCTCGTTGAGGGGCGATACCCAATTCGGAAAGATGCCGTAGGACTGGGTGCAGGTGCGGCCGATCTCGCCCACGGTTTCGATCTCCGGCAGCTGCGCCCGCGGATCGGTCACGCGGGGAAGTGGGCCGTCTTTGTGGCCGGGGGCGATCATGCGACCGTGGCCGTTCGGATAGAGCGTGTTGACGTTACGTCGATCGTCGAGGATCGGAGCCACCGTCGTCGAATGGATCACCGGGACGTGATACACCTCAGTGTTCGCCTCCATCGCGATCTTCCAATTGCAGTTGAGATCGAAGATGTGGCGACCGGTTAGTCGGCAGCGGTCGAACTGGAACTCGCGCCACTCCTCCGCGATCGGACCGAGCCACTCCTGTAGAGACGGCGCTTCATCGTCGAAGTTGACGAAGATCAGGTTGCCGAAGCGTTCACAGCGAACCGGGCGAAGACCGCGACATGATTTATCCAATCCGGCGAAGTCCTCGGGATTGCGATAGCCCTGGAGAGACCCGTCGAGCGCGTACGTCCAGGCGTGATATTTGCAAATCAAGCGGCGTGATTTGCCGGAGGACTCGGTGACGACGGGGGCGCCACGGTGACTGCACGTGTTGTAGAACGCGCGGATCTCTCCGTCCTCTCCATGAACGATGATGACGGGTTGCCCCGCGTTGTCCCAAAGGCGGAAACAGCCCGCCTCTGGAACCTCGTCGAGATGCGCGGCGAGTAGCCAGCTCTTGCGCCAGATGTGTTGCCTCTCGAGTTCGTAGAATCGCGTATCGGTGTAGCGGCCACCCGGAATGTCGGGGAGGAAGGGGAATCCGTCAGGCGGCGCCTCGCGGCTGGCTTCGTACTCCATGAGCCGCTTCAGGTTTTCGATGCTCTCGGCGTTCATGATCGGGCTCCTCGATTGAGATTGCCTTTGCTCGACTCGTGATCAACTGGCCCTGTTCGGTGCAGAGTTCGCCGCAGATCGACCGGCGAGCTTTGTCCGCAACTCCGTGTGGCGTGTGGAGGTCAGCGGGTAGCCCCGCACAATCAAAAGGCCTCCAAGGAAGCATGCCATGGGCGCTCCCGCAAAGAAGAAGCGTAGGCCATCGATCGCTTCGCGAGAGTTGACCACACCTCGCGTTGCATCGAATCCGATCAAGGCGATTGCGAACTGGGGTGCTTCGAGCCGGGAGTACGCGATCAGTCGGTCGGTGGGAACCCGGGCGGGCGCGCTGGAATCGTTCAACGGGAAGTCAACTCTTCGTGACCCAGAAGGGAAACTCCATCGGCCGCTCCGTCTGCGATCTCTTGGCATCGTGTGCAAAGGATGCGCAGGAGGTCGGCGATGCGAGCAGTTCAAAATGAGAACACGTGTCAAATTTATGATTCAGACCACGCAGGGCTCACCCTCCCGGGTGTTCGCGCTATGCCTGACCGGCCGGTTGCTATCGAAACGAGCGCGTCTCAGGGCCCCTCATAGGGGCATTGCCAGTTTGTTGTTCGCGATTTCGTAGGATGCGAAAAAGGGGGTCTATTTAGCTACGACAATCGAGGATTCTGGCTCATTTCCGGACCAATCACGACACGCTGCGCCGGTCAAACTCGATCCAGAGCTCCGGGAGATTTCGCAGGATCAAGCTGGGCTCCGGTTTCGGTGCTGGATGCGCGGACGAGAGCCGGAAATTCTCCATTCGTTCGAGGATCGCGAGAATTCCTCGGTTGAGTTCCTGCCGGGAGAGCGGGGCGCCCGGGCAATGATGGGTCCCCGATCCAAACGAGAGGTGGGCGCCGGGATGGGGTCGGTCGAGATCGACTTCGTCCGGGTTCGGAAATTGCCGTTCGTCCCGGTTTCCGGCGCCGTAGCGCAGCATCAGGGTCTCGCCTTTTTTGAGGGGTACCCCGCATAGCTCGGTGTCTCGTGTAACCAGGCGCGGCAAGCCCTGCACCGGCGCTTCGAGTCGGAGCGCCTCCTCGACGAAATTGCGGATGAGTTTTTCATCGCCGCGAATTCGGTCCTGGATCTCCGGGTTCTTGCACAGGAGTTCCATCGCAAACCCGAAGGTACTCGTCGTCGTCTCGTGCCCGGCGACGAGAAACTGAGTCAGGATGCTCCAGATTTCTCCGTCGTTGAAAGTGCGATCTTCGTCCTCGAGGCGAGCGGCGCCGAGCGCACTGCACAGGTCGTCTTTTGGATCGCCCCGTCGTTTGTCGACGAGAGCGATCAAGAACTTCTCAAATTTCTTGTTCTGCTTGGCGCGTCGCAGCATCTCGTCCGGCGGTGACGCCTTCATCCGCAATAGCGAGGCCATGGCGGTCGCTTCCTCGGAGAAGAAATCGCGATCCTCCGGCGGTATGCCCAGCCGATCGGCAATGATCCGCAGAGGCACGGGAAAGGCGAAGCGCTGGGCAAAGTCGACCGGACCGTCCTCGTCGATGAAGCCATCGATGGCCTCGGCGACGATCTGGTCCACATAGGGTTGCATTTTTTTGACCCGCCCGGCTGAGAAGAGCCCACTGATCTGTGATCGATATCGGCCGTGGACGGGAGGATCGGCGGTCAGGAGGGTATTCGCCTGGGGCACGCGATCGGCCTGGAGCGCCATGAGTTCTTCCAGGATGTCGGGCGGGGCGGCAAGCATGCTTTGAATTTGCACTTGTGCGACGAAGGGAGACGCGTTCGAGTAGGTCGTCGGGTCCTTGAGCACCTCCATGATCAGGTCGTATCGCGTCACGATCGTTAGCCCGAGGTCCTCTGCACGGAAAACGGGCGCTTCATCCCTGAGGCGTCGATAGGTTTCCCATGGATCGATCAGCGTTTCCGGGCTGGAGAGCTGAATGTTGGACAGGTCGGCTTGGTTCTCGGCGGTCGCGGACATATTTTTCTCCCAATCACTTTTGAGTAGCCTATCCGATGTTTCCAACGATGCGAGTCGACATGATCCGGGGACACCCAGCGTTCCCACGACCTCACTGATGGGTCCGCCAGCAGACGATGCGCCAATGTGAGTAAGGACTCCTGGAGTCAGGGCTTGCTCGTCGAGGTGTCGCGCGGAATCATGCCCTCGCCGGAGATGCATCCGGGGGAGGCGAGCATGATTGATCTCGAAGTGGCGTTGAACGACGACGAGCGCTTGGCGCTCCGGCTTCTGATGGCAATCGAGGATGGGGACTTCGCGACCCGGGTGAAGGATCTTTGTACGCCGGATTTCGTCTGGGCCAATAGCGGCCTGCCGACGCTCCGTGGCCAGGCCGAAGTTCTGGAGTTGATGGCGAAGGGGGGCTTCGCGAGTGAGTTGCCGCTGTTGGCGGACATGACTCATTTCAGTGTGGACCTGCTCCATATCGCCAGTCGACCGGGCGAGCGCGGGCGCAACGGGGTCGTCTTTACCGAACGGATCGACCATCACTGGGCCGTTTCAGGCGCTGATTTGATGACGCCGCATATCGCGGGGGTGATGGAAATCTGCGATGGGCAGGTCGCCGCACTGCGCGATTTCTACGACACTGTGTGTTATTCGCAGGAGCCGCCGGCCGCCGATCCCGCATTCACCCTCGAAGCGTTTAGCGAACGCACGAGAGCGAGAGCGGCTACTGGAGTCCGCTAGGAGCGCAGCGGAGAAATGTGATGCCCGTCGTCATTCGCTTCGGTCTCCCATCCAGTGATTCAACCAATCGTGATAGTGCTGGACTCGGATCTCGTCGTCGCAGAGCTTCGCGTCGCGAAAGCCTCGAGATCGCATGCCGGCCTGGATGTCGCGAATGAGGTGGATGTCCTGATCGATGGTGATCGTCATCGATTTATTCCCGGCGATGATCTCGTCCTGCGTGAATTGGTCGTGTTCCGGGCGGGGTACGTCGGCAACGTCGGCTGGATCGTGGGGTTCGAATGCGACATTGGCCCGGTCGGCAACTTCGGCGCGCGGTTGTCGGCGGAACGTGAGTTTGTCCCAGAAACACTTGTTTGGATCGGTCGGATGGGGGCGTGTGCGCATCACGATTGCGTCGTCGGGTTGGACGGTGATCATCGTGTTCGGGAAAAAGTTGTACTGCTCGATATCGCTGAGCCGAAGGTCCGACATGTCGTCGTAGCACCAGCCGAGGCGCGGTCCCGCCTCGCGACGCAGGCGCGGGATGTCTGTCCGAATCTCCAGGACGCGGCCATCGTAGGCATCCGGGTCGCCTCCGAACATCCTCAGCTGTCCTTTCAGATATGGATTCGGCTTCTCTGGGATCGGCATGCGGGTGTTGACTGTGTGGCCGTCGATCACGACACCGGTATGGCCGTAGTCGAAGAGATGGTTCTCGGCCGTCGGGCAATCAAATAGAAGCTCGTGTTGGGGATGGATGTGGTCGACGTGATAGAGTTCGCCGAAATTGTCGAAGACCGCCTTCCAGTTGCAATCGAGCTCGACGGTCTGATCCTCGTAGAGCGTCATGTCTTCCAGGTGATAGGCGGCGACCGCTTGCCATGCTTCGCCGAGAAAGTCGGTGAGAGAGGGCGCCGCTTCGTCCATGCAAATCCAGACCAGTCCACCCACAGCCCCTACGCGAATGGGACGCAGCGATCGCTTTTCGCAGTCGATGCCGCCCGTAAACCGTTCCGGGTCGGGCACGTGATCGAGATGGCCGTCGTAGCCGTATGTCCAACCGTGGTATGGACAAACGAAGTTCTTGACCCATCCATGGTCATTGACCACGACCCGCGCGCCGCGATGCTGACAGACATTGAAGAACGCAGCGAGCTCGCCGGGCTCGGTTCGCGTGATGAGAATGGACTCGTACGCGATGTTGAACACGCGGTAATCGCCAGGCTCCGCAAGATCCCGTTCGAGGCCGGCGAAGAGCCATGCGCGAGGCCAGATGCGATCGGCTTCTCGCGCCAGCCAATCGGTCGAAATGTATCGATCCGCCGTGATCGGCTGGGCCGCAACCGGGGCGGGCGTGTGAATGACGTTGGCTCGGGCGAGTACATGATTCATCGCCGTTAGTCCTCCTCGCGAGCCCGGGAAACGAATAGGCCCTCGTCACTTTCTTCGACGAGAAAGCGCTTGACGCTGAAGGTAGCGGGTGGCGAGAGGCATTCGCCGGTTCGAACGTCGAATCGCGAGCCGTGGAGTGGGCAGTAGATCGTGTGGCCTCGGAGCCGCCCTTCGGAAAGGGCTTGGTCCGCATGACTACAAAGATCCCGGAGTGCGTGGTAGCGACCTTCGACCCGACAGACGAGGATCGCCTCACCTTCGACGTCGACGACGATCATCTGGCCGTTGGAGAGCGCTCGATACGGCACACGGCGCTTTTCCGATTCGATCATGGTCCGATCCGACGGCCGGGCGTCGCTCGGTCGAAAGAACCTACGCGAAATTTGCTCGCGTCGAACGCCATGGGTTGGATCGGCGCGCTATGGGAGCCTTCGTGAACGCAGACACGCTCCAAAATCCGCCACTCATCTCCGCGTTTTTCATAGAGGTCGAGGTAGCGGCCGTGCCAGGTGTCGAGAACATCCACGTCCTGTTGGAAGAGGTACGTGACATTGTAGATTTCGCCCCGTGCGCGAACGCCGTCGGAGCCGAGATCGATCGAGTGGTTGAAAATGCAGTGACTGGTCGAGCGCCACCGCAGATGGCTCTCCATGCAATTCTCACAGAAGACCCAGGCGTTGCCGACGAAGACACCGTGGTCGTCGGTCGCTTCGGCCCAGTAGGCCGACTTCATCAGCTCGACATCGAGCCGGTCCACGCCACGGCAATAGCGAAGAGCTGCATCGCGAATCGATTCGAGATCGCAGAGTTGCTCGGGCGTATAGGACAAGGGGGCTCCGGAGTGGGAACGATCGTGTTGGATGCTGAGAACGTAGGACATCGGCATCCGCGTCATCAATCCGGGCGTCTGAAATTGCGGCTCGCCGGCTCGCGCTGCGGCCCATGCGTGTCTCCACGATCGAGCGGCTATGCTGTTCGCTGCAACAATCGCTGTTGAAAGGAGACACACGAGATGAGTGAAGAGAAAGCTGAACGTATCGAGGCCTACCTCGTGGCGGGCGGTCGCTACCACGACATCGACTTCGCGCGGGTCGAGCTACTGAAGCTGCTCGCCGAGTATCCCCACGTTCGGACGCAAGTGGCCGCCGACTATCATGACGTTGAGGGAATTGCCGCAAGCCGCTTCCTGATCACCTACACCTGCGATCTGCGGCCGACGCCCGAGCAGCAGGAGGCGCTCCACGATTTCGTTGCTTCCGGCGGCCGTTGGCTGGCTCTCCACGGAACGAACTCGATCCTGGATTTCACACCGGACGGCGTCGCAGCGCCGAAGACGATGGACCGCATGGCCTACACGCTAGGCAGTCAATTCATTGCCCATCCGCCGATCCAACCCTACAAAGTCGAGTGCGTTGCGCCGGATCACCCGTTGGTCGCTGGCATCGAGCCCTTCGAGACCGACGACGAACTCTATCTCCAGGAATATCACGACAGGGACAAACTCGAGCCACTCCTTGAGACCACATACTCTGGAATGGCGGACGGTTTCGTTGTGGCAGATTGGCAGGATGCCGATCGTCACCTTGTCTCGTATGTGCGACCGCTCGGCAAGGGCGCTGTCCTCTATAACACCCTTGGCCATTGCCGAGGTCACTGGGACATGAAGCCTGCGATGGACTACTACCCGGAGATCGAGCGATGCTCCTGGAATTTGCCCGCCTATTACGAGTTGCTCCGTCGCGGTCTGCGTTGGTGCCTGGGCGAGCTGGGCTAGCAAAGCACGTAGGTTCGAAATCCTGGACGAAATGTAGATCGGAGCACGAGATGGCAGAGATCAAAGGACAAGTCGTTGTGGTCACAGGCGGGAGTCGAGGCATCGGCGCAGGCATCGTGCGTGCGTTCGTCGCGGCAGGCGCGATGGTCGCGTTCAATGGGCGCGCCAAGGCATCGGGAGAAGCATTCGCCGAAGAGCTGGGCGCACCAGATCGTGTCTGGTTCCGCCAAGGGTCTGCAACGGTCCGTGAAGATCTCTCGGCGCTGATCGACGGCGCCGTCGAACGGTTTGGGAAGCTCGACGTGCTCGTGAACAATGTTGGGGGCAGTTCTGCGACGAAGCTGGTCGTCGACCTGACCGAGCAGGAGTGGGACGACGATCTGCGGCTCAATTTGACGTCGACCTTCCTTGCCACGCAGCTCGCGCTCGGTCATATGCTGCCCGCGAAATATGGCTCGATCATCAACATCTCATCGGTCGAAGGCAAGCAGGGGACCGCAGCGATGAGCGCCTACTGTACGGCCAAGCACGGCGTGAACGGCTTTACGAAGTCCGTTGCTGCCGAGGTTGGACGACAGGGGGTCACGGTCAACGCCATCTGTCCCGGTCTGATCCTCACGGATCAAGTGATGGAGGGCGGTCCAGTCCTCGCAGAGTCTCTCGGAATGACCTTCGACGAAATGGTCGAAAACGTATTCAAATCGCAGACGATGACTGGCGAACTGAATACAGTCGAACAGGTGGCCGAACTCGCGCTAGTGCTGGCGGGGCCAGCGGGTCGCGGCATTACAGGGGCGCAGTTGTCGGTCGACGGGGGAATCGCGACGTATTAGGCGATCGCCTCAGCTCTTGACCATCCCGCCGTCGACCATCAAGGATTGGCCCGTGATGTTGCGCGCGGCTTCCGAAACGAGAAAGACGACGGCGTCTGCTATGTCCTCGACCGTCTGTTCGCGCCGCAGCGGAGTCCGATCGAAGATCTCGGGATAGTCTCCGCGGGCGATGCCTTCGAACCAATCGCGCGCGTCCAGACCCCTGAATCGAGGCAGATTCGCGACGGCGTTTTCCGCATTGCTCTTCCATGAATCAGTCCACACGATACCTGGGCAGACGGCGTTCACGTTGATGCCGCGGGGTCCGAGAACTTCCGCCAGGGTCGTGGTGTAGTGGCAAAGTGCGGCTTTCATGGCGCCATAGGCCGGGTGCGCGAAAATCTTGAGCATCTGGTCGGAGAGCGATGTCTTGCCCGCGATGGACGATACTTGAACGATCTTTCCGTGGCCCTGTTCGATCATGTTCGGCACGACGGCCTCTGTCATCAACACCGCGGCGCGCAAGTTCTGGTCGTAGAGCGCATCCCATAGCGCCGCGACCGGACCGAGTGCGTGGTGTTCGGCCTCGGACATTTCCTTCGGGCCGGCACCGACGTTGTTCACGAGAATGTCGATGCGTCCGAAATGCTCGCGTGCCCGGTTGGCCGTGGACAGGATCGTATCGGGGTCCGTGATATCTCCTGCGAGCGGGAGTGCCTCGGAGCCGGCTGCTCTGACTGCATCGGCGGTGTTGTTTGTCGTTTCCTCGCCATAGGAGTTGACCGCCACCGAGGCGCCCGCCTCCGCCAACCCGATCGCGATCGCGCGACCGATCCCGCGTCCAGCGGCGCTGACCAGTGCGACCTTGCCGTCGAGCTTTCTCCGATTCGGGTTCATCATCGTTTTGGGCTCCTTGGATGAGACTGGCTTTGTTGGCCGTGCGCCTGCCTCAGCGCATGATCGCTCCGCCAGCGACGGGTAGCGCAACGCCCGTGATATTAGGCGCCGTCGCAAGCTGGAGGACGGCTTCGCCGATGTCGTCGGGCGTCTGAGGCCGGCCGAGCGGGACCATCTTGTTCATCATCGCCTCGAAGCGCGCGGCGCGTTCCTCCTGCGACTCCTCGGCATCCGATGCGGGAAGTAGATGATCGAGCCACATGGCTGTTGCCAGAAATCCCGGGCAAACCGCGTTCACGCGGATTCCATCGCCTGCGAATTCCTGTGCGAAGGACTGCGTGATTCCGATGGCCGCGAATTTCGAACCACAATAGGCGGACATTCCAGCGTGGCCCTGCAGTCCCGCCACCGACGCGATATTCACGATTGCACCCTGACTCTCTTTGAGGGCGGGCAGGGCAGCCCGGCTCATCAAGAAGAGGCCCTTGGAATTGACGGCGAACATCTGGTCCCAGTCGCTTTCATCGAGGTCACCAACCAGACCGGATCGAACGATGCCGGCGTTGTTGACGAGAATATCGAGACGACCGAAATGATCGAGTACCGCCGCCAATGCGGAGTTGCAGCTGGCGCTCTGCGTCACATCGAGATGGATCGAGAACGGCTCGACACCAGCGTTGGAGAGGCGCGCGAGCGTGGCGTCGAGCTCATCGTGGTCTGCAAGGCGATAGGCGGTATGCTTTCCTCCGACCAAATCGCCGATCGCGATCTGGGCGCCCGCGCGGGCGAGTACTTCTGCAATGCCCGCACCGATGCCGCGAGCGCCCCCGGTTACGAGCGCGACCTTGCCTTCCAGGATTTTCGGATTCATTGCGGATACCTCTTCATTTCGGATGTCTCTGCGAACGCGCGATGGATGTGACTTGCCGCGATCAAGGTTACGAGCAAGACTCGATGACGTCCATTCTAAAACGCAGAGGCAATGAAGGAGTCCGACCATGACCAAGCCGTTTCGATTTGCCGTTCAGAGCTTCCATGCCGATTCCGCAAAGGAATGGCGCGAGGGGGCCAAGCAGGTCGAGGATCTCGGCTACTCGGCACTCCACCTGGCGGATCACATCATTGGACCGGGGCCCGCGCTCGAGGCGACGAATCATCCGCTCCAGACTCTGGCGGCCGTCCCCGCAATGGCCGTCGCGGCGGAAGCCACGACGAATCTCCGAGTCGGCTGCCGCGTCTTCTGCATCGACTATCGCCCTGCGGCGGTCCTTGCGAAGGAGGCCGCAACCCTCGATTTCTTTTCCGAAGGCCGACTCGAACTCGGCCTCGGTGCCGGCTGGCTTCAAGGCGAATACGATGCGATCGGGCTCCCCTTCGATCCGATCGGGACGCGGATCGATCGACTCGGCGAGACGGTGCGCTTCATCAAGGCACACATGTCGCCGGAGCAGCTCCACATTTCCGGCACTCACGTGAATGCAGAGGGCTACCAAGGCGTACCCCAACCGATCCAGAAGCCACACCCACCGATCATGATCGGGGGTGGCGGGCGTCGCGTCCTCTCGCTCGCCGCGCGTGAGGCGGACATCGTGAGCATCAACTTCAACAACCGCGCCGGCGTGATCGGCCCGGATGGCGTAATGAGCGGCACGGCCGACGCGACCGCCGAAAAGATCGGCTGGATTCGTGAGGCGGCCGGCGATCGCTTCGATTCGCTCGAGATCGAGATCGGCGCGTATTTCACATTCGTCGGCGACGGGACCGCCGCGATCGCCGAGGGTATGGCCGCAAGTTTTGGGTTCACGCCGGACGAAATGCGCGCCCATCCGCACGGGCTCTTCGGCAGCGTTGATGAAGTCTGCGACGAGCTCGTCAGACGTCGAGAAGCCTACGGAATCTCCTACGTCACGGTCGGAGGCGACGCGCGCGATGCATTTGCGCCGGTCGTTGCGCGACTGGCCGGGACCTGAGCCTCGCGACCGATCCGGCCCGCGTCTCGGTCGACGTGCCGAAGGGGAGTCGGGTCCGAATGGGTATTGGTTGGGTGGCGTTGTTCAGGTGTCGTATGGACTGGCGATCAGCTTGCTCATAGGGCGCGGTCGATCGCCATGCTGCTCGGTCCTTCACTTCAGCGTGAGCCGTACGAGCAGCGACTCCTTGGCGATTCCAATTTCACGGCGTTGACGCGACGGGTGGTCAGGGAGATTAGTTCCGATCGAGTGACCTTGTGTGGACTCGACAGCGGCATCGAAAGCGAGGTCGAGGCGGATCTCGTGATCCTGGAGACGGGTGGTGTTCCGCGCCGAGACCTATACGATGATCTGGTGGTGCTTGGTGTAGAAGCGCATCTCGCGGGTGATGCGCTCGCCAGTCGAGATCTGCAACACGCCTTCGCCTCCGGAAGGAGAGTGGGCGAGGCTGTCTGAGGACAGTCTTCTTAGGTTAATGTTCTTGCGACCGCTCACGAGATGGTAGACAAGCCGTTGCGCGAGTTGCCGGCGATAGCCGATGATGCACATCCGGTCGCGCTCGTCCCGATCGGCTTTCCGGATGCCAACTTCGGACCGACGAAGCGTAAGCCGGTCGAGGATGTCATTTGTTTAAATTCCTGGGGCTGAGATTTCTGCCCGTAGTTCGGATCGTAGTGATTCGATTGGAGACTGACCTTGACTGAAACCCTGACCGGCACCGATCGATCCGCGGGAATTGCCTACTCGGCGTTGCTGAAGGAGGACACTCATCCGGTCGGTGACGCGCTGCGTTCCGAGTCGCCGATGGCGCCCGGGAACACGATTGTTCCCGCAAGCATCTACTACTCGCGAGCGTTTCATGATCTCGAGGTCGAGAAGCTCTGGAGTCGGGTCTGGCAGAATGCCTGTCACGAGGACGAAATTCCCGAGGTCGGTGACTACTATGTCTACGAGATCGCGCATCTCTCATTTTTGATCGTGCGCACGGGCACCGGTCCCGACGACATCAAGGCCTATCGCAATGCGTGTCTCCACAGAGGAAGGTTGTTGCGCGAATCAAGCGGGCGCGGCGCGAAGAATTTGCGCTGTGCATTCCACGGCTGGTGTTGGAACCTGGACGGCTCGATGAAGGAGATTCCCTGTGAGTGGGATTTTCCGGACATCGACAAGAAGGATTTCAACCTCCCCGAGGCGAAGGTCGGACGTTGGGGTGGGCTCGTCTTCATCAATCCAGATCGCAATGCCGAATCACTCGACGAACACTTGAAAGGACTCGACGCCCATTTCGAGCCTCTTGCGATGGAGAAGAAATTCAAGGCCGTGCATGTCGCGAAGGTGATTCGATGCAACTGGAAAGTTTGCCAGGAAGCGTTCATGGAGGCCTATCATGTCATTGCGACTCACGCGACGTTGATCGAGACGCTCGGGGATGCCAACACGGCCTACGATGTCTTCGGCAATTTTTCGCGCGCGATTTCGCCACGCGGTGTCCCCAGTCCCCATCTCGCAAACCAACCGGAGTATGGCCAGCCGGAAGACGCACGGATGTTCTCGAAGTTCCGCCATCCGCTGAGCGGTCACCTCTACGAACGGAAGAAATTGGGGTTCGTCGAGATCACCGATCAAGACGGAGGCGTGAGTGTGTTCACGGGTCAGGGCGAGTGGGTCGAAGGGCCGCTGACCCAGGCGGATCCCCACCTCTGTGACTGGATCGGCGGCGAGCAATTGCCAGGGGACGACCCAATTCTCGTTGATCCGAAAGCACCAGAGGGAACGCCGCTTCGCGCCTACCTGGCCGAGCTCGAAAGACAGCGACTTCGTGAGCAGTACGGGGACGCGCTCGACGTCGATTCTGTCGCGGATGCAGAGCTGATCGACGCGATCTACCTGTCGGTGTTCCCGAATTGGCATCCCTGGGGTTCATTCAATGCGATCAATTATCGCTTCCGTCCCAACGGCGACAATCCCGACGAGGCGATTTTCGAGATCATGCTCTTCGTGCCATCGCCCAACGGTGAGAACCGTCCACCGCCGGCACCGGTCCACTGGCTCGATCCCGACGATGACTGGACCCAAGCACCCGAACTCGGCATGTTGGCGAAGGTCTTCAGCCAGGACACCCTCAACCTGCCCAAGGTTCAGCGAGGACTGAAGGCGCAGGAGCAGCAACAGGTGGTCTTCGCGAGTTACAACGAGTCGAAGCTGCGCCACTTTCATCAGCTGCTCAAGAAATGGCTTGAGATCGACTAACACACCGATCAAACGCATGCGGACGGCGTTCGCCCAGGGCGACCGTCCCCTCTTCTCCAGAAAGGATCCCTTTACATGGCGGATACTCCGAGTCTTCATGATCTGATCGACCTCAGCGGACAGCGCGCACTGGTTACGGGCGGCGGCCGGGGGATTGGCGCCGCGATCAGCCGCCGACTCAAGGAAGCGGGCGCCCTCGTGACGATTGCGGATAGGGACCCCGCGGCCGCTGATACGGCCGCAAAGATCGGCGCAGGATTCGTGAGCTGCGACATCGCGGATGCATCGCAACTCTCGGCCGCCTTCGACGCGGCCTCGAAAGACGGTGCGCTCGAAATCCTGATCAACAATGCCGCGATTTTTCCGACCACCGGCCAGATCATTGATGTCGAGGACGATTTCGTTGCTCGGATGCTCGACATCAATGTGCGCGCTCAGTTCAGCGCGACCCGCGAGGCAGCCAGGCGCATGACGGGAGGGGGCAAGATCATCAACATGGCATCGATCGTCGGGCTGGGTGGCGGGAATAACATCTCTGCCTATGGCGCGTCCAAGGCCGCTGTGATTGCACTGACTCGCGCCGCCTCGAGCGAGCTTGGCCGCAAGGGCATCCGCGTCAATGCGATTGCACCTGGCGTCATTGATACCCCGGGCGTTCAGCTCGAGATGGAGCCACTCAAGGCGGGCGGTCTCGACGTCGAGGCAGTGATCGCTGCCAATCCGTTAGGCATCGCAGGCGCGCCGGATCACATTGCTCGCGCCGCACTCTTTCTGGTTTCAGATCTCGCCGCGTTCGTGAACGGCCACGTCGTGGTCGTCGATGGAGGTTCGACCGCCTGATTGGCCGAACGCCGCAGAGGTCGGGAACCGGATAGGCAATCGCGAGGGTTGGCCTGCGAGAACGGTTGCTGTGTTCTCCGCTCGCCGTTGTTCTCGCGTCTGGGATCAGAGCCTCAAGAGCTGCTTGCCGAAGTTCTTCCCAGAGAAGAGACGCAACAGCGTGGCTGGGATGTTTTCGAACCCTTCCTGGACATCCTCTCTGTATTGGAGCTCGCCGCTTCGTAGCCAGGCTTCGAGTCGTCGATGGGCGCGGGAAAACTCGGACGCGTAGTCAGTCACGAGGAACCCGGCCATCGTCGCACGCTGGAAGACCAGGTTCATATAGTTTGCGGGACCGGCCGGAAGGTCCTCGGCCTCGTAGCGGGAGATGCCGCCGCAGACGACGACCCGGGCGCCGAGCGCGATGCGTGCGAGGACGTCATTCAGGATCGCTCCGCCGACGTTGTCGAAGAAGACGTCGACACCGCCGGGGCAGAGTTCCTTGAGCCGGACCTTCAATAATTCGTTCTTGTAGTCGATGGCACCGTTGTATTGGAGTTCGTCGACCAGCCAGCGGCATTTCTTCTCGCCCCCAGCGATGCCGATGACGCGGCAGCCCGCGAGTCGGCCGAGCTGTCCGACGATCGAGCCCGTCGCCCCGGCGGCGCCGGAAACAACGAGGGTGTCGCCGGGCTGGGGTCGGCCGTGGCGCAAGAGTCCGAAGTAGGCGGTGAGTCCCGTCCCGCCGAGGGGACCGAGGCGTGCCGTCAGCAGGTCATCGTTCGGGACCGTCTGGACATCGCGCGCCCGCACGGTCGCATATTCCTGCCAGCACAGACGGCCTGTGACTTTGTCGCCGACCTTCAGTCCCGGGTCGTTCGACTCGACGACCTCGCCGATTCCGTTGGCGCCCATGACGTCACCCTGACTCGTGGCGGCCGCATAACCGATGTTCTCCATTTGCCCCTTCATCGAAGGGTCGAAGCCCAGGACCTCGACCTTGACCCGCGCGCAATCCGCACCCAGCGGAGCGAGTTCGATGCTTTGTTCTTTGAAGTCCGACTCGCGCATTGCGCGGCCGCGCGGCTGTCCGTCGATCAACCATTGCCTGTTCATCATCGTGGGACTCCTCTTTGGTGAAGGTCGGACAGCATATCGCTCTAGGAGGAGGGTGCTTGGGACGAGAGTCCGACCTTGGCCGCCACATTCGCCATATAGTCAAGGTGGGCTTCCGTTGTTTCGAGGCCCATCCCCATTGTGACAACCGACGCGTGGGTCCCTCCGGCGTCCTGCCAACGCTTGATTGTGTCGGCCGTCGCTTCGACTCCGAGTGAAGCGAGCATGACGTAGTCGGCCCCGAATCCCTGTGTCGTGCGCTCGTTGTCCGTGAGGTGTTCTTGAACTCGTTTCCAGGCGTCGAGGACGCCTGTGATCTGTCCTGCGACCGAGTCGGTTGGACCCGCAAAGATGAAGCCATCGCCGAGTTTGCCGCCGCGACGAAAAGCGGGTTCAGAGAAACCTCCGACCCAGATCGGAATCGATCGCTTCGGTCGGGGATTGATATTGCCCCGGTCGATCGAATCGAATTGGCCTTTGAATGTCAGGAGATCGTTCGTCCAGAGTGCGCGCATGAATTCGATCTGCTCGGTCATCCGTGCGCCACGACTTGCGAAGTCCTGCCCGAGCGCATCGTATTCAACGTAGTTCCAACCCGTGCCGACGCCGAGCCGAAGTCTCTCGCCGGAGAGCAGGTCGACGTCGCTCGCTTGTTGCGCGACCAGGACGGTCTGTCGCTGTGGCAGGATCAGCACGCCGGACACCAATTCGATTCGTTCGGTGATGCCGGCCAGGTAGCCAAGGGCGACGAATGGATCGTGGAATGGGTCCGCTTCCGTGTACGGCCCCTGCAGCTTCGGTTCGCGTCCGGCATGGACGGCACCCACGACGTGGTCGTAGAAGAGGATATGGTTGAAGCCGAGTTCTTCTGCGGAAAGACCGATCTGGCCAATGGCCTCCGGGCGGCCTCGCAACTCGGTCTGTGGGTAGACGATTCCAATCTTCATGTTCTCTCCCTGGCCCGGCCGAGGGTTGGGAACCGGTCGAGCCGCCTCGCGTTAAATTGAACCATGTGTCAAGATCAACCGCTGCCCCAGGCAATCGATTCTTTCTTCTATATTCGTACGGATCCAGCCGGATCTTCCGCGAGTCCGTCCCTCGCGCCAATGACAGGAAATCCATATGGTCGCCTTTGCCAAGAAGCTCGCCGTCGAAAAACCCGAAGAAGTTGCGCTGCGCGATCCCGAGCGAACGCTCTCCTGGGCCGAACTCGATGATGCTTTGAACCGGACTGCGAATGGACTTCTCGCCGCCGATCTCGGTCCAGCCCATCGGATTGCAGTATTCGCCGAGAACGCCGTCGAGACCGCGATCGCTCACATGGGTGGATTGATTGGTGGTGCCTCCTCGGTGCCGGTGAATTTTCATCTGACCGCAGAAGAGGTTGCCTACATCCTCGAAGATTCGGACACGCGTGTCCTTTTCGTCGGTCCCGAAACAGCGGAGCGCGGCATCGAGGCGGCACGAGAGGCGGGTGTCGAAACCGTGATCGGTTGGCGTTGTGAGGCGTTCGAAGGTGTGAAGTCCTGGCCGGAGTGGATCGCTGAGGCCTCCAGCGATGATCCACCGATGGACCACGCGCCTCGACCGAATCTTCTCTATACGTCCGGGACGACGGGTCGCCCGAAGGGGACGAATCTTCCGCCGACGATGTTCGCGGCCGGGGATACGGTTGGCGAGCATCTCGAAAGTGTTGCGAAGGGGCTCTTTGCAACATTTGGCACCCATGGCGTGATCGGGCCGCTCTACCATACCGGCCCACTCTCCGGTTCACGCACACTTGTTGCCGGGGTGCCGGTCGTGATCCTCGGTCGCTTCGACGCGGAGACGACGCTGCGCGCGATCCAGGATTACGGGATCGCATCGAGCGTTCTCGTGCCGACGCATTTCGTGCGTCTGCTCGCGCTACCCGAACAGACGCGCAACCAATACGATCTGTCGAGTCTCAAATGGGTTGCGCATACGGGGGCGGCCTGCCCAGTCGACGTGAAACGCGCCATGATCGAATGGTGGGGCCCCGTGATGGCAGAAGCCTATGGGGCGAGCGAGGTCGGCACGACCTGCTCGATTACTTCGCCGGAGTGGCTCGAACATCCGGGTTCGGTCGGGCGTGCGGTCCATCCCTTCGAAGCGCTCGTCGTCGACGATGAAGGAAAGGAGCTTCCGCCTAACACGGAAGGCAGGCTCTACTTCAAGGACGCAACCGGGCGCGGAGTCGTTTATCACAACGATCCGGAAAAGTCGGCGGCCGCTCATCTTCGGCCTGGTGTGTTTACCCTCGGCGAAATTGGCTACCTCGACGATGATGGATATGTCTTCATCACAGATCGGTTCAGCGACATGGTCCTGTCTGGTGGAGTCAATCTCTACCCCGCCGAGGCGGAGAACGTGCTGATCAATCATCCGGGCATCGCGGACGTCGCTTGTATCGGCGTGCCGAACGAAGAGATGGGCGAGGAGCTGAAGGCGCTGGTGATTCCTGAGGATCCGACGAATCCGCCGGACGGGGCGGAGATCATTGCTTGGGTTCGCGAACAGCTTTCGACTTTCAAGTGCCCGCGTTCGGTGGAGATCGTGGATGATCTCGGGCGAAACTCGATGGGGAAGATCAATAAGCGGAAGTTGCGCGCTCCGTATTGGGAATCCAACTGAGTTCGCGATCGGAGAGCGTAACCCGACATCGCAACGCGGCTTCAGCGATGCCTCGAATTTCGACCGATTCCGATTGGATTTCCTGCCGGCCGCGCGCCGCCGTCGCCGTGTCAGTCTACGGCGAGGAACACGCGGATGCCGATGCCCGCCCGCCAGAAATACTTGTCGAGGCCAAGACCCCAGCGCGCCGTATAGGTCTCCGTCGGAAGAAAGTCCCCCGAAAGCGTCGTTGATTCGGTGATCTCCTCGTCGCGATCGCCAAGCGTTCGATAGTAGGCCGCATCGAAAAAGGCACTCACGAGCACGGGACCCCATGGATCGGGTTCCGTTTCGATTGCGAGATAAGGACCGACGCCGGACGATCGGAGCTTGCCGCGGCCACGCAGTACGACGCCGCGAAAATCCCGACTCCCGACGAATCCGCTCTTTTCCGCATGGATCATCACGCCACGGATTTTCCATTCCTGTTCCATCCAGGATACGCCGGGCTTCACGTGGAATCGAAAGTCGCCTATCGAGACCGGAATCGATATTCCGCCCGTGACTCCGTACGCGCTTCGATTCATCTTGAGTGATGTTTGGCTTCCCTGTCCTTCGATCGCCGCTACGGGCGGGTTCTGGAATCCAGGGGGAACGAAGAAGCCGGTTGGACTGCTCTCCGTGGCGATCTTCAGGTCCGGCGGAAAAGCCACGAAATAATCCACGGTGCCGAATAGACGGATGCGACCAGGAAGTTCGGGCGTCTCAAGGCCCAGCGAGATGCGCGAGATCGGTGTGATGGCGATGTTGCGATCATCCTCAGGCAGTCGAATGTTTTCCTCGGCCGCCCCGATTCCCTCCTTGGTCGCGTTCACAAAGCCTGAAACGGGCGCGGCGTGAACGCCCAGCGCCAAGGACAGCGAAGGTGTCCACCCGGCTAGATTCCATCGCCGATCGGCTTCATCGGCTCGGGCGAGAGGAGCGGATGTTATCTGGCCGACGAACCAGACGAACATCGCGATCTTCAAGAATCGAGAAGATGACGAGAGGGGGTTGTAAAATCTGATCACCGCGCGAATCTAGACCATGTCCTACTAATCGGTAAGTGGCGATATGTGGAGACTTGAGAGTTCACGCCGGAGGAGGCACGTCCCAATTTCCCGGATCCCCGATTGTCGCAATTCGGACCATTATTTCGTTGACTACTTATGGGATCAATCACTCTCGTTCAGGGTGCATCAAGGTGTGCTGAGACTCGGCTTCGATCAAGCAATGCTGGGCACCGTCATTTGTCACTAGGTATCGCCAATTCACTGGAGACCCATGCGACGATGGATTTGACTTCTTATGCGAGCCGGCGCGAGACGCGTTCGTGGGGATCCCCGCTCGCACCCGCATCGATCGTTGCGATTGCCATCGCCATCCTATTCGGCCTCGCTTCAGGTTCGGCCTGGGCGCAGGCACCCACCAAGGCCAGTTCGAACGCTTCCGACCCTTGGGCCGGCGTCGAGGAGATGCTGGTGATGGGCGAGCGCGGACTCTCCGAGTTGCTCTCCGGTCAGGCGTCGGTGACCGCATTCGACGCGGGCACACTCGAGGCGCTCGGAGTCGAGAATATCGCCGATCTTTCCGACTACACTCCCAATCTCGAGATCGTGACTGCCGGGACTACGTCGCCCACCCTGTTCATTCGCGGTGTGGGGCTGAATGACTTCAGCGCGTTGGCAACCGGTGCCATCTCCGTCTATCAAGATGACGTGCCGCGGGGTTCGCCGGCGATCTTGCTCGGCCGGATCTTCGATGTTCAGGAGGTCGTCGTACTGCGTGGACCACAGGGCACGGGTCCCTATCGAAACGCCTCGGCGGGCGCGATCAAAATCTTCCCGCGTCAGCCGACCGGTGAATTCAATGCCTACCTCTCCAGCTCATTAGGCAACTACGACCTCGTCGAATTCGAGGGTGCTTTCGAAATGCCGTTGATCGACGACTTGGTCAGCATGCGGACGGCATTTGGGTTCACGCAGCGCGGTGGTTGGATGAAGAATCAATGTGGAAATCTGCCAGCCTTTGCCGATCGACCGGTGCATGTCGGCAGCGGCAACAGCCACGCGTCACCGAATGATCCAAACATCATGGGCGGCGCATCGCTGTGCGGAGAGAGGGTCAGGGGCCAGGGGCGTCCGTCCGACATTGCTCCGGGGCTGCCGAGCAGGATCAACGATCGATCGAACTGGGCGATTCGGACGATCTTCAGGCTCACGCCCGATCTGCCTATCGAGACCGATTGGTCCTTGAATCTACACTATTCGGAGGTCGATGATGATTCGCACGTCGGTCAGCAGATCGGCATCCAGCAGGTTCAATTTGATGTCGCGGGCAACCGGCCAGCGGATCAGATCGTCGGAAGCGGGCCGCTCAACTCCGCCGGGGGGACGAGCTACGCGGATCGAGACATCATCAATCGTCTTGCAGTGCTCAAAGCAGCCGGCTTAGCCAGATGCGGGGCGGACTGCACGGACCGACCGGTGAGGGACCCGGTGCGACGAGCTGCATTGCGCGGAGTGAATCTGGAGGCGCGTCTTCAGCTCGGGAGAGAACTCGAAGATCTGGATCAAGATCCGTTCTCGGTGGGCGTCAATCGAGTCGGCAAGACGACGAACGATACGTACGGATTTGCCTTGCGTGGCGAGCTCGCTCTCAGTGACACGCTGCAGCTCAATACCATCACGGGCTTCGAGCATTGGAAACGATCGAACGACTCGGATCTCGACTTCACGCCCGACGTTGCGTTCGAGCAGAAATCAAAGGACCGAGGCCATCAGATTTCGCAGGAACTGCGTTTGCTGGGGGAGGTCGATACGGCAGCGCCGATGGATTGGGAGGTGGGTGGTCTCTTTGTCGCGGACGAAGTCGAGGTGTTCAGCGTTGCGTTCAATTCGCCCGGTAACCTGGGCGGGGATTCCACGCGCGAATTTACTCAGAACGTCCTCGCTCTGTCCGCATATGTTCAGGGAACCTTGGAGTTGTCGGAGACGTGGGCAATCGATGCCGGTGCGCGCTGGAACTACGAACGCAAAAAGATCGACTATTCACTGAAGCCTTTCACCCCGCCCATTTTCGCGAAGGAAGACGTTTCATTCGACTCTCCGACGGGAACGGCGAGGCTCCGCTACGCGCCGACGGAAGAGGTATCGTTCTACCTCTCTTACAACCGGGGTTGGAAGGCCGGAAGCTACAACGCCACCAGCAATCCCAACAAGGGACTGACCTTCGCGGATCCCGAACGGATCGACGCCTTCGAGTTCGGCTGGGACGTGAGCGCTTTCGAAGGGCGCCTCCGGGTGTCCGGTGCTTTGTTCTACTACGATTATTACAACTATCAGATTTTCACGGTCGAGAGCAATCTTTCCCCGCAGCCTGAATTCGTCACGATCAACGCGAATTCAGCGGAGGTCTACGGCGCGGAACTCGAGACGGTCATCGAGCCCATCGATGGCACGATCCTTCGGGTGAATTTCGGGTGGCTCGAGAGTCAATTCCTCGATTTTGCCCAGTTCCAGCTCACCTCGGCACGGGACGGCAACGGAGTCCAGCAGATCTCCGAGAAGGCAATCATCAACACCGGCAATCGCCTGCTCAACTCTCCTCAGTTCAGCGTCAGCATCATCGCGAGCCAGCACGTGGATCTGCGCCAATTCGGTGGTCTGACCTTCCGATACAACGGCTCATGGACTGACGACACCTTTTTCGATTCGAGCGAGGGCGGCGGGGTCCCCAACACAAACGAAGAGCAGGTCCTCAGTGATTTCATGGTCGGGGAGAAGGCGTATTGGATTCACAATATTGGAATCGACTACTCGCCGCGCGACTCCGGCATCGTCGTGTCGGGCTGGGTGCGCAACCTGGAGAATGAGGCCTATCGGAACTTCTCGGCCGACCTCAATACCTTTCTGGACACGACGATCCACTTCATTGGTGAGCCGCGGACCTACGGTGTGAGCGTGCGCATCGATTTCTGATCGCCAGCACTCCCAGCGTGCGGCCCCTGGAGAAGACGGCGCCGACGGGCCCGAGCATTCTCGCGATCCAGCGATTCGCGGCCTAAATTATTGAGTATGTCAATATCCCCTTGATGCCCCAAGGGGATTATTGTACTCTGTGTCTAAATTCTCAGGTGTCCTGTTCCCAATCGGTGCAGAATTGTCCAGTGGTGCGAATAGTCACATCCAAAAGGAGTTCAGAGAGATGATTTTCTTACGAAACAAGATCATGCTCGTTTCAGCGCTAACGGTGGTCGGAATGTTACTCGTTCCGCTCAGCGCGCAGGCGGCATGTGACGGCGGCAGCTGCCCGATCGTCGGCGGAAGTCTCCGCACGTTGATCGGCGGCGGGTTCATTATTCCTCAGGTACCGACGGTGTCCCCTGGGTCGGGGCCGGCCGGACAGCTCGACTTTGCCAACACGGCCCATGGCGCCATCCGCCCGAAGCCCAACGCCCAGATCAATGTGCCGTCGGGTCAACCAACGGGACCCTTGACACCGAGGTCGTTCAGCATTCCAATCGGTCAGCTGAGCTACGGAAGCGCCGGAACCACCACAACGATGTCCAAAACCGGCTATTACACGACGCCCGTCCTCGTCCAGGTACCGCTCAACGGTTTCGTTGCGGCTTTGATGGGTGTGTCGACGAATATTGGCCAGTCTTTTCCGGGTGACGCCCGAACGTTTCCGACCAACCTTACGTCGCTCAACCCTCTCGCAACTGTGATCGGCGGCCCCGCACAGCTCTCGGCCGGTGGTCGCCCGGGTGCGGCGACGCTCACAAACTGCGCCGGCGCGATCGTGCCTGCAACCATCCCCGGGACCTGGTCGGGTGGCTGTACAAACTTCACGCCGTTCACGGCGAGTGGCTTAACCGGGATGCAGGTTGCCCCCGCCCTCATGCGCTACACGCGGACATCGAATCAATTCGGTGGTGCGGCCTCTCAGCGACAGGTCAGGCGGACCGCGGTTTCGACAACGAACAACTGGCTCGGCCGCATCAACTTCAACAACTTCATTGCCCCCTACACGGCCGCCGACATGGCCATGACCTCCATCAAGAAGGTCTATCCGACATTGCCACAGAATCTGATCGAGCCGGCCGTTTGGGGTGCCCCCTTTGGTGCGGTTCTTCAGCGATTTGGCACCCAGGCGGTTCCCGGTAATTTGGTCTCGGCATTCTTGACGACAAATGGAAAGCCGATTAACACCTCGACCGTCATGGTCACAACCAACCCCGTCTCGCTAGGCGGACCGGGAACCGGCATGGGCCTCGTCCAGACGTCCACGTCCTGGGGCGGGCCGCTCACGACAGGCATGGTCACCGTCCAGATGGTTCCCCTGGACACCAATGTGCTCCCGTCGACCTGGAGCAATACGGGCTCGGATCATCGAGACACAGGTGGCAACGGCTACGTCTCGCTGGTTTCGGGCAGCGTGTCCTTCCGCAACCTTTCGGGGGCGGGGACGAGCCGCACGATGCTCACCCTGTTGGTGCCGGAACCGGGGATGGCCGTTGGACTGTTCGCGTGCGTTGTCGCGCTGGCGGGGCTTTCGCGACGCCGCATCTAATCGCGGGGTCAGTGCTCCCGCCGCGCAGCCGCGAGTTGCGTTGTGCGGGAGTGAGAGTCTGATAGCGCGGCGTGAAAGCGCCTAACATGAATACGGAGACTGGCCCTTGCAAAGGGGGTTGGTCTCCGTTTTCCTTTCAGTAGGCGCAGCCCGAGCCTGCCGGCACGCTGCGCTTGTTCCCGCCGTTCCGTTTGCTAAAACCACAGATTCGGTGGGTGCCGAAACTTTCTCTCAGTTCATTGTGAATGAGAGAAGGGCAGGGTCGTCGAGTTCGTCCCGCAACCAGGCTGGAGGCGCCGCCCGTTAGCTACGAGCGCGTCGGGTGTGGGGGCTACACGCGCCACGCGACGCATCGCTCAGGAGATCGCCCAGTGTCGACGCAGGAAGCCTTGATGGTGAATACGAGTCCACCAGCCCCCTCGATCGAGAACCACCGCTTGGCGGGCCGTCTGAGAGCCGTCTGTTGGCGATTCATTCTCATTCTCACGCTCACCGGCTGCTCGCCGGTCGAAGGCGATTCGATCGCCGAGCGCGACGTCGGCGTTGCTGTCGGGGAACACTGGGCGGGGCTACTCGAGATCGAAGATTCGCTGGAACGCACTGCGGCGATTGCCCAGTTCATGACGACGCTGGGAGCTGCGGATGCGGCAGCAATTGGCGAGATCCTGACCACGCGCTACCGACGCCATCGCTCGATCGACGACCTGATCCTGTGGAACGCCTGGAGCCGGCTCGACCCGGAGGCGGCGATGGCTCGTGCCCTAGTCGTCGGGTCGCCGATGGCCGAATCCTTGCGCGCGGATGTGATTCTCGAATGGGCGTCGTCGGATCCGCACGCGGCGCTCGCTGCCGTCGGAACCAAAGAGCCCGCGGTTCGACGCGCTCTGGTGAGGGGATGGTACGAATCGGGCGTTCCCGGGCTTTCGGAGTTCGTTATTGGCTCTGACCCGTCTCGTGCGGGTCAGCAACTCCTCGCCAACTACGCGGAGGAACTCGGTGCCGACAAGGGCGCTCAGGGTGTCGCAGACTGGGTCGACTCCATGCGCGATCGCACGGACCTGGAACCGGTCATCATCACGCACGTCCATCGAAAGGGCGTCATGGCAATGGCCTCCGCGGATGTGGAGGCGGCCATTGCCTATTGTGATCTTCACTGCGACGAACCCTACGGAGACTCGATGCGCTCGCGGCTTGCCGATCGGCTGGGCCTTCTGGGTCTGGGGGAACGAGCCGTGCGCTGGCTCGAAGGAGCCGTGGATGCCAATCAGGTGGATCGAGGCCGATCCGCTCGTCTCGCATTTCGCGCATGGCTGCGGGCCGACCGCGACGACGCCCTCGGCTGGGCGGATGAGGCACTCGCGAAATACGGAGACCAGAGCTGGTTTCTGCCATTGGCTCGCATGGCGATCTCCGTTCATACTCGGAGAGAGCCCGAGTCGGCTCTCGATTGGATGGGCGTTTTTACGGACGCCCAGGACCGGGAAGACGCGCTGATTCGGATTGTGCGCCGCTGGCTCGAACTCGACGAGAAGGCGGCTGAGCTCTGGCTTGAGACGTCTCCGCTTAGTCGCGAAGCCAGGGCCAAGGCAAGTACACCTCAGTCGATTCGAGGTGGGTCGCGAACTCCACGGCCGGCGTCGGATCCGACGCCCTGAGCCGGTCGAATCGCGAGACCCCCGAACTCGCTGGGGGTGCCATCACTCGATTTCGTAGCCGAGAGCGCGTAGCTGGTTCAGTTCGAGTTCATTGATTTCTCGAGTCTCCGGCGTGCCCCAGATCGGATCAATCTCGGCCAGTTCCTTCCCGCGAGACCGCATCGACTCGAGGACTTCAGTCCGTTCTGCGGAGAGGTCCTTGAGTTCCTGCGGATCGCTCCGGGCGTCGAAGAGTTCTTCGGAACTCTTGGTGTCAGTCTGTTGGTGGATGTAGCGCCAGTCGCCCGACGTGAGGGAGAAGGTGGAGCGCTCGACCTTTCTCTTTCTCTGTCCCCATCCTTGTTGAAGATGAGCGAAGCCCTCCCGCCGAAAGGCTTCTGGGGAGGTGCGGCCTCGAGCGGCGGCGAGGATGTCGGGGAGCAGTGATATCCCGTCGGCCTCGGCGAGTTCGATCGGCGGCGCGATTCCCAGCATGTCGTAGAGCGTGGGAAAGATGTCGATATTGCGCGAACGAGAAGAAACGACGATTCCGCCGTTCTCGAGTCGGAAGGGAAGCAGCATGATAAAGGGAGTCTCGGTCGTTTCTCGGTAGAGGAAGCGTGCATGACCTTCGTGGCCGCGCTCACGAAACGCTTCTCCGTGGTCGGAAGCGATCACGACGACGGTGTTCCGCAGTAGTCCCCAATCGAGCAGGTTTCCAAGAAAGATGTCGATCGTTGTGTCGGTCCAGAGGATGGAGCTGTCGTAGTTGTCCGAGTAGGAGCTACCGAAGACCGCTGAGGCCTCATCGTATGTGTATTCATGGACGTCCATCAAATGGAGGTAGAGGAACCAGGGCTTTTCGGCGTCGCCTTCGACCCGTAGGAATTCGAGCCCAGCCTTGACGATTTCCTCGTCGTTGGCGCGATGCGCCGCTGTCGGGTTGCTTTTTTGATTGGGTCGCGAGGCCAGGGTCATAATCGGTTTCTTGTAGACCTCGAATCCCTGGCCGAATCCGAAGACCGGTGCGACCCAGCCGTTTCTGTAGAGTCCGATCGTGCGATAACCCTCCTCGGCAAAGACTTCGGCCGGAAATTTGGCTTCGTCGGGAACGATGTCGTCGTACTCGACGACGCCGGTCCGGGTCGGGTAGAATGAGGTCCACAAGGAAGCCATCGATGCCTTCGTCCAGGACGACTGGGCTAGATGCCGGTCGAAACGAATTCCGACACGAGAGAGGTTCTTGAGGATCGGCGTTGTGTCGCGCTCATAGCCGTAAGCACTCATCCGATCGGCACGCAGAGTGTCGACAAGGATGAATAGGACGTTGACGTTCTCTCGGGTTGCGAGATCTTCGATATCCTGCGCGGTGCCGGATGGCCAGAGCTGGATCTGTTGCTGTTGCTGTTGCTCGGCCTGCCTTCGCATGTAGCCGATCGCGAAGACACCGGCGACAGTCACCAAGAGCACTGCGACGACCCCGATCAGAATCCGCTTTCTAGAACCCGAATCGGCGCGGCCACTCTCGGAACTATTATTGGAAGAACCTAACGAACCCATGATTTTCTCCACCCCTTCTCGCTTAAGCCATAAAGAGGGTACCCATTTGTCTGTCACGATTCGAAGGTTTTTCTGGCGTAGGGAGATCGCGCTGCGAATCGCGGCCGTCGCGTTGTTCGCTTGTCTTGGCTGTGGCCCGGGTGATCCCGTGACCCAGGCGAAGGACTACCTCGACCAGGGGCGAGTGCGTGCGGCGATCGAAGTTCTTGAACCTGTCGTTCGGCAAGAAAGAGACAATTTCGACGCGCAGTTTTACTACGGGCTGGCCTTGACGTTGTCCGGTGAGGCCGGACCCGCCGAGTGGTCACTTCGGCGCGCGATGAAGGACCCCGCACACCGCGAGGAAGCCGCCCGCATGATCGTCGGCAACGCGATGCGGGGCAGCAACCCCCTCGAAGCAGTCAATATTCTGAGCGACATGATCGAGGATGAGCCCGACAACATCGAGTTGTTGCTCGCGCGTGCGTCGGCCTATGCGAAGACGCGCGTGAACCTCGACGATGCCCTCGCCGATGTTGAACGCGTACGTGAGCTCGATCCGACGAATCTCGACGTGTACCGCCCGGAGATCCTCGGCTATCTGGCGGCGGTGATGACCGAGGAAGCAGCCGCATCGCTCGCGGCCCTGGGCAAGCGACTCAAGGAAGCACCGAGCACCGAGGCTCTCGACAGCTGGTATTGCACGACGATGGCGCTGTTCGCGATGGAGAGTGAAGAGAAGGAGCTTGCTCGCGAGCGTTTCGATGCCTGCGCTGAAGCGCATCCGGCGAACACTTCCGTCGTGCTTGCTGCGACGGATTTCTTTTTCCAGGAGAAGGAGATTGTCCGAGCCATCGAAATACTCGAGAATGCGATCGGACTCTACAAGGGGCGACGCGACTCGGGTTTCCCGCAGAGACTCGCAGGCATCCTGATCAGCGAGGGCCGGATCGACGAAGCTGAGAAGTTGCTGCAAAATGCCACGCTCAGCGAGAACCTGCGGACGTCGCTTAGTTATTCCCTTCAGCTCGCGAGTCTCTACGAGTCGCAGGGCCGTTTCGAGGATGCTGAGGAGGAACTCGAAGTCGTCGTGGAATTGACGGAAAGTCTTGGGATGCCCGCGGCCGCCTACGAGTTTCGAGTTGCAGATCTGGCAATTCGATCCGGATATCTGGATCGAGCGCTCGCGGTCGCCCGCGGGCTCGAACATCCACCGTTTCGACTCATGATCGAGGCACGAGTCGCTCAGGAACGAGAGGAACACGCAAGGGCAATCTCGCTCTACAAGGAAGTCGCTCGTACGTGGCCCGACAATGAATTTGCGCGGTACCACGCCGCCCGATCGGCCGAGCAGATCGGCGACTTCGAGGCCGCAATCGAACTCTATCGTCACGCGACCCGTATATCGGTCGAGACGACGAATGCCATGACCCGTATCGCCCTGCTGCTCTACGCGAGCGGCCGCTCAACCGAGGCCCTCGAGGTGTTGAGTGTTCAAGAGCAGCGCAGCCCGCTCGACGAAGCCGGCGAGCTTCTCAAGCTGGAACTCCTGGTCATCGAGGGGCGCATCAAACGGATCCCCGCCTATTTGTCGAGACTTCCAGCGTCGGACGCGATGGGAATCGCGCCGCGTTTGGCTCGGGTCTTTCGCGGCCTCCGGCTCAATGGACAGTCCGCCCTCGCCCTCGAGCTGTTGGACCGAGTCGATCGGAGCGTCTTCACGCAGCCGGGAGGTGAGCTGGCGTTGGAAGAGCTGACGAGGTTCCTGGGAGCCGGTTCCCAAGCCGAAGCGTTCGAACACGTGACTTCGATCCTGGACGGCGTGGCGGCTGAGCACCCCGAGTCTGCTGGGCTCCAAGGCGTTCGGGCGCTCCTCGCCGAACAGCGCGGGGATCGTCCGGAGGCGGTTGCATCCGCGTACGTGGCCGCGCTCGAACTCGATCCCGATCTCCCCATGGCGCTTCTCGGGCGAGCGCGAGGTTTGGTCGGGGAGAACGCGAGACTGTCGATGGAAGAGGGGAAACGTGCGCTCGAAGCAGATTCGGTCGACACACAGCGGGTCACGGAATTGGCTGTGCTTTTGATGCAAGCGGGAGCCAACAAGGAAGCGCTCGAACTTTGTACGCTCGTCTTGAAACGTACGCCCTATGATGGCGTCGCGGCGCAGACCCTTGCGAACGCTCGGCTCGTCGCGGGCGATCATTCGGATCGCACCCTCGACCTCGCACGCCGAGCTGCGCGCTTTGCGCGTTCCGAACGATCGATGACGCTTTTGCGGGACACCTATTCCGCGCGTGGGCAGCAGAACATGGCCGACGAGATCACCGAGCGGTTGAACAAGCAGAAGAAGCGTGTCGGGACGGAGGCTGATCCCGCATCGAGTGAATCTGCCGATGCCGCCTAACGGGCGCGCCGCGGTTCCCGCTCTGGTCACGCCATTCTGGGACGGCGTAATCGTCGGGGGATTGTCGCTATGCGCAATGTGCTCTGCGCTGGTCTACGTCTATCTATTTGGCGGCGAACTTGGGGACTTCGATAAATTTGATTGGATCGTCCTCTCGATTCTGATCAATTCTACGCACTTCATGGCGTCCTACCGATTGCTCTACGATTCACGCGAGCACGCGCGGGCAGCGCCGTGGGCGGCCATCTATGTTCCGCTGATCCTGGTGGCACTCTTCGTTTACCGGTTGATTGGCCCCGGCCGCGAGGTCGTCGCGGATGGAATTCTGTTGGTCAGCTCGCTCTACCTGGCCGTGCATTACACCGGGCAGGCATGGGGCATGGTGTCCACCTTCAATCATCTGTCGGGTGTGCGATTGGAGAGGAACGAGCGCTGGGCGATTCGGTCGGGGATGCGGGTCCTGCTCGCCCTTCACGTCGTGTTCGCCCTCGGCGGTCGCTATCCGCCCGCCGAGTGGATCAGCCGCGCGAGCTATCTCGATCTCTACCGTTTCGTGACGTTGTCGGTCTGGGTTCTGGCTGCGCTGACGCTGATCGCCGGGGCACTCGGGTTCTGGCGCGCTCGCCATCGTGGGGAAGGGGTCACCGTACGCGCGTTCCTACCGTGGCTCTCTCTCTATTTCTGGTATCCGACCTGGTTCCTGATCCCGGGTGGACCGCTCTGGGTTCAGCTCTCCCACGCTCTCCAATACCTTTCATTTCCGCTGCGCGTCGAGGTGAATCGGTTCACGGCTCGCTCCGACGGATCCGTGAAGAGGCACATGCTGCTCGTCTTTCTCGGACTCATCGTCGCAGGCATCATCTTCTTGAAAGGCCCACCCCTCGCTTCGCGAATCCTCGGACCGGGCTGGTACTCCGGACAAGCGATGCGCGACGCCTTCGGGACTTTCGTCCTGTTGATCAACATCCATCATTTCTTCATCGACGGTGCTGTCTGGAAGCTACGCAACCCCGCGGTCCGCCGGGAACTTTTCGCACATCTGGATCCGGTGTCTCGTTAGTCGAGGTCATTGGACTCCCCACTCGTGGTCGCCCATCTACACCGTACGCCTTTCGGGCACTGCTCAGAGGAGCAATCGGTAAGGGGCTTCGAGGAGGTCACGCACCGTCGCCAAAAAGCGTGCGGCAGGCTCACCGTCAAGCACGCGGTGGTCCCAGGTCAGCGATAGCCGCATCACGCTTCGCTTGACCGGCCGGTCGCCCTCCCAGCCGACACCCTCCGCGATCCGATTCACGCCAAGGATGCCGGTCTGCGGCGGATTCAAGATCGGCGTGAAGGAATCGACGCCGAGCATGCCGAGGGTCGAGACCGTAAAGGTCCCACCGTGCATATCGTCCATCCCGAGCGAGCCGCCGCGCGCGGCCTTCGCGAGGCGCGAGGCTTCGACCGCGATCGACTTCAGGTCACACCTCAGGGCTTCCCTGATCACGGGGACAACGAGTCCTTCGTCGAGGGCGACCGCGATCCCGACATGAATTTCTTCGAGCAGCGAAATTTCATTCTCACCCATGACGGAATTCATGCGTGGGTGCAGGGCCAGAGCCTTGGCGACCGCCTTCACGACGAGATCGGTATAGCTCGGACGGACGCCCTCAACTTCCCATTCGGAAATCAGCTGGGCGCGCAGCTTGACTGCGTCGTCCATTCGGACATCCATATCCATGGTCAGCTGCGCAGTGGATTGGAGACTCCTGTACATGTTTTTCGCGATCGTCTTGCGCATTCCGCGGACGGCCATGGTCGTGCCTGCGGCGGGACCTTCGACACCGGTCCGCGACGTGGCACTCGTCGAATCTGCAGCGGCCGCTTCGACGTCTGCTTTGGTGATGCGGCCATTGGGACCGGTGCCGATTATGCTGGCCAGATCGATTCCCAATTGTTGTGCCAGGCGCTTCGCGACCGGCGAAGCCTTGACGCGCTTTTCGGTCGTAGACGAGACAGCCGGGAGGATTGCGGTTCCGTCCCCCGGCTCGGGGACGTCCATTTTGACGATGCGGCCGCCGGGCCCGGACCCCTTGATCGAGGTCAGGGCGATTCCGCGTGCTTCGGCGAGCTTGCGTGCCGCTGGGGAAGCGAGAACACGTCCGCCAAGACCGCGGGTCGCAACATCGACCGAGGAAGTGGTTGTCGCACCGACTGCCGTTGAAGGCGTCTGAGCGCCAGGCGAGGGCTCCGGGACCGGCATGTCGTCGCTGGCCAGTTTCTCGCCGGTTGGCAGCGCATCAGGAATCTCTTCGCCTGCGGCATAGATCCAGCCAACGACGTCGCCCGGCTCACAGGTGGTACCAGCCCCGACGAGATGTTTCACGGTTCCACTGTCATCGGCATCGACATCGAGTTCGACTTTTTCGGTCTCGAGGCGATAGAGCAGTTCCCCTTTCGCGACGGGATCCCCGTCCGCGACAAACCACTCAGCGACGACACCTTCCGTCATCGTCATGCCGACTCGCGTCAGGTAGATCTCATTGGCCATCCTCTCCACTCCTTCTCATTCGTTCTGTTCGAGCGTTTGGTTCTCGCGAGACATCGAAGGATCGATGACTCCCATCGCGCTTACGCACTCGCATCCATTCGAAACCAACCGGCGCGAGCTGCGCGCGTGTGCACGCGATCAACGTCGATGACCCAGGGCCCGTCGCGTCCGACCCGCAGCGTCGCCCGCTGGTCCCGCTTGAGTAGTCGCTCACGCTCGCCGTCGAAGGCGAGCATGCCCAATCCTTGGAATTCGACCGGCTCGCCCAACTCGACGCGGCGAATGCTGCGAATGTCGACGGCCTCGTGGTGGCCGGGGGCAATGGGGGCTCGGACGCGGAAACCGCCCTTGCCGAATTCGATCAGCAAGCCGCCGTTATCGTCATCGGACAACGGGTCGATGAGTCCTCCGATCGCGGTCATTCCGATTCCGGATGCTTCCGCACGCGTTAGAAGCAGCGCGCGAAGCCGGGACGGATCAAGCAATGCACGGCTGCCTACAAAGCGGTCGCTGGTGAGGACGGCATCGATCAGGGCGCAATCGGGCGATTCCCCCTCGACTTCGACGGTGATGGTCTTCGCGCGAGTCGCCACTTCGCCCAGCGGCAATCGCCCGGTCGCAAGCAGGCCTGCGGCTGCGCCGGCGATCGTTGCTTCAATCAGTCGCGGAAAGACGTTATTCGTGCCCGTAGAGATCGGGATCAATGGTGCATCCGACCAGCCGAGCGTGAACGCGCGGTTTGTGCCGTCGCCGCCAAGCGTAATTGCGACGGCACAACCAGCGTCGCGCATAGCGCGCGCGCCGCGAGTCGTGTCGAGGGCGCTGTCGGTTTGTGGCGCATCGACGGGCTTGGCTACGATTTCACATCCTATATCGGCCTGGCCGAGGACTTCCTCGACGGCGGTGGAGGCAATGTCGTGACTGTCTGGCACGTAAAGAAACTCTCTCGCACCCGCCGCCACGGCGCCTTGCATCGCACGCCGAAGGATCGCGAGCTTCTCCTGGTTGTCGAACACGGAGGCGCGCGCCGTTAGGCGTCGGATATCTTTGCCTGAGGCCGGATTGCAGAGGATGCCGACCGGGCCAACGCGAAAGCCGACGCTCTGCCTTTCGTCTTGGACCGGCACGGGGTTTATCGGCCGAGGGTCTCGCGCGCGGTTGCGGCGATTCTCTTCGCGTCGGGCATGTAGGCCTTTTCGAGCGGCGGGCTATAGGGGACCGGGGCAAAGGGCGCGCCCAGGCGTGCGACGGGCGCGTCGAGATAGTCGAATGCTTCTTCCTGGATCTGAGCCGCGATCTCGCCACCGATCCCTGCGAAGCGAACCGCTTCATGGACGATCATTGCATGGTGGGTCTTCTGGACCGACGCAATGACGGTCGCCGTATCGAAGGGCTGCACTGTCCGCGGATCGATTACCTCAAGGGAAATTCCATCCTTTGCGAGTTCCTCTGCGGCGGTCAGTGCCTCGTGGACCATACGGCCAATGGCCACCACGCTGATGTCCGAGCCCTCCCGGCGAATGATGGCTTCGCCGATCGGGATCGCGTAGGGCTCTTCGGGAACGGGCCCGGTGATGCCGAGCGAGAGCTTGTTCAGGATGACGAAGATCGGGTTTTCCTCGCGCACGGCGGCGATGATCGAGCCCTTTGCGTCGTAGGGCGTTGTGGGCATCATGACCTTCAAACCGGGCAAATGGCAGAGCCAGGCTTCCAGGCTTTGACTGTGCTGCGCGGCCATGGACATGCCGGCGCCCCCCATCATCAAGACGGTGACGGGAAGTTTTGCCTTGCCGCCGAACATGAAGCGCATCTTCGCCATCTGGTTCGCGACCTCATCCATACACTCGCCAAGGAAATCCATGAACATGATGTCGAGGATCGGCCGGAGCCCAGTCGCGGCGGCGCCCACGCCGAGGCCGACGATTCCGGCCTCGGAAATCGGAGTATCGACGATACGCTTCTCGCCAAACTCAGCAAGGAGGCCCTTGTAGATCCCGAAGACGGAGCCGGCGACGGCGACGTCTTCGCCGGCGAGGAAGGCCTCGGGAAATTCATGAAGGGATTGCTGGACACCTTCCGTGATCGCCTTGACGTACGGGATTTCGCGGGTCGCTTGATCGGTGGCTGCGGCCATGGAGGACTCCTGAGTTCAAATTGCTCGTCGTTTTTGCGGAGCGAGAGGGATGAGTATGTGAAACTTATTCGCCGTTGTAATAGACGTCGTCGAGGAGATTCTCGACGGCTGGGTACGGACTGGCATCGGCCCACGCGATGGCTTCCATCGCTTCGCTGCGAACGCGCTCGTGAACCGCAGCGGCGTCATCGTTGGACAACACGTCCTGTTCAGCCAACCGATCTTCCAGGAGTTTGATGGGATCGCGTTGCTTCCACTCCTTGACCTCGTCATCCGAGCGATAGTCGATGCCCATGCCGCGGACGCCGACGTGGTCGTAAAAGCGGTAGGTCTTGCATTCGAGCAAAGTCGGACCCTCGCCGCGTCGCGCGCGATTGATCGCTTCGCCAGCGGCCTCGTAGACTGCGATCACGTCCATGCCGTCGACGATGACGCCGGGCATGCCGTACCCGGCCGCGCGATCGGCCACGTCACGGATCGCCTGGTGGCGTTTCTGTGAAGTGTACTCTCCGAAGCCGTTGTTCTCGCAGACGAAGAGGCAGGGCAATTTGTAGAGGGCCGCCATATTGGCCGCTTCGTGAAAGGCGCCTTCGTTGCTAGCGCCATCCCCAAAGAACGTGACGGCGACCTGGTCCGTTTCCCGATACTTGTTCGAGAACGCGGCACCAACCGCAATCGGCGGGCCACCGCAGACGATGCCGTTCGCGCCAAGGATGCCGATGTCGAAGTTCGAGATGTGCATGCTACCACCCATGCCCTTGCAATAGCCGGTCACGCGTCCGTAGAGCTCGGCGTACATCTCCTTGAACTGGCCACCCTTCGCCACCACATGGCCGTGGCCACGATGGGTGCTCGTGATTTGATCAGCGTCGCTGAGATGCGCCATGACACCGGCCGCGACGGCTTCCTGACCGACATAGAGATGAAGTGCGCCGGGGACTTTGCCGTTCTCCATGAGTTTGCCCGCTTCTTCTTCGAAGATGCGAATGCGGACCATTCGTTCGTGAATGTCGAGGAGAACTTCGTTTGAGGGGCCGTCGGCCATGGATACGTATTCCTTCGCGGTAGAAAGCAAGATCAACGATCAGTTCAGCACAATCCCGCCATCATTTCAGCAGATCGTAGCTGGGGCGCCCGTGGCGACGGGTCGACTTGGGCCTTCCAATCAACGGCTCAGGATGTTCACGCCGCTGATGCCCGGCGATCCGTATACGTGCGTGTACCCGACCTTCGGGTTGTTCGGTACCTGGCGTGTGCCTGCGTCGCCACGGAGTTGGTGAACGATTTCATAGACCTGGCGGAGCCCCGATGCGCCAACCGGTTCACCGTTAGCGAGACAGCCGCCATCGGTGTTCACCGGGAGGCGCCCGCCGATCTCGGTTTCGCCTTTTTCGAGCATGAATTCCTGTTCGCCATGTTCACAGAATCCATTCTCGGCCATGTGCATGATCTCGGCCCCGGACTCCGTGTCCTGGAGCTGCGCGACGTCGACGTCTTCCGGGCCGATTCCGGCGAGCTCGAATGCCTTTTTCGAGGTGTCGACAGTCGGACCTGCACTCCAGTCGAGGGCGAGTGACGGCGCGAGCACTTCGAAGCTACCGAAGCGCCGCGACTTGACGACGGCCGCGTCGAGGAAAATCGGCTTGTCCGTGTATTTGTGGGCCTGGTCGGCACGGGCCAGGATGAGTGCGACGCCGCCTTCTCCCGGCGAGCAGAACATGTACTGGGTGAGCGGGTACGAGAGCATCGCGGAATGCAGAATTTCCTCTTCGGAGAGCGGTTTGCGTCGCCATGCATTTTCGTTCAACTCTGCATTCCGAAACGCCTTGGCCGAAACGCGTGCGAGTGTTCGCTGTGAGATTCCGTATTCCGACATGTAGCGATTGATCTTCATGCCAAAGAATTGAGTCGTGAGCGCCAGTCCCGTACCGCCGTACCAGTCGCGACCAGTCGAAGCCGTCTTCACTCGAAACGCGCCGCGCTCGTGCTTGTCGAAGCCGATTGCTATGCCAAGATCGTAGGCGCCAGATTTGATCGTGCTGTATGCAGACAGGAGCGCCGATCCGCCGGTGGCGCACCCGTTTGCGACGTTGATGAACTGCAAGCCCGTCAACCCGAGCTTCGAGACCATCGTGTCCGCGGCGCCCGCGGCCATGCTTCCGCCGTAGGCAAACTCGATGTCACCCCATTCGACGCCGGCGTCCTTGCACGCCGCTCGAACGGCGTAGGAGCCCTGGTCCTGGCCCGAGACGCCCTCCGTCCGGCCGAAGGGGTGGATTCCGATTCCAACGATGGCTATGCGGGTCATGGTGTTGCTCCTTTTCTTGGAGGCGATTCAGGGTTCGGATTAAGCGCAGGGCTCGAAGGCGTAGGTGACCAGGTCTCGATCGTCCTCTTCGCAGAGCACGACGGTTGTGAGTTCCATCGGCATACCGACCTGGAGTTTTTCCGGGTCTGACTCGGTCAGGCGGGCTTCGACCTTCAGTTGTCCGTCGATCTCGACATAGCCGACTCCGTACGGTTGAAATTTCTCGGGACTCGCTTCACCGAGATAGGGCGGGGCCTTCGGTGGGAAGCCCTGAACAGTCCAGGCCCAAAGCTTTCCTTTGGTTCCGAGTCTGATCTTCTCGACATTGGTGCCGGTGCAGCGGTTGCAGCCTTCCTGATAAGGAAAGACGTGGTTGTCGCAATCCTTGCAACGCATCCCGATCAGCCGCGGTCCGTCATCGGTGAGTTCGAGAATTGTATCTTTGATCGATAGTTGCGTGAGGGCCATTTCTATTGTCTATCTCCTGTCGTGACGCGGGCCGTTCAGAATGACTGCAGGCTGGCGAATCGATCCCGGTGAAAGCTTGCATCGCCGAAGAGTAGTTCGGAGACGCGAGCGCGTTTCATGTAGAACCCGATGTCTTCTTCGTCTGTTACGCCAATTCCGCCGTGCATTTGGATGCCTTCCTCGCCGGAGTAGCGGAATGTATCTGACAGCCGCGCCTTGCAGGCGGCGCTCAGTTCGGGGGCCTGAACGTCGTTCGAATCAAGTGCGCGAAGCGTCTTCAAGACGATCGACTTCGAGAGTTCGACCTCGCAGAACCACCTCGCCGCCCGGTGCTTGAGCCCTTGAAAGCTGCCGATCTTGACGCCGAACTGCTCTCGATCCTTCAGGAACTGGACGGTGCGCTCGAAGGTGTCGAGGACGCCGCCCAACATCTCCGCAGAGAGCGAAGCCGCTACGCTGTCGAGAACCGGGTCGAGTATATCAGCGCCGGCCCCGAGCGCGCCTATCAGGGCGCCCGAGTCGACGCGGACTCCAGAGAGAGTGAGATCCGCACATGTGCGGCTGTCGATGAGGAAGGTTGGCTTGCGGCTCAGCCCCGTCTCGTTCGCATCGACCAGGAAGAGCGAGAGGCCGGAACGCTCGCCCGAGTCGCCACTCGTGCGAGCGACGACGATGAATCGGTCGGCGGCCGCGCCATCGAGGACGAGAGTCTTGGCACCGTCGATCACGAAGCCATCACCGTCTTTGCGGGCGGTTGTCGAGACGGAATAGGGATCGTGGCGGGCAGTTTCCTGGCAGGCGAGGGCGAGTAGTAGATCGCCTTCACAGACCGCAGGAAGAATCGCCGCTTTGTGTTCATCGGATCCAGCCCTGACCAGGCAGCCGGCCCCCGCCACGAGCGTGCTGATGAGCGGGGTGATCGCGAGTTTTCGCCCAAGTTCCTCGAGGACAACGCCGAGCTCGGCCAGGCCGAGTTCCGCGCCACCGTACTCTTCGGGAATGATGATGCCGGTCCAGCCAAGCTCCGCCAATTGCTTCCAGAGCGCCCTGTCGAATCCGGCGTCTTCGCGCTTTTCGCGAAGCTGACGGAGCGAGTCGACGCTGCACTGATCAGCGACGAAGTCGCGTGTCGTTTCTTGGATGAGTTGTTGTTCTTCTGTCAACACGAGCGATGAGGCTTCAGACATCTGGGGGCTCCGGGCTGGGGGCGATGGGAAGGAGAATCATGGGCAAGCGTCCGTCCAGGGGCTTGGTTGGGGTGCTGCTCGTCCGTCGACTCAGTCGGGGAGCCCAAGAACGCGCTTGGCGATGATATTCAGTTGTATTTCGGAAGTGCCGCCCAGGATTGTGGAAGCCTTCCCGTAGAGCCACTCGCGTGTGGTCTGTAGTTCCTCGTCATCGAATCCGTCGCCGTCCCAGCCAAGTCCCCGCGCACCGACGACTCGATGACGCCAGTCGCTGTTTCGCTGGCCGAGCTCCGAGAGGTAGAGCTTGAACATGGAGGTTTCCGGGCCGGGCCCGATGCCTGCGAGCGCCTGGTCGCGGCTGCGCTCGAGGGTCGCGCTGTAGCAGAGCCGATCCATATACAGCTGCGCGAGTTCGTCGCGCAGCACTCCGTCTGTCAGTGGACCCTCCGGTACTTCGAGAGATTCGCGCGCAACATCGACGAGCGTCTTCTTCTGGGTAGGGCGTGCGCCGGCGGTGGATTCCGAGAGCATTTCTCGCTCGTGCTGGAGGAGTCGCTTGGCGATCGTCCAGCCGCCGTTCTCTTTGCCGATCAGGTGCCGTGCCGGTACACGGACGTCGTCAAAGAAGGTCTGGCAGAATGGCGAGGCACCGCTGATCAATGGGATGGGCGAAACCGAAACGCCCTTGCTCTCCATGTCGAAAAGGAGGAACGAGATGCCGTCATGCTTAGGCACCTCGGTGTTCGTTCGCACGAGACAGAAGATCCAGTCCGAGACGTCGGCATCCGATGTCCAGATCTTCTGGCCATTGACGACAATTTCGTCGCCGTCGCGGACCGCGCGACATTGCAGACCCGCAAGGTCCGATCCGGCGCCGGGCTCGCTGTAACCTTGGCACCAGCGGATCTCACCGCGAGCGATCGGAGGAAGATGTTCGGCCTTTTGTTCGTCGGTCCCGTACTCGAGAAGGACCGGCGCGAGCATCAAGAGGCCATAGTTGAAGATCGGTGGACGGCATCGCAGTGCTTTCATCTCGGAGCGGAGCACCCTGACCTCTTCTCGCGACAGCCCGGCACCGCCATATTCGGTCGGCCATTCGGGCGCGGTGAAGCCCTTTTCGACGCAGCGCTCAAGCCAGATTTTCGCGTCTTCATTCGGAAACGTTGAGCGCCGACCGCCCCAGACGGTGTCGGTCTTTTCGGGCGGCGTTCGCATCGCGGCTGGGCAGTTCTCTTCGAGCCAGCTTCGGGTTTCGGAACGGAAGGTGTCGAGAGCAGACATGGCTGGGAGGTGACTCCTGGACGGAGCGCCCGGGTAAACGGACGGGTGGGTTTCAGGGAAGTGATTCGGACAAGATTGAGACGCAGTTCAATTTTACACTTCGACGCGCGGTTCTCAACGGGTGGATGCATCGGATCTGGAATTGCCGATCGGCGAGGGCGTCCCAACCACAGGCAGCAACACGTCAGGGCCCGTTCGTCGCCCGCCGGCCCTTCCTACGGGTGCGGTCCGTCGCTCGGCTGGGCCGGAGATGTTTGCCCGGTCCGCCCTCTCCCCGCGCGGACAGGCCTCACGAGTCGCGAAGAACCTGATCGAGCATTGCCCGCGCGTCAGGACGTGCAATGGACTGCAGGATTCTCACCATCGCATGGGTCACTTCGCGCTGTATCTGGTCGACCGACAGCAGGTTCAGCGAAAATGCCATGATCAGGCCCCAGCGTTGCATCACCAACTGGCGCGCCATCAGCTCGCATTCGACGTCGTCTTCGATTTCGCCCAGCAACTTGGCGGATTCGAGTTCCTTACGCGTCAATTCGATCGGCGACCCGACGAGGCTCGGAACCAGCATTTTCGCAGCGGGTGCACCAAATAGGGCACGCGAGATTGCTTCCGCATACGTCGGCGTGCGCAGGATCTCCTCGAGGATGGCGCGGTCGGACTTGAGGATAGAGTCGAGACCGGGGCGAGGCGCGAGATCGATTGTGCGCTGGCGAATGTCATCCCGAATGTCGACGACCGCGGAGAAAATCAGCTCGTCCTTGCCGCCGTAAATGTTGTAGAGCGTGCCCTTGGCGACGCCTGCCAGCTCGGCCACATCCCGGACCGTCGTTCCCTCATAGCCGCGCTTGCTGATCAGTTCGCGGGTCGCCGCTAGGATCGACGCACGTCGAGCGGCCTGGCGTGGCGAGTCGTAGATCTGCTTGTGTGTCGGCATGTTTTACCCGCGGGTATTTTCGTCAATTGGGAACTAATGTGCCCAGATTGTGGACGTATAGCGAATTTACTGGCGGTGCACCAAACCTGATTGACGCTTCAGGTTCATGGAGAGTAATACGCCGAGTCAATATTCGGTGTGCGGGATCAGGCGCTATCTGACGGCTCGGATGTGGCCGGTGCGCCGGAGCCGATACTTCAGCGATCCGATGCTTCGTCGCGAGCTGAAACTCAGCGTCGATCGCGGGGCGGTGCGTTCAGTCCCTGAAATTCGAAAGACCCATTTTTCGCTCTCCGAAATTCATTGTCCGGGATTCATACAAAATGACCGATCGACGAGAGGCTCGACGCGCGGACCTCGTGGATATTTCTCTGCGGTTGCGCCAAATTGAGACCAGGGTCCAATTTGGATCGTTCGAATCGCTCACTCCCAGGAGATCCCCATGGCTACGCGCATCATCATTTCCGGAACCATTGATCTGCCGCCCGAGAACACACTCAAGGCGATCGAGACGGCACGGCCTCTGATCGAGGGCGCCCTCACAGAGAAGGGCTGTCTCGACTATGACTGGTGTCCGAACCCGCTCGTGCCTGGCCGCATTCGGATTCTTGAGCGCTGGGAGTCCGAAGAGGCGCTTGCCGCCCATTTCAAGACGCAGTGGTATCTGAAAATGAGAGAGCACATCGGCGCATTTGGACTGATCGCCGCCGAAACCCTGAAGTACCGGGTCGACGCGCAGGAGCCCGTTTACGATGAAACGATGACTCCGCGAGCAGATTTTTTCAGCGAATCGGACTAGGGCTAGGATCGCCTTGAGTTGGCTCGCCTCGCGTAACGATTCGCCGGCCATCGATGGCTTCGAGAGCGTGCTCGGCCTGTGCCCTGAACTGCTGGAGCGTTACCGCGGGTTCTACGGGGCAATATGGGACGAGGGCGTCCTGCCCGCGCGGCTTCTCGAACTCTGCCGCCTCCGGATCGCGCGGCTCAACCGCTGCGAGGCGGAGAGCGCAATCGCACATTCGGAGTCCGGCCTGACGATCGCCGAGCGCTCGAGTCTCTCGCGCGGTGACATCCCGGATTCGATGACGGACCTCGAAAGACGCGTCCTTGCCGTCGCTTCGAAGGTGCCCTTCGAGATCCATGATGTAGGGGACGACGAAATCGAGGCGCTGTGCCTGGGGCTCGGTGATGATGGGCTGGTTGCGTTGATGCTCGCGCTGCCGCTTTTTGACGCGAGTTGTCGTCTACGACTCGTACTCGAAGTTGCACCCGAGGCCCGGAATGTCGACCCGCCGGCGTCGCGGACAGGCACGCTCTATTAATTCGTTCCCGCTTCGAGGTTGCTAACGATGTCGACGAAAATTCGAGTCTCCTCTGCTGTTCCCGGAAAGTCCGCTGACTTCGGAACCGTTCTCGCCCATCAGCCTGAGATGGCGTCTCGCTTTGCGGATCTCTACGCGCATTTCTGGCAGCAGGGCAGAGTCAGTCAACGTATCAAGGAAATCACGCGAATCCGAAACGCGCGCATCACGGATTGCGGGTTCTGAAGGAACGTGAGGTTCGCGGGTGCGCGAGCCGAGGGGTTGCACGAGTCCGAGATCGAGACGATCGCGGATGGATACGAGGAGTCGGCTCTTTGTGATGCGGAGGTCGCGGCACTCGAGCTGACGGACGTGCTGATCGGCCCGCCGCGCACGCTCACGGACCAGGAGAAGGCGACCCTGCGAGCTCATTTCGATGATGCGCAAATCGTCGAGCTCTCGATCGGCGTGGGATTGTTCTTGGCGCTTTCGAAGACCTTGATCGCGTTGGGCCTCGAGCCGGAGTCAATGCCGGTGTCGGTGCTACCGACTCCGGGACAGATGCCTTCCCCATGACACTGGGATTTCTCCACGAATCCGACTCGAGCTCGCAGAATCTAGAGCAATTCGAATGCGTCCATTTCGTCGAGTGCCGCGAGCGAATTTCCGAGCAATGTCCGCGCGAGGCGGGTTCCGCGTTCGTTCTGTAGGTCGAGCGTCCCCGCGATCGTCACCGCATAACATGACAGATACAGTGCCGAGGCTCGGAAGCGCTCTCGGCAGGTTTTCAGGTCGTATTCGACCCCGTGCCGAGTGAGTTCTGCGTGGTAGTCCGCTAGCAGGTCCTCGCGCGCGAGTACGTCTCGCGGAACGCTCTGGGTGAGGAAGTAGGCCACATCCTGCTCAGGGGCCGAAGTGCAGACGGACTGCCAGTCGACGATCGCGACCTCGATTTTTCCCTCCGGCGCCTCGCCGAAGAAGATATTGTCGAGCCGCATGTCGGCGTGCGAGAGGCAGATCGGATCCACGCACATTGTCTCGAGGAGCCTGGCCACGGCGCCCGGCATGAGTTCGCCTATTCCTTTCGCGCTCGCCGGAATCACGTCCCCGAAGCGATTCGACACGACCGGCCAGCCCGCCTCGAAGCCGGCGATCATCCCCTGGATCTGCTTTTCGTTGTTCTGCGAAGTCATCTCGGGGAGGTTCTTTCCCCGCCAGGTGCTGGCTTGCATGCCGGCCAGGGAGTGCAGGACCGCGCGCGCTTCTTCGGCTGTGCAGCCTGCGACCTGATCCCCGATCCGCATATGTCCGAGATCTTCGAGGAGCAGGACGAAATCTGCGGACGTCGGTTCGATCTCAGCGTAGAGGCATTTCGGGTTTCGGATCGAGACATGGGGCTCGATGTTGCGGTAGAAGTCGACCTCGCGCTGATACATTTCGAAGGACGACGCGACGGCGCGATTTTCGGGGGACGGCGATGGAAACTTGGCCATTACGCTCTGGGCACCATCGTCCGAACTAACGAGCTGGAGCCGCATCACCCAGGCCAGGAGGCCAGCGCCTTCGCCGAGGTATTCGACGGTGAAGTCGCTAATCGGGCGGCTGAGCGCTGAAGAGAGCCAGTCAGCGGAGAGGTGATCGGGATGCGTTGGGAAAGCGCTCATGCAGGCTCTGTCTCCGTTCTCGATGCGTTCATGGTCGTGAGCAAACTGCTCGTTCAATCGTCGCGTGACTTGCGATGTCGCTGTCCGCGGCTTCGAACCGCGTCACGATCTTTGAGAGAATCCCATTTTCGAGAATTATACGTCGGGAACACAGTTCGGACAGTGGACTGCTCGTGCGCCGCGCTCGCGGTCGCAGCGACCGGTCCTTTCGAGAGATCTTGCTCAAGTGCGTTTCCGGAAAGCCTTTTTGAGCAAAAGGCCGACCTTGATGAATGGATAGATGTAAGGCAGTGCCTTGAGTGGTTTCTCGATTTCCCAGTCGACCAATGCCGAATCCAGGCGGGCGTAGAACTGATGGAAGAGTGCCTTGGCACGATCCGAAGACTGGTCGATCGAGTCCATGGACATCGAGAACATCAACAGCACGACAATCAGATTGGTCTTGTAGTCGTTGATGAGCTTCCTGTAGCTGTAATGCTTGACGCCGTATTCGAGCAGCCTGTCGTGGTAGAGCTTGAGAAGCTCCTGTTCCGTATCCCGCCGGTCTTCGATCGAGATGCTCTGAACCAGCCACCGAGCGATGTCGTTGATGGGATCGCCGATGCCAGCCAGCTGCCAGTCGATGATGGCGAATCGACCTCCCGCAGGCGACGCTTGAATGATGTTGTCGGAACGCAGGTCTCCATGAGTCAATGTGAAAGGGAATGGCGGTGCCGGATCTAGCTTGAAGAGTGGTGGTAGGAATGGCATCAGTCGCTTCATCTCGGGATAAGCATCAAATTTTCCGGTCGCTTCCGCTTGTTTCATGCTTTCCTCGAACAACTCGAGGGCCGCTTCAATCGGCGTTTCCTTGATCACCCATTTCGTCCAGCCATAGTCCTCGAGTTTGTCGCTGTTCCACCATTTCGCGTGCAATATCGCGAACTGCTCGATGACTTCCCGAGATGTCTTTCGATCGGTGCCTGTGACCTGATCGCTTGGAATTCCCGGTGCCAGGTCTTCCAAGATCATCACGAAATAATTGGAGTCCTCCATGAACTCGCTGTAGTAGCAGGCCGGCACGGGTACGCCGGCGCTCTGGCCGATATCGCGATAGAAACCAATTTCGCGTCGATAGAGGTTCCGATCTCTCGCCATCTCGCGCGTGTCTTGCCGGGTCGAGGCAAATTTTGCGATCACGCTCTTCGGTGCATCATTCGAGTCGTCCGCATAGCCAAGGGTGACTCTTGCAAGCTGGCCCATGAAGCCTTCGCCCACTCCGATGATCTCAGCGGAGAATTCCTCGATCGTTTCGCCCGCCAGAACGTCGGCCATCGCGAACTGCAGCCAATCCGCGGTGAGCTCATCAGCTGTGAGGGGCAGGGCGTTATTCTCGGTCCCGACGGTCACGTGATCTAGGGTCAATTTTCAGATCCTCCGGCAGATGCTCGTGGAAGTTCAGCGTCGACAGCTCGGGCTTGTCTCCGCCCTCCGTGAAGGCGAGTTCCGTGACAGCGGAGTTGTGCATCAAGTACTGATATCCGAACGCCGGCTTCGTATCGAGCAGTCGCGCGATGAGATGAGCGATCGCGGCGCCGTGACTCACAAGGATGAGATTCTCGTCGGGGTGCCTGCTGCGGATCTCACTGACAGCACGGGCAACGCGATCACCGAGTTGGTTGGGCGATTCCCCACTGTGCCCACTGAAGTCGTCGTCCCTGATCGAGTGTTTTGCGAATCCAAAATCATCCAATTCTTGATAGGTGACGCCTTCCCAGTCGCCGAGGAATCCTTCAATCAGATCATGATGAGTATCGATGGGTAGTCCGAGGCTACTAGCGATATGTTGCCCAGTATGCTGTGCACGGCTGAGTGGGCTGGTGTACACGCGATGATAGTCGCGTTCCCAGTCCAGTAGCATCTTCGCTGTCATCTTCGCCTGGCGAACTCCGCGCTCATTCAGCGGGGATTCCGATTGTCCGTGGGCAATCTGCTCTAGATTGCCCACCGTTTCACCGTGTCTCACGAATAGAAGGTGTTGGATCCGGGGCATGGTTCATTGATCCGCGGATCTCATTGGGCGTTTGGCACCCAGCTTGCGTGAAAACCGAAGGGCACGCGATGCGGAATCTTGATCCGCGCGATCGGGTCCGCTTCAAAGTTCTGTGCATCGATCACGACGCATTCGCTCTGCTGGTTCGGTTCATCCCAGGTAAACAGGATCACATAGCCGTCGTCCTCGGACGTTCCACCCTTGCGGGGGGCAAAAATGGCTTCCCCGCCCTTGCGTCCCTCACCCAATGGGTGAACGGTCATGCTGCCGTCTGTGTGGTCGTACTTGATTTCCGACGTGAAAGGCGTGCCCGACAGCTCCGCGTCGATACCCGCGAGGTATGCGTAACGCGATGGACGTCCGGCCAGGTGGTCATTGATCCTCGGGAACTCACAATAGAGATTCGGATCGATGTTTCGTTCGATGACTTCACCGGTCGCGAGGTTCATTCGCCATTCCGTGAGCAGCGCCAGCTGGTCGCGCATGTCCAGGCTCTCATCGGCCGCATTGGTCGTGGCGTTGGCGACATCCGTCCGATTGGCACGACAGCCGAGCAGGACGACTTCGTCGCCGTCTTCCCAGGCATTGGCGACGTGGAACATCATGCAACTGTCGATCTCGAACCATTTGATATCCGCGTCTTCTCCCATGCGGGGCATGACGCCGAGGCGTGTGCCGTTCTCCGGCTCCCAGGCCAGCATGCTCTCGCCCTTCGCGACTCGCTCGAAGTCGAAAGTGATCGGCAGGTCGAGGAAAATGGTGAACCTTTCCGTGATCGCACAGTCATGCATCATCACCGCCTTGGGTATGTTGATCTGCGCCGTGTGGACGAGGCGACTGTTCTTGTCGATGACGCTGTAGGTCAAGAATGGGGGTACGGGCGAATAGCCGAAGGTCATCATCTCACCCGTCTTGATGTCCACCTTCGGGTGGGCCGTGAAGGGGTGATTCAGTTTTCCGTCGAAATCGTCTCGCCTGATGGTGTCGAGGTCAGGCAATCCCATCTCGTGCGGAGTGCCACCTTCCATGAGTCCGTAGAATTTGTTGGCGTGGACGATCATCGCCGTATTGACGAGGTCTTTGAATTGACCTCCTTCAGGCAAGGGATTCCCGGCCGCCATGTCGGCCATGGTCTGGTTCATCCCCTTCCAGATCCAGCCGCCCTTGTCTCGCTCCTTGAGAAGGCCCGCGGTCTCGACGAAGCGGTTACGGTAGGTCGCCTTCCCCTCTCTGAATTCGACCTGATGGATCATGCCGTCGCCGTCGAAAATGTGGTAGGCCGAGACGTCGGCTACGTAGGTCGGGTTGGGGCCGATCCTCATGAAATAGCCGTCCAGGTCGGCGGGAATTTCGCCAATGACTTCGAGGTCCCTGTCGACATGCTCCTCGTCCACGGGCGCCCAGTTGCCGCTTAGGAAGAAATTCTCCGGTTCGTCCAGTCGAGGTTGTGAAGACATGTCGCTCCTGATCGTTAGTTGTGGCTCAAGCGGAAGACTCTATGGCGTATGGCGGTGGCTTGCAATTCGCGCGCAGCGAGCTGAAGGCGTCCACCAGGACGGCTTTTCCGCAGCTGCTAGGCCGCTGGCACCCAGGTGCCGTGGAAGGTGATGCCCGCGTTCTCGCGCAGTCTCAACGTGCAGACGGGGCCGTCGGCGACGCGTCGCGCGTCGATGATCGCCACATCGGTCTCGCTCTTCAGGCCGTCGTGCACGAAGCCAATCAGCCAGCCGTCGTCCTCCTCACCCGTGCCTCCTGCCGAAGCGGGGCGCGGTACGAAGACTGATTCGTGTGCGGCCTTTGTCTCGCCATGGTCGAAGAGGTCCGTCGCGCCGGTCTCCATGTCGAGCTTCAATACGCCGCGAAACCAGCCGCCTTCGCCGGCACGCGTATTCGCAGCGAAATAGCCGTAGCGTGCGCCGACGCCCTCTCGCCTTGAATCGATGCGCGGAAACTCCGCCGGTAGCTCGCAGAGTTCTTCCTTCTTGACTGTTCCAGCGGCTGGATCAATGCGATAGCGGCAAACTCCACCGAGGCCGTAGCCTGCCCAGTCGGACGTACGGAAGTTGGCGGCAGGCTCACCCATACATTTCCATTCGGGCTGCCGACACAGGTCGACGATGAGTTCTCCGCCCACGTCGTGCGCGCCGATCACGTGTCCTGCAAGACAGGCTTCGTCTTCGAGATAGATGGGTTCACCACCACTCCTGCGCATCAGCACGATCTTGAGACCGCGCTCCGGCTCCCAATTGAGGGAGTTGAAGAAGGTCCCGGTACCGAAGAGAATCTTCGACATGCTCGGAATCATGGGGGGAATGAAGAATGCCATCCATTGCTTCGAGAGCGCGTAGTCGTGCACGAAGCCTGCGCCGCTGATGGGAATCTCGCCGATGTGATGGAGTCGAGCCGACGGGTCGACCCGGAAGAGCTTGAGCGCTTGTTTCGCTCCGAAGTGCATGCCGAAACCAAAGCAATCACCGGTATCGGGGTCGAAGTGTGGATGCGCGCTGAAGGCGGTGCGGGCATGGAGCTTCCCGCCGAAGTCGGTCATCTCCCCGGTCGTCATCGTCTCTGGGTCCATCTCGTAGGGATGTCCGCCTTCCTCGAGCGCCCAGATGCGGTCGGCCATGTGGATGACGCTGGTATTCGCCTCGTGAGCGGGCGGGCGAAACATGTTGGCCAGCATCCCGCCCGGCCGATTCGTGCCTGCGAGCCGATAGAGCTGTTTGTTCGCTGCGCGCTCCTTTCGGTACTTCTCTGTCTCGACGTACTTCGCCTGATAGCGAACGCTGCCGTCCTCGCCGATGCGAATCGCGCGGATCATTCCGTCGCCGTCGAAGAAGGATTCGGTCCAGTCGTGAGTGCCTGGACCGTTGCGATACAGCGTGCCCACCAGACCCTTGGGCAGTTGGCCCTCGATGTCGCTGACGACCTTGTCGCATTCATAGACGGTGTCGAACAGTCCCTTCCAACTCTCGGCGGTGCGGGCGGGGGGCGTGGCGAGAGGCGATTGCGCAGTGGCCATGGCGAGTCTTCCTTTTATTGCAGTGAGAGGCGATCGATAGTCCGAGCGAAGCATCCAGGAGATCGTCCCAAGACAACTTCGATGTTAGCCCTCCTTGACGATAACTGATTCGACGCTTCTGCCAGATTCAATCCGAGGCTGGAAGATGAGGCCGTCTGGGGGGCGGTTCAGTCGCGATCGGGATCGGTAAAGCCGTAGACTTCTGCAAGCTCGGAGACCGTATAGACGCCTCCCGAACGCTCCATGACGTTCGGGTCCATCGCCAGGGCGGCGACGCAACGACCTGAATAGCGTACGGATTGGGCCAGACTCGGATCCAACTCCATTTTGCCCTCCGCCACCATGTCCAAGATGAATTCGGTTTTCACTTTGGAGGGGGAGAGAGATAGGGCCGTGCAACCGTAGTCCTTCAGCTCGACCGCCATGTCCTTGGCCATCCGGTCTACGCCCGCCTTGCCGACACCATAGGAAGTGCTGAATACATACTCGCGACCGCCGCGCGACGAGATGTTGACGATCAGACCGCCGCGCCGCGAAATCATGAGGGGCGCGGCGCAGGTCGACGCGACGTAATAGCCACGCAGGCCGACTCCACATTGATCGTCCCACAGCGATATTGGATGTTCCCAGAAGCCTCCGCTGAGCGCTGGAGTCTCTGGAATTTGATAGACATTGTTGACGAGGATGTCGAGGCGCTGCTGTTCTACCTCGACGCGATCGAAAAGAGCCTTCACCTGTTCATCGACGTTGTGGTCTAGGGCGACCGCGATGCCATTTCCGCCAAATTCAGTCACGCTGTGCGCGGTCGCTTGAACGGTCAGCGGCGCAGGAGGATTCTCTTTGCTTTCGCTGCGCCCGGTCACATAGACGGTCGCGCCTGCCTCGCCCAGGCCCTCGGCGATTCCCTTGCCAATGCCTCGACTTGCGCCGGTGACAACAGCCACTTTTCCCTTGAGATCCTTCATCGGTCTCCAGACCGCCATGGTTTTTTGGTGATCGCCATGGCACGTGTTTGCTCTCTATGATCAACAAGACCAGAGCGAAAGGTTACTAAGGGATGCCCGCATGCTCGACGGGGTGCGTTGGGACCGGACGCTCCGATCCACTACTTGTCTTTCCTGAGAAGCTGATCCCTTTGAAACCTTAGTCTCTGGCCGACGACTCTTCATCGGGCCATTCGGCAAAGAAAACTGCGGGCAATCCACGAGGAGAGGTTCAGTACTCTCGAGTATGACACAATCAGTCGTTGTGATTTGGGGTGATCGTGCATTGGAATCATTGTGGCGTTGGCGAAAAATCCAAATGGGCGGATTCTTGTTGTGGAGATGGGGGCCTAGCATGCGCGGGCTCGGATTGAGCATCAGGATCATCGCGATGCTCGGGTTCACTCTTTTTGGCGTGATGCCGAGCATGGCCGCGGTCGAGACTTCGCTCGTTTCAGCGTCCCAGCCTGGCGCGCCCAGGTTTTCGATCGCACTTCGCGCTGAACTGTCCGCCGACCTCTCCGCGCGCGGCCCCGAATACGAAGCGCGTACCCGGCACGTGTCGAGTTCGGGTCGGCCCATCTTTACGAATCGCTTGCTCCTCGAGAAGAGTCCCTACCTCCAACAGCACGCCCACAATCCAGTGAACTGGTTTCCGTGGGGTCCGGAAGCCTTCGCGGAGGCGCGGCGACTTGGCCGACCAGTTCTGGTGAGCATCGGTTATTCGACCTGTCATTGGTGCCATGTCATGGAGGAGGAGTCCTTTGATGCCATCGAGACGGCTCGATTCTTGAACGCCCATTTCATTGCGATCAAGGTCGATCGAGAAGCGCGGCCAGACATCGATTCGATCTACATGAGCGCGATTCATGCCATGGGTGAGCGGGGCGGATGGCCCCTTAACATGTTCGTGACATCCGAGGGCAAGCCCTTTTTTGGCGGCACGTATTTCCCGCCCACCGATCGCGGAGGGCGTCCGAGTTTTCTTCGGGTTCTGCGACAGATCAGCCAGGCCTACGCAGATAGGAATGCAGAGATCGCGGAAAGCGCCGAGATTCTGGCTTCTCGCGTGAAGGCGCAGCTCGAAGGCCATGTCGGGCGCCAGAGTATGCAGCTCGGATCGAAGCAGCTTGAGCAAGCGCTCGACCATTGGGGACGGGCGGCGGATCGTGTCTGGGGGGGTGTCGGCCGCGGGACGAAATTCCCTTCTTCGCTGCCCATCGCCTTATTGCTTCGCGAAGCGCGTAGAACCCAGAGCGAAGACATCAAGAGTCTTGCCCTGCTCACCCTCGATCAGATGGCCGCCGGTGGGATTCATGACCATCTAGGCGGAGGTTTTCATCGTTATGCGACGGATGAGCGCTGGCTCGTTCCCCATTTCGAGAAGATGCTCTACGACAATGCGCTGATTGCGCGTTCGTACCTTGCCGCATTTCGCATGACCGGCGAAGACCGATACGAGCGAGTGCTTCGGGGCCTTCTCGATTATGTGATTCGCGAGATGAGGGACTCGAGTGGTGGATTCTATTCTGCGACCGATGCGGACAGTCTGACGCCAGAGGGTGAGTCTGAAGAGGGGTATTTCTTCACTTGGTCGAAATCGGAAATTAAATCGCTTCTCGGTGCCGAGGGCGCTCGCGTTCCGATCGCATGGTTCGGGGTCACGTTAGGCGGTCAGCTCGAAGGACGAAACGTTCTGCATACGTGGCGTGACGCTGATGTGGTTTCGAGCGAGCTCGGACTCTCGCGGTCCGAGTTCGACCGCCAGCTCATGGCCGCTCGACAAGCCATGCTCACCGAGCGTGCCGGACGCAGGGCGCCTCTTCGCGATGACAAGGTCCTCGTCTCGTGGAACGGCCTGATGATTTCGGCGTTGGCGGAAACGGGATTTGCGCTCGAGGAGCCCGGATACCTCGCCGCCGCCGAAGACTGTGCGGAGTATGTTCTCGCTTCGATGCTTCGAGAAGGACGACTCTCGCGGGTATCGCTTTCCGGAGAAATTGGCGGTCCCGCTTTCCTCGAGGACTACGCATTTTTGATTCGAGGACTGATCGATCTCTATGAAGCGACTGGGGAGCCACGCTGGATCGAAGCCGCATTGTCGCTTCAGCAGATTCAGGACACGCATTATCTCGACGCGGTGGGGGGCGGCTATTTCCGAAGTGCCGGGGATGCCGAAGTCTTGTTGGCGCGGGAAAAGCCGATCGTCGATGGCGCCGTGCCAAGCGGGAACTCGGTCGCGGCTTCGAACCTGTCGCGATTGGCTGCCCTGACGGGTCTGCATGTTTATACCGAGAGACTCGGGCTGCTCTACTCAGCATTTGCCGGGCAGTTGGGGCGCTCGCCATCGTCGTCGGCGGTATTGCTCGAGACCGTGTCCGATCGGGAGGTCGGTTTTCTCGAGATTATCCTGGTTGAACCGATGCTGAAGGCAGAGTCCGACATTCAAGCGGAGGCGGCGAATAGGACGCACGAGATGCTTGAGCCGCTGCGCGAGCACTTTGCGCCGAATCGAGTCGTGATTCGGACACGAGAAGGCGAGGCATTGGAGTCACTCGGGAAGACGTTGTCGATCGTGGAGGGTAAGTCTGCAATCGGGGGAAAGTTGACGGCCTATGTTTGTGAAGAACGCGTCTGCCAATTTCCGACCACGGATCCCGAGACCTTTGCCAAGCAGTTGGTGGCGGTGCGAAAGGTCGATGCCGAGGCGGCCAACAAAAAACCTTAGGCGTGCTGCTGCGAGCATTGCTGCGTTAGGATGGGGCCCTTAGCAGACCGGAACTGGGGATTAGGTGTCGTCGATGCCACTGGGAAATGCGCCTGAAACGGGGTCCTCTAGCGAACAATGGCGAGAGAGAGCCGTCTTGCTGCGAGGTCGCGGCGAGATCTTCGTGCGGGAGACCATGGGTCCGGAAGGTGCGCCGACCCTGGTGCTCTTGCATGGGTTGGGCGCGACGGGTCTGCTGAATTGGAGCACGCTCTTCGAGACCCTGGCCGAATCCTATCGCGTCGTCGTCGTCGACCATCGTGGACATGGTCGTGGCATGCGGATCCGATCCCATTTCCGTCTGGTGGATTGCGCGGACGATGTCGCGATGCTCGCCGAACAACTCGAGATCGAACGTTTCATTGCGGTGGGCTACTCGATGGGTGGTCCGATCGCTCAGCTACTCTGGCAGCGCCATCGCGCCCGAATTGCGGGTTTGGTCCTGTGCGCGACCGCATGCCAATTCATGTCGAAGGATCGCCGTCGCTTGAGTCGCGCCGTTTCGCCCATGCTGAACCTGGTTGGACGTATGGCTCCGCGTAGAACGATTCGGCGCGTCGCCCAGCAGTGGTTGTCGGATGCGATTACGGATCCGGGGACCCGTGAGCGGGTGCTTTCGGAAGTCGGGTCGAGTGATCCGGTGACCATCAGCCAGGCGGCGGCCGCGGTCATGCGTTTCGATTCATCGAGCTGGATCTCGGAAGTCGATGTGCCGACCTCCGTCGTCCTCACCGAGCGGGACGGGCTGGTTCCCGCTCTCAACCAGCGCGCCATGGCCGACCGGATTCGCGGAGCGGTCGTGCATCCGGTCCCCGGCGATCACAGCGTTTGCGTGACGCGTCCAGCGATATTCGTGCCAGCAGTCCGCGATGCGTGCGACTCGGTTGCCCGTCGGGTAGGCTTTTAGGGAGTTCGCCGGGAGCTGCGACCCGACGCCAATCCGGCACAAACCAGCGTTCTGCTCCTGGCCAACGCTTCGCTGTATAGATCTTTTGGTTTTCCCCCTTTTCAGGCAGTCGCTTGCGAGTTAAAAGACTACAAACAGCCCGAATCACCTGACGAAACCCCTTTGTGAGCAACCGGGCGGAGCGAAGACCGTGGACGTCGAATTATTCGGGATGTCATTCGCTCTGATCCTGGGCGCAACGCTCGCAATCTATATGGCGTGGGCCATCGGCGCGAACGACGTCGCCAACGCCATGGGCACCAGCGTTGGTTCAGGCGCCCTCACGATCACCGGCGCCGTCATCGTCGCCGGACTGCTCGAATTCCTCGGCGCCTTCCTGGCCGGCGGTCACGTGACCAACACGGTTCGCAAGGGAATGCTCGATGAGGCGCTTGTCGCCGCCAACCCTGAACTCGTTCTGTACGGGATGCTCGCGGCCCTGGCTTCGGCCGGGACGCTACTGATCGGCGCCACACGTTTCGGGCTTCCGGTGTCGACTACACACTCCATTGTCGGAGCGATCGTTGGCTTCGGGGCCGTCGGTCTTGGAATTGATGCGGTGGCCTGGGGCAAGATTGCACAGATCGTCGCGTCCTGGGTGACCTCGCCACTGCTGGGCGGGGTTCTCGCCTTTCTGATTTTCGGATTAATTCGCAATCAAGTGCTCGATCGCGACAAGCCGATCGAGGCGCTCACGCGAATCGGACCGTTCTTCTTTTTCTACGTCTTTTTCATCCTGGGCCTCGTCACGCTCTTCAAGGGCCTCAAGAATCTGAAGCTCGATTTGAATCTGCCCCAGGCTCTCGGCGCTTCGGTCGCTCTCGGCCTGGTCGGCGCGGTCATCGGATTCTTCCTGTTGCGTCGGGCCTCGAAGCGGGCCTTGGCTGCCGGCGATGAGAATTCCTTCAAGAGAGTCGAGCGGATCTTCGTCATCCTCCAGATCATGACAGCGTGTGCGGTCGCCTTCGCGCATGGCTCGAACGATGTCGCGAACTCGATCGGGCCTTTGGCAGCAGTACATAGTATTGTGACGACTGGGGCCGCGGGGAAGACGGCAGCCGTCGAGCCCTGGATGCTCGCGCTCGGTGGTTTCGGCATCATCGTCGGGCTGGCGACCTGGGGTTACCGCGTGATGGAAACCGTGGGGACCAAGATCACCGAACTCACGCCGAGTCGCGGGTTCGCCGCAGAACTTGCCGCTGCCACGACGATTGTTCTGGCCACTCGATTGGGAATCCCGGTTTCGACGACCCATATTCTGGTGGGCGCCGTGTTAGGGGTCGGACTGGCCCGTGGTATCGGCGCCCTCGATCTGCGCGTTGTCGGAACGATCGTGGTTTCCTGGGTCGCTACGCTTCCAATCGCGGCGATGCTCTCCATTTTCTTCTTTTACTTCTTCAAGGGAATGCTCGGGCCTTAGTGACGATGTAAGTCTGGTTGCGCGCGCAGTCTAAATTCCAGAGACCCGAAAACTATGGGCGCTTCACAGCTTGCCCAGCGAGGAAATGACTATGAGCGTAATTGGCAACCTATTTGGTCGATCTCCGATTCGGCCGATGCAGACACATATGAAGGCCGCCGCCGAATGTGCGCGCGCGATTCTGCCGGTCCTCGAAGCCATGGCAAACGAAGACATGGAGGCGCTCGACCGCGGACGCGAAAAGGTCGACGAACTCGAGCACCGAGCGGATGAACTCAAGCACGAAATCCGAAGTCATCTTCCCAAGCGGCTGCTCATGGCCATCGAACGCCGGGACATGCTGGAAATCCTCGACTATCAGGATTCGATTGCAGATGTAACCCAGGATGTGGCCGAACTCGCCGCTCTTCGACACATGAAAACGCCGGAGCCCCTCAAACAACCGCTCGCCGCACTCGCGGAAGCGGCGCTGGCCACCTGCGCCCAGAGCGAATCCGTCATCGACGAACTCGACGAACTCGTCGAGACGGGCTTTGGCCGACATGAAGTCGCACGCGTCGAAGTGATGATCGAGAAGCTGAATGATCTCGAGAGTCTGGCAGACGAGCGGGGCGAAGAAGCTCTGCGAACCCTCTTTTCGATCGAGGATGAGATCGGAGTCGGCGCCTACTATTGGTACGAGATCATCCAGTGGATTGGCGACATCGCCGACTACGCAGAACGAGCGGGGAACCGCATTAGACTCCTCATCGCTAGCTAATTCGTCTCGAAACCCTCGAGACGGATAAGCGGGGTTGGCCGGGGCGGGCGGTTGGGACCTGCGTTGGGTTTTGAGAGCGAGTTGTAGATGGACGGTCCTGTAAAATTTGGAGAGGCGAGGGCGGGGTTGGTCTACGTCGTTCGGCTGGCCGCTTATGTGGTGGTGATGGACGCGGATTCGCGGGTTGCCTGCGTTGAGGGGCGGAGTGGGATCTTCTTGCCTGGCGGTGGGATCGAGGCGGGGGAAGATGCGGTGGCCGCGGTCCATCGTGAGGTCCGAGAGGAATGTGCGTGTGAGGTCGAGCTCCTGGGGGAGTTGCCATCCGCCATTCAGTTTTTTTCAATGAGTGATGGTCGCGGGTTCGAACTTCGGGCGTCGTTCTTTAAGGGTCGCTTCGGCGCGCAGACGGCCACCGTTGCCGAATATGAAGTTCAGTGGCTTCCGACGAGCCCGGAAGTGCCACCACTCTTTCATGAATGCCAGGCGTGGGCGGTGACGGAGGCGCTGCGAATTTCTCGGCCTATAGGGTTCGCTCCGCCATGAGATGTCGATAGGGGAGGACAGATCCGCCTCGTGCCATCGCTTGTTCAATCGGAATTCGAATTCGTTCAAGTAGCGCTGTAGATGGTTCCTGTTTCTGAGTGTGTTCCGGTTGTGTTTAGGATACCGCTGCCGGCGAAATGTTCCTCGAATCAGAATCTCAATCCTTCAAATCGTCTGCGAGAAGATTGTCCAGAAATGCGTCGACCACGCGAACCTGAGCTTCGTTTCGGGTGGGCTCGAGGTCGGTGATGAGTTGGATTGAAACGCCAACTAGCAGTGAGAATAGTTGTTCCAAGGATTCTTCGGAAGACACATCGGCTCGGAGCCACCCTTCAGCCTGTGCTCTCTTGATGTGTTCGTTCGCGCCACCACGCCACTGATCCATTTCGGAGGCGCGCCGCGCGACATGCTCCTCGCTTGCTGTATCGGGTCGACTCCAAATCGCAAAACGTGCTTGCCATTCTTCGCGTCCGGCCTCCGAGAGAGGAAGCGCGCGATGGACGACCTCGTGAAGAACTTTTGGGCCCCAGCGCGACTCGAGGATTTCATCGACTTCGAGGGAGAGTCGGCGGTTGGCGGACCAATAGCGTCGTTCGGCATTGGCAACGTGGCTGGCCTTTGAATGAGGAAGGGTTTCGGGATGATCGCGTACGTACTCGATCAACTCGGACTGGGAATGGACTCCGAGCTTCCAGAAAATGCGCTGAAGATGGTTTCGCACCGTGGCCCGACTGATGGAGAGCCGGTTGGCGATGCTGGGCACGCGGCCTCCGGCGCGGAGTTCCGCGAGGACTTCTTGCTCGCGTGGACTGAGGGCATCCTGGGCGGACAATCGATCTTCCTTTATTTCAGCCGCAGTGGATTGTTGGTGCGGTTCGATTCTACCCGTCGATTGGTGCAAAGTGCATCAGTCGGGGAGTGTCTGAGACGTTGCATCATTGGCCGGGGAATTGCCCTATGGCGGGGTGGAGGGAGCGTGTCGGAATGAGAGAAAGCGACGGAAACGGCATGAGTGGGCCCTTGGCGGAAATCGCGGTCGGCTCGGATCCAGGGTTCGATTCGGACTCGCCGTCGGCCGACCAGAACTATCTCGACGCCTCCGCATGGGACGCTCGTTTCCACGAGCGAACCCGATGGCTGCGAGAGAACGAACCGATTCGATGGTCCGAGAAAAGCGATCTTTTCCTCATCTCGAAATACGACGACATTGTCGAAATTTCGAAGGATCCAACTCTTTTTTGTTCAGGGCAGGGGGTTCGGCCGGGTATCCCGGTTCGTCAAACCTTGATCGACGAAGACGACCCGAAACATTGCCAGCTTCGTCGAACCATCAATCGTGGGTTCACGCCGCGCATGGTGAAGCGTCTCGAGGAACAGTTTGAATCAATCACGTGTCGTGCGATCGATCGGATTGCCCCCGACGGACGATGTGATTTCGTTTCATCGATCGCCGTGCCCCTTCCCCTCCATTTGATTGCGGAGATGATTGGGATTCCGGAATCTGAACGCGAGAACTTCCACGTGTGGTCTGACGCGATGATGGCTGCAGATGGACATTATGATGATCCGGAAATCATGGGGCGGGCCGCCCGGGCGGCGCAAGCGTATTCGGTTCTAGTCAGTGAGATCATCGAAAAGAGACGCGACGATCCCCGGGACGATCTGATTAGTGCCTTGGTCGGCGCGAAGAGGCTCGGACTGATCGGGCACTTCGACCTCGAAACGCCCCCAGACACCGGCGCCTCTACAGATTCGGCCGAAGAGCTTCTCGATCTCGCGAACGACGAACTCGTGATGGTCTTGATTACGCTCATGGTGGCCGGAAATGAAACGACACGAAACGCGCTCTCGGGTTGTGTCGAGATCTTGATTCGGCATCCGGAGATTCGTGACCAGCTCATTCGGAAGCCGGAAGAGATTCCACACGCGGTCGAGGAATTCCTTCGAATCATCTCTCCCGTTCATAGTTTCGCCCGAACCGCGACTCGCGACACGACGCTTCGTGGCCAGCGAATTGAGGCCGGACAAGAGGTTTTGATGCTCTATCCGTCCGGTAATCGCGATCGAGACATTTTCGAATCGCCGGACGAGATTCGGATCGATCGCAACCCCAACCACGTCGCGTTCGGTGTTGGGCATCATTTTTGTCTTGGCGCGAACCTGGCCCGGATGGAATTGCGAGTTGCGTTGCGCGAACTCCTTCAGCGACTTCCCGACATGGCGTTCTCGGGTGACGGTCCGGTCATCGGACCCGTCATCGAAAGCCACGCACTGGTCAGGTCGTGTCGACGGATGGATATTCAATTCTCGCCCGAGCAGGGCGAGGGGTAAGAACAGGAGATTTAATGTGAGTGAACGCATTCAAGTGTCGATCGATTCGCATGTGGCGCACGTGCTGCTGAATCGTCCGGAAAAGAAGAACGCACTCGACGGCGATATGTTCGAGGGATTGCGACAGGCCGCTCTTGATCTGGCGAAGAACCCGTCGATTCGCGCAGTCGTCTTGTCCGGGGCCGGAGACTCGTTCTGTTCCGGCATTGATCTGTCCAACTTCGGAGCGATGGCCAGTGGGGAGCTGAGTGAGGACAGTGAATCGGTGAAAGCGGCGGTCGCGGACAAAAGCGCGGACGGTGCGAACCAAGCGCAGCAACTCGGCTGGCTCTGGCAGGAGCTTCCGGTTCCCGTCATCGCGGCCGTGACCGGGGTCGCCTATGGCGGCGGGCTGCATATCGCCCTGGGCGCAGACCTTCGGATCGTTGCGCCGGATGCGCGTCTGGCCTTCGTCGAAGTGACTTGGGGTCTTGTCCCGGATATGTCAGGGACCCAGGCAATGCGTCGGCTGATTCCGCTCGATCTCGCGAAGAAGATCGTTTTCACCGGTGAAACGATCAGCGGAGAGCAGGCGGTTGCCTATCATCTCGCCACGGAAACGAGCGATCATCCACTCGAGGCGGCCTTCGCACTCGCGAGTCAAATTGCAGAGCGGAATCCGGATGCTGTTCGTGCTGCGAAGAGATTGTTGAATCAATCTGGGTTGGTTCCGCTGGCGGATGGGCTCGCGAATGAAATGGCGGCCTCCGGAGGATTGATGGGAACTCGGAACCAGATCGAGGCCGTGATGTCGAAACTCGAAAAGCGCGCGGCGAATTTTGAAGACTCGGCAATCTAGAATAGAGAGGGAATGATCATGCTTTTCAAGAAGACCGGATTCTACTCACAAGCTGTTTTGCAGGTCGCCCTGGTGCTATTCGCGGCGCTTCCGTCCGAATCCGCAGAGATGCCACCGATCAATCCGTTTCTCGCCGATTCGGTCTATCCCCTCGGACATGGCGCCTCCGCCCAGCAGGGTGCATTGCCGGTTGCCGGCCCGACGGATCCGGGGCCCCGATTTGCCCCATCAGACGTTCATTATGCCGCGACCGGCCCTGCACAATTCGGTGCCTATACATCCGGTCCCTATCCCGACGGGCGCCGGGTCTATTGGAGCAATGGTCTCGATCGGATCGTGAAGGTTGATTTTGAGACCTTCGAAAATCTCGCGACGCATTGGGTACCCGGGGCCAAGCGTTGGACCGAAGCGGAGGCGGAGGAGTCGATCGCGGAATTCGATGACTCGAACCAGGGTTTCTTCTCACTTTTGCATGCGTTTCGAGATGCGAGCAAGCTACGCGATCTGTCGAGCGTCTATACGGTGCTCGACTCGGACAACACCTATTTCATCGGGGACAAATCCGGAAGGATCACAGCCTACGGTGATTCGGATCCCAACGATCCGGCTTCGGAGATAGTGGAGAAGGGCCGCTTCCAGATGCCCGAGTTCGTGACGGGGCTGAGCGTTGGAATGAACATGACCTTCGATGGCTGGCTGATCGTGCCGACTGAACATGGCTATGTGGTCGCGATTTCAAAGGACCTGAAACAACATCGTGTCATACGAATGCGACATAGCGAGGGCGCCGAGGACAAAGCCACGCGGCCAACCGGATATGGATGGGTTCGAAATGGGACCGCGATCGACAGTGACGGCGGTATCTATGTTGCTTCACAAGAGCATATGCACAAGTTGATCTGGACCGGGGATCAGTTGTCGATTGATTCTGCCGACGGAGCATGGACCGCACGCTATTTGAATGGCTGGGGAAATGGGACCGGGGCGACGCCGAGCTTGATGGGCTTCGCGGACGAAGATCGTTTCGTGGTCATCACGGATGGCGAAGACCTCATGAATGTCGTGCTCTTCTGGCGCGACGCGATTCCCGCCGACTGGAAGGGACTGCCGGGTTCACCGGACCGCCGCATCGCGGGAATGCTGCCCGCAGATATGGGCGATGAAGATCTCAAGGAGATTCAATCCGAGCAATCGGTCGTTGTCGCCGGGTACGGTGCGCTGGTTGTGAATAACGTGCCGCGAAACGTTCCCTGGTACCTGCCTTCTCGCGCTCGATCACTCTTGATCAGCTATCTTGGAAGTTCTCCTCGCTATCAACCCTATGGAGTGCAGAAATTCGAGTGGGATGCTTCGAAGCGTGAATTCCGCGTGGCTTGGGTCAATCGCGAAGTGAGTTCACCGAGCTGTGTGCCGATCGCGAGTTATCCGAGTGGTCGGGTCTACCTCATTGGCGCTCGCGAGAATCGCTGGACCCTCGAAGCGATCGATTGGAGCGACGGACAATCTGCATTTCACGCGGAAATTGGCGGGCAGCGATACAATCCGCTCTTCTCGGGTACGATCATCGACGAGCGAGGTCGCATCCACTACGGATCGCCATGGGGACGCGTTCGCCTGGCGCCGGGAGACTAACACTCTTAGTGCCCCGAGCTGGAGAAGAAGATGGGAACGAATTGGACAGATGGTCGTGAGCTCGTTGATCCGCACGCGTATGCGGAAAACGGAGCGCCACATGATTTGTGGACGCGACTTCGCCGCGAGTCGCCTGTACATCGATGTGAGCCCGAGGGTTACGAACCGTTCTGGGCCATTACGCGACATGCGGATATATGTGAAATCTCGAAACAGCCTGAGAATTATCTGAGCCAACCCGGCATCGTCGTGCTCGCCGATGAACAAATCAAGGTTCGCGAAACCGATGGTGGCCTTTCCGCGATGCGGACGATTATTGAGATGGATCCTCCCGAGCATCGGAAATTTAGAAAGGTGGCCAGTCCGAGTTTTACGCCGAGGGCGGTCAGGAAAATGGAGTCGGCGGTCGCGGAAAGCGCGCGAACTATCGTGGATCGATTGGCGGGCACGTCCGGGGAGGGCGAATGTGACTTCGCGACGGACGTCGCGGCCATGCATCCACTGCGCATTCTCTCGACGATTCTGGGTGTTCCGCGGGAGATGGAGCCCGATATTCTGCGCCTGACGAATCAGCTCTTCGGAGCCGATGATCCCGATCTTCAGCGAGGCGGAGAAGATCCAGAGAAGGTTGCGATGGAGCTGGGGCTTGAATTGTTTCAGCTCTTCTCGGGCATCATCGAAGATCGGCGTGCCCATCCCCGAGACGATCTCGCGACGATTCTGGCGACGGCGGAAGTCGATGGCGAAAGCATGGGGCCGATGGAGACCGTTGGATATTTCCTGATCACATTTACCGCGGGCCACGACACGACGAAAAATGCGCTCGTGGGTGGGATGCAGGCCTTCTTGGACTTCCCCGAGCAGATGAAGAAATTGCGGAACGAGCCGGAGCTTGTTCGGTCGGCGGTCGAGGAGATCGTTCGCTGGGCCACTCCTGTCAATTATATGAAGCGCACGGCCGCACGGGATCTGGAAATCGGCGGACAGAAGATTCGTGAAGGCGACTTTCTGGGGCTCTTCTACGCCTCGGCGAACCGGGACGAATCGGTATTCGAAAACCCGTTCGAGTTCAGGATCGATCGGAAGCCGAATCCGCATCTTGGTTTCGGGATCGGCGAACATTTCTGCATCGGCGCACATTTTGCTCGGCAGTCGCAACATGCGCTCTGGCGTGAATTTGCCAGCCGCCTTGAGTCCGTGGAGTATGCGGGGACGCCTCAGCATATTCATTCCAGCTTCGTGGTGGGGCTGAAGAGTCTGCCTTTGCGCTATCGGCTTCGGCCGAGCGCATGATAATTGAGAACAAATGCCTGTGAATTCGCGTCTGAGGAGCCTTGTATGACCGAGACGATCCGTCGCTTGGCGACACCCGATGCCCCCCGTCGAGATCTGACAGCGGAGGAGATCCGCAGTTATCGAGAGGGCGGGGTGGTCGTTGCGAAGGGTCTGTTCCCCGAGTCGTGGCTTTCACGAATGGAGCGAGCGATGGATCGACTCGTCGCTCACCCGACGTTTTTGGTCCGGCCGTCTCGAAGAAAGAGTCTGGGTTTTCGGGTGATCTCTTTCTCTGGAAAACGGATGATGATTTTCGGGATTGGGTTTTTGAGTCACCGGCGGCACGGATCGCGCAGCAGGTGTTAGGTGGCACGAAAATCCGCCATTTCTATGATCAGACCTTCGTTAAGCTTCCGGGTTGTCACCTTGCCACGCCCTGGCATCACGACATCACCTTTTGGCCCATCGACGTTGAGTCGAGATCACTTTGCTCGATCTGGATCACCTTTGATCCCGTCGATCGAAAATCGAGTGGTCTCGAATTTGTTCGCGGGTCGCAACGTTGGCCGAGGCGAAGTAGTGGCTGCGATGAGGTCGAGGCGACTGGGCTCTTCTTTTGGTGTTGTTAGTCTGGTCATTCTATCGGAATTACCCAAGGTCGGTCGATCTCAGGGCTCCTGAGGAGTTCTTCAATAACCGTAAAGGCATCCTTCTCGCTTGTCGCGAATAGATTGCAGGCGTAGCTAAGAATGAGCTCGCCACTCTCTGTGAATTGCGCATGAGCCTTTCCGTCATAACAGAATAGATTCTCGGGGATTCTTCTGGCTCTCGGCGCCAATGCGTTTCGAGTTCCCAGTCTCCGCTTCGTGTGCAGCTTGATTTGAATCCCGACGCGCTGCCCCAGGGCGCCGAACCCCTGGTTCAGCCGCGTTCCGATCCGAGCTCGTACGAGACGATTCTGCTCTATTTCAGTTTCGTTACGTCAACGACGTTGGGTTATGGCGCCTGTCGGAGAGATGGCTCCGATGTTTGCGGTGGCGGAGGCCCATGATCGGCCAGCTCTACCTAGCTGTATTCGTGGCGCGATTGGTTGCCCTCTATGTTGTGAGTCGCCAGCGTCGTGAGTAACCAGCGCGCGCCCGCTCTTGGCACGCTATATTGGCGGAATCGACCACAGCGCCAGAACGTTGAATGGTCGGGGCTTAGTTGATGGCAGACCGCTTTCTCGAAATAGATTCAGATGGGGTCTACGTCGGGGTTTCGCTTCGGGACTTCGGCGTTCGGGTGTCTGCGCCAAAACAAGACGAAAGGTCGGAGATGCCACGAGACCAACTCCGTGAATCGATTGCCCACTTGCAAGAGGAACTCTCGGCCGGTGTACCCCTCTCGCCGGAGGATCGGACGCAGCTCGAATCCGTCTTGGGCGAGGTCTCGGGAATCCTCGAGTCGGATGAAGCGCATGAGTCCGATTCCATCGGCAGCTTTGATGAATTGCCGTCGCTTGTCACACGTTTCGAAACGACTCATCCGAAGCTTGCGGCCGTTCTCGGGCGAATCGCAGATTCGCTCAGCCAGCTCGGAATCTAGCGACCCTGGATCGAGTCGCGGCGGCGAGCGAGTCGATCCAGCTACCTCGGCGGCGCTGTCGGACTGGACGGCACGCGGGTGTGATCAGCCTGCGATCGCATGGATGCAAGAGATCTTTCGCAAGCAGAGTTAGGCGCTTCGGTCTAGACATCTGCCCGAGCGAATGATGCTTCTACTCCAACTGTTTATCGGTTTCGGGCACCTGTCCGAGGGGCTCCGGCGTGGTCGGCCCCGGCATGAATTTCGCGAGGACGGGGAAGGCCACGATGAACCAGATCAGAAACGGGAATGTGTCGGAGACGAGGGCGGCGAGGATCGGGATCGAGGGGCCCGGTGTCATGAGGGCGGTGAGATTGATGGCGAAATGACTGACGGAAATGACAACGACTCCCACAATCAGTCCCAATGATCGACGCCGGAGAGCTAGGCCTGGTGTCACCAGGAGCAGAGCGACAAAGGGAACGAAGTTGATATAGCGCTGACGGAGGCCGGCGATCGGCGCGTGTCCGAGTCCCAGCGCCCCGTGCAGTTTCAGTGCGACGTTGGTGAATAGTTCTCCGTAGTGGATGCGGAGTGACTCATGCCAGATCCACGTGAGTCCAATCGAGATAACGATGAAGGAAGCGACGATCAAGATCGCCTTTGCCACGTTCACGCGGGGATTCATCGATGCACGAAGAGCTTGATCCATCCGTAGAGCACGGAGACGATCATGACGATGAGCGTGGCTTGCCAAAAGTAGATGTGGAAGAAATCGAAATACTCCTTCCAATGTCGACCGACGACGAGCAGTGTTGCGATCCGCAGAACGTTGAAGGAGAAGATGGCGAAGCAGCCAAGCGGAATGCCCCAGGCCTTGGCGCGAATTGGCGCCGGGAAGGCCAGGACACACGCCGAGTAGATCACCATCTCGAGTAGGCCGACGCATTCGATGATGATCGAGACCGCAAATCCGTCGAGGGTCACGAGCGCATGGCGCTGGGTCGTGAGCGGGGTGAACAGACTGATGAACTGATGGACGACGATGGCGGTCCATCGATCAATGGTCTCGATTGGACCGGGGTAGGCGGTAAGTGCAGCCGAGAAGAGCGATCCTCCGATCAGTAGATAGACAAGCATCAGGATCGGATATCGCAGCTGGGGGTTTGCCCAGATCCTGCGAAGTCGATTGGATGGATCGATTGGGTTTTGCGCGGCGGTCATGTCGGCCTGTTAGCCCTCGCCCTTCAAGGCGGATGCGGTTCCGAGAATGACCCGCGAGCCATCATCCTTCTCAACCCAGACGTCACAATGAACGCGGGTCTTCGCGCCTTCTTGTACTTCTTCTCGAATGCGTGCATTCGCAGTGATGCTTTCGTCGACCCAGAGCACGTTCGTGAGCTTGACCGACATCTTTCCGCCGACGAGCCAGCCCATTCCGAAATGGTCCTGCATGACCTGTGAAATGAAGCACGTCGACATCATGCCCTGCACGACGATGTTGGGAAATCCGAGTTTTTTGGCCTCTTCGCGATCCGTATGATAGTTCTTGGCCGGGCCAGAGAACATCCAGCAGCGTCGATCGTCGATGACCTTGTGGGTCGAGGCGAGGTCGGCGCCGGTGGCCGTCGGGAAGGCAGGGCGGGGCGCTTTCTTCTTGGCGGTCGAGGTGTCTACGACGAACCCGTCGCTAGTCGAATCGGAGTCCTTTGGTGGCAAGAAGGATTGATAAGTTCGGCCGCGAACGAGGAGCCGGCCGCCGTCTGCTTCTTCCGCACTGATCAGGTCGGTTTCGTTGACGACCCAATCACGGCCGCGTTTCTGGTAGCGATCGATGATGGTTGATCGCGTTCGAATCTTGGAGCCGACGGGAATGGCACCGAAGAGTTCCCAGTCCTGTTGACCGTGAAGATTTCCAAAGATGTTCTTCAAGTACCACTGTCCGACGGACTCGTAGCATTCCGAGTGATGTAACAGGGGGGGCGCATAGCGGTCGTGGAGAGGATGGTGATCGTCGAGGGCATCCTGGTAGAACTGGACGGCGGTTTTGTCGATTGTGTATTCGTTCGACCCGCAGTGTCGGCCGACGAAGGCGGGTTCACCCATTAGATTCACGTTGCCCTACTCCCTGTCCCACTATTTCTGCCTGCTTCTGCTTGCGGCCGTGGCTTCGCAATCGTAGCGTGGACTTCCCATGCATGAAATTCGCCGAATCCAGCGTTTGCGGTCAATTCTCTTCGCACCGGCTGTGCGCCCGGACTTCATCGCGAAGTTGCCCGAGCGTGGAGCGGATGCGGTCGTCATCGATTGCGAAGACGCGACGCCTTCGGGGGCCAAGAGCGAAGCGCGTTCCGTCGTTCAGTCGAGCGTCCCCGGGATTCTGGGGCCGCAGATGCAGGTGTTCGTCCGTGTGAATTCCGTTGCCTCGCCGTATTTCGAGGCGGACATCGCCGAAGGGCTCGTTGAGGGATTGGCCGGCATCGTCGTTCCAAAGCTCGAGTCCGTGGCTCAAATCGAGACAGTGGCGGAAGCGCTGTGCCAGGTGGGGTTCCCCGAACTCGGGGTGTTGGCGGGAATCGAGACAGCGCTGGGCGTTGCGGATGCGCGTCCATTGCTCGCCCATCCGAGGATCATTGCTGGCTATTTCGGCGCCGAAGATTTCATCGCCGATATGGGTGGCGTGCGGACGCGCGACGGCGAAGAAGTGGCTTTCGCAAGATCATCGGTTGCTCTGGCTGCGAGACTTTCGGGTGTTCCGATCGTTGATCAGATCGTTGCCGATTTTCGCGATGATGATCGCTTTCGAGAGGAAGCCGCGGCGGCGCGGGCGATGGGTTATCAGGGAAAGCTCTGTATACATCCGCGACAAGTGGAGATCGCGAACGATGCATTCATTCCTTCGCCCGAAGAAGTCGAACACGCCATCCGTCTTCTGGCCGCCTATGATGAAGCCTCGGCGTCGGGGATCGCCGCCATCGACTTTGAAGGACAGATGGTCGATGAGCCTCTGGCCGCGCAGGCTCGTCGTGTTCTGGGTTTGGCTCAGTCGATTTCCGAGCCGACGTCTCCCTGAGCGGGGCTGAAAGGATCGAAGCGGATCGTTCCGCCAGACACGCAAGAGAGGATGTTATTTGACTCCTGAAGCCGATACGGCGAAATCCAAGGCCGCCATTCCGCGGCCGCATACGGGCAAGTGGTTCGAAGAACTCGTGCCGGGATTGATCATTCAGCACGCGATCCGACGGACGCTGACCGAATCGGACAACGTCGCCTTCTCCACGATGACTATGAATCCGGCCTGGCTTCATCTTGACTTCGATTATGCCAAGAACGAAACGGAATTTGGCCAGCCCCTGGTCAATTCAATGTTGACGCTCGGCGTCGTGATCGGGATCAGCGTTCACGAAACCACGCTGGGAACGACGGTGGCAAATCTTGGTTTCCGCGAGATCACTTTTCCGGCTCCGCTCTTTCACGGCGATACGATTCGAGTGGAGACCGAAGTCCTGGAACGACGAAATTCAAAGTCTCGCCCGACCCAGGGCATCGTCACTTTCGAGCATCGCGCCTACAACCAGGAGAACGAGTGTGTCTGCCGTGCGATACGGGATGCCTTGATGCATCTCGATCCGTCGGGCGCATCGGATTCCGCCCCTTCGTCATGAGCGAAGTTCTCTGGATGCCAAGCGACGAACGCGTCGAGAAATCACAAATCACGGCATTTACGACGGCCGCTGCCTCGCGCACGGGGCGTGATCTTTCAAGCTACGAGTCTCTTCACGAATGGTCTGTCGAAGACTCCGTCGGCTTTTGGGAGTTGGCCTGGGATTTTTGTGAAGTTGTCGGAGATCGCGGCGAGCGTGGGTGGGTGGCCGGCACCGAATTTTCGCAGACTCGATTCTTTCCGGATGCGCGGCTCAACTACGCCGAGAATCTATTGCAGTGTCGCGAGAGTCGGCCGGCGATCATCTTCCATGGCGAACTCGGCGAGCGTCGCGAACTCTCCTTTGGCGCGCTGCATGATCGCGTCGCGCAGTTGGCGGATTGGCTGCGTCACACAGGCATCGGTGTCGGAGATCGTGTGGCTGGATGTCTGCCAAATCTTCCAGACGCGGTCGTTGCGATGTTGGCGACGACGTCGATCGGTGCGATCTGGTCGTCTTGTTCGCCGGACTTCGGAGTCGGCGGGATCGTGGATCGGTTTTCCCAGATCGAACCGAAAGTTCTATTCTGCGTCGACTACTACAACTACAATGGCAAACGCGCAGAGAGTCTAGGTCGCGTTCCTGAGATTCTCTGCGCACTGACCAGCGTTGAGGCTTGCGTCGTGGTCCCCTATGCGGGTGGCAGTTCCTCGGGTGGTGATGTCGATCGGCTCTCAGATGTGGATGCGATCGATCTCGTTGGGCTCTCGGAAGGGGCGGGGCGAACGGTCGAGATTTCGTCACTGGATGAGATCGTTGGTTCGGAGGACGTTCCGCCGATTCGTTTCGAACGTCTGCCGATGGATCATCCGCTCTTCATCCTCTATTCATCCGGGACGACGGGTAAGCCGAAATGCATCGTGCATGGCGCGGGCGGCACCCTGCTTCAGCATCTCAAAGAGCATCGCCTGCATGTCGATCTGCGACCTGAGGACCGATTCTTCTATTTTACGACTTGTGGATGGATGATGTGGAACTGGCTCGCGTCGGGACTCGCGACTGGGGCGACGCTGGTCTTATATGACGGTTCTCCGTTCTTTCCCGATGCTCGACGACTTTGGAAGCTTGCCGCAGACGAAGCCGTGCATGTTTTCGGAGTTTCGGCGAAGTTCATCGACAGCTCCCTCAAGGCAGGCGTTTCGCCCGGACAAGATTTCGACCTAACAGGTCTGCGATCGATTCTTTCGACGGGGTCGCCGCTCGGCGAGGACGGATTCGACTTCATCTACCGAGAAGTCGCCAGCGATGTGCATCTGGCTTCCATTTCCGGGGGCACGGATATCGTTTCTTGCTTCGTCCTGGGGAGCCCGACTCTGCCGGTGCGCCGCGGAGAGATTCAATGCCCGGGACTCGGCATGCAGGTCGAGGTTTTCAGCGATGACGGTCGCCGGATAGTCGGCACGCCCGGCGAACTCGTTTGCACTCGCCCCTTTCCTTCGATGCCCGTCCGATTCTGGAATGATCCGGATGGATCGCGCTACCGCGCCGCCTATTTCGAGCGCTTTCCGGATGTCTGGTGTCATGGGGATTGGTGTCTTGAAACCGAGGCGGGCGGCTACGTGATTCAAGGTCGATCGGACGCGGTCTTGAACCCGGGCGGCGTTCGGATCGGCACCGCCGAGATTTATTCCCAGGTCGAGTCCTTCACGGAAATCCTTGAGGCGATCGCGATCGGGCAGCCGTGGGAGGGTGATGTGCGTGTCGTGCTCTTCGTGAAGATGGCCGGAGGGGCCATCTTTGATGATGCTCTTGAGGCACGGCTGCGAAGCCGGATTCGGAAAAATGCTTCTCCCCGACACGTTCCGGCTCGAATCCTCGAAGTCGAGGATATTCCGCGAACACGTAGCGGAAAGATCACCGAGTTGGCGGTTCGAGATGTCGTCGTTGGACGCGAGGTCAAGAACGTCGAGGCTCTCGCCAATTCCGAGGCCCTCGAATATTTTCGCGATCGCGAAGAACTGCGTTCATGACGCCGACTAGCCGCTGACGTGTGGCAGAACCTTTTCTGTGAATAATTCGAAGGTCCGATCGCTGAGCGGAGACAGAAGCAGATAGTCCAGCGGGATCTCCTCTTCGAGCCGCTTGAGCGTTTCGACGACGCGTTCAGGGCTGCCGTGGATAATCACGTCATCCATGTAGTGTTCCTGGGGTTCGAGCATGCGGCCGTCGGATCGGAAGGCCGCGATGGCCTGCTTCGGGATATAGCGCGACGTGAAATACGCACCGCGCGATGCAACGACTGCGGCTTCTTCGTCGGTATCGGCGATTGCCATCAAGCGTGCGGTCGGAAGATCTCGTCCTTTGATGCTATGTCCGGCCTTCTCAAGTCCACTCTGAAAGAGACTTCGCTTCCGGGCGATCTCAGCATGTGCCGAATGGGGGTCCATCAAGATGGAGAGGCCACGGCCGGCCGCCCACTCGACAGCTCCTTCTGAGCTTGCGGCGACCCACGCCGGCGGATGCGGCTGTTGGCTCGGCTTCGGCAGGACTTCGACTTCTTCGTAGTTGTGAAATTTCCCCTTGAACGTGAGACGTTCGCTCGACCAAGCTTGGAGGACGATCTCTACCGCTTCCCGAAAACGTTCTGTGCTCTCTTCGGGTTGAACGCCAAAGACCGACATTTCGACGGGATCGAAACCGCGGCCGGCTCCCCAATTCACGCGTCCTCCCGAAAACATATCGAGTAGAGCAATCTCTTCAGCGATGCGAAGCGGGTGATAGAACGCGGCGAGCGTGACGGCCGTTCCGATGCGAAGATTTTTTGTGATTCCAGCCACATGCATGCCCATCATATGGACCGAGGGACAGACGCTGTAGCTGCTGAAATGATGTTCGGCGAGCCACACCGCGTCATAGCCGGTCTGGTCCATGATCTTGATGCGTTCGAGTGCACGGCGATAGACGTCTTCGAGGGGAATGCTTCGATCTCGCCAGCCGAAGAATTGAAGTACGCCTACTTTCATGTGATGGATCTCCGTGGACATTGATCTTGATGGTGGGGAGTTGATCAGCCCCAGGGTTCCGCTTTATAGAGCATGCGGCCATCGGTTTCGACGAGCCATGAGACGATGGGATTCAGATGATAAGGAATCGAGCCGACACCCCGCGCATCGATGAGCGCGCGGCGGGTTGGCTGGACATAGCCGGTTTCATCGGTCGCGCGACTGGAAAGCTCGGCCGTCCCTCCACCCCAACGCCAGGGCAGAGAAAATCGGGTGTGGGCTTTCGGTAGAACGGGTCCTAGGAGGCGCGCGTTCTCCCATCGGCGCCCGCCATCGACGCTGACTTCGACTTTGGCGATTCGGCCGCGGCCACTCCATGCGATCCCGCGAATATCATGCCAGCCCCGTTCGATATGTTCGGGGTAGGTCGGAGTCGTGATGACCGATCGCGCGTCCATCGTAAAGCTGAAGGATCGGATATGACCGCCCTTGATGGGCTCGGAGTATTTCGAGGTTTCTTCTCGCGTCATGAAGGGGCGATCTGAAACTTCGATTCGACGAAGCCATTTGACGTTGGTATTGCCTTCCCAGCCCGGGAGAAAGAGACGAAGCGGGTATCCTTGGCCAGGACGGAGCGCTTCGCCATTCTGCGCGTAGGCGATGATCGCGTCGTCCATCGCTTTTTCGATCGGGATCGAGCGTGAGAGCACCGCGGCATCGGAACCTTCTGCGAGCAGCCATTTTGCATTCGGTCGAAGGCCGACTTCGCGTAATAATGTCGATAGGGCGACCCCCGTCCACTCGCTTTGGCTTGTCAGACCACAGAGGAATTGTGGCGTGGTCTCAGGGCCGGCGTCGATTCGAAGATTCCCCGAACACTCCAGGAAAGCGATGCGAGAGACGGCTGGAAAACGCAGCAAGTCGGACATGCTGAGCTTGATGGGACGTTCGACGAGGCCATGGATCATGAACTCGTGCTTCGAAGGATCAATATTCGGAATGCCCGCATGATGCCGTTCGAAATGAAGGTCGGCTGGGGTCAGCGTTCCATGCAGTTGATGAAGAGGCGTTCCCGAGATCACACCATAAGCAGCGATGCGTTCCGTGGTTTCGAAAGGGGACCGTTCACCGCGCGCTGAGGGTCCGGTTCCCGGAGTCCTGGTGGGATCTGCCGGAGGCTCTTGCTTGTGGGCCGACGATGGCTCCGCCGCGTGTGCGGTCCCAGCCAATGCCGCACTCGCCGTTCCCGCGAGCACGGCCAGCATCTCGCGTCGGGTCCAGTCCGCGCCGCCACTCGGATCGGTCTTGTTGGTCGAATCGTTTTCGTCCGTCATCGAATCTCCGGTCCTCCGCGTCGATCGTCGCGAATGAATCGATCCCGCGAGGGCATGACAATCGTGGGGAGCGTCTCGCGATCGATCCTTGCCTCTTCGCCAACGAAGTCGTTCAGAAAGAGGAGATACGCCGTGAGCGCGTAGACTTCGTTGTCCTCAAGAGAGCCTGGCCGGTCCATCGGCATCGCGCGCCGCGTATAGTCGAAAATGGTCGTTGAGAAGGGCCAGTAATTTCCGATCGTGTGTTTGGCGAGGGGATCTTGGTCGAAGGGGAACGCGTCTTCTGGAAGTCGACCGGCCAGTCGGTCGAAGGGGCCGCCTCGACCTTCGAGACCATGGCAGTTCTTGCATTGTGCGAGATAGAGTTCGCGACCTTCGGCCACGGTCCCGGATCCAGTTGGAAGACCTTCACCATCGGGCATGATGTCGATATTCCATGCTGTGATTTCACGCGGCGTAGGAGTCCGGCCGATCGCGAAATGGCCGGCGGGTTGCGCGGTCGGGTCGGCATTGTTATTTGACTCGAGATTTTGATTCGTTGCCGGAGCGCAGCCGAGGACCATTCCAACGACACAGGACAGGACGCTGATCGTGAGGGATTGAAGTCTTTGGGGGGCTATTCCGCGGGTCATTCTATTGTTCCTCGAGTTCCAAGAGATGGAGTCGATGCATAGATGTCGTCTTAGTGGTCGCCCGTGTTAGTGGCTCCGTCCGCCATGTCGCCGAGCCGGAAGATCTGAAAGCTTTGCTTCTCGAGGAAGTCGTAAGAGTCAATGATCTCATATCCCGCCGCCTGGAGCTGGGTTCGAATCTCTCCGGGTGTGGTTGCATGTCCCCTTGGAAAGCTAGCCCCGCGAAACTCGACGACGACCAACCTGCCCCCCTTTCGCAGGGCCGATCCCGCGCCTCGGAAATAGTCGATGGGGTCGGGCAGATGATGATAGACGTTCGATAGAAAAATCATGTCTACGGAGGCATCGGGGAGACCCAAGCCATCTTCTGGGGCATGAACCGTCACGATTTGAGGCAGGTTGCGCTCCTGGGCCTGACCCTCGATATACGCGAGTAGCGATTCGTCGACGTCGAGTGCGTAAACCTTGCCGGACTTTCCTACGGCTTCCGCGAAGCGATACGTGAAATAGCCTCCGCCAGAACCGAGATCGGCAATCTCGTCGCCCGGCGACAGAGCCAGGGTTGTGACGACACGTTCAGGTGCCTGCCATTCGTCGCGACCAAAGCCTTCATAGAGGAAACGCTTGAAGCTTCCGCAGCCGATGGGTCCAAGAAGGCCGAGTAGGATGACCAGTGAAAGGGCAAGGGGCGGAGCGGATCGTTTCATGGCTGTCTCCAATTAGTTCGCGACTCTTGCGATGCATTCGTTTTCGACAGCGGCGCCGAGTGGGAACTTGGCTCCACCGACGGTAATGCGCGTGGGTGGTTCAGCGCCAAAGAACTCCGCGTAGGCGTTGTTCATCTCTTTGAAAGTACTCATGTCGGCGAGCGCCGCCCTGGGCACAGGCGGCTGCGGCACTGCGGATGAGAATCGGACTCGGGATAAAGGCTAGCCGGAATGGCTCGTTCATTGCTACTCCCGGAGATCGGTGGCTGCCGGCAAGATCAGAGTTGATATGATCACGTGCTTCTCAGTAACCTCTAAAACGAATGGCTTGGAGGCCGTTATGCGCCTGTTGTTGAAGATTCTGGGCGGAGCACTACTTCTTGGTGTTTTGCTGTTGCTGGTTTTTCTCATTCCCGCTCATCTTCAGATTCGGAGTGTCGAGCCGGGCGTGCCGACTCGGCCAGAATTGCGGGAGCTGCTGGGCGCTTCGGATGGGCCGGTCCGACTGCGCTACGTCAATACATCGAGTCAGCGGCTTCCGACTGGCGAGCTCGGACATACGGTCTTTGTCGTCGAATGGGCCAATGGCGATCTCTTCATGATTGATGCGGGCATGGACGTGCCGACCGCCATCAAATTCGGTCGATTGGTGGAGACTACGCTCGGTGCCGGAGAAGCGACCTCGCACGGAACGATCAGTGATCTTCTGGGTGAAGCTGTTGCGCGGGTGGAAGGTGTCGCCTTCACGCATCTTCATATCGATCATACCCAGGGCATCGTTCCCTTCTGCGCGGCTCGTGGCAAAGGGGCAACGCTATTCCAGACGACCTGGCAGACCGACTTGCAGAACTTCAACACCACCGAAGCGGAGGAGATCATTGAGTCGTCGTGTCTGTCACGAAATGGGATTGGTTCCGAGGGCCTCATATCTGTGGATGGTTTTCCGGGGCTCGGCGTCGCCGCGCTAGGCGGACATTCGCCCGGGTCGACGCTCTTCGCGATTGCCGTCGGGGGGCATCTCTGGATTCTCTCGGGTGATATCGCCAATTCGAAGGCCGATTTGGTCAGCGATACCGGCAAGGGTTTCTTGTATAGCTATGTGATGGTTCCCGAGAACACGGGTCGGACCGAGATGTTGCGTGGATGGCTGACTGGACTCGACGCTGAATCTGATATGACCGTTCTCGTGGCTCATGATCTAACCGATATTCGCGAGAGCGGGCTCGCGGAATACCAGCGTTAGTTCTCGAGTTTGCCCCGGATCAGGGGCAATGATCAGAAGGAGAGCCGATGCTCTTCAAGACCCGGAGGTACTCGAAGGCCTCAGGGCTGGCGGCTTCGTGGTTCGGACGGAGTCTCTCTCAGCTGGTTTCTCGTGAAAGAGAGTCAGGCGAGGTTCATGCCTAGGCAGAGCCCGCTTTGGAATCGCAATGCGTCGAGTGATCACGCGCCGACCGATGGTCTCTGGTTGGTCGAGCCGCT
>LWDU01040117.1_pt1 | contig 267726 bp, 261 predicted proteins | sample 727161 | NCBI WGS metagenome assembly LWDU01 (sample SAMN04566230, study PRJNA314399) | hydrothermal vent metagenome | isolation source: deep sea hydrothermal plume seawater | place: Mexico: Gulf of California, Guaymas Basin | collected 2004-07-11 | reverse complement strand
CCGGAATCTTTCCCTTCTCGTGATAAGGTTCATTATCACACTTTTACAGCTTTAAAATTCTGACCTTAAGACTTTTCGATGTTCTGGATTCAGACGGGCATGAACCCAGACTCAGGCTAGGATCGGCGGCGGAAAATCCGGCCCAGTCTAGCATAAGCAATTTGGAGCGCCCTCCATTGAACAATCAATCAGGGAATCAACTCGTTTTAGGTGTGGACTACAGCGGGGCCAAGTCAGATAAGAATACCTGGGTGACCCAGGGAACATTGAACGAAGGCGTTCTCACCCTGATTTCCTGCGAACGCACGCCACGAGCGGAACTGGCCACCCTGCTGGCATCTCTGCCGAGTACTGTGGTAGCCGCTTTAGACTTTCCATTCTCAGTTCCCATGTCGTTTGCCAGCCAGTGGCTGCCCAAAGCCAGCACCATGCCAGAACTCTGGGACGCTGCCGCGGCCATCGAGCTTTCAGATTTCATGACTCTGCGGGACGAATTTGTCGCCCAAAACGGTGAGCCCTACCGCCGGGGTGATTTTTATTTTCCGGAGTGCTATTCCTGTCTCCATAAGGCCAACCCCAACATGGTGCCGATGACTTTTCGGGGCATGCAGATGCTGCATGACCTGTGGCAACAGGGTTGCCAGGTGCCACCGCTCCCAGATAATCACAAAAACGGCCCCGTTCTACTGGAGTCCATGCCCGGCGCAGCCTTAAGGGCCTTTGGCCTGCCTTTCAAGGGCTACAAAAAAGGCCACTCCGCAGCAAAACTCAGAAGTGAAATTCTCGGCGGACTGGCCATTAAATCCGGGATTGAGATATCCAACCTGGCCGATTTCGGAGACGCGTGCATGGAAAATGACGACTCTCTAGACTCCGTGGTTGCGGCAGTCTCTGCCTGTCTTTGGGCCAACGACTCGACACAGTTTCGGGTACCCAAATCTGGGCCGGGAGGAGCCACAAAGCGCGGCGGGACTCCGAGTCCGAACGAAAACGAACTGGAAACCGCGCGGCTGGAAGGTTGGCTCTACGCCCCGGTTTTTCTGACAACTTCTGCTTAAATCTAGTAACTCCCTTACCGACCAACCCACATAAGATATTGCCCAATCGCACTTCAGGTATTAAAGTGTGTCGGCCTAGCGTCGCTAATACTAGTTTATATCTGACGAGAAAGAGGCAATCCCTCCCATTTGGAGACTGCAAATTGGCCATATTTCGGTTGTATACCAATGGCGACGGAAAAAGTCAGATCGATGAGCTGGACCTGCCGTCCCACCCAGGACTGACTGAGGCAATTGATACGCAAGACATCTCCTTCCGAGAATGGGCACCCGGTCATTTCATTGACTGGCACCCAGCCCCCAGACGGCAATACATCATCTCCCTTTCGGGAACAATCGATGTTGGCTTGGAAGACGGCACCACTCACCGGTTTATGCCTGGTGACGCCCGTCTGGTAGAGGACACCAGCGGCAAGGGCCACACCACTCTGGTGTCGGGTGATGAGCCCGGTATCACCGCAGTTATACCCCTCGCTTAATTTTCATCAATCCCATCTACTTTAAAAACACGGAGAGAACACATGGGAATCTACAGAATGTACACCGGCAACGACGGACAGACCCACATTGAAGAGACCAGTCTGGCCTCGCATCCCGAGTTGGCCGAGGCCGTCAAGACCACCACAATCAAATTCAGCGAAAACGAAGCTGGCCGCTTCATCGATTGGCATCCGGCGCCCCGCCGCCAGTATGTGATCTGCATCTCCGGGCAGATTGAGATTGGCCTGGGTGACGGATCCAAGCACCTGTTTGGTCCTGGTGACGCCCGTTTGGTCGAGGACACAACCGGGCAGGGGCACACCACCCTGACCGCCGGAAACGAACCCGGCATCACCTGCACTGTCCCCCTAGCAGACTAGCCGGCTGGCACAGTCGGGTTTGTGCCTTTGGCGGGTGATTTTCGATAACCTTGCTTGGTCTCTGGTACTTGCATTCCGGAAACCAAATTCTTAACTTAGGGAGGACCCTTTTATGCAAATAGTACGAGTTTTTTCCGGGGATGACGGCGAATCCCATTTCCAGGATGTCAGTCCCGAGGACTTACAGAGTATCGTCGGAAGGCTGGGCGAAGGAGATATCCAATTCAACGACCGCCAATCGCCATCTTTTTCCGACTACCACACGGCGCCGCGCCGCCAGTACGTCATGCATCTTCTTGGCACTGCGGAGTACGAAACCGCAGACGGCACCAAGCGGCAGATGCATCCGGGCGACGTCTTGGTGGCCGAAGACCTAACCGGCCACGGGCACATCGCACGCGGCTTGGGCGAAGGCCAACGTTTCATCCTAGCCATACCCCTGGCCGAAGCCTAGACAAATACCAAGAGACCTAAACCAAACCCGGCCATTGATAATCAACGCAACTAGGAGGCAATCATGAAAATCATCCGAGTATATTCCGGAGACGATGGCGAGTCCCATTTCGAGGACGTCACCGCTGAAGAGATGTCCACCATAGTCAACCGGTTGGGAAGCGGTGACATCACATTGGGCCTGCGCACTTCCCCGTCATTCAGCGACTACCACAACGCCCCAAGGAGACAATACGTGGTCAATCTGTCTGGTACCGCCGAGTTTGAGTGCGCCGACGGATCAAAAATCCAGATGGAGCCGGGAGACATCCTGGTGGCCGAAGACCTAGAAGGTCACGGGCACATCGCTCGCAGCCTGGGTGACACCCCCAGAGCTTCTCTGGCTGTGCCGCTGGCCGACCCCACCTAAACAGCGATCCAACCGCAAAGCGACTAATACAAAGGGGCCTTCTAGTTTAGAAGGCCCCTTTTAACACGTCTTATAGATGCAACAACCCCTGTTGACGCCGGGCGTTGCTCACAACCCTCAGCCAACGGGTTGGCAGTAACTGACTGGTCATCTCCCGGGTTATCTCGTTTGCAGCCCACAAATTAAAATTCCGGTAGAGTTTTTCCGGAGCGCCCGGTTCTTCGGCAGTTGATTTGGGCGATGGTTCAGGCTCACTTTTTGAAGTGCCTGCCACTGGTCACAGGCGTGCATGAAGGGCAAGACCACGTTCACAGCCAGGTCTTTTGCCCTACCCCGACCCACGTAGGCCAGGCCGGACGCGCCATCGGCCAGCGGGCCGCTCGTTCCTTCCAAAGTTTTGCGAGCAGCCGTTCCGGGATTCTGCAGCCGCGGTCTTCGAAGATCATATGCAACGGGTATGAAACCGCCCCCACCCGATAGGCCATCACTGGCTATAATTCACTATTTATGTAATTTTATAACTTACCGATTCATCTCACAATCCAACTATCTTATGCCTATAGGCTATTGATGGCAGGAAAACTGCACGTCCGCTAGAATTACACTCGACTTTTCTAAAAATCCGACTAGAGGTTTAGATGTCGACCAACCCTGATTCCAATCCCACCAATTCAACTGGCCCACTAACCCTGACCTACTACGGCCACTCCGCGTTTCAATGGCAGACCGAGGCCGGATTCAAGGTGTTGACTGACCCCTACCGTAACCGTTCCGACCGCTACTGGTTCACCAGGCAGTTTCCCGACGTGGAGTGTGACTTGGGTCTGATTACCCACGCCCATTTTGACCATGACGCCGCCGAGCGTTTGCCGGAGGGCGCATCCCTAATCAGGATCCCGGGAGAGTTTGCCAACCGAGATATGCAAATCCGCGGAGTGCAGGACATCCATTCTGGCCGGTCTGGGCTGCAGGGGTTTGTGAATATCATGTTCCGGCTGGAGACCGGTGGCATCAGTTTTTTGCACCTGGGTGACAACCGGGCCGACTGGCCCGGGGACGTCACGCGTGCAATTGGCGAGATTGACGTGCTGCTGGTGACGGTGGATGACTCCAACCACCTGCTGCAACCGGAAGAAGTGGATTCTCTGATCGAGCGATTGTCTCCAAAGATCGTGGTTCCCATGCATTACCAGATCCCAGGCCTCATGGCCGATGACACCGGATTGGAACCCCCGGAAAGCTGGATAGCCACCCAGCCTAGAGTGAAACGGCTGGTTGGCGAGTCCGCGACTTTTTCAGCCCAGGAACTACCCTCTCAGACTGAAGTTTGGGTCTTCCAGCCATCTCCCGCATCTTTCACTAGCCCTGCTTTGGAACGGCCCGATAACCTGTAAATCTATTAGTTAATCAGGCCCAGAACCTGTATTTAAAAAGAGCATAGAAAAAGCCCCGGCTGATGTAGCCGGGGCTTCTCTATTAACGCTAAGACACCGAAACCAATCTAATCGGCGGCGTATTTTTCGCCTAGGGCGGTCTCCCAACGCAGGTAATTCATCATGTCGGCAAAGTTCCGCTCCGGGCCGGATGGTACAACGTCAGTTGGGGGTCTCATCACCCCGGACAGGCCCTGCTCCACGTCCAGCCCGGCCTGTCGCCAGGCAACCATCCCGCCGTCCAGAACTGATACGTCCTGGTAGCCTAGACCCTTGAGCGTAGCCCCGGCTAGAGTGGCATTTTGACCGTTGTTGCAGGTCACCGCGATGGACGCACTCTTGTCCGGTGCAACCTGCGCGATTTCCAGCTCCATGGAACCACGCGGCACCCAGCGGGCGCCCGGCACGTGGCCACCAGAGAAATCGGTGCTGATCTCAACGTTGATGACCACCTCCGGTTTGGCGGCGTTAAACTCCTGGGGCGAAAGCAATTTCATCTGGCTCCGCGCAGCATCGAGACCGCTGGGCCCAGCATCACCGGAACCGGTCTCCAACTCACGTCCGCTGGCAGTCCAGGCAACGGAGCCGCCGTCCACGGCGTAGACCTCTTCAAAGCCGAACTGCCGGTACCAAGAAGCGATGAACGTGGCCCTAGCCTTGCCATCGCACGAGAAGATCACCGGGCAGTTCTTGACCACCAGAACATCATCCGAACGCTGCACAACCTGTCCGCCGGGGAACCAGCGGAAACCGGGGATGTGCCCGGCGGTGTATTCCTGGGTGGTGCGCACATCGACGAAGTAGCAGGTCTTTTCTTCCCGGTCGTCCAGCATCGCTTGCACCGCGTCCACGTCCAGATAGCGAACGCCATCTTCTTCGGCCAACCGGTCAGCGTAATCTTCTGCAGCAGCCAGGCCCTCTGCCGACGGCTCCGGCAATTCTAGGCGGTCACCGCCAGTCTCCAGTTCGTACCCGGCCAGCAACCAACCGGAGGTACCGTTCTTCAAACCAAATATGTTGGTCAGGCCCATGCGTTGCAGCACCCTGGTGCCAATGACGCTGCGGGTGCGTCCGGCGCAGTTAACGATCACTGTGGTGTCCGGGTCTAGGTCTTTGGTGATGTCTGTAACGCGCAAGGCCAACTCACCACCGGGCACGCTGCGGCCACCAGGGATGCAGAAACGCTGGTACTCCTCGGGCGTGCGGGTGTCTAGAATCACCAGTTTGTCGCCGCGTTCAATGCGGGCGTGCAGCTCGGTTGCTTCAATCTCGGGAACGTGGTGTTCAACCTCCATCCTTTCCCCGAAATCCTTGCTGATTACGTTACTACCCCACTCCGTGGGGAGTCCTTCCGTGCTCCACTGGTTAATACCCCGGTCCAAGACTGAAACATTGGTAAAGCCAATCTGTTCCAGGGTGCCGGCGGCCAGGGTAGCCCGGCGGCCATCGTCATCACAGACGATGATGTTTTCGCTCTTGACCGGCGCAGAGAGGTCCATTCTGAATTCCAACTCTTTACGGGGAATCAGGCTGGAGTCGGCGATGTGTGAACTGTTGTATTCGCCGGCCTCACGTACATCGATAAGCGCAAATTTAGTCTTGCCTTGCAGTAGGGCGTTCAGGTCTGAGGCAGATATCGTGTTGACCATATCTATTTTCCTTTTGTTTTCTCTTTTTATGAGCGTACGGGCGGGAACTGCAGTCATCATGACCCGGGCCCATTTTAATTTCCCGCTAGCATAGCTACATCCACCTAAACAGACAAGCAATAAGGCAAATTTGTGGGAGGGTCAGGTCCGACTATGTCGAGCGTCTCGACGAAGTCGGAGGTGGCGGCCGCGCCAGCCATGAGGAACTCAACCTCCCCACAGCCTGTCATCCTGAGGAGTGAAGCGACGAAGGATCTTCCAAGCTGAAATCGAGCAGGCCCTTGGGCAAGCTCAGGGTGACACTTGAGGAGTGCGTCTCCAGACTTAGAATTCGGGTCTCTGCACGTTGGTTTCGGGCACGGAAATCCGAATTCCAAGGGTGGAATTGGCCCAATGACGCCAACCTAAACTGACTCAGCCGCGCGCAGCGCCTCCGAGTCCACTGTGTACTCGTCTGCGTCCCGGCCTTGAATCGCGGCCAGAACCCGTTCCGCCGACAGAGGCAAGGTTTTGATTCTGACGCCAACGGCATCAAAGATTGCATTCGCTATTGCCGCTGGCGGGCCAAACCCCGGTGATTCCGCCACCGCACGCGCACCAAACGGCCCATCAGCACTGGGCACTTCCACCAAAATGTTCTCAATGTCTGGCATATCAACAGACAAAGGCATCAGGTAGGTTGCCAAAGACGGGTTCCTGATCTGCCCAGTCTCTTTGTCAATCAAGATTTCTTCACTGAGCGCACGACCGATGCCCTGCACCGCGCCGCCTTCTAGTTGGCCCTCTACACCCATTGGATTAATGGCCTTGCCAATGTCCTGGGCCTGCACGAACCGTGTCACCCGCACCTGCCCGGTCTCCCGGTCAACAATGACCTCTGCGGCTTGGGCGTTGAACACCGGCGCATAAGGCAGGCTGGACAGGGATGCGATGCCAATGATTGGCCCGCCTCGGGAAGTGAGGCTCATACGGGCCAATTGACCCAGATCCAGTGACTGGGGCGGGTTGTCTTGAACGTAGACCGAACCGCCAGCGCACTCCAAGGCGTCGGCTTGCACTCCAAGCCAGTCAGCCGCCAAGTCCAGCAGCTTGGCCTTGGTGTCTTCAGCAGCGTTCTGCACGGCGCGGCCCTGGCTGTAGACGATACGGCTGCCACCGCTGGGGCCAGTGAATGGGGCCATGTCGGTGTTTCTCTTAGCAACTACTACTTGTTCCAGTCGCAGACCCAGCGATTCAGCCGCAATCTGGGCCAACGATGTATCACTGCCGGATATGTCCACCGAGCCGGTGAGCAAGCTGACGGTGCCGTCTTCGTTAACGCTGATGGAGGCGGTAGACGGGCCGCTGCCGCTGCGCCATTCGCCAACCGCGATACCCACGCCACGGCCCTCTTCCATTTTCTTGGGCAGACCCATCCGTTCTTTGACCGCCAAGATAGTTTCCATGAGGCCGTTTACTGGGATGGTTGAGCCATTAACAGCAGTGTCACCTTCGCTCAACGCGTTCTTGATTCTGAATTCCATGGGGTCTATACCCAGTTTGTGGGCAATTACGTCCGTATGAGACTCGGTGGCAAAGTTCATATCAGCCACGCCCGAGGCCCGGTAAGAGCCCACGTAGAGCTTGTTGGTGTACACACCGTAGCTGCGCAGCTTGAAGTTGGGGATGCTGTAAGCGCCCAGACCGTGGCCAACCCCGGCATTGGGGCCGGCACCCAGATAGGCGCCGACATCGAAAACACTCCTGGCTTCACGGGCCAAAATATTGCCGTCGTTGGTGACTCCGGTCTTGAGATAGATATTCGTCTCGAGCCTTGGGCCGTTCAGGGTGAAGGCCTCTTCCCTGGTGTTAACCAGTTTGACCGGCTTGCCGGTCTTGATGGCCAGCATCGCTGGAAAGCCTTCTAGAGCCAGGCGCAATTTTGCGCCAAACCCGCCACCCATCTCCATTGCTGTCACCTTGATGTTGCCGATGGACATCTCCAACACAGAGGCGAGTTGGGAGCGGACCTGATACGGACCCTGGGTCGAAGCGTAGATGTCCAAGCGGCCATTGGCTTCAACGTCGGCCACACAGGCCATCGGCTCCAAGAACCCCTGGCTGATGGGCTGAGTGTGGTAGGTCTCCTCAATAATCACGTCTGAATCTTTGAAGCCCTGTTCCACGTCGCCTCGGTCAGAGTCCAGCATGGTGCAGTTGTTGCCGCCCAGAGCGAAGCCAAAACCTTCAAAGTCTTCCAGGTCCGTGTGAACGTCCACAGATTTGCCAGAGATGGCTTGCAGAGGGTCGACCACGTGTTTGATATCCTCGTATTTGATCTCGATAAGACCAATGGCTTCGAGGGCGGTGATTTCGTCATCGGCGGCCACTGCGGCCACGGGTTCGCCGATGTAAAAGACCTCTTCGCGGGCCATGATCCGCCGGTCTTTCAAAGCACCGGAGCCGAACCGGACATCTGGATAATCACTACCGGTGATGACACAACGCACCCCGGGCAAAGCCTGTGCCGCTGTGGTGTCGATGCTCACAATCTTGGCGTGGCTGCGGGTGCTGGTCATGATCTTGCACATGAGCATGCCGGGCAGGTAGACGTCGCCGGCGTAGGTGGCCCGGCCGGTTACCTTATCCATCGCATCCACACGGATGGAATTTTTACCGATCGCACTAAGTTCAGCCATTGTTATTCCTCCGACTCTTGGTTGGTGGCTTTAACGGCCACCAATACCGATTCAATGACCTTGGTGTACCCCGTGCAGCGACACAGGTTTCCGCCCAGCGCGTGTTTGATGTTCTCTTCTGACGGTTCTTCGCCGCTCTCAAGAAACCCCACGGTGGAGAGGATGATTCCTGGCGTGCAGTAACCGCACTGGAGTCCGCCGTGCTCAACGAATGCCTTTTGCACCGGATGCAATTCCTGTCCGTTGGCGACACCCTCAATGGTGATGACTTCTGCGTCATGGGCGGCGTGGGCTAGCACCAGGCAGGAGCAGACCGGTTTGCCGTTCAGCAGCACCGTGCACGCCCCGCAATCGCCTTCGTCGCAACCCTTCTTGGTGCCGGTCAGTTGCATTTCGTCCCGCAGGGTGTCCAGCAGAGAGTAATAAGGTTCAACCAAGGCCTGTCTCAGTTCGCCATTAACTGTGATTTGCAGTTGTTTTTTCATAATTATCTTCTCGGTTTAACGCGCCTTAGAACGCGGCCTGTACCGTTAGCCTCCGTTGTTCGTTAAAGGTCAGAGGTCCACTGGTGGCGGCGTTGAATGCCTGCTCCAGTGTCCGGCGAGTCAGCACACCAACTATTTCTTTGCGGTGTTCTGCTGAGCCGCGGATATCGTCGATGGGTCTGACGCCGTCACGGGCCAAGTTGGCGGCAGCGATTAACAAGTCCTGAGTTAAGGCATGGCCTCGCAAAGAATCCTCGGCAGAGTAGGCACGAATGGGAGTCGGAGCCACGGCGCCCAATGCGATGCATGCCTCCGCGCAGGGACCGTTGCGCCCGTCGAGGGAAACCAGCGAGGCCACCCCAACGGTCGCGATGTCCATGGCCCCTCTGGGGCTGTGTTTGATGTAGTGGGAGCCGGTGTTCCTGGCGGGCACTGGAACTCTGACCTCGGTCAGCAGTTCGCCGTGTTGCAGCACTGTTTGACCCGGTCCGGTGAAGAATTTGTCCAGTGCGACCGCCCGTTCGCCATCAGCGCCAACGATCTTGCACTCGGAGCCGAACACCAGCAGAGCAGGGATCATGTCTCCGGATGGAGAGGCGTTACAGATGTTCCCGCCTACCGTGGCCAGGTTGCGCACCTGCACGCCAGCGAATGACGCCGCTGCCACCGCCAGGGCTGGGTAGTACCGACGCACCGCCGCGTGTTGTTCAATGGCCCGAATCGTGGCCAAAGCGCCGATGCGCAAACCATTGCGACCGCTGTAGGTAATCCGGCTCAAGCCGGCCACCCGCTGAATGTTGATCACATGATCCGGGTTCCAAACGCCAGCACGCCAGCGCACTAGAAAATCGGTGCTGCCAGCCACGATGCAGGCGTTTTCACCGTGACGCTGGAGCATGGAGATAGCCTGACGCACTGTCCTGGCTTCTAAATATTCAAATCGTTTCATTTTTATTCCCTTTCCCCGGGTTATGTCATTCCAGGTGAGTGTAGTCACGGGCGGTAAAGGCTGTCAACGAAACAAGCGCAGCCGCGCTCCGAAGATTCGACTTTGTTAGAATGACCTCTAAATCGCGATTTGATTAAAACTAAACACCCGAACTAAACACCAGGACTAAATAAGAATATGGACGACTATTCCGTTGCAGTGGACGTGGGTGGGACATTCACCGACATCGTTCTCTGCAACCTGACCACCAACGAACAGATGGTCCACAAGACGCCATCCACTCCGGACGACCCCAGCACCGGATTTCTGACCGGCCTACGTGAGGTACTCTCCGCAAATTCGGTTGAGGCATCCCAGGTCAAGCACGTTTTTCACGGCACGACTATTGCCACCAACGCCATCCTGGAAAACAAGGGCTCACCCGTAGGCCTGGTCGTTTCGGATGGGTTTAAGTTTGTTCTTGAGATCGGCCGCCACGGCACTCCCAGGCAGGTGAACCCGCAGTCATGGGTCAAACCAGACCGTCCGGTTCGCCCCAGGGATATAGTAGAGGTTCCTGAACGGGCCGGGTTCGGCGGCGAGATTCTCACTCCGCTGGACGAACAAGCCGTCCGCCACGCCGCCCGTAAGTTCCGGGCCGATGAGATTACGTCCATTGCCGTTTCTTTTATCCATTCTTATTCCAACTCCGACCACGAAAATCGGGCCAGGGAACTGATCCTGGAGGAATACCCCAGCGCCCAGGTCTCCCTGTCATCTGAAGTGCTGGCCGTTTTCCGGGAATACGAACGCACCATGACCACGGTGTTGAACGCCTACGTCATGCCCCGGGTGAGCAGCTACATTGGCAACCTGGAAAACTCCCTGCGAGCCAACTCTGTTGACTCGTCTTTCTCCATCATGAAATCCAACGGCGGCATGATCGGCGCCGAAATTGCCATGCGTCAGCCGGTGCACACGGCCCTTTCCGGCCCCGCTGCCGGTGTCATGGCCACCCTGCAAATAGCCAAGAACACCAGCGTAAAGAATTCAATTTCGTTTGACATGGGCGGCACCAGCACGGATGTTGCGCTACTGCAAGACGGAAACCCCACCCTTAACTTGGCGGGGCGGCTGGGCACCTGGCCCATTCAACTACCCATGCTGGACATCGCAACCATTGGTTGCGGTGGCGGCAGCATCGCCAATGTCTCGCCCTATGGCAGCCTCACGGTGGGCCCCGCCAGCGCCGGTTCGGTGCCTGGCCCCGTCTGCTACGGCAAGGGTGGCACTGCGCCAACCGTGACCGACGCCAACATCGTTCTGGGTCGTATCAACACCCAGATTGCCGGTGGGTCACTCCCACTGGATGCCGATGCCGCGACCAAGGCCGTCCAAGAAAAGATCGCCGGCCCGTTGAACATGGATGTGCACGCAGCGGCCAGCGGAATCCTGAGCATCGCCAACAACACCATGGTCGGCGCCATTCGCAACGTCAGCGTTGAGCGCGGCCACGACCCCCGCGAGTTTGCCCTGGTCGCCTACGGTGGGGCTGGTCCAATGCATGCCATCGACGTGGCCAACCTGCTGGGCATCAACCAAGTAGTTGCCCCGCTGCATCCAGGAATCGCCTCAGCCTATGGACTATTGGTAGCTGAGTTGAAGAACGACTACGCCCGAACGTCACTGCAAACACCGCCGGATTACGACCCAAACGGCATGGAGCGAATCTACTCGGAGATGGAATCGGAAGGACGCGCCTGGCTTGCTGAAGAGGGTGTGCCAACAGACGCGCACGTTTTCTCCCGGTGGGCTGATGTCCGGTACGAACATCAAGGCTCTGAGGTGACTGTCGACTTTGGTTCAAAAAAGGTAACCAAGGAGACCATCGACGAGGTGGTTAAGGGATTCCACGCCCTCCACGAACAGCTTTATGGGTTTTCTTTGGACCAGCCGGTGGAGTTCGTGACACTCCGGATGACTGCCTCAGGTGATGTGGGCTCGGTGGAAATGCCCAAGCGCCCCGACAACCTGGTCACTCCTGAAAAAGCCATCGCCAGCCAGCGTCCAGTGTTCTTTGACGAGGCTGGTGGCTTCGTCGATTGCAACATCTACGATCGCGACCTGCTGGCTCCGGGTTCCAGCATCGATGGCCCCGCAATCCTGGAGGGCATGGACTCCACAGTGCTGATCAACCCAGGCTGGGCCGGGAAGATCGACGAATACGGCAACTGCATCATGCGGCCAACCAAGTAATCGCTTCATAGGAACTTTAACCCATGACAAGTACTGATAACAAATTAGTCGTTGACCCGGTGACACGACAGCTGATTCGCGGCTCGCTCCGGGCCGCCAGACTGGAATGTGAACTGCTCATCGAGCGCACCGCCATGTCCGCGTTCATTCGCGAGAAGAAGGACTACCAGGTCAATTTTCTAGACCGCAACGGCCACGAGCTGTTTGGCGACGCCATGGGCAGTGACATGCTCGGTTGTGTCTGGGATTTTTACCCGGTGGAGGGCATGGCCCCCGGCGACCTGTACTGGTACAACGACCCGTACATGTCCAAGGGCAGCGTCACCCACACTCCAGATATGACTTTCTTGGCCCCGGTGTTCTTTGAGGGTGAGCCAGTTGCTTACTGCCATTCGTTCGCCCACTTCTGGGATCTGGGCGGCTCCCGGCCTGGCAGCATCGGCCCGGCCAACACGGAGATATTCCACGACGGTACTCTCGTCCCACCGATCAAGATCGTTGACCAAGGCAAGCTGAACGACGAGGCCTATCGGATCATCCTCAGAAACTCCCGCTACCCAGACCTGTTGGAGGGCGACACTAGGGCCCTCATGGCTGCGGCTAAGCGTGCCCAAGAACGCCTGCTGGAGATGTTTGCGCGCTTCGGCAAGGAGACTACTCTGGCCGCGCTGGACGCCGACCAAGTCGACACAGCCAAGATGGTGCGGGAGAAATCTCGGGAAATCATCCCTCAAGGCAGTTTCAGTGTCAGAGATTACATGGACCACGCCGGTGTCAGTGACCGTTGGTACTCGTATCACGTGAAGCTAACACGCGAGGGCGACCGGATCACACTGGACGCCACCGCCAGCGACGACCAGGCAGACGGTTCCATCAACTTCCTGGCCAGTGACGGCGCTCTGGCAGCCTACTTCGGCCAGTATTTCCATCAGTACGACACATCGCTCTTGTCCAACCACGGCCTGGTGTCGGCCATCGACGATGTTCAACTCAGGCAGGGCAGCATCCTGCAGCCAGACTGGCCCGCTGCGTTGGGTTGCCGCGCCCACACTTTCACCAAACTGAAGAGTTCTGTGCGGGCGTTGCTGGCTGAGGCGACCGACGGCAAGGTCATGGCCGGCTCGGCGGTCTACGTGATTGCCTACTGGCGCATGAAGGACTCAGAGACGAATAGCTGGCTGCTCTGCACCGACGGCATCGCAGTGGGCCACGGAGCGCGACCGTTCGCCGACGGCCTGGACGCGATTTACAGCCGACACAACGAAAACTACCCCGGCGAGTTCATGGAAATGGAGTACCCGCTGCGCATGGAACGCTATGCCATCTCCATGGACTCGGGCGGCCCTGGCAAGCTTCGCGGCGGCTGTGGCATCATCCGAGACGTCCGCATACTGGCCGATGAAGGCACATTCGGACTTCGGGTGGAGAACAACATCTTCCCAACGTGGGGCGTGAACGGTGGCATGGGCGGCGGCACCTCAAGGGTGGTGATGAACCCCGGAACGCCTCAGGAGAAAGAGATCAGAGCCTTTTCCGATGACAACATCTGGAAAAAGGGAGACTTGGTGCGCGTATATACCGCCGGTGGCGGCGGATGGGGCGACCCCTTCGAAAGAGAAACAGACCACGTACTAAACGACGTTCTAGACGGTTTTGTCAGCGTGGCTGCGGCTCTAGAGTCGTATGGCGTAGTCATTGACTCGAACACGTTGGTAATCGACGAGCGCGCCACAACCGCAAAACGGCGAGAGCTGGGAGCATCGAGGGGACCAACAAAGTTGTTCCATCGCTTTGAATACTTCGACACCGCCGAAGAAGAGCTGGAATGGGTGGAGAAGAATATCCCTCGGTAGGGCGCAGGCAACGAGCCTAGGGCAGCCTCTGAAACTCGTGCTCGCAGTTCTTGATTAGAGACTGGGTTAGAGCGTCCCACTTGCCCAGGCAGATGCTTTCCAGAACCAGATTTCCGGCGGCGTTAATAATAAATGTGCCGGTACCCTGTCCGTCTGGCGCAACTTGGTTAGCGCCGTCTGCCGTCAGTTCAACATCCCCAGTGGCCACGTCAAAGGTGTAGAAGCCCCAGTAGTCTTGGTAGTTGCCATAGGGGTTGACGGTCACGGCAAACTCACCACTAGACGTGGTAACCAGGCGGTTGACGTTGTCGGTATCCAACCCGGTCCATATCCCAACCAATGGGTTCTCTTCCGCCGAGTAAACCGTAACTGACTTCGTAACTACAAACGCGCCAACGTCGGCGGTTACCGTGAATTTTGAACCAACGGGCGCGCCGTCGCTGATGGTCACCATACCTCTTTCGACCTCAATGCTCGCATCTGTAGATGGACTGACCGACCACTCCACCTGGGTTACCACCCCAAACAACTCGGCGCACCGCAGGCAAGCTGGACCGACGAGCACCATGCGAGATGATTCACCATCCTGCATATCATTTTGCCCGACCATCACCAGACTCGTAGCCGCGAATTCGATCTCGTTTAAGGCCAAGATACGCCTGCTGGCTAGTGAGTAGTACCAAGCCATTGGCGGGCCGCTCTGCAACAGAGCAACCGGTAAGGGAGCCATGTTGAACTCCAAGACATCGGCGCCGGCAACAACCAGCACACTGGGCTGAAAACAACCGTAGGCAACATATTTGGGAGTGACAATGACCGTGTAATCGCCGTCAAGCATGTTGGGAAGTAGATATACGCCTAGCAAATCAATGTTTACGGTCAATCTGGAAGGATCCAACGTTTCGGTGTAGGTTGTCCCTCCGAGAGGTTCCAGCGTAAAGGTTCCGCCTTCTAAGAAGCTGGTACTGCTGGAAAACACTTCACCGCTAATGTCATAGGCGGGGATGGTGGGAGTCAGAGTAAATGGGATAGGAGTCGATTGAATGGGAAACGGGGTTGATGTGGGCGGAACCGGAGTGGAGTCTTCACCCCCTCAGGCGACAATCAAGACTACGATTGACCCCAATAACATCAGTACAAATAGTTTCAAATCCATCATCCCTCGCACTTCCTCCCTTGATCCTGGATATTAAATTGCCCCGGCCATAAATGGCCGGGGCAAAATGTTATACGTAATGGTGGGCCTGGATGGACTCGAACCAACGACCTCGGTCTTATCAGGACCGCGCTCTAGCCGCCTGAGCTACAGGCCCACATTGTGGGTCATGGCGAAAAGCCACTTCAGGATTATAGCGACTGGTGTGGGTAGCGGCAAGCTAAATCATGAAACTTCAATTTCCCCCAAAACGCCTAAGCCGACTGCGACTGGGCTTACCCAGGCCCGTCAGGGCCGTCTGGTGTTCCCATGGGGCTTTCTCCACCGCCTGGGGGGGGTACGCCGCCAATGTCGGGGCCCTCTTCTTCAGTTAGAGGGAATTCTTTGGGAGGTCGGACTGGACGGGAGGGGCGGGACGGAGAGGGAGTTCGATTTGCGGGAGTAGCAGTTGCGCCGACCATGTCAGGCGTAAATCCGTCTGGGAACTGTAGCGTGCGCACCGGGTAGCTGATGACGATGCCTTCTTCGCGGAATTGGCGGTGCAGGTTCTTGATCAAGGCCGACTGCAAGTTAAAGCTGGCGAGCCGGTCACGAGCCTGCATAAACAGCCAAAAGTCCACGTTGGACTCACCAAAGGCGTCGAAGGCAAACCATGAGCCGTAGGCCCGGATTGCGTTGCGGTCATTCGCTACTAGATCGTCCATCACACCTCGGCTGATGTCTTCAACATGGTCAAGGTCACTCTCGTAGCTGACGCCGCAGGTCACATAAACGTTGACCGCCGGAACGGGTTGCTGGTAGTTGGTGATGATCGTCTCGGCGAAACGGGCGTTGGGCACCACCACCAGGTTGTTGCCCCAGGTGCGGATGCGGGTGCTCCGCCAACCAACCTCCACCACGTACCCGGCCATGCCGCTCTCAAGCTCTATGTAGTCTCCCGTGGCGATGACGCCCTCGGTCATCACGTAGGTACCGGCGAACAGGTTGGCCAGAGTCGGCTGAATCGCCAGGGCTACGGCCAAGCCTCCCAAACCAAGACCGGCGATCAGGGGGCTGATGTTGATGTCCATCACATCCAAAACCAGCAGCGCGCCGATGCCGTAGATTACCACGCCGCCCACCCGGCGTATCAGCGGGAAGAGCCGGAGATCCACCACATGGTTGGCGCGGGTGGACAGCGACGCGAGATACCAGTCGATGGCGTTGGAGAGCAAGCCGGCCACCACCAATATGCCGATGACCACGCCAACGGCGCTGGTAATAGTGTCGGTTCTAGCTTGCTGCCCGCCGGTCAGGTCCAGTCCGATAGTCAGGCCGAGGTAGACGCCCAGCGTCACGATTCCCAAAGAGAAAGGCCAACGGACTGACTTCACCAAGCGGGAGTCCAGGTCAGTGGGGGTCCATTGGGTGAATTTTAATATCAGAGGAAAAAGTAACTTGTGGAACAAAATTGCGACCACAAGGCCAATAGCAACGATAACGACAGCGGTGGCCGGATCCAACCACTCGGGGTCGCCCAATCCGAAACGGGCCAATATGGGTTCCATCAAGTTGGACTCCATTAAAAGGGGCGTTCTTAAGCTAAATGCGCTGCGTTCTCGGGCGGTTAACACTCGATTCCAGCGTCGAGATTATAACATTCAGGCTCGGTTGCCAGGCTCGGCATCGCCGCCATTCTGTAGCCGATTTAGCAGCAATGGCAAGATCTCTCCGGACGGCCCATTAAGGACAATGTCACACCAGGGCGTGAGCGAGGTCTCATCAGGGTTGATTTCGATCAGTGTGGCACCCAGTTCCTTGGCGACAATCGGCAGTCGGGCCGCCGGGTTGACCGTACCGGAGGTGCCCACCAGCAGCATGCAGTCACAGGTCTCCGCCTGTTGACGGCAGGCCAGCAGCACTTCTGCAGGGATTGGCTCGCCAAACATGACGGTGTCCATCTTGATGATGCCCCCACACTTGGTACACCTGGGTGGCAAACTGTCGAAATGATAGCCGTCTCTGGGTTGCCGGTCAGCGCAATCGAGACACCGCAGCCAGGTGCGGTTGCCATGGATCTCCAGCATGTTCTGGCTGCCAGCAACACGGTGGAGGTTATCAACGTTCTGTGTGACCACGTACTGCAAAAAACCCTGCTGTTCCATCTCAACCATGGCATAGTGCCCCGGATTGGGCTTGGCCTGATCCACGGCCACTTTCAACTCGTAGGTCGGATCTCCGGGACGGTCTTCGTTGCGAAAGCGGGCTTCCCACCACTCCTGCGGGTCACGCAGAAACTCCTTGTACGAAAGATTGGTTGGCTCGCCGTACTTGGTCCAGAGCCCGCCCGGCCCGCGAAATGGAGGAATTCCACTCTCAACAGACAGTCCCGCGCCCGCTAGAGCAACAACATGTTTCGAGAGCCGGATAAGCGCAGCGGCTTGGTCCAGTGAATCAGAGAGTTCTTCAGTTAGCTTCAGCATGATTAGTTGGCTATATTAACCGTGCCGAGCCTTGCTGAGAAGAGTTTGTATTAACGGAGATTGGAAAGGGGTTCGGCTAAGAAGAGGGGAAGGCCTCACGACCAAGCAGGGGAACAAAGCGACAGGGACCGAGCATTCGGATTGATATTCCCTCACCGGTCCGCAGCACGCAGACCAGTTCCTGACGCTCCAGGTCACCCACCGGAGCAACCATGCGTCCACCAACGGCTAGCTGACCGATGAGCGATGCGGACAGTCTTGGCATGGCCGCCGAGACGACGATGGCGTCGTAAGGTCCACGCCAAGAGCAGCCTAGGTAATTAGAAGAGTCTTCAACAACGATATTCCGGTACTCAAGCTCACTAAGAGTCTCCCGAGCTCTTTCGGCGAGACTCCGGACTAATTCAACGGTCACGACGCTGCCCTTGGGGACCATCTCGGCCAGAACCGCCGCTTGGTAGCCAGAACCGCCGCCCACTTCCAACACGCGGTCATCGGGTTGAAGACGGAGAGCCTCGGTAATCAGGGCGACTATATACGGTTGGGAGATCGTTTGACCGGCGCCGATGGCCAGAGGGGTATCACGGTAGGCGAGGGGCCGCTCGTTGATTGGAACAAAGACATCTCGTGGCACGCGTTCCATAGCTCTCAGGACGGGAATCGCCCTAATCTTGCGGCGCAGATTGGAGAATAACTCATTTCGGTCGGAAAGGAGCTTCTTGTCCAGTTCTCGTTCCAACATTGACCTGAATATAGCATTACATAACTGGTGTAATACATAGAATTGCAGCCACGTATTTAGCATTATCGTTGGGCTTGATTTGGGAGCGATTGACTGCAACAAACCCGTATGCTAACTTTGATTGATTGGTGAGTTAGAAACTTAGGTTTTTTTAGATTTTTATAGGTTTTCTGCAGCAAAACCCACTAAAAATCCCGTCAAACCCTCAGGATTGATTAATTTTGGTAGAAGCTCGGACAGTTGACAATCAAATAGCAGATAAATCTCAATGGCTTTCCCTGAGAGACGCCTGCCGCCTGCTTAATGTCAGCAATACAACACTGCGTCAGTGGGCCGACAATGGCTACCTGAGAGTCTACCGAACACCCGGTGGCCACCGACGGTTCCTACGCACTGATGTGGATTCGTTCGCCAATGCGCCCGAGCAGGCCCAGGAACACAGGCGGGAAGATGCCATTGAAGGCTCAGCTCTCCGCAAGATTCGCCGCCGTCTCAGTCGGAACGATGTCCTGCAACAACCCTGGTATCAGAGCGTGGAGGAAGAGGGCAAGGTTAGGATGCGACTCTTCGGACGCCGCCTGCTTTCACTGCTACTTCAGGAGTCAGGGGCCCGCCGTCGCCGACTGGAACTGCTGGAAGAGGCCCATCTTTTAGGCCGAGAGTACGGCACGGAGATGTCTGAGAGGGGCGTAACCCTAAAAGACACCATTGAAGCGTTTGTATTCTTCAGGACCATGGTCCTGGACTCTACCAACCCCGGCACCTGGGCCAAGATCATTGAGGCCGCAGACCGAGTACTGGTTGGAATGGCGGATTCATACGAAGACACAGGCGAAGAACCTAACAAAACCACGGGTTAAAACCACGTTTCAAAGTCAGATAATCGACCCAACACCAATATAGAACCAACGTAGCCCCTAGCTACCAAATATCCAATTTACCAAGAGAACTTACTCAAACACACAGGAGGATCAAGACAGCTATGGACATCATCGATCGAAAGCTGTTGAACATGATTCAATCGCCATTCCCCATGGTTGACCAACCGTATCAACAACTGGGTGAAGAGGTTGGAGTCAGTGAACAAGAAGTCATTGACCGGTTGACCGAGTTGAAACGGACCAATGTGCTCCGTCAGATTAGCGCAATTTTCGACACACGGCGCCTGGGATTCAAGACCACACTCGTGGCCGCAGCCTACGAGCCAGACCAATTGCACCAGGCAGCAATGGAAATCAACAAGCACCCCGGCGTTAGCCACAACTACGCAAGGGAAGGCTCTTACTACAACCTATGGTTCACCCTAGCCGTGCCACCGGAACACGACCTGGCGGCCACCGCGGGATATATGGCCCGCAAGACTGGTGCCCTTGAACAAAGATTGATGCCCACCAAACGGTTCTTCAAAATTGGTGTCAACTTTGACATGGTCAACAAGAAGGGCTCTTCATTCAACTTTAGTCCAGACGATGTTAAGGCCGACAAAGGTGATGCTAAAGCAGGTGGCGAAAACGCCGCCGACACAGGCGCCGCCGATTCCTGGAACCAGGCCGTCCCCGTTACTGATTTCGAGAAAGACGCCATTCGCGGGATGCAAGAAGACCTAGCACTGGTCCCTCGCCCTTATGACGACACCGCCAAAAATCTGGGCCTCACAACCGAGGAGTTGTTTGCCCTAGCCAAAGACTTCCAAGAGCGCCGCATAATGCGCCGTTACAGCGCCGTGCTGCACCATCGCCGTTCCGGCTTCAAGGCCAACGCGATGATTGTATGGAAGGTACCGGAAGACCGGGCTGAAGAAGTCGGTCTGACCATGGCCGCTCACAACGCAGTGACCCACTGTTACGAGCGACCAACATTCCCAGACTGGCCCTATACCCACTTCACCATGGTCCATGCGACTACGCCCGAAGGCTGTGAAGAGATCAACAATGAGATCAGCGAAGCCACCGGTATCACCGAACGTTTGGTGCTCTATAGCACACGTGAATACAAGAAGACTCGGGTGCGCTACTTTGTACCTGACTATGACGAATATCTAGAAGTGGAGAAGCCTGACGCCGTAATTACGACTTAATTCAAAATCCCGGGCGATGCCATGGTTCTCTAGCGTAAACGCCTTGGTTTGAGTCAAAAACCTAGCATTTACCACTCCAGCCGTTATAACGGCTTATCCCAAAAACCTGGCTGGTGCCAGGTTTCAATACAAGAGGAATTATGCCAACTTTTTATCCTGTTTTCCTGAACTTGACCGGGCGGAGGTGCGTCATCATTGGCGGCGGACAGATCGCCGAGGGCAAGATTTCCAAGCTGCTCGATTCGGGCGCCAAAATCATCGTCATCAGCCCGGACGCGACCCAGGGCATCCGTGGTTTCGCCGAGCGCGGCCAGATCGAGTTTGACCTCCGCAAGTACCAAGAGGGTGACCTCCAGGGCGCGTTCCTGGTCATCGCCGCCACCAACGACCGGGTGGTCAACCAGGAGATTTTCGAGGAAGCCGAGAAACAAGGCATCCTGCTTAACGCTGTCGACGACATGCCCCGCTGCTCGTTCATCGCTCCGTCCATCGTGGAAAAGGGTCCGGTGACCGTGGCAATCTCCACCGGCGGCGCCAGTCCCGCTCTGGCCCGCAAGCTTCGCGAGAAGATGGAAGTTTCTTCCGCCCTGGACTGGGCCGACGCGACCGGTGTGTTCTCCAAGGCCCGTCAGATTATCAAGGACAAACAGATTGCTGTAGACCCACAGCGATGGCAGTGCTGCATGACCGACGAACTCCTGACCATGATCCAAGCTGGCCACGAGAACGAGGCTCTGGATCTGCTGATGGACCTCATGTTGGGAAAAGACTCCAACGGTAAATGCTCCAATGTGGCTGAATGCGTGGACGGTGGCTGCCAGATCAGAAACACTCAGACTGTCAACGTAGAATTGAACCTAAACGGGAACCAAGACCGCATGGCCCAGACCGCGGGGGACTAGCCGCTTGACTCTCAGCGAATCAGAGGACAATTCAAACGATTCAGATTTGCGGGTTGGCCCGGCACTCAAGGTTGGCAGCCGCGGCAGCGCCTTGGCTCTGATCCAAGACCACGTGGTGATTGGCCGGTTAAAGGCCAATAGCCCAAACCTTAACTTCGAAGTTGATACCGTCCGGACCCGAGGCGATGCAGATCAGACTTCCCGTCTGGCCGGCATGGGTCTGGGCATCTTCGTCAAAGAACTTGAAGACGAACTACTCAATGGGAAACTGGACATCGCGGTACACAGTCTCAAAGACATGCCCACTCTACTGGCTGATGGCCTGGTGCTCGGCGCGGTATTGTCCCGAGAAGACCCCAGGGACGTGCTGGTAAACCGGTTTGGCGTTCCGCTGGATAGCCTCGAGAAGGGAACTCGCATCGGCACCAGCAGCCCACGCCGCGCCGCCCAACTAATGATGTTTGCCCCCCAGGTGGAGATTGTCTCCATCCGTGGCAATGTGGAAACCAGGCTCAGAAAATCCCAGGGTGATGAGGCAGACGGGGCCATCTTGGCTGCCGCCGGCCTGATTCGACTGGGACTGGCCAACCAGGTCACCGAGTATTTGTCGGCCACCAAGTTTGTGCCACCTCCCGGCCAGGGCATCCTGGCTGTGGAATGCAGGGCCGACGACCATCACATGATGAACCTGCTGGCAGCAATTGACGATGCTGACACCAGGTACGAGGCCACCGCAGAAAGGACTTTCCTAGAGCGACTTGGGGGCGGTTGTAGCGTGCCGGTGGGCGCATTCGCCCAATGCACCGGCGACACCATGAATATGACCATCTTCATGAGTACCGAAGATGGGGAAAAGAATTTTACATCCGAAGTAAATGGTCCAAAGACAGAACCCCTGGCCCTAGCCACTGAAGCCTTCCGCATCCTTGAAGAAGAGGGAGGAGCGGATCTGGTAGCCGTGGCCCGAGAAAACCAGTCGTATCAAGCGTAATTATTCGCCCTCATGGGCATTACCCATATCCGGCGTTATTAAGGGACGGAAATTGACCGGTAAAGTTTATCTGGTGGGCGCCGGACCCGGCGACCCCGGACTGATCACCGTTAAAGGAATGAAGGTGTTGCAGGAGGCCCAAGTGGTCGTCTACGACCGCCTTGTAGACCCTGCACAGCTTAAATTCGCGTCCAAAGACGCGGAGATGATCTTTGTTGGCAAGGCCAGGGGCCGCCAGCAACTGACCCAACCCGCGATCAACCGACTCCTAGTGGACAAAGCCGCCCAGGGACTGAACGTGGTTCGGCTTAAGGGCGGAGACCCGTTCGTGTTTGGCCGTGGCGGCGAAGAAGCCCTGGAACTGAAGAACAACGGACTGTCCTTTGAGGTTGTTCCAGGCGTGACGTCAGCCATCGCAGCCCTTGCCTACGCGGGCATTCCGATAACCCATAGGGGCATCTCCACCACCTTCACCGTTGTGAGCGGCAGTGAAGACCCCGCCAAGCCAGAATCCACCATACCCTGGGACGTTTTAGCCAAGAACGGCGGCACCCTGGTGGTGCTGATGGGCTGGAAATCCCTGGAAACGATCCTCTCTACCCTGGAAGCGAACGGCCTTCCGCCAACTACCCCCGCAGCCCTGGTGCAATGGGGAACCTGGAGCGAGCAGAAAACGGTCACTGGCAACATCAAGAACATCTTGGAACTGGGCACGGCCGCTGGTCTCACCGCGCCTGTAATTACCGTCATCGGCGATGTGGTCAACCTGCGGGAAGATCTGTCCTGGTTCGACAAACGGCCACTATTTGGCAAGCGCGTGTTGAACACCCGCTCACGCTCCCAGGCATCAAGATTACAGACCCTGCTGGAGCAAGCCGGAGCTAACCCTCTGGAACTGCCAACCATCGAGATTGGCCCGCTGGCCGACCACACAGAACTGGACGCCACACTGGAACAATTAGCCGACTATAAATGGGTAATCTTTGCCAGCGCCAACGCCGTGGAGTCGGTCTTCGAGCGCCTGGCCCTACAAGGCAAGGACGCCCGTGCCCTGGCCGGGACTACCATTGGAGCCATCGGCCCAGCCACCGCACAGGCCTTGGCCAACCGGGGTATCACCGCTGACTTCGTGCCCAACCGTTCAATCTCAGAAGAGATTCTCAAAGAACTCTCAGACCGTGATTGGAACGGTGTCTCGGTCTTGCTGCCCGCAGCGGACATTGGCCGTGACGAACTGGAAAAGGGGCTGGCAGCTATGGGAGCCACAGTTAAGCGTCTGGCTGCCTACCGAAATGTCCCGGTTGCAGGCATCAGCGACCTGGCTAAACAAGCTTTCATCGACGGCGTGGATGTCGTAACCTTTACCAGTTCCTCCACCGTGCTAAACCTGGTGGACATGCTGGACGGCGACCTGAAAACCCTTGAAAACAGCTTTATAGCTTGCATCGGCCCAATAACCGCCGCCACCGCACGGGAACTGGGTCTTAGAGTGGACCTGGAAGCGATAGAACACACTGTTGAAGGTCTGGTGGACGCACTGACCAACCACTTTGCCGCTGGCGAAGTTTCCCACGCTTAGCAGACCGAGTATTAGTTCTTAATAGCACCCCAGGAGGATAGGACGTCATGACCAGCTTCCCAGACTCACGGTTGCGCCGCCTGCGCGGTAGCGAGTCCATGCGCAACATGGTCAAAGAGACCCGCTTGACGGTTAAAGAGTTCGTCTACCCATTGTTTGTTGCCCACGGCTCAGGCGTCAAAGAAGCCATTGAGCCCATGCCCGGCCAATTCCAAATGTCCATAGACGTTCTGTCTGAGGAAGTTGGCGAGGCTGCAGAATTGGGCATCCCATCCGTCCTCCTGTTCGGGTTGCCTGCTGAGAAAGACCCGCTGGGCCTAGAAGGCTACGACCCTGAGGGCATCGTTCAAGAAGCAGTTCGCATGATCAAGAAAAACCACCCCAAGATGATGGTGGTCACCGATGTCTGTATGTGTGAATACACCGACCACGGCCACTGCGGCGTAATCGAGAACGGCAAAGTCGACAATGACCAAACCCTGGAACTATTGGGCAAGACCGCCGTGTCCCACGTCCAAGCCGGAGCCGACCTCCCTGCGCCATCAGCGATGATGGACGGTCAGGTTTGGGCCATTCGCCAGGCATTGAACGCCAACGGCTACGATGACATACCAGTCATGGGCTACGCGGCCAAGTATTCCTCCGGGTTCTATGGCCCGTTTCGAGAAGCCGCTGGATCAACGCCCCAGTTTGGCGACCGCAAGAGCTATCAGATGGACCCATCCAACGCGCGTATGGCCATGCGCGAGATTGAAGCCGACGTCGCGGAGGGTGCCGATATTGTGATGGTAAAGCCGGCGCTGTCGTACTTGGACGTGATCCGCCAGGCCAAAGACCGATTTGATCTGCCCCTGGCCGCCTACAATGTGAGCGGCGAGTACTCCATGATCAAAGCCGCAGCCTCGCTGGGCTGGGTCGACGAGAAAACCGTCACCATGGAAGTGCTGACGTCCATCAAACGGGCCGGCGCAGACACGATTTTGACCTACCACGCCAAAGAAGTAGCCAAATGGCTCAAAGAGACTGAGTAGTCTTTTAACTCCCAATATTTAATCAGGACGCTGCATGCAACTTAGCAAATCAGAAGCACTATTCGCCGAGGCTCAGAAATATATCCCCGGCGGCGTTAACAGCCCGGTGCGTTCATTTAACGCCGTGGGCGGCACTCCGCCATTTATCGCACGAGGAAAGGGATCCAGAGTCTGGGATGTGGACGGCAACGAATACATCGACTACCTGGGTTCCTGGGGACCGTTGGTACTAGGACACTCCCACCCGGCGGTTGTGGAAGTACTGATAAAGACCGCCGAGAGCGGGACCAGCTTCGGCGCTCCCGTAGAACAAGAAGTTGAACTAGCCAAGATGATCTGCACGGCACTGCCATCGGTGGATTCAGTCCGTTTGGTCAGCTCTGGAACTGAGGCGTGCATGAGCGCCATTCGCCTGGCCCGTGCCTTCACTGGCCGGGACAAAATCATCAAGTTCGCCGGGTGTTACCACGGCCACGCCGACGGCCTGCTCGTCAAAGCAGGCTCGGGCGCATTGACCCATGGTATCCCCACCAGCGCCGGCGTTCCGGAATCCTACGCCAGCGAAACCTTGGTCGCTGAATACAACGACATTGAGTCGGTTGAGAAATTCTTTGCCGCCAACCCGTCCGGAATCGCCGCCGTCATCACCGAGCCAGTGGCCGGAAACATGGGCGTGGTACCACCCGCACCGGGGTTCTTGGAAGCTCTGAGAAAGGTCACCCAGGACAACGGCGCACTCTTGATCTTTGACGAGGTCATCACCGGATTCAGGGTCGGCCCCAACGGCGCCCAGGGTCTGTTCAACATCACGCCAGACATCACCACCATGGGCAAGATCATTGGCGGTGGACTTCCGGTAGGAGCCTACGGCGGCCGAAAAGAGATTATGGAGATGGTTGCTCCGCTTGGCCCCATGTACCAAGCTGGCACACTATCAGGCAACCCTCTGGCGGTGAGCGCCGGAATTGCAACGCTGACCGAGCTAAGCAAGCCGGGCGTGTTCGAGCGAATCGACGGCCTGGCACAGCGGTTGACCCAAGGCGTCACAGCAGCTTTCCAGAAGGCCGAGATACCCGCAACCATCAACCGGGTCGGCTCCATGTTCACCGGGTTCTTGAATCCGGGACCAGTGGCCGGGTTGGCCGATGCCGAGAATTCAGACACCGAGATGTACGGACGCTATTTCCACGCGATGCAAGAACAGGGCATCTACATCGCTCCGTCCCAGTTCGAGGCTGGTTTTGTCTCTACTGCCCACACTGAGGCAGACATCGACGCCACCATCGCCAAGGTCACAGCAGCGCTACGCAGTCTCAGCTAAGACCCGACCCCAAACAAGCAAAACGCAAAAAGGCTCTCCTGATGTAGCAGGAGAGCCTTTTTGATTGCCGTTATTTAGTGGCGGTTTAGGTGCCGTAGCGGGCAGCGGCGTTGGGGTCGCTGTACTCTACGCCCTTGGTAGCCCAGAATGCGGTGCCAATGGCATCAACAGTAGAAACCAGTTCCTCGCATTTGGCCATGTCGACGTTCTGCTTGCACTGTCCGGCCAACTTCAAAGCGGCGTTGAACGTGCCGTGCAGGTCAAAGCCGTCGGGAGTGTTCGGCCAGCCGTAGTCGGCCCAAAGAACGGTCAGCTCGTGCTTGACCACTTCAGCGTGTTCTTCTTTGACCGTGATGTAGCGGGCGATCTTGTTGACGTAGTCCTGATAGGCTCCGGCGTCACTGGCGTCGGGACGCTCCAGCGTCTGAAGCCTTAGAGTCATTTTCTGAACGGTCTGGGCGGCTATCTTAGCCGACAACGGTTCATAGATCCCGCATGGGACGTCACAATGTGCTTGCGCGATTCCTGGCTTGAACCAGCTTATTAGGTTAAACATAGCAGCCTCTCCTGACTACACCTGATTTTTTGCAAGCATCAGCGTAATCAAATTCTGATAGCTTCGCAACCCCTGACTGCCGTTCAAATCCCTTTCTTTCACCCCTAGCCCAGGCTCGCCACGCCAGCCATCTTGTATCCACTTAGTATAGGCACTTATAATTGCTCAATTACGCACCCATAGCTAGTGGTGCCCCAACTCTATTTTGCCAATATACCGGCGCCCGTTTTATTTCAAAGATCAGGTTCAAAGACGAGGCGGCGCCCAGGAGATGACCCAGTGGCGACAGCACCAAAAACCGCCAGGCCCGCTCACATGAAACACCGCAGCAGTGAGCTAACCGGAGACCCGCAGCGGGCGCCGGCTAGAGCAATGTTGATGGCCATGGGGCTAACCCAGGATGACCTGCAAAAACCCTTTGTTGCCATTGCCAACCTAGCCAGTGACGTTACCCCGTGCAACGTGCACCTGGACCGGTTTGCTCAGGCCGCGAAAGAAGGTGTCCGCGCCGCCGATGGCGTGCCATTTGAGTTTGGCACCATCACTGTAAGTGACGGCATCTCCATGGGCACAGAGGGCATGAAAACATCTCTGGTGAGCCGTGAAGTCATCGCCGACTCCATCGAGCTGGTTACATTTGGCGAGCGCATGGACGGACTGATTACCGTTGCCGGTTGTGACAAAAATATGCCCGGTTGCATGATGGCTTTAGGGCGTTTGAATGTGCCAGGTCTGTTCATGTACGGCGGATCAATCATGCCTGGCCAGTTCAAGGGCCAGGACGTGAACATTCAAGACGTATTTGAGGCTGTTGGCTCTTACGCCAAAGGCGATATGACTCTGGAAGATTTGACCGCATTGGAATGCGTTGCCTGCCCCGGTGAGGGTTCTTGCGGCGGGCTATTCACCGCCAACACCATGTCTACCTGCATCGAAGTGATGGGTATGTCACTACCAGGTGACGCCTCCGCTCCGGCCATCGATCCTCGCAAAATGGGAGAGGCCAGAGACGTAGGCCGCACGGTGATGCGCCTGCTGGAAGAAGACCTGCGTCCCCGCGACATCATGACCAAACAGGCATTTGAAAACGCCATCACGGTGGCGGTTTCCATGGGTGGATCAACCAACTCGGTACTGCACCTGATCGCCATCGCCTATGAGGTCGGTATCGAACTCACCCTTGAAGATTTTGACCGCATCAGTCGCAACACACCCTATATCGTAGATATGAAACCGGCCGGAAAATATTTGATGGCCGACCTCAGCCGCTACGGCGGCATCGCCCTAGTTATGAAGCGGTTGTTGAATGCCGGGCTGCTGCACGGTGACTGCATGACAGTAACCGGTAAGACCCTGAAGGAAAATATTGAGTCTGTACCGACCATTGACGACCAACCCGTCGTTTATCAAATAGACAATCCACGCAGCCCCACCGGAGGACTGGCAATATTGAAGGGCAATATCGCCCCCGACGGCGCTGTTATCAAGGTCGCCGGGCATCAGGAAAAGGTATTTGAGGGACCGGCTCGGGTGTTTGATCAAGAGCCGGCCGCGTTCCAGTCCATCCAGCGCGGTGACATCAAGGCTGGGGACATAGTAATCATCCGTTATGAAGGCCCCAAAGGCGGGCCGGGCATGCAAGAGATGCTGTCCGTGACCGCTGCCATCGTGGGCCAGGGACTGGGCGACGATGTTGCCCTAATCACCGACGGGCGCTTCTCCGGAGCGTCTCACGGACCCATGGTCGGCCACGTGGCCCCTGAGGCTGCAGTGGGCGGTCCTATAGCACTGATTAACGAGGGTGACATCGTCACGTTGGACATCCCAGGGCGCAAACTAAACGTAAAACTCACAGACGAAGAACTTGCGGAACGAAAGAGTAAGTGGCAGCCCATTCCGGCCAATTATACGAGTGGCGCACTTGCCAAATATGCCAAACTGGTCTCTTCTGCCTCACTGGGAGCAGTGACGCACTAACAACAGCTGACAATCGGGTCGATGCAATTTATCGACTCTAGCATGTAGAACATGCAATCGAAACCAAAGAACGACAACGACTTGGAACTTGAATCAATTGCGGCCTTACAGGCGGAGGGCCATGTCCGGCTGACGGATATGGCAGGCCCTCTCAGACGCCGCCTGTCGGAACAAACCGGGCGACCGGCCCAACCAACTCCATTGGTCGTCCGAATTTCTGTTGCGCTAGCTGGGTCAGCCGCAATTGGACTGTTGTTTCTAGTGGAATGAACTGGTTGATTTAGCAAAAATCTTCGCGCTTGAAGCCACCAATTTTGGGAGATGCGTAAACATGGCTACAGAATCCAGGGACTATGGAAAAGAAGCGGTCGATCGGCATCGAGAAACAAGGGGCAAGGTCAGTATCGCGCCAAAGATGAAAGTTGAGACGCTGGATGACCTGTCCATTGCCTACACTCCCGGAGTGGCTACGGTATGTATGACCATTCACGCCGACAAATCAGAGTCTTACCACCTCACCAACCGGGCCAATACCGTGGCCGTGGTGACCGACGGCTCCGCCGTTTTGGGACTGGGCAACATTGGGCCTGAAGCCGCCATGCCGGTTATGGAGGGCAAATCCATCCTGTTCAAGGGATTGGCCGACATTGACGCCTTCCCCATCTGCTTGGACACCCAAGATACCGACATAATCATCCAGACCGTGCGGGCCTTGGCTCCCAGTTTTGGTGGCATCAACCTGGAAGATATCGCCGCGCCTCGCTGTTTCGACATCGAAGATGCGCTGCAGGACCTCGGAATTCCGGTGTTCCACGATGACCAACACGGAACCGCCATCGCCGTGCTGGCCGCAGTGATTAACGCCCTGCTAGTAACCAACCGCAGGATAGAAGACACCAAGTTTGTATTCGCGGGAGCGGGAGCGGGTGGAATTGCATCCACAAAACTGCTCCTGGACCACGGCGCCAAACACGTAATTTTGGTCGACAGTATCGGTATCATCTCCCGCGACCGGACCGACCTAACAGCGGTTAAATCTGCCATGCTGGGCACCACCAACCTCGACAATCTCTCTGGCGGCATCGCTGATGCAATGCGCGGCGCAGACGTATTCATTGGTCTGGCAGCCGGTGACATGATTAGCCCCGAGATGGTCACATCAATGGCCAAAGACTCAATAGTCTTCGCCATGGCTAACCCCATTCCGGAAATTTGGCCGGACCTAGCCAAGGCAGCCGGAGCAGCGGTGGTCGGCACAGGACGCAGCGACTTCCCCAACCAAGTGAATAACAGCCTGGTCTTCCCCGGCGTTTTCCGGGGCGCATTGGACTGCCATGCCACCAAAGTCACCACCGAGATGAAACTGGCGGCGGCCCAAGCCCTGGCGGCCATGATCGTGGAGCCCACTGCGGAAAACGTCCTTCCCTGGTCTCTGGACCCAGAAGTCGCCCGAACCGTTGCCAAAGCAGTTTCCGATGCGGCCTAGCGGCCACCAATGACGTCAAAGCCTTCCCGGCCTGCTACACGCGTCTCGGTTGAGTCCCTGGATCGGTTCCGGGCCAACCTACAATCTCTGGTTGCCGAGAAGGCCAAGAAGCTGCCGAGCCTTCGCTACTGCGACCTCCGTATCGAGGTTCGAGAAGAGAAGGGCGCTCTGGCGGAGAACGGGGCCGAGAAGGCAAGCTCCGAAGACTACACTTTTGATTTCGGCGTTAGGGCCATTGCCGGGAGACGCACCAGCGCCTCTGGTTATTACGGTCGAGTTTTGGGGACCACTGATCTCGATCGGCTAGAAGACGTGGTTTGGGACGGCATCAAGCAAGCCTACAACCGAGCTCGAGCTAGCGCCCGTGAAAAATCGCGGGCCATGGGCTGTTTTCCAAACTTGGGGAGCAGCCTCACCGCTGGTGACCTGGCTATCGTGCCAGTCCACCAAGACACCATCCCAGCCATCTACTCATCTGATCCAAGGCAAGTCCCTCTTGGCGACACAATTGCGATGGCCGTGGACGGCTGCAAAGCTATGCAGAGCCAAGGGAGTAACATCGTTTACTCGGCCGCATCAGCGTCGACATTCTTGCTCCGGGAACTGTTTTTCAGCTCCGACGGCGCAGACATTGACCAGAGTTTCGCCCAGACAGAAGGATTCGCCATCTCCATCTGCAGCGGTGAGCACGGCAATTTTGAACTGTATGACTTCACCGGCCACCAGCGCGGCTGGGAGGTTTTAACAGACGGCTACACCAAAGGGCCCATCGTGCTGCCGAACTTCATAGACTTCTGCAAGAAACTGGGCGCAGACGCGGTGGAAGTGTCCGCTGCACCACCGCTAAAACCACCGGACAAAGAAGTAACGGTCGTCACCAACCCGCACTTTAATACCCTACTGATCCATGAAGTCGTCGGTCATCCATCCGAGTTGGACCGGGCATTGAAGTATGAAACCGGTTATGCGGGACGCTCCTGGTTCTTGAAGGACATGCAGGACAACCAACTGGGCAAGCAGATTGCTTCGCCAATGGTCACCGCCTACTCGGACCCAACCATGGAGGGCTACGGCTCTTTCAAGTACGACCATGAAGGAACCCCAGCCCGCCGCGCCTACATCCTCAGAAACGGCGTATTGGAAGAGTTTCTGAACAACCGCCAGACAGCCGCCATCATGGGGGTAGAGTGCAACGGATCGGCCCGCTCCACAGAAGCTCAATTAGTGCCGTTGATCCGTATGACCAACACCATCTTCGGCCCTGGCGAACAAGACCCTCAGAGCATCATCTCTGAGGTTGAAGACGGGTATTACATCGACGGACACCGGACTCCTTCAATCGCCGAGTCCAGAGAGAACTTCCGCATCACAGCGGTCAAGGTCTATGAAATTAAGAACGGCCAGTTGGGACGGCTATACCGAGACGGCGGTATAACGTCGGACAGCCGAGACTATTTTATGTCAATCGACGCGGTGGGCAATGACCTGCGGGTGAACCCCATACCCAATTGCGGCAAGGGACAGCCCATGCAGGCCAAGCGCATGAGCAACGGTGGGCCTACTATGAGAGGAGTCGCTCGTTTAACTGGCCCAGGCTAATCAAGGCTATGAGAGGCGTGGCTCGTTTAACAGGATCCGGCTAATCAAGGCTATGCGGGGCGTCGCTCGCCTGACCGGCCCCGGCTAATCAAGTCGAATTTGAGGAATTCATGACGGCAGCAGTAATAGTAATCGGCATAGTCGCACTGTTATCCACAGCGTTGGCTATTATCCTCATGCTGCGCTTACTCAAATCTCAAGAAAGCCCAAAAAACGAAGCGAGCGCCCTTGGCCACCAAGTGGGCGAGATTCGCCAGGGTATAGACAAGGTCAATGAAGCCATCCAGAACCTGAACATTGACCGCGCCAAGCAGTCAGAGAGACTGGAAACCATGCTTTCCAGCCTGAATACAAGCTCGTCAGCCCTCCAAAACATCCTGGCCAACACTCAAGTTCGAGGCCAATGGGGTGAGCGGATGGCCGAAGACGTTTTCCGTCTAATCGGCTTTGTGGAGTCGGTGAATTACACCAAACAGAGCACCACTGCCGACGGCAGTTCCAGACCGGATTTCACCATATTGTTGCCAGATAACAAGAAGCTCAATATGGACGCTAAATTCCCACTAACCAACTATATGAAGCTGGTGGAAGCTGAGTCTGAAGCAGACATCCAAGAGCACAGCCGCTCTTTCCTGCGGGACGTGCGAGACCGTACCCGAGAAGTCATTGGCCGAGATTACATTAACCCTGAAGACAATACCCTGGATTACGTGCTCGTTTTCATCCCCAATGAGTCCATGTTCCATTACATCCAACAGCACGGGGCAACGCTGGTGGAAGAAGCGCTGCGAAACCGGGTGGTGCTCTGCTCACCCATCAGCTTGTTCGCCATTCTAAGTGTGATCCGCCACGCCTTGGACAACTTTGCCATTCAACAGGCATCCAACGAGATCCTTTCAGAGTTGGCCAGCTTTGACCGGCAATGGGAGCGATTCACCGCCCAAATGGACCTGGTGGGCAAGCGTTTCGAACTGGCCCAGAAGGGGTTCGAAAACCTGGCCGGGACTCGGCGGCGCGCGCTTGAAAGGCCGCTCAGCCGCATCCAAGCCATCCGTCAGCAACGTGGAATCCCCGACGCCGCGCCATTTGAAGCTCTGGGGGAAGCTCTGGACGAACCGTCAGAATCAGACGAAGCATGGGCGTTGCAGGAAGCTGAGTCGCCAGATGAAAAATAGCCCTCGAAAGAATCCCCCTCCAGCCTGGACCACTCGCCAAAAGGACCGACCAGAGTGCTATCCCTAGCCAGCCTGCGCCGCGCAGTGAAGGACGCCCTGTCTTTTGCCTCGTCTCAGCCTGACGTGATTGAGGTTGAGGTCTTTGCCTCGGCTGGGGCCAACCTCACGGTCCGGCTCAATTACACCTCCCATATTCCAAGTAACGGCGTAGAAGAACCCAAGTCCACCGAGGGTTATGGCCTGGGCATCAGGGCCACTTTCCGCACCCCCAATGGCATCAAAACCGGCTTTGGCAGCGAGCCCACAGACCTCTCCGTGGCCGGCGCAGAACGGGCGTTAGAAAAAGCTCATGCTGGCGCGGTTGCGGACGCCGAGTTTGTGTCACTGCCAAAGCATGATTCACCCCAACAACCAGCATTGAGGGACCAAGAACCACTGGCCAACTACAATCCCGCGTTGATGCGCATCGGCGGCAAGGGTCTGGTGGACGCAGGCTGGAGCATGATGCACCGCGCGTTGGACACCTTTCAGTCATCGGAAGACCTGATGGGCCTGGCCGGCTCCGCAGAAAAAATGTCTGAACTTGGCCTGATTTTGGGCGGCGACGTGGTTATGCTTCAAGACCGCATGGCGATTGGCTCAACCCATATCCCCAAAATTCAGACCGAGCAGAACACCCTGATTATGTCATTTGCCACAGCCATGATTGAGACCCAAGCCAGCAAAGGCAGCGGCTGGTCAGTGGGTAGTCAGCTCGCCGATTTCACCGGGGAAGCCGCCGCGGAGGCCGCGCGTAACGCCATCGCATCGATGGATGGCGAACGCATTCCCACCGGCGAGTACAACGTAATCCTGGGCCCCCAGGCAGTGGCCGAGATACTGGAATGGGTACTGATGCCGGGCCTGTCTCTGGACATGTTCTTTGCCGGCGCATCGCCGTTCATGGGCAAGCTGGGCCAGCTGGTAGCCTCAGAAGACTTTAACCTCTATGACGATGGCGCAGCCCCAAACCTCCCTACTTCCAAGTCCATCACCGATGAAGGTCTGCCTACGGGATGCACCGATCTGATTCGCAACGGCAAACTGTCAGGCCTGTTGTCTGATTATTACAATTACCAACGCATCCTGAATGACGCCACCGGACGGGAGAAGCTGGGAACCAACCCCACAAGCGCCTTGGATATGATTTCCCCCCGCAACGGGTTCCGACCTGGCAACGGCGGTGGCCGAAATTTTGCATCCACGCCCGGTGCAGTCTCCACCAACCTGGTGATTGAGGGCAACCGGGCCAACACCCAAGAAGAATTGCTGCAACTGGTGGGCAACGGTGTCTACATTGGTCGTATCTGGTATACCTACCCGGTAAATGGCACCACCAGCGGCGATTTCAGCGGAACGATTATCGGCGATTCCTACCTGATCAAAGACGGCAAATTCGCCGCTCCGCTGAAACCCAACACGGTACGCATGAACGACAATGTGCTCCGGCTGATCAACAACATCCTGGGCATTGCCTCCCAACACCGGGCCACGGTGCGCTGGTCGTCGGATCAGGTGACCTGGGCACCCGAGATTGCGGTATCCGGTTACGGCCTGGAAGAGATTTCCGAATACATGGAGGGCGTCTAATGGCTAATGGAAATATCAAGTTCGAAAAAATGGACGACGTGGGCATCATCACGCTGGACCGCCCAGAGTCCAGAAACTCCCTCACTCCAGACATGGTCGACGAGATGGGAGAAGCGATAGAGGCCTGCAAGCGCAACGATGTCCGGTCAGTACTACTCAACGGGACCGGCGCTGCGTTCTGCTCCGGCGCCGACGTGAAAATGTTCGTCGAAGTGCTGGATAACGGCGGCCCAGAGGGCCTGCACCAGCACATCAGCACCATGGCCGATGCACTCCACACCAAGGTGGTCCTGGGTCTAAGGAGACTGGAGAAACCGGTGGTAGCAGCGATCAATGGAGTGGCTGCCGGCGCCGGTTTCAGCCTGACACTCGGCTGTGACATCCGGTATGCCGCCCAAAGTGCCCGGTTCTTGATGGCCTACGCCAACATCGGCGCAACGGCTGACGGCGGCTCAACCTACCTGCTGCCCAGATTGGTCGGCTCTGGCCGGGCAATGGAGATATATCTGGCCAGCCAGCCGATCAGTGCGCAGATGGCCTTGGATATGGGTCTCGTCAATCAGGTTGTGGAGGACGAACACCTGTTTCGCCACGCCATGGAAACCGCCGTCAGGTTGGCTCAAGGGCCCACGCTAGCCTACGGAAAGGTAAAAGCCCTGTTCGATCAGTCTTGGGATAAAGACATCGAAACCCAACTGAACGCAGAAACAGAAGCTCTAGCTAACAGCGGACTAACTGCCGATTTCCAAGAGGGAATCAAGGCCTTCGCCGAGCGACGCCAAGCCAGGTTTCAGGGCAAGTAGGCTCAGTCCCTACTCCAGTTCGGCTACGGTGATGCCGTCGCCGCCGGCCCCTTCTCCGTCCTGGGCTGAGATCACCAGGGGGTGACCGCCTAGGTACTCTCGGATGGCTGTCCGTAGCGCCCAAGTGCCTTTGCCGTGAATCAAGCGTACAGAACTGGCCCCGTCCAAAGATGCGTCGTTCAGGGCGTTATCCACCCTGCTCAGGGCCTCGTCAACTCGCATACCGCGCAGGTCTAACTCCGGACTCGGGCCACGCCTAGGCGCTCTACTAGAAGAGCGGCTCAGGTAGACACCCTGGGCGGCCGCAGTAGGGTCCGCATCCGCCTTTCGTTCTAGTTGGTACACCGGAATCTTGGCTCGCATAGTGCCTAGCAGAACTTCGATCCGCTCCTGGCTGTCGGCCGCGGAGATTACCTCCACCGGCTGGGCAATGCCACGGATGTAGACTCGATCCCCTTCCTTGAGCGTTTCCTGCCACGGTGTCCTTTCAACGTCGATGGGCGACCAGGACGTAGAGTCCAACTCACGTTGGACCTCTTTGATTTCATCACGGTGGGCCTGCATCTGCTGTTTGGTCTCTGTTTCAGCTCTGGCAGCGGCTCTAACACGTGCTTCAGCATCCTGGCGCATCTCGGCGGCTTCCAAAGTGCGTTCTGCCCTGGCCAATCGGTCCAATATCCCACCGATGCGACTCTGAAGTTCTTGGCGCGAATCCTCAACCAAATTGGCTTTGGCTGATTCTACGTCGGCCAATTGGACGTCAAGCTCCCGTTGTTTTCGTGCCGAATCTGCCCGAGCAATCTCGGCTTCCTGCCGCAGTTCCTCAACCACCCGTCGCTCTTGCTGTAACTCTTGCAGGAGACCTTCAGTAGCCTGCTCCACTGGAGAAATGCCGGTGCGGGCATCGTCGATTACTTCCTGGGGCACACCCAATCTCGCGGCGATGGTCAGCGCATAGCTGCGGCCCGGCAGGCCCAGCGTTACATGATAGGTGGGTTCCAACGTGGTGGGGTCAAGGTCAACGCTTGCATTGACCATGCCCGGCTGCTCCTGCACAAACCTGGCCACATCACGGTGGTGGGTGGTGCCAACGACAAACGAGCCAATCTTCTGAAAATACCGGAGCACAGCACTGGCTAAGGCCGAGCCCTCTTCCGGGTCGGTGCTAGTACCAAGTTCGTCCAACAAAACCAGGGAATTAACGGTGGCGCGGGACATGATTCCCTTCAGGTTGGTGATGTGCGAGCTGAATGTGGAAAGCGACTCCGAGATGCTCTGCTGGTCGCCAATGTCCGCGTAGATGCCATCGAACCGGGGGAAGTGGGCTTCTTCTGCAGGTACGTGCAGACCAGCCTGGGCCATGATGGCCAGCAGACCCACGGTCTTCAGGGTGACCGTCTTGCCACCGGCGTTGGGGCCGGTAATCAGCAACACCTCTTGGTCTCGGTCCAGGTCGATGCTGACCGGCACTACGTTGCCAGTGAGCAGGGGGTGTCGCGCCCGAACTAGCCTTAGACGCCTGTCTGAAACTTCTTGTTCTGAAACCCAGGGCGCAACAGCTTTAATCACCTTGGAGTAGCGGGCCTTGGCAATATCCAAATCAAGTCTAGCAATCTGGTCCAGCGTCAACATGAGATCTTCGCCGGACAGGCCAACCATGCCGGACAACTGCCGCAGCACCCGTTCAACTTCTCGGTCTTCGGCCAGCCGGGCTTCACGCCAGCGGTTGCCCACGTCGATGGCCGGCATGGGCTCTACGAACACCGTGGCTCCGCTGTCGGAAACATCATGGACGATGCCCGGCACCCGGTAACGCATCTCTGCTTTGATCAGCAACACCATGCGGCCGTTGCGCTGAGTTATCAAGGCTTCTTGGAGTACATCGACACGCTGTAGGCGGCGCAGGTTGCGCTCCATGATGTCGTTCAGTCGATTCTGGGCGTTGCGAGCGTCCTGGCGCAGGTTGTGCAACACGGGGCTAGCGTTATCCAGCACCTCTCCAACCGGACTGATGGAACCGGAAAGTGTGCGTTCCAAGTCGCCCAACTCAGGGATGCTCTCGCCAATGCTGGCCAGCAGCGGAATCTCTTCGTGACGGCTGAGCTCTGTGCGGTCGAATCGGGCGGCGCGGAGCAATTCCCGAATGGCAAACAGTTCATCGCCGCGTAGCAGTCCACCCAACAAGGCCCGCTGGAGAATCTCTCTAAAGTCCTGGTCCGGCCCAAACTCCAAGCCGCCGCCATCGTCCAAATATTGCTTGGCCTCGGATGTCTCCTGCTGCCTGGTGGCAATATCCAACAGATCAAGCGTCGGCGACAGAGACCGCGCACGCTCGGCGCCAACCACCGTGTGGGTGTGATTGACTAATTGCTCGCGGACTTTATCGAACTCCAACAGCCGCCCGGCAAAGTCAAAGCCGCCCAAATCTGTGTTCAGAGTGCGCGTCTCTCGCCGAATCGTAGTCTCCGGAGGGTTATTCATTTCAGGCATTTCAGCTTCAGTGTCGTTCAATTATTACCAGTCCATACCCCAAACTCGGCTCTCATGTAGCGTGCTACCCAAGTCATCCAGGGTGTCGCGCTTGGGGTCTCGGATGTTTAATCTTCTCTTCAGCGTAATATCTTTGTATTCGTCCATTCGAGGGCAGACCTTCAAGAAGCCGTTCAGCGTGAATTTCTCTCCACCCAACACCACGTGGTCCAACTCTCGGGCCACGGGCTCAAACTGGGCGCGAATAGATTCGCAGACTTTCACGTACAACCGCCGCATCTGCCCTTCTCTGATGCGGGTGTAGCGAAGCTGTGATGTCCCGCCGGCGTGGTGCTTGCCCTTAACGTAGCGGGAATCTGTCTTGGAACTTTCCAGGTCTGCGCCGCAATAGACGGCCACAGAATATCGTCCCAGCCGCACTAGGACCACCCCAACGGTGCGTTCAGTGTCCAACAGAGTCCAGAGCGGCTCCTCGTTCCATCTATCATGCAGGCTGCTTTTCAGCACCGGAAACGGCGGGGCAATGACCAGTGTCCGATCTCCAGCACGCAGCCCAACCAGACCGCAGCCATTATCCTCGGGGGTGCCGCCCAAGCGGGACAACCGTTCTTTCCATTCGGCAGAACCAGCGGCATCGCCCGGACGCAGATAGATAGTCGATGCAATTTCACCGTCACGCGGTTTACGCACGCCCAGCAGATTGCGCAGCCGTTCTTTGGTCAGCCAGTCTCCATTGAGGCTCGCCGCAGGCGTGGCAGTCCTGTTTTTAGCTTCGCTCATATTATTCTGAGGATTGTATCACTGCCGCCTCTTTCGCCGGAACGCCAGCAGTCTTAGAATGGCCTCACCACTCAGATCCCCGACTGAAAAACCGACGGAGAAACCTGCAATGGCCACAGACGACAATTGGACCCTGCTTCAGCGCCGAGACAAGGTCTTGGAACAATTGGAAGAATCGCATCGTATTCTTCACGAATCCCTGGAAGGAATCGATCCGGAGGAAGCGTTTTTGGGCTCCCGATGGTCCGTCTGGGAGGTGCTGAACCACCTGGACACCGAGAACTATGTTGATGCTTTGGAGAAGATTTCTTCGGGCGCGATGGACATGCTGCCGCCATTTGGCAGCCGCAAGGAAAAACTCAAAGAGGACATCGCCCACCTGGATGAGAATTTTCAGCGGTTTAAGGCGTTGGTCGCCGGGCTAACGGAAGAACGCATGGTCCAACCGGTTGTGCCGCCGAATCCGGAAAACAATTATCCTGGACTAACATTGCTAGAGCTGATGGAGAGGTCATCAGGCCACGAAGGCTCCCACGCTCGGCAGATCGTGGAGACTCGCAAGTATGTGACCGCTTTCGGCGCCAAAGAACGGACCGTAACATTTATTGCCCTCGACCCGCAAAACCCAGATAATTTGGGAGTTTCCACCGTTGGGTTGCTGAAATATGCCGACAATGTGGCCGGCGCTCCTGAAGCCCTGGACGCAATCAGAAATTTTGCCACCGGAGCAGAGTTAACCCTGGACGGCAAAAACACGGTGGAAATCATTGCACGCCTGGGCAGGGACACCCGCGCCGGGCTCTGGAACGTGGTATGCACTATTGGCAGCCCTTCTGAATCTCACCTGGAACTCTTGCAGGTTGCCGAGAAGTACTGCGACAAAGTGGTCATCATGCAGGCAAGCCAGTAGCGATTGACGCCAGACCGTTTGCCCCGGCAAACCAGGTTTGCTACACTGTCGCCGTACTTTCGGCCCGTCTCTGATTTAGCCTGGTTTTGAGCCTGGCAAGGTGGGCAGAATACAATCTACGTCAGATAGGAGCCACCATGATTTACGAAGTGCGTACCTACGTCCTAAAACCCGGCAGCGTCGCCACTTTTGAAGAGAACTTTGCCGCCGCGTTGCCGCACCGCGAGAAATATTCCAAATTGGGAGCCTTCTGGCACACCGAGATTGGCCCGTTGAACCAGGTAATCCACGTGTGGCCTTACGAGAGCATGGAAGAGCGGAACAGCATCCGCGAGGAGGCTGGCAAAGACCCCAGCTGGCCGCCGAAAAATGACCCCGACATGTACGTGAGCATGAACTCAGAGATTTTCAACCCGGCCCCGTTCATGCGACCGCTGGGCGGCAATCAGGCCCTGGGTTCCATCTACGAGATGCGCTCTTACACCTACAAAGTTGGCAGCATCAACAAGGTCATCGATATTTGGGCCGACGCTGTGCCCGCCCGCGAAGAGTTCTCCCCCTTGGCCGCCGCCATGTATACCGATGTGGGCGGACTGAACAAGTGGGTCCACATCTGGGCCTACGAAGACCTTGATCAGCGCAAGAATGTCCGCGCCGAAGCCATCAAGACCCCAACCTGGCCGCCGCCCACTCGGGAGTTCTTGGTCAGCCAAGAGAACAAGATCATGGTCCCGTCGTCCTTCTCACCAATGCACTAGGCCGGCGGCGAGCCGCGTTTTGTTCGGGCAAGTGATCTAACAATTCGTGATTGGTCTTCCAAAGAGTGCAACAGGAGGCTCTGCCGATATACCGTGGCAGAGCCTCCTTTCTCTTCCTGAGAACGATTCCCGTAGGGGCGGGTTTGTAACCCGCAATGCTTGGGAAGGCCATTTCCAGATGATCCAAGCAGCTCGCTCGTTGGCTTTGGTTTATCTTGCTGAAAATGACTTGTCGAGACTGAGGGCGGGTTACAAACCCGCCCCTACGCCTGCATCATCACTTTGAGATATTGAAATAGCAGCACAAGAATCTTCATGACAAATTTTGATGAACAATTGGAAGAACTGGTCACGGCCAACCGCATATTGGCGCGGGAGGGAGTGGTAGACGCCTTTGGCCACGTGAGCATCAGACATCCGGAGCACCCGGACCGATACATCTTGTCCCAATCCCGCGCGCCAGACTTGGTGAATGTTTCTGATCTTATGGAGTACACCCTGGAGGGCGACCCCCTAGACCAACAGGGCCGCACAATGTACTCGGAACGTCCGATTCACGGAGGCATTTACGAGGCCCGTGACGACGTTCTGGCCATTGTCCACAATCACTCGGCAACGGTGGTTCCATTCACCGTTACAGACACGCCGCTGCGGCCAATGTTTCACCTGGGTGCCCTCATTGGGCCAGAACTGCCGGTTTGGGACATTCGCGATAATTTCCAGGACACCAGCATGCTGGTCGCCACCATGGACCAAGGTCGAGACCTGGCCCGCTGCCTGGGAGACTGCCGTGTTGCCCTCATGCGGGGTCACGGCTGTGTAATTACAGGCAAGTCCATCCGCGAGGTAGTGATGGCTTCAATCTATCTGCAGGTCAATGCCGGGCTGCTGCTTGAGTCGTTGCGACTGGGCGATGTTAAATACATGACGCCAGGCGAGATTGAACTTATGTCGGAAGGCCAGATGCGCCCCACCGCCCAAGAACGGGCCTGGGAATACTGGGCCAACCGCGCCGGACGAAGAAAAGACGGGGATAAAAACGCCTGAGGGAAACGATTAATGGTACCTGAGCCCGAACCAGAGATAGTAGAAGAACTGAAAGCCGCCAACCAGCGGTTTTATGACGCGTTCTCCGACCTGGATATCTCTGTCATGGACCGGGTTTGGGAGGACTCCACGCGGGTGGTCTGTGTCCATCCTGGATGGACTCCTCTGATCGGATGGGAAGCTGTGCGCATGAGCTGGGACCGTATCTTTCAGAATTCTAACCTCATGCAATTCCAAGTCCGTTATCTGAACATACTCGTCGAGGGCGATTTCGGCAGCGTCACCTGTGTTGAAGTCATCACCAGCGTGATCGCGGGAACAGCGTCCAATTTCAGCACCTTTGCGACCAACGTTTTCGTCCGCCGTGATGACGGCTGGCGCATGGTCGCCCACCACGCTACTCAGTCAGCCTAAACCAACCGTACAATGCCCCGGGAATTAGTCCCCTCTCGCCGCAACCCGCACCGGCTTAACTGCCCGGGGTTTTCCCCAACTGTTAAGATAGGCAGTGCTACCCCTCTCCCAATCATGAGCAGATTGTGCCCAGCCGCACAGGGCAGTTAAAAGGGCTGAAAGCGCCACAGAATTTTATAAGGACACCCATCATGGCTCCAGATCCACTGTCATTGACAAAGACGGAACGAAACCTTTGGTCAGCCATTGTCGCTGAGGCTTTGGCCCACTTGAAATATAACGCCTACGCCCACCGAGCCCTGGAAGAGGGTCACCCGGAAGTGGCCCAAGTCTTCCAAGAAGTGGCCGGCGCCGAGACCATCCACGGCATGAACCACCTGCGGGTTTCGGGCGCTCTGCACACCACCCAGGTCAACCTCCGCACGGTGACCGAAGGCGAATCCAAAGAATACAGCACCATGTATCCCAAGATGATCCAGGATGCATTGGACGAGGGCCGCCAGGACGCCGCAGATTCATTTGCCTTGGCCATGGACCGTGAACGCCATCACCTGGAAGTGTTCACCAATGCCTTGAATTTGCTGGACGCCAAGACGGAGGCCATTGCTGTTGCAGGCCTAGAACCGGTAGTGGCATCATCGTCCAACCCGGTATCCGCCACTGGATCGGCTCCTGGCAGCGCGCTCACCATCGACGACGATGGCATAACCATGGGGGATTACGTAAGCGCGGCCACAGAGATCGACCGAGAACGCTGGCGCGTGGCCCGGCTGGGAAGATTGCGTGAGGTGGTCTTTGGCGCCCAGGACGGTCTGTTGAGCACAGTGGCATTGGTCACCGGAGTTGCCGTTGCTGTAGAAAACCAGACCACTGTGTTGGTCGCCGGCTTGGCTGCAGCGCTGCCAGGCATGCTTTCAATGGCCACTGGAGCGTTTTTAGGCTCCCGCGCAGAGCAGGATGTGCAGAGGGCAGAGATTGCCCGTGAGGCCTTAGAGCTTGAGGAAAACCCGGCTGAGGAGTTGGCCGAGCTTGTGGTGCTCTACCAGCGAGAGGGTAAGACCTATCAGGAAGCGAGGCACCTGGCCGATGAGATATCCCAGGATAAAGACCTGTGGCTGCGTACACTGGTAGAGAAAGAACTGGGAATCAGCCCCGACGATACCACCAACCCCATGAAAGACGCCCTCACCATGGGAATCGCTTTCATATTGGCAGCCATCATCCCTATCCTGCCCCATTTCTTCATGGAGGGCGGAGCGGCCATCAGCGTGTCCATCGCAGCCGCGCTCACAGGCTTATTCATCTTGGGCGTGGGCAAAGGCCGGTTGGTGCAGCGTTCACCGCTGCTGCAAGGACTGGAGATACTGGCCATTGGGGCGATATCTGCCGGGGTCGGCTTCGGCCTGGGCGACCTGATCCCCAGGATTATCGACCTTTCCTAAAAACTTAGCCATTCACCTTGGAGAGCAATCCTCGAGCGGCGGTGATGAAATCGACTGGGTTGTCGCCCTGGACCAAATGGCCGGCGTTTGAAATGGTCTCGGTGGTGCAATCGACCATTACCTCACCCATCTTTGCCAGAGTTTCCTCGGCAAAGATGTCGCTGCGGTCGCCCCTAAGTACCAACGACGGACAATCCACCGCCTGCACACATTCCCACAGCTTTTCCACGGGCCAATTGGGGTCGGATCCCATGCGACTCCGGTTCTTGGTCGCCGGGTCCCATTTCCAAGACCATTTGCCGTCTGAAGTCTGGCGGATGCTGTATTTGAGCGCCCCAAGAACCTGCTCTTCCGTGCGGCCGGTATATTCTTTGATGCGGTCAGCAAATTCTTGGAAGCTGTCCAAATCGTTGGGCAGTTCACGGAAATTTCGAATCCGGTCTTGGCCTTGGCGTTGGGTTTCGGGTCCGGTGTCCACAATAGTCAGAGACCGCAGTGTCTTGGGGTGTCTGGACGCCCAGATGAAGCTGTTGCGACCGCCCATAGAATGGCCCATCAGGTTAAAGTCGTCCAATCCAATGGCCTCGATTACGCCGTCCATATCAGCCTGCATAGAGTCCAAGGAGTAAATGCCGTCCTCGGCCCAGTCTGTATCGCCGTGGCCGCGTTGGTCCACCGCAATCACATGGTAGTCGGGTGACAGGTTCAGGCTGATAAAGTCCCAACTGTGGGCCTGCTGGGAAACGCCGTGGAACATCACCAAGGTGGGCTTGGAAGAATCACCCCACTCCAGGTAGTGAAAATTCAGTCCGTTGGCCTTGACCGTCCGGTCTACAGGCTCGTTCTCCTCAGTAAAGGGGACACCCATATTTCTTGCTGCTTGGTATAAGGAAAGCCCCAGTGAGTGGGAAGCCATGTTTTTTCCTCCGGTCAAAGTCCAAAACTATGATAAACCGAGTGTCAAGATTTAAGGTCGCAAAGCGCCTAAAATGATACTCAAGAAGATGCGGCATTCACTTTCCAGGTGGCTAATGATATTATTAGACGGTTGCGATTCGTCACTTCTCGCATCAACCCTATGTGCACTAATTCCCAAAGGTTAGCCGTAGCCCTTCTGGCCCATGCGCACTAATTCCTAAATATTGGCCGCAGCCCTTCTGGGATTCTGAAGTACAAATATACCGGAGACCATCGTTCCATGACTACGAACTCAGTCCAGATTGAACTAAATCCCAGAGAACTAATGGGCAAAAAGGTAGCGCGCTTGCGCCGCGTCGGAATTGTCCCTGTCCATCTTTACGGACCCGGAATGGAGCCTCGGTCACTACAGTGCCAAGCCTCCACTCTAATCCGGACACTGGCCACTGCCGGTGGTGCCACACCCATCCACATCACCATCCAGGGTGAGTCTGGCACGCATTTGGCCTTTGCCAGAGAGATTCAGTGGGACCCGATGCGCGACGACCTGTTGCACGTCGACCTGCTGGCCGCAGACATCAGCAGGCCGGTAACCGCCCAGGTTCCGATTATACTGACTGGCGAATCTGCCGGCGCACGCTTGGTCAATGGCACAGTGATGCAACAACTGCGCACTGTGGATGTCCAGGCATTGCCCCTGGAGATGCCAAACCAGATTGAAGTTGATCTAGCGATCATGGAAAACGCCGACTCGGTGATCCGTGCCAGTGACCTGGCGATTCCTAGTTCTGCCACACTCTTAACCGATGCCGAAGAGCTGGTGGTCAGGATTGAGCTTCCCAGAGTCGCAGAAGAATTCACCGCAGCCGAAGGCGGAGCCGAAGAAAGTGGAGACGCCCCTGCCGAAGAATCATCCGAGGAGTAGACTTCGGAACCAGTCGACTTTCAGCTTGATCCATAGTCCCGTCCGGGTAAACAAGTCAGTTCTCCAGGTCGGAATCGCTAAAGAAATAAAAACGCCGGAGGAGCAAATCCCGCATGCGGGGAGGCCTCCGGCGGTTGTTTTGGAGATAGGAAAATGTTCCTGACCTATGTTGGAGAATCCGGACTTACCGGCACAACGGTCAATGACCCATCCCAAGGACACCAGATCTACACGGGGCTTTTCATCCACGAGAGCCAGTCAATCTCGGTAAACGGCGAGTTCAACGCCCTGTGCCGCCGCCATTTTGGCGCGCCGCTGGGCGAAGAAGGCGCACCAAACGTCATCCGACCGGTAGACCTCTACCAAGGATTGGGCTATTTCTCCTCCTGGACTCCGGCCAAGAGAAACGAACTGATGCAAGACTGCCTGGGTATCATGATTCGCCGCGAGACACCGGTAATCACCGCCTACATCAACAAACAAGAGTTCATCGACGCCAGAGCAGCCGGGAACGATGATTACATCAACAGGTGGGATACTCCTACAGGCCCACTGGTGAATAAATTCTTCTTTGCAATTGGTATGTTCCTAGACGAGCTCAACATGTCCAGCCTATCCGGCGACGACATCATGGACGGCACAGTACCCATCGCCAACCATGCCTTGGTCATGGCCCAAAACGGGGCCTCACTGGAAGCTAAGTTCATGGCCGAGTTCCTACGGTCTGATGAGGGCATCGACGCCACCGGGTTAATCGATGACATCTGCTTCGTGGAATCGGCACGCTCCGTTGGCAATCAGTTGTCCAATCTGGTCGCCTACTTCGTCCGACGTTGGCTCCAAAATCCGGAACGTCCCCATCCTTACTTCGACGGCCTCCGGGAAAACAAGGTGATTCAAGTCATTTACCCTGTCAACATCTAAAAACCGGTAGCCTGATTACGGGACTCGCACCAACCGCCGCAGGAACGCGCTGAGCAGGTCCACGGCCACCACCAGAATCAGGTACCACAGGATGATTAGCGCCACATCGGTGTACTGGAAGAAGCTAAGACTAAGCCTGAATTCTCTGCCTAGGCCACCCGCGCCGACGAATCCCACCACCACAGTGGTGCGAATCACCACCTCCCAGCGGTACAGCAGGTAGGTGAGGAACTGGGGCATGGCCTGGGGGATAATCCCATAGGCCAGCATCTGCAGATTGCCCGCTCCTGCGGAACGCAACGCTCGTGCCGACCCCGGGTCCATGTTCTCCACTACCTCGGCCGAAAGCTTGCCCACGATGCCGTAATTGTGCAGCCCCAGGGCAATGGCTCCGGGCAGTATCCCCGGCGACAGAAAGAACACGATCACCATGGAAACCCAGTGGGACCGCCGGCCAGTCCAGGCCTCCTAGGCGTGGACTCAAGTAAACCCGGCGTTTGGATTCCTCATGGGAATTTGGTTTGTGGCTGTCACATCAAAAAGATTAATAGACTATATAAAGACAGTCAAATACAGTGGAGTCTATATTGCCCTTATCAGAGACCAAAACGGGCGTGCTTGGCCGGGCGATTCCTTTACAACAATTTGGCACGGCATTACAATCGCTAGTCAGAGAAAACGACGTATTTCACTGCTTTCTCTAACTATTTCACCCGATTAAACCTACAGATTAAATCAACTGGTTTAACCTGCAACCCATTTCAAACAGCCCGCCACCAAGCCGGCCGGGACCTACAGGATTTGATGCCAGACCCAGAAGACATTCTAATGGCCAATCGGGCCACCAAGCTCGAACGTATCCGCGGCAACGGCATCGACCCGTATCCTGCCCGTTTCCACCGCTCCTACGACACCGCCACCGCCACCACACTCTTCGAAGAACTGGAGAACGCTGAGCCAGCCGACGAGAAGCTTCAGAATGTCACCCTGGCCGGTCGTATCTCTTCCATGCGCACCATGGGCAAGGCGGCGTTCGTAGACCTGAGAGACGCTTCCGGAGTTATCCAGGTTCTCATGCGTCAGAACAATCTTAATGAGGGATTTGAGCTAATCAAGGACTTGGACGTGGGCGATCATTTGGGCGTGCGCGGCAATCTGATGCGCACCCGCACCGGCCAAGTCACCATCGACGCACTGGAACTCACGGTCACCGCCAAAGGTATGCGCCCGCTGCCGGAGAAATGGCACGGCCTGAGGGACGTTGAAACACGATATCGGCAGCGCTACCTGGACCTGATCGCCAACCAGGACGAGATCATGCCGATCTTTGTCCTGCGCAGCAACGTAATCAGCGGTATCCGCCGGTTCCTAGACGACCGGGGCTTCTTGGAAGTGGACACTCCCATTCTGGTCCCCGTGGCCGGCGGCGCCCACGCCCAACCTTTCATCACTCACCACAACGCCTTGGACCAGCAGCTTTACCTGCGCATCGCTACTGAACTCTATTTGAAGCGCCTAATCATCGGCGGCTTCGACAAGGTCTATGAGATTGGCCGGGTCTTCCGGAACGAGGGTATCGACCAGGACCACAACCCAGAGTTCACCTTGCTAGAGAGCTATGAGGCCTACGCCGACTACAATGATGTGATGGACATGGTTGAGCAAATGGTCTCAACCATCTGTAAGGCAGTCAATGGCACCACCAAGGTGACCATCGGCGATGAAGTCATCGACTTTGAGCCGCCGTGGGCGCGGGTCAGCCTGCGTGAGGAACTCGAAAAACGCAGCGGCATCAAACTGGAAACCGTCAATGATGAAGAACTCCGCAAGAAAGCGTCAGAAATTGGAATCGACACCGTGGTGCTGGAGAGTCGCGGGCGGTTGATTGACAAGTTGCTGTCCACATTTGTGGAGCCAAACCTGATCCAACCAACCTTTGTCCTGGACTACCCGGAGGAGATGTCCCCGCTGGCCAAGGCCAAGCCAGACACTCCCGGATACGTGGAACGGTTTGAAGCCTTTGCCTTTGGCATGGAGATCGCCAACTCCTACAGCGAGCTGAACGACCCGGCAGTGCAACGGGCGCGATTTGAAGACCAGGCCCGGATACAGCAACTATTCGAAAACGAAGACGTCGACCGACAAGACGATGACTTCCTCACAGCCATGGAATACGGCATGCCCCCCACCGGCGGCCTGGGCATCGGCATCGACCGGCTGGTGATGCTGCTCTCAGGACAACCATCGATCCGCGACGTGCTGCTGTTCCCCCAGATGCGGACACTGCGCACCGATTCAACAGAAAAAGAGCCGGAAGAAGAAACAACGGAATAACAATGCTTTCAATCGAACACATACGAGAGAACCCGGATGAGGTACGCGCCGCCCTCAAAACCAGAGGGGAGGACGACTCCATCACGGAGGTTCTTGAACTGGATACGGCAATTCGCGCGACTATCACCGAACGCGACAACCTCAACGCGGAACGAAACCGGGTCAGCAAGGAATTGGGCCAGGCGCGCTCCCAAGGGCAAGAAGTCTCAGAAGAGGCCAGGGCCCAGATGCGGGAGATTGGCAACCAGGCCGATGCCTTGAACGAGAAAACCAAAGAGATGGGCAACCGGATGGGCGAATTAATGCTCACACTACCAAATCTGCCCCAGTCTGGCGTGCCGGTGGGCGAAGATGAGACCGGCAGCATCATCATCCGCCAAAACGGCGAGCCGCCCGTCATGGACTTTGAACCCAAGCCCCACTGGGACCTGGGCGAAGAACTTGGCATCATCGACTTTGAACGCGGCACCAAGCTGGCTGGAAGTCGGTTCTACAATCTGGTGGACTACGGCCCCAAACTGGAACGCGCGCTGATCTCCTTCATGCTTGACCTCCACACCAACGACCACGGCTACACAGAGATTTCCCTGCCGGCAGTGGTGAAACGAGAAATCATGGAAGGCTCCGGCAACCTGCCCAAGTTTGCCGACAATCTCTACCACGACGAAGAAGATGACCTCTGGCTGATACCCACCGCCGAGGTCCCCATCACCAACCTCTACCGGGACGAGATTATCCCGGCCAACACCCTGCCACTCAAATACGTGGCCCAGACTCCTTGCTTCCGCCGTGAAAGGGCCTCTGCGGGACGAGATACACGCGGCATCAAACGGGTGCACCAATTCAACAAGGTTGAGATGTATCAGTTTGTGGAGCCTGAGACCTCCAATGACGAGCTGGACAAACTCGTGGACCACGCCGAGGACGTATGCCGCAAGTTGGGGTTCACCTACCGGGTTTTAGCCCTCTGCACCGGTGATATGGGCTTTGCGTCTTCCAAGACCTACGACATTGAGGTCTGGGCCGCAGGCTGCCAGGAATGGCTTGAAGTCAGCTCCTGCTCCAATTGCACCGACTTCCAAGCCCGGCGATCCAATATCCGCTACCGTTCTGAAGAGGGCGGCCGCCCCCGCATTCCCCACACGCTGAACGGCTCCGGCCTGGCCCTGCCCCGTGTCATGATTGCCATCATAGAGAACTACCAGCAGCCAGACGGGTCGGTGGTTATCCCTGAGGTGTTGCGTCCCTACACCGGGTTTGATGTGATTCCGGCCAAAAAGGCAACCATCTAGCTCCCGTAATCAATCAACAAGACGATGAAGTCATAGTTGAGGAGATTGAGAGCGAAGAACTTGATGCTACTCCGGAGCCAACTTTGACGGCTGACCCAACTGCAACACCATCGCCAATTACCGAAACTCCGTCAGATCAAGGCCTGGCAAACCTCACCGGGGTTCAGGTAGACGCCGCCCTGACCCGCTTCGCCTTTATTGAGGAATGGGATTACACAGATAAGAACAAAAGCATCGGACCGGCAGTGGATCACTTCCATTTCGGGTTTAGCCACATCTTCTCCAGGGACCCGATAATTCCTTGCGCTGACAGCAGTAACTGCAAAATGGAGGCAGAATCCCACAACCTCAGCATCCGCAACGCGTCTGCACATGAATCTCAGAATGAAGCCTACTTCATTGACAGGCACGACCACCTTTGCATTACGACCGCAATCAAGACAGACGTAGTCCGGGGTGCCAAGGTGTCGATCTCAGGCACTCGAGATTTCCGGTTGGAGAAGTTCCGTGAGAACGGCATAATAATCCCCATCGACGAACCCTGCGATGGCTTCTCGAATGTCGCAGTCCACGACGAGACGCTGCGGCTCTTCAATTCAATAATCAATTTCCTAGCACAATAATCCCCTTAGACAGACGACCCTCCGTGGGCTAGAATGCCTGCAATCTGATTCAGGCTGGAGGTTGACCATGTCGGGAATTTGGCCCGGTGAGACCCAGTGTGTAGTGCTGCTTGGCTTTGACATTGACGGGGTATCGTCCTGGTTAAACCGTGACCCGTCGTTTAAAGACCACCCAAGCCTCATGTCCATGGCCGAATACGGTCCGTCAGTCGCTACTCCAAGAATCTTAGACATGCTGGACGCCCACTTGGTCCAAGCCAGCTTCTACGTGCCGGGATACGTGGCCGAGACCCACGAAGAAATGGTCGCTGAAATCTTCCGCCGTGGCCACGAGATTGCCCATCATGGCTATATGCACGAACCGCCGTCCAGCCTCACCCGCGAGCAAGAGATAGACGTCATCGAGTCCGGCATCCGCATCCTCAGCGGGATCACCGGCGAGCAACCGTTGGGCTACCGTTCCCCAAGTTGGGAGCTTTCGGAGCATTCCCTGGAGTTACTGACCGACCACGGTTTCATCTACGACAGCAGCCTGATGGGAGACGACGCACCCTACATAGTCGAGTCTCCAACCAACGACAAATCCCTGGTTGAATTGCCCGTGCACTGGTTGCTGGACGATGCGCCAAACTTTGTCTACGCGCCGGTGGCCAACCGGCTTGGCCCCATGCGAAACCCGGACGAGGTCTACCAAACATGGGCCGCTGAATTTGAAGGACTCTACCGATACGGCCGGGCCTTTACCCTCACTATGCACCCTCAGTACATCGGGCGACCCGGTCGGCTTCTCATGCTGGAACGGTTGATTGAACACATCAAGTCGTTCCCCAACGTGGAATTCATGCGGGCCATAGACGTGGCCGAGATGTGGCGGTAAACCGCTAACCCTAGTATTCGGATGCTGGAGATGACCTATGGATTACGGGATCGGGATTCCTTCATACATCGACGCTTGGCGTGAGGTTCAAGCGGCCGAGCAAGCAGGGTTCACCCATGCGTGGTTCTACGACTCGCAACTAATCTACAGCGATGTCTACGCAACGATGGCCCTGGCCGCACAAAACACCACCCGCATCAAATTGGGCACTCTGGTGTCAATTCCAACCAACCGCATCGCACCGGTGACCGCCTCGGCGATTGCCACCATTAACAAGTTAGCGCCGGGCCGGGTTATCTTGACCATGGGCACTGGCTACACGGGTAGAAACACCATGGGGCTGCCGCAGTTGTCCGTGCAACGCCTGAGGGAATACACCCAACAGGTGATAGGCCTTCTCGCCGGTGAGGATGTGCTCTTCCGGGAGGGTGACAAGGAGCGATGGGTCCGCTTGATCCACGCTGACCACGAAGATTTCATCAACATCAAGGATCCGATTCCCGTATTTGTTGCCGCCAATGGTCCAAGGGCTCTGGGGGTTGTCGGCGAGCTTGCCGAAGGCTGGGTGACGACTCTGCGAGCCAGGACCGACCTGGCCGACAATTATGCGGCGATTAAAAAGTCGGCAGCCCAATCAGGCCGCAGCACCGACAAACCGTATACGGTGGCGCTGAGCTACGGATGCGTACTGCGAGAGGGCGAATCCGTAAGTTCTGAGCGAGTGCTGGCTCGTGTTGGTCCAAGTATCATGCCTGGAGTGCATGCCCAGTGGGAGGCCAAGTACGGCCCGGGGGCCAATCTGGGAATGAGTCCCGATTCCGAGGTGGCCGACACCTATGAAGGCTATCTCCAAGAGTTTGCCTCAACCCACGGCACGCCGTCTGACCGTCTCTACCTGGACGCCCACCGAGGACACATGGTCTTCCTAAAACCGGGCGAGGAGCAATTCACCACTCCGGAACTCATGGCCCGGTCTCTGACTGGCACTGGGCCTGAAATCATCGAAAAGCTGGAGCGAATGGAAGCCACTGGGATAAATAACGTGGCAGTTTCCGTGACCAATGCCGAAGGCGCACGTGACCTGATCCAAGACTTTGGTCGTGAAGTAATCGCCAAGCGAGAAAAGTAAGTCACCATCCAGTAATTCGGGACTGGCAACTTCTTGCCAACATGCAACATCAGAATTAACATGGGTGCAGATTCGCCCGCATCTTCAGGAGCATAAAATGCCTAAAGTTCATGACCGCGGCGGTTGGCCCAACGAAGACCCCATCGACCAATCCGAGCACGAGATGGAGGAATGGGAACGCAAGGTGGACGCACTCAACGGCGTGCTGGGCGACCTGGGCCTCAAGACTTCCGACCAACTACGTCGGGCCATCGAGAGCATGGACCTGGCCACCTACGAGTCTCTGGCCTATTACGAAAAATGGACGGCCGCCATGGAGATGCTCCTGGTAGAGCAGGGTGTGATGACCACCGCAGAGATTGACGCCAAGATGGAAACCCTGAAACAGGGGCAAGCATAGTCATGGCCCAGTCTCCATCTGCCAAGTACAAACCAGGCGACCAAGTGCGCATCCGCGTGGGCGTTCCGCCAACCCATTTCCGGACCCCGGAATATGTGCAGGGGAAACAGGGCGAAATAGAAACCTCTTGGGGGGCTTACCCCAACCCTGAGGGCCTGGCTTACGGCGGCGACGGACTGCCGGCCCAGCCTCTCTACCTGGTTAAATTCGCCCAGACCGACCTATGGACCAACTACGAAGGCGCAGCAAAAGACGCCCTGTTACTAGACATCTACGAAAACTGGCTAGAGTCGATTTAAATCAAACAGACCCAGCTAAACAAAATAATTAGGCTGATTCAGGAGAGCATCCCATGGCTGACAACGGACACTCCCACGGCGACAACGCAGAATATTACGCACTACGGGCCGAGGCTATCCAAGCACTGCTGATTGAGAAGGGCGTCTGCACCATGGACGATATTATGACCATGGCCGACAAGATTGACTCTCGCTCCCCCGCCGACGGCGCTAAGGTGCTAGCCCACGCCTGGGTTGACCCGGAATACAAAGCCAGGCTCCTGGCCGACGCCGAGTCTGCCCTCCTAGAACTAGGCTATGACTTGCCGGAGACGGCTCCCAAACTCACGGTTTTAGAGAACACGGACGACGTTCACAACATGGCCGTTTGCACGCTATGCTCCTGCTACCCCAGGGCCATCATTGGCCGACCACCCGCCTGGTACAAAGGCCTGGCCTACCGCTCTAGGGTCGTCGTTGACCCACGGGGTGTGCTGCAGGAGTTTGGCACGGAGCTTGATGAGGACGTGCAAGTCCGAGTGATCGACAGCAGCGCCGACTACCGCTATTTGGTCCTGCCCAAGCGCCCCGCCGGGACTGAAGGTATGAGCGAAGAAGACCTGGCCAAGTTGATCACCCAAGAAAGCATGATTGGGGTTGGTTTGGCTCTGACGCCGGAGCAAGTTAGCGCCAGCTAGCAATAATCGCCGTAAACCAAAAAGTCATTCCAGATGCTATCTGGAATGACTTTTGTTTTTGCTGTGGTGACGCTGTAAGCCGTATTAGTCGGGTCTATCCAGCATCTGTTGGGGAATCTGTCCCAGCAGAATTTCAATGCCAGGCCTGGCCACGTCGTTCCCAAGTCCGATATGTAGCGGCGTAATAGATATGCAGTTGCTCTTGATGGCCGCAATGTCGCTGTCCGGATGGGGTATCTCGGTGCTGGGTTTGTTCCTGGAGATCCAGTACCGCTTCTCTGGCCCAACGTTCTCGGCACGAACGTTTTCCCCCCAGGACCGGCCACCCAAACTGGTAACTCGCACGCCGGCCACCTGGTTCATCTCGATCTTCGGGATATTAACGTTCAAAAACAGGGTGTCGCCGGTGTAGTCCACAAATTTCTCGGCCAGCGGCTTGAGGATCTTCTCGGCAATGTCGTACTTGGTGTTGGTCACCGCCGCCACGGAGATGGCAATCGTGTTTATACCGCGCACGAAGCTCTGTATTGCACCACCCACAGTCCCCGAGACCATCACGTCATAGCCAACGTTGGAGCCGGCGTTCACTCCGGACACGACCAAGTCTACATTTTCAACCAGACTCTCTAAAGCCAGGATGCAGCTATCGCCGGGCGTGCCTTCCACTGAAAACGCGCTCACCGGGTATAAGCCATCGCCCTCACCCTGAAATTCTTGTCCGACTGTCCATTCGCCTGCTTTGACCGGCGCATGGAGGGTTAAACACGCCCCCACACCGCTCTGTTGACGGTCGGGCGCAACCACGACGACCTCACCAACCTGCCGCAGTGCCCGGGCGGCTGCCCAAATGCCTGGAGCATTGATCCCGTCATCGTTTATAACCAGTATTTTCATGTGTCTTTTATGCCTAGACCGTGTATTTATCAATAATAATGGCCGGCCATTATTTTATCAGGTGCTTTTTCCAAACACAAAAGGGGCGCGTCAGGTTACGTCACAATATCAGTCATTCCGGGTAAAAGGCCGATTTCGTGCAATTGCGTGGAGATCTGCCGCCAGTAATGAGAATCTTCGTCGGCCTGCGGCACTCCTCAGAATGACAGGCGTTGGCGGGATCACGCTAATAAAAAAAGGGCACCCCACTTATGTGGGGTGCCCTTTGTGAATGCTACCTTGTCGGTTGCTTAGTTGTGATGAGCAAAGCCTGTGGCGTGGTAGATCGCATGTTTCAGCTCGATGGCCGCCATGGCTTGGCGGTATTCAGCCGAGGCGAAAACATCTCCAAAGACGTCAGAACCCAAATCGTTATGGATCAGGCTTGTCGCCGCGACGATGTTCTCTTCGTTCAACTCTTTCCCGACGAGAGCTTGTTCGACAGAAGGCCCGCGTGTGGGAATTGGTGTGAACCCGCCTACCGCTACTCTAGCGGCAGTGCAGATGTTGTTCTCCACGGTCACCACGATTCCAGCGCCCACCACGGCAAAGGACGTGGCCGGATGGGCCATTTTGGCGTACTCGGCATGCTGGTTGGCGGCCAAGACCGGCATCTCGATGGTTGTGAGAATCTCATTCTCTCCCAAGGCCGTCTCGAACGGACCAAGAAAGAAATCGTCGGCAGACACGGTTCGGGAACCGCCGCGCATGATGCCGCCAGTTCCCTGGATGGTGAACTTGGCGTCCATTACCTTCAGCACCGTGGGCAGGTCTGATGCAGGGTCCGCGTGGGAGATGTTCCCGCCGATGGTCCCTCGGTTCCTCACCTGAGGATCACCGATGCCGTACGCCGTTTCCCAGAGGATACCGGCATTGTCTTTTACGTCATGTGAGTCGGCGATCTCTGCGTGGGTGGTGAGAGCGCCGATGCGCAGGATGCCGTTTGCGACGGATATCCCCCGCATTTCCTCGATTCCGCCAATGTCGATCAGCATCGGAATGCTGGTCAGGCGCAATTTCATCATCGGCAAGAGACTGTGGCCGCCAGCAATGATCTTGGCGCCGGGGTTGCTAGCTAGAAGCTGGATGGCTTCTGAGACGGAACTGGCTTTCTGGTAATCAAATTTTGTTGCAAACATCGTTTAGCTCCCCTGTTGCTGGCGAATGGCCCGCCAGACTTTTTCCGGGGTTAGTGGCATTTCCAGGCTGGTGATGCCCAGTGGTCGCAGAGCGTCGATCACCGCGTTGTACACGGTAACCGTGGAGGCGATGGCCCCAGTCTCACCGATACCCTTTACGCCCAACGGGTTGTGGGGCGACGGCGTTTCGGTGCTAAGCACTTCCATGTTTGGCAGTAGGTGTGCCCGTGGCAGCGCGTAGTCGACCATGGAGCCAGTTATCAACTGGCCATCGTCGTTGTAGACCGCGCCCTCCCACAGAGCCTGCCCAATGCCTTGTACAACTCCGCCGTGAACCTGGCCTTCAACAATCATCGGGTTTATTTGAGGACCGCAGTCGTCGCCGGCGATATACCGCCGAATTACGATATGTCCGTTGTCGGCATCTACATCTACCACTGCCAAGTGGGTGCCGAAAGGGTAAACGAAGTTTGGCGGGTCATAGAAGGCCGAAGCCTCAAGACCGGGCTCCATTCCTTCCGGCAGGTTCCAGGCCACGTTGGCCATGGTTGCCAACTCTTGGATTGACTTGGTCTGGTCTGGAGATCCCTTTACGGTGAAATGGCCGTCGACGTATTCAACGTCGGCCTCCGCGGCTTCCAGCAGGTGGGCTGCCAAGAGTCGGGCCTTTTCTTTGATCTTTCGGGCCGCGAGGACCATGGCCGCCGCGCCGACTGCTGTGGTCCGGCTGCCGTAGGTTCCCCAGCCCATGGGGGTGTTGCTGGTGTCGCCGTGGACGATGGAAACATCGTCCACATCAACGCCTAATTCGTCAGATATTATCTGGGCAAAGGTTGTTTCCTCTCCCTGACCGTGGGGGGAGATTCCGGAGTAGACATTGACCTTTCCGGTGGGATGGAACCGCACAATCGCGCTCTCCCACAGACCACCACCGAAACCAACCGCACCAGCGACCTGGGAAGGGCCAAGGCCGCAGATTTCGGCATAGCAAGTAACACCGATGCCCATGTAATGGCCGCTCTCCTGCAACCTGGTCTGCTCTTGGCGCAGGGCCTGATAATCGGCCTGGCCTAGAACCATGTTCAACAGCGGTTCGTAGTCGCCACTGTCGTAGGTGATACCGCTGGCAACGTCGTGTCCGTCTTCAAACTTGGGTATCAGGTTCTTCCGGCGCAGTTCAACGGGGTCAATACCCAGCTCGACTGCCAACAGGTCAACCAGTCGTTCCACCAAGAAGGTGGCTTCCGGACGACCCGCACCGCGGTAGGCATCCACCGGAGTAGTGTTGCTGAACACGCCGTAGACGTCGGCTTTGGTGGCTCCAATGTCGTAGGCGCCAGAGTAAATCAGCCCATGCAAAATGGTCGGCACACCGGGGCCGGCAGTGGAAAGGTAAGCCCCCATACCGGCGTAGATCTTGGTCCGGATGGCCGTGATCTTACCTTCTCGCGTCGCTGCCATCTCCACGTACTCAACATGGTCGCGGCCATGGATGGTAGACAAGAACCCCTCGGAACGGGTGGCGGTCCACTTGACCGGGAGGCCCAACTGCATGGAGCAGAAGGACGCGATCATCTCATCGGCGTACATGGGAATCTTGCTGCCAAACCCACCACCGACTTCAGTAGCAATAACCCGTATCTTATGCTCGCCAATACCAGTGACCAATGAAGCCAAAAAGCGGCAGATATGAGGATTTTGACTGGTGCTCCAGAGAGTCAATTCCCCCGTGGCTCTTGTCCAGCTAGCCACTGCAGAGCGAGGTTCCATGGCGTTGGGAATCAACCGTTGTTGGATGATTTTGTCTTTAACAATCACATCGGCAGCTTCAAATGCGACATCGGTGTCGCCGCCTTCGGCCACCCAGTGAAAGGCCTGGTTATTGGGTGCGTCTTCGTGCAACTGAGGCGCGCCCGGCTGCATCGCTGCTTCAGGGTTGGTTACCGCCGGCAGCGGTGAATAATCAACGTTAATCAATTCCAGGGCATCTTCTGCCTGGTATCGGTCCTCAGCCACCACCACGGCCACGGCGTCACCCTGATAGCGGGCCACATCTTTAGCAATGGATGGGTGGGCGACAGCCACCAAGTCTGCTCCCGGCGGAACCCAGGCGCAGGGGATGGGATTCAACACGCCGTCCGTATCAGCTCCGGTATATATCGCCACCACCCCTGGCGCTGCGGCCGCTGCGGAGGTATCTACACTATTAATCTTGGCGTGGGCGTGGGGACTGCGAAGGATGGCTGCGTAGAGCATCCCCGGAAGTTGAACATCGTCTGTGTAGGTTGCGCCGCCGGTGATTAACCTTGGGTCTTCACGGCGACGTATACCCGATCCAAATATTCTTGTCGTCATGGTTAGCTCCTCATTACTTCGGCGGCTGCCTGGATCGACTTAACGATGTTCTGGTAGCCGGTACAGCGACAGATGTTGCCCTTTAGTCCATCGCGGATTTCATCGTCAGATGGATTAGCATTTTTCTTGAGCAATTCCATCGTGGTGATGATCATTCCGGAGGTGCAGTAGCCGCATTGCAGGCCATGATTGTTCCAGAACGCCTCTTGCACCGGGTCTAATTCACCGTTATTAGAGACGCCTTCGATAGTCGTAATCTCACTTCCATTGGCTTGGACTGCCAGACAGGTGCAGGATTTAACCGTCTTGCCGTCCATGCTCACCACACATGCGCCACATTGGCTAGTGTCACAGCCAATCTTGGTGCCCGTCAGCCCCAGATCGTCTCTGATGAAATGAACTAGCAGTAAGCGTGGATCTACGTCTTTTTCTTGGACTTTTCCGTTTACGGTTAGCTGAATATTCAAGATTGCTCCCTTGCGTGATGAATAAACGGTATATAAATGCCTTGGCCAGGCGTGGATTAAGCTCAGGCGGCAGAAGTGCCCAGAGTATATACTTGGCCAGATACAGCGTCAACGGCCTGTAGCCAGGCATGGATTCACGGCTGTAGTTGCGCAAATATTAGGCTGGCACTATCATTTTATCTGCGTCTAATTCACGGAGCCTAAATCCCCCGTCCTTTGGCTTTGATTTAAACCAAGCTCCAAACGGCCAATATTAAGGATGACAATGTTCCCTCAGAGTGTTTTTCCCGATAGCGCTGAAGTCGACTCGCAAGGCGAGCTGATTCTGGGCGGCTGCAAGGCCAGCGACTTAGCCGCAGAGTACGGCACCCCGGTGTACGTGCTGGACGAAGACACCCTACGGGCTCGCTGCCGCAGCTTTATTGATGAGTTTCGCAAGATTTACCCCGCCACCAGCGTCTCTTACGCCTGCAAGGCCTACATCAATCCCATCTTAGCCAAACTATTTTTGGAAGAGGGCATGGGCTTTGACGTTGTATCCGGGGGTGAGTTAGCCACCACGGTCAGCGCGGGAATCCCCATGGATGAGGTCTATTTTCACGGCAACAATAAAACCCCTCAGGAGCTTGAAGAGGCGTTGGAACACTCCATTGGCTGGGTGGTTGTGGACAGCTTCCACGAGATTGAACTGCTGGACCGATTGGCCGGAGAGGCTGGAAAGACCCAGGACATTCTCATCAGAGTATCTCCGGGCGTTGACCCTCACACTCATGAGTACACCACCACCGGCATATTGGACTCTAAGTTTGGCTTTTCGATTCAGACAGGCCACGCTGCCGAAGCCATCCGTTTGGGCTTGGCCGCCAAGAACCTGAATCTGCACGGCCTGCATTTCCATTTGGGCTCCCCGATCTTTGAGTTGGAGCCGTACCGCGTGGCCGTTGACCTGGTGCTTAGATTTGCCGCCCAGTTCCGCGAAGAAGGACTTGAGCTGCAGCGTTTCAGCCCTGGTGGCGGGTTCGCCATTAGCTACAAGCGTGAGGATGAGCCACCCGCAGTGTCCGACTACGCCGAGGCGATTATCTCCACTATGACGGAAACCTGCCAAGACCTAGGCATGGAACTACCGTCTCTGGTGATTGAACCTGGCCGGGCGATCATCGGACCCGCCGGTGTTGCTCTCTACCGCGTTGGGGCGATTAAAGACGTGCCAGGTGTTAGGAAATTCGTCAGTGTTGACGGCGGCATGGGCGACAACATTAGGCCCGCGCTCTATCAAGCAGAATACGAAGTCCTTGCCGCCAACAAGGCCAATCAGGAGCTGGTGGAAAAAGTAACTATCGCCGGCAAGTACTGCGAATCTGGTGACCTTCTGGCCACGGACGTGATGATGCCTAAGCTGGAGGCTGGTGACCTGCTGGCAATACCTGCCGCCGGCGCCTACTGTCCCTCCATGGCCAGCACCTACAACATGAACCCAAAGCCGCCAATGGTCCTGGTCAAAGACGGCAAAAGCCGCCTGATTCGCCGCAGAGAGACCTACCAAGATTTACTACACCTCGACCTGGTATAAACCTGACTCATAGTGTCCTTGCGTTGTATTAATTGGTAGAATTCAGGTTGAATACAATATCCTTCAGTTTATAATCAAGTGGAAAGCAGGTTTTTATGTGGACCATCTTTGGTCAAGATCATCTGCTCAAACGGCTTGAGCCAAGCCTCAAGCAACGGCGGCAGTCCCACGCCTACCTGCTGAGCGGCCCATCTCATGTGGGCAAAATGGCACTTGCCACTAATATGTGCCAGGCCGTAAATTGTTTAGACGGATTCGGTGAGCCCTGCGGTTCTTGCACACAGTGCACCAGAATAGCCCAGGGGCATCATTCCGACATCCGAATTCTGGCTCCCGGCCAAGGTGAAGAAGGCCGGTCTGCCAAAACTATGATTGGCATCAACGAAATAAAAGAAGCACTGCGCCGCGTGCACTTAAACCCTTACGAGGGTTCCACAAGCGTAGTGATTATAGATGGCGCTGAATCCATGAGCGACGATGGCGCCAATGCTCTGTTAAAAACCCTGGAAGAACCGCCCCCGCAGGTCATGTTCCTGCTACTCACAGCCAATGAAGACGCCGTATTGCCCACGGTCCGATCACGCTGCCAAACCATGATCTTGGTGCCGTTACCCAAAGACAAGATGATCGAACGGCTGGTCACCGATCACCAAGCAACGCCAGAGTTGGCGGAACAATTGTTCCGCCTCTCACGGGGTTGTCTTGGTTGGGCCATTGGCGCGTTGGAGAATTCGCAGGTATTGGAACAACGACAAGCAGACCTAGAGAAGATCAAAGAAACCCTGGATGCGGGACTGGAAACCCGTTTCACCTACGCCAACGAAGTTGCCTCCCTATTTGGCACCGACCGAGATGCCGCTAAGGACTTATTGGCCCTTTGGCTCCGTTGGTGGCGGGACCTTCTCTTAATCAAAGAGGGCGCGGAAGAATTTCTCCATAATTCGGACCACGCGGATTCCTTAAGGAACCAAGCGTCAGGCTTGAGCACGGCAGAAATCGTGCAGTTTATCAACCGGCTGATGCAAACGTTGTCGAATCTAGATAGTAACGTCAGCCCACGTCTGGCGATGGAAGTTTTAATGCTGAATCTACCAATTGAAGCAGGCCAAGTATGACCCAAGTTGTGGGCGTACGCTGGAGAGAAGCAGACCCGGTGAGCTACGCCACTGCAGAAGATTTCACCCTGCCAATGAAAAGCTACGTGGTTGTGCAGATGGAGAAATCCCAGGAATTAGCCAGGGTTTGCCGCGATAGCAAACAATTGGTGGCCTGCCTCCCCGATTCGGGCCTCGGAATGCGCGTCGTGCACAGGGCCCACGGCCGGTGACCTTGGCCGCTTGCAACAGAACCGTGAATCTGAAGAAGTGACCTTCAAGATTGCCCGTAAAAAGCCAGGGAATTAAACATTCCCATGAAGATCGTAGGCGCACATTACACCTTTCACCACTCTCGCATGGTGGTGACATTTGGCGCAGAGGGTCGGGTCGACTTTCGTCCGTTGATCCACGCATTGAGCTCAGCTACCGGTGGCCGAGTCGAATTGCGGCAGGTTGGCGACCGAGACATCGCCAAGCTGACTGGTGGAATTGGCCGTTGCGGAAACGAACTATGTTGCGTCAAATGGATAGACAAATTTGAATCCGCATCTGTTCGCATGGCCAAAGAACAGTCGCTGCCCATCAGTGCCGAGGGGCTTGCCGGCGCCTGTGGTCGACTGCGATGCTGCCTGCGGTTTGAGTACGACCAATACCGTCAGGTCAACAAGTTGCTGCCTAAGATTGGGGAATTGGTGGGGACGCCTTCAGGAGCAGCCACAGTAATCGTGGGACACCGGATGAAAGAAACAGTATCGGTCCGCTACGACGATGACCGGGTGTTGGAACTACCCCTGGCAGAAGTTGTCGCGAACCAACCTTCACGCAACTAAAAGTTTACTCGTTGGTCCCGTCTCTTATGGACCAGGGGATATAGAGCTTCCATTCTTCCAAGATCACCCTATTCTGTAGTATCAGATAGGGGTTGGGGTCTGGAGCTCTCGGCGTTGTACCCAACCTCATTTTAGCCTCATCCGGAGTGCGCCCTGCTTTGTGCAGGTTGCAGCCGTTGCAGGCCGCCACCACATTCTCCCAGGTATTCGCGCCGTGCTGACGCCGGGGAATAACGTGATCCAGCGTTAGATCCCGGGGTTTCTTACCGCAGTACTGACAGGTGTACTTATCACGCAGAAAAACTTCCTTCTTGGACAGTTTCCTGGGTAGAAAGGGCCGCTTAACCATGTAGTCCAACCGAATGATTGAAGGGGCGTCGATCTCTCGATCCACGGTGTGGAGATATCCGGGGTGGTTCTCGAGTAATTCGGCCTTTCCCTTGGTAACCAGGACAATCGCGCGGCGAACCGTGCAAATGTTCACGGGGACGTAATTCAGGTTCAACACCAGTACTGGCGCTCGGATTAAAACGTCAACGTCCACCGCCTCCGCAACTCCATCTTCTAAAGTGTCGCGGACTGCGCCATTCATCAAGGATTGTTTTATTTCCGCCTGTTTTACCATGTCGGCCGGCTACTGGTCCTCCCGCGTCTAGACTAAGGACCCTCCTGGAAGCGTCCAGAAGAGCGATAGGGGGAAGTGCCACCCGGATGTCACCGGGGCCACCATAAATGCGCACAAGGCGCGCTACAAACCCAACCTGATTAAAGGCTATCGGGGAGCCTGCTGGCCAACATAGTAGCACATAGAGTTGGCCGGGTTATTTGAATTTAAAAGGCCCGGCAGAGGTTATCTGTCAGCGGCCCGGCCTTTACTGTGTCAGGTTTTCCAATTCATCGTCCCAGTCACCCGGGAGAATTCCGACGCCTCTGATTACCACGTCAAATTGGTCGGCCAAGAATGTACCTAATTTAGACTCGTCAATGTCCACTTCCAAGTCTTTGACCGGGTATTTTTGCACTGCGGTAAGAACCCCAGAGAGCAGCAGGAAACCGATTAACACGCCCACGGCCATTCCGGCCATGCTGTTAACCAAGCCAAACAGCGGAATGATGCCAAGTATGGACCGGGCCATAAAGTTCAGGATTCCACCAATGATGAACAGCACCCCGAAGACCAGGACGAACCCGGCCACGGTCTGGGCGTTTTCGTTATCGGTGACAACGGAGAACATGCCGCCAACCGAATCGGCGATGCGGCTGGAGAGTGCCAGACCGATTACCAGGGAAACAAGCGGTACAAGAACCCCCATCAGACCCTTGGAATAACCCCAAAGGGCTGTGACTCCCCAAACGACAAGGATGGCGAAATCAATCCAGTTCATAAAACTTCACATTACGCGAGAGATAATTGCTAAGCCGAGTGTAGCACGAGGGGAATCTGGTCCGACAAGGAGATTAAGGGTCAGATGCGACCGCGTTTCGGAGTCCAATCAAAGCCACCAATGCTAGCAATCCTGACATGTATGAGCCGATAACGTCGCTAGGCCAATGGACGCCCATGTAAACCCGGGACATCCCCATGCCAATGATAACCAGAATAAGTGCGGCTTGGATTATGCGCCTAGCCAGAATCGGTTTTACCCACAACCCAACGAGATAAATCAGTACACCGCCCAGAATTATGGCTAACAGTGAATGGCCGCTGGGAAAACTCAAGCTAGACTGAACCGGTTCAAAAATCTGGTGGTCGGGCCGGGGCCGGTCAACAATCAATTTTAGTCCGTTACCTGCGCCGATGATCATCAAGCTTACAAAGAGCATGAAAACATCCGCATAACGGCGTAGCAATAACAAACTTACCATCAGCACACCAGCAGATGGCATGAACACCCAGAATAGTCCGAAGCTGGCAAACCATTTTGCGGTTTCATCCAACCAACCAGACCGAAACGATTGGATACCCACCAAAATCCATTCGTCTCCAGGGAAAGTTGGATAGGCCCAAGCCAGGATATACAGGGTTAGAGTAGCCATTACCCCAAACGCCAATAGGCCCGGTTTTCCCGTAACGTTACGGAAATAAGAGTTTGTAACGATCGCTGCCATTAATAATCACCGGTAAATTTTGCCGGTACCAATACCGACATTGATACTTGCGCTATAGTTTATCGTCCAGAGTCTAATCTAACCCCGGTAGTCCGATAACTGCAAGGTAACTTCTTCAAACACGCGGTGTATAATGCCGGTGCGTAGCTATTACGCACAAAATCATTGTTTTAGAACCGGGTAACAACACCGGCAGAGGTAGCAATTGGCCCACGGAGTGACCGTAATCGCAATCGATGGCCCAGTCGCCGCCGGCAAGACGGCCGTGGGGCGAAAATTGGCTCAGTCTTTGGGCTTTGCGTATCTGGACACCGGTATCATGTACCGCGCCATCACCTGGCTGGCCCTGAAAAATGACGTACCTGTCGAAGATGAAGCAGCCCTAGGCGATCTAGCTCGCACCAGCCCAATTGAATTGGTGGGGACCAATAGCGACCACGTTTCAGTTGCCGGGCATACCCTGGGCCCAGAACTGAGGGAATCTCCAGTAGACCGAAATGTCTCCGTTGTCTCCAAAGCTACCTCAGTGCGAACCGAAATGGTCGCCCAACAGCGGAAGATCGCCGACCAGAGCAATATAGTCATGATTGGCCGGGACATTGGCACCGTGGTACTTCCGGACGCCGACCTCAAAATATACCTAACGGCCTCGCCTGAGAACCGTGCCAAACGACGCTGGCAAGAGATGCAGGACCGCGGACAGGTCGTAGAGCTGATGACGGTCTTGAGCGAGACCCTCAAGCGCGACGAGATTGATACGGGCCGAGAAAATTCCCCTCTGAAACCCGGCGAAGACGCCTGGGAGCTAAACACCGACGGCCTGAACATCCAGCAGGTGGTGCAACAAATCATCACCCGGGCAGAAAACTTGTGAACGGTTCTAAGGATGCCAATCTCCTCTATCGAATTGGGCACTTTTTAGTCCGTTTTTGTTTCCGCGTCTTCGGCCGAATCGACGTAGTTGGCACCGAATGTGTGCCAACCTTCGGCCCGGTAATAGTCGTATCCAATCATTTGTCTCTAAACGACCCCCCTTTGTTGGTGGCCGCTATCCCCAGGCCTCTGTACTTCATTGGAAAACAAGAATTGTTCGGTAACCCTGTTTTCCGGTTTTTGATGCGGGGATTCCACGTGTCACCCTTCAACCGTTCGTCCGCTGGGATTGACGCAATGCGCGCCCTGATGCAAAATCTGGAACGCGACAGGGCGGTTGTAATCTTCCCTGAAGGCACCAGAAGCCCGGACCACACCCTGCAAAAAGGTATGCTAGGCGTGGTCTACCTGGCCATGAAATCACAAGCGCCGATATTACCGGTGGCGGTCATCGGCACCAATAAATTTCCGCTTTGGCGGATTCCGTTTCCGTTCAAAAAGATGAAAGCTTCAATCGGCCCGCCATTCACCCTGCCAATCATAGAAGGCAAGCCCAGCAGAGCGGTGATGAACAGTCTGTTGGACATGGTCATGGGCCGCATAGCAGACCAGTTGCCGCCGGAGCTTCACGGTGTTTACAGCAGAAAAAGAATCACCAACACAGCGGAACCAACCGGCTAAATCGCCAGGCTAAATCAAGGGATAATAATTTTGGGCAACATTTTGCCCCAACAAATATCTGGGAGAGACTCATGCAGCAAGCATCTAAATTCGGCATCTACTTGAACGCCAATGACAATCAGGTGGTGCGCATCAATTCGCCCTACTGGCTTCCAGAGGAGCCAGACTGGGTTTTCTTGACCAACGAGGTCAATGCCACCCTGCTAAACATCCGCTCTATGATCCAAGAAAAAGGCCTTTCCAAAGACTCAGGCGCAATCACCTGGGGCACAATTCCCCTCAAAGACTAATCTCAATATGAATCGGTCACAGGGTGGTTGTTAGTCATGGTGGGTAGCGGGGTAGATATTTAATGGGAATAGGTCCGGTGGAAAAATTGCAGGTGCGTCAACGGCTGGAAGCCCTGGAGGAGAACCTATCTCCATACGCCAGCCGATCCAGCCGGTCCTTGGGCCGCGAACGGGATGAGACGCCCTCTCCCCTGCGCACCGAATACCAACGCGACCGCGACCGGATCATCCACACCAACGCCTTCCGGCGTCTGAAACACAAGACTCAGGTCTTCTTGGCACCCTCCGGCGACCATTACGTAACCCGACTGACTCATACGCTGGAAGTTGCCCAGGTAGGCCGCACCATCGCCAGGGCACTGAATCTGAATGAAGACCTGGTTGAGGCCATGTCCTACGGCCACGATCTTGGCCACACCCCCTTTGGACACCTCGGAGAAGAAACCCTGGATCAGGTCTACGCCCTCGGGTTCACCCACAGCGCCCAGAGTCTGCGTATCGTGGAGCGTCTGGCGAGGGAGGGGGAGGGTCTAAATCTCACCTGGGAAGTGCGCCAGGGGATTATTTCCCATTCCAAACCCCAGGGCGATTTCCTAGACATCAAGCTGGATGAATCATTAACTCTGGAAGCTCAAGTCCTGCGACTCGCTGACTCCGTTGCTTACTTGAACCATGACATCGCCGACGCCATTCGCGCCGGGATGCTGAAGGTAGAAGACCTGCCGGAGCGCGCCAATCGAGTGCTGGGAACAACCCACTCCGAAAGGCTGGATGCTCTGATAACAGCCATCGTTCAAGAGTCTTGGCCTGCCTCTGGGTTGTCCGGCGAGGAATCAGACACCAAACCAGTGATTAGCATGGACCAGGAAACCCGCGACGCCATGATGGAACTGCGAGACTACATGTTCCAGAACATCTATCTGCCGTTGGGCGACACTAGACAATCTGAGGTTGGTCGGGACGTGGTCAAGCTGCTCTACCACTACTTTGTGACGAACGCAGAAGAAATTCCCCCGCCGTATTTCAGCCCCGGTACCGACCCTGAACGCGCCGCCGTGGACTACGTGGCCGGTATGACCGACCACTACGCCATTCGCCAAGCCGAAAAGCTGCAATCAGGCATCACTCAGAATGTCTTCCACAACGTTCCGCTGGAGTAGCATCCCACTATCTCTTGAACGAGGGCATCACCTCTTCTGAGATTATGCTCAGTTGGTCTTTGAAGACTTCTAGCGGCATTCCCATCACCGCGCCGATGTTGACTCGCTCCACGCCGGGGTATTTTTCTTCTATGCCCTTGAAGTGCTCAACCACGTCTGCGGAAGTTCCGCAGAGCCACGAGCCTGCGGCAACCGCTTCATCCAGCGTAGGCAGAGCAACACCCGGGGTTTGACCCTTGTTGACCACCGATGCGTTTTGCTCCGACGTCAACGGCATCACACCGAGAGGGCCAGCAAACTTCATGGCTTCCTCAAAGTAGGGACGGGCCTGTTTGATGGCCCTCTCTTTGGTCTCCGCGATGAATATGCGAAATCCCAGGGCCATGTCTTCGCCCAGTTCTGTCTCCCGACCGTATTTGGCGCGGGCTGATTGCAGCAGTTGCAGTTTTTCTTCCAGGGCGGCAGGCGGGTTGTTGGCGATCAACGGCTTGATGCCCATCTTCGCCAGGAAGTCGATGCCCCTGGGATTTGCGCTAACTAGCGGCTGCCAAATCTCCACCGGTTGGGTTATCGGACGGGGCACCAACGTCAGTTCTTTGAGCTGGTAGCCGCGATACGGAACCTCTGGAGGCAGAGTATAGTGTTTCCCCTGGTGGGAGAATTTTTCCTGACTGAAGGCCTTGGTGAGCACTTCCAACTGTTCTTCAAACAACTCGCGGTTGGCGTCGGAGTCCCGCATCGGCGCGCCGAAGGTCTCCACTTCCCTGGTGTGATAGCCGCGGCCAACGCCGAATATGATGCGGCCCTTGCTCAGGATATCGGCCATGGCAAAGTCTTCCGCCAGGCGCAGTGGGTGCCACATCGGCACAATGTTGAACCCGCAGCCAAACTTCAATGTCTCAGTCTGGGTCGACAGATAGAGTCCCAACATCAACAGGTTTGGGATGGCTTCATAGCCCTCTGGCTGAAAATGGTGTTCCGCCATCCAAAATTCTTGGAAGCCCAATTTCTCCAAATGCTTGGAGATGTCCAAGGCCCAATCAAAGGTCTGGATCAGTTGTTCGTTGGTGTAGTTGCGTTCGTTAGCCGGGATGCCTTCCAGGCCTATTTCGGTGTCGATCACATGCCCGGCATAAGACGCTGAAAAGTTCACTATCATTGGTAAATCCTTAAGATAATTGTAGTGGGTTTTAATAGACGGAGGCCCCATTTCTGGGGCCTCTTGTTTATCGATAGGGAATTGACTGGACCAAAGAAACGCGACGCGTCGCTATTCTTTGGGAACTTGGCTGGGGGCCGGGTTGACCAGTTCTATGCCGATGGTCACCGGGAACACCCGTACCAGCTCTTCAACTGTCCACTTCCCGTCCTTCTGGATGGTCCGTGTCGGCTCAGGTTCATTGAGCAATGTCACCAGACCCTCTGTGACGTGGAATACGTGGCCATTTACGTGCGCGGCATCGTCAGACGCCAGCCAGGTCACCATGGGGGCTATATCGTCGGCTCCGCCCCGGAGTGTTAACGCTGCTCCGGTGCTGATACCCCGCGCTGCCCGTAATTCACGAGCATCATCGGGGATGCTGCCAATCATCCTGGTGGCGGCGCTGGGGGAGATGGCGTTGGCGGTCACACCGTAACGGCCCAGGTCTCTGGCAACTACGCGGGTGAACCCTGCGATGCCATCCTTGGCTGCGCCGTAGTTGGCCTGTCCGGAGTTACCGTACAGTCCGGTTGTGGAGCTGAAGGTGATGATCCGGCCTGACTTCTGCTGTCGGAAGAGCACACTGGCGTTCTTCACGATCGAGAAAGTCCCCTTCAAGTGCACGGCAATGACGTCGTCCCACTCCTGTTCTGACATATTGAAAATCATCCGGTCTCGGAGAATTCCGGCCACTGTGACCACAATGTCTAATTTCCCATAATTGTCCAGGGCAGTCTGAATAATCTTCTCGCCGCCGGACATGGTTGCGACCGATTCCAGGCAGGCGACGCCTTCGCCACCATCGGCCTTAATCTCATTCACCACGTCTTGGGCAAAGGATGAGTCGGCGCCGGTGCCGTCCACGTTCACGCCGGGGTCAACCACCACAACCTTGGCCCCTTGGGCGGCCATCAGTTTGGCAACACCACGGCCGATTCCGCGGCCCGAGCCGGTTATGATCGCCACTTTGTCTTTTAACATTTCCGCCATCAGATTCTCTCCATCTGCTTACTTGTCATGTATTAGGCCCGCTTCCACAGTAGGGTCACGGTTAGGTCTGCTCTAGCCCCTTTAATGGGCTGGGTGTTCAGGCGAAGCTTCTCGCCTTCAAACTCGTAATTCCTGGTCTGGATATCGCCGACCCAGTTAGGGAACAACCCGTTTTCCACATGGTGGGTTACCTGGCTGTTGGCCTCATCTACCTCGTAGGTCCCGTAGTAGGCGATATATCCCTCAAATGCTTTTTTAATCTCTTCGGGAGTCCCCTTCAGAAGATTGCCCGACTCAAATGCTGGTCTGCCGCTGCCCGCTATCTGGCCAGAAAAATTACCGTGGTCGTTGTACATCAGTTGACCCTCGGCTTTTTCACCATAGGGATAGGTGATGCGGCCGTCGGTCCATTTCCCATAGCAGTCCAACAACCGCCAGGTGGTGCCGGCAAACTTGTCTTTAGCCAACTTGGTCTCTACTCTCTGGCCGGGGCTGGGTTATCGATGTCCTTGGTCAGGACGTCGCGGGCCTGGATGGCCAACTTATCAACGTCCCAGGTTCCGGACGGCTCGTAGATCGCCCGCATTGGCCTCGGCTGTGACACCAACGATATGGTGTCGCCGTAGACCAAGAAGGTCTGGCCATTTACGTTCTCTGCGAAATCGCTAGCCAAGTAGGCTACGAACGGCGCGATATGATCCGGATCCATGCTGGCCAGGTCTTCCTCGCCGGCGATGGGAGCCACGCCGCTGCGTGCGCGAATCTCCGATGCGCTGCCGGGAATATCAGCAATCATGCGGGTGCTGGCACGTGGGGCAATGGCATTGACTGTGACGCCGTAGCGTCCCAAGTCCTTGGCAATGACCTTGGTGAACCCGGCGATGCCGGATTTGGCTGCGCCGTAGTTGGCCTGGCCGGAGTTGCCCATGAGACCGGACTCGGATGTAAAGGTGATGATGCGACCGGAGCGTTGTTGGCGCATCAGGATGCTGGCATTCTTTACTACGGTGAACGTGCCCTTCAGGTGAACGGCAATTACGTCGTCCCACTCCTGTTCAGACATGTTGAAGATCATGCGGTCCCGGAGGATGCCGGCGCAGGTTACAACTATGTCCAGCTTGCCGAAGTTATCCACGGCAGCCTGGATAATCTTCTCTCCGCCTTCCATCTCGGTGACTGATTCCATGCAGGCGATGGCGTTACCACCCTCAGCTTTAATCTCAGCGACAACCTGTTCTGCGACGGACTGGTCGGCGCCGCTGCCATCAACGTTCACGCCTGGGTCAACCACCACAACGCTAGCCCCTTCTGAAGCCATGAATTTGGCAATCCCTCGGCCAATACCTCGGCCTGAGCCGGTGACTATGGCCACTTTGCCGTTCAACATTTCCGCCATTATTGCCTCCCTAGGCCCTTTGTTCTAAATCTATTTAAATTATTTGTCGGCAGGCGCGGCTGCCTTTTTGAGTCAGATGCTTAGATAGAAGGTAACGCCACGATTGCTGAGCCTGGCGTCGTCTTCTCTCCCTTTTCATTTTCAAGCCAGATGTCGCATTCGACGATGTTTGCGCCATTTTCTTGGTATTTCTTGGTCACAACGCCTTTGGCGGTGACTGGAGTTCCGGGTATGTCCATGCCTCGGTACTGAGCAATCAAGCGTTTCAGGTCACCGTCCGGCCCTATCCATTTGGTGACCAGATGGCCCAAGAATGCATTCTTGAGCGCACCGTGCAGAATAACGTCTTCCAGGTCATTATTCTTGGCAAAACCCTGGTCGTAATGGATCTGGTAGTAATCACCGGACGCTCCGGCGTACTTCACCAACTGTTGGGTGGTTGGGTTCTTCACAACTTCTGGCAATTCCATGCCTTCTGTTACGTCGTCCCAATAGACTTGATCAGCCATTTTAGGCTCCCATCGCCGTTCCAGGCGTTTAGTATCGAATCGAAGTGCTAGTCTGGGTGGCGGCAATCTGGTCAAACTGGTTGCGGTAGGTCACCACAATCGAGGTGATAATCATCAGACCCATGCGTCCGGTGCGCTCATTGATGTCGGCAATCTCAGAGATGGCCGTGATGCGGTCACCAGCCCGTACCGGGTGGAAGTATTCCCAGTCGCTGCCGCCGTCCAACAGCCGATTAAAAGGCATGTCGAAGGGATATTCCGGACGATCCACTCCCACGGAACGTAGGAAGGTGGGCGGCGCAATTAGCCCGCCGTACCGGCTCTCCCGGGCGGCCATTTCATCGTTGAAAACAGGGTTGTCGTCTTCAATCGCCTGGGCGAACTTGATAATGGCACCTTTCTCAATATCTATAGAGCGCGGCGCACTCTTCTGGCCAATGGCCTGTTTACGCATTTCTTCGGTCAAAAATGACGCAGGAGTAGTCACAAAAACCTCCAGTTCCAGTGCTCCGCAAGTCTACAAGTCACCCCCTATGGTGTCAAATATTCTAGAGTTTGGGCACGCCTGCGTTTCATACATAATTAATTGGACACGCTAGCTACGCCGATATATAGTTCCCGTAACGATTTTCCAGCCTGGAATGTACCTCTGTATAAAGACATTTTCCGGGTGTTTAGAAAGAATAAACTCGTCACGGAGCGTTGGCCATGGAATACGGCTTTTATCTCCCAAACAGCGGTTCTTCGATCAAACCTGATGCTCTCACCAACATCGCAAAGCTGGGCGACCGATTGGGGTTCTTTTGCATGGTCATGCCAGACCATGTGCTGCAACCGAACAAGGTCAGTTCACCCTATCCCTACAGTGTCACCGGCGACATCTTGGAAGCTGGGCAGTCAGGCGACGGCGAATGGCCGGAGCAGATTACCACCTTGGCCTACTTGGCCGGTGTCACAGAGCGCATCCGCCTAGTCACCAGCGTGATGATTATTCCATACCGCAACCCGATCCTTACGGCCAAGATGTTGTCCACTCTGGATATGCTCTCCAAGGGCCGTTTAATTCTTGGCGCAGGTGTAGGCTGGATGGAAGAAGAGTTTGAATTGCTGAACGCCGAACCCTTTGCCGAGCGTGGAGCGGTGACCAACGAATACCTACAAGCGTTTATAGAACTGTGGACAAGTGACAACCCCACTTTCACGGGTAAATACGTACATTTCTCGGATATAACCTTCCTGCCCAAGCCCGTGCAAAAGCCGCATCCACCCATCTGGATCGGCGGTCAGAGCAAACCCGCCATCAGGCGTGCAGCCCGATTGGGCAACGCCTGGCATCCTGTGGGCGCGATTCCGGCCACACCACTGGAACCTGAAGAACTTGCCGAGAACCTGGTACTCCTGCGAGAGTACGCGGTGAAGGCTGGCCGAGATCCGTCAACTATTGACGTTTCAGTGAAAGCCCCGCTGTATGACGCCAGTAATACCAGTGGTCCTAGGCGCAGGTTCACCGGCCCACCCGACGAGGTTTGCCAAGATGTACAGACCTACGCTGACGTGGGAGTCACACACCTGATATTTGACTTCAGAACGTCTGACCCAAACCAGACTGAAGACCGGATGGCCAAATTCGCCGAAGAAGTAATGGCAGTCACTTAACCAGGCATTTTGAGGAGTTTTTAATGGAGTACGGGTTTTACCTTCCCAGCGGCGGGCCAGCCGCCCAGCCCGACGCCCTGGCCAGTATCGCAAAACAGGGAGACGATCTAGGGTTCTTCTGCATGGTCATGCCAGACCACGTGGTCCAGCCAAGAAGCGTGGAGTCCCAGTATCCCTACAGCCTGACCGGTGACTTGCACAAGGCCCACGATGCCGCAGTAGAAGAACGGCTGGAGCAGGTAACCACCCTGGCTTTCCTGGCCGGTATCACAGAACGCATCCGACTGGTCACCAGCGTGATGATCATTCCCTATCGCAACCCCATTCTCACAGCCAAGATGCTGTCCACTCTGGACATGCTCTCCAAGGGCCGTCTGATCCTGGGCGCCGGCGTTGGCTGGATGGAAGAAGAGTTTGAACTGCTAAACGCAGAGCCATTCGCTGAGCGCGGGGCGGTGACCAACGAGTACCTAAAGGCGTTCATCGAGCTCTGGACCAGTGACAACCCCACGTTTGAGGGTAAATACGTCAACTTCTCGGATATAACGTTCTTGCCCAAGCCAGTGCAGAAGCCCTATCCGCCCATCTGGATCGGCGGTGGCAGCAGGCCAGCCATCAGACGCGCCGCCCAGATAGGAGATTGCTGGCACCCCGTTGGCGCAATTCCCGCCGCTCCTCTGGAGCCTGAGGAGTTAGCCGAAAAACTGGCGCTACTGCGCCAAGATGCTGAGAAGGTTGGCCGAGACCCGGCCAGCCTCCAAGTTTCGGTCAAAGCGCCGCTCTATGATTCTAGCGACACCAGCGGCCCCAGGCGCAGATTCACAGGCTCGCCGGATGAGGTGCGGCAGGACGTACAGACCTATGCCGACGTTGGCGTAACCCACCTGATATTTGACTTCCGGGTCGAGTCTGCCAACGAGACCAATGACCGGATGGCCAAGTTCGCCGAAGAAGTCATGGCCGTTACCTAATCCAATAACGCTGGAACAACGGCCCTGGAAAACAATCTATTCACTCAGGAAGGCACAACATGGACTCATTGGACCAACGCTTTGAAGATGGCCAGGCCATCCGAGCCCAAATGGCTCAAGACGATCCCAGTCAATATTCTTTACCAGGTATAGAAGGCGAAGTCGAACGTTTAATCTACGAAAACCATTGGAATACTATCTAGACTCGGTGAGCCGCGCTATCTGCGCCCTCTCCGCTATGACTGTATTAGGCCAGCACAATCGCCAGATTCGCCGCCGTATTGAGTGCGCCCTCAAGGTGGGAGTCACACCACGACAGATCTTGGAAGTGTTTGTGAACTTGATTCTCTACGGCGGGTATATCAACTCAAGAACTTCCATGCCGGTAGCCCGCTCGGTGTTCACAGACCAGAGCCTCACTGTCTAGATAAACCCAAGAGACCAGCAGTAACAAAACAAATCTCCCAACACGGAAGTAAAAAATGAAAATGAAACTAGACGATGGTATAGAACTTTTTTACACCATCGATGACTTCACTGATCCTTGGACCGAGCCTGAGACCGTGGTCATGCACCACGGTATGGCCAAAAGCCACAAAATGTGGTTTGGCTGGGTGCCGATCATCGCCCGACACTACCGCGTCATTCGTTTTGATATGCGGGGCATGGGAATGTCTGGTGTGTCCGGGCCGGAGCACGATTACACCCTGGACACATTCACCGCCGACTTGAAAGAATTCGTCGATAAGACGGAACTGGATACGTTCCATCTAATTGGCGAGACGGTGGGTGGTTCTATCTCCATGAATTTTTCCATCAAGAACCAAGAACGGCTGGAGTCGCTCACCGTCTGCACCTCACCCACCAATTTTGACGCCCACCACAAAGAAAGCGCAGAGTTGATTGAGCGTGAGGGCATCAACGTGTGGGTGGAAGACTCCATTGGTCGCCGGCTGGATCCGCAGATAGTCGACCCTGCTTATATCCGTTGGTACGCGGAGCAAATGAAGGCCACCGCGCCCCACGTGGTCGCAGGATTCCAGCGCACCGCTGGCGGCGATATTGGCCCCATGCTGAAAGATGTTCAAACGCCGATGCTGATGCTGGCCGCAGCAACACTGCGGGAAGAAGTCTTGGGGGATTTCAGGGGAGCTTCTGATCTGTTCCCCAACGGCCAAAAGATCATCTTTCCAGGCGTTCAAGGGTTCGTCCAGCACATCATGCCGGTACAGTGCGCCCGGGTTTGGTTGGACTTTGCCCAAAGGCTCGGCTAGTTAGGTAGTTGGAAATTTCATTTGTCTGATGAAGAAACACAAGGTGGAGAGTCAGATTCTTTAAGCCAGTCTGGCCAATCACTTGAACACGAGGCCTGGAACCGACAGGGGATTTTGGAATTGCTGCGCCAAGAAAGCAGCCCCCACCTTTTCGACCCAAAATTCCGCCGCCATTACCGGCAGTACATTTTCCAAGCAGTATTGGCCACCGTCACAATGGTCATTGTGCTGCTATTTGTTGATTCCCTGGCTACCGCAGCCATCGCGGCAGGCTTGGGGTCAAGTGTGATTGGCATCTTCATCAACCCATCCGGGCCCACAGCTAGGTTACGGGCGGTGGTGGGTGGGCACACCATGGCCCTGCTTATCGGTTCAGCGCTTTCTTTAATTCTTTTTTCTAGCTCGATGGAATCATTCACAGTCTCCCATACTGAATTCCATACGCTGATAATGGCCATCTCGGTTGGACTCCTGATCCTGGTGATGGCCGTTACCGACACTGAGCACCCACCCGCCGCCGGAATCGCCATCGGGATGACCAGTCGAGAGTGGACACCCGAGGTATTCGGGGCCATCCTTGGTGCCCTAGTCGTCCTGGCGGTGATAAAAATCGTCCTGCGACGTCATCTGCACGACCTGTTGTAATCCACCTGACAACAACGGCTACAGCAACGCTGACGTCCTTCGCCGTCCGTTGACCCCAATATAACCATTATCACCAAGTCTGGAGACGTATTCACCGGCGAACTAGATGGTAACGAACTGAAATCGGACTTGGCAACCGCAACGGCACGATTCAGCGTATTGTTTGAAGACTTGGTTTCGATTGCAAGCAAATTAGACCAAGAATCATCCATCGCCGGGCTCATCAGTACTTGCGTGCCGGCGTAGATGCACTAGTATTTCCCTGTCAGGCAGGCTCAAACGAACAATCATACTGAAATTCAGGAGAAGCCAAATAGCATGAACCTTTTACTTGAGGGCAAAATTGCAATCGTGACCGGCAGCAGCAAAGGCATCGGTCGCGCAACGGCATTGGCGCTGGCGGAAGAAGGCGTGGACGTAACCATCTGCGCCAGAGGAATGGCTGACCTAGAAGACGCTGCGGCTGAGATTCGTGCCGCCACCGGCCGCAAGGTGCTGGCGGTCCAGGCTGATATGAGCGACCCGGAAGCAATCAAAAATCTGGTGGCCGCCACAGTGACCGAGTTTGGTGGCGTAGACATACTCGTCAACAACGCGGTCAACTCCAGAGCCGCACCATTCATGGAATTAGCCGACGAAGACTGGCTGAACCACATCACCGTCAAGGTAATGGGCTACGTACGCTGCTCTAGGGAGGTCATCCCCCACATGCAGGCGCGAGGCGGTGGACGAATCATAAACATCGGCGGGATGGCCGCCCGAGCTGCCAACACCTTGGCCAACAGCAACGGTGTGACCAACTCGTCAGTCTCCAACATGGCCAAGAACCTGTCAGATGCCTTTGCTTCCGATGGCATCCTGGTCAATTGCATCCACCCCGGTACCACGAGGACCGAGAGGCAAGAGCGGAGCCTGCAAGCCCGCGCCGAACACGCCAGCATCTCGGTTAAAGAAGCCGAGGAGTTGGCAGTTGCCAGCATACCCATTGGCCGGATGGTGGAGTCCAAAGACATCGCGGATTTAATCCTGTTCCTGGTCTCCGACCGGGCAGGTGCGATCACCGGCCAAACCATCGCTGTTGAGGGTGGAGCAGGCCGAGGCATGAATTACTAGCAAGTTTCGCCATTAGACACTGCATCTGTTAGGGTCGATAGCGCATTCAAATTACTGATTAGCAAACTTTGCGCGTCCGCGCGTCCGTTAGATGAGCTCGCCTGTAACACCACGGCAATCAATATGCTAATTAGAACTGACAAATTAAGGAACAAATAGATGCTTATTCCGGGCAACCAACTTGAAACAATCTCGCGGGCGCTCAACCTTCGTACACTTTTGGTTTTGGTGCCCTTGTTGCTGTTGTTGGCAGCAGCCTGTTCTTCTGACTCAGAGGATCCCATAATCTCCAGCGAACAGGAAGCCGGCGGCCCGGAGTACTCCGGCACAATCATCACCACCGACCTGGCTGTGGGCGTTAATCGGCTGCTATTTGGAGTGGTTGACCGCAAAGGTATGCCCGTAATCGGCGACTCTGCAGACGTGGGTGTCTTCTTCTTAGTTCCAAGAGAAGACGCCAGGGAACTACGGCAACAGGTCACCGCTGATTTCATATCCTGGCCCACAGTGATCGGTGGGGTTTTCGGGGCCGAGGTAGACATTCCCCTTGGCGGAGTCTACGAACTTGATATCCGTTACACGTCCAGTGATGGCGTGGAGGTCTTCGCCCAAACTAGTTTCTTGGTTAAAGACGAGTCTGAAACCCCGTCCGTTGGCTCGCCCGCACCGACCAGCGTGACCCACACCCTTGCCGACGCTGAAGAAATTAGCCACATCACCAGTTCGTCTGAGCCGGACCCGGAGCTTTATCAACTATCCATTGACGAGGCATTATCCGAGCACAAGCCGCTGGTAATAGTGTTCGCCACGCCCGCCTTCTGCGTCAGCGCAACTTGCGGTCCCCAGGTGGGGGAGATAACCAAGGTGAAAGCCATCGTGGGAGACCAAGCGAACTTCATCCACGTGGAGGTTTTTGAAGACCCCCACCTGATAGAAAATTCCAGACACGCTGGTCAATTGGTGCCGGCAGTGTTGGAATGGGGACTGCCCACAGAGCCGTGGGTTTTCATAGTGGATAAAGATGGCCTGGTCAGCGCCAAGTTTGAACAATTCACAACCGCCGGTGAGATCGAGGCTAAGCTTCTGGAGATTCTCTAGAGGGTTTATCCGCCCGGTTCTACAGCGTCGCGGACGTCGGAAGCAATAAACTGTCCACCGATTTTCCGATAGGTCACCTCGATTTTTGCACCCAGAGCCTGGTGTTGTCTCAAGTGACCCATGCTAATACCAACTGGACCATTAGTAGTGAATTCCCAGATTTGGCTATCGGCGTCTCGCATGGTCAGTGACTCAATCTCGACGATATTTCGGGCAATGGCATCAACCACTCGCCCTACTACAACCTGCTCGCCGCTGTCATCACCACACGCCACTGCAATCAACAAAATTGTGACGCTTGCCAGGGCGAGTAGTGTTATTTTTTTCATTTCCGTTCTTCTCGCTAACCGAACTTGAACACTTTAATCGCGCCTACTGCTGTAACTACCACCCAGGCGCCCATGGCCGCCAGATACGGCCAGGTTTCCCAAATCGGTTCGCTATCAATGGCAACCTCGCGCAGCGCGGCCACCATTGGTGTCAGTGGCAGAGCTTGGGCGATTTCAGGTAGCACCCACGGCAGCGCAGCCGTCGAGAAGAATGCCCCGCCCAGGAACATCATGGGCATGGCCACAGCATTACCCATACCAGATGCCGCTGCCGGTGACTTGGCCCACGCCGAAAGGATGAACCCAATGTTCAAGAAGACGACACTACCCAGCGCCGTGATCGCAAAGACCCAAAGAATGTTGCCATGGACATGCCCACCAAAGACGAAGACGCCCAATGCCAGGATGATTCCAGCCTGAACCAGTGCCAACAATACGTGGGCGGTTATCTCAGCGGCAAAAAATTTCCAGATTGGAAGCGGTGTCACCAACAGTCGCTTCAGAATGGACTGGTTTCTGAAAGTACTGATCCTAACCGCAATTGAAATAATGGAGTTCATCATGATGCCCAACGCCAAAAGGCCAAGCAGCACGTTGTCGAAATAGTCCACCTCGGGCACCTCAATCACGTCCGCCATGAGTAGTTCGGACGGGACAACAGGGCCGCTGTTGGATTGAATCTCAGAAACCAGGTTCCGTACCGCACCATCCACCAATTGATTACGGTCTGGATTCCGTGTGCTGTAAACCAAGTTCACTTTAGAGCTGATTGCCGGGTCGTCAAACGATGCGGGTATCACTATAAGGTAGCCAAGATCACCGTCGGCGACTTTGTCCCAAGCCTCGCTGAATCCAATCTCATCAGACTCAAGTTCCAGGAATTCAATTTCGTTGAACCGTTCTAGTAGCAGCTCTGAATTGGAGCCTTCAGACTGGTCAATCACCACTACATCAGCGGAGCCAACGCCGTTGACTTCAAATAACCCAAACACGACCACCAACATCAGGGGAAAGAATAAAGCCCAAAAGATGGCTTGACGATTTCGCGCCATCATCTTGATATTGGCCAGGGTTAAGGCAACCATTGGTTAGTCTCGTAGCTCAGTGCCAGTCAGTTCTAGGAACACATCTTCCAAAGTGACCGGGGTGATTTGAAGGTTTTCCAGACCTAGACCGGTCTTAGCGATCTCGTCCAGCATGGATTTTAGGGCTGAAGGGCTGTTTGCCAGGCGCAACAGGTACGTGTTCTCTGCGATGTTGCTTTCTTGGTCCTCTGCTGCCGGGTCGTTTTGTTCGCCAGACTGTAGAACCTCTACGCGGCCGTTCAGGGCTTCCAACTGGGCCATGGTCATGGGCCGGTCCATGGTCAGTTTCACCGCATAGCTGGCTTCCAGCTTATTGATCAAGTTTCTGGGGGTGTCAACTGCCAGTAGCTTGCCCTGGTCCATGATTGCCAGTCTGCTACAAAGCAATTCGGCTTCATCCATGGCATGGGTGGTGAGCACTACCGTGACCCCGCGTTGGTTAACCTCTTTGATGAGACTCCAGAGGTTACGGCGTGCCTGAGGGTCTAGACCGGTAGTCGGTTCATCCAACACAACCAATTCAGGGTTGTTGACCAGGCTGGCCGCTACTGCGAATCGCTGCTTTTGGCCACCGGATAGCTCCGCGACACGGTTGACCGCCTTGTCTGACAATCCCACCTGTTCCAGCAGAGTGGCAGGCGCGGCCTTGTTGGGGTAAAAGCTGCCTAGAAGGGCTAAAATCTCCGTGAGATTTAGGTAATCGTAGTAGGCGGAGGCCTGGAGTTGAACTCCGATACGTGCTTTCACCTCAGCTGCTTTGGACTGTAGATCCAGTCCTAAAACGCTGACTCGGCCTTCCGTTGGCTTCTGGAGACTCTCAATAATCTCCAACGTAGTAGTCTTACCAGCCCCGTTAGGGCCCAATATCCCAAAGACTTCACCACGTTCAACAGCAAAAGTCACCCCGTCTAACGCGGTGAAGGTACCGAATCGTTTAACTAAATTTTCAACTTGGACTGCAGGCTCCATAATAGCGCAGAAAATCATATCACAGTCTGGGCTAAAAACTGACATCCAAGGCCAGGAATTTGAACATCACATTAATATCGTGGGGGTCTTTTATCATCCAACCGCCGACCGGTTTGGCCGTGCGTGAGCAGGCACGAATTTAATTGACATCAATTTACCCCTATGATAACGTTCGATTCGTTACGGCAAGACATTTCAGCCCCGTTGAAAACACCGCTGAATTAGCGGCGGTGATAATATAACTCCACCGATTTACGACCACCCAACACCCACCAGGAACCCAATGAGACCCAGCATCCAGCTGATATCCATTCACCGCCACGCCTCATGTATATCTGACTCTAGCTATTCGTATGTTTTTGACTCAAGCTGTTCATTGTACTGTGGGGAGAACCCTCTGATCGGACTTCAGTCATGGAACTAAATCAGAGCAACCAGTTTCACAACTGGTTCAGGGGAATATCGGCATTCACCGTGTTGGCAACCTTTGGTTTGGTAATTCTAGGCGGAGTGGTTCGGGTCACTGATTCTGGCCTTGGCTGTCCCGACTGGCCAGCCTGCCACGGCGGAATTTTCCCTCCCCTTGAGACCAAAGCCATAATTGAATATTCCCACCGGATAACAGCGTCATTTCTGGTTGGCCCGCTGATTCTGTTTCTATTCATCGCCTCCTGGATGCGTTACCGGCAGGAAAAATGGATCCTGATTCCTGCATCATTGGCCTTTATCCTGGTCATTGCCCAAGCCATGCTGGGCGGCGCAACGGTGCTGGCGGAACTTCCCGGGGCAACCATAATGGCGCACCTAGCTGTGGGAGAAACCCTGGTCGCAACTTTGGTAGTAATTGCCGTGGTTGCCTACCGCGGCCCTCTCAGCCTCAAGATACCTGATTGGGGAGTGGGCAAAGTGCGCAGGTTCCCCGTCTTGGTAAGTATTGCCGGAGTGGCAGTTTTCATCCTTCTGCTTTCAGGCTCCTATGTGACAATCACTGGTGCATTTGGCGCCTGTACTGAATGGCCGGTCTGCAATGGTGATGTCATCCCGGAATTTAGACTACAGATGAATCATATGTTCCACCGCTATGTTGCCGCCGTGGTTGGGCTTTTTGTTTTGTATAGTCTGCACCTCGGCTTTAGAGGCCGGACGCAGCCAATAGAGATTAGAGTCCTTTCTATGTCGGCCGTGGCGCTCTTCGTTGCCCAGGTCCTGGTTGGCGCGTTCGTTATTTGGGCGGACTTTGCCCAAGATATACGGGCACTACACCTAGCGATGGCCACCGCCGTGTGGATTGCTGTGTCAGCGTTGGTCGTAATGACTTTCTCCAGCCCCGGCAGTCGATGGAGCGGAGCTTCTAATGGCTGAAAGCACAGATTCCGGACAATCAACAATCAATAACCCTGAAGGTCAATCTGGAACAGGGAACGCTGGTGGTCTCAAGGGTTTATTAAATGACTATGTGACGCTCACCAAGCCGCCAATAATCTCACTGCTACTGATCACAGCGATCGGCGGCATGTTCTTGGCCGCAGAGGGGGTACCATCCCTGACTACTCTGCTCCTGGTCTGCGTGGGCGGAGCATTGGGAGCCGGTGGCGCCAACGCCATCAACCATTTCTTGGACCAAGACATTGACGCCATAATGTCTCGGACCATCAAACGACCGGTGGCCAGCAACCGCATCTCTCCGATGCATGCACTGATCTTTGGCATTGCGCTGAACGTTGGCGCATTCTTTGTTCTGACCTATTGGGTGAACCTGATAGCAGCCGCCCTCACCCTAGCTGCCACACTCTTCTACGTACTGGTCTACACCGGCTGGCTCAAACGCAATACACCGCAAAACATTGTCATCGGCGGCGCTGCAGGGGCCATACCGCCAATGGTGGGCTGGGCAGCGGTCACGGGCAGTGTGGATTTGCCCGCCTTGTATCTGTTTACCATAGTTTTCTTTTGGACGCCGCCCCATTTTTGGGCACTGGCTCTGATGATTCAAGACGACTACGCGGAGGCTCGAGTGCCCATGCTGCCGGTGGTGGTGGGTGAAGAACGCACTGTGCAGAACATTTTCATGTATAGCCTGGCATTGATCGCACTGACGATACTTTTTGCAGCTTCCGACGCTGTGGGCCTAATCTACCTTGGGTCAGCAGCAGTTCTTGGGGCGTTTTTCATCCATCTGGCTTGGAAGTTGAAACAGGATTACAGCATCCGCAGGGCCAAACATCTGTATCTTTACTCCCTGCTATATCTGGCGCTTTTATTTGCAGTGATGCTGCCAGACAGCGTCTTCCACTTTTAACCGATAAAACACCCCGTTTTAGGCGTACCATTATGTCTTTACTAAGCCCAAAACGCGTTGACAGGCCACTTGAGGCTGTGATAGTGTCGGCAAGGTTAGTGAAATTTGGCACACACACGCTCAAGAAGTGGTCATTTTGAGGGCGATTTAGCCTAAAATAATGAACAACTTCGAGGCGTGATTACCAGGCTAAATAAAACTCCGGGGAGTCAACAAATGGGGCTGCCGCCCTTCCGACGGGCAGGATCCCTTCCCATGCAACCCTCTTCGAAATCCAATCAACCCACGGGACGCCGCAGTAGTCTAAAGAACCGATCGGTTCTCTTTGGTCTAATGGCGGCCCTTTTCTTGTTCGCGGTTGGTTGTACCAAAGACGGCCAATCAACCTGGGAAGCATTTGGTCCTGTCGCACAAAAGCAATTAGACCTTTTCAACGTCATTCTATGGGTCATGGTCGCCGTCTTCATCTTAGTAGAGGGCGTACTCGTCTACGCAATCGTCCGTTATCGCCGACGTCCAGGAGACGCCAAGCCACCACAGATCCACGGCAACAACACGTTGGAAATCACCCTGACCATCATTCCAACGATTCTAGTGCTCGCTTTAGGAATCTGGTCGGTATTCGCCCTCTTTGAAATCGACAAGCCGCCTGAAGACGGACCAGCGCCGCTCCAGGTAACCGTAACCGGCCACCAGTGGTGGTTTGAGTTTGAATACCCCGATGCTGGCAACGGTAAGAAGATTATCACCGCTAACGAGATGAGAATCCCGGTTGACCGTCCAATCCAGATAAGCCTGGAGTCAGACGATGTGATTCACAGCTTCTGGGTTCCCAAGCTTGCTGGTAAATTAGACATGGTTCCAACTCACATCAATAAGATGTGGTTTCAAGCTGACTCAGACAAGATCACAGATGACTTGCCAGTCACATTGTATGGACAATGCGCTGAATTGTGCGGCCTAGCCCATGCCTTAATGCGCTTCCGTGTCACAGTCATGGAACAAGATGTACGGGCCGCCGCCTACCAACACAGCCAAAGCCAAACAGGGCGCACAGATCTTTGCACACCACTGCACCCTATGTCACACGATAGACGGCCCTGACGACCCGGCCCTCTCAGCCAGCCGTTTGACCGGGTTCCTGACCGGTGGGGACATAACCCCGGTGCCTGCGCCGAACCTGACAGACCTAAGAACTCGCAACACACTTGCAGCGGGCATCGTCGACCTGAATGAGACGACCTTGAGACAATGGCTACACAACCCAGAAGACGTGAAGCCCGGCAACTATATGTCGGAACGCGCGGTCTTGTACCAAGACGGGCCCGCAAACCTACCCGATGAAGCGATAGATGCCCTAATTGGGTATCTGCTAGACCTGCGGTAGATTCTACCAATAGGAGCAAAGACCGTGGCGTTCTCGATGGCTTAGCCTGAGAAGACCCCGGACAAAGCAAAAGATGGCAGCGATAACCGGCGTAATTCCACGACCAACAAGCTATGCGGGCATATGGGGCTGGATGACAACAGTCGACCATAAGCGCATCGCTGTGCTTTACGGCGTAACTGCATTTATTTTCATGTTGATTGCGGGCGTAGAAGCCGGCGTCATACGGTTGCAGTTGGCTTCAGCCGACAGCGACTTAATCGGTCCTGGCCGTTTCAACCAGATGTTTACCATGCACGCCACCACGATGGTATTCATGGTCATCATGCCGCTAGGTGTCAGCTTCTTTAACTTCGTAATACCATTGGCCATTGGCGCCCGAGACGTGGCGTTCCCAAGGCTAAATGCCCTCAGCTTTTGGCTCTTCCTGTTCGGTGGAATACTCATGCACGTGAGTTTCCTTGTAGATCAGGTTCCGGACGCTGGTTGGTTCTCTTACGCCAACCTCACAGAAAAACCCTTCAGCATGAACAGAGGCTTGGACTACTGGGCCATCAGCCTTTTGGTCATGGGTTCTGCATCAGTTGCTGGTGGGCTTAACTTCGTGGTGACAATAATCAACTTGCGGGCGCCGGGCATGTCTATGATGCGAATGCCGGTTTTTGTTTGGATGACCTTAATCACATCCATCCTATTGGTGCTGGCCTTCCCAGTGATTACCGTAGGGTTGATTGAACTAGTCATGGACCGTAACTTCGGTACCCACTTCTTCATTCCTTCTGAAGGTGGTGACCCGGTTCTCTGGCAGCATCTGTTCTGGGTGTTTGGCCATCCTGAAGTGTACATTCTGATTCTTCCACCAATGGGAATAGTTTCAGAAGTTCTACCGACGTTCTCCCGGAAGCCCCTGTTCGGCTACCCGTTCGTCATTTTCTCTGGAATAGTCATCGGAATCATGGGATGGGCGGTATGGAGCCACCATATGTTCACCGTGGGTCTTGGCCCAGTGGCGAACTCGGTCTTCACTATCACCACCATGTTAATTGCAGTGCCAACCGGCGTGAAAATCTTTAACTGGATTGGAACGCTGTGGAGGGGCTCCATCGAGTTTACGACTTCGATGATGTTTGCCCTCGGATTTGTAGCTCTGTTCATCGTTGGTGGACTGAGCGGTGTGTCCCATGCTGTGTCGCCTTCAGACTTCCAGCAACAAGACACTTACTACATCGTCGCCCATATTCACTATGTACTATTTGGTGGATCAATCTTCGGTATCTTCGCTGGCATCTACTACTGGTGGCCGAAGATAACCGGCAAGATGCTCAATGAAACCTTAGGTCGGCTGAACTTCTGGCTGATGTTCATCGGAATGAACCTCACGTTCTTCCCAATGCATTACCTCGGTCTGAACGGCATGCCCCGCAGGATATACACCTACTCTGCAGAGTTCGGCTGGGAGCATCTGAACCAGTTAGCCAGCGTCGGCTACGTAGTATTATTCGTATCCTTCCTGATTTTCATCCTCAACGTTTTGCAAACCCGTAATTCACGTAAGGTTAGCCACGACCCATGGGATGCCCCGGGTATTGAGTGGAGCATCGCTTCCCCGCCCCCTCCGTATAACTTTGCTGAGCTACCTGAGGTCGAGGGACGGGACCATTATTGGATTTTGAAAGATCGGGCTGAGGCCGCCGGAACCCCGATTACAGAACCGGAAGCCCTGGTTGACGAAAGCACTATCCATATGCCTAGCCCGTCTTACTGGCCGATATTAATAGCAGCGGGCGTGGCACTGATCGGCGGTGGGCTTCTGTCCCACTACGCCCTCAGCTTTGTTGGCGGAGCCATAGCCATGATGGGCGCTGTAGGCTGGAGCAATGAACCCCCAGCCGCACCCAGCGAGCACCACTAGGAGACTGAGAACGTGGCCCACGCAGTAGAACACGAATATACAACCACTGGTTTAAACCACCGGAAAATGCTCATGTGGGTGTTTTTGGGGTCGGACTGTCTTTTCTTCGGCTCTTTGATCGCCACCTACATGGTCTATCGCGGCCAGAGTTTGGTCGGACCTTATCCCATCGACATCATCGATGTCCCGCTAACAACCGTCAGTACCTTTGTCTTGTTGATGAGCAGCTTCGCCATGGTGCAAGCCTTATCGGCAACCCAAGCAGATAATAAGAAAGGACTCGTTACCTGGCTGCTGATTACAGCAGGGCTCGGAGCGATCTTCATAGGGTTCCAGATCTACGAGTTCAACTCTTTCAAGAATGAGGGCCTGACCTTGGGCGGCAACCTATTCGGTGCCACATTCTTTACGCTTACTGGCTTCCACGGCGCTCACGTGACCCTGGGAATCATTTGGCTGTTGGCCATGGCCTACATTGGCGGCAAAGGTCGCTTGGGCCCCAACACAGTTCTAGATGTTGAACTCCTGGGCTTGTACTGGCACTTTGTTGACATTGTTTGGATTGTAATTTTCACTCTGTTGTACCTTATCGGCGGGTTCGATGCCGGTCCAGTGCCTATCCCAAGCCCATAAAACCCATTCTGGACCGAACTCCATTAGGAGTCTCTAAGAAGTAATATGGCCCACGAAACCGAACATACATCGAATCACCCCACATTCAATCAATATGTGTTTATCGCGATTGTCCTTTTCGCGATCACCATTGTTGAATTCGGACTGATCTGGGACCGGATTGGCATCGCAGACGACTTGGGTGTCACCAAAATTCCGATACTGATTGGTCTCTCGGCGATAAAATTCGCCATCGTAATCATGTATTACATGCACTTGAAGTTTGATGATCGATTCTTCGGGACCGTCTTCATTGCCGGTTTGGTACTCGCGTTCGTGGTTGGTGGAGCTTTAATAACGCTTTTCATCGGTTTTGAAGCCAAGCCTCGTGAATACGCCTTGGCCCACGCTGTCCCATACGAAGGACATGAAGCTGCTGAAGAGCACGCAGCCGAAGTTGTCGAGCCTGGCACTGGCGCAGAAACGACCGTAGCATCCGGGCCCGTGGAGTTAGCTGTTGGCGTAGTGGGTGAAACACTCGCTTTCGACACGGCCAACATTACCGCAAAATCGGGTTCTGAAGTAACGATTACTTTCAAAAACTCTTCAGCTAACAACCAGCACAACCTGGTAATTGTTCAAGACGGGACCAAAGACGAGGTTGCCACCGACGGCACGACAGCCGGTCCTGACAACGACTGGGTAGCGCCCGGCGATGCCAGGGTGGTTGCCAACACTCCGCTATTGGCTTCGGGAGCCTCAGGCGAGGTGATTTTCACCGCTCCGGCCCCAGGCACCTATCAGTTCGTTTGTACCTTCCCAGGACATAACTTCACCATGTTCGGAGACTTCATAGTCAACTAATCCCGGTGAGCCCCGCTTTAATTGAGTAATGTAAAAGACCCTCCTGTATCACAGGAGGGTCTTTTACATTGTCTCTTTATGTTCGTCGCTCTTACGTATTGGTCTGATTACCGCTAGACGGCATACCCTCTCAGAAACCCGTCTTTAATTGGTTCGACTATTCTTTCGCCCATTTGTCTGGCGGCCGTCTTGAGCCCCTGTTGCGCAAAGAGTAGGTCCCTAGATGTAATCTCCAATTTGGATGATGCGGCCAGTTTTACGGCATAGTCGGCCAGGAACCGGTCCACATGTGACTCGTCCTCAGCCATGCTTCTAAAAACCCGGTACATGGGCAGTGTCCGAACAAAGTTATGCACTTCATCTCGTGTCAGTTCAGGGTGTTGGTCGAGATTCAGTGAAATGCCAAAATCAATCAAGCGACAGGCTCCATTTAAGGCCACTAAAAGATGCGAGCGACCCTTGGGGTCGGAAAAGGTCACATCGTTGTAGTAAATGTCAGCCTGGTGCAATTGGCGGAGCATTTTGCCCACTTGAAAGCCAATTTGAGTTAAATGGTCATCTGTCTGCCGTTCTTCGGGTAATTCGGTGAAAAACGTCCCGGAAACAAATTCTTCGGTCAGGTAACCCGGCAAGGTTTCCAACTGAACCGGCCCAACGCCAATCTGCCCGGCGATGAGAGCCAGCTGGTCTTCCCTGACGCTCTGTAGCGGTTTGATGACAACCGCCCGGTCGGCAAAGATCAGCGTGACCACCATTCCTCTGGCGCGGCCGGAGAATTCCAACTTTGGCAGGTCCGATCCAGACCGCAGCCGCTCGAACACTTCTGGGAAGAACGCATAACGGGAGAGCGCTTTTACCGTAGGGTCTGCAGTGAGACGCAGAAACAACGGTAGCTCCAAATCAAATAATTTCCAGAAGGGCGGCATATGCTCGGGAACAGGCATCCCCGGAGCCGGCCGCATTGCGTCGATCACTTCTTCGGGCGGCTTTGGTGGTGAAGGTGCAATAGCACGTCTAATGACCGCTACTTCTTCAGGTGAGTAGTCCAGTGGCATCAGTTTTCCAGAAAATGCACGCCATTGGCATCCACCTGCAGAATCCTCTCTCGAACCACCGCGCCGGCGTTCAACATCCCATAGATGTGGGGGTAGATCTCACCCGACCTACTCGGTTCTTCTTTAAGCGGAGATGTCAGCTTATCCCGGTCCACGTCCAACACCAAAAGGTTTTTATCGCCGGGATACAGACGCTCGGAAACCTTGAGCAGCTGGGGGATATCTTTAGAACAGTGGATGAACCCCTCTTCTGCCAAACTCGGCGCGGAATATTCACCGGTGGGCTTGGCGGTCTCCCAAGTGTCTTTGTAGGTCAAGTGAAAGATCAAAGCCATTAATAAACCTCCCTGGGTTATAAGTGGTCAATCACAAACTATCGCGGAAAATTGTACCTCAGAACTGCCAGTGTTAGGATGATACCCGCAAACAAACGGGGAGGTCATCCAGTATGCGGGGCGAGATACACGAAGGAACCGGACTTCAGTACGTAACAATGGTACCGGACGAGTACACGTCGGACTCGTCCTATCCTCTGGTGATAATGCTCCATGGGTTTGGCGCAAACATGCAGGACCTGGCAGGCCTGGCACCCGTGATCAACGACACCGACTACGTTTACGCCTGTCCCAACGCACCAATTCCCTTTGAACTTGGGCCAGGGCAAACCGGGTTCGGGTGGATGACACCCCGTGGCGGCGGCACTCCTGACGAAACAGCCAACTCTGTGAAGTTGGTCGGCGATTTCTTCGATTCTATCTTCAAGGAATTCAACGTCGCGCCCGGAAACGCGCTATTGTTGGGCTTCTCCCAGGGCGGAGGAATGACCTACCGTTGTGGACTGAGCCGGGCCGACAAGTTCGCCGGCCTAGTTGCCTTGAGCGCCACCCTCCCCGAGCAGGAAGAATTGGCTGCTGGATTGCCAGAAAAACGCACTCAACCCATCTTCATCGCCCAAGGCAGGCACGACCAGATGGTCTCTGAGGATACCGCCCATTCTGCCAAAGCGTTTTTGGAAAGCAACGGGTACAGCCCAGATTTCCATCTCTACGACATGGGTCACGAGATCAGCAACGAAGTGCTGCAAGACCTCATTCCTTGGGTCGCAAAAGTCCTCCCGCCTAAGGCCTAACAGAACAAGCCAGGCTAGAGATCAGTGTCGTCCTTCCACGAGATTATCTTGTTGATGGAAATCTCGATTAAGACCATGCGCTGTTGTCCTAGTAGTTCCTTGGCAAATTCAGCCCCCCTGGTCGGTCCGTCGTAGAGTAGGCACATCCGCTCCACGATATCGTCCAGACCATCAGATGTCACCCTGGCTTGGCCCTCCAACAACAAGTAAGACAATGGCCGTTCCGGAGTGGCGATTGATAATGCCACCGCCGGGTTCTGTTTGATATTTTTGACCTTTACTGTGCTAGTGTCGGCCATGACCCAGGCCCTCCCTTTACTACCGGTTGCCTGTTCCCATAAGAACCAAACGGGCGCAACGTGGGGCCTGCCCCCCGTGCGAACGGTAACAAAATGGGCGATTCTTGCCTCGGATAGAAATGAATCTTGTTCTTCTTGACTCAGTCTGGCCATTGGTTTTCTCCGTATAATCTTAGGTCCGGGACCGGCCTAATATATCAGCTTGGTCAATCACACTCCTACCGGAGCCTCATATTCATTTCAAACTCAAAAAATTCCTAGCGTTTGCCTTTAGTTTGGTCATGTTGGCGGCTATTGCTTGCAGCGGCTCTCCCACACCAGAAAGCCAAACCAGCTCCGGGCTGCTGGTGAACCTGCCGCAAGACGAAGCGCCGCACGATGCCGGCATCGAATGGTGGTACTTCAACGGGCTATTCACCGACGACCTTGGTCAGGAATACAGCTACCATTATGTTACGTTCCAGAGTGAAGCCATGGAGTCGGCTGTGCCACACCTATTACAGGCCAGCTTGGGCGTCCACAGCTCCGGCAAACACATGACAGGCGAGAAGATAATCCTAGACACTTTCAGTGCCGACGCAGTAGGTATTGACATCGCAGTCAACGGCTGGGAAATGCTGGGCGACGGCGAGTTCTACAGCCTGGAATTTGACCTGGATGAATACGCTTTGGACCTGAAGGCCATCCCCGTACGCCCTCCAATCCTGCACCAAGATGGTCTGGTAAACCTGGGGCCCGCCGGTGACACGTTCTACTACTCCCGAACCCGCTTGGACACCACAGGCAGCATTACCGTGGCCGGTGAACAGCGAGAAATCACCGGGGTTAGCTGGATGGATCACCAGTGGGGGGACGTTATTGGCCAGCAGGTTGGCTGGGACTGGGCCAGCGTCCAACTGGACGACGGCAGTGACCTGATGGCAGTTATGGTCTGGAACCCGGCCAACAGGGAACCGTTCTCCGGGTATGCCACCCTGGTATCACCCGATGGCACAACATCGACCCTGGAGCAACCTGATGTGTCCATTACCTCAATTGAAACCTGGACCAGCCCCGTCACTGGGATCAAATACCCCAGCGGCTGGAAGATAGACATCAGTTCCCTGAATTTAAGCCTCGAGCTGAAGCCGGTGCTCCTGAATTCGGAGTTCGCCGGCAGCCGATACACGCCAGCGGCATATTGGGAAGGGGAAGTACGAGTGGTTGGAACTCGCGAGGGGAAAGATGTTACCGGTAGAGGCTTTGTGGAGTTGGTTGGTTACGATCCCACCCAATTAGACAGCCCGGCCGACCCGGCCCTGTACCCGCGACGGTAATTAGGAAGCGAACAGCCCTTTAATTACCTCGGCTACACGAGCCTGTTGCGCTGGGATATCGTCGGGTTGGACCGGTATGGGAAGGACATTAAGCTCAGCCAGCACCTGCCCCGTCAGTAGAACGGATTCTTCCTCGGAGAGAGCCCATTTGCTGGCGATGTCTGCGGCTCCGTAGAGCACTGCCTGTCGAAAGCCGTAGTCGGCCACGGCGCGGTTGGCTATATCGATTAATTTGTCCATGAATCTCTCGTCTTAAAGTAATCGCCAGGCTAAGTAGCCGAGGCCATGGCCCCGCCATCAATGGTATAGGTGCTGCCGCTTACATAAGAAGCTTCGTCAGACGCCAACCACAAGACTAAGTTGGCCATCTCATCGGCGCTCCCAACGCGACCCATCGGATGACCTTGGTTCCGGTCGTTAAAAACCTCCGCGCTGGCCGTGCTGCCCCGCATCTGAGGTGTGTCCACGCCACCGGGGGCGATGCAGTTGACCCGCACGCCCTGGGATGTGTACTGGGCCGCCGCAACGGTGGTCAGGTGAATCACTCCGGCCTTGCTCACGGCGTAAGGCACCGAATAGCCAACCCCGCGCAATCCGGACAGCGATGAGATGTTCACTATCGAACCGCCGCCGTTGTTGATCATGGCCGGGATGGCGTACTTACAACAGAGAAACACACCTTTAACGTTGGTCTCCATGGTCAAGTCCCAAAGCACTTCATCCACGTCCACCAAAGGCGGCGTCCGTATCAAGATGGCGGCCCCGTTAATCAGGATGTCTAACCGGCCAAAGTGGGTGACCACGGATTCGACCATGCGCTCAACTTGAAACGCGTCGGAGATGCTGACATCGACCATCATGCCGTTGCCTGGCGTGGCGTTCATCAACGTTAGAGTCTCTTCGGCCCCGGCGATGTTCCGGTCGGCAACCGCAACCTTGGCGCCCTCGCGGGCAAAACGCTGGCAGATGGCCCGGCCGATGCCCGATGCGCCACCTGTGACGATCGCAACTTTATCTTCTAGCCTACCAGTCAATTTCAGTCTCCCTAAAGACGGTCATTAAGACCACTATTAAAACGGCTAACGGTCCGTGGCTGGTTGGCACAGATTGTAGCACACGCTCATGCCGCTGCCCTTGCCTCAAAACCAGGCAGCAGGTATGATTCTTCCCGCGCCTGTCGCACGTGGGGTTTTCACGTGCGAAACATCTGCCAAAGTGACAATAAATTGACTGAAGATAACCTTAAAACTGCCCTCCATCGCACCCATGTAACGCTGGGTGGCCGCATGGTGCCCTTTGGCGGTTGGGATATGCCTGTTCAATACCCAGCCGGCATCCTGGCTGAAGTGCATGCCGTGCGTAATGCCACCGGGATCTTCGACGTTTCCCACATGGGCCGCCTCTATCTATCTGGCCCCAAGGCCACAGAATTCCTGGACTGGGTGCTCACGGGCTCTGCGGCATCGCTGCGGGTGGGCCGAGCCCGTTACTGCATGATCTGCAACGAGAAGGGCGGCGTCATTGATGACACCATCTTCTACCGCCTGGCTGAGGACCGTTATCTGCTGATTCCCAACGCCGGCAACCGACCAGCAGTGGTTGCCTGGTTCCAGCGTTGGATCGGCGAAAAATTCTCCCCCGGCTGCATTATGGAAGATGTAACAGACACGACAGGCCTAATCGCCTTCCAGGGCCCCGGCGCGGTGAATGCCATCGACAAGATAGCCGACACGCCTTTGTCTGAAATGCGACCATTCTCTTGGGCCGAAGCCACCATCCAAGGCGCTCCCGTGCTGGTGGGTCGCACCGGCTACACCGGCGAGGACGGTTTCGAGATGCTCGTCCAGGGCGAGGACGTGGTCAAGGTCTGGCAGATACTTGCCGACTCTGGCGCAACGCCCTGCGGACTGGGTGCCCGAGACGTCTTACGCCTGGAAGCCGGCCTTCCGCTCCACGGCCATGAAATTGATGAAGTGACCACACCCATAGAAGCCGGCCTAGACCGATTTGTCCGGTTCGATAAAGAATACGTGGGCTCTGATGTATTGAAAGGCCAACAAGATAATGGTGTTGAACGAAAACTGGTCGGAATAACCCTCCCTGGCCGCAGCGCACCACGCGCCGGATACAACATCCTGCACGAGGGCGAAACCATTGGAACCGTGACCAGTGGAAGCTTCTCCCCAACCCTTGACACCAGCATCGGCATGGGCTACGTTTTGGAACGTTATGTCGAGCCCGGCGCCGCACTAGATTTAGATATCAGAGGCCGTACCGTCCAGGTGACAGTGACGGAACTCCCGTTCTACAAACGCCCCAGGAGGACCTAGTCAAAATGAGTCCTGAAGACCGCAAATTTACTCAAGAACACGAATGGGTGATGGTAGACCCTGCCGCTGCTGGCACTGCCATCGCGGGTATCACCGAGTACGCCCAGGATCAACTGGGAGACATTGTCTTCTTTGAACTACCCAAGGTTGGTGACGCCGTGGCCCATCTGGGCAAGATGGGAGAGGTTGAATCGGTAAAGGCCGTTTCAGACCTGTTCTCCCCGATCAACGGCACAGTTACTGAGATTAATGAAAAACTTTTGGACCATCCTGAGCTGGTTAACGAAGACCCCTTCGGCGAAGGTTGGCTCATCAAGGTTGCCATGACAGACGCTGCGGAGTTGGACGGTCTAATGTCGTCCCAAGACTACGACGCCTTCATCGCTGGATTATAATGACCGCTACTCGACCTAACACTTCAGGAACCAACGAGGAGCACTTCCAGTCCCACTACATACCTAGCACTATGGACGAACAGGCTGCGATGCTCGCCGCCCTTGGCATCGATAGCATTGACCAGCTCTTTACCGATATCCCAGACGAGTTCCGCAACCCTATTCTGAACCTGCCTGCTCCGCTTTCCGAACTGGAGATTCAGCAGGGACTGGGCCAGATGGCCGGTAAGAACCGTCCCTTGAGCAGCGGGCCTTCATTCCTAGGTGCGGGGTCGTACCACCACTTTATCCCCTCCATCGTTAAAGCGTTGATAACTCGCGGTGAGTTCCTCACCGCCTACACCCCCTACCAGGCAGAGGCCAGCCAGGGAACACTGCAGGTTATCTACGAGTTCCAGACCCTGATTTGCAACCTATATGGCATGGAAGTGGCCAACGCCGGCATGTATGACGGCGCCACCAGCCTGGCCGAGGCCACTCTAATGGCCTGCCGGGTGACCAAGCGAGAGAAAGTAGTCTTGGCCGATACCATCTCTCCGGCTTACATAGACGTAATTCGTACCTATTGTCAGTCTCAAGACATTGCGGTGGAGGTCGTTGACCCTTCCAACCCCGCGTTGGACAACGAGACTGCCTGTCTGGTGCTCCAGTATCCCAATTATTACGGATACATAGAAGACCAGAAAAAGCTGGTGGATGCCGCCCACGCCCAAGGCGCATTGGCAGTGGTCTCCTGTGATCCCACAGCCATGGGCATGTTGCAGACCCCGGGCCACTACGGCGCGGACATCGTCACCGGCGACGGCCAGCCTTTGGGCATCCCCACCAGCTACGGTGGACCCTACGTTGGCCTTTTCGCTGCCAAACAAGAATTCATCCGTCAGATGCCCAGTCGGTTATCTGGTCGGACGTTGGACAAGAACGGCAAGACTGGCTATGTGCTCACCCTGCAAACCAGGGAGCAGCACATCCGCCGGGAGCGCGCCACTTCCAACATCTGCACCAACGAGGCTCTCTACGCCCTGGCCGCCACCATTTACCTGGCCGCCTTGGGCAAACAGGGAATGCGTCAGGTGGCCGAGTTGTGCTACCACAAGGCGCATTACGCCGCCGCCCAGATTGGCCAACTGCCCGGTTATTCCCTGCCGATAAACGGCCCATTCTTCCAAGAATTTGTCGTTCAGTGCCCAGCGTCCCCTACCGAGATAAACAAAAAATTGATGGATCGGAACATTCTAGGCGGTCTGGACGTAAGCGAAAAAGTACCCAACGGCATGCTTCTATGCGTTACCGAGATGAACTCCAAAGAGGACATCGACGCCTTAGTAGCAGCCCTGTCGGAGATCAAGTAATGCAGCAAGGTGGAAACCGGCAGACTGAAAAACTGCTACTACAGCGCAGCGTGCCAGGCCGTGTCGGCGTGGTACTACCGGGACTAGACGTCCCAGCCCAGCCGATGCCGGCCAATTCTTTGCTGCGAAATGAATTGGCGTTACCTGAGTTGTCAGAACCAGAGGTGGTTCAGTACTTCACCGGACTGAGCCTGAAAAATTTCTCGATCGACACTCATTTCTACCCGTTGGGCAGTTGTACCATGAAGTACAACCCCAAGATTAATGACGAAATTGCTTTCCAGGCCGGATTTGCTGGCATTCATCCCTTGCAGCCCGTCGAACAGTCCCAGGGCGCTTTGGAATTGCTGTACAAGCTGCAGGGTTTCTTGGGCGAAATCACAGGACTACCCGCCGTCAGCCTGGCCACACTGGCTGGAGCCCACGGGGAGCTTGGCGGCATGCTGATGATTCGGGCCCAACACCTGGCCAACGGCGAGACAGGTCGACTTAAAGTCGCAATCCCAGACAGCGCCCACGGCACCAACCCCGCGTCGGCCGCCATGGCCGGCTTCGAGGTTGTGGAACTAGCATCTGACAATGATGGCAACGTCGATCTGGGCGCCCTACGCAGCGTTGCTGGACCCGATTTGGCCGGTGTGATGATTACTCTGCCCAGCACTCTGGGTCTGTTTGATACTAATATCCTTGAGGTTTGCCGCATCGTCCACGAGGCTGGCGGGCTGGTCTACGGCGATGGCGCCAACATGAACGCGCTACTCGGCCGAGTTAAGCTGGGTGATCTTGGCTTTGATGTGTGCCACCTAAACCTGCACAAGACCTTCAGCACCCCCCACGGCGGTGGTGGACCCGGCGCCGGGCCGGTGTGTTGCACTGAACAGCTAGCCCCCTATTTGGCAGCGCCAATGGTTACTCAAAACGGCGACTCCTATGACCTATTCACACCAGAAAAAAGCATCGGGAAGCTAAGCGGTTTCCACGGGAACTTTGGTGTGCTGGTGCGGGCCTACACCTATATCAGGACACTGGGCGATGCCGGGATAAAGTCCATCAGCGGCAATGCGGTGTTGAGCGCTAACTACATGATGAATGCTCTGCGCGGCGTCTATCACCTGCCCTATGACCGCACCTGCATGCACGAGGCGGTGTTCTCAGCCGACTTCCAGAAGGAACGCGGTTCAAGCGGATTGGAGATTGCCAAGCGGTTGTTGGACTATGGCTTCCACGCACCGACGATGTACTTCCCTCTGATCGTCCACGAGGCGCTCATGATTGAGCCAACCGAGTCGGAGACCAAGGAAACCATCGACGCGTTCATCCAGGCCCTGATCGACATCGACCGCGAGGTCACCGAAGACACAGAGTTGGTGAACAACGCCCCCCACACCACGCCGGTGGCCAGGCTGGACGAAGCCAAAGCCGCCCGCCAACCCGACCTACGCTGGCAACCAGAAGCCGCCGACTAGGTTTTCTGACTGAGAGGAACGAGCGGCAACGACTTCTCATTCCGCTCATCCTGAGCCTGTCGAAGGACCTGTTCTCCTTAACCGTTCTTCTCGGCGTCCAGAATCGCCTTGATGGCAGCTTCGTCAGCCCGAACCTCTACTCCGGCCCGCTCTTCCTGTAGCAGCATTGCCACCCTGGAATCACGGTCGCCCCAGCCCCGGTTGATAGCCTCGGTCATCTCCGCCAAAGCCAGGTTGGCCAGGCGCATGGGAACGTCATATTCCCGACCCACGGAAACAGCAAGATCCACGTCTTTACGGGCCAGGTTCAGCGCGAAGTCCGGCGGGTCGAACTTCCCGGGCAGCAGATGCTCCGCCAGACCTTCAAACGTTCCGCGTCGGCCCTGTGCTCCCTTCCGCACCGCCTGCCATAGAGCCAGAGGCTCCACACCGGCTTTGACGCCCATTGTGAATACCTCCGCCAGGGCTGCCTGCACTACGTATCCCGCGCAGTTGTGCACCAACTTGGCCACCGCACCGCTGCCGATTGGGCCAACGTAATAGGCCTGGTCACCGATCGCATCCAAAACGGGTTTGCAGCGGTCGAAAACATCCTTGTCGCCACCAACCCAGATGGCTAGCCGACCACTCTCTGCGCCTCTGGGGCCGCCGCTTACAGGGGCGTCCAGAACTTCTATGCCGCGCGCCGCTGCTTCCGCGTGTATCTTGCGAATCATGCCGGGGGTGCTGGTACTCAGGTCAAAATAGACTTTGCCTGCGCTCATCCCTTCCATGATGCCCGACTCGCCCAAAGCCACTGCTTCCACCTGCGTGGGGCCAGGCAGCGATGTGAAAACAATCTCCGATTGCTCAGCCACTGCTTTCGGGTTATCGGCCCACGTAGCGCCGGCTTCCAGATGACGCGCGGCCGCAGCCTGGTTGATGTCATGTACAACCAGCTCATTACCGCCGTTCAGGGCGTTGTAGGCCATGTGCCCGCCCATGGTGCCAAGTCCAATAAACCCTACCTTCATTCTTCCTCCGCAGCGGGAACCCCGCGCAATTTATTCACTTTTAATCGTGGATAACATAGCATGGTCAGCTGCACATGCACCACCGAAGCCATAACACTTGAGGTGCGCTAGAATGTAGTCACAAATAATCAGGCTAAAACTGGAGCGTAACCGAGCATGGTGGAACATCAGGAAAAACTGTGGACATTTGATGCGGTGGAAGCGGGGCAGATTGGTAACGAAACTACCGTAGAAATTACTGCGGAAAATATCGCTGGGTACGCCCGAATTGCGTTGAACTCTGACCCCTTTTACCAGTCGGGCGGCAGCGACCTGGTTGCCATGCCGACCATGGTGATGTCTTACGCACCGCTGCTCCGAGAAGAGATTGCAGACGCCAACGGGTTTGTCGCCTTTGAAGTTTCCGAGACAGCCCGCAGTCAAACTCCGTTCGCCAAATGCGAAGCTCGTTGGTTCTTGCCGGTGATGCCTGGGGATGTCATCACCGGACGCCGAAAGGTGCTGGAGAAGTACGAGCGTCGGGGCAGCAAGTTTGTCACCTTCCGGGTGGAGGCCATCAACCAGCGGGGCGAGAAGGCCGCTGAGTACGACTACACCTGCATTTTTGAGTACGCCAAGGGGCAGCGAACTGTTCCGGCCAAAAACGACGGCCCTTCATCTAAGGCCACTCCAGAAACACCGCAGTCATCTAACTCTGGCTTTTTGGAATTCAACTCGGCGTCCATCGGTAACGTTTTAGCAGAGTTGGCAATCACCGAGAGCGAAGAAATCATGATTCGGAAGAACGATTTCCGCCTAGCTGGCCGCAAGAATGACAGCAACATCCACACCGATGAGGATTTTGCCAAACAGAACATCTTTGCCGGCGTGACTAACTCGGGTCCTGCCACCATGTCCTACGTAGACCAGAACCTGGCGATGTCCTTCCCTGTCAGCAGTTTTTATTCGGGCGGCAGCTTACTCATGCGGGCTATCACACCCTTCCGAGGCGGCGACACAGTCACCTTTCAAGGCGAAATAACTGGCAAGAGCGAAGAAGGCGGCAAGAAGCTGCTGGAGGTCCGTGTCAAAGGTATCAACCAGCGGGGCGAGTTGGTCAGCCTATCAGACGCTAGTCTCCCGTTCGCGTAACCCCTACCTAAGCTTCCCGTACACTCGATCGGGCTTGACCAGGACTATCACTGCGTCTTGTTTAACCATAGCTTGGTCGTATTCTTCCCAGTCTGGGTGGTCTTTATCGCCACAGACGCGAAAGACTTCGCGGAGTTCCACTCGCATTTTTTCCGGGTCAGTGTTGTGGTAGTCCATCAGCGTCGCTTGGCCCTCAACCACCGCACACGTGCGCCAGTTTTCAGTCACCGACATCACGGTACAGCGAGGATCCCTCCGCAGATTGCGGACCTTGGCCGAGGTGCCGTTCACGATTACAAAAGCGGCGTTCCCTTGATAGGCCCCACAGACCACTATGCTGGAATGACCGGCCCCATTGGCCTGGAATGTCGTTATCACTCCGCGGTGATTGGTTTCAAAATGGCTCTGAACGTCTTTGAACTCCATAACTGCACCTCGCTGAATTTTCCTGGGCTGAATCATTCCTGAATCCTGTTGGTAGTACTTTACGGCATTTGGTATACCATAGCAGCCATTGAATCGACACGCGAGACCAGGCACGGGGGTGTTCACTTGGAATATCGGGAATTGGGCAACACTGGCGAGATGGTGCCGGAGATTGGCCTAGGCACCTGGAGATATAAGGGCGGGCCAGAACCACTGCAAAAGGGCATCGACCTGGGCGCGTATCTGATCGACACCGCCGAGATGTACAAGACCGAAGATGCGGTAGGCGCCGCGATTAAAGACCGGCGTGACAAAGTATTTTTGGCCACCAAAGTCCTAGGCAGCAACCTTCGTCACGATGACGTCCTACGGGCTGCGGAAAAGAGCCTACGCCTGCTCAATGACAATGTTATCGACCTCTACCAGATTCACTGGTCCGACCGGTCGGTGCCCATCGCTGAGACCATGGGAGCCATGGAGGATTTGGTGACGCGGGGAATGGTGCGCTACATCGGAGTAAGCAACTTCTCAGTTGCCGAGATGCAAGACGCGCAACAGGTCATGACCAACAACCCAATCGTCTCCAACCAAGTGCTCTACAACCTCAAACGCAGAGATATCGAGTACGACCTGATTCCTTATTGTGTGGACAACGACGTCACCATCATTGCATACACTCCCCTGGCTGACGGATCGCTTTCAGGAAAGTCACGCTACCGACCCGACAAGGGCGGCTTGGTTCTAATGCGGGTGGCCGAAGAAGTGGGCAAGACAGCGGCGCAGGTGGCCCTCAACTGGTGCCTGTCCCGACCCAACGTAATTGTCATACCCAAGACCAACAGCGTCGCCCGCACAATAGAAAATTGCGAGGCATCGAGCTGGTTACTCACTGCCGAACAAGTCGCCGCGCTAGACGAGGCTTTCCCCCTCTAAGGTTCTCGTTTACCTCGTGCCATGCCCAGCGCTGGCACGATTGCGATTACTGAGATCAGGGAAGCTGTCAGGAAGAACCGTTGGAACAGTTCAAGTCCCGCGTTGTTAACGTTGGATGAGTACTCAGCAGCACGGGCTTCAAAGACGGTGGTTTCCTCTCCCGCCAGCGAAAAGGGAAACTCCAGCCCGGCGGTGAGCCCCTGAAAATGCTCCACTCCCCAGGCTGACAGGGTAGCCAAGCCGAGTGTCATGCCCATCATGCGAGAGACTACCACCAACGACGCCGCTGTCCCTCGATAGTCGTCGTCTGCCGAACTGAGCGCCTGCACGGTAATTGGCGCAATCACCAGGCCAAACCCGAACCCGGCAATCAGCAGATGGATCGTCAACGCCGGGTCAGCGATACCCAACTCCCAACCGCTGGCCAAGAACATGCCAACCGCCATCATCGCCAACCCAACCACGGTCAGCGGACTAGAACCAAATCGGTTGACCATCAACCCCCCAGCCACTGCCCCCAACGGGATGGCGCCGGTCAAACGCAGCAACCAGAGCGCCCCGGTGAAGGGCGATTTTCCCATCACGGTGTTGGCCATCAGCGGCACAGTCACCATGGCAACAATCAATGCCACACCCACGAGCACCTGGGTCAAATTGGACGTTAAAAACGACCAGGAACGAAACAATGCTGGAGCTAGCAATGGCTGATACGCCCTGGCTTCAACCAAAACCAGCAAAGCAACCAGACCGACGCCTATTGCCGCCAATAAGAACGGATACGGCGAATCTAAGGTGAAGAGGCTGGTCCGAGACAGAGCAAGCGAGAGCGCCAACAGCGCGGCTACCAGGACTACCCCACCCATGTAGTCCACTTTGGCTGTTACGTCACGGCGATTGGGCAGCCAGAATAAGGCGGCAAAAATCACCGCGCTCTGAGGCACGTTCAGCCAGAAGATCCAACGCCAGTTCAAGGCTTCAACTATCGTCCCGCCGTAGGCCGGACCCAACATAGATCCGGCTTCCGCAGATCCTCCGACGATTCCTAGCGCCAATCCTCTCTGCCCTTTGGGAACAAGGGTGGTGGCCAGGGCCATGCCGATGGGGACAGTTGCGCCGCCGCCCACCGCTTGTATGACCCTCGCACCGACCATCCACTCGAGACTTGATGAGACTGCCACTAGGCAAGTACCGATACAAAAGACTACTAATGAAGCCTGATAGACACGTGGGTAGCCGTAAACGTCGCCCAGGCGGCCGATCAAGGGCATGGCCACAGTGTACCCAAGCAGATAGGCGGTGATGATCCAAGAGACTCGGTCCAATTGGGTTATGGGGACTTTCAGATCCAGCATCACACTGGGCAGCGCCGTCACCACCACCGTCTGATCAAGGGCGGTGATGAATGTCCCAAGGCCGATAATTGCCAGGACAAACGGAATTGGCAGTTCTCGGTCTTTTCCCAGCATTGCTATGGCTTTAACCCTAGTGATCGTCCGGCGGTTCAATCACCACCGGCTGGTTGATATCTTCAAGGATCAATTGGCGAACAGTGTTTGTTTCATCAGTAGGCACGACTCGGCCAATTATATGCACCTGCTGTAAAAGGCCTTGGCTCTGGTCCAACCAAAGCTCAAGCTGAACCGGAAATCCCTGCCCCGCTCCAGGCACCAATTCTGAAAGGTCTTCAGAGGCTATTTCGCCCTTGATGTAAAGTGTATCCAAATCGCCTCGTCGTTCTTCACCAATAACCATGGGTCCTTGTACCGCTTCTACGATGTCGGCGAGGGTCTGCCCCAAGCCGGAGAGATTAAAGGGGAGACTGTCGGCGGAGATTTGGTTCCAACGTCCGCTGAGGATATTGGTCATGTAGGCCGTGTCATCAATAGTGATGATGCTGATCTCAATGTACGATTTGGGAAACTCCGATTCCGCTTCAATCGTAACGCTGAACCGGCCGGGGATCGACACCTCTCCCGAGACCTTGGTCATAAGGACTCCAGGAACCAATATTGTGCTGCCTTCCAAATGGTCCAGGGTAAATGATGCCGATTCCAAGGCCAACAATTGGGCCACGGCCTGACTCATCGCTGGACCAGGGTCGATGTCAGAAAATTCCGCCTGGGTAGTGCGATCCGAGCCACAGGCAACCAACAAAACGGCCACCATCAACGCAACAATTAGAAGCTTGTACCTTAGTTCCACGACCAAACAGCCAGAACGCCTGCACCCAAATCGCAGGGTCCTTCATCGCCTTCTACATCCAACACGTAGACGCGGTCGCCTGTGGGGGTGCGCCCGTTATTTCTCAGAGCCACTTTTCCCTTGGTGCCAGCCACAACCAGCCACTTTCCGTCCGGGGACCACGGAGAATGCGAGTAGGCATACTGATCAAAAAAACTGAGCATAATGAATACTTCAGATGATGGCTGGAAGCTGAACAATCGCTTGTTATCGGAGCCGTCGCTGGGAGATACCACCCACTCCAGTTCCTGTTCTTGGGCGTTCACCGATACCCAAGCCAGCTTGTCGCCAGCCGGGGACCAGAAAAACGCCCAGACCTCACTAGAGCCAGCACCAGAGGTTAACGTAGTTACCAGGCCACCGTCCAGAGGCACCAACATCAACCGGTCAAAGAGGGGGGCCCTGGGGTTCGACTGGTCGGCCACTGCCAACTGTGTACCGTCCGGTGACCACATAAATGCGGCATTGGGTCCAACCTCAATCAATTTCTTGCCTTGATTGAGGTTGTTGGTGGCTGAGATGTAGAGTGCAATCTCTGAGTCTCCTTCATCCACATAAGCCAGACTAGCGCCATCTGGCGAGATTGCCAAAGCACGAAAATTGCCCGGTGACCGGAACGACTCACGAGGACCATCTTTCATCAGTGGTTTGGCCCAAATAATCTCCGGGCCAAGATGGATCGCCATCGCTTGAGCGTCGTTTGACCACTGGTAATACAGCGGTGCACCCCGATCGATTACTCCAGGAGAGTTCCCGGTCACTCCATCCCACACGAAAAGGGAGAGACCTTCTGGAGTAGAAGCCAAGAAGGACAGTTGATCACCGGTTGGCGCCCAGTAGATGTAGTGCGGGGCACCCTCAGCAACCAGTCCAGCCAGACCGTTTTCATAAATTGTCTCGCTACGGCCGGTCATCGAGTCCATCACTTCTACTGAGATGTCCGACCCATCTGTTTCGAGAGTAACTTTTGAAACAGCCAATTTAGTCCCGTCAGCAGACCAGGTTGGCCAGGTATAGTACTCATTCATTTGGAATGGCTGGGCCTGAATACCTCCGCCTGAACTCGGATCTGGAATGTCACTTTGAGCTTGACGGCTCCCAGTCAGCTGGGAGAGACCATTCCCGTCTGGGTCCACCGTAAATAGGTTGCCATTGGGACTAACGTACGCTATCCGGTTCACCTAATCGATCTCTCCACCAGTTTTATTATCTAATTGCTCGGCAATTGTCGGCGTTGGAACGCTAGTAGAGCCAGAGCAAGAAAAAACCACTATTCCAAGCAGACCAGCTAGATAAATTAGATTAATTCTCGCATCAAGAATTTACGCCCAATCCACTTCTACGTTACGACTAATTTAGGATAACACCACAGTTGTTGCGCTGTGGGCAACTATTTGGTTCAAGTGGATAACCAAAGGCATTCCAGATCTTAACCTGGGATAAATCTGTTTGCCTTACTTTCATTCTCAAATTTAACAACCACGCGCCTTGATTCATTCTCAACTGTTTAAATGGTTATCAACATAGTTTATTGACCACTCCATGTTAAAATACATCTACTCAACCATTTACCAGGCGCACCCATGCCTATCTATCAACTAATCCACTCTCTTATGACTATTACTGTTCTACTAAATAAATAAATTCGATGATTGATACAGTTAGATTAAATATCAACGCTGGATCCGGTGGAAACGGATGCAGCAGCTTTCTCCGCGAGAAATACCGACCAAAAGGTGGTCCCAATGGGGGCGATGGTGGGGATGGTGGAAGTGCGTATATTGTCGGTGATTCATCGATCAATACTTTGTTGCATATCAAGTTCAACAGTACGATTTATGTCATTCATGGCGGACACGGCGGAGGCAAGAATAAGCGGGGTGCTAATGGTGATGACAAAAAGATAATGGTTCCAATGGGAACGGTTGTTTACCGAATGTATCCGGATGGCGAAAAAGAATATGTTGACGATATTACCACTGAGAATCCCAGGCTTGTAGCTGTGGGTGGTCGCGGTGGTTGGGGTAATTCCAGATTCGCGAGTGCAACCAACCAGCAACCTGTTCTTGCCCAACGTGGTGAGAAGGGTGAGCGGGTAGTCCTGTTCCTGGAATTGAAGTTGTTGGCCGATGTTGGTTTGCTGGCAAAGCCAAATGCAGGCAAGTCGACCTTAATATCAATGTGTTCAGCAGCGAAAGCCAAAGTAGCTGATTATCCCTTTACGACAGTGGAACCGATATTGGGTGTGGTGAAGGTTGGTCGGAACGACTTTGTTATGATGGAAGTGCCGGGACTGTTGGAAGGAGCACATGAAGGTATTGGGTTGGGTCACGAATTTTTGAGACATGCAGAAAGAGCGCGACTTTACGTGCATATGCTGGACGGAATGTCTGAAGATCCGGTGGAGGACTACTTGATGATTAATCAGGAGTTGGAACAGTTCAACCCTGAGATGGCAAGTAAAAACCAGCTGGTTGTTGTTAACAAGCTTGATGTCACTGAGGTTCGAGAAACTCAGGAAGATCTTAAAGTTCGTTTGCTGCACGCGATTGGTAACAAGGGTTCCAGTGTGCAATTCATATCTGCTGCCACTGGTGAAGGGGTCGATAAATTGATGGGCAACATCCTGGGTGCGCTTAACGACCTCCCTAAGGAAGAACCTATAGAAGGCCCCCAAGTCGAACCGATGCGTTTTCGCCCACAGCGATCTTCAACCAAAGAGGCAGTTTGGAGGGATGCGCGCGGCGTGTACGTAGTAGAGTCAGAATCTATGGAACGTTTGACGGCCTACGCAGATACAAAGGATCAGCGAGTTTTATTGCAACTATGGCGGGAGATGCGACGCTCCGGCCTGGCCAACTCGCTGATTGACGCTGGGATTGAAGCTGGCGACACCATTCGGTTCGGCGAAGTTGAACTAACTTGGTTCTGAGCGCCCGCTAGCCGTGAATATCGGCATTCTCGGCGGAACGTTTGACCCGATTCATCTAGGGCATCTGGGTATTGCTAATGTCGCCAAGGACCAAGCATCGCTAGATCGCGTGCTATTTATCCCCGCCGGCCATCCTAGACTGAAACAAGCAGAACCCTTGGCAATCGTGGAACATCGTCTGGAGATGGTCCGGTTGGCAGTCTCTGATACCGCAGGTTTTGAGGTCTGTGACATTGAAGCCCACGGCCCTGGCCCCACGTATAGCGTCGACACTTTAGTAGAACTTTCGGCCAATTTGGGACCGTCAGCGAGTTTGTTCTTCATCCTGGGTATGGACGTGCTGGGTCAGTTGCACCGTTGGAAGGATCCGGAGCGGGTGTTGGCCCTCTGCCAATTGTTGGTATTGGACCGTCCCGGAGAGGAGGATTTTGATTGGGATGAGTTCTACCAACGCATGCCAGAAGCCAAAGGGCGAATCCAGGTAGTTAATGCACCGTTGTTCAATGTCAGCGCTACCACACTAAGACAAAAAGCTGCTACGAACGATTCGCTGGTTGGGCTGGTGCCGGACGCAGTTGACGAGTATATTCGCAAGCAGAAACTTTATCTGACTGCAGGGGAAGGGAGGACGGCGAGTTGAGCGAAACAGTTGACCGACTCTTGGAATTGGCGTTGGACCGTGGCGCGATTAAATACGGCGATTTCACCCTCACATCTGGGAAAAAGAGCAGTTATTACTTTGACGGCAGACTGCTTAGCCTGGATCCGGAGGGAGCTCATCTGATTTCCCAAGCCCTACTTCCCTTGTTGCAGCACGCTGGGGCGGCAGCCATTGGCGGAACAACGTTGGGGGCTGATCCCATCGTGACTGCAGTGGCGTTAGCCAGCCACCTGGCCGGTGGTTCGATTCCGGCATTCATCGTGCGGAAAGAGAGCAAAGACCACGGCATGAAACAGAACATCGAGGGGCCGTTGGTGGCCGGCAGCAAGGTTGCCATCGTAGACGACGTTTGCACCACCGGTGGTTCGCTTTTCCACGCCATTGAAGCTGCTGAGGCAGCGGGCTGCACCGTGGTGAAAGTGGTCTCGCTTCTGGATCGAAATGAAGGTGGTTCTGAGGAGATGCGGAAACGCGGGTACGACTTCTCGGCCCTGTTATCCGCAACAGCAGACGGCAAGATAGAGCCTTCAACTGATTAAATAATCAGTCTTTGGCCGGGCCGTAGGGTTGGGCAAAGGCCAGAATCTCCGCTGAGCCAGTTTCTGACCCTGTTATGTTCAGTTGGGTTCCAGGGACTGCCATCGCCGCTTTAACGTAGCCCAGGCCCTTCAAAACTCCGTCTGTGGCCTCTGGAGCAACGGACGTAACCGTTCCCACGGGCTGTCCGTCTTGCATTAGCTCATCCCCCGGATTTGCTGTAGTGTCGAAACGCAGGGAGACCAAGTACTTCTGAATCTTCTTGTAGCTATCCAGCCGGGCGATGACCTCCTGCCCAATATAGCAACCCTTGGTGAAGTCCACGGACCCAATCAGCCCGGCTTCCAACGGATTGAAAGGCTCACCAAGCTCCGGGCCGAACTCGGGTACTGCAAAGTTAACCCGCACCGCGTCTATGGCGATTGCACCGATTGGAGTTGCGCCAATCTCTGTTAGGTGCTGCCATACTCCGGATGCGGCGTCCGGCTCGGTGATTAACCAATACCGAGACAAGGTGCCGAGAGGCTGCTCAATGGCCAGCACATCGAGACCGCCTAAGTTCAAAGATTGAATCGTGAGCTGGTCTGGAGAGATAGGCTTCGGGGCCGCTGTTAAGCCCAAAAGGTTACCTGCGCCCGGGCCAATCAATGCCAGCATGGTGGTTTCGTACGAAACGTCATTTATGACCAAGTCTTCCATGATGGTGTATTTATCTAGCCAATCAATCACTGCCTGCTGACGGCCGGGGCTAGTCAACAGAATCACATGATCGCCCTGGTTCACAACTCCCAACACATCAATGATGCGGCCTCGGTCGGTTGTGAGGACAGTGACCGCGCCCTCGCCTGCGCTAAGGTCCACAACTTTGTTGGTGGACATGCGGTTCAGCAGGTCCAAACCATCTTCACCGGTGGCTTTTAAACGGCCCATGTATGAGGCGTCATGGATGGCCACAGTTGTGGTGGCGGCAGAGTATTCGGCGACGAAGTCAGAGTAGACGGCGGGCAGTTGAAAGCCGTGCCGCTCAACAAAGATGGCTGCGCCGGTCTGGAACGATGATTCTTGCAAGGCCATCGGTTACTTTCCCTTAGGGTTCATTTCGATTTGTGAAAAATTGGGCTGTAATAAACAAGCGCCGCTTTTGCTTCGGCAAAGCGGCGCTTGTGGTTTCCTGGTTAGGTGCGGAGCGTACTAGACACTAAATGAAGTGCCGCAGCCGCAGGCTTTCGTAGCGTTGGGGTTCTGAAAGACGAAACCCTTGCCGTTCAAGCCATCGGAGAAGTCTAGTTCGGTGCCTACCAAGTAGATGTAGCTCTTCTTATCGACGATGACTTTGACGCCGTGCTGCTCGACAACTTTGTCGGCGTCGGTAAAGGTCGCGCCATCAGTAATCTTCAGGTCATAGGTTAGACCAGAGCAACCACCGCCTTTGACGGCAACTTGGATGCCTACGTCATCGTTAATGCCGTCTTTCTCGGCAAAGTATTTAATCTTTTCGGCCGCTTTCTCAGAAATCGCGACTGTTAGTTCCACGCCATTCTGCGTTATGGGCATATTATTCTCCCCGGCGATTTAGTGGCGCTGTTTGGGGTCAGTTTCAATCGGCAGCTCCAATAAGGAGCGTAGACGGCTATTGTAGGGGTTGGTATCTCGCTCAGTCAAGAATGTGAGCCTAGGTTCCGTATTAATACAGGCTTAGCTGATAAGTTGCTGCAGTGCGTCGGCACCCAGGTACTGGTCTAACAAACCAGTGAAGTGGTTTGCTTTGGTGATTGTGCGGGCGTCGGTTCGGTCCAGCAGTCCGGCCAATGACTCAGCTGTGTCCATTGTGTTGGTGCGCACCTGAATCAGTGGCACCTCCCGTTTCAGGGCTTCGGCTTTAATGTACTCGGTGGGTTCGCCGGGTCCGGTCAATACGATACAGCAGGTTTTGTCACACATGGAGGCCATCTGGATGTCTGGGCGTTCCACGCGGGTTATCACGGCTTGGTTGGGGTAGCGGTCAAAGTAGGTGGGGCCTTCATCCATGATGTTGCCGCCAATCATGAATCGTTCTACTGGAACGTCGGCATGCACCGGGTCCAGCACCCATTGTCCGCCCAGGTGGTTCGCCAGTTGTTCTATAGTCACAGTTAGCATTCCGCGACTTTCGGGTATCACGGCAACCGGCAGGGCTTGTCCGGCCAGGTCACGGGCAGCTTCGTTGCGGCGGTGAATAGGTGTTGCATTGACGATAATCCCAGCGAGCAAAGGCCCGGCTTGGGAGACTGAGTCAGAGATGAAAGCTTGCTGGGAGTATCTGTGTACCAGCACAACTTTGCCGCCGATATCTAGGGGTGTGGCAGCGTCGGGACCTTCAACGATTACCAGATCAACCTCGGATTGAAGGCTGGCAATGGCTGCCTGGGTGTTCGCTAAGTCGTGAGCGTCGATTGGCTTACCCGGAGTTGGCACCGATGGTCCACCATGAGATTGGAGTAACAAGCCGATGAAAGCGGCATCTGCGTCCAAGCCCGGCGCGTCGGAGAACGCCTTATAGTAGGCAGCCTTCTTCCCAGCGGCGTTGGCTGCTACCAGCAACGCTGCTGCCAGGCTGGTCTTGCCAGCGCCAGACTGATTTCCCACTATCTGAAGGACGGCCACAGAGTCTCCTTGATGCTTTACTGCCAGGTGTTTCTAGCCGAAATAATTCTAGCATAGTGGCCGTTTGCCACCGGCGAAGGGGATGCTACTCGTTCACGTCTTTGGGGCCGGTGTTCTCGGGGTCGAAATTATCCGGGAAAGTAGTGGTGTTGTCCCACTTGGCTAGATTGAAGTCAGACCGGTGTAGGCTGGCCTGGGTGAAGCTGGCGCCGCGGAGGTCGGTGGCGACCCACATGGAGTCGCGGATCATAGCCAAGTGGAAGTCTGCGCCGACCATGTTGGCTCGGCTGAGGTCCGCTCCATTCATCATGGAAGAGTGGAAGCGTGTGTTGGTCATGTTGGTGTTTCTGAGGTCGGCCTCAATCATGTTGGACTGACTGAAATCGGCGTTGGTCAGGTCGGCCCCGATCAGGTTGACTCGATTCATGCGGCAACCCTTGACCTCAGCGCCCTTCATGCTGGCGCCTTTCATGTCGGTCCAGAAGAAATTTACGTTGTTTACGGTAGCACCAGACAGGTCAACGCCGGCCATGCCAGCTTGGCCAAAGTCTGCTTCGCTCAGGTCGGCGCCCGTGAGGTCTGAACCAGCCAGATTGGCCTTGCTTAGTCGGGCTTTGGTCAGATTTGCGCCCTTGAGGTTAGCTTCGTGGATCTTGGTTCCGGCTAGGTTTACGCCACTGAGATCGGCTCCTTCCAGGTCCAATTTCACCTCGGGGTTGTTTTCTCGCCAGGAGTCCAGGGCATCCGGGCCGCTGGAGGCCAGTTTTACATGTTCTTGGTTAGCCAAAGTGTCGTACTCCGTTTACTGATCGTGGGGCTGAGCAGTTTGTTCACAAAAACACAGCCCAGGATTTGCTCCCAGGCTGCGTAGTCCGGGCCATCGAGTTGGTTAGGGAATTTAGGCTTCTTCAACCTCGAAAATTCTCTCGGCGATGGCCATTTTCAGTTCGTTGACCTTGCTCAAGTCGGGAAATGCTCCGGCTTCTTTTCGGTCGAAGATCTTTTCGCCATCCAGGAACACTTCCAGGCGTCCTTTATCTGAGGGAGTCATAGTGATGGCCACATCACCCGGTGCGTCGGACTTGAAGAATTCGTTCGCCAACCACGTGGCGACTGGGAAGTAGCCTCAAGCTACACAATAGATGATTTCAGCTTGTACTTTTCCGTGTTCTGACCCTGCCATTTGATCCTCCAATGTGTTGGTTCGCCGCCGGGTATATTCGAAGTATTAAATGTTAATTGATGACTGCAGTGCCGATACCAACCGCAGTCCGGTTGCCATCCTGGTTATCGCAAAAGAGGTCAACGGATACTCTCGTGCCATTTGCAGTGTCTTCTGAACCGCTGACGGCTCCGGTGACGGTGATGGTATCGCCAGCCTTAACTGGCCTGAGGAATTTCAGGTTTACAGTGCCAGTGTGGTTGAAAACATCAGGTCCGAAGAATTTTCGCAAGCACTCAGTGGCAAATGTAATCGACATGCGGCCTGAGGCTAGCGTGTAGGTGGTACCCAGCCGCTTGGCTGCCAACTCGGGGTTGTTGTGGATATTCTCCAAGTTTAGAATCCCAGTGGATTCAAACCCAAGAATAGATTTTTCCGTGATTTCTTTGGCGACGGAAGGAATCGTTTGCCCAGGTTCTATTTCTGTTCTGGATGCCATTTTTTCCCCAACTCATCAGGCTTCTTTAGTTGATAGGTACTAAGTTTTTCGAGCATGCGACCGTCTTCATCGATGGCGGTCGCTTCAATGACGATGTAGGGTTTATCCCGGCGCAGGTATTTATCCGCGATGCGGCCGGTGACGATGATCTTCTTTCCGACCACCGGTGGGTTGAAAAACTCCACTTCGTTCCCGGCGTTCACGGTGCCTATGGGATCGGTATAGACCATGGCAAAGGCGGTGGCGTCGTGCTTCACGCCCAGGGTCGGAAATGACGCTTCCAGGTCGTCCACGGAGGCGCGGAAAGCATCCACCATCTCTTGGGTCAGAATGTATGACAACCTTGTCATAGCTAAATACTTTAAGTTCTGTATCGACCATTTCTGGCTCCTTGCAAGCTTAGGCAGATCTCACGTTTGACTGTGCCGGGCACGTTGCTCCTACAATACTTAGTTTGGCTTTCGTAGTCAACGCGAAGGCACGGGAATGAAACGACTCTGGGCGTGGTGAGTAAATCGCCTTTGCCCTATAATGGGTGATGACATTTGTCGTTGAGGGCGTGACGCACATGGACCTGGTTTTTGAAAAGGGCGACTCACAAAATCCTAGAGGGCATGCCTTACTTTATTTCCGAGTAGATACAGAGGAGGACATGGTGTATGCCACCTATGTGGTGACGCTGCCGGTGAAGTCGGACCTCACCAAGTACGTACCGCCGTTCCTGGCCTCTCATTTGGGCAACATGCCCCTCAGTGATCTATCTGCCTTTGCCATGCCCCCCGTTCCGGAAGCCCTAGGCACCTTCTCTGAGTTAGAGCGTCTTAGCGAACTGAGACAGGATGACCTGGTCTACGGCGGCAGCATGTTTTCCTTTGATCTGCCCAGGATGATGGAAATGGCCACAGAGGCTGTGCAGGTCTACTCCGGCCTATGTTCCGACTCCTTGGCCATGAACAGTACCCCGGCTGAGGGCGCCGCCGCTGCTATCAGCGAAGAACTCAGAGAGACGCTGGATATGCCGGCGGCCCAAGAACCGGAGCCTGAGCCCGACGATTCATACAATGTGAATGAAGTGCTTTTTAGCTTCATGAGCGAGTCCGATAAACTGGGCGAACTGTCAAAACTACTGGGCCGAATGCGGTTTGCCGTTGATGGCGCAGACACGACAGCGGCAGATGAGGTCGGCGCAGAGATAACCGTGTTGGCGCGGCATCTCCCCGAGAACTACAAGGTGGCTGACCTGTTGGTCGCTGCCAAAGACAACTCAGACCGCAGTTCCCAGTTGGCTAAACTCTACATTGACCGCTGCTTCCGGCTCTCCGCGGGTGAAGCCGGGGCCGCCACCGCGTTGGACGCCCAGATCCAGCTGTTGCGAGACCAAGGTTAGTCCGGCGGATTCATAGATTAGCTCTCGGCTCTCCAATTTACGCGTTCTGATTTAACGCGCCCCTAATTAGCGAACATCGAATAATGGGAGGAACACGACAGGTTGGCATACCTCTCCCGACTTCGGTTAACCAATTTTCGTAACCTCACCCGGCTAGATCTTGGGCTATCTCCAGGTGTCACGGTCTACTACGGCCCCAACGCCCAGGGCAAAACGACCCTTTTAGAAGCTGTGTATCTGCTTTGTATTGCACGTTCGTTCCGCGCTGAGAATGAACGTGAGGTCGTTACATTCCAAGCGGCCAATGCTGGCGAGCAAACGTTGGTGGACGGGACCATCGAAAAAAATGGCCAGCGTCTCCGCGTCATTGTTGGTTATCAACCCACTCACCGTTCTGGAAACGACGCTAACGGCCTTGCTTACAACGTGCGTAAGGACATTAGGGTCAACCGCATAAAACGCACCGCTGGGGAGCTTATTGGCCAAGTGAACGCGGTGCTGTTCAGTGCCGCCGATATTGAGCTGGTTCAGGGCCCGCCATCAGGCCGCAGGCGTTTTCTGGATATTCTCCTGTCCCAGGCTGACAATTTCTATCTGAAAGGATTGCAGCGGTATCAAAAAATCGTTCAGCAACGGAACCAGCTCCTGCGATTGGTCCGGGAGGGCCGGGCAAAAGCGGACGAGCTGACCTTTTGGAACGACGAGTTGGTGCGCGAGGGGGCCTGGATCACCTGGCGACGCTATGAAGCCATGCGCCAACTGACCCCGGCTTGCGTGCAGCACCATGAAGATCTCAGCGGGCCCGAGGAAAACCTGGAAGTTGCGTATCGGCCCAGTGTCCTATTGGGTGGTGACCTTTCGGAGACGGAGAATAACTTTAGAGAAGCATTGGCCGCAGTGTCTTACCGAGAGAGAGCCCGCCCAGTTACTGCGGTTGGTCCCCACCGTGACGACTTCAATTTAATGATTGACGATGCAGATATGGGAATCTTTGCCTCCAGAGGCCAAGCACGGACTTTGGCGTTGACTCTGAGATTGGCCGAAGCTGAGTTTTTGTCTTCGGCCAGGGGTGAAGGACCAGTTGTGTTGTTTGACGATGCTTTTTCAGAGATGGACAGCTCCCGGCGGCACCGGCTCCTGGAGAAAGCCACCCACTACGAACAGGTTTTGATCACCACAACTGACCTGGAACAAGTTAGTGAATTTTTCGGCTCCGGGGCCAACTATAATTACATCGCAAAGGGCCAGGTTTGGCCTTCAGATCAGGACGGCAATGTTTCTGAAAATCCGGTTACCTATGAAGATGAACCCGAGGCCGAATAGGCTATCGACGAAACGGCGTGACCGGTGTATACATCATCCGTAAATGGTAAATAAATTAGCAGTTTGCCGACGTATCGATTTCGGGTTTGAGTAAAGGTATGAGTTAGATGGCGGTGACCCAAGAAACACTGGACGAGATTGCGCTTTCTAGAGCCGAGTACAACCTGATATTGGAGCGCCTGGAGCGGGAGCCAAACGCGGTTGAGTTGGGCATGTTTGGCGCGCTCTGGAGCGAACATTGCGGCTACAAGCATTCGCGGCCGCTCTTGCGCTTGTTCGCTCAAGATGAATCAACTCGGGCGGCAAGCCGTGTTCTCTCTCAAACCGGTGCGGAAAATGCCGGGGCAGTGGGTATTGGCGACGGGTTGGCTGTGGTATTCAAAGTGGAGTCCCACAACCATCCCTCGGCAGTTGAGCCGCTCCAGGGTGCTGCGACCGGCGTGGGCGGCATTGTGAGAGATATCTTAGCCATGGGTGCGCGTCCCATTGCCTTGCTCAACTCGCTACGCTTTGGCCCCCTAAAAGATCCGCAAAACAGGCATCTTTTCCACGGCGTGGTCGGTGGTATCTCTTGGTATGGCAACTGCATTGGCGTGCCCGACGTCGCCGGTGAGATTTGCTTTGACGAGTCCTATTCCGGAAACCCTTTGGTCAACGCTATGTGTGTAGGCCTGGTCCGCGCCGATAACATCGCAACCGCCGCAGCCAGTGAAGTGGACAACATCATGCTGCTGGTGGGCGCCGGAACCGGCCGTGACGGCATCCACGGTGCGTCCGGGTTGGCGTCTCGGACCTTCGAAGAAGAAGTTGAGTTGCGCCCCACCGTTCAGGTAGGAAACCCGTTCCTAGAAAAAGTCCTGATTGAAGCCTGCTTGGAAGCGCTGAGCACTGGTCTGGTCAATGCGATTCAAGACCTGGGTGCTGCAGGTTTGACTAGCGCGGCGATTGAGTCTGCGGCTAGCGGAGGCCGGGGAATTCGCCTTGATCTGGCCCAGGTGCACCAACGGGAGCAGGGCATGAGCCCTTACGAGGTGATGCTCTCCGAATCCCAAGAGCGAATGCTGTTGGTGGTTGCGCCGGAAAACGTGGCGGTCATCAAGGCGGTGATGGAGAAATGGGACGTGACCTGCCATGAGATTGGTCAGGTCATCGCCGAACAGATTGCTCAGGTGTCCGTTGGCCCTGAGCTAGTGGCTGATCTGCCGATTGGACCGCTCTCGAAAGCACCTGAATACCGCTTGGAAGGGAAACCGTCTCAAGCAGATATCGACCGACTAGTTTTGGAACTGGATTCTGTTCCGCTGCCCAAGGACGGATCGCAAGAGACGTTGTTGCGGCTTTTGGCCTCGCCCAACATCGCCAACAAACAGGGCGTTTACCGTCAGTACGACCATCAGGTTCAGACCAATACCGTGGTTGGGCCGGGCAGCGACGCCGCAGTCCTGCGGATTAAAGGCACCAAGAAGGCCATCGCTGTCACCATTGACGGGAATGGCCGGTTCTGTCAGCTGGATCCGTATCAAGGCGGCCTGATCGTTGTGGCTGAGGTCTGCCGCAACCTGAGTTGTTCCGGCGCGTTGCCCTTGGCGATGACTGACTGTCTGAACTTTGGCAGTCCGGAGCGACCCGAAATATACCATCAGTTGGAACAATGCATATTGGGCATCACAGAAGCCTGCCGAGTACTAGAAGCTCCGGTGGTCAGCGGCAATGTGAGCTTGTACAACGAGTCCAGAGGTCAGGCGATATTCCCTACTCCAGTTTTGGGCGGCCTGGGCTTGTTGGAAGACGTCGCCAAGGCAACCAGATCGGCATTCGCCGGCGAAGGCTTAATGGTTGCTTTGTTGGGCGCAGATACCGATCAGATAGACGTAAATGACCTGGCCGGGAGCGAGTACCTGAAATGCGTTCACGGGCGTGTTGCGGGTAGCCCAAAGATAGATATCAACCTGGAAAAGCGGGTGCAGCAGGCGTGTCGTGACGCGATCGGACGAGGTTTAATCTCATCGGCCCATGACTGCTCGGAAGGCGGACTGGCTGTGGCATTGGCTGAGTGTTCCATCCAGGGTGGCACCGGCTTCACTGGGGACTTTACGGTTGATAACCGTTGGGACGCCGTCCTGTTTGGAGAGCGCCAATCCCGCATCGTGGTCAGCTTGCCTGAAAACGATTGGGATGCTCTGGCAAACCTCGCTGCAAGTATTGATGTGCCATTGCTGAAACTTGGCACCACCGGCGGTGACCGCTTCCAAATCAATGGACAGGTGGACTTACCCGTCTCAAAGATTGCTGATGTGTGGAATAACGGTTTGGAATTGGCTGGTGGATAGCGCTCGGCTGCGGGTACTTTTCCTCACCCCCTATTTCCGGCCTTATTTGGGGGGTATTGAGCGTGCGATAGAACAGCTATCGTTCCAGATGCAGCAGTCGGACGCCGTGGAAGCTGTGGGTGTGCTCACCACCAAGTACTCGTTCCCCCGCCGTCCCCAGCCCACCTGGGAAGATCAAGAGACGACGCCCGAGGGCATAGCGATTTACCGGTTGTCCGGGTTCCCTCGCCGGTCGTTACCGCTGCACTCGGTGCCGCTGGTCTGGTTCTCGCCCCTAAAGCTGAAGAAATACCTGGACGAGTTCAAGCCAGACGTGATCCATTTTGTTGGCGATGGCTGGTTCTGGGGGCATTTGTGGGCGTGGTTATTGTTCCGTGGTCGAGCCAAGTTCGTGTTTACGCCGTCGTACCACACACTGCCGCCGAGCAAATGGTGGTTGAAGCCGATTAACGCTTTCTTATGTCACATCTCAGACCAGGTGGTGGCATTGACCAGCAGTGAAGCAGAGGGAGTGCACCGGGCTTATCTAGCTCCCAAAGACAAACTCGGTGTGATTGGCTGGGGGGCGTCCATTTACGAAAAAAGCGATTCAATCGAAGCCGACTCCACTCAGCAACGCGAACATGGGATGCCGCTGACTGTGTTGTGCGTTGGTCGTGTTGGAAGTCATAAGGGCCAACGTTGGTTGCTCGACACTTATATGCGGGCCCGTACTCAGTTCAACCGACCGGTTCGCCTGGTATTGGTTGGCCGGGATGAGGGAGGAACCACCAAGATTGAGAGTTTCATTTCCCGCAACGGACTCCATGATGAAATCATCGTCACTGGAGAGGTCTCTGATAGCAAACTGGCGGAGTGGTACGCAGAAGCTGACCTGTTTGCCCTATTCTCCCGCTTTGAGGCGTTTGGGTTGGTGTTCTTAGAAGCTATGGCCCACGGCACGCCGGTGCTGACCCACGATGTTGGAGCAATCCGCGAGGTTCTGCTGCAAGGGGCCGTGGTAGTGCCCAAGTTTGATGCGGATGCGGCGGTCAACGAGCTGGTCCGGTTGGTCAATGACGACACCGTCCGCCGGGAGCTGGGCCTGAGCGCCCAGCGCTATGCCCTCTCCGAATTCACTTGGTCAGCAGTTGCCGAGAAATATCTAGAACTCTATCAACACTCCGGCACTGTAGCATGAACTACCTCTTCGGAAGCCGAGCTTTAGGGGAATAAAACGTGGACCGACAGGCTCTTGAAGACGGGGCACGCCAGATACTGTTGACCAACCTGCGGCAGGGCGTAGCAGACTGGAACGGCCAGAAATACAGCTTTGTTTGCCCCTCACTCACGGGCTATCCGTTCCAATGGTTTTGGGACTCGTGCTTCCATGCCATTTCCCTACTTCACTTGGACACGGAGCAGGCCAAGGCTGAACTTAGAACGCTGATGAGCGGCGCTTTGCCCAACGGGTTCATGCCCCACATAATCTTCTGGGAGATGGAGAAACAGCCGGATTTCCTGCGTCGAAATATCGTTGGCCAGACCGACCCGCACTACAGTTCCACCATGCAGCCGCCGATCATCGCCTATGCGGTGGAGCGGGTTTACCTTGCCACCGGAGACGAAGAATTCCGGGCCGCGGCGCTACCGGTGCTGGTCAATTTTTACCGCTGGCTTAGAGACACCCGAGATCCGGATAATGACGGCCTTATTGCAGTGATTCAACCGGAAGAAGCGGGTACCGACTGTTCACCGAAGTATGACGAAGCCTTGGGACTTACGGAGCTTTCCAACCAGGGATTCATCGCTTCCCTCAAAGAGATTTACCGGGCCTACGAGCTTTTTCGGGGTGATGACCAGAAGATTCTTGCCGCCGATCTGTTTCATGTTGAAGATGTGTTGGTCAACTCTATCTACGCCATGGGGATGCGGTCTTTGGCACGCTTGCTTGGTGATTCTCCGGAAGCCGCCGAGTTCAACCGAGAGGCTGACCGGACCATGGACGCCCTGCTGGACAAATGCTGGGACGAGGAAGCCGGGGCGTTCTTTGACCTGTCTGGTGTCGCCGAAAAACCGGTGCGAGTTGTGACGATTAGCTCTTTGATGCCATTAATTCTTGACGATCTACCCAGGCCGATAGTGGAGCGGTTGGTCAACGATTGGGTGACGTCACCCAATCATTTTTGGACGCCGTACCCGCTACCGTCAGTGCCGGCATCAGACCCCAAATTCATGCCCGGCGACCCCAAAGGGTTCATTTGGCGCGGCCCTTCCTGGATCAATACAAACTGGTTTTTATCCCACGCACTTCGGAACCACGGATACCATGAGTTGGCCGAAACAATCGTTGCCAAAAGTCTTGAGTGCATTGAGAAATCGGGCTTCAGGGAGTATTACCACCCTTACACTGCAGAGGGCCTAGGCGCACGGGACTTTGGTTGGTCCACGTTAATTTTAGATATGTAATCTGCTTGAGTAGAAAAAGAAAAGCGCCCCGAACATTCGAGGCGCTTTTTTATTGCCGGATTAACCTGGTTGGTTCGTCTAGTTTCTACGGGGTCGGAAGAGCCTGGATATGAATCCGGTTTCAGCCCGAGCTTCGGCCGCCGATTTACCAGACTCATAGTCATCGTCTTCTTCGTCTGTGAATAAAGGCAACCTTTCGTTGCCAGGTTGAACGCTGGACTCTTCATCCTCCCCGTTGTTGTTGGGGTCTGCGTAATCGGCAGCTACGGATCTGGCGAAATCATTTGAATTTCTTGGGGAAGCGCCTGAATTTTGCGGCGGGTCGTTTTGGTCGGAGTCGTATGAACTTTCTTGGCCGGCAGAATCAGGGCTGTCGCCCGACCGGGCGGAGATGGTCTGCTGCACCAACGGATGCTCTTGGTTCAGGTTGAAGGTTCGGCGGCGGCGGTTTTGGCCGGAGGTCTCATCGCGCCAGCTATGGTTGCCTTTCAGGAAGAACTCACCATCACTGAGGCTGCGCAGAATCTTGCTCACGTAGGTTCGGGAACTGGACTGGCCCCAACGGTGGGTGATATCGGCGTGCCCGGCTTCAAGTCCCTGCCCCAGGGCGTCGCAAATCTCGGAGACCAAGAAGTTGAAAGCCACGTGGCTGATGCCTTCCTGATTCTCGAGGGTGTTGGCCATGAAAATCAGGTCCGAGACCCGGTCCGCCAGCATGCCATCGTTCGGTTCTTCGGGCATGTCCAGGTTACTGATCGCTTCCTGAAGCGCCCTGGCCAATTCCAGATTGTCTCCAAAAGGTGAAACAGGCTCAGAGGGTTCTTCTGCCTGTTCTGTTGTTTGTTCTTCTGATCGGATTTCTTCCCGATCCCGGTCACTGCTGTAATGGTCGTTTCGGTCCTGCCAACCATTGGTCTGGTTGTCGTTTACCGATTCCGGATTTGATATCGGTTCGTAGTCATTTTCTGTGTCTTCGATGACTGAAGTGTCATCGATTTCAGAACTGGCGTGTCCCGGCGTGCGTTTTTCATCTTGTTGCCTGGAGCGTGGAAGACGACCACGGCGGCGTCCCGGCCGGGAGTTGGAGCCACCACCGGAGAAGGTAGCTTCTGTGGCGCCCTCTGGAATGTCCTCATCGGACATGATTGCCCAATCGACTAGGCCGGCGGTGATCAGCCGGATATTGCCGTTCTGGGCCACGCGAGCCATCAGGCGTTTGAAGCCGGTGTAGCCCAGCTTCTTCTCGTCAAATTCTGGGAAGCGACGCACCAGGCGCTGCTTGATCGAGGTCAACAGCGGGTTGCCACCAGCTTTTCGCTCGTCCCGGATTATCCCTTCAATGGCCGTGATGATGTCTTGCAGGTCGCCACCGGACGGGCTGGGCGCCGGTGCATCGGCTGCTGGCATGCTGGGGGTGACTGGTTCGGAGGACGGCGGCGGATCAACGTCTACGTCATAGAGGATAAGTCCATCTACCTGGTCAGCCAGGCGGCGTGAAGTGCTCCAAGAAACACCGACTACCATCACGTGTTTGCCCATGGTTCTCAGGGCGTTGACCACGTGGATGAAGTCTGAGTCTCCAGATACCAGAACGTAGGTGCCGATGTTTGGATAGGTATGAGCGACTTCGATACAGTCGGCGGTCATCTTGACGTCGACGCTGTTCTTGATGCGTCCAGTGCGCATGCCGTTGGCATTCATCGCGCCTGGGGAAGGGGCTCTGGTGGGCACAAATACCGGTTCAATACCGGCTGCATAAAGGGAGGGAGGGTCGTTCAAAAATTGACTGGCGCCCCTGAGTTCTGGCGCTCTTGTAACCCAGTCCGCGTAGGCCTTGGCAATCACTACGCGACCGTGGTTCGAAATTTCTTCTTTTAGAGCGGAGATGTTGGGGGTACGGTTGCCGACGGCCAGGCTAATTTTGAAATTTTCCCAGTCGATGAATAGGGCTAGGTCCGTGCCATGGTTGGGGTTGTTCTGCATGCAGTAATACGTCCCGGTGGCCTATTTTAGGCTCACTGAAGTGTGTATCTACTAGTTTAGAGTGCCACCAAGGTGGAGTCAAGAAATCATGCCTGATCAAGTGTTGAACGACGCATTTTTTCGGGCCGTTACGACTGGGTGGCCACAATCATAAACATCGTGCATCAGTGGATGCGGGTTTCTTAAAGTGAAAGCCGGTGTAAAATGGGCCAGGCTCTTGGTTAAATAATTAACCAGCAATAAATTCAGAGGTGCACCAATGGCAGATCGACCCCTCAGGCTAGAAGGCAAAGTGGCAATCGTGACAGGCGCGGGATCCAGCGGAGAAGGAGTGGGAAACGGCAAAGCTGCGTCCATCCTGTTTGCCAGGGAGGGGGCCAAGGTTCTTTTGGTGGACTTCCAGGAGAATCGGGCGCGAGAGACCCTGGAAATCATCCAGAAAGAGGGCGGTGTTGCGTCCACACTCCAGGGCGATATGACCAGTCTTGAGGACTGCGAACGCATGGCCGCCACTGCCATGGAGCTTTACGGCCGCATAGACATACTGGACAACAATGTCGGTATCTCCCAACGCGGCACGGTGGTTGAGGTCAGTGAAGAGGACTGGGACAAAGTGATGGCCGTGAACCTGAAGACCATCATGCTGGCCAGCAAGGCCACTATCCCCCATATCATTTCCAGTGGTGGTGGCGGAGCGATTATCAACATCGCATCTATCGCGGGGCTCCGGGCCCACAGTAGCACGCCGTACAGCGCGTCGAAGGCCGGGGTGATCGGGCTGACGTTCTCCATGGCCGCCGACCACGCCGGCGACAACATCAGGGTGAACGTCATTGCCCCTGGCCTTGTCTACACCCCCATGGTGGCCCCGAGGATGAATGACGATCTGCGCCAGTTCCGTTCCGATGCCGCCCCGTTGAAGTCGGAAGGCACCGCTTGGGACGTTGGCTACGCTGCGCTATTCCTGGCCAGTGAAGAAGCTCGCTGGATCACTGGAATCTGCCTGCCGGTAGATGCCGGACTAACTTCAGTGCATCCTGGCACCTATACACCTATGAACCAGCAGACACGATATTAGCCGGAACATCGTGTTAGGGGGGAAGGCTGGATCCGACGAAGTCGGAGATGGGGGTGAAATATTCCCCATCAACACATTCATCGCGGCCAGACCATTTAAACATCGTCAACTAGCAAAGGAGCCTCACCATGCGTCTAGAAGGAAAAGTAGCTCTCATCAGCGGCGGCAGCCAGGGGATGGGCGCATATGAGGCCGAGTTATTCGTCCAGGAAGGCGCCAAGGTTGTGGTTGGAGATGTGCGCGAAGATGAGGGCCGCGTGTTGGTAGAGAAGATCGCCGAAGGAGGAGGGGATGCAGTCTTTGTGCGTCTGGACGTGACTAGCGAGACTGATTGGTCGGCCGCGGTGCAGGAAGCAGTAACCCGCTACGGCAAGCTGGATGTGCTGGTGAATAACGCCGGAGTCAGCGCCCGGGGCAGCATTGAAGAAACCTCGGTGGAGGATTGGGACCGGGTCATGGATATCAACGCCAAGGGCGTGTTTCTGGGCACTCGCACCGCCATCCCCGAGATGCGGAAGGGCGGCGGCGGTTCCATCATCAACATCTCGTCCCAGTTGGGGCTGGTGGGCATGGGCGAAAGCAGTCCCCAGTATCAGGCGTCCAAGGGCGCGGTCCGCATCTTTACCAAGTCGACGGCCATCCAGTATGCCGCCGAGGGCATCCGCGCCAACTCAGTACATCCAGGTCCAGTGATCACGCCCATGACCGAGGCGAGGCGATCTGATGCCGAGGTGCAGAAAATGATGATCTCCCGAATACCGTTGGGCCGGTACGGCGAGTCTGCAGACGTGGCCTATGGAGTGCTGTACCTGGCATCTGACGAGTCATCTTTCGTCACCGGAAGCGAACTGGTCATCGACGGTGGTTGGACGGCCCAGTAGGTCAAGCAAGTGCAAAAACCCGCTCATGGTGAGCCTGTCGAACCACCCAAGCTCTAGTTCGACTGCTGCTGGCCCTTCAACAAGATCACCATGAGCGGTATGCGCGGGGTTGCTTAGAGAGAGCCCAGCCCTACGGATTCCACTAGACGGTGGAACTCCCCCTGCGTTTCTTCATTGGGGTTGGGGCCGGGATGACGGACTTTGGAACACTCTATGAATCCACGGCTCTTCAGGGCGTACTTGCGGATGCCCACGCCGATGCCCTCTTGGAACTCGAATAGCATCAGTGGCAGAACTCGGGCAAACAGCTCTTCAGCTTTTTCGTTATCGCCTTCAGCCATCAGCCGGCAGATATCCACCAAGACCTCGGGATAGGCAAAACCAGTCATGGCTCCGGCTGAACCACGGGCCAGTTCCTCCAGCAAGAACACGCCTCCCAGCCCGCCAAAGATGGGCATCTTATCTCCCACCAGCTTGCGGATGGCCGAGATTTTGGGCGGAGTGGGCGGGTCTTCCAGCTTCAAATACTGGGCGGCGGGGACGCGGTTGTTCAGGTCGGCGATGAACTCCGGGGACATGTGCACGCCGGATGTGGACGGATAGTCCTGCACCACGATTGGTATATCGATGGCATCCGCCAGCCTGGAATAATAACCGATTACTGCTTCCGGGTTGGGCTTGCCCATGGGTGGCGGTGAGACCATCACGGCAGCAGCGCCCAATGTCTGCGCTTCCTTGCTGCGTTCGATGGCGGCGATAGTGCTGCCGGCGGTGGTGCCAACGGTTACTGGGAGACCTTCAGAATGCTGGATCACCTGCTCAGCAAGTTGGTAACGCTCGCCGTCGGTCAGTCGGGCAGCCTCGCCAGTGACGCCCAAGCAGACCATGCCTTCGCAGCCTGAGGAGACGGCCTTGTCGACCAGATTGCCCAGGCCGGGCAGGTCAATGCTCTCATCTTCGTGGAATGGGGTGGCCAGCATCCAATGGACCCCGGAAAACTTCTCAGCCATACAAAACCTCAATTTGAATTGTTCAGGAACCTAATATCAGCCGAGAATATTCTACACGCTGTTAGAGCGCTCCAGCTAAGCGGATGGAGCCTCCGTCTGGGCTTTGACTCGATAAGACCCGGGAGCAGACCCAACCTCTCTTCGAAAGGCGCGTTTCAAGGCATCATCAGACTGATACCCTAACTTTTTTGCTACTTCTCCCAAGCTCAAATCGGCGGCACGGTTGAGAAATTGATGCATGAGATCAATATGTTCGATCGTGACGGCGCTTTGACTTTGTATGGGCTCTCTGGATCGGGCGCAGACTGGCTGGAGCGCTACAAACTTCTGATCAACGACGGCAAAACCATTGTGGCGAGCCCTCACAAGGTCTACGGCCCAGAGAACAACGACATCGTCCTGCAACTGCGGAAGCGCAATATAAGCAAAGTTATTCTGGCGGGCATGTCAGCCATCCTTTGTGTGGAGGCTCACATGCGAACACTGCTGGAGCAAGGTTTTGAGGTTGCAGTGGTGAAAGACGCAACTGCTGGCGCTAAGCATCCGGACTTGGGCGACGGCTACCAAGCGGCGCTGGTCAATTTTGGATATATGGGCAACGCAGTGCTGACAACTGACGAGGCCGTATCAGCCATGGCGTAACGTCCTGAACAATTCCAGAAAACAGATGCTCCTCTATTCTTTGCTAACTGAGGCAAGGATAGGGGAGCATTCTTCGGTTTTGGAACAAGCCAGTCGCCTAGGAACGGTCACGGCCCGTGGAGCGGTCGTATTTATCCAGAGAATCTTGGGACAGATATTTTTCTTCCAACTCGCGTTGTTTGGCTACCTGGGTGCCGCCGATCTTTAATTCGCCGTTGAGATATGGGTTTCCAGAATGCTGTTCTCGGAAGTCGTCCCAGGCGCTAGTGCCGCGGGCCATGAAATCTTTGATGAAGTCATATAGGGCAACGTAGGTAACGTCATGGGTTGGCCTAGGCATCCACGCTAGGTTGATGCCTAATGCCAGCAATTCATCATTGGAAAGAGCTGGATTCATGTATCCCTGCATTATTGAGAATGGTCCGTCCACGGCGTCGCGGGCTCTTTTCACTTCGTCCACGGAGCGTGGTGCTGTGAGTTGTACCCAATCAACCTCGGCTTCTGCTTTGTAGGCCTTCATCCTGACAAGCGCTTCTTCAAATCCACCGTTGGCTGATTCAGCAACGTAGCACTGGGCCATGACTACAAAATTAGGATCCAGTTCACGCTTGCAGTCTACTGCGGCCCGGTATCTGGTCAACACTACGTCCAAGGATTGGACTTCCATCCCTGCAGTTCCGGTGCCTCGTTTGCCTTCTATAGGTTGGTCGTCGATGCGGACACCGGCGATGCCTTCTTTGATGCAGTCTTCGATCATCCGGCGGACGGCCATGATGCCGCCGTGGCCCGTGTCACCGTCCAAGATCACCGGAAAATTGACCGAGCGGGCAATCCATCCGGCGATTTGGACGCACTCGTTCAACGTCGCGGTGCCCACGTCTTCCATCCCGGTGTAGGACCCAACCACGCCACTGGTCCCAACGAACCCCACCTCAGCACCCGCTGCCTCCATCACCCGCGCCAAAGAAGCGGAAGGGGGATGCAACACCGTAGCAACCTGACCCTGCCGATGAATCAATTCCTGCAATCTAACCGTAGCATCCAAAAAAGGCATACTCAAAAATCTCCAAAAAACTAATTGGCCACCACCTCCCAACAATGCAAGAACACTTGTCCACCGAAGGTATTTGGGTGCAGGCTCAGCCTGCCTGCCTAGGGGGTTAGGAGGATTTTGCCGGTGGTCTCTCTGCCTTCCAGTTGGCGGTGGGCTTCCACAGCGTCAGCCAACGGCAGAGTCAGACCAATGTGTAATTTCAGCTCGCCCGACTGCACCCAGCCTAAGACCTCTTGTGCCCGCTGGAGTAACTCGTCGCGAGTGGCCGTGTAATCGCCCAAGCTGGGACGAGTTAGGTACAGCGAGCCATTCTGCAGGGAACGAGTATTAGTGTCGGTCACCGCGCCGCCAGCTTGCCCGTAAAGGACCATGTAACCTCGACGGCCCAGGCACTTGAAACCCTTCTCGAAAGTGGTCTGGCCCACGGCGTCCAATACCATGTGCACGCCCTGGCCGTCGGTAGCCTTTCTGATTTCCTCTTCAAAATCCTGCTGGGTGTAGAGGATCGTTTGGTCGGCACCAGCGTTGGTTGCCATCTCGGCTTTGGCTTCCGTTGAGACCGTGGTGAAAACATGAACGCCCAGGCGCTTTAGCAACTGGATTAGGAGCAGTCCCATCCCACCTGCCCCGGCGTGGACTAAAACCTTGTCGCCAGGGTTGAGTCGGGCAATACCAAAGACCAAAAAGTGGGCGGTCATGCCTTGGAGCAGTGATGCAGAGCCGGCGGCAAAGTCCATGGCATCCGGTATGCGAACCAACAACCATGACGGCACGGCTTGGCGTTCGGCGTAGGAGCCGGTGTGCATGGCATAGGCCACGCGGTCGCCAACTACCACCTCTGTGACGCCTTCACCAATAGCGGTGACAACGCCGCAGGCCTCACGGCCCGGAGTCCATGGGAAGTTGGCTGGTGGATTGGTGCCCTTGCGACTGGAGACGTCGGTGTAATTGACGCCGATGGACTTGAGGTCAACTACTGCTTGGCCGGGCCCTGCCGTTGGCTCTGGAACCTCTTCCAGCTTTAGAACTTCGGGCCCGCCGATCTCGTATACGCGTATCGCCTTCATGTTGGTCTCCATTGAATTTTCAGGTTAATTTTCAGGTAACTCCCAGCCGCAGACGCCCTGGGGATTTGTGGGCAAGGTTACAGGAAGTGAAGGCAGTGGGGAAGGATGACCGGGGACAGAATTAGCAGGGGTTAACAAAAGAGAAGGGGAAATAAGAAAGAAAAAGAACGCGGGTTTCAATTACCGTCGAGGGGCCGCAAAATTGAGGGAAGGGGATCCATCAATCTTATGGCCCGTTCGTCCAGAGGGAAGGAGATGACGGTTACGAGCCGTCTAATTTTTTGTTTAGCTGCCGCTAATCTGCGGCTACCAGTTCCGGTATGGGTTCTGTTACAGCCGAACGCAGGTCACGCAACCGGTCCCGGATTACGCGTATCCATCTTGGGCCACGGCCAACCATCTCTGCAATCTCGCGTACTTTTAGACCTTGGACCAGATGGCGAATCACCTGCTGGTTTTTGTTCCACCAACGTTCTTCGTTGGACTTGGTGTCAGCAAGAACAGGGTTTAGATGACGGGCCGACCGTTTGATTTTGGGCGGTTTCAACTCCGAGGCCGAACTGTCGGCAGTTACAGGCCGTCGAATCTCCACCGGTTCAAGCTGTAAGTCCAATGTCGATATTTTTGGGTAATATCGATTGCCACACTGGAAGCAACCCCATTCGTCATAGCTCAGTGTCAGATCGCCGCCGTATTTTCCGCATCCCTTGAATTTTACAACATTTTTTTCACACCTCTTTGGCCACGGGAGTAACCGGTTCCTTGTTTCATTATTGCATCTACCAGTTAACGCTCATCACAGAGTTCAGACCATGACGATGGACACAGGTGTTATGTGAGCCTAGTCACAATTCCGGGCTGTTTTGGGATGTGTGGAAAGTGGCGATAATGAGCCTGCGGGCGGGCGGATAAGTTTACTTTGCGGGCCTGGTATGGTTTATTAGAGCACGAATGACTGTCCGCTAGAGCTGGTGGTTTTCCGGTGGTTCATAACGGTTCAGGGCAATAATTTGGTAACGATTAGGGAGCAACTGACGCTATGAGTTTCGAGATGATAAAGATCGACCAGGTGGATAGGGTGGCCATCGTGACGTTGAACCGGCCAGAGGTTCTAAACGCATTGAACCTGCAACTGGTGCGGGAGTTGGACGAGTTTGTGACAGAGGCCGAAGAAGATGATGGCATCGGCGCCATTGTCATCACCGGCGCCGGAGAACGGGCATTCTCCGCGGGCGCAGACATCCATGAGAACCGAGAGAATTCCGACGAAGATCGCGCTGCCGGAGCGGCAAAACGGGCCGAATACAGCTGGCATCTGGCCATCTCTTCCAAGCCGATTATTGGCGCAATCAATGGTCTCTGCTACGGCGGCGGAACGGTCATGGCCACCGGCTTAGACTTTCTTATGGGCTGCGAAAAAAGCAGCTTCCGGTTCTTGGCGGTCAACTACGGACAGTTGAATGCCACCTGGAGCCTGCCGACCATGGTTGGTTGGCCCAAGGCCAAGGAACTGCTTTACAGCGGACGCGAAGTATTTGCCGATGAGGCCTATCACATTGGCCTGATCAACCACCTGGTACCATCCGGAGATTTGATCGGCCGGACAGTAGAAGTAGCGGCCGGCATCGCTAAAAACCGATCCGATGGTGTGGCCAACATCAAGTCTTTGTTAATCGAGCAAACCGGTGAGGCACTTGAGACCCAGTTCCAGACCGAGATTGAAGGTAGGAAGGGCCGCTTCAAAGGACTATCCGTTGAGGACGGATTCAAAGACTTCTTGTCTCGCAAGGGACGCAAGCCCCGCGTTTCCTAAATCGCGTATGTCCTGAGTTTTCAGGAGTATTTCCAGGCTTGAACACTTAATGACCTCCGGTTGATTACCGGAGGTCGTTTTCATTACTGACGTTTATCTTGTGCCGCCCTGTTACCTGGAGTAGAGTAGGTTCCCTTGAAGATACGGCGAGTTCCGATGTTGAGTTGCTCCGGCGGGCCGGAATCCAAGTCGGACTTTGACTCTGGTTTGCTCGATTACTGCATTGATAGACCCATCAACCATCCGAAACATGGACCTCCGCGCAGTGGCCTTACGATTTGGACTGCCCATTGTCGTTTTCTTAGCGGTGCTTCTGGCCCCCAACCCTGACGGGCTCACTGATCAAGGTCAACGCGCCTTGGCCGTGATGGCGGCGGCGGTGGTGCTTTGGGCTATGGAGACGCTGGATATAGCAGTCACTGGCATGGTCGGCATAGTTGCCTTGATTTTGGTAAAAGGCGTAGATGACGCGAGCGTGGCGTTGTACGGTTTCTCCCAACCGGTCACCTATTTCTTGGTCGGCATTCTCACCCTAGGACTGGCGGTGCACCGTTCCGGCCTGGCAGAACGCATGTCGGTCTACTTGATTCGGTTCGCCAAGGGCAACCCCAAACTGCTCTACGTGCAGATGCTGGCCGCGTTTGCCGGTCTAACATTTGCCCTACCCTCCGCCAGTACTCGCGGCGCCATCATGGTGCATGTGTACGAGCAGGTGATGGAGCGTTGGGGCGTACAGAAGACCGACCCCCTGAATAAAGCGGTCATGATGGCTATGGGCGGGCTGAACCGTTTGGGCTCCACGGCGCTGCTGGCCGGCGGCATCACTCCGGTAGTGGCCTCGGCTCTAATCGCCGACTTTGGCGGAGTCAGTGATTTCTCATGGACCCAGTGGTTCATCCTGATGGCCGTGCCCTTTTACCTTATCCTGATCTTTGGCGGAATTCTGGTCTACTTCATGTTCCGATCGGGATTCACCCTGCCCGAGGGCGCAAACACGGCCGCCCTAGAGCCAGGGCCGATACAGGGCAAAGAAATCAGGGCCGGTCTCATTGCCCTTGGCACAGCGTTGCTTTGGTTCACAGACTTTGCTCACGGTCTGCCACCGGTGGTGCCTGCTCTCATCGCCATGATGGTGATTCTGCTACCGGGAATTGGCCTGCTCACTTGGCGCGAATTCGAGACCAACATGGGTTGGACCAACTTCTTTGTCATTGCTTCGTCGTTGTCTTTGGCCAACGCGCTGATCGTCAGTGGGGCAGCTGCGTGGTTCGCTCACACCTTGGTGGGAAGCGTGGAAGGCCTGCGCGACCACCCGACTCTGATGCTGCTGGCCATGTCTGGCGCAGCCGCATTGGTGCGTGTCGTGATGCCCAACATATCGGGCTATCTGTCGTTCATCATCCCGGTGGCCATGTCTACCGGTGCGGCGCTGGGCCTTAACCCGGTGGTCTGCGGCTTGGCAGTGGTGGTTGTGGGAGACTCTGTGGTCTATTATCCGGCCAGCGCCACCGCCAGTGTGTTCATCTACCAGCGAGCGGAGATTCGGGCGGCAGACGTGGTCAAAATGGGCATTGCGATGACTGGGATTGCCATTGGCGTGCTGTTCATCATTGTTCTACCGTACTGGAGCCTTGTGGGCGAAAGCCTGACCCCCTAACCTCTAACTGACTCGACTTTCGAGAGGCCGATATGAGCGCTTCCGATGGCAACTTTGTCCCTCCCCTAGGACAACGCAGTCTCACGCCAAACGTCATTGCCCCGGACGGTTCAGAGATACGCTTCTCGGTGGATGCCAGCCAGGGCGCAACAAAGAGCAGCGTCGTTGAGGTCACCCTGGCCCCAGGAGAGGTAACCCGCCCCGTCCGCCACCAGACGGTTGAGGAGATTTGGCACGTTCTGGAAGGGGCAGGACAGGTTTGGCGGTGCCCACCTGGAGTTCCGCCGGAGACTGTTACTGCAGTCTCTGTATCTACCGGTGACGCACTGGTTATCCCAACCGGCTGGGCCTTCCAATTCGCCGCAGACCCCACCACACCGTTCCGCTTCCTGTGCCACACAACACCACCCTGGCCGGGAGAAAACGAGGCAGTGCCTCTGGAGTACGGCGGGCTGGGTGATGCGACGGTTTAGGGGCATAGTTTGCCCTGGCAGTCACGGAAACTTGACAATATTTTTTTGAGAGTCCTATACTCGGATTTACAAACGAATATGTTTAAAGGCTAGGAAGGGGAGTAGTAGTCTTCCAGCGGAGCAAAGCGAGCCGGGTTTGGTGTGAGCCGGTACTCTGAGCAGAAGAACGAATGGACCCTGGAGCTGTAGGCCGATTGCCATCCCGACTGAGTCGGAGATGGGGCTAGGCTGTGACGGTTGGGCGTCGTTAAAGGTCCACGGCACGAGGGCAATAGTAGACCAGGGCCCTCCCGCCGATTGAGAAGCCGGAATAACCCCGTCTACAAATGTGGTGCCGTCGGCAAAATAGGGTGGCAACACGATTAGACTCGTCCCTTGTTGGGAACGGGTCTTTTTTTATTGGAAATTTTGGCAAATCAGCATTATTCAGGTCGGGAGTGAATAAGATGGGCAATTGGCGATGCTGCAACTAGGCAATTCTTAAATCTATTCAATTTAGGTCACGCGCTAAAACCGGGGACTAGGAGCAGCAAGATGTACATACCGACATTGGAACAAGTTAAACAAATGACCGGCCAAGGTAACCTGGTGCCGGTTTTTCGATCAATCAACGCGGATCTGGAAACACCGGTTTCCGCCTACCTGAAGGTGGCCCAGGGGCAGTATTCGTTCCTGCTGGAGAGCGTTGAAGGCGGGGAGCGAATCAGCCGCTACAGCTTCATTGGCACGGACCCATACAAGGTGGTCAAAACCGGGGCTAAAGAAAACCTGGGTGAGATAGACCCGCTCACTCCGGTTCAAGAAGAGATGGATCGGTTTCAACTGGTCCCGGTAGAGGGTTTGCCCGGTTTCCACGGCGGCGCTGTGGGCTACCTGGCCTACGACACCATTCGCTACTTCGAGCCCAGGGTGCCAGAGATGCCGGAAGACCCGGTGGGCGTGCCGGAGTCGGTGTTCATGTTCTGTGACACCCTCTTGGTGTTTGATCACATACGGCACGACATCAAAGTCGTCAGTCACGTCTACCTAAACGGCGACATCGACGGCGCCTACGCGGAAGCCACGGGCAAAATTGATGAGATGGTCAGACGCCTGTCCAAGCCATTGGTACTGCCTCCGGAACTGGGGTCTGACAACGGTAGTAAGCTGAACCACAGCGAAATAGAGTCCAATTTCACACCGGAGAATTACACCAAGGTCATTGAAAAATGCGTGGAATATGTCCACGCGGGCGATGTGATTCAGGTGGTGAACTCGCAGCGTTTCTCACGCCGGACTGAGGCGCATCCATTCCAGATCTACCGGTCGCTGCGCAGCATTAATCCCTCGCCGTATATGTACTACCTAAACTTGGACGAGTTCCAGATAGTTGGTGCTGCAATCGAGACCGTGGTCACGGTGCACGGTGGCCGCGCTGCCACCCACCCCATCGCCGGCACCAGGCCCAGGGGCGTGACCCCAGGCGAGGACGACGCCAACGAAGCCGAGTTGAAGGGCAGCGAGAAGCAACGGGCCGAGCACATCATGTTGGTGGACCTGGGTCGCAACGACATTGGCCGTGTTAGTAAACCTGGCACAGTCACGGTCACCCAGTTGATGGACGTTGAAAAATTCTCCCACGTGATGCATCTGGTCTCCCATGTTGAGGGCGACCTCAGGGACGGTATGACTTCGTATGACGCCCTGCGGTCCTGCTTCCCGGCCGGCACAGTGTCGGGCGCGCCCAAAATTCGGGCGATGGAGATTATCGCTGAGGTTGAAGGCCAAAAGCGCGGCCCCTACGGCGGCGCGGTGGGCTACTTTGGCTACTCCGGAGATATGGACACCGCGTTGGTACTGCGCACGGGCGTCTACAAAGACGGCGTGATGTTCGTACAGGCGGGCGGCGGAATCGTGGCCGACAGCGTCGGGGAAGATGAGTTCCAGGAGACCCGCCATAAGGCTGGAGCCCTAATGCGGGCCATTGATCTTGCGGAGGGCGCGGACTAAGCAACCCCCTAGATAACTATTAGCAAATAACAGGAGAATCAAAATGTTGAAGTCATTTTTTCACACAGGTTTTGTAGTCAAAGATATCGACACCTCGGCCAAGTTCTATACCGAAGTGTTGGGAATGCGGATGGGCGAACGCTTTGAGCGTGAGGGGGCCTTTGTTGAACAAGTCCTTGCCTTCCCAGGCGCGCACATAGACCGCGCGATGCTAGACAAGGGTGAAGGCCACAAACTGGAGTTGGTCCAGTATCTCAACCCAACCAGTGGTAGCCCCACTGTCAACCGGAACGACCTTGGCGCTGCGCATCTAGCATTTTTCGTAGAAGACCTCGACAAGTTTTACGTTGAAACGTCACAGAAGGGTCTTAAGTACAACAACCCCCCGACACCTGCGACCGACGACCACGGCAAGGTTTTGATGAAAGCCTGCTACGCTCAGGACCCCGATGGCAACTGGCTGGAGTTCGTGGAGATCTTCTAATTCCACATAACCCTAATCAGATTAAATCGAGGTAACGACCATGCTTTTAATGATTGACAATTACGACAGCTTTACCTACAACCTGTACCAGTATCTCTGCGAGCTGGGCGCAGAGGTTGAGGTGGCCCGCAACGACAAAATCTCGTTGGAAGAGATTCAGGACATGTCTCCGGAGGGGATAATAATCTCGCCGGGACCGTCCACTCCACTGGAGGCGGGAATTTCCAACGACGTGATACGCCATTTTGGCCCCAACACACCCACTCTGGGCGTTTGCCTAGGGCACCAGTGCATCGGCTATGTCTATGGCGCCAAGGTAGACCGGGCGGACGAGATTCGCCACGGCAAGACCTCCATGGTCAACCACAACGGCGCTGGGGTCTTGGCTGGACTGCCAAACCCGTTTGAGGCTATCCGCTACCACTCGTTGGTGGTCTATCCGGAGACCATGCCCGACACATTAGAAGTTACCGCCACCACCGGAGATGGCCTGATAATGGCGCTGAGACACAAGGAACACCCGATTGAGGGAGTCCAGTTCCACCCCGAGTCCATTCTGACCCCGGACGGGAAACACTTGCTGCAGAATTTCTTGGACAAAGTCAGCGCAGCAGCCGCAGTTTAGTTGAATGGGAGTTGAATAGGAGCAAATCAGTTGGATATTAGAGAAGCGGTCAGCACGGTTGTCTCGGGCGATTCGCTGTCGATGGACGAAGCGGCATTGGTCATGCGGCAGATAATGTCGGGTGAGGCTACTCCTGCGCAGTTGGGGTCGTTCTTGACCGCCCTCAGTCTCAAGGGCGAGACAAACGAAGAGATTGCCGGCATGGCCACAGTCATGCGGGAGTTCTCCCTGCGGGTCAACGTGGATGGCATGTTGGTGGACTCTGTGGGCACCGGAGGCGACGGACTGAACACGTTTAACATCTCCACGGCCGCGGCGTTCGTCGCCGCCGGTGCTGGACTTAAAGTCGCCAAACACGGCAACCGGGCGGCCTCAGGCACCTGCGGCAGCGCGGACGTGCTGGAAGAACTGGGCGTCAAGATCGAGCTTTCGCCCGAGGGTGTGGAACGGTGCATCAAGGAAAGCGGCATTGGCTTCATGTTCGCCCAAGCCTTCCACCCAGCCATGCGCCACGCGGGGCCGGTGCGCCGGGAGATTGGTATCCGCACCGTGTTCAACATCCTGGGGCCACTGACAAACCCCGCTGGAGCGCAGTCCATGCTGGTGGGGGTGGCCTTCCAGGAACTGGGCCAGAAGATGGCCGACGTTTTGCGTCTACTGGACACCCAACATTCAATAATTGTCCATGGCGACGGTGGGCTTGACGAGATGACCCTCTCGGGCGATACGTTGGTGTGGGAAGTCAACCAGGGCCAAGTAAGCAATTGGACACTGTCTGTGGCCGACACGGGCCTGCCAGTCACGCCCATCCAGGCGGTGCGCGGTGGTGACAAGGTGGCCAACGCTGCCACCATGCGGGCGTTATTAGGCGGCGAGGGCGGACCAGTGCGTGACTACGTGCTGTTGAACAGCGCCGGAGTGCTGCTGGTCGGAGACCTGGTTTCCAACATCCGCGACGGCGTCCAACTAGCCGCCCAGACCATCGACAGCGGCGCCGCCAAAAACCGCATGGAATCTATGATTGAGGTCAGTCAGGGCGGCGATTAAATCGGCATCGTCGAAGTGCTCTAACTAACACGTATAATGCGATTTTAGTTTCAAAACCCAAGATAAGAGAAACATGCCAAACATCCTCGATGAAATAGTTGCCGCCAAGCGCATTGAGCTGGCGGACAGCAAGAAACAAATATCAGTGGCCGAACTGGAATCGGCTGCCGCTGATCAGCCACGCCCGTTGAACCTGTCTGGTGCGCTATTGGGCGGCGGGGTGCGGTTGATTGCCGAGGTAAAAAAAGCCTCGCCTTCGCGTGGTCTGCTGATGCCAGACTTTAACCATCTAAAGTTGGCTGAGACTTATGCTACCAATGGCGCTGCCGCGATTTCATGCCTCACTGACCAGCGATTTCAGGGCGAACTGAGTTTTTTGCAGCAGATCAAAGAGACTGGAGCATCGCAACGTGCGCCGGTCATTCGAAAAGACTTTCTCTTTGATCCCTATCAGGTGGTTGAAACCAGGGCGGCTGGTGCTGATGCAATGCTGCTTATAGTGGCCATTCTTGAGCCAGCCCAGTTGAAAGAACTGTTGGACGCCGCCCAGGCCCACTGGATGCAGTGCCTGGTGGAAGTCCATGACGAAGCTGAACTTGAGACTGCGGTGGACGTTGGCGCAGAGATTATAGGCATCAACAACCGTGACCTGCGAACTTTTAGCACAGACTTGAGCGTGACTGAACGTATCGCGCCACTGGTGCCAAGGGGCAAGCAGATTGTCAGTGAAAGCGGTATTTTCACCCGAGACCACCTTCGGCAGATGAACAAAGTCCGGGTCAACGCCGTGCTGGTCGGTGAGGCGTTGGTCACCGCGCCGGACGTTGGCGAAAAAGTCCGTGAGCTAACTGGCCAGAAGGCACCCACAGCCTAGCCATGGACCCTTCAGAGATAAAGATAAAAATCTGCGGTATCCGCAACCTTGAAGATGGACTGGTGGCCGCTGAGGCTGGAGCGGACTACATTGGCATGGTCTTTGTGCCTGAACGCCATCGTCGCATAACTCCTCAAGAAGCAAAAGTGATTGTGAATGGTGTCCGGGCCTCTGGCGTTAAGACGCCTAGAATCGTGGGGCTGTTTGCTGATCAGTCAGTGGTAGAGGTCTCGGGGATTATCGACTACTGCGGACTGGACTTGGTTCAGCTCTGCGGTCAGGAGACCGTCAAATACGCCGGTGAACTGGGCTGTGACGTGATTAAAGTGGTGCACGTAGCAGAAACCGCCACCGCGAAAGATGATGCCGGGACGGGGTCACGCGTTCAGGAGTTCAGCGGGCTGGGGCATTTGGTGACGCTGGACAGATTTGTGGAGGGCATCCAAGGCGGCACAGGCCAAGGCTTCAACTGGGGCGTGGCGGCGTCGCTGTCTCAAGCTGGGCACCCATTTTTGCTGGCTGGCGGATTGACTCCGGGGAACGTGGCCGAAGCCATAACCACTGTGCAACCTTGGGGCGTCGACGTCTCCAGCGGTGTAGAAACCGATGGCAATAAAGACCATCAAAAGATAAGGGAATTCTTGGGAAACGCGAGAGACGCTGCGGCCAAGTCGGTTTAAGAATTAGGAAGGAACAACAATGGCAGATGAAAACGTGGCGAGCCACCGCTTTCCGGATGACCGTGGTAGGTTTGGCGACTTTGGCGGGAAATTCATACCCGAGACTCTGATGGCGGCGGTGGCACAGCTTGAAGCAGCCTATATCAGCGCCAAAGAGGACGACGAATTTCAGAATCGGCTGGCAAATCTGCTCCACACCTACGCCGGGCGGCCCACTGCACTGTACTTTGCCGAGAACCTGACCCGCGTCTGCGGTGGAGCCAAGATCTACCTCAAACGCGAAGACTTAGCCCACACCGGCGCCCACAAGATAAACAACGCCCTCGGCCAGGCATTGTTGGCCCAGCACATGGGCAAGAAACGAATCATCGCCGAGACCGGGGCTGGACAACACGGCGTCGCCGCGGCCACCGCCTGCGCCATGCTCGGTCTGGAATGCATCGTCTACATGGGCAGCGAGGACATCAAACGCCAGTCGCTGAACGTCTTTCGCATGAAGCTTCTGGAGGCCGAGGTGATCCCCGTAGAGTCAGGCACCCGCACCCTGAAGGACGCCATCAACGAGGCCATCAGAGACTGGGTGACCAACGTGGAGACCACCCACTACCTGATTGGCAGCGTGGTCGGACCCCATCCCTACCCGGTAATGGTTCGTGACTTCCAGACCATCATCGGCCGTGAAGCCCGCGCTCAGCTATTGGAGATCGAGGGTAAGTTGCCGGACTATGTGCTGGCTTGTGTCGGCGGCGGCAGTAACTCCATCGGCATGTTCCACCCATTTGTGCCCGACGAAGATGTGCGCCTGATTGGTCTGGAAGCCGGCGGCGATGGCGTGGAGACTGGTAGGCACTCTGCAACCCTCAGTGCAGGACGGCCAGGAGTACTGCACGGGGCAATGTCCTACCTGCTCCAGGATGAACACGGCCAAGTGATGGAGACTCACAGCATCTCGGCAGGATTGGACTACCCAGGAGTTGGCCCGGAGCACAGCTACCTTAAGGCGTCCGGAAGGGCTGAGTACAAAGACGTGACCGATGCCCAGGCTCTGGAGGCGTTCCATCTGCTCTGCCGCACCGAGGGCATCATCCCCGCCTTAGAGTCTTCCCATGCCGTATCCGCGGCTGTGGAGTTGGCCAAGACACTGACGCCGGACCAGATAGTTCTGGTCTGTCTCAGTGGACGCGGCGACAAGGACATAGACATAGTCGCCCAGGTCTCAGGACTGGAAATCTAAGAGGATAATCTGGCCGATTTTGGGATATCTACCCGAAGCTACGCCAGACGCAAGCTGACATAAATCCTTGTGCTACAATGATTGCCGATTCGCCAGAGCCATGTCTCAGTGCACTCTGGTTATGTTTAGCTTAACTTTTCGTTAAATTAGCAGGAGATATCACTATGGACATGGGACTAGAGGGCAAAGTTGCGATCATCACTGGTGGCAGTGATGGAATCGGCAAAGCCGCAGCGCTGAGCATGGCCAAAGAGGGCGCCAATGTTGTAATTGTGGCCCGCCGCCAAGAGGTGCTGGACCAGGCAGTTCAAGAGATTAAAACAGCGACAGAGGGCTCGGTTATCCCTCTGGCTTTGGACATCACCTCCGACGGCGCTGCACAGAAGATGATTAAAACGGCGGTGGACAATTTTGGCCGCGTAGACATCATCGTCAACAACGCCGGTTCATCCATGGCCAAGCCCTTTGAAGACGTGAGTCACGAGGACTGGCAGGGCGACTTTGAGCTGAAGGTCTGGGCTGCAGTCCGCCTGATGCAGGAGTCAATTACTGAGATGCGTAAGGTCGGCGGCGGACGGATTATCAACGTCACCAACCTGGGTGGCCGAACTCCTGGCCCCTCCTCCATGCCCACATCTATCTCCCGTGCGGCCGGCATCGCCATCACCAAGGGCCTTTCCAAGGACCTGGCTAAAGAGAACATCTTGGTAACCACCGTCTGCATCGGCCTGGTCAAGAGTGGCCAGCACCAGCGCCGGTTCGACGCTCGTATTGAGAAAGAACCGAACTTGTCTCTGGACACTTTCTACTCCGAACTGGCCCAGGCTCGTTCGGTGCCCATTGGTCGCGTGGCAGAGCCTGAAGAAGCCGGTGACGTCATCACCTTCTTGGCATCCGCTCGCGCCAGTTACCTGACTGGCATAGCAGTCAACCTTGATGGCGGCGCATCGGCAGTTCTTTAAACCCAGTTAAACAGGGCCATTGGCGGCCCAAATCTAGATAAAAACACAAGGTCCAAGTGACCAGAGGTCATCGAATTTGACTAGCTCCTACATGAACGAATTAAGCGCACCCCAAAAGGTGCTGTTGGGACCCGGACCAAGCAGCGTACACCCTCGGGTGCTGGCGGCAATGGCAAGTCCGGTGATGGGTCACCTCGACCCAGCATTCTTCCAGGTGATGGACGACGTTTGCGACATGCTGCGTATGGTCTTTAACACCGAAAACAAGATGACGGTGCCCATCTCATCCACCGGCACCGGCGCAATGGAAACTGCGTGCGCCAACATTATCGAGCCGGGAGACGAGGTTCTCATCTGCCGCAACGGCTACTTTGGCATCCGCCTGGCCGACATAGCCGAGCGCTGCGGCGCCACTGTCCACTTGTTTGACACGCCTTGGGGCAAAGCAGTAGATCCCCAGGCTCTCCGCGATGAACTCAAGAAACTCCCTGGACTCAAAGCTGTGGGCATGGTCCATGCTGAGACGTCCACCGGCGTGCTGAGCGAAGTCAAAGAATTGGTAGAGATCGTGCACGAATTCGGAGCGCTGACAATCGTGGACGCCGTAACCTCCCTTGGCGGCCACGAGATGCGGATGGACGACTGGGGTATCGATATTTGCTACAGCGCGACCCAGAAGTGCTTGGGCGCTCCTCCCGGACTGGCCCCTATCAGCCTGAGTCCTGCAGCTATGGACGTGGTAGTGAAGCGTCCGACCAAGGTGCAGAGCTTCTATTTCAACCTGAAAGATTTGGAGGCCTACTGGAACCAGACCAGGGCCTACCACCACACTTCGCCCATCAACATGACCTACGCGCTGCGGGAGTCCCTGCGCATGATGATGGAAGAAGGTCTAGACAACCGGATCCGGCGGCACGCCAGAGTGGCAGCCGGTTTTCGGGCCGGAGCAGAAGCTCTGGGATTGACCCTGTTGGCTGAGGAAGGTCATCGGCTAAACCCCCTGACCACCGTGTCCATCCCTGAAGGAATCGACGATGGCAAGGTACGCCGCACACTGCTCAATGACTACGAAATTGAGATTGGTGGCGGGTTGGGTGAGTTTGCCGGTAAAGCCTGGCGTGTCGGACTTATGGGAGAGTCGGCCCGCGAACGCAACGTCTTCGCGGTGCTGTCGGCACTGGAAACCATCCTCTCCAAAGAAGGCTACGAAGTGGCCTTTGGCGCCAGCCTATCAGCAGCCCAGCGAGCCATAGCAACCTTTGACGAGTAAGCCGCAACGCTGCCTTTAAACCGGTCAGAATATAAAAGAGGCGGGGATTTTCCCCTGCCTCTTTTCTTGTTTCCGGATAAATATTAGATGACTGAGGCTCGAACGTTTTAATTTGCCCATCCCGTCTTTCCTGCGTTCGCAGGAAACCACTGCGCCACGATTTTTGCCATACCTAAGGTCCAGAACAACCACCCATAGTGAGCCGGGCCGTGTTTCGTCCTGCTTAAGTCATCTACTTGAGGTAGCCTACTCCAGCGCGTACGCCTCATCCAATATGTCTACCACGTGGCGTACTTTGCCGCTTTTGCCCTTGGCTTTGAAGCCTTGCTCCACTTGCAGCATGCAGCCGGGGTTGGCGGTGATCACTTCGTTGACGCCGGTTTCTTCTATACTGTCCATCTTCCGGCTCAGCAGGCGCTTGGACAGGGCAGGTTGGGTGGATGAGTAGATACCAGCTCCGCCACAGCAGAGGCTGGAGTTTTCCATCTCTACCAGCTCAAGGCCGGGGATGGAATTCAAGATTATGCGCGGTGCAGTCGTAATCCGCTGGGCGTGGGCCAAGTGACACGGGTCTTGGTAGGTAATCTTGCGGGTGACGGTTGCGGTTGGGGCATGAAATGGAAGCCCCACCAAGAATTCTGTCACGTCTGAGGTCATTTCGCTGAACCGGGCTGCTTTCTCCTGATATTCGGGGTCGTCCTTCAACAACTCGGCATACTCTTTCATGCTCGAGCCGCAGCCGGCTGACGACGTGATGATGCGTTCCACTCCAGAGGCCATCAGCGAGTCAATGTTAGTGCGGGCCATGGACCGGCTGTTGGCGATGTCTCCGGCATGGGCGTTCAGTGCGCCGCAGCATCCTTGGCCTGGGGGCACCACCACATCGCAGCCGTTACGCGTTAATACCCGCACGGTGGCCTCCATGGTCGGGCCCTGCATCAGGGGCATGACACAGCCAGATAGCAGCGCCACGGCCATCTTCTTCTCACCCTGCGTCTTGTGGACCGTGTTTGACGGCACAAAGAATTTTTTGCTCAGGGGCGGCAGTTGGGATTCCAGCCTGGCAATCCCGCCGGGCAGCAGGTGCAACAAGTGGGACAGCCGAAGTAGCTTCTGCAGTCCCAACCGCTGGTAAACGCGAATCAGATGGGCGCCGAGTCGCAACTTGCCCGGATTGGGTAGCGCGGAATTCAGGAAGAATTTGCTGAACCGTTTTAGTTCTTTAGACTGCAGACCCGCATTCTTTACCTGGGCGCGGGTGCGTTCCATAATGCGGCCGTAGGGCACGCCGGAGGGGCAAACCGCCTCGCAGGCGCGGCACTGAAGGCAGGCCTCCCAGTGGGACACGATTCTGGGGGTGATTTCTATGCGGCCTTCATTTACGGCCTTCATCAGGGCGATGCGACCCCTGGGGGATTCCATTTCCAGCGCCGTTTCGACGTAGGTTGGGCAAGAGCTAAGACAGAGTCCACAGTGGACACAGCGGTAGAGATCGGCTTCTGCCGGGGCGTCGGGGCCGGAAAATCCGCTGGGCAATAGAGTGATTGGCTCGGTCATCCTAGATACCTCCCAGGAACCGGCCGGGATTGAGGATTCCGTTGGGATCAAACCGGTTTTTGATGCTCTGCATTATCGCCAAGCTGTCTGGGTAGTCTCCCCACACCTCGATCTGGGTCTTTGTTGTGATGGGGCATTGTTCCACCACCGCCGAGCCTTCATACCGCGCAACAACCTGTCGCACCTGCTGTATCGTGTCCATTATCGGCTGCGGCTCCATAGAGTGGGTGGATTGGATATCGCCGTATTTGGGCCAGAAGAGTCTGATGGTGCCAAATCCGGGGTCGGCCATCTGTTGAGGCTTCTCGCCAAACAGGACAATGTCGCTGCACTCGGCTGAGGTCTTGGCTGACGACTTTGATTGTACCGATACTTTCATCACAAGCGCCGAATCATCGCTGAGTAGCGGTGGGGCATCGGTAATCCAGCGCAATAGTCCCTTGGCGGCTGGGCCTTCGATCCGCTGTACGGCGTCTGCTCCTTCCGCCAGCAGAATGGCGGCGGCTTCCTCCAACCGGCGTCGAGTGGCCTGGGAACGTCCGGAGAAAAAGGCGAAGAGCAGGGCGGTATCTTCGTCGCCAAGCCCTAGGTCTTGGGACGCAGCCTGAGTCGAGTCTTGCAGTCTTCTTGAAACCCCAGATGTGACGCTGTGACAACCCATGGGCGAGGCTGAAGAATGAATCAGTTTTCTGCCGGCTGCCAACGAGTCGGATAGTGTTGGGAAGGACGCCAGCAACATCCCGTTCTGTGGGTCTATGGGCAGCAGTTTGAATGTGGCTTCAACGATCACGCCAAGAGTGCCCAAAGAACCGGCGTATAGCTTATTCAGGTCGTAGCCGGTTACGTTTTTGACCACCTTGCCGCCAGACTTGGTAGACACGCCATTAGTGCCCAGTACGCTCATGCCAATGAGCCACTCCCTGGGTAGACCGTAGGCGTAAGACAATGGCCCTCCAGCGCCAACCGCCAGGACGCCACCAACAGTGGAGCGACCATGCAGCGCCGACTCAATGGGGACGAATTCTCCACCCGGAGCCAGTCGCTCTTGGAGGGTTGCAATGGTCATGCCGGCTTCCACTGTGGCGGTCATATCGGCGGGTTGATAGTCGACCAATTGGTTGAAAGCACCAAGGTCCAAGACCACATCGGCTGTTCTTGGCACGTTGCCCAGCCCTGAACGGGTGGCGCCGCCCCTGGGCAGAACGCTCATATGCTCCGATGATGCCCAGAGCAGCAACTCGGATATTTGGAGTCGATCCACCGGACGCACCACGGCCTGCGGCGTTATCTCATCGATCTCGATTTCGCCAACAGGTAACACCACGCTGCCGCCCAAAAGGCCTGCCAGCCGGTCGCTAAGGGAAGACTCCAATAAAAACTCCTGTGTGAATCGAGCCGGTTAGACCGGCATACCTGGAAATGTTCGTTGGCCGTGGGCGGCCTGCTTCACGCCGTCCGGGAAAATCTTGCCTGGGTTTAGGGTGTTGTCCGGAGCAAAAGAATCACGGACCGAAATCATAGCTGCCATGTCGTCATCGGAGAACACCAAGGGCATTTGCTCTTTCTTTTCCAGGCCCACACCGTGCTCTCCCGTGAGGGTACCACCGGCATCCACGCAGACCTGCAACACCGCTGTTCCAGCCTCCATCACCCGTTGTAGCGTGCCCTCTTTGCGTTCGTCAAAGAGCAGGCAGGGGTGCAGGTTTCCGTCACCGGCATGGAAGACGTTTGCAATGGGTATGTCGTATTCCCGGCTGATATCGGCCACCCGCCCCAGCACCCTGGCCAGTTGGGTCCGAGGAACGACGCCGTCGACCAAAAAATAATTGGGGGCAATGCTGCCCAAAGCGCCCAGGGCGCCATTCCGGCCGACCCAGAGTTGTTGGCGTTCTTCGGCGGCTTCTGCGGTCCTGACCAGGGTTGCGCCGGTGTCCCAGAGGGCCGCTTCCACCTCGCGTCCGATCTCGCATACTTCATCGCTCAGGCCTTCCAACTCTATGAGCAGCACCGCCCCGGCGTCGTCGGGGTAGCCAGCATCACTGACATTCTGGACTGCTTGGATAGTCAGGGCGTCAATCATCTCCAGGGCCGCTGGAACTATGCCATGTTCAATGACGGCAGATACCGCAGTGCAGGCGGTCTCCACGTCTGGGAAGATTCCTAAGAACGTGCGCACCGCCTCGGGCACCGGCAAGAGTCTTACTGCAATCTTAGTGGCGATGCCAAAAGTGCCCTCCGAGCCGGTGAAAACACCGCGCAGGTCGTAGCCGATGGTCTCCCTCGCCAGGCTACCCAGATTCACAATTGAACCGTCTTCCAGCACAACCTCCATGCCTAACACGTGGTTGGTGGTGGTGCCGTAGGCCAGGCAGTGGGGACCGCCGGAATTCTCCGCAATGTTACCGCCCAGACTGCAGGCCTTCTGGCTGGACGGATCAGGGGCGTAGCGCAGACTGTCTTTGCGGACGCGGGTGTCCAGGTGCAGATTGATTACCCCAGGCTCCACTAGAGCCATGCGGTTCTCGGTGTCCACTTCCAGGATCTTATTCATGCGGGTGAATGCGACCTGAATGCCGCCCGGCGGAGAGATTGCGCCGCCGCTAAGGCCCGTGCCAGTGCCGCGGCCCACCACCGGAACACCGGTCTCATAGGCCAGAGAGATAACTTGGCTCACTTCGCGAGTGTTGCCAGGAAAGACAACGGCGTCGGGCAGGCGACGGTCCACCGATCCATCGTATTCAAAGACCAGCAAATCGTCGGCGTGGTAAACCACGTTTTGCTCGCCAACGATGCCTTGCAGACCCTTTAAGAATTGACTGAAATCCATGCCTGAAATCCTTCTGCTTCCCATAGCCGAATCTGCGGCTGAATCAAGGGAATTTTAGAACAAAAACGAAGTCATTGCTAGGCTGGAGCCGTTGCGTTTGTGGCCCCTCCGCATTATGGGTATACTGGGTCGGGATTCACGCTGGAGCGATTCCAGTTTTGCCGCCTGTTTCCACAGTTAAAAGACGTATCTGGTGTAGTTAACCTAGGAGGAATCACGTGGAGTTCAATATTGCCGTATTAGGTGGCGACGGCATTGGCCCGGAAGTGACTGAGCAGGGCGTTCGCGCCTTGGAAGCCGTGGGCCGCGCGTTTGGGCATACTTTCAATCTTAGCTACGGCGACATCGGCGGAATCTCCATCGATAAGCATGGAATTCCCCTGACGGACGAAACCAAAGCTCTGCTGGATTCCGACGATGCAGTGTTATTTGGCGCGGTGGGCGGCCCCAAATGGGACTCCCCAGACGCCAAGGTAAGGCCGGAGATGGGCTTGTTGGACATGCGCGCCCACATGGGTGTGTTCGCCAACATCAGGCCGGTTAAGGTCTACCCGTGGCTGGCTGAGTCCAGTGTGTTCAAGCCCGAGGTCATCGACGGCGTGGACATGGTGGTGGTTCGGGAACTGACCGGCGGGCTTTACTACGCCGAGCCAAGAGGACGACACGAGACCCCCAACGGCATAGTGGCTGAAGACACCATGCGCTACACCGAAGGCGAGATCGAACGGGTGCTTCGGGTCGGTTTTGAACTAGCCAGAGGCCGCCGCAAGAAGCTGGCTTCAGTGGACAAGGCCAACGTGCTAGAATGTTCGCGTTTGTGGCGGGCAGTTGCCACCAGGCTGGGCGAGGAATACTCCGACGTTGAACTGGAACACGTGCTAGTGGACGCCTGTGCCATGCAGTTGATTCAAAAACCCACCAGCTATGACGTGATCGTGGCTGAGAATACCTTTGGCGACATCCTCAGCGATGAGGCGTCTATGCTGGCAGCCTCCATGGGCCTGCTGCCCTCAGCGAGCGTGGCCGGAGTGCCGGTGTCGGGACAGCGCTCTGGTGGCCTGTATGAGCCGATCCACGGCACAGCCCCGGACATCGCGGGGAAGGGTATCGCCAACCCCACCGGTTCCATCCTTAGTGTGGCATTGCTGGTCCGGTACTCCCTTGGTCTGACCGAAGAGGGCGCGGCCATCGAGCGAGCTGTCGACAAAGTGCTGGAGTCTAACGTCCGTACCGCTGATCTGGTGACCGCCGGCAATGCCCACGTCTCCACCATCGAGATGGGAGATCTCATCGTGGCCGCCATTGAGAGCGGAAACTGATTATTTCAGCTGCGGCTAAATTGGAAACTAGGGAAGCAGGGCCTTAACCCCAGCCTTCCCGTAGGCTGGTGCCGAACCTACCAAAGGAGAATCCCGGATGGGCGGAGACCTGGCAGTTGCCATAGTGGTCTTCTTAGCTAGCGCCGTCGTCGTGATGTTTTGCGGCGCTAAACTGGCGGTATATGGCGACGCCCTAGCATCATTGACCGGCTGGGGGCGTTTGTTTGTTGGGAGCCTCCTGGTGGCTCTAGCCACGTCTCTGCCCGAGTTATCCACGAACATCTCTGCCGTCCAGTTGGATCCTCCCAACCCAGAGTTGGCGGTGGGCAACGTCTTTGGCGCCAACATGCTGAACATGTTCACCATGGCAGCCGTGGCGTTGGTTTTTGGCGGTAAACGCTTCTTACAACAGGTAGCGCCGGAGCAGGGTTACCTGATCGTCACAGCGGCAGTCTTAACCGGAGTGGCCATCTTATTTGGTGGGCTCAGGTGGGGGGCCAGCGTTGGCGAGGTTGGTATCGGTTCAATCATCCTGATTGTGCTGTTTGTCGCCGGCATGTGGTGGGTCTACAAGAACCGTCCCGCTAGTGACGATGGCGAGGAGGAAGAAGACGTGGGGATGACCCTGAAAAAGGCGTGGTTGATGTTTGGCTTGGTCTCGCTGGGTGTGGTGGCGTCTGGGTTTTTCCTGGCCTGGAGCACCGATGAGATTGCCGAAATCACTGGTATCGCGTCCAGCACCCTGGGAATCTTGCTGGTCTCACTGGTGACAACCATGCCTGAGGCCTCATCTACCATCGCAGCGGCCAGGATGGGGGCAATGGACCTGGGAGTGGCTGGTCTCTACGGCAGTTGCGCCTTTAACGTGACCATCTTGTTCTACGCTGACCCCTTCTTCCGCGAAGGCGTGTTGGGCAACCATACTGAGCCGGCGCATTTCGTTGCCGGTGGCGTCGCAGTCGGTCTGATGTTGGGCGGACTCGTGCTGGTGCTGTCCCGAAATCGGATTAAGTCGTCGATCGCTGCGATCGCTTTGGCCCTCATGGCGGCTACCTACATAGTTGGAGCTGTGGTCGTCGCAACCGTGGGTGGCACCGAAGATGAAGAAAGCTCAAAGTCCGCCCCGCCTGGTTTCCAGTCGGCTAAGAAATTCGGAACGCCCGGCGAATAATCGCAGTTAGATCGTCCGACGTTCCTCTTCTGCGGTAAGTGGTGGCGAATTCTAGAGTTTCCCGGTACCGATCCAAGAATTCGGGGCTGACTTCACCATCTGCCACTCTCTGTCGATATAACTCCACCGATTCGCTGAGCCTATCCTCCTGACGTAGGTCCAGACTGCGCAACAACGCCTCGCCTGCTTTGGTCGGCTGGTAGAGAGAAATCACAGCGTCTAGTCGTTCTTCTACCCAGGGCACAGTGTTCGGATGGGGAGTTGGGGAGAGGAGGGGCGTGGAGCTTGTGGGAGTGGGTGCGGCAGTGATTGTGCTGATTTGTGACGTGGTGGACGGCGGCAGAGCGGTCGGTGTTGAATCACCGCATGCGGTGATTCAACAGGCTAATTACGGCTAGGATCAGCCAGCGAATCAGACGACCTCGAGGGGTTCTTCAGTGACTACTCCGTCGGTTATTTCAAAGATGCGGACCACGGGGTTGTCCATATCCATCAGGGAGACCAAGACGTACCGAACATCGGGCCAGAGACCAGCGGTTCCACCGGCAATCCGCACGTCGGTGTCAGACGGATAGGCTTCGCTGCCGGTGTGGGAGTGATAGATAGCCAGCAGTTCCCAGTTGTTATCTCCGGCTTCTGAATCCACGTTGCCCAGTTCCACTGGGTCCATGGAAAACCGAAACGGGCTGGCTTCGACATTGGACATACGGTAGGACTTCATCACCTGACCGTCTGGGCCAGCCAGAATACCGCAGCATTCGTTGGGAAGGTCAGCCTTGGAATGGGAGACCATGTCGTCTATGAATTCCTGTTTGATCTGGACCAATCAGTCAACTCCAAAAGCGCGGGAACAAAATTAAGCCAGCTTGCGTCATGAAGGATAAGGCGTAGCTTTCTAGTGTGAATATAGCAGAGGAACCTTTAGGTGAACAGCGGCATCAAAACTAGCATAAACAGATACGGGATAGCGGCACACCTAGATTCACACAGCCCATTCCCATTACAGAAGTATCAGAGGAATTATCGAATGTTCTATTTCAAAGCCTGCACAAAATTCCAGGGAGACCTAAGCCTGGAGAAAGACTCGTACGGACCATTTCTCAAGTGCCTGCAATGCGGGAAACTTGTTGAGGTAGAAGAGACCAAAGACAAACGATCAGTGTTGCATGGGTCTATTTCCAATGAAGCGGCAATCCATTCGTTGGTTACAACTAAAGTCAAAACCGCAATTGGGGCCTAACGCTAGAGCAGCAGTTAAGAATCTCCGGACTGCGCTTTGGCCCATTCGGAGTACTTAAACACTGCTTCTTCTTGTTCGGGGGTCTCTATTGATCCCCGGCGTAGCTCGCGCACTCGGTAGATGGCTTCACCGGGCTCTTCGCCTCGGTGCACTAGATAACAGGCCAGTACCGTACCAGTCCGCCCAATGCCAGCGTAGCAACTGACGGCAACCGGATGATTGTCTTTAATCTGTTGATCTATGAACTCAATCATTCGCTGGATCTGCTCCAGTTCTGGCGGAGTGAAATCCGGCACCGGCTCAAACATGTCTATCAAATCGACCATGTTTCCGGTGTCGGTGGCGATTGTCCGCTTTTCCATCCTGATCACTGCCCGCACGCCCTGTTGGTGGAGATAGGAAAGGTCTTCAATACTGGATGGCCCCTGCGCTCCGGCCAGTTCGTTTTTCAAAATCCAGCCAAAGTTCATTACTTCCAAGTTATTCTCCCAAATCGCCTGCCTTAATCTTTAATCGCAGATTCAATGCGTAGGCGAACCTCTGGTTCGGTCAATGTTTCTATTGAGACAACCTTTTCTCTTGAGCTGTGTCCCTTAACTATTTCCAGCCGGGATTTGCTCACGCCTAAGGTTTTAGCCAGCAGCGCGATAGCGCCAACGTTGGCATTACCATCTGCGGGCGGAGCCGTAACTCGCAGTCTTAACGTGTCGCCTTCAAATCCGTCCACCTGGTTTCGGGAGGATTTGGGTTGGACTCTAATTTTTAGTCTACTGCCATCGTCAGGCTGTTTTGATTGTTTAGGGCTCAAGTTTATGGCCTAAAGGTTTGCTAAAAGTGTGAGAAGGGTGTTCGTTTGGGTGGCATGAAAAAGTCGTCTACAGAGGCCGTCTGGTATATTAAGGCTGATTGCAATCATGCGTAAATACGCTGAAGGAGATGTTTGGTGGAATATACCAACATCATATTAGACAAAGAGAACCGGGTGGCGACTATCCGGCTAAACCGACCTGACGCCCTGAACGCCCTGAGTCCAGAGTTAATGACGGAGCTTTCAGTTGCACTGACGGATGTTGCTGCTGATGAGTCCATCAAGGCTTTGGTGGTACGTGGCGAAGGACGCGCTTTCTGTGCCGGAGCGGACCTTGCCTATTTCCAGACCACCCTTGCTAATACCGCCTTACTGCCGCCCTATCTCGCCCAGATCAACGAGATACTGGGGCAGATTGAAAAACTGCCCTTCCCAGCTATTGCGGTGGTGCATGGATTTGCCCTTGCAGGTGGGTTGGAACTTATGATGGCCTGCGACATGACCATAGTGGCTAAGGACGCCCGACTTGGTGACCAGCACGTTAATTTTGGCCTGGTGCCGGGTGGCGGCTCCACCCAACGTCTGCCCCGGCGGGTGGGCTTGCAACGCGCCATGGAGTTACTGACTACCGGTAGGTGGATCTCCGGATCTGAAGGCGTTGAATGGGGCTTGGCGTTGCGCTCCGTCCCCGCAGATAACCTGGACGAGGAACTTGAATCACTTCTTAACCCACTGCGTATCAAGAGTCGTGCTGGCCTGGCCCTGATCAAGGAAGTTACCCTGCGCGGCATGGGCCTGCCCCTGGATGATGGCGTGGCAATGGAGAGTTTTGCTTTTGCCAAGTTCCTGACCACGTCACCCCATCCGGCAGAGGGAATTAAGGCATTTTTAGAGAAGCGTCAACCCGAGTTTTAGCATTGATTTCTCTAGCCTGATTCCTCTTCATTGAGCCCGGTCGGTTCGGTAATTGCCGCGTCCATGCTATGATTCAGGTTGGTGCCCAAGTCCGTTTTTCGGTCTTCCGCAACAAATTCTGCCTGTAAATACAGAGGCTGCTGGCTCGACAAAAGTGTCAGCAACTATTGGATATCCAGTTTGAAGATAAAAGACATCTTGGCAACAACGCGCCCAGTCTCATTTGAGTTTTTCCCTCCCCGTGCTGCCGATGGCATACCTGCGGTGTTGGAGACCTTGGATGAGTTGAAGGTGTTCTGCCCCGACTACGTATCAGTGACCTACGGCGCCGGTGGTTCGACTCGCGCTTTCACTGAAGAAATCACCTTCGAGGCCAAGCGTAAGGCTGGCGTGGAGGTAATGGCCCACTTGACGTGTGTTGGCCAAACTAAGGAAGAGATTCACGGTGTTCTGGAGCGATTGAACGCCGAGGGCGTGGAGAATATCATCGCCCTGCGCGGTGACCCGCCCCGAGGCGCCATGGAGTTCGTTCCCGTTGAAGGCGGGTTTCAGCATGCCACCGACCTATTGGAACACGTAAAGGCTAACTTCGATTTTGGTGTAGCTGCCGCCTGTTATCCGGAGGGACATACCGAGTCGGTTGACCTGGTTACCGACATGAAATTCGTCAAGCAGAAAGTCGACAATGGAGCGGATTTCCTGATTACCCAGTTGTTCTATGACAACCGGCACTACTTTGACTTTGTTGAACGGGCCCGTGCTGCGGGAATAGAGGTGCCGATCATCCCCGGCGTGTTGCCCGTATTGAACTCGGGTCAGGTTCGCCGGTTTACCGCCCTCAGCGGGTCAGAGATACCGCCCGAATTGGATAAATTGCTGGATAAATACGCCGATAACGAAAGCGGTGCCCGAGACATGGGCGTGGAATACGCTAGTGCCCAAGTGCGTGAACTCTGGGACGCCGGTGTGCCGGGGGTACATTTCTACGTGCTGAACCGAAGTTATTCGGTGTCTCGAATCCTAGATAACCTCACGATTCCGGGCCACCACCGGCTAGATTGACCCTCCGGCCGGCCCCGGGTCATAACCGGACGTATGGAATACGATGCTAACAACAGGCGTCGACATCATTGAGATTCCCCGCATCAAACAGACCTTCGATCGCTACGGTGAGCGGTTCTTGAAGCGCGTCTTCACACCTGATGAGATAGCCTACTGCCGTGGGCGCGCGCCAAACCTGGCTGGTCGTTTCGCAGCCAAAGAAGCCACTATGAAAGCCTTGGGCACCGGTGTGCGCGGCGTTAGTTGGAAAGACATTGAGGTCATCCGCGCAGAAAGCGGCGCACCGAGCGTGAAACTCCACCGGCGCGCCAAGGCACGTGCGGAGAGACTCCAAGTAGTCGAGATTTCTCTGAGTATTTCCCACTCCCGAGAATTTGCCGTTGCTTTTGTAGTTGCCCAGCGGGAAGATTGATAGTGGAATATTAACTGGGGCTAATTATATGAAGATTGTCACCGCCGCGCAGATGGCCGCCATCGAACAGGCATCGGAGAGAGCCGGAGTAAGTACCGACACCCTGATGGAGAATGCCGGCTTGGCAGTGGCACAGGGCGCACGGGAACTGGTTGGAGCGGCCGGTGTGCGGATTCTCATCTTGGTGGGCCCTGGGAATAACGGCGCCGACGGCCTAGTGGCGGCGCGGCATCTGCGACGCTGGGGCGCGGAGGTCACCTGCTTCATGGTGGATGGCCGCCCTGAAGCTGACCCCAAGATGGACTGTGCGCTAGAGTACGGTGTCCGCGTCATTGAGCGGGCTACATCCGGCACGCTGGACCGCATGTTGGCTAGGTCTGCCCTGGTTATCGATTCCATACTTGGAACTGGCCAGTCTCGCCCACTTGAAGGCATCATCAAGCAGACCATGGTCTTTTTAGCCAACGTCAGAGCGGCTGCCAAAAGACCCATGCTTCTGGCCTTGGACCTGCCCACCGGCTTGAACACGGACACGGGCGAGGTCGACCCATTCGCAGTCCCCTGCGACATCACCTTTTCCCTCGGCTACCCCAAGCGCGGGCTGTTGGCTTTTCCCGGCGCGGCTCATGCCGGAGAGTTGCGAGTCCTTGATATCGGCGTTTCAGACGGCCTGGCAGAAGAGTCGGAAATACGCTTGGAGACGGTGGAACCGCACTGGGTGGCGCAACATCTACCAAGACGGCCGATGGACGCCCACAAAGGCACGTTTGGTCACGTTTTGGCGGTTGCGGGATCACGTAATTATGTTGGCGCGGCCTATTTGTCATCCCAAGCATGTGTGCGGTCGGGTGCTGGATTGACTACCCTGGCCACCCCTCAAAGCGTTTATCCCATCGCCGCAGCGAAGTCTACAGAACCCATCCACATACCCTTGTTAGAAGACCCGGATGGAAGGGTGTCTTCCGGTGCCGCTGGCGCGCTTCGTGACGGCACAAGCCGTTATACCAATATCCTGGTTGGCTGTGGTCTAGGCGTGTCTGATGGCACAGTCCAGTTTGTTGAAGACCTGCTCTTCAACCGGAATAGCGATCAATTCTCAGGACTTACAAACTTGCCGGCGTTGGTTGATGCTGATGGGCTGACCAACCTGGCGCGCATCGACCGCTGGTGGGAAAAAGAACGCGGTCCAATGGTGTTGACTCCCCATCCGGGGGAGATGGCGACGCTGACTGGCCTCGCCACGGCGGACATTCAGCAGGACCGGGTTGGCGTGGCACGTGAATATGCGGTCAGGTGGGGCGTGTGCCTGGTTTTGAAGGGCGCCAATACAATAATCAGCCAACCAGACGGAGCAGTTAGATTGGCTGCTCTGGCCAACCCTGGCATGTCTACCGGCGGCACTGGTGACGTGCTCAGCGGGGTTATCAGTGGATTGATGGCGCAGGGATTGCCCGCTGCTGTTGCTGCGTCCTGTGGCGTTTATCTGCACGGACAAGCCGGGCAGGACATAGTTGTCCGCCAGGGAGAGGCGGGTTTGGCGGCGTCAGATCTTTTGACCCAGATTCCGATGACTTTACAGCGCCTCAAGCAGGCCTAAAAAATAGCGTATAAATTTGCCACTGTCTCGAGTTCGGTTCGGGCTCAGACTCGCTATGCTATACTGGATAAACGTGCCTGAGCAGCCTCTAGACTGGGGCTAAAACCACCAGAAAACTCAGGATTGGAACCGAAGATAGATGTCTTTCGAATTCTTTCTCGAGAATGTCTTAGACCCCACAGGCCACATCTCCGCTGTGGACTTCTACGAGATTTCAGACCTCTCTCCAGAGGAATTGGAACTTTTTGAGGCCGCATGGGACGAACTGTCTATTGAGCGACAACGCACCATTGTCTCGTCGATGGTCGACTTGTCGGAAGACAACCCCGAGTTAGACTTCACCGCCATTTACGAGATGTGCCTTAAGGGCGACGACGAACCCCTCTTGGAGTCTGTCATTGACGGCCTCTGGGAGAACGAAGACCGGTCAGTGATTCCGGCGTTGGTGAACGTGTTGCGTTCAGACAAGGGTTTCTTGGTACGTTCTGCTGCGGCCAGCGCATTGGGCCGGTTTTCCATATTGGCCCAAGAGGACAAACTCCTCACCAGAGACAGCGAAACGGTCCACGACAATCTGATGCAGGTGCTGGAGGATGATGAAGAGCCTTCCGACGTCCGGCGGCGCTGCATGGAGGCCGTGGCCCCCTTTAATACCATGGAAATCAACCAACGCATTACATTTGCTTATGAGAGTCTAGACCCCGATTTTAGGGCCAGTTCGATCTTTGCTATGGGTCGAACCGGCGAGGTTGGTTGGCTTCCCATACTGATTCAGGAGCTCCAAAACGAGGAGCCGACCATCCGCTACGAGACGGCCCACGCTTGCGGAGAACTGGGCGAAGAAGACGCCATCCCTCATCTGATTCTGCTCTTGAAAGATGATGATTCAGAGGTTCAACTGGCTGGTGTTGGCGCCTTGGGAAAGATCGGCGGCGAGTTGGCCAAGCAAGTTCTCACCAACCTGGTCAAAGATGGCGATGAGAACTTGGAAGAGGCGGCCCGGATGGAGCTGGATGAGCTGGCGTTTGACGAAGACCCAGAAGGCTATCTGGGGGGCTTTTAGGCGCTGCCTAATTGCACCGAGGCTCTAGTGCCCAAGCTATCACCCTCCCAAGATCGTTTTTTACGTTCGGCGCGCGCCGGGCATCTGGCCACGGCTGACGCCAACGGACAACCCCACGTGATTCCCGTCTGCTACGTCTTTGATGGTCAAACCATCTACTCGGTCTTGGACGCCAAACCCAAAACCACGCCTCTGAGGCAACTGCGCCGAGTGCGCAACATATTGGCAAACCCCCATGTTTCATTAGTGGTCGACCACTATGAAGAGGATTGGACTCGGCTTCAGTACGTAATGGTGACCGGGGATGCCGAGTTACTGGAATCGGGGGAGGAATGGACCCGCGCTATTGCTATGCTCCGGGAGAAATATCCCCAATACCAGTCTATGGATCTGGGTGAAAGCCCTGTGATAAAGATTACTCCGGTGAGGTTTGTACCGTGGACCTTTGAGCCAAAGTTCTAGCGTTAAGATAATCGTGGACGCGTAGAACGCTACTGATGGGCTTGTTCCAGCCGGTTGATGATTACGTTCAGAAGACCGGCGACCAAGGCATTGGAATCAGAGTCAGGGGAGGTTCCCACTGGATACGCGTAAGTTAAACTGCTGACCATCCGCTCATGGTGAACCATGATTGTGCCCACCAGTGGAATAGTCATGGTCAGACGAATCCCCTTGGATGTTGCTCCAAAACCTGTGATGATCAATTCTGAGTACCTTATCCTTGCATCGATTCCATCTTCCTCAAGACAGTTTTCAAACACTTCTTCCAGTTCCCCTAAGCAACGGTCCATGGCAAGGTCAAGGTCATTCATGATTGCAGTGGCTTCCAGACACAGGCTGAAAATCTGGATAGTATTGCTTACGGAATCTCCGTTTGGACCGCTAAAATCGTCGGAGTTGACGGTATAGCTCGAATCAGTGTCGGTGTCGTCGTCGAGTATCTTGCATTCGTCACTGAAGTCGGCAGAAAAACCCACTTCTTCGTAAGGTTCGCTGGTCCAATTTCGGGGCAGGTCGGCCAACGTCAATAAAGTATTTTCTGCTTGAGTCTTAAAAAACGGATCAACCTGTTCTAAGAGTGTGGTGTCGTCCTCGGATTTTTCGTCGCTTGAGCATGTGGCTGCGACTAGAACTATCCCAATCAGCATGACGCTGATCAGCTTTAAGACCTGAGACATTTAATTCTCTTAGTTGCAAATGGTGAGCTCTGTTGCCTTTCACTAGAAAGGCAACAGAGCTAGCTGAGCATAGTACGGGATTTGAGACAGTGTTAATCTGCGCCGGTTGCATCGGAGACCGTGGCTGTCCTCTTGAACCCAAATAGAAGCGTGACGAAAAGCGGAGAAATTGAAGGGTTTAAGATAAAGTATTTGTGGTTGACACCCATTCAGGTGCAATCTACACTGGGCCGAAATCATGACCCACGCGCGTCCGAGTCACAGTTCGTAGGCGCCTAATTTTAGGAGATTAAACATGGACGGAGTTACAGCGATTGCCAATATCCTGCGTTTGGAGGGTGTGGAGTTCATCGGCTGCGTGCCTTATCAACCGCTATTGGAAGCTGCAGCCATCGCCGGAATTCGGCCCATTGTATTCAGGCAAGAAGGTACCGGCATTCATATGGTTGACGGTTATTCCAGAGTCACCAACGGCAAACGCATGGGCGTATTCATGATGCAGAACGGCCCTGGAGCGGAGAACGGTTTTGGCGGCGTGGCCCAAGCGTATTCCGAGTCTGTGCCCATCCTGCTGCTACCGGCTGGTATGGCCCGCGATAAACGGGGCGTGCACCCAAACTTTTATCCCACCCGTAGCTACGAGACCATCACCAAGTGGGCTGAAGAGATGAATACCGTGGAACGCATCCCTGATTTGATGCGCCGCGCTTTCACCAAGCTGCGCAGTGGAAGGCTAGGGCCGGTCCTGCTGGAGATACCGGCAGACGTGGCCGCTGCGGAGCTTCCGGAAGAACTTTTCAACTACGAACCACCCAGAGCGGTGCTGCAACAGGCAGACCCATCTGATGTGAGCCGCGCGGCCAAGGCGATCCTTGCCGCCGACCACCCTATCATCCATGCAGGACAGGGGATCCTGTACGCAGAGGCCACCCCGGAACTGATTGAGCTGGCAGAATTCCTACAAGCCCCAGTGATGACCACCCTGTCGGGAAAGAGCGGATTCCCGGAGACCCATCCGCTGGCCCTCGGCGCTGGCGGCCCCAGTACCACCGGCATGGTGAACAAGTATCTGAAAGGCGCCGACCTGATTTTGGGCGTGGGCTGCAGTTTCACAAAGACCAACTTTGCCCAGACAATCCCAGAGGGCAAGACATTGGTCCATCTGACCAATGACGAAGACGCCGTTGGCCGCGAATTTAAAACCGACCTGGCCATGCTGGGAGATGCCAAGTTGGTGCTGCGTCAACTGCTAGACGAGCTGAAGAGCCAGGCTGGCAGCGCTAGAGCGAATAACCAAGCACTTCAAGGCGATATCAAAGCGGTCAAAGAGGAATGGTTGGCCCAATGGATGCCCAAACTGACTTCCAACGAAGTGCCCATGAACCCCTACCGGGTGGTCTGGGACATGATGCATACAGTTGACCTGGACAACACGATTATCACGCATGAGTCTGGTAGCGCCAGGGAGTATCTAGTCCCCTTCTGGGAGGCGAGAGCGCCCCGCAGCTTTATTGGCTGGGGCAAGTCCACCCAGTTGGGTTACAGCCTTGGGTTGGCCATGGGCGCCAAGCTGGCCGAGCCGGATAAATTGTGCATCAATGTGATGGGTGACCTGGCCTTTAGTACGGTGGGTCTGGACGTGGAGACCGCCGTTCGTAGCAATATTCCCACCATGACCATCATCATCAACAACGCTTACATGTCTATATACGACGACAGCCGGTTCCCGGTGGCCATGGAAAAGTACAACATCAAGGGTTTGTCCGGAGAGTTCGTTGAGGTGGCCAGGGCGATGGGCGCTTATACTGAGCAGATTACCGACCCCGCTGAGATTGTTAACGCCATCAAGCGAGGTGTCGCAGCGACCGAAGCCGGCAACACTGTGGTTTTGGAGTTCATCACTAGAGACGAGGGACAGTACTCTAAATTCTAGAACTTTTGACTGGAGATTTTCGGATGCTATCCTTAATTCGTTGAACTTATGCCATTATCTGCTGATGTTGTGGCTTAAACGCTCAGCATCGGCTCCATCTCATCCTGACATTCAACGGGAAGATTTGGTACTGTCGAGCGAAGTTCCTTCGCCCCCTCGACCCTCCCTCTGGGTGCTCGTTCCACACCAGATGTCCATTTGTTCTTGATCGATGTCCTGAAGAGGAACCGGTCTTGCGGGAGTTAGCGCCCGGCCACAAAGTGTCCGGCCACCTTTTTTAACACCTAATCCTCATCATCGGGTTAGGTTGTCAAATAGCCTTTGACCTCTATCTACCCATTCCAACACGCGATTCAGAACTACAGCGTATCGATTGATGTGTACCAAACTGCGCTCCCGCCAATGCGGACAGACGCTCTAACTTGGTTGATTTGGCTCATGACGAAGAGGCCAGACTGGGAGTCCATTGAGTCCATTCGCCTATACCCATCTGTTCCTTAGACGTATTACTAAATTGCCGTAGCCCGGGGGTGAAAATGGAACGCCCACCCGTTGCCACATATGCAAGCCGCTCCACGGTTGTTCGTCATTGACACCAAGACATTAAAAGAAAAGGGTCTATAAGCCAGGAAATGCTGCGGCAGATATGATTGGTGTTATATATCGTCTTGGGAAAATTGAGCGATCACCGTCACGGCCATCGCCATAGGGGCGGGCCTTGAGCGCCTGGCATCTGCTGGTCTATGTCATCGGTGGGCAGAATGCGGACTTGAATTGTGGATCCAATTCGTAGCTAGCTGACCCATCGACGTTAAGCGGGCAGCAAAAGAAGGCCTTCGATTCCCATACCGAAACCGCCAACCCGTGTTTCAGGCCGAGTTCGACTCTCCCCCATCTCCACCACAAACAACAATCTAGGCCACTCTGGATATCTGGTCGAGCCAAGTGCTGACTGAGAGTACGCCAATACCTGATGCTAATATGGATGCAGGTGGCGTTTGCTCAACCGAGGACGAGCGATGGAGGATGAGTAGGCCGTACTCCATGCCCACCCGTCATTCTCGCCTTCGCGGGAATCCAGGAAAGCACTACTTCACCAACTTATAGAATCAGTCACGTTACCATGGCGCAACTGCATTGGTGGACAGAAAATGTGCGTTTGGTTATGATTTCTGGCAAGAAAACTCGGTAGATACCTTGGTGGTTGCCAACGTGTTTGGTGAGCCATGTAAAGGTGCATTATCGGCTGAACCAACGTTCAGGTAAGATTGGCTAGGAGATTAATCATGTCAGCTAAAGTGAATGGACTTGGGCATATTGGCTTCTTCGTTCAGGATTTGGAGCTAATGAAAGAGTTCTACGGGGATTTCATCGGCATGACACTGACCAAGGTAAGCCAGAATGGGGCCTTCTTCAGCGCTGACCCGGAAGCCTGCGACCACGAGATCGCGATGATGGCCGGGCGGTCTTCACTGGATGACCCACACTGGATTCAGCAGATTTCCATGCGCGTGGATTCCCTTGACGACCTCCGTGATTTTAAGCGACGCATCATAGAAAGGGACTACAAAATCGATCGAATTGTCACCCACGCCAGCGCGATTGGTTGCTACTTCCGCGACCCCGAGAACAATCCCATCGAAGTGTTCTGGATGACCGGTAATACATCGTGGGCCCAGATCAGCATTCCCATTGACATCGACCAGTCGGATGAACAGGTTATCGCTGATGTTCAACGCGCCTATGATTTGTCCCAACACGTAGAAATGGGCAAACCAGCTACCCCCGAGATTCGAGCAGCCATCCAGGAATTGGCTTCCGCTGCGGCGGTCAGCAGTTAGGCCCAGGCTACGAGCCGTGATTCGTCCTTCCGTGGAAGGACACCATGAGCGGACTTGAGGCCGACTCCTCACAGATAACGAGCGTGGTCGCGCGGTGGATTTGTGCTTTCGCAGGAAAGACGATGGGCGTGTCCAAAAATCCCCTCCCCCTTACCAAGGGGGGGTTAGGGTGGGGGGAAATACTCTACAACAAACATCCTCTCCGTGACCCAAAAGCCGAGTGTCTAGGCGCAGTGGATTCCCGCCTGCGCGGGAACGACGAAAGCGGGATGACAATGTAATGGCGGTGACCGAACAGGTTTCCCCAACACCGCTCATCCTGGGTTGAGCAAACGCCACCTGCATCCATATTAGCATCAGGTATTGGCGTACTCTCAGTCAGCACTTGGCTCGACCAGATATCCAGAGTAGCCTAGATTGTTGGTGGGAATTGATTTGGTCAAGGCTGGCGCGTTCGAACAATCACATATAGCTATTTTCTTCGGGTGCAACCCCGATATAATCTTCCCAGAACAGTTTCCCGGTCCGATTGGAGTAATCTTATGGCCGCTCCAATCCCAGCATCATTCAACGTGGACAAAGGTCTCGACGGGATCATGGCAATCACTATAGAGGGCGAATCGATCCCTGCCGGCAATGCAGTGTTGGCAACCTGCAAAAGTGGGACACTTTTGTTAAGGAGAGATCAGGGGGAAATGGCCGTGTTCTGGGACTCCCGGAGCAGGCGGTTGTAGCGTTTGTGTTAGTGAGACGAGATACCCGTGCTCACAATCGAAGAGCTAAAGACGCCCCTACCCTCGCCGCCGTTGATCCCTGTAATTAGGCGCAACAATCGGCAGCCAGTCCACGACCAAGCCGTCCACGAGACGAGAGGCGATACGGGACTTGGTGTCTTCCAGATCTTCGATTTTGGAGACGGTGGTGATGACGGTGGGCAGACGGGCCTCGTGGCGGTGGACGACAATTTGGTACAGTTTCTCTTCAGCCCAGGCGGTGCTGCTCTCTGCGCCGAGGTCGTCCAGTACCAGCAGGGGCACTGAGTTGATCTGCTCGAATAATTCGTCGTAGCCCACTTGGCTGTCGGGGCTGAAGGTTGCCCGCAGATGATCCAGAAGCGTGGGCACAAATGCAAAGAAGACCTGGCTGCCCTGTCTGAGTCGTTCTCCGGCGATGGCCACGGCCAAGTGGGTTTTTCCGCAGCCACGTGGGCCGTTGAACAGCAGCCAGCCCTCCGGGTTTGCCGCAAAGGCCTCGGCGGTGTGCAAAGCTCGATCCAGAGATTCTTGTTCCGGGGCGGAGGCACCGGCGCCGCCCAGAGTATCAAAATTCTGAAAGGTCATCCGTTGTAGCATCTCGGCACGGACTTCGCCGACGCCCTGGATCATGCGGCTGTTGAAATTGCCCAGTTGAACAACCTCGGCAGTCCCATCCGAGCCTTCGAGCCGCGTGCGCAGGGCATCGTCCAGGCGCTGGAGCGGACCCCGGACGGTGATCACGGTGGGCAGGGAGTTGTTGTAGCGGTGGTTGATCACCTGGAATAACTTCTCTTGGGCCCATGGCGTGGCGTTGCTCATGCTCAGGTCGTCTAAGACTAATACCGAGACGTTTCGCACCTGCTCAAATAGTTCGTCATAAGAGACTGGGCTGTCTGGCGAATAAGTTGCCCGTAGATGGTCTAGCAAGTCCGATGCGACTATGAAGAACGTGGTCTGGCTTCTTTCGATGCACCGGTTGGCGATGGCGACTGCCAGGTGAGTCTTGCCGCTGGCGCTGGGACCCGTCAGTACCAGCCAACCTTGGGGGTCTTCAGCAAACCGGGCGGCTGCTTTCATCCCATCTGCGAACATCTGCTGGCTCGGTACGTCGGTCTGTGGCCCTTCAACGTTGGTGGTGGTGAAGGATATGCGTGCCAAGGCGCCCAGATTGCTGTAGCGGCGCAGCGCGGCGGCGCGGGTATCGGAATCCTGGCTCTCCTGGCAGACGCATGGAATGGCCTGTCCGAAATCCGGATGACCTACGTAGACGCGGCGCGTGACCCACCCGCTGCCGTTGCACTGAGGGCAGAGGTCAATGGCGGGCTTGCTATCCGGGAGGTGAACCTCGTCGCCGTTGGTATTCGTCGAGATATTTCTGGCGGTTATCCGCCTCAGTATGTCGCCCAGGCTTTCCATCTTCCCCCCTTCTGACTCCACCCCTGTTCTCTTTTCCCTCGGCGGTCCAGCGTCTTAGGATGCCGGATACGTAACGCCAGCTGCGTTTATTCTCTGCAACTGCAATGCCAAAAGCTTCTCTGAGCCAGGCCTCTGGGTAACGCGCCTCGGCCTCTTTCAGTTCCTCGGCCAGCAGCGGTGACAAAGCCCCGATGCCGTCTTCGTAAAGTGCGAATATGTTGGGCTTTTCCAATTCCGGAAGAGGCGCTGTCCCGTTTTCTATTGATGAGTCGACTAATTCCCTGGGGTCCAAACGAGCTACGGTCCGCCTATCAGCCTCAGTGTTCAGCAAGAACACCGTGCCGGTGCCGGGTAGCTGAACGGTCAAGAATGTGCCGCGCGTTACGGCCAGCCTTAGGCCCTGGCGTATCTTTTCTTCCGACTCTTGGCCGTCTTGTTTGAGACCTTTGATTAGAGTGCGATCAGCCAGGAACTCGTCCAGCGAAACGAATCTGAGAGCACCCTTTTTGCGATGGAACAACCAGAGGCCGCGCAACGTTACTTTGAGCTCGGCCAAGTCCTGTATCTGCTCCAGGATGGGTCCGAACACCGGATTGGGCACCGGGGTGTAGAGGGTGTTCCCAGTAAAACCGGTAAATGCCCCGGAAGGCGCCATAACTAAAAGTCGTCCACACGGGCTAATGAATCAAACCGAACAAAGTTGTCGCGGAAGTATAGCTGTAGGCTGCCGGTTGGGCCGTTCCGGTGTTTGGACACGATCAAGTCGGCGACGTTCTTTGGGTATGGCCGACCGGGGTTCTGTTGGGCCCATTCGTCTTCAGTCGTGTAGACATCTTCCCGGTGCAGGAACATGACAACGTCGGCGTCCTGCTCAATGCTTCCGCTGTCACGTAGGTCAGAGAGCATGGGTCTGTGTCCGGTCCGCTGTTCCACGCCACGACTGAGCTGCGAGCAGCATATAAGTGCGAGGTTCAAATCCCTGGCCATGATCTTCAGTGACCGTGATATTTCTGAAATCTCTTGCACGCGATTGTCGCTGCGTCCTCCGCGGCCTTGAATCAATTGCAGGTAATCCACAACCAGAAGGTCCAGTCCATGTTCCAAAGATAGGCGGCGCGACTTGCTCCGCATTTCAATCATGCTCTGGAATGGTGTGTCATCGATATAGACGGGCAGGTCTGAAAGAAGACCGATGGCGTCGGTGATGCGCTCCCCTTCTGCCTCGGTGTATAGACCCAGGCGCAGGCGGTGGGAGTCGATTTCGGCCTCGGAAGAAAGTATCCTGAGGGCCAGTTGCTCTCGGCTCATCTCCAGGCTGAAGACGCCGGCTGTGGAGCCGTTCTTGGCGGCGTTCAGGCAGATGTTCAATGCCAGCGTGCTTTTACCCAACGACGGCCTGGCGCCGAGAATCACGAGGTCGGACCGTTGCACGCCGCCGAGAATCTCATCTAGGTCGGTGTAGCCGCACATTATTGGGCCGGTGTTTTCTCTGATGGGGTCGGCTACTGCGGCTTGGTCTTCCAGGTATTGGTCATAAATCTGCCGCAGGGGGATGAAGCCGCGCTGGGAGTCTGGCCCGCGGATGGTGAATAGCGCATCCTCGGCCTGACGGAGGGTTGCATCCACGTCGTCGGTGTCCTGATAGCCCATGCTAGAGATGCGGGAAGCAACGTCAATGAGCTTCCGCATGGTGGCGGTGCGGGCGACCACGGTGGCATAGTGCTCGGAGTGGGCCGAAGTTGGAGTTACGGATATCAGATGGCTGAGATAGGCCATGCCGCCCACTGTTTCCAACTGGCTGGCGCGGCTTAGCTCACGCGCCAATGTGACTTGGTCGATGGCCTCATCCCGCTGGAACAAGGCCTCGCAGGCGGCAAAACAAAGCTGATTTCTCTCACGGTAGAAATCGTCTGCTTTTATGTATGGCGCAACACGAGAGAAGCAGTCCCCATCGATTAAGACCGACCCAACAACCGCTTCCTCCGCCTCCAAGTCATGGGGTAACAGCTTCTCAGCGTACATTGCCTTATTCTTCTATCTCCGCGTTGACGTGAATCGTGGCGCTGACTTCAGTTGAGAACCGAAGGGTCACATCGTACTCACCCGGTTCCCGGATGGGCTCGGCAATCTCCACCCAGCGGCGCTCCACTTCACGGCCTACTTTGTCGGCCAGTTCCATGGCGATATGTGTGCTGGTGATGGTGCCGTAGTAGCGTCCGGTGGGGGTAATTCTGGCGGTGAGGGTGATGGTAACTTCGTCCAAGCCCTTGGCCAGTTCTTCCATGATAGCGGTCTCGCGAATGCGGACCTCATCACCTACTGCGGTAATCTTATGAACCCGCTTTTTTACTTCGTCGGTGGAAATCTCTGCCAGGCCTTGGGGCAAAAGATAGTTGCGGGCGTACCCGTCTGGCACGCGGCGAACCTCGCCAGCTTTGGCCTTGTTAGGGACGTCCTGGGTGAAAACTACTTCCATTGTTGGTCACTTCCGTTGGGTTGTCCGATGGGTATGGTCAATCGGAATAGAGATTAGGCCCGATATTAAAGAGGCCAATTCATTATACGGCATGCCCGGTTTGGGGGAAAGCAGGGCCGGTCTGCAGCCTGGTTCTGCGGTATTTGCGTGGGCCATCGTGCCTAAAATTGACTGCCCGCTGCGCCCCTCCTAAAATCATCTTCCCAGCTAAATTGCCGGTTAACGGGTTAAGAGGGAGAGCAAATCAATCTATGATTGTCTGCGACCGGTGAAATATAGCCCTCTTTGCACAACAAATCCAGGCAAAATCGGTCAATTTGAAACGAATATTTTCTGGGCAGTCTTCGGGCGATCTTAACGAAAATTTGGTGCCAGATATGGGATTTATAGACAACGTTGAACGGCAAACCCTTGCCATGAGGCAGGCTATTCTAGCCCACCCGTTTGTCACGGGGGTGGGAAATGGTACCCTGCCGGTTGAGAAATTCAAATACTACGTCCTGCAGGACTATGCGTATTTGGTCGAGTACAGCCGCGCGTTGGCCCTGGCTTCGGCGATGGCACATCGGCTGGACGACATGTCCTGGTTTGCAGGGTTGTTGGACGAGACCCTCAACGTGGAGATGGCATTGCATCGCAGTTTTTGCGAAGGGTTTGGCATCAGCGCGGCAGACCTGGAGGCGACAATCGCCGCTCCCAGTAACTTGGCCTACACCAGCTTCCTGCTGAAGACGGCACACCAGGGAAGTTTTGGTGAGCTGGTGGCGTCGCTACTGCCCTGTCAGTGGGGTTACTGGGAGATTGGCAATCACCTAATGCAGAAAGGCCTGCCGCAAAACGCCCCCCTCTACGCCCAGTGGATTGAGATGTACACGTCGCAAGAATTTGCCGACTTAGCCGACCACATCAGGGCAATGGCCGACCAAATCGGCGCAGAAGCCGGGCCGTCAGAACTTGCCGCTATGTCCCAGGCCTACGAGACTAGCGTCCGCCTGGAACACGGCTTCTGGGACATGGCGTATGGGCTGGAGCGGTGGAAGGTTTAGGCTAACTGCCCCTTGACCGTCCGGAACACCCAGCAGAGCCAGGAGAGGGCGATGTCGCTATGGACTGGGGCTATTTGGAAGGCTCTCAGGTGGCGGATGGGGTACGGCTTTTTTGGTACCGCAACCTCGAACAATGCACCAGATCGCGATTGAAGCCCATATCAAGGAATAATCGAGGCCAATCAGCGTCCTAAATTTACACGGTTCGACAAAATTTTCGACGATTAATATTACTGCCATAATGATTATGTAATGTGGTATCGCTTACCCTAAACGCTAGAGGGTTGGAAATTTCCAGATTTTAGGAGGTTAATATGATTGCGTTGCGATTAAGGACTTTGCTTTTGTTTGGATTGGCAATTTTTGGTTTGACGCTTGCTGGAGGGATGACGTCCAACGTTTGGGCTCACGGCGGCGATGACACCTTGATTCATTCTTGCGTAAATAGCTCGAGCGGTTCCCTTAGGATCATAGACTCAGATGGTGGTTGCAGGGATAATGAAACACCGTTGGACTTGTCCGCAGAAGCGTCAGGGGGACTGACTGGAGTTGAACGGGTATCTGAGGTTATTGAAATTCCCTGGCCCGCAAAGGTCCATTTATCTCAATCGGTTAATTTCCCGGCCGGGAAATTGGCAACCGGAGGCGGCGCCAAGTCGTTTGATGTCACTGGGGTCTCTGCAGGCGATTTTGCAATTGATAGTTTTCCAGTCGGCAACCCTCCTACGGGATGGCAGGCCGATCTGTATGCGGGCTTTAGATTTGGCACAGGAACGGCGCCGTTCACCCTCGAAGTGTTTGCTATCTGCGCAACCGCAACACTGTAAATAATGCCTGAGGTTGACGTGAGTACGGGCGTCCTGATTAATCAGGACGCCCGTACTTTTTACATTTAGCAGGTTTGTCGGGAAAGGTTTCTACGTCGGCTAATTTTGGGCCTTTCCAATGGCCCCATCGGTAAAATCCCCGGAGTGCACCTACCCCTTAGTCTCGTAAAAAAACTGGCGCTTGGGCAAGTACTCCACCCCAGCGCCAGAAGAGATTCCTTTAACGGCATCGCCGACTTAGACCAGTACCGGTTCACCGTTCTTTTGGTAGACCTGGAAGCGGTGGCGGGAGGTGTCTGCGATTAGGACGCGATTTCGGTGGTCGACGCGCACTGCGCAGGGGGTCCAGAGTACCTTCTCTGGTGTGAAATCGCGCACGCCGTTGCGTTGGCGGATCATGTCCGGGTTGGACTTGATCTTGTCGACCCCCAGGCTGGAGAGCGCGGCGTCTCCAGTGAACTCGGTGATGAACCGACCCTCGGCTGTTAGCACCTGGACACGGTTGTTCAACCAATCGGCGATGTAGATGTCGCCGTCATTGTCGACACAGACTCCGGTGGGGCGGTTGAACTGGCCAACGGGCACATCAACATAGACCATGCCACCCTGCTCTTTGGCGATGGTGCAATCGCCGCCGGTGCCGGGTCGGCCAAAGGTTGCCAGCCATTTGCCGTCGTTGCTGAACGACTGGACGCGGTCGTTACGCCAGTCGGCGACGAACACGTTTCCGTCTTTATCCAGGCAAATACCCCAGGGCAGGTTGAACTCGCCATCCTCAGAACCGGCGCTGCCAAACTTACCCAGGAACTTTCCGTCCAGGGTGAACTTCTGTACTCGGTTGTTTCGGCTGTCCACGATGAATACCGTGCCGTCTGGGCTGATGGTGATACCCGCGGGGCGGTCCAACTCACCGTCTCCTGAGCCGTGAGTACCCCAGTGGCTGAGGTATTCGCCGTCTCTGTTGAAGACGGTGACCCGGTGGGTCCACTCGTCGGTCACGTAGACGTTGGTGTCTTTATCCAAGGCGATGGACATGGGCCAGATGAACTGGCCAGGCTCCTCGCCGTAGGAACCAAACTCAGTGATGTATTCTTCCTTGTCGTCGCCGATACGGAACATGTTGATGCGAGTGCCGTCCGAGCGGGATTCATAGGAACGGTTGACGATGTACACCACATCGTCTGGCCCTAGAGCAAAGTCCATCGGATTGCGGAAACCGGTGCCCTGAAACTCGGAGCGTCCAGCGGTGAAGCTGTAGGTAAACGTCCGATCGTTGATGCCCAGGAATACGCTAGCCATAGCTATTCTCCTTAGGGATTGGCCCCGCTCCGGTTTTGTGCCGTAGTAGAGGCCCATTTTCTAGATTGAGTGCCGGGTTGCCCTGTTTTTAAATCGTGCTTTAGATAAAGTTGAGGGCTTCGTAGTTGCCGCCGACAATCTCTTTGGCATCCAGACCCATCCACCGATCCAATAGGGTGGTGTAGGGAGATCGGAAGTCCACGTTGTGTTGCAGATTGCCGCCATCTTCCAGCTTGCCCTCTTCCAAAGAGGGGTACTCGCCGTAGATGCCGCCCTTGACGTGGTCGCCAATGGCGAAGGCCACTCCGCCGGTGCCGTGGTCGGTGCCGGAGCCATTGTCCATGGCTCGTCGACCGAACTCCGAGTAGAAGAACAATGTGAGGTTGTCACTCTTGCCCAATTGCCTGATATCGGTCATGAATGCGTCAACGTTGACGGCCACGTCCTGCAGCAGGTTGGCATGACCGACCGACTGGTTAGCGTGGGTGTCAAAGATGTTGTACGGGGCGGTGGTGAACATCACCCTGGTACCGAAGTCAGCATTGTGCACCTGCGCCATGTCGCGGAGGTAACCGCCCATGGCCGTGCTGGCGTATTCAACCTCAGATCTGTACATGCCGGGAGCCGTGCTCAGGATGTCGGCGCCTTGTAGGGCTTCAATCCCGGTGCGGCGGATGTAATCGTCCACTGCTCCCTGGCCAATGGCCGGGGCGTACATGCGGCCGAATAGGTCTAAAGCATCTGCCCGCTGCGACTCAGCTCCCATGTCGGTGAGCAGGCCGTAGGTGCTGAGATCGCCCACAGAGGCAACTGCCACGCCTTCCTTGGCCATTGAACGAGGCAGGCCGCGGCCAAAGTTGACGCCGGTGAGCACGTTTTCGCCCTTGGGGTCAACGTCTTGAATTACGCTGCCGAGCCAGCCGGTGAGGCCGAGCTCATTGGGCTCACAAGTGGCCCAAATGTCCATGGAACGGAAGTGGGAGAGGCTGCCGTTGGGGTAGCCAACGCCCAGAATGATGGCCAGATGGCCTTCATCCCAGTGCTTTTTCAGGGGGGCCAACGCTGGGTGGAGACCCAATTGGTCGTTGATGGGAATTATCTGCTCTGCGGCAATTCCCAGAGAGGGGCGATAGTCTCGGTACTTGGGGTTGTTATAGGGGATTATCGTGTTCAATCCGTCGTTTCCGCCGGACAGTGACATTACGGCCAATACTGGGTCTTTTACCGTTGATACCATCTCTAATCCTTCGCCTACAGCCGGTCGGCTGTTTTATTCTAGGGTTGGGTTTTCGATTCTTTATTGTGTTGTTTCAGACCGGGATTTAGCCGAACTGGAACTCTGAAGTGGTGGCAATCATTTGCAGGGTCTCACCGGCCCGTTTGGTGAATTCGCTCTGCTCAGCCTCCGTGCTGTGCTTCAGCGCGCCGCCGGCATCCAGATGCTCGGTGAGTTGGCTCTTGGTCTCTTGGGCCAGGTCCATTGGGCCAACAAGGTCTAAGCAACCGTCCAAGAACTGCTCGGAGCTTGGCACGTCGCCGATCGCCATCAATCTATTGATGATTGAGCGTACGCCGGGCAGTTCAGTGTTGCCCAGCATGGATGATGCAAAGTTGATGCGGTCAATAAGGCTGCCACTGTTGATCCACTCTCGGCCCATGTGCCAGCCTTCAACGGTGGGTGGGTTCATCAGGTCCAGACCCATGTACTTGGGCTCCATGGCCACAAAGAACAGGCCCGGCTTGGGCTCAAGGTGGTCACCCACCATGCGCATGGTGCCAATAACCACGTCTGCGGGGCTCTTGACCTTGGCAAAATGGACTGCCTCGTCCTTGAAGAAGTCCGAGTTGAACAGTACTTTTAGCATGGCCGTGATCTCGTACCCGGAGTCGAAGTATGCCTGCTCCAAGGCTTTGATAGCGTCCATGTCACGGGGTGGGCTCAGTGTCCAGGAGGGCACCGGCGGCTCATCGGCCACAAAGAAGTCATAGAGTTTGCGGGAGACAAACCTGGCGGTGGCCGGTTGCTTGCAGATGATGTCGACGATATCACCACCATCCCAGTTGCCGGTCTCGCCCAGGAAAGTCTTCTCGCCGTAGTCATGGTCTGCCGGGTCGAAACGGAACTCGAAAGGTGTCCGACCGTAGGGGAATACCGGAATCGTCGGGGCCAGGTTCCAGCCGGTGAAGGCGCGAGCGCAGGCCTTAACATCATCTTCGGAGTAGTTACTCTCGCCGTCCATGCCCACGCCAACGGAGAACAACTCCAGAAGCTCTCGACCGTAATTTTCATTGACGGCCATCTTGTGGCTCTCAATGTTGTCCAGGTAGTAGAGCATGGCCGGGTCTGTGGAGAGCATCATGAGCATTTCTTTGAAGTTACCCATGCCCATGTCCCGGAACTTGTCGATCTGAATCGCCGTGGTCCGGGCGTTGTCCACTTTATTGTCACCAGCGCAGAGAATGGTGTGCCAGAAGAGGGACATCTTCTCTTTTAGCTGGTATCTGTTGTTAATCATCCGGTAGACCCACTCGGTCTGACCGGTCTCGATAGCGGCCTTATCGAAATAGGAAGGATAGGCCCGGTACATCAGGTCTTCGTCGATACCCGGGTCATTACCAGGATTCAGGAGTTCTTCGATTACACTGTCGTAGCCCTGGGTCACCCTGATCTCAATCTCGTCGCGGCTCGCACCGTAACCGGCACGTCGCAGAAGGTGGGCCATCAAAGCAATCTCTTGGTCAGGCATTCATTTCTCCTTCTCTAAGGTAATTCGTTCTATATAAAAGTTTTGGTAAATCTATTTGGATGAATTTGGGGAATATGACGACATTTAATAATTTAGATGAAACGATGTCAACACTAAATGTCACATCAGCTAGGCTTGGAAGGGATAGTCTAATGGAATCTTGACCAGATTATACCGATAATCGGAAAGAAGCTGGTGCAACCTGGTGGGAATCAGTTGAGAATTAGCAAACCAGGTTGGCAATGGCGGCAGTAGCTGGTGATGCGCTGGTTGGCGTTTAATTGAGTGATGTTTCCGCCGCACTTGGGGCAGGGCTGGCCGCCCTTGTTGTGCACCATTAGAAAGTCGCGAACCTTCTTGTGAATGTCTTTGCCCATGCGGCCCCGGAGCGTTTCGGTGGCTTCTTCCAACACCTGGCGGCATTGGGCGTGCAGTGTTTCCAATTCTGTCGGTTTCAACGCCCGGCATTTGATATTCCGGCGGCGAAGAGAATCTCGTCAGAGTAGGCGTTGCCAATGCCGGAGATAAATGCCCCCGAGTTAAAACGCCCTTGATCTCTCCATTGAACTTCTTCAGACGGGTTTCAAACTCTTGGAGGGTGATCCCGGATAGAACGTCGGGACCCAGTCCGGTGTATTGTGGGATTAATTCCTCCTGTGAGTCTCCCCTAGCCTCGTCGTTATCCCCGCCGTTATTTATGTAATAGACCTTGCCCATTTGGCGGTCGTCAAGGTAGCGGAGGTTCATCCCACCAGCCAGACTCAAATTTACGCAGGTCTTTTTCAGGACACGGACATTGTCGTCACAGTGTTGTAGGGCTCCAGTGAGCATGGGGTTGATGACGAGGCTGCGGCCACCGAAGAACCGCAGCGTGAGGAATTTTCCCCGCCGCTGGGCGTCTAAGAATGTGCGACCGGGCAGATCGCTGGAAACTTCCGTTGCCAAGGAGCGAACAACCGTGGGCCGCAGAACCTTGCAGGACTCCACCACAGCGTCCTTCAGTTCTGCGTTCAGGTATTCTTTAATAACTTCCAAATCTGGCGCTTCTGGCATGCCGCTAATATACATTATTCTCTGATTTAAAATGGGAAAAGACATCGGAATATAAATCTGGCTGTGGAATAATAAGAGCATGTTGATTGGAGTGGTTTCAGACACCCACGGCTTCTACGACCCTCGTGTGCCGCCCCTACTTGTAGGTGTGGAGCACATCCTCCACGCAGGCGACATTGGCACAGGCCAGATAATCGAACACCTAGGAGAGATCGCTCCGGTGACTGCTGTGCGTGGCAACAATGACCGCCAAGGGCCGGAGTCTGAATTCCCGGAAGTTGAGATGATTAATCTGGGCGGCTGCCGCATCTATCTGACCCATATTGTGAAGGTGCCCAAAGAGGGCGACCGCGGCGGACTAGACCTGTACCGGGAGCAAAAAGCCGACGCCGTAGTCTTTGGACACAGCCATTACGCCTTTCACGAACTGCGGGACGGGCTGACGTTTTTCAACCCAGGCGCAGCGGGCAAACGCCGATTCAAAGTTGTGCCATCCATCGGCCTATTGGAATTGGAGCCGGGGCGAGTTGAAGGGCGAATATTGGTTCTCTGAGGAACGGCTACCGCCGGGCGTTTTTTGATTCAGTAAAGGGACACGGTCAATGCACTTCTTTGTCACCCAGAGAGTAGCGATGGGTCTCGTTGCTCTGGTCAAACATGCTTGCACCGGACGACGAGATTCTTCGTCAGCCTACGGCGCTCCTCAGAATGACAAATCTATGGCGAAGCAGGCGTTATTGGCCTCGTCCCCTCAGAGTGACCATCGCCAAGATGCCGGCCTTGACGGTTAGGGCTCCGATTTTCCGGCCATTCTGTCACTTTGTTAAATCAGGACGGAGATTGCTGGGTCTCCTAACGTCCCTTGGGAATCAGTACTTGTCCTTCTGGTTGGCGTCTAACCGGATGGCCTGCGCCCCCAGCTGGGGCCAAGCAGCGGGAGCGGCGGCTTTTTCCAGTCGTTCGGCCAAGGGTAGCTCTTCATCCCAGTTGTAGCCGATGAATCGCTGGCCATTGATGTCATTTGACTCATCCGAAGCGAGCCACACAACCGGGGCCATCATTACGTCGGGGCTAATCATGTTTTCCCGCACGTAGTCTGTGTTATCAGGAATCAGGTCGGTGCTGGCCATGCCGCCGGGCACCAAGACGTTGACGGTGACACCGGATCCTTCCAACTCCCTAGAGGCCATGGCAACCAATGCTTCGTGGGCCGCTTTGGAAGGGCCGTAAGGCGCTGCCCCGGCGCGGTACATGGTGTTCATACTGGTGGTGACGCCAATGATTCGGCCCCAACCCTGGGCCAGCATGTGAGGCACGACAGTCCGGGTCATGTAGAATGGCCCATTGCTATTTACCGCAACAACCCGATCCCATTCCTCTGCGGAAATCTCCCAGAAATTATTGGAAGCCTCTCCGCCCAGGAGCATTTTGGGGGGCGCGACTCCAGCGTTGTTGACTAGGATGTGCAGTCCGCCCAATTCTTCAATGGTCCGTTCTATGGAGCGTTCTGCTTCGCCAATCGAAGTGACATCCACGACTTGGGTCATGACACAATCGTCGCCGCCGATCTCCCGCATGTAATTGGAGGTTTCATCCAGCCATTGTTGGTTGATGTCCATCATGGAAACCCGAGCCCCTGCTTTGACAAGAGCCTCAGTCATGGCCCGCCCCAAGCCACGGGGACTAGCTGCCCCAGTAACAATAGCGATCTTCCCTTCAAGCAATTTTCTCTGCAAAATAATCTCCAAAGTTAATGATGCCCGACATATCGCGCGAGCATCCTCGCCCAGGGGCTGAGCGGGGTTATTGGGCTAGGAAGCCACCGTCGATTACTAATTCGCTGCCTGTGACGAACGACGACTCATCTGATGCCAGGTACAGCACACCATAAGCAATGTCGTCTGGAACGCCGGCCCGACCCAGGGGAATACGGGCAAGGGATTGAGCCACTGCTTGGGCGTCGCCCTTACGGAAAGAAGTCATTGGTGTATCGATTGGGCCTGGATGGATTGAGTTCGCCCGGATGCCCTCCGCAGCGTATTGTATGGCGGTGGACTTGGTGAAAATCCGGACCGCGCCCTTGGATGCGTTATACACGGCCGAGACATATGACTGGCCGGCTATGCCAGAAATAGAAGAGATGTTGACGATAGAACCGCCACCGGCTTTTCGCATCTCTGGGATGGCGGTTTTGGTGCCCAAAAACACGCCCTTAGCATTGATATCCATCACCCTGTCCCACTCGTCGACGGTGATGTCTTCAATGGAGTCTAAAGACAACACCCCGGCATTGTTGACCAATATGTCTAGTTTGCCGAACCTACTCACAGTCTCGGCAATTGCTGCCGTCCAGCTTTCTTCGCTGCTGACATCCAGGTGAATGAAGAGACACTCGCCACCCAGGTCATTGATGGCGGCCTCAGTCTGGCGTCCCGCGTCGTCGAGCACATCTCCAATGACGACTTTAGCGCCCTCTTTGGCAAAGAGCAGCGCCTCCGCAGCGCCCATTCCGCGAGCTCCTCCGCTCAAAAAGGCGACTTTATTTTCTAGACGCATAGCGACCCCCTGTCTGATCGTTCCAAAAATAAAATGGGAACCTAGATTGCTGGTGCGATTCTAACCGCTGGATAGGGTTAGTCAATGGCCGGGGGAGGTTGCTGATGGTGAAGAATGCCGAAAGAGTTACACGCTGGGGTAGTTACACGGGGCGGTTAGACGATAGTACAAGCGCCTACCGGTTGGTTGCCGTTGACAGGGTCGGTTACACTGCCAACGCTCTTGCCAAAATTTAGTTCCTCGGCGTTGACGCTGGTGGGCCATGACACAAACAGAAAAAGCTGGCGGCCGAAATAGCCAGACCGGTTATCCCTATTACCTTCACAAATAGCAGCAAATTGTAGGTCGCTACCATCTAACTAAATAAGGTTTCATGTCAGCCCTGCTAAGTCGAGCCTGGGAGAGGCGTCGTGGCGCTCTAAGGGCTGCCGGCGGAACGGCCCCCGTCCACCATGTAAACGCCACCGGTGCAAAAGCTGCTTTCGTCGCTGGCAAGAAACAGCATCATATTTGCCACTTCCTCAGGGTATCCGTAACGCCGCAGTGGGATAAGGGAGGCTGTGGCCTGCTTGGTCCGCTCTACGGTAATCTCGGAGTTGTCAGCGGCCGCGACCCGCATTTCTTCCAATGACCGCATCATCCTCGTTTCGATGGGCGCAGGATTTACAGTATTGACGCGAATACCCAGCGGAGCACACTCCAATGCTGCAGACCGCATCATGCCAATGACCGCATGCTTGCTGGTGACATAGGGCGATATGCCTGCACTGCCTCCTATGCCGGCGGTGGACGAGGTTATAACGATGCTGCCGCCGCCCCGTTCGGTCATCACAGGGATGACGTATTTCAGTCCCAGCCAAACGCCGCGTACATTGACAGCCATCACTTGGTCAAAGACATCAATTGGACAATCAGGAATCGAAGAGATTAAGCCCTCGATTCCTGCGTTAGCCAGGAATATATCAATGCTACCCCAACGTTCTACAGCGGCAGCCACATAGCCTTCGACCTGTTCCGGCTGGGTGACATCTGCCACCACGTAGCTGGCAATATCGTCGCCCAAAGAGCTCACAACAGACTTTAGGGCGTCTTCGTCTCGGTCTACCAAAACAACGCGCGCGCCTTCTGCTGCGAATACCTTGGCCGCCGCCTGGCCTATGCCCCCAGCCCCTCCGGTAATAAGTGCAATCTTCTTTGATAGTCGTGTCATGTTTTGTATCCGCCCTTTTGTGTTCGTTAATCATGTGTGTGGGCGGAGTCATTATGCCAGATTGTCAATCACGACCGGGTCGAGTGAAAGATAATTAGAGGTCAGATACTTTTGGAGCGTAGAAGACCTGAAAAGGAAGAACTTGGTTTGAAGAAAGATGTCCCCGCGGTAGTGGTCGGGGTGAGGGAGGTGACCATGTGTCAGTTCGACTTTGACCTTCGGCACCACGGGATTCTCTTCCACTTGGAAGCGCGGCTGGAGTTAGCTGAGGAGTCCGCTGTCGTCAAGACTCATAGTCCTGAGATGGCTACTGCCATCGGTGATTTCTTGGAATACCATCTGGATAGTTAGCCCAGCGATAGGTTCCGTGATTTCAGCCGATTTTCTAGCCAAAGTGGGGCAAATGCCAATTAACAGCTTGGGGAGTGGGGGAGAAAACTGCTCAAAAGGACCACGTTAGGCACGAATATGCTGGTCGGGGTGGGGAGAATCGAACTCCCGACTTCCTGCTCCCAAAGCAGGCGCCCTACCGCTGGGCTACACCCCGATTGCAGATACAATCTTATCATGCGTGGCCGCGCGTGAAAGGTCAAATGTGTGAACCCACTCAATAAATGGGGAAGACAGGCAGCCAAAGACGCGGGTAATATGTGGGAGAAATAGAGGAATGTGGTGCCCCCGGAGAGGGTCGAACTCTCGTCTCCGGCTCCGGAGGCCGGCACTCTATCCACTGAGCTACAGGGGCAGTACTCGCCTCCAGAATATCACGCTTGCTAGAGAGCCAACAAGCAGGCACAAAACACTCCTCTGGTGGACAAACCCCGACCCCCGCCACTAGACTAGATTCACTTTCCAAAAGAGGTTCAATCATGCCCGTTTTTACACCCGAATACCTGCATAAAGTTGCCTACCACATCTACCGCGCCAAGGGCACTCCGGAGGATGAAGCGGAGATCGTAGCCAGGCACCTGATCAAGGCCAACCTGTCCGGCCACGACTCCCATGGGATTATCCAGACGCCGACTTACGTTGATCGCATTGACGCCGGGCACATCGTCCCCGGTGCCGCTTTTGACATAGTTAAAGAAGCACCCTGCACCGCCGTGATTGACGGCAACTGGGGTTTTGGTTTCGTCCAGACTGAAAAGGCCACCAAATTGGCCATCGAAAAGGCCAAGACCAACGGGGTGGCCGCCATCACCGTCTATCACCAGAGTCATATCGGTCGGCTGGGTGACTACCCCACTATGATGGCGGCCGAAAACATGATCGGTCTGATTACTGCCGACTCGGGCGCTGCTCCTAAGCATGTCGCTCCATTCGGCGGCATAGCCCGGAAGCTGGGCACTAACCCCATGAGCATTGGCATGCCCAGCAACCTAGACGGACCGGTCTTGATGGACATGGCCTCCAGCACCGTGGCCCTGGGCAAAATCGCCTTGTCTCGCAACCGTAAAGAAGATATTCCATTGGGCTGGATCGTGGACAAAGATGGAAATCCCACAACCAACCCCAACGACTACTACTCCGGCGGGGCCATCCTGCCTGTGGGCGTTGACCAAGGACACAAGGGCTACGCTCTGTCATTCATGGTTGAAGTGTTCTCCGGCCTGCTTACTGGCCTGGGATACGGCATCGACCCTGAAGGTCGCCACAACGACGGTGTGTTCATTGCCGCCTTCAACCTGGCCCACTTCCGGGACGTGGATGAGTTCAAGAAAGACATGGACGGATTCGTGGAGTACATCAAGGACTCGCCGCCTGCTGCCGGATTCGATGAAGTACTCTACCCTGGTGAGATCGAGTGGAACCGTGAGCAGGCTCGCCGCAAGGATGGCATCTTTGTGGAGGACGAGACTTGGGCCCAACTGACCGACCTGATGAAGTCTCTGAACGTGGAAGGGGAAGTGGGCCAGCCTTAACCTACAACGCTTTGGACCTGAAACTTTAATTAAAAACTACCAGGCTGGACATCGTAAATGAGCGGTCAAGATATCAGGGAAACCTATCTGGAGGCTGGTGAATACTTTGCCGGCGTCGTAGATCAGGTTGACATCGACGGCTGGGAGGCCCTAGCCCTGGGAGAATGGTGTGTCCGAGATCTAGTCGGACACACCTATCGCTCCTTCACCACCGTGCTCAGTTACTCTGAGAAACCGGGCGAGAAAATTGAGAGAGAAAGGCCCGTGGACTACTTCATCCGGGCCTTAGAGACCATCGCCGACCCCAAGATGGTTGCCGAACGGGGCCGAGGCGCCGGACTGGAAATAATCGACAACCCAACGATGATGGTCCGGGGCTTTCAGATGTACGTCAAAAATAAACTTGGCGAATTGGACGATGACTACATCATGAATACTCCAGTGGGCGGTATGCGGCTCATCGACTATCTACCCACCCGCACCTTTGAACTGGTCATCCACACCATGGACTTGACCAAGGCTTTGGGCATTGACGACAAACCACCGGAAAGCGCGATGGCCGCAACAATCCAGCTACTGGGAGAGATTGCCCTGCACAGAGGCACCGCGCCATCACTGGTTCTAGCCGCCACCGGACGCGGCAGCCTGCCTGAAGGCTTCTCGGTATTGAGTTAGAACATCTTCTGATATAGGTGTATTGGTGGAACCCCTCCCGCGTAGGCGTTCCGCTAAACAAATACACCTGGATTTGATTAGTGGTTCCATGCTCGAACCACGCCTTTGCATAGCTACCGTTGATGGGCTCTACTAGCGACGCGCCTTTGGCTGGGCCAAAAATATTCCATACGCCGTCGGCAACTCTAGGGGGATGGTACCCCCGCCCTTTGTGATTAAACGAGCGGTTTCGCGGGTTGTCGTCCACCAATAGGATTTTCTTGGGCTTTAATTCCATTATTATTTAACCAATCTGGTGATTGTTCGGGTAACAGTTTCCGTATTTCGCGAACGTTTTTGATGGTGCGGATATTGCCCCATTGTTCGACCATAGTGGGATATTGCCTGCATTCGACGACGAAATTTCTGTTAAATTTGAAGTTGCATTATGGCTACAATCCAGTTTGAGTCGACAATGCCATTCACGCCCATATCGTTGCCCGACAAAATGCCCTATGCTATAATTCTGGGCAACGTAAAAGAAGAGAAGAGAGAGAAGCGAATACATACCTGATGCTAGATGGAGAAACAAAAGCACGGATAATTAAGGAATACCAAGTCAACGATAAGGACACCGGCTCTGCTGAAGTCCAAGTCGCCGTGCTCACGGAAAATATAAAATCCCTGACCGAACACCTGCGGGAACACAAGAAGGACGTCCATTCAAGGCGCGGGCTTCTTGGAATGGTTTCCCAGAGGCGTAGACTCCTCAAATACCTCAATGCGGAAGACGTAACCCGCTACCAATCACTTATCGCCAGGTTAGGCCTGCGCCGATAAGCGCCCCTTACAACAACACCCTATAAGGGTGTTGTTTGTCGTCTAGCTCTCACCCCATCTATCGATTGCGCACGTTATTTATTGCGAGGTTGCCCTAGGCATATTATGGCTACACAAATAGCTATTCCCACGTCGGTTTCAAGCCAGATCGACGGCAAAACTCTTACCATTGAAACTGGTAAATTGGCTAATCAGGCGCACGGTAGTGTGACTATCACTTTAGGCGAGACAATTGTCCTCGTCACGGCAGTGATGTCCAGCAGGCCCCGCGCCGAGGACATCGACTTCCTACCACTGACAGTCGACTACGAAGAGCGTCTTTATTCCGTAGGCAAAATACCCGGCAGTTTCTTCCGCCGGGAAGGCCGCCCCGGACAGGACGGTATCCTGGCTTCCAGGTTGACCGATCGTTCGATCAGACCTTTGTTCCCCAAAGGTCTGCACAACGACGTTCAGATCACACTGACAGTACTTTCCTCTGATCAGGAAAACCCGCCGGAGATTCTGGGCATGATCGGCGCATCAGCCGCCTTATCCATCTCCCAGATTCCTTTCAACGGACCAGTTGCATCCTGCCGTATCGCCTACATAGATGGTCAATACATCATCCACCCGACCTACGAGCAGAGCAGCAACAGTACGTTGAGCATGGTGGTCAGCAGCTCCCGCGATGCCATCTTCATGGTGGAAGCGGGCGCGAATGAGGTTTCCGAGGAGGTCATCTTGGAAGCCATTTCCAAGGCCCAAGAAGCCAACTCCGCCACCATTGACCTGATTGAAGATTTGACCGGCAAGGTTGGCAAACCCAAAGCCACTTTCGACTATGACTCCGCTGCAGCCGATGCTGTGATCGCCAAAGTTAAAGAGACTGTCGGGTCCCGTTGGGACGACCTTCTCAGCGGCAACCCCGGTATGTACGAGATGGACGACGGCGAGAAAGAGATTTCCGCCCTGGTCACCGATGCTCTGAAAGATGATTACTCCAAGATGGCCATCGCCGACGGATTCAAAGCCGTCTTCCGCGAGGCTGTCCGGGGTCGTATCCTGTCACAGCACGTTCGTTCCGACGGACGGGCGCTGGATCAGGTCCGCCCCATCACCTGCGACACGGGCATCCTGCCCCGCACCCACGGCACAGGACTGTTCACCAGAGGCGAGACCCAGGTGCTGTCCATCGTGACAGTGGGTTCTCTGGCCCTGAAGCAGACCCTGGACACCGTTGGGCCGGACAACACCAAACGGTTCATGCACCACTACAACTTCCCTTCGTATTCCACTGGTGAAGCCCGCAGGGCGATGTCACCAGGTCGAAGAGAAATCGGACACGGCGCATTGGCCGAACGGGCGATTCTGCCCGTTCTCCCTTCAGAAGACGAATTCCCTTACGCCATCCGAATTGTTTCCGAGTGTCTTAGTTCCAACGGAAGCACATCGATGGGTAGCGTTTGCGGCAGCTCCCTCAGCCTGATGGACGCCGGCATCCCGATCAAAGCCCCAGTGGCCGGTATCGCCATGGGTCTGATCACCGGAACCGACGGCGAGTACGCCATCCTGAGCGACATTCAAGGACTGGAAGACTTCCTAGGCGACATGGACTTCAAAGTCGCCGGAACGTCCGAAGGCGTCAACGCACTACAAATGGACGTTAAAACCCAGTTCCTCACCCCTGCGGTATTGAAAGAAGCTTTGGAGCAAGCGCGCCAAGGCCGAATGCATATCATGGGCAAGATGAATGAAGCGATCTCTGAGACCCGCGGTGAAATGAGCGAACACGCTCCCAAGATGATCCGCATGAAGATCAAGATCGAAAAGATTGGCGCCCTTATCGGACCTGGTGGTCGGGTAATCCGGGCCATCATCGAAGAGACCGGCACCACAATCAACGTCGAAGATGACGGCTCGGTGACTATTGGCGGCGTAGACTCCGCCATGTTGGCCCTGGCCCAGTCCAAGGTCGACGCCCTCACCCGTGACCTGGCCATCGGTGACATCTTCACCGGCAAAGTGGTCCGGATCACTAACTTCGGGGCCTTCGTGGAGCTGGTCCCTGGCAAGGACGGCCTAATTCGCAACGGCGATATCGGAGAAATGGAAGAGGAGTTAACTGAGGGGCAGGAAATCACGGTAATAATCCGAGAGATCGACTCCCAAGGACGGGTTAACCTGTCTCGCAAAGCCCTGTTCGGCGATGACAGCCCGCCAACCCCGCGGCCTAATTCCGGACCCCCACGGGACGGGGGCGGCTTTGGCGGTGGACGCGGCGGCGACCGAGGCGGACGTGGCCCAGGCGGACCCGGTCGAGGCCCAGGTGGCCCCGGTGGATCCGGCGGTGGACGTTTCCAGGGCGGAAACCGCTAACTAGCCCCGGTTTACTTAGCAAACCAAGAGTCCTTCCAGCATCTGCTGGAAGGACTCTTTTTATTTTCTCCGATTTAGGCTGCGTGCTATTATCAGTAGTGGATTGGCTTGGGTGACCGAACATGGTTTGTGAGAGTGTGGGCGGGTTACAAACCCGACCCTACAAGACTGGTTGTTCAAAGTAAGTTTGGAAACAGTTGAAAACTGTATGACCCCCGCTCATCCTGTCCTTCCGCGGAAGGAGTCGAAGGACCCGCACTGGGTTAATTGCAGGTGGCTGGGAGCCCGGTTCCATTTACCTAGTGCATTTAGAGGAGTATTCATGGCGTCTACAAAGGTTGTAATCAGTGGTGTCACCGGCAAGATGGGTCTTGAAGCGGTGGCGGCAATTTCTAAAGAGACTGACGTTGAGTTGGTCGGAGGCACCTGCCGCCAGGACAGGGGACCAACGCTCAGCACACCGTATAGCACGGTGATTCCTCTTTCCACAGACCTAGATGCTCTGCTGGAACAGACCCAGCCCCAGGTGATGCTGGACCTGACGAATGCTGCTGTAGCCATGGACGCTGCGGCCAAAGCTGCCGCCAGAAAGATAAACATAATCATGGGAGCCAGTGGGTTCTCAGATGACCAATTGAAACAGCTTGATGCTCTGGCCAACGACAATGGCATTGGCATCATCGTCGCGCCCAACTTTGCTCTGGGGGCCATTGTCCTCAAGAAGCTGGCCGAGCAAGCAGCCCCTTATTTCGACTACGTGGACATTATTGAGTCGCACCACGAAGCGAAGATAGACTCGCCATCCGGGTTCGCATTGAACTTGATGCGCAGCTTGGGGGAGAACAAGGAGTTCACCCGCAACCAGCCAGAGAAAGAGAACCTGGCCAACACCCGGGGCGGTGAGTACAACGGCATCTCGGTGCACAGCATCCGCATGCCGGGCAAGATCGCCCATCATGAGGTAATCTTTGGCGCTGCGGGGCAGACTGTTTCCATCCGCCACGACACCCTAGACCGGAGCTGTTACATGCCTGGCTTGCTGCGCTGTATCCGCGACGTTGTGAGCCGTCCGGGCCTTGTGATAGGCTTGGAGAGCGTGCTTGGACTTTAATGTTGGTTAGAGGCCATTTCAGGCACGAATTTTACTGTAAACAGAGAACCATCAGTGCAGGACTTAACCATCGCCGTAGTTGGCGCCACCGGGGCGGTAGGCGCCGAGTTTCTACGCATCGTAGAAACCCGCTATCCCAACTTGCCCAAGCTAAAGTTGCTGGCATCCAGCCGGTCTGCGGGTAAGACCATCAAGGTGGGCGGACAAGACTTCGTGGTGGAAGAAGCCACAGTAAATTCCTTTGACGGTGTTGATGTGGCGTTTATTTCGGCCAGCTCTGCGGTCAGCCATGAACTGGCACCGGCCGCAGTCGCTGCGGGTGCGGTGGTCATCGATGATGGTTCAGCCTTCCGTATGGAAGATAGTGTGCCGCTGGTGGTTCCAGAGGTAAACGGCGCAGATGTTGAGTGGCATGAAGGGATTATCTCCATTCCCAACTGCTCAACCACTCCGCTGGTGATGGCAGCCCACCCGCTGCACCAGGTAAACCCCATCAAACGTATGGTGGCTGACACCTACCAGTCGGTGTCAGGCGCGGGTGGCGGGGCAATGGCCAACCTGCGAGAGCAGTCGGAGAAGCTGCTTGACGCCGATTCTCTCACCAGTAAGTCTGGTGAGGGCCAGATTGCCTATAACGTTGTCCCTCAAATCGACCGTTTCCTGGACTCTGGCTATACCTTTGAAGAACAGAAGATGAAGCAAGAGTCCCAGAAGATACTGCACGCCCCAGAGATACAGATTTCTGCAACGTGCGTGCGCGTTCCTGTCTACATCTCCCACTCAACGTCAGTACATATAGAGTTCACCCGTCCCATGGCGGTTGAAAAAGCCACAGAGCTACTCAAGGCCATGCCAGGCATAACTGTGCTGGACAACCCTGCAGACTATCCCATGCCCTGGGACGTGGCAGGCGAGGATGATGTCTTCATAGGACGGATCCGTCAAGATATGTCTCATCCCAGCGGGCTGGTGTTGTGGATCGTCTCCGACAACCTACGTAAAGGCGCGGCGCTCAATTCCCTGCAGATTGCAGAGGAATTGGTCTCCCGTGGCCGTTTGAAGCCAAAGAACATCAGTGGAGTGACCAGCTAAGGCCGCACAGCGGCGTTTTGGTAGCTCCCGTTAACGGCGAAGCTTTGGCCGTTTTTTCTTGCCCGTACTCAGAGGGTGCGATATCAGGTTTTCACGGGTATAATGCAAAAACTTTCCAAGCCCAGATGCTTCTTTTTAAGACACGTAGTTTGAAACTACAGAAGCAATGACCGGGGCGATGACAGGAGGCGGAAATGCCAGAAATAGGTAGACTACTCACAGCGATGGTTACACCCTTTGACGAGAAGGGCGCGGTCGACTTTGAGCAGGCTAAGCGGCTGGCCCACGCTCTCCTTGATTCCGGCAGCGACGGCGTTGTGCTGTCTGGCACCACCGGCGAATCTCCGACCCTGACCACCGACGAAAAAATGCGGCTATTCAGTGAGGTCAAGCAGTCAGTGGGCGACAAGGGCGTTGTCATTGCCGGCACTGGCACTTACAGCACCGCAGAGAGCATTGAACTCAGCCAGGAAGCTGAGCGACAAGGCGTCGATGGCCTGCTGCTGGTTGTGCCCTATTACAACAAACCTCCACAAGAAGGTATCTATCAGCACTTCAAGGCGATTTCTGGCAAGACGAACCTGCCTTGCATCCTCTATAACATCATGGGCCGCACCGGCGTGAACATGACTGATGAGACTACGATTCGCCTGAGCCAGATTGACAACATCATCGGCACTAAAGAAGCCAGCGGCGACATGAACCAAATATCCCGCATCATCAGCGGTGCCGCTCCTGAGTTCAAAGTCTGGAGTGGCGATGATAATCAGACATTCTTGATTATGTCCATGGGAGGCTACGGCGTGGTCAGCGTGGTGGCTCACCTTGTTGGCGATCAGATCAAGCATATGATGGGTCTGCTGCTGGAGGGAGACATAGAGGGTGCGGCTTCTGAGCACCGCCGCTTGCTACCCATTTTCCTTGGGATGTTCACTGAGTCCAACCCAATCCCGGTCAAATACGCCGTGAACCAAGTTGGCATCAAGGTGGGCGACCCCAGGCTGCCGATGGTTCCCCCAAGTGAAAAGGCCATGGCCGAGGTCAACAAACTCCTAGAAGAGTTCCACATTGACCTTCCGGTATCTGCATAGGAATCGACTAAACTAGATACTCTACTACCAAGATTCGTAAGGGCGTCCCGATTAATCGGGACGCCCTTTTTTCGTCAATCAAAGTTGGAGTGGAAGAGGTATTCGCGGTTGGGGTTGGCGGCCATTTGGAGTTGGGTTTGTTTCTAGAGGTTGGTTGGTGGAATGACAGGGCAGGTTGGAAACCTGTCCCTTACATTGAACGGTTAACGGACAATAAAAAAGGACCAGGCGTAGAAAACGCCTGGGCCCTTTTTTATTGTGAACTTTTGGACTTTAGCTGGTTACGTGAAGACTGGTTCCACTTGGATGGTCTCTTCGCGTCTTGGGCCGGTGGAGATGATCTGCACCTTGCAGCCAACTAACTCCTCGATACGCTTCACGTAGGCTAAAGCGTTGGCCGGTAGCTGTGACAACTCGGTGGCGCTGGCGGTCGGTTCGTCCCAGCCCGGCAGCTCTTCGTAAATCGGTGTGCAGCGAGCCAGCAACCCAGTGTTGGCAGGGAAGCGGTCTATTCGTTTGCCGTCAACGTTGTAGCCGATGCAAACTTTGACCGAATCAAAGTCGTCTAGGATATCCAGTCGGGTCAGCACCAGTCCGGTGAACCCATTCACCAGTTGGCTGTATTTTGCGGCCACGCCGTCGAACCAGCCGATACGCCTTGCTCGTCCGGTGGTAACACCAAACTCCTGGGCCTTCTCGCGAATCTCGTCAGCCTCGTGCTCCGGGATTTCAGAAGGCATGGGCCCGCTGCCAACCCGAGTTGAGTAGGCCTTGAACACGCCGAGCACACCCTTGATGGCCTGGGGGTTTAGGCCCAATCCGGTACAGGCGCCACCGATGGACGGTGATGAAGACGTGACGTACGGGTAGGACCCGTGGTCAATATCCAGAAGGGTGCCTTGAGCGCCCTCTAGCAAGACATTCTTGTTCTGGGCCAGTAGGTCTTGTACCAGTTGCTCGGTTGCCTTGGCATAGCGACCAATCTGGTCTGCCCAGAGACTGCATTTGGCTAGCACGTCATCCAGCAGGAGCGGTTCTCCGCCGTAAATCTTCGTAATCAGGGCATTCTTGTGTGCCAAAAACTGCGTGACCATGGGGACAAGCGCGTCCCAGTCCAGCAGGTCACCCACGCGGATGCCCATACGGCCGGTCTTGTCCATGTAGGCAGGGCCAATCCCTCGGCCGGTGGTGCCAATGGCTGCCTCGCCTCTGGCTTCCTCTTCCAATCGGTCAAGGACAACGTGGTAGGGCATGATAACGTGGGCGCGTTCACTGATGAACAGCCTGGATGTATCAATTCCCCGCGATCCAATCTCAGCCAGTTCACTGACCAGAACATCGGGGTCTACTACTACGCCATTACCTATGATTCCATAGACATCTGGCCAACAGATTCCTGATGGCACCAGATGCAATTGGAATGTTCCTTTATCGTTGACTACGGTATGCCCGGCGTTGTTACCGCCTGCATAACGCACTACGCTGTCAACATTTCCGGCAAGGTAATCAATAATCTTTCCCTTGCCCTCGTCACCCCATTGGCCGCCAATTACGGCATATGCCGGCATTCCTAATAGTCCGCCTTACAAAAAAACATACCCGTCCCCAACTATGAGAATGAGCATCCAGATTATAGCAAAATCATTTTCTATGGGGAAGGGAACGTTCGCAAAGGAAGTTGGGTCCGGATTCTGGTCAAATCATTGCAAAATAGTCACGTGGTGCGTGGTTTCAATCCGAGAAGCTCCGTTTGACACCAAATTTCGACGCCACCTATAATCGTCGCGCCCGTTCTAGAGAGTAGAATAAGAGCGCAGCCAGACAACCTAGGATAAAATCCGCCCGTATCTTAAGAATATTGGGTGTTAGCACAGGACCGGTGTTCATCATGACCCTCAGAGAAAAACTGGAAGAAGACATCAAAACTTCCATGCGCAACAAAGACCAGGCACGCCTAGATGCCCTCCGTTTCTTCAAGAACGCTGTTCTTGCGGTTGAAAAAGAACAGAAAAAAGGGCTTGATGACGCCGGTGTGATCGACGTGGCCACCAAGCAGGCTAGCGATAGGCGCGATAGCATCAAAGCGTTTGAAGAAGGCGGACGCGACGTCATGGCGGCCAAGGAAGCTGCGGAACTCGCAGTTTTGGAAGAGTTCCTGCCACCCCAGATGTCCACCGATCAATTGACTGAGATCATCAAGGCTACCGCTGCTGAAGTTGGCGCAACGTCTATCCAGGACAAAGGCAAACTGATGGGCAAGCTCATGCCCCAGGTTCGTGGCAAGTCAGACGGTACCGTGGTCAATGAAATGGCCACCGCATATCTGAATTCCCTATAGAAGCCGGATAGAAGCCGAGGTAGAAATGGGGTTGGTTCAATAAGATGAAATTTGGAATATTGGTGTTTCCAGGCACCTGGAGCGACACCGATTGCTACTACCAAGTAAAAGACATCCTTAGGCAAGACGCCGAATATGTCTGGCATGACGAAACCAGCTTGGACGGTTTTGACTCGGTGATTCTGCCCGGTGGTTTTTCCTATGGCGACTACCTACGCCCCGGCGCGATGGCCCGGTTTTCCCCGGTTATGGAAGCGTTGAACAAGTTCGTCGAGTCCGGCAGAACGGCCATTGGCATCTGCAACGGGTTTCAGATTCTGTGTGAATCTGGCTTGTTGCCCGGCGCTTTGCTCCCCAACCAGGATCTGGAATACCGATGCCAACCCACGCATCTCCGCACCGAACGCGCCGACACTCCCTTCACCAAGGCTTGCGGTCAGGGCCAACTACTTGACGTGCCAGTCTCCCACGGTGAGGGTAACTATTTTGCAGACGATGCCACTCTGGTTCAGCTTGAAGAAGAAAACCGGGTGCTTTTTCGCTATTGCGATGCCTCCGGTGAAGCAACGGCAGAGGCCAACCCCAACGGCTCGGCCAACAATATTGCCGGAATCATCAACGAGGCTGGCAATGTCCTGGGGATGATGCCCCACCCAGAGCGCAGTTGTGAGGTCATTCTGGGCAGCACCGATGGCAATCTGATATTCGAGTCCATCATCGAAAGCTGTAGGCAGGTCTAGCCAGCCTAATGGTGGCAATCGGTCTGTCGATACTCGCCGCCTTTGGATTTGCAACTTCGGCTATCCTGGCCCGTCAGGGCATGCAGTCTGTCTTCCCCCTTCCCGGTGTTCTAGTCTCCCTGTTCGTCAGCTTTGTTTTGTCTTCCGCCATGGTTTTGGCGTTCGCGTTTGACGATATTGGAAACATCCCGCAAGAGGCTGTCTTCTGGATTCTTGGTCTGGGAGTAATCACATTCCTAGGCGGACGGACGCAGAATTTTTTGGCCGCCAACCTGATCGGCGCATCCCGTTCCAGTCTCTTCATTGCCAGCCAAGCGCCATTCGCTGCCATATTCGCGGTTGCCTTCATCGGTGAGACGATTCATCCTTTGGTCGCACTGGGAACGGCGGGGGTGGTCGGCGGCCTTCTTTTCTCCACCGGCGAATCAATTATGGCCGGATGGCGGACCGACAAGGTATTTATCCTTGGCTACCTGATGGCATTGGCTGCCGGTGCGTCTTACGGTGCCACCAACGTGATGGCCAAGCAGGTCATCGAAATCTACGACTCGCCGTTGATGGTGACCGCGTTTAGCATGCTGATCGGTCTTTTCGTGCTTGCGCCTCTGGTCGGGGCCAGTGCCGCTAGGACCGGCGTTCTTCGTGCGGGGCACCGGAGCCTTGGACAAACATTGCACTCGCTGCGGTTTGTCGCAATGGCCGGGTTGGCTTCTGGAATCGCCGTTAACTCACTGTATTTTGCGGTGCAAAAGGCTGACGTGGTGGTCATCAGCCCCATCGTTGCCAGCAGTCCCTTGGTCACCCTTTTATTGGCGCATATCTTCTTGGCCAGACTTGAGACCGTGACGCGAAAGTTGGTTGCGGGGACGCTGATGGCGGTCTTGGGAGTAGTCCTGGTCGTGGTGGGTAGCCAGCTATGACCGTAGCTAAAATCCGTAAGGCCAACCGGGAGGTGCGCTAATCCATGGACGCGATACTGCTATCGCTCTTGTCTGGCTTTGGGTTTGGCAGCGCTGCCATCCTAGCCCGAGTGGGCATGCAGGGCATGAGCCCCCTGTCCAGCACGCTATTGTCGGTGGTGGTCAGTTTCTGCCCCACGGCGTTCTTGGCCCTGGTCTTTGCCTTCACTGACATCAAAGACCTGCCGCCAGTGGCGCTTTTCTGGTTCTTTCTGTTGGGAGTGGTCAATTTTCTGGGCGGGCGGACGTCCAGCTACCAAGCAATTGGGCGTATCGGTGCTTCCCGAACTGCGGCGGTCCAGAGCACAGCGGCGGTGTTTGCGTCTATTTTTGCCATCACGTTGACCGGCGAGCGGCCCCACTTTGTGGTGCTGCTGGGCACACTAACTGTGGTGATTGGGCTTACTACAGCGCTGGGAAACTCCATCCGTGAAGGTGTCGCCAGCAACAAGGGCATGCTGATTGGGTTCGGACTGGCGCTGGTAGCGGCGGCATCTTACGGCGGCACCAACGTAATCGCTAAAGAATTGACTGAAGAATACGGCTCTCCGCTGATGGTCTCTGCCATGGGATTATTCTTCGGCATTATTCTGCTGTCGCCCTTGGCCGGGGCTAGCACGGTACGCGAGGTTAAAGCGTCCAGAGGGAACCCCAGGTTCGCGCTGTCCGCTGGTTTCTCTGGGTTGGCGGCGGCAACTGGAGTGATTGCCCTTTATTTCGCCCTAGAGCGAGCAGACGTTACGGTGGTGTCGCCCATCGTTTCCACGAATCCCATCTTCACCTTGATACTGGCTCAGATATTTATCTCTCGCATGGAAAACCTCACCAAATGGCTGTTTTTGGGCGTAGGCATCACCGTTCTTGGTGTGATCACGGTGACGGTGGGCAGCACTCTTTAGCGTGTATGGCGTGCCTGCCCAAGGCCACGGCTTTGTGGCATAATTGGGCGCAGAAGATCGGGAGACCTACCACGGTCTGATCTACCCAAAATCGCGTAAATAATTAGGAGTCTCATGCCAGGAACTATTAAAACAAAACAGATTAACCACGTAACAACCATGGTTAAAGACACCGCTCGAGCCATGAAGTTCTACAACGAACTCTTGGGCATCAAGCAGATAGAGAGTCAGGTACCCAACCCGGAGATCACTTGGCTGCAACTAGAAAACGGCATCATGGTGCACTTGATTGAGACACCGGACGCCCCGGTAAAGCCGGAGAACACCCACCACGCCTTTGAGGTTGAAGACTTTGAAGGGACGATGGCGACTCTGGAAGAGAACGGCTTTGAAATCCTGCGCCACGGCGTTCGATTTGACGGCCAAGGCTTCATGTTTATCAATGACCCGGACGGCAACCGCGTGGAGTTCTGCACCGGTTCCGGCTACTTCCCAGCCCCCGGCCGCCCGGCATAGCCTGCACCGGCAGTGCCGGGTTTTTACCTGCCGGAAATTTAAAATAACCTTGGCGAGTTGCTGGGGCAGCTTCTTAAATAATTAGGAGAAATTGTGTTCGAGAAGATTCAACATATTGGGTATTTGACCCCAGATTTGGACCGCGCCATTGCCTGGTTCGAGGAATCGTTCAATGCGGTCAAGGCTGGTGGCGGACCCCTGAACCCCGGCTATGCCATGCCCAGCGGCGGGCGCAACGCCTACGTGCGCTTCGGCAATGCTGAGGCTGAACTGCTGGAGCCCGTGGACCAGACTGGTCTTTCCAGTGAAATCCTGACCATGCACCACGTTGGCTACGTGGTTGCCGATATCAATAAGACGATCGACGAGTTGACCGCTCGCGGCTTCAAGTTTGCCGCTGACAAACCCAACGTCAACGTGTTGGGTCACCAACTGCTGTATTTCGATTCCAGCACCACCAACGGCGTGAAGATGCACATCACCCAGCTGCCAGACGCTGTCGCAGAGCCAAATGAGGGGCTGGAGATTGAGCGCATCATCCACGCGGGCTACCGGGTCAAGAACCTGGAAGAAGCCATCAAGTGGTACGTGGACAACTTCAAGGGAAGCCTCTTGGGAGGAGGCCCTTCGCGGAGCGGTGGCCGCAACGCCTTCGTGAATTTCAGCCAAGTTCAGGTGGAACTCATTGAGCCTGGCGACCCTGCCAGCATGGGCGATGACCATGTCATGGACCATGTGGGTTACGTTGTGGGCGATATCCCATCCTGCGTCGGTCAGTGTGAGTCTCACGGTCTGAAATTCATCTCCGACACACCCAACACCAACGGGGTTGGTCAGCAGGTGTTGTACTTTGAGACCGATACCAGCATGGGCTCTCGCATGCACCTAACTCGGCTACCGGACTAGTTCGGCAGCGGTTAGAGCTTCAAAGGCGAAGCATGCAGTCAGATCAAGTGCGTAACATAATCCTTGTCGGCTTTATGGCCTCGGGTAAGAGTAGCGTGGCGCGGGCCATTTCGCGCCGCTGCCACTGGCCCAGGATTGATGCCGACGAGGAGATAGTAACCCGGGCCAGAAAACCCATTTCTGAGATATTCAAAGACTCGGGGGAAGATGCGTTTCGGACGCTGGAACGTGAAGTGGTCAGTGACATCTGCTCGGAAACAGGCCGCATCATCTCCCCCGGCGGCGGTTCGTTCATGGATGAAGAGAACCGACGTGTCATGCTCGAGTGCGGGACGGTCTTCTATCTCAGCGCTCAACCGGAGACCATCCACTGGCGAATAACCAGAGGTAACCCCAACGCGCCGGTGCGCCCATTATTGGGAGCCGGTAACCCGTTGGCACGGATCAAAGAACTGCTGGCAGAGCGTGCGCCGGTGTACTCACAAGCCCACCATAAAGTTGAAACCGACGGGCTAACTTCGGACCAAGTAGCCCAGGCCATCCTCAAAATTTGCGGGCCCGGCATCCGGCAATATATTTAGATAGCGAAATCTCGGTTAATTACTAAAATCAGGTAATCACGGAGACCAGAACATGGCGGACTTAGACCTGGCGGCGGAAGTACATCACGGAGGCGGCTCCTACCCGGTGGTTGCCGGTTGGGGGCTGATTAATTCCCTAGGAGACCGACTTACGGACCTGGGGCTGACCAACAACGCCTACATAATCACCGACTCCAACGTGATGAACCTTTACGGTCGCAACGTGCAGCGTGCGCTCCAAAAGAGGGGTATCGCTGCCCACTGCTTCATCATCCCCGCCGGGGAGACCAGCAAGAGTTTTGAGCTGGCCCAGGGCATCTACAGCTGGCTGGCAGGCCTGAAAGCCGAACGCGGCCACACCATCATCAGTGTTGGCGGCGGTGTCGCTGGCGATTTAGGCGGGTTTGTGGCGGCCACCTATTTGCGCGGCATGGCCTTTGTCCAAGTGCCTACCAGCATGGCCGCCATGGTGGACGCCTCCATTGGTGGTAAGGTCGCCATCAACCTGCCCCAGGCCAAGAACTTGGTTGGGGCCTTTTACCAGCCCAAGGGGGTCTTCGCCGACGTTCAAGCCCTATCGACTTTGGGCAAAAGAGAACTGGCTGAAGGCTGGGCAGAGGCTATCAAGCATGGCTTCATCCTGGATGCCAGCCTGGTGGACGTATTTGAAGAACACGCAGAAGCACTGATGAACGTGGAGCCGGAGATTTCAACCGAGGTCATCCGCCGCAGCATGGCCATCAAGGCCAACGTCGTCAGCCAGGATGAACGGGAGACCCTAGGCATCCGCATCATGTTGAATTACGGCCACACCATCGGGCACGCACTGGAGTCGACCACCGAATACGGCACTTTCTTCCACGGAGAGGGTGTTTCCGTGGGAATGATGGGCGCGGCAACAATGGCCCAGGAGATGGGGCTGCATTCTCAAGACTTGGTGGACCGGCAGCGGGCCATTCTTGAGCGGTTCAACCTGCCAACCTCGGCCAAGGGACTCAACGTAGCCGCCATCTTGGAAGGTATGTCTCTGGATAAAAAGGTCCAGAGTGGCTCAAAGCGCTGGGTGATGCTGGAAGAGGTAGGCCGGTCGGTGGTCCGCACTGATGTCCCCGAGGAACTGGTCGAAAAGACGGTCAGAGACCTGGTTAGCTAGTCGTCAGCCGGGGCTAGGTCTCGGTCATGGTTCTCTCGTTTGGCCTTAATCATCATTCCCATGATGACGAGACACATGGCACCTGCAACTCCGAGCAACACCACCGAAGCTACGGTTGATAAGAACTGCACACTATCTGAGAAGGTGGACACCTGTTCCAAGGCCACCGCTACGCCGCCGCCCAGAATCGTTATCCCGTATAGGATGCGAATGCGCGCTGGCTCCACAAACTTGGTGGCAGAAGCCCCGAGTTGTGATCCCACCGACGCTGCGCCCAGCATGATGATGGCCATTTTGGCGTCAACGTTATGGGACATGGCGTAGATAAACGTCCCCCAAGACCCGGTTACTATTATCTGGAATAGGTCAGTGCCGATAGCTACTGTTGTGGGCACTCCAAGTCCAAAGATCAGCGCCGGCATGAGCAGGAAACCGCCGCCCGCCCCCAGCAAGCCGGCGAAAAATCCTACGCCGAAACCCACTACGATTGGGATGAACACAGAGAGGCTTTCAATTTCGGAAACCGGGAGAGAAACGTAGGTCGGAATTTTTCCTTTTCCCGGCAGCCAGATGGAATGCGGTGGAATGCGCATCGCTTGTACTCGCCGCGCCAGCGATGCCGTGGATATTGCTTCACCTTCGGACTTGGGCGCCCGGCGTATCTTTAGGTAGTCATTTACGATGAACCCGCCGAGAGCGCCCAAGAACAAGATGTACACATAGCGAATCACTGGCCCGACGATGCCTGCTTCTTCTAGAGTGGAGTTCAATTGCTCGGCCAAAAAGACGCCTGGCACTGTTCCAATGAGCATCAGCATGCCCAATCTGAGATCAACGTTGCCCAGGTGACGGTGCTTGAGGGTGTTGATGATTGAAGAGCCCATGATCAAGGCCAAACCTGTGCCCACGGCAAAGACGGGAGGCACGCCAAATACCAGCAACCCTCCAGTGATCAAGAACCCGCCACCAACCCCAAAGAAGCCGCTGAGGGTTCCAACCATGACACCTAGTAGCAAAAGGAGCGCTGGGTTAACCGCGACTTCGGCGTTTGGGAACCACATATCAGTGGCCGCCCTTGGAGTTCTTACTTGGCTGGCCGCGTAAAGCGTCGACGGCTCGGAACAAGGCGGTCCAGAAAAGGTGCAAAGCTACTGCAGAGGTGCTGATTACTCCGATTATCAACAAAGCCCAAAGCAAGGTGTGATCGTTACTAAAATTGATTAGGAATTCGTTCATCGTGGGGCGTCAGGGCAATTGCCTGGCGGTTTAATAATTTTGCTTGAATAAAGCTGGTTGGCTGCTGAATGGTTGAAGGGTTCAGCCTGTAGAGGATACCATAGGTCGAGCCTGCCACGACTATCCAGAACATAATATCAGCGGCCGCAGGCGGGACAATTACCATATGCCAGAATCCAAGTTCGACTTTCAATTACAGCACACTGACGGTTCCGCCAGGGCCGGTGAACTTGTTACACCCCACGGCAAAGCGCTCACGCCGTTCTTCATGCCGGTGGCGACCCAGGCAACGGTGAAGGCACTGACACCCGAAGAAGTGTGGGGCGTTGGCGCTCAGGTGGTCTTGAGCAACGCCTATCACCTGTATCTGCGGCCTGGCGTGGAGACTGTCAGCAAGCTAGGCGGGCTGCACAAGTTCATGGGCTGGGACGGGCCGATACTCACCGACAGCGGTGGCTTTCAAGCCTTCAGCATGGGGCCGCTGCGCAAGGTCAGCGATGATGGGATTAAGTTCAGGTCCCACATCGACGGCAGCGAGCATAATTTCACCCCCAAACTGGCCACGGCCAACCAGGAAGGACTCGCCCCGGACATTGCCATGTGCTTTGACCAATGCATCGCCTACGGCGCAACCGAGGCCGAGGTGCGTCAGGCCATGGATCGCACCTACCGCTGGGCGCAGGATTGTTTCGACGTTCATCAGGCTTCGCTAACCGGTGCGGCGTCCGGCCAGGCTTTGTTCGGCATCGTACAGGGCGGTACATTTGAGGAGCTACGGGATGAGTCGGCCCGGGCGATCTCGGCCATTCCGTTTCATGGCTATGCGGTGGGCGGCTTGGCGGTGGGCGAGAACAAAGAGGACCTGTATCGGTTTACTGGCCAAGTGACGGAGTTGCTGCCACAGGACAAGCCCAGATACTTGATGGGTGTGGGTTCGCCGGAGGACTTGGTGGAGGGTGTTGCCAGAGGCATCGACATGTTTGACTGCGCCTTGCCGACCAGAGTGGCCAGGAACGGAAGCATGTTCACGCCAGAGGGGCGAGTGGATATCTCCAAGGCACGTTACGCGGAGCAGCAGGGGCCGCTGGATGAGACCTGCGATTGCTATACCTGCCAGAACTATTCAGCCGCTTATCTGCGGCATTTGTTCCGGGCCAAGGAGTTGTTGGGTCTGCGGCTGGCCAGCATACACAACCTGCGGTTTGTGTTGTCCTTGATGGAACGAATGCGGGCCGCGATATTTGAGGACCGGTTCGAATCTTTCCGCAGGGAGTTCATGGACGCTTACAAGCCTGCAAATGAAGTCGCGCGGCAGCAACAAAAAGAGCATTGGCTCCGGACGCAAACCGACTAGCCGATCAAGTGCAGGCGTTGAGCAAGAGGGATTCCGGTTAGTGCGTTCTGGGGCTTACTTAGAAGCCGCCGGCAACCGCGGGGACGATGCTGATCTCGTCACCGTCGTTGGTGGCGGTGCCAAGTCCGTCCATGAAACGGACGTCTTCGCCGTTCAGGTAAATGTTGACGAAGTAGCGCAGTTCGCCTTCTTCGTCAACTAAACGATCTTTGAAACCCGGGAATTCCGAGTTCAGGTTATCTACCAATTCACCGAGAACGGTGGACGCTACTTCTACTTTATCTTTGCCGTTTGTCATACGCCGTAGTGGCGTGGGAATCCGGACCGTGACGCTCATTTGGAAATACCCTCCTGCTGGTTCAATCGCCTGTTGTGGCGCCTATTCTAGCACTCCATAAAGGAAGTGCTGGGGCAGGATCAACTCCTACCCGTCAATTACATCCCCGCCCAGTGGGTCAACTCTAACACCTGTGGAACTGACCCATTCCAGTCCCTTCTGTATCTCAGGGTCATCGCCTTCCAGTTCCAAGATTACCCATCCCACATCCTCGCCAACCTCGGCTCGGCGGATGTTGGTCACAATCTTGAACTTTTGACCCAATTCGTAAATCACCGGCTGTTTGACTAGCGTTTCTTCAAAAGTGAACTTCACACGCTGCTTCCCCATACCCGAACACCTCCCGGCTTTCTACTCTGTGATTTGGTGCAGTTTTCCGCCTCTGCTATTTGGCCTCTTTAAACATTTCTTCACCTAATGTCACTTCAAAGGCGAACATGCTGGGTTTGCTGAGCTATTTGGCCCCTTCAAACATTTCTTCAAAGGACCGCATGCTGGGTTTTATAGAGAGTGGATTTACCACTTCCTCCACGGCTTCAATGGTTTTTAGACCGTTGCCCGTGATGTAAACAACCGTCAAATCATCGGGTTTGATAGCTCCGGAGTCGGCCAGGTTCTTGAGTCCGGAGATTGTTACACCGCCGGCGGTCTCGGTGAAGATACCTTCAGTTTCCGCTAACAGTTTGATGCCGTTCACAATCTCGTTCTCGGGCACTGCGTAGGCAGAACCCTGTGACTTTTCAATCACCTTAATGGCGTAGATGCCATCGGCCGGGTTGCCAATGGCCAGCGACTTGGCGATGCTGTTTGCCTGCACCGCCTTAACCTGAGACTGGTTGTTGGCCCACGCGTAGGCAATGGGCGAACAGCCCTCTGCCTGTTGCATGTGCATCCTGGTGGTTACTGCCGGATGGTGTACCGTGTTTTGGTCAACGCCAAAGGAGCTGCCGTCCACGCCGTCCAACAGACCTAGGCAGGCGAGTTCGTTGAAGCCCTTCCAAATCTTGGTGAACATGGCGCCGGAGGCTGATGGCACCACAACGTGGTCCGGTAGCCTCCAGCCCAGTTGTTCGGCCACTTCGTAGCCTAAGGTCTTGCTGCCCTCCGCATAGTAGGGGCGCATGTTGATATTCACGAAAGCCCAAGGATAGTCGTCAGCTAACTCACTACAGAGTCGGTTAACTTGGTCGTAGGAACCTTCCACCGAGACCAGAATTGGGTTGTAAATGGCCGCGCCAACAATCTTGCCGCGCTCCAAGTCGGAGGGTATGAAGACGATGGCTCGTACACCAGCGCGCGCGCAGTGGGCGGCAACGCTGCAGGCCAAGTTTCCGGTGGAGGCGCAGGCAATCGTTGTGTAGCCAAACTCAAGGGCCTTGGTCGCCGCAACGGAGACCACCCGATCCTTGAAGGAGAACGAAGGGTTCACGCTGTCGTTCTTAATGTAGAGGTTGTTAAGACCCAGCTGTTTGCCAAGTCCCCTAGCTTTAATAAGGGGGGTGAAGCCGGCCATTATATCTACCGGATCATCGCCATTGGCTGGGAGCAGGTCTTTGTAACGCCAGATGCTGAGCGGCCCCTTAGAGATGCTGTCTTGGCTGACAACTTCAGATATGGTGGCGTAGTCGTACACCACTTCTAGAGGACCAAAGCAAAACTCGCAAACGTTCAGCGGTTCTGCGGGATATTCTCTGCCGCATTCACGGCATTTGAGTCCATTTATGAAAGCCACCGCGGTTGGTTCCTCCTGGCCAAAACTGGCCGATGCAAAAGGCCAAATAAGCCCTAAATCGATGTCTGAGGGCTGCCCGTGATAGTAACAAAGCCCCTTTGGGATGTCAACTTAACTCACGCCTAGAAGGGCGTTCTTGCGAGCCTGGAGAGAGGCCCGCTGACGGTTCGGTTGAAGCTTAAATGAAGCTCAAACTTGATGATATAATCTCGGAGCGTCGATTCCTGTTTCTGCGCTAGGTGTAGACAAACACAAAACTTAAGAGCCTACCTAAGAACTCGGATCGGAACTTAAATCGTAGTTTGGGCTCTAGATATATGAGGGTAATGAACTGATCCGCGCCCATCACGTAAATCTACTACAGAAATTTTCCATTCCACTGATTATCGGCGTGGTTGCTGGTCTCGTCTTTGCCAATATTGACATTCATGCCTACGAAAAGATGGTTGACTACCATATTTTTGGCGACGATGCCAAGATATTCGGCAAAGCGGTCACTGTCCACTTCCTCATCAATGAAGTATTTATGGTGTTCTTCTTTGGTATCGCCACCAAAGAAATCACCGAGTCGGTTCTGCCTGGCGGGGCGTTAAACCCCATTAAAAAGGCGTTTAATCCTCTGATGGGGACAATCGGCGGTGTTATTGGCCCCGCTGGGCTGTTCTTCCTGCTCGCCTGGGTCTTTTATGGTGGTACCGGTGACCTGAGCATTGTGGCGAACGGTTGGGGTATCCCCACCGCCACCGACATCGCCCTGGCTTGGCTGGTGGCTAGAGTCATCTTCGGCAACGGCCATCCTGCGGTTAATTTTCTGCTGTTGCTGGCGGTGGCCGACGATGCCATCGGACTGGGAATCATTGCCATCTTCTACCCGGATCCGGAACACCCCGTTGCGCCTACCTGGCTACTATTAGTGGTTGCTGGAATGATTGTTGCCTACGCCATGCGGCGGGTTGGTGTTCGCCAATGGTTGATCTACATTTTGATTGCCGGCGGACTCAGTTGGGTTGGGCTGGTCAAGTCTTCCATTGAACCGGCATTGGCTCTGGTGGTGATCGTTCCATTCCTGCCCGGCCCTAGCTCCACCCACGGTTTGTTTGAAGAAGACGAGTATGAGTTTGAGCACACCCACCCCGGCGGTGAAGATGCTGTCCTTGAAGAGATTGTGCCAGTGGCAACCGGGCATGAGGCACAGCAACTGCACCACCAACATGCGCCGCTGGACGACTTTGAACACCAACTTAAATTGCCAGTGGACTTTGGTCTGTTCTTCTTCGCCTTTGCGAATGCCGGTGTAGCATTTGGCAGCATCACCGAGGTCACGCTGATTGTAATGTTGTCTTTGATAGTGGGTAAAACCACAGGTGTGACTTTGTTCTCTTGGATTGGCGTGAAGCTTGGTTTCCCATTGCCAGAAGGCATGGGCATCAAACACCTGCTGGTAGCGGCCATAATCGCTGGTCTGGGGCTCACCGTGGCCCTGTTTGTGGCTGGCAAAGCGTATGAGGACCCGGCCTTCCAGGACCCGGCCAAGATGGGCGCTGTACTAAGCGCTGGCGCCGGCGTAATCGCCTTTATTGTTGGACGTTTGCTCAAGGTCAAAGACCACTTGGACAAGTGATATACTCGCGCCTGCAGACGCTCTTTTTAGGGGTTTAAATTGCGACGTGATTACTCTCAAATCTTATTGAATATGAAAATTAGGAGCCCCAAGCGATGATTGGCGTATTGACTCACCACTGGGCGAAACCGGAAAAAGTTGAAGAGGCCAAAAAGATGCTGGACGGCAATGGCCTGGCCCAGAGCAAAGCCCCCGGCTACGGCACGCGATTGACCTTTATCTCCCAGGAAGACCCAACCAAGATATCCACCTTGGTGACCTGGGACTCCAACGAGATCTACGATGCCTGGCGCGCCAGTCCCGAGCGGGCAGCAGCCATGGCCGACGCCGGAGAGATGTGGTCCAAACCGGCCGAGAACGAACGATTTGAGATGGCCGACTAGCCCATTCTTGCACTAAACCTAACCCGGACACAGCTGATAGGAGATGGCATGGCCAAACGGAGTTTCTGGGCTTGGGGGAACGAGGCAGACGAGCCGACGGCCGAGCAGATGAAGACGGCGGCGGGGGAACTGGCCGCACGGTATAACGTCAGCCTCAACCCGGTCACGCCGCCGAACGCATCGGGCCTGTCTCTCCGCAAACCCCGCATCACGCCGCCATCCACGCTGGCTGACATCTGTGTCAGTGATGACCACGACCGTGCAGTGCACACGTACGGTCGCAGCTTACGCGACCGTATCCGCGCCTTCAACTTCGATTTCCCTAACCCGCCAGACGTTGTGGCCCGTCCGCGCAACGAACAAGAGGTTGAAGCCTTGTTGGAATGGTGTTCCAACTCGGGCTACGCGGCCATCCCATTTGGTGGTGGCAGCTCCACGGTGGCTGGATTTGAGCCTCCGGATGGTTATGACGGGATTGTGACCATTGACCTGGAGGGGCTGGACCAGGTTTTTGAGATCGACGACGTGTCCCGCGCCGCCCGAATCCAGGGCGGCATCTACGGACCGGCTTTGGAAGGGCAACTGCGACCCCACGGTTTCACCATGCGCCACTATCCCCAGAGTTTTGAGTTCTCAACACTAGGAGGTTGGATTGCCACCCGTTCGGGTGGACATTACGCCACCAACCAGACCCATATCGATGACATGGTTGAGTCAGTGCGGATGATAACCCCCGCTGGAATCTGGGCATCAAGGCGTCTGCCGGGCAGTGGCGCGGGTCCCAGCCCCGACCGTATCGCCCTAGGCAGTGAGGGGATTCTAGGCATTATCACCGAAGCTTGGATGAAAATTCAGGCCCGACCTGTGTTTCGGGCGTCCGCTGGGGTGACCTTCCCAACGTTCGCCGCCGGAGCGGACGCCGCCAGACAGGTGGTGCAGACCAAACTATGGCCTGGCAATTGTCGTCTTCTAGACCCGGTTGAAGCGTCCGCTGCCGCTGGCATGGACGGCACTAAAGCTTTGTTACTACTTGGCTTTGAATCAGCTGAGATACCCCAGGGCGAATTCATCCAACACGCGGTCAAGATTGCCCGCGACGCTGGTGGAACCGTCAGCGATGACGATATCAAGGTGTCGGACAACTCAGCGGGTCGTCCCCAAAGTGAAACTGGCCGCCAGGGTGCCGTTGGTGCGTGGCGGGACTCCTTCCTGAACGCTCCCTATATGAAGAACCACCAAGCCGGACTGGGGTTTGTCACCGAGACCATGGAGACTGCAGTAACTTGGGACCGCTGGCCCGAGTTGGACCGAGCAGTGCGTGCTGCATTGCAGGATGCCTTGAACCGGGTTTGCGGTGGCGGCACGGTGTCCTGCCGCTTCACCCACGTTTACACTGACGGCCCTGCGCCGTACTTCACCTTTGAGGGTATGGGACGGTTGGGCGCTGAGCTAGAGATGTACGCCGATATCAAGCAGGCAGCATCTGATGCCATCATCGCAGCCGGCGGCACCATCACCCACCACCACGCTGTGGGACGCCTGCATCGCCCTTGGTACGACCAGCAACGGCCAGACTTGTTTGCTCAGTCGCTGAAAGCAATCAAGAAGACCCTCGATCCAAACGGCGTGCTCAACCCAGGGCTGTTGATTGACGCTTAATATTTTTGATTTTCGACTAGATTCGTAGTTCAAAACGCAAATATTGCACATGGTTTGCCATGTTTTCGCGGCGCTCGTTGAATGGCCCTCTGCTGGGCTGTACAATTAGTCACCTATTGGGAGGGCAGTATGCTTCGGTTCGGGGTTACGCCAGACGGCTTTGCGCTGGGCAAACGCAACGTCCATTATTCATGGGTGATAGTCAGTATCGCGTCAATGATGTGGATGACCAGTTCCGGCATGCGTTTTGCCGCCAGCTTGCTAATCCCCGAGTTCCACAAAGAGGAGTACTTTGGCTGGAGCATTGGTTTCATCACCCTCGGGTTCACTATTCAATGGTTAGTATCCGGATTTCTCTCTCCCGTATCAGGATGGCTAGGTGATCGTTATGGAGTTCGGCGGGTGATGTGGGTTGGCGGAGGGCTTTTCATCATCGGGATGCTGCTGACCGGCTCCATGTCCACCCTTTGGGAGTTTTACCTCTTCTTCGGCGTTCTTTTGGCCGCTGGTATGGCTTCGTTCCAGGTGACACTGGTTGCAGGCGTGACCCTTTGGTTTAAGACTAGACTTGGGTTAGCCATGGGGTTGTTGCAAGGGCTCCAAGGGCTCGGTACCGCGGTTGCCATTCTCATCGTTTTCATTCTGTTCGAACGCTTTGGGCTCCGCGCCACTTTCTGGATTCCTGGTTTGGTTGGCGGGGCATTGCTCCTGTTCTTAACTCGCTATTTTTATAACGAACCTGCTGACCTGGGATTAACCGCTTGGGGAGCATCTAAAGACGAGCCCGTAAGGCGATTGCAAAACAATGATTTGGCCAAGGTTCGCACCAGTGTTTTTCTTAAGCAGGCCCAAAAGACAACCGCTTTTTGGAACTTGGTAGGGATACATTTTTGGGGCTGCGCAGCCCATAACATCATATTGATTTTGCTGGTTGATATGGCCCGCGAGGCAGGCCTGTCCAGCGTGACCTCAGTGGTGGTCTATATCACCCTGACGGTAACTAGCACCGTCACCCGTTTTGGCACTCCAGTGCTGGCCGACCGGTTTGGCGCAAAGACGGTGATGCTTTTTTGTTTCGCTGCTCAGACCTTCCCTCTGTTAATTTTGCTGGTCTCTCAGGATGTGACGGCCTTCTTCATATTCGCGGTATTTTTCGGCATTGGCCTTGGTGGCGAAATGACGGCGTTCCCGATCATCAACCGTCAGTATTACGGGAATGCACCCACTGGAAGCACGTACGGATGGCAGATGGGCGGTGCCGGGATTGGTATGGGAATAGGCCCAGTGCTGGCGGGGTTCTTGAAAGACTGGACCGGAATCTACGATTGGTCGATTCTGCTATCGTTTAGCCTGAGTCTGATGGCAGTATTTTGCATACTTTTCTTGCCGTCATCCTCGCGTCGGCAGATACCCGACTGGGAAGATGCACTGCCGCTGGAAGCGCGAACGTCAGTTAGCGGTGTCGGTTCATCCGCGATTGAGGCCTCCGACGATTAACAGCCAGATGGAGCCGGACTAGGCATGGCTCAGGAAAAACTGTGGGCTGATGACGAGGTCGAAGCTGGGCCAACGATTTCCGCCACAGAGCTTGGGACCTACGCCAGGATGCGCTTCTGCTCTCGCTGCGCCTGGGTCAGGCTCCACATCAAGAACCTGCCCTACCAGAGTTTCCCCGGCATATTCAGCAGCATTGATCGCTATAACAAGCTGATAGTCCACAACCATTTTGACCGCGAAAATCGCGCCCCGTCCTGGCTTGTCGAGTTGGGGGAGCCTGGCGGATACATTGATCCGCCCCACTGGTCCAAGTTCAAAGTCCTGGATGAAGAGACCGGTATCACGCTACGGGGAGAGGCTGACGGCATCTTCAAGCTGGCCGATGGCTCCTACGTGATTGTCGATTACAAAACGTCTCGCTATAACCCTGAGCGGCCCGGCATGTTCAGCAACTATGAGGTCCAGCTAAACGCCTACGCACTGATTGCCGAAAGTCAGGGGCTGGCTCCAGTCTCCAAACTGGCTCTGGTATACATGGAGCCAGCCACCGACAAAGACACGGCGTCCGAGCCGAGTTTGGTGGACGACCGTGGGTTTGTGATGGGCTTCCATGCGAACATTGTGCCAGTGGCGCTCCGGCAGGCCTCACTGCTTCCGCCATTACTCCGCAAGGCCCGCAGTATCTGGGACATGAAAACCCCTCCAGCCAGCGCAAAAGACTGCAAGGATTGCGCCGCTGTGGTGGGGCTATTTGAGCAGTTGGGATAAGTGGAAAGGTCTATTACCAGGCCCGATTGTCGACTACCTGCTCGAAAGTTGCCCCGGCTTCAACCAACTCGGGATAGCCTAGCATCCAATTGTAGGTGTCGTTAAATCGCTCTCGTGTGTACGGAACAGGCGGTGCGTAGAGCAAGCGCCAGTGCTGAAAGTCTTGGGGCTCGAGTAGGCCCTGGACCTCTTCGATGAAATACGACGTGTAACGCTGAGTGTTGCTATTAATCAATTCGGCGGAGGCAGCCTCGGCTCTGAACATTGCTGCTAATGTGGGTCCGTCCAACTGATCGCCAGCAGCCTCGCTGCGGGTCGAGTGGCTTTCCATCAGGACTCGGAAGCCCTGTTTTTGAGCGACGCTGATCCATGGCTCGTAGAAATTTCCCGCAGCAACCTCGCCTTTTTTAATCGCCTCCAGCCGTTCTATCATGGTGCCACCGCTGGTTGTTTGGATATCCTCTTTTTTGATAAACCCTTCAAGCATCTTCAGCGTGGTGAAGTGAGAACCGTTGAAAGTGCTTACGGCAACCGGGGTATTTTTAAGTTGTTCCGGCTCGTAAATGCAGCTTTGGGGACCCGTTATGATGGCCATCTTCGACATGGCGGCGCCAAGAGCCACGATCTTTCCTTGTCTTTGGTTGTTTGAGGTAGCTTCGACGGTCCGTTTGATCACTCCCCATTCGCACATTCTGTACTGGTCTACCTCTCCGGTGTTGAAAGGGGACCACATGGCACGGTCAAACACGCCCTTCTCTAGACCCTGGGGATCACCGTCAAGTGTTCCAGTTCCTGGGGTCTTCAGGATTTCGACGTCTAACCCTTCTTGTTGGAACAATCCTTCGTCATGGGCGACCAAGACCGCCAAATCATGGACTGGATTCATCGCGGCTATCCTGATTTTTTTCAGGCCAGTTGACGTGGACATATCGGGTCGCCTCTTAATCTGTTTAATTGGTGGTCGTAGGAATGGTAACCGACGAAACCTTCTTCTGGTAGTTAGCGCGCCTTGATTTTTTAGACCGTCACAAACAAGGCTTCGTGATGGATTAAGTGGACGATTTGCCACGCCTAATCGACCGGCCCGGCAAGGCCCCGGTGTTTTCTCCGTTTTGAATGACTACTTGGCCGTTTACGATTACGTAATCGATGCCAACGGGATAGTGTTTGGGGTCTGATTTGGTGGCGTGGGTTTTGACCGTGTCTGGGTTGAAGATGACGATGTCGGCTTTGAAACCGTCTCGCAGCAGACCCCGGTCTGGGATGCCCAGACGTTGTGCGGGGAACGATGTCATCTTGCGGATAGCCTCGGGCAGCTTGAGATGTTTCTCGGCGCGCACGAACTCAGCCAACACGATGGGGAAGCAGCCGTAGGTGCGAGGGTTGGGGTAGTCGCCGAAAGTAATCGAGTCGCTGGCGATCATCCCTGCCGGGTGCGACACAAAGGCGTAGAGGGTTTGAGCGTTGGTGCCCAGCCCCGTGGTGGTGATGAACAGGTTCTCCTCTATTAGAAGGTCGAACAGGGCGTCGGCTGGATCCTGGTTTCGCATGTCGGCAATGTCGGTAATCAGCATGCCTTCATACTGCTTATTCTGTGGTTGGTTAAAACTGGTCAACCAGTTGTCTTCCAACCGATCCCTGGATAGCTCTACCTTCATGCGCTGGCGGTCGTCGGCGTCCTGCAGCGCCGCCATCAGACGTTCTGGCCCGCCGTCCTTGGCCCAGTGGGGCAGGCCTATGGTCACCGTGGTACCCGAGTAGGGATAGGTGTAGCAGTCGAACGTAACGTCCATGCCCTCGTCGCGGGCGTTCTCTACCAGTTCCAGGTAATCCAAGTGGCTGCCCACCCCGGCGGCGCCTTGCCTGTAGTGTGTTAAGTGCACCGGGCAATCCCCGCCCCGTCCTATATCAAGGGCTTCCTCCCAGGGAGCCATCAGGCCCTTGGACTTGAGGCTGGCGCGGGTGTGGGTGTGATAATGCCCGCCCAGGCGTGCCGCCACCCCCGCCAAGTCAGCAAGTTCTGACGTGCTGGCGTAGGAGCCGGGTGGGTAGTCGAGGCCGGTGGACAGTCCCCACGCGCCCTCTTCCATAGCCTCTCTGACCACGGACTTCATGTCTTCTAGTTCTGCTGGTGTGGCGGGACGGTCGTTCCACCCCACACTCCAGATGCGCACGGACGAGTTGCCCAGGATATAGGCGATGTTCACGGCCACTGTGTTGTCGTACTTGTCCAACTGCTCGGCCACGGTCAACCAGTCGGTGGGTAGGGGCGGGTAGCCGTTCAGCCCCGAGTCCTGCCAGATGTAGCGTTCCAGCTCCTCGCGGGACTTAAACGGCGAGTGGGACATACCGTCGATGCCCACCAACTCGGTCGTCACACCCTGTCGCACCTTGGGGTCATGGTGCGGTTCGCCAAGAATCGTCAGCCCGGTGTGCGAATGCAAATCAATAAACCCAGGGCAAACAACCAGCCCCTTGGCATCAATAACTCGCTCCGCCTCCAGATGCGACACATCCCCCCGCAGGACCGTTACGGTGTCGACTTCCACAAGCACAGCCGCATGGAATCCAGGGCTGCCTGAGCCGTCGATTATTAAGCCGTTGGTGATTAGTAGGTTAAGCATTTGGCATCCTTAAGATGGGCAAATCTATGTCTTTTGCCTAGATTGGAAAACAATCGAAGAGTCTCGCTGACAATCTTGGATAGCTGCCTGAAATAGTTAGATATAAAATGACTCTTGGCGCCTATAATGTTGCTTCCGCACGTCTTCTCGCAACCACCGGCAAATCCGTGACGCGGACATATGTAACGTCGAAACCGGGCTAGCAATGGTCCAAGTGTTCTCTAGTTAATGGCAGGAACCACCGTCTCTGTGAACTTGTCCAGTTGTTCCATCTGGTTGGGAGAAGCGAACCTTACGATGAAATAGTCGGCTCCAGCTCCTTTGTATTGGTGGATGGCGTCGATTATTTTTTGGGCCGTACCAAAGACGCAGAGCAGTTGTTTACTGACGACTTCGTATGGGATTCCATAATAAGCCCGCATGAACTTATCACCCTCATCAATCGCATTGTCTTCATCGTTGAGATTGACCGAGATGTAAAGGCAACGTTTGATCTTGGTCACGTCTCGGCCCATTTCTGACGCTTTGTCTTCTATCCTTCCCAGACATTTGGTAAACATTTCTGTCGATGGGACATTGGTGATCCAGCCGTCCCCCTGAGCCGCCACTCTGCCAAGACCTCGCTGCACCCAGTTGCTGGAAAGCCAGATGGGAACTTGTTCCTGGACGGGCCGGGGCTCCAACGTCACACCGTTCAGCGGGTAGAAACCGTCGGCGTTTGAAACGTTGTCTTGGGTCCATAATTTTCGCATCAGGTCAATGCTCTCTTCCATCCGGCCAGCCCGCTCTTCGATGGGAACACCGACATTGCTGTGTTCATCCACGAACATCTGATTGTTGCTTCTACCCGCCCCCAGGCCGAGGATGATACGGCCGTCCGAAATGTTATCTATTGTTGCCACGGAATGGGCTAGGTGGACTGGATGCCGGAGAGCGTTCAGCATGACCGCCGTCCCGATTTTGACCCGGCTGGTGCGTGCGGCCAGTGCCGCCATCACTGCAAGAGGTTCCAAGCGCGGCTTGGAGGTGATACTGTCGCCGACCCAAACAGAGTCGTATCCGATTCGCTCGGCGGTCTCCGCGATCTGCCAGTTAAGTTCCACTCTGGGCTTGCCGCTTTTGGCGTAAACCAAGACGCCTCTGGTGGGCAGCAGAACGCCCATGCTGTTCATTGGTTCCAATTCTTCCTCCGGCTTTATTAGAAATCTGGCTTGGAAATCTAGCTTGGAAATCAAGTTTGAGGGAGCTCAGTGATTGTTAACGCTCAGACAGACTTTTTAGCCCTTAGCCCCGCCAACACCTTGTCCGCAGTCACCGGCAAATCCGTGATGCGCACTCCCACGGCGTCAAATACTGCGTTGGCTATGGCTCCGGCTACTGGGATGTTGCTGCTTTCTCCGATGCCTTTGCTCTCGTAGGGGGCGGGGCCGGCGTCACCTTGGACCAAGATCGTCTCCATGGGCGGAACGTCGGCCGAGGTGGGTATCTTGTAGTCACCGAAGCTTAGGGTCGAGATGTGGCCGTCCTCCAGTTCCAGTTCTTCCATCAGTGCGTAACCTAAGCCCTGGATCAAGCCGCCTTCCACCTGTCCCTGGTGGTTCAGCGGGTTCAGGATGGCGCCGATGTCGTGGGCGGAGATAATCTTGTTGACGGTAATTTCGCCGGTTTCCGGGTCAACGTATACCTCGGCGATCTGAGTACAAAAAGAGGTCAGGTCCGGGGCGTCGGGCGTTTGGTGGGCCTCGCCGGTCAGCGTTTCAGTGCCGGTGGCGGCGACAACTTCAGCGACGGTCACGCTACGTCCGGCCGCTATTAACAGTCCGTTCTGCAGAGATACCTGTTCTTCCGGTGCGTCCAGCAACGGCGAAGCTGCTTCCACCAGCTTCTCGCGCAAGTTCACAGCCGCGGCAACAACCGCCTTCCCCGCCGAGAGAGTGACCCGACTGCCGCCGGAGCCAGCGCTGAAGGGCATGTTTGCCGTTGTCTCAAGCACGATTTGTACATCGGCCGTGTCGAGAGTCAGTTCCTCGGCCACCATCTGGCGCAGCACGGTGTGGGAGCCGGTGCCGGTGTCCCAGAAGGCCATATGAAGCTCTGGGTTGCCGTCTTCGGTGAGGCCGATCTTGGCGGCGAACTGGCCCGTGCCTTGCACTAAATCAGTCATGGCCATGCCGATACCGGTGTTGGCCGGCAGCGGCTGTCCGACGTTGGCCGCTTTTGCAGCAGCTTCTAATGTTTCTGACGCTTTTATTTGGGCCCAGTGGTGGCCGATAGGTGAGGCGTCGCCCTCGCGCATCACGTTTTTTAGTCTGAATGCATAGGCGTCCATGCCAAGTTCCTGGGCAATCATGTCCATGTGCGACTCAACGGCAAAGACCACCTGGGGTTTGGCCGGACTGCGCATGTGGCCGCGGGGGACGTTGTTGGTGTAGACGGTGTAGCTGTCAATCTTGGCGTGGGGCATCTTGTAGACACCGCACAGGTGGTCGGCGCCGCCTAGGTAAACTCTGGGTTTGAATGCCCCGTAAGCGCCGCTGTCGAATACCGCCCTGGCCTGGCGGGCGACAATCGTCCCGTCTTTCATCACCCCGGTCTTGATGGTCATCACCGCTGGGTGGCGCGGGTTGCCGGCCATCAACTCCTGGATGTAGTCCATGACGATCTTTACCGGACGGCCCGAGTGCTTGGACAGGTAGTAGCACAGCGGCACATCCATGAATGACCCCTTGCCGCCAAAGTCGCCGCCGATGGCGGTGGGATGTAGCACAATGCTTTCGGTTGGCACGTCCCAGGCCAGGGAGACCTGGTCACGCAGCATGTAGGGGTCTTTGTTGTTGGCCCAGATATTCACATGCCCTCCTTCCGCGGAAGGACTGGCATCTACCAAACAGGCGTGGGGTTCGATGTAGGCCTGGTGCATCAACTGGGCATTGAAACTGTGCTCAAAGATTAGGTCTGAATCTTTGAAACCCTGTTCGATATCGCCCTTCTCCCAAGTCATGTGGGCAAAGGTGTTTCTGATTCCGGAGGGTGGTTGTGGCAGGCCTTTATAGGACTCCATGTCCGGATGTAGGTTCGGGGCCGACGGATCCATTGCGTTTTCGGCGTCAAAAACCGCGTCCAGTTCTTCGTATTCCACCTCAATGAGGAGAAGGGCTTCGTCGCAGATGTCCCGGCTTTCGGCGGCCACGGCAGCCACTTTTTCGCCAACAAAACGGACCACTCCCTGGGCCAGTATTGGCATGTCCACCATGCGGCGACCAATCTTGGTCTCGGGGATGTCTTGGCCGGTGACCACCGCGTACACGCCGGGCAGAACTTCAGCCTTGGATTTGTCGATGCTGACGATGCGGGCGTAGGGATAGGGGCTGCGGAGAATCTTGCCCCAGAGCATGCCTGGCAGAGATACATCAGCGGTGTAAACCGATTTTCCGGTTACCTTGTTTGGGCCCTCTCCCCTGGTGATGGACTGTCCGATGGCTGATTGGGTGGCCATATTGCACTCCGTATTGATTCTGGTCTGTTGGTATCTAGGGCAGTACTATGCCAGTGCCCCGAGGTAGGTCCCATTCCTCGTCCTGAAGGCCGCGTAGATAGTCTATCTGCCCGTGGTGGTTGTTTTTGTGGGTGATTAGATGCCTAAGTGACCCGGCGCGGGTGTTTTCTGGTTGCGATGGATCCGGTGGTTGGTCTAGGTCATTGTCAGACAGCCCGGAAATGTAACCGGACGTACGCTGGTGTACTTCCTCGGCGTAGCCCACCAGAACCTCTAATGACGGTATGGCCAGTTGTCGCAGGCCCATGCGGTCGCCAGGGTCGGGGGCTGTGACTGGCTGGCCGAACTGCTCGTGCCAGCTTCCCGTGGCCCAAACGTCATCGCCCAGATCGCCAGTATTGGTGATGCGGGTGTCTTCGTTGCGCACCAGGTGCCACAGGATAAAGCCAATGTTGTTGGCCGTGGGCGCCGGACGCCAGAGCAATCGGTGCTGGGTCAGGTCGTAACACGTGGCCATCAGTCTGAGGTGTACCTGGGCCAAGCAGTTTGAGATGAAATGAACGGCATCCATAGGTATGCTCGGGTAGCTAACAAGTTTGGTTCAGGGGATTATGCCATACCCCGCGTTGCCGGTGCGTGCTCGGGACCAAAGACGCTGCGCAGACCGGTTTTTGAGAGCACGGTGCAGCGACGCTACTTAACCTAACGGCAGAGTAGGCGACGATAATCGATGCAATATCGGAGTTTTTGTGACATACCGCCACTCAATTACTGATATAAAAACTGTTAGTCACCAGCGGATTCGACATTTCTTCACCTTCTTTCGACAACAATCTGGCATGGACTCTACGAATAATGCACTGTTTAGCTTCAAATATGCCGTTTACAGAATATGTAAAGTCCGGCAATAAAGCTATCCTAATGCTATTATGGTGTGTGGGGTAAAAACTTTGAGTAACTTTCAGCACGACAGCATTCGCAATCTAGCCATCATCGCGCACGTGGATCACGGTAAAACCACCCTCGTCGACGCTCTATTGAAACAAGGGCAGGTCTTTCGGGCCAACCAAGAGGTTGGTGAGTTGATCATGGATTCCAACCCCCTGGAGCGGGAGCGTGGCATCACGATTTTGGCCAAAAACGCTTCTGTGACCTATGGAGGCGTTAGGATCAACATCATTGACACCCCTGGCCACGCCGACTTTAGCGGCGAGGTTGAGCGGATCATGAACATGGCTGACGGATGTCTGCTGCTGGTGGACGCCGTTGATGGCCCCATGCCTCAGACGACCTATGTTTTGCGTCAGGCTCTGAATCAGAACGTTACCCCCATGGTTGTTATCAACAAGATAGACCGGCCTGAGTCCCGCGTTGCCGAAGTGCTTGAGATGGTCCAAGACCTGTTCTTGGAACTGGCCAACACCGCTGAGCAGCTGGAGTTCCCGGTTATTTACACTTCGGCTAAAGCAGGCTACGCCACCACCGACCCGAACGTGCCGGGCGAAGATATGTCGCCGCTTTTTGACGCCATAATAGAATCGGTCCCACCGCCAGAAGGAGACCCAGACGCTCCGATGCAGATGCTGGTGGCCGCACTTGCTTACGATAATTACTTGGGACAAGTTTCCTTGGGCCGTATCACTAGAGGCATGGTGAAGCTGCGCGACAACGTGGCCTTGCTGGGCCGGAATGACGCTATATCCACCCATCCCCTGGAGCGGATCTTCGTCTATCGTGGTATGGAGCGGGTGGAAGTTCCAGAAGCCAGTGCTGGAGACATTGTGGCCCTGACTGGCCCTGAAGGCGTTTCCATCGGCGATACGTTAGCGTCTGTGGAACAGCCGGAAGCCCTGCCATCCATTGAGATTGAAGAGCCAACGGTCCGGATGACCTTTGGTGTTAGCACCTCCCCGTTTATGGGGAAAGAGGGCGAGCATTGTACGTCTCGCAACCTCCGTGACCGCCTGTTCCGGGAACTGCGTACCAACGTCAGTCTTCAGGTTGAAACCACACCCAGCTCCGATGTGTTTGTGGTGGCCGGCCGCGGTGAGCTGCACCTTTCGATTCTGGTTGAGACCATGCGCCGGGAGCAGTTTGAGTTCCAGGTGTCGCGTCCTGAGCCAGTTACCAAGATGGTCGATGGAAAGATACACGAGCCCTACGAAATCCTAAATATAAGCACCAACGAGGAATATGTTGGTCCGCTAACCGAGTATCTCTCAGGCCGGCTGGCCACACTCAGGGACATGCGCTACGACGAGAACGGCTACGTTCACCTGGAGTACAAGATCCCCACCCGCGGGCTAATCGGGTTCAACTCGTTCTTTCTACGCACTTGCCGAGGTGACGGAGTTAAAAGCAGCGTCTTTACTTCCTACGAGCCAATGGAAGGTCAGATAAAGGAACAGCCCGGTGGCGTATTAGTCGCCTCAGAGCGGGGCATGGCCGTGACCTATGGCCTGCTGAACGCCCAAGGACGCGGAGATACCTTCGTTGATCCCGGCACCCAGGTATATGAAGGCATGATCGTTGGCTCCCATCGTCGCGAAGGCGATATCGAGATTAACGTCTGCAAAGAGAAGAAACTCACCAACATGCGTTCATCCACGGCAGATGTTGCCAAACGCCTGAACGCCACCATCAACATGAGCCTGGAAGAGGCCTTGGAATTCATCTCTGATGATGAATTGCTAGAGGTCACACCCCAGAGCTACCGCCTTCGTAAGATGGCGCTCTCCGCGCTGGACCGTAAACGCGTCCGCCGAGGAGATGGTGTCCGCGCCAGAGACTAGTCTCTAAACGGCAGGTCACCGGCATGGGTGATAACTGAGTTCACATTTATAGCGCCCCTAGTAATTGGGGCCCTATTTTTTGCACATTTTCGTGGGCTACTTTGGAGTTTGCCGCCACCGTAATCCACACTCGCGGTGCGTATAGCAGATTATCGTCATTTGGTACAATGGCGGCTGGGAAGCTGAGTGGGATATGATACCTTCTCAACTGAAGCCCCAACCTCGAGAAATAATTTGCTACGGAGAACGAGATGATCTACGAAGTACGCACCTATGATCTGAAGCCTAGAGCCATTGCTCAGGCGGAAGAAGCCTTTGCCGAGGCACTTCCTCACCGCGAGAAATACGGCCCAATCGCTGCCTTTTGGCACACTGAGATTGGCCCTTTGAACCAGATAATCCATGTTTGGGCCTACGAGAACTTGGCCGAGCGCGACAGCGTTCGTGCGGCAGCGGGGAAAGACCCGAATTGGCCGCCCAAAATCACCCCCGGCAATATCTTGAACATGAACTCTGAGATTTGGAACCCCGCCCCGTTCATGAAGCCGATGGGCGGAGACCAAGCCCTTGGCGGAATTTACGAGATGCGGACCTACACTTACGAGCCCGGTTCCATCCCTGAGTTACTGAGTCGCTGGGAAAAGGCTCTGCCAGAACGGGAGAAATACTCCCCGCTAGCCGCCGGAATGTTCACCGAGTTTGGAGGTCTGAACCGGTGGATGCACATTTGGCCGTACAAAGACTTGGCCCAACGGGACGAGATTCGCGGTACCAAGATTGAGGGTTGGCCCTCCGGAGCTCCTGGCATGATCCGTCAAGAGAACAAGATCATGGCGCCGTCTAGCTTCTCGCCTATGCACTAGGCTTGAGCCACTCAAGAGTTCGCAGACCAAGAAAAGCCCAGTGAGACAGACTCATGGTTGTAAGACATCACATCTATAAAGTGGACCAACGGATTCAGATCAAGATCCGAGACGGAGGTGTCTATAGGCCCCCATCAGAGGGGGCCAAGGGGTCTCTGGCGATTATTGCACCACAGTTGTTTCAGGACTGGACTGGAACCTTCTTAGAACGCGAACCCGATGTTCCGCCGGAATATTACGTGACGGTGGACAATGGAGTGACTGAGACCATCTCTGAAGATTGGTTGGAACCGGCACCTTTCGATGCACCGCCGCCTCCGGAAGACTCCAAGCCGTGGCCAACCTGACCCTACACTAGTTTCATCGGTGAATCGCAAAACACAGAAAGACTCCGGGCATTAATGCCCGGAGTCTTTCTTTTTAATCGTTATCAGTCTAAGAAGACTATTCCCTATTTTAGGATGGGTGACTCCAGCCATGGCGGTGTTAAAGAACTATGCCCATTAAATGGGCTCAGCGAGACCTGCTGGTCTTTTTGATTGGTCGACTGCAAGGCAGCGTATTCAGAATATGACCCGGGCATTGTCCGAATCGAGATGTGAATACCGGCCTGTTGGGACTCCGGGCCCCAGAGAGTCGAGCCCCTTTCCAATATGATGTACGGAGGTACGACGGCGTCTAGCTCGAATGGTATTGGCTCGGCCACGGAGTCGGACACAGCCATAAATTCGATTAATGGGACATCGACTGGAACCGTTACGATCGTGGCTTCCGATTTAATCTCTGAGTGCTGTTCCCAAGGCGAAAAAGGCACGCCTGTTATATACAGCAATGCGCCAATAACGGTCAAAGAGATCGAAATTGTACTCATGCGCGACATGGTGCCCCCGTGTGGTCCGTAATATGCCAATCGAGGCCAGTATTTACCGTTATGGCCAACAGGTAGTGTGAGCAGGGTGTGAGTTTATATAATCGTCGGTAATCTGTGCCTCGCCTCTTATAAATATGTCAACCTAGACTATCTGTTTTAGGATAGCAAACGGTAGAAATGGAACAGTGAAAAACCTGTATTATTAGCGGGAACACACCCTCTCATTCTAAAAGGTGGTTTCATGATGCTCGAAGGCCATCAACAGATTGACGTTCCAACAGGCGTACCGATATGGGACGTGGACCCCTATGACCCCGCCCTACTTACCGATCCTTCCCGTTACTACGCAGAATTGCGCTCCAACGGTTCATTCTCCTTCATCCCAAAATATTCCATCCTGGCCTGTGGGCGTTATGAAGTGACCAAGGAGGTTTTCTCGGATTGGGAGCGGTTCGTCTCATCGCGAGGGGTTGGCTTACAGGATTTCAGTTTGGAAGAACCATGGCGACCGTCTAGCATTGTTTTGGAGGTGGATCCTCCTTTTCACACCAAGACCAGGGCGGTGATCGAACGGGCCCTTTCTCTCCGCTCTGTGTCAAATTTGAGGGACAAGTTTCTAGAGGCCGCAGAGAATCTGATCGACGTTCTGTTAGAGAAAAGGACATTTGAGGCGATTGAGGACCTCGCAGAGACCTATTCAACTACTGTGTTTCCTGACGCCGTAGGGCTACGTGACAGCAACCGGCGTCGACTGGTGGATTACGGCGAGATGGTCTTCAATGCCTTGGGGCCAGATAACGAAATACGCCGTGCTGCCATGGCAAAGGCGCCTGATGTTGTCCCATGGATTACGGAGCAGTGCCGGCGTGACCAACTGGATCCAGAGGGTTTTGGTGCAGCGATCTATTCAGCCGCTGATACGGGTGAGATCACTGAAGAAGAGGCGGGTTTGTTAGTTCGCTCCCTGCTATCGGCTGGCATCGACACTACTGTCACGGCGCTGGGCAGCGCCATTTGGTGTCTAGCCAACAACCCTGAGCAGTTCCAAATTCTTAAGAGCGACCCCAGCCTCGCCCGTTGGGCCTTCGAAGAAACTTTGCGCTACACATCTCCTGTCCATTCTTTCTGCCGCACGGCTAACATCGATACTGTGGTGGCCGGTGTGAAAATAGCTGAGGGCACCAAGATTCTGTGTGTGCTGGGCGCGGCGAACCTGGATGAAGAACATTGGCGTGAGGCTGATAAGTTCGATATTGAACGCAGACCATCAGACCACCTGGCCCTTGGGGTTGGCATACACGGTTGTGTGGGCCAGAATGTGGCACGGGCGGAAGCCAATGCTGTGTTGACCGCTATTGCCAACAAAGTAGAGTCCATAAACCTTGCCGGAGAACCGGTTTGGCGTCCCAACAATTCGGTCCATACTTTGGACACTCTTCCCGTGACCTTCCAAGCCAAATAGGCACTTGAAGTTCTTCCAACGGGATCAAAGTTTAAACCATTTTTAGGATAACAAAATGACCCTTGATAATCAGACCCGACGAAGGTCTACCAAGACCGGCCTGACCGCTCTAGACCGAGACCGTGCTTGCCCAGGCTATACCCTTTACGCACCCATGAACGGCCCCGGAGATGTGTACCTGCTCAACCTGGACGGCGAGGAAGTGCACCATTGGGCGATGCCTGATCCGCCCGGTCTGTACGGCTATCTGCTGCCCAACGGCAACCTGTTCTACGGCGGCAAGCTCCGCGACGACGAGTGGGACAGGTTCCAGTCTTGGAAGCGATTCAAGGGCGGAGTGATGATGGAGGTGGACTGGGACGGCAACAAGATTTGGGAACACCGGGACAAAGACCACCACCATGACGCCCGGAGGACATCCTCCGGCGGGGCAATCTACCTGACGGTGGAGCTGGTCGCTCAGGACCTGGCGGCTAAGGTCAAAGGCGGAAACCCGATAACCGGCGAAAACGGTATGTGGGCCGACGTCATAGTTGAGGTGGATGCTTCCGGAAAGCGCATTTGGGAATGGCATGCCGCTGAGCATCTGGATTTGGAACGGGACATCATCACTTTCAACGACTTAAGAGACGAATGGAGTCACGGCAATACGGTGGTTCCCTTGGGTGATGACCGCGTCCTGTTTAGCTTTAGGAACATCTCAACAGTGGGGATAATCGACAAGGCCACCGGCGAGATTGTCTGGCGGCTTGGGGGTGAGCTACTGGCCCAACAGCATGACCCTAGTTTGCTGCCCAACGGAAATATTCTGGTGTATGACAACGGTTCCCACAGCGCAAACCACGCCTTGCCGTTCTCTCGTGTGGTGGAGGTTGACCCCAAAACGAACCAAGTGGTTTGGGAGTACTTTGACAACCCGGCCTATAATTTCTTCAGTCCCTACATCTCAGGTGCGCGCCGGCTACCCAACGGGAACACTCTGATCACGGAGGGCATGTTTGGTCGCATGTTTCAGGTCACCCCGGAAGGCGACGTGGTCTGGGAGTACATCAATCCCCATTACAGCGAGGACTCAGAAGGAGCAGTGGCGAACCGCGTCTTCCGTGCCACCCACTACCTGCCGGAAGAGATCAGCCAACTGAAGTAATGCTTGTTCCGTAAGGTTTCCCTTTGACGGATTCGTACATTTCTAGAAACGCTGCGACTGGAGTCCGGGCAATCCCCTCTCCGATTAGCTCAATGGGGAAGTCGTCAATGGTCTTGAACCGGACGCATGATTTACCCGTGTTTAGTTTCTTACCCGTGGCTCTGTAGTGATTAACAAACCAGGCTTCATCATCGCGGTTCCCGTAGATATTCATCAGATACACGGTCATGTAGTTTTTCTGAGAAGCCAGACCGGCCAACATCAACGGCAATTTGGTGTAGGTCTTCGGGTAGGTCTCTAGGGGTATAACGTAAGAATTCATGCCTTGTTGGAATGTCTCCTCATACCCCGCAGGAAGATTGTTTCGAATCATGTCTCGGACCATGTTGATGGCCAGCTTTCTATCTTCTGGAAGCGCTGCAACATAGTCATCCGCTGATTGTTGGTTTTTTGTGCTCATCGGATTCGACTCTCAGATTTGAGACACAATTTTTAATTACCTTACAAACAGCCCTGCTATCGTTGCCCCAACGACCTTGTCCTCTCCTTCATTCAGGCCGAACGCGTGGAGGACGATCCCAGTGTCGCCTTCCCGGACACGCGTCCAGATGGGCGGGTCGCCGGCTTTCAGCCGGTCCACAATCTCATGGCAAGAGATGCCGGCTACCGCAGCGTCAACCTCCAGAGTTACGCCGTAGGGTTGATGGCCAATAATGTTGTCCATCATTTCCACCGTAACGCCAGGGATGCCCAGTAGCGGGGCAAACATGTTTCGGCACTTGGTCTCGGTGTCGGCCAGACGCTCCTCATGGTTCATGGTCATCCAACGCCTAACGGCGGCCACCACGCCAACCATCTCCTGCCGGTCCACCTTTTGGGGACGACCAACACCCCTCACTCGCCGACCTTCGTAGCTGACGAAGGTCTGCAGCGCCAGTTTGCGAATCATGTCCTCGCTTCCAAAGGCTAAACCGGTGGACTGGGGCGAACTCATGTACTTGGCGGCGGTGCATTGGAAATCGGCTCCCATTCGGACGTAGCTGCCAAACAGGTCAAGCGGGTAAATCTGCCCGGCTGCGTCCACCAGCACCGGCACACCCTTGGCGTGGGCGATCTCAATTGTGTCTTCCAGGGACAGCGCCTGCGGGTCAGGTTCTTGGATCACAGCGTAGTAGTGTACCGCCGCAGTGTTGGGGCCGATGGCGTTTTCCAGATTTTTGCGAGACGTGCCTTCTTCACTGCCAAACTGGACTAACTTGGCACCAGCCAACTCCAGGCAGCGGTCATACCAATAGCGCTGGCGGGCCTGGATCAGAATCTCATTCTTCATGCCGGTGGTGTCGGGCAGTCGTTGAATCTTGGCGTCGTCATCGCCGGCCATGCAGGCGGCAGTGGCCAGGGTGAGGGCCGATCCTGCGCCAGAGGTTATGTAGGCCGCGGGTACGTCTACCATTTTGGCGATGGCTTCTCCGGCCCGCTCTTCAAGCTCCATCAGGGGAACGTAAGCGCCGTTAGCCCGGTCCATGGCCTCCAAGACCTCTGGCGCTGGGGTAGATCCGCCGAGCATGGTCACGCTGCCAGTGGCGTTGATCACAGGCGTGACGCCCAGTTCTTTATAGATGCTTCCCCAGTCGTCGGTGCTCATTCTCTTCTCCAATCTTGTGCCTGATAGAGCCTGAAAAGTTGTTGGTTAATTTGGTTCTAGTCGGAAAGTATCGCTATGGCGTCGATCTCAATTTTGAGGTCGGGAGTACCCAGCGCGGCCACCTGCACCTGGGTGCTGGCGGGGAATGCTCCGGCAAAGCGTTTGAGGCGGACCTCGCCGGCGGCGGGGCCTTCTCTCAGGTCGGTGACAAAACTGGTCACCTTGATTACGTTGGCCAGAGTGGCGCCGTTCTCGGCTAGGATGTGCTCAAATTTATCTAAGATAGCCTCGGTTTGGGCGGCAATGTCACCAGTGGCAGCATCGGTTCCTCCGGCGGTGCTACCGGCAATGAACAGCATGTTGCCGGAACGCACTGAATGGTGAAAGGCTCCGGAAGGTTGTGATAATTTTGGGTAGTTCTTACGTTCAAAATCCATTTGAAACACCTCTATGTCTTAAGTTTTAGGAACGGCGGAAATTTCAGGGGTACGCCGATGTCGGGCTATTGTAACCCAGCCGCAACCCGGCTCCGTATCCGTAATGGGCCCGTTGAGCAAACCTGGGTTTTGGACGCATAATACATCATAATTATTCTACCCACTCTTCCAGGCGATGGACCAAGGCGATGGATGCGATAGAGTCAAATATTCAGACGCAAGGCCAGGACTTCAAAGAAAACGAGAAACATATGAAGTCGCTGACCTCCGAATTGACCGAGAGCCTGCAGTTGGTGCGCGAGCGTGGTGACACCGACGCCGCCAAACTCCAACTAAGCCGGGGAAAGATGCTTGTCCGCGACCGGGTGCAGGCATTGCTGGACCCGGGAACTCCGTTCTTAGAGTTCAGCCCTCTGGCTGGCTGGCAGATGTATGACGATGATAGCCCTGGCGGTGGTATTGTCACCGGCATTGGAATCATTCATGGGAAGCAGGTGGTAGTGGTGGCCAACGATGCCACCGTTAAAGGCGGCACCTACTACCCGATTACTGTGAAGAAACATCTACGGGCGCAGGAGATTGCTCTGGAAAACCGCCTGCCCTGCATATACCTGGTGGATTCTGGCGGTGCATTCTTGCCGCTGCAGGCTGACGTTTTCCCAGACCGCGATCATTTTGGCCGGATTTTCTACAACCAGTCACAAATGTCGGCGGAGAGCATCCCTCAATTGGCGGTGGTGATGGGATCCTGTACGGCCGGTGGCGCTTACATCCCGGCCATGAGCGACGAAGTTGTGATTGTGCAACAGCAGGGAACCATCTTCTTGGCAGGCCCACCGCTGGTACGGGCCGCCACCGGCGAGGAGGTTGACGCCGAGACCCTGGGCGGCGCTGATGTGCACACCAGGCAGTCCGGCGTGGCCGATCACTACGCAATGGATGACGAGCATGCGCTGAACATCGCTCGGAACATCGCCGAGAATTTCGTCTACCCCGGAAACCCTGGCTTAGAGGTATTCGAGCCCGAGCTGCCGCTTTATGATCCTGGGGAAATTTACGGGGTCATCCCATCCGATACCAGGCGGCAGTATGACGTGCGAGAGGTCATTGCCCGCATTGTGGACGGTAGCCGGTTCCAGGAATTCAAAGAAAATTACGGCGAGACGCTGGTCTGCGGGTTCGCCCGGATCTGGGGATATCGTGTAGGAATCGTCGCCAGTAACGGGGTCTTATTCTCGGAGAGCGCGCTTAAAGGCACCCATTTCATCGAGCTTTGCGCCCACCGCCGCATTCCACTGCTATTCCTGCAGAACATCACGGGGTTCATGGTAGGCCGGGAATACGAGGCTGGTGGCATCGCCAAAGACGGCGCCAAGATGGTAATGGCCGTGACCAACGCGGCAGTCCCCAAGTTTACAGTGATTATTGGCAGCTCATTTGGGGCCGGCAATTATGGCATGTGCGGTCGCGCCTACCAGCCCCGGTTCTTGTGGGCCTGGCCTAACTCCAGAATTTCGGTCATGGGCGGACCTCAAGCGGCTGGTGTGTTGCTGTCGGTGCGTTCCGACCAAGCAGCGCGGCAGGGCAAGACTTTGACGGAAGAGGAGATGGAAGAGATCCATCGGCCCATCATTGAGAAATATGAAGTGGAAGGCAGCCCTTATTACAGCACCGCCCGACTTTGGGACGACGGCATAATTGACCCCAAAGACACCCGTGACGTGGTCGGTCTGGGCCTTGCCGCCGCCATGAATGTGCCCATTCCCGAGTCGCGTTGGGGTGTGTTCCGGATGTAATGGCTATGTTTTCCAAGATATTGGTCGCCAACCGGGGAGAGATTGCGGTCAGAGTCTTGCAGACACTGCAAGCAATGGGGATTGCTACGGTCGCGGTGTATTCGGACCCGGACGCCAACGCACCCCACGTTGCCCTGGCGGACGAAGCCTATAGTCTGGTCGGCTCCACGGCCGAGGAAACGTATTTGGATCGGGGCAAGATTATTGAACTTGCGCTCCAATGCGGAGCTGAAGCGGTGCACCCTGGCTATGGATTCTTGGCGGAAAACCCAGCATTTAGTAGTGACTGTGCCGCAGCCGGGCTGGTTTTTATCGGCCCCAGCCCTGCGACCATTGAACTTCTGGGCGACAAGATACGATCCAAAGAGGCTGCCGTTGGGGCTGGCGTGCCAGTGGTCCCAAGCTCAGCCACGTGGTTGCCCGGCGACTCCCCACCTGACGCTCTGGTGGCTCAAATTGACTTGCCATTGCTGGTGAAGGCCGCAGCGGGCGGTGGTGGCCGTGGCATGCGTATTGTGGAGCGGGCAGAGGACTTGGCCCAAGCGTTGGAGTCGGCCAGTCGCGAGGCAAGCTCGGCGTTCGGTGACGGGCGAGTGTTCTTGGAGCGGTACATACCGGCGGCCCGGCACGTGGAGTTCCAAGTGCTGGCGGATTCTTCCGGCAAGACATTGCACTTACTGGAGCGGGAATGCAGCGTGCAGCGTCGCTACCAGAAAATCGTTGAAGAAACGCCGTCGCCAGCCCTGAAAAACGATGAACTGAGACAATCGATGGCGGCTTCGGCTGTGGCCATGGCTCAGTCGGCGGGCTACACCAACGTCGGCACCGTCGAATTTCTAGTGGATGCTCAGACCGGTGAATACTATTTCCTTGAGATGAACGCCCGCATCCAGGTGGAACACCCAATCACGGAGGAAACCCTCAAGTTGGATATGGTGGAGTGGCAGACTCGGATTGCTGCCGGAGAGCTGATTACCTTATCTCAAGATGACATTCAGTCCACCGGTCACGCCCTGGAATGCCGGATTTACGCCGAAGACCCCTACAGTAATTTTGCGCCATCGGTTGGTCGATTATTGTCTTGGCGTCCACCATCAGGCATGGGCATCCGTTTGGACTCGGGCGTGGCTGAAGGCCAGGAGATCACCGCTTACTATGACTCCATGTTGGCCAAGTTGGTGGCTTGGGGGCCAGACAGGCAGAGTGCCATTGGTCGGATGCTGCGGGCATTGGAGACTTTCCCAGTACTGGGCGTCACCACCAACATTTCCTTCTTGCTGCGGGCTCTCGCTCACCCGGAGTTCGTCGGCGGTGATTACGACACAGGGTTCATCGCCAAGCATCCTGATCTGACCGCAACACCAGACTCAGGCCAGTTGCAGGCGGCTGCCGTCGAGATTGCCGAGGGTTTTTGGCAGGCCAACGGCAGCAACACTGTCCGTAGGGAGACCGGAGCGGTCCAAGACACCCAGGGACCCTGGCAAGGGCTCTCGAAGTCGGTGTTCCCATGACAACCCGCAGGTTGCAGCAGGTCCAACCGCCGCAGGCGGACTCGGAAGCCGTGGTTTTTGACGGCGCATTTGATGTTGTTGTGTCATCACCGGGCCGGTGGGAAGGGAAAATCAGCCTGGCTGATGGCCGCACGGTGTCGTTTTTGGCCCAACGGGCGGGTCAGGAGGTGCACCTGTGGATCGCAGGTGAGTCTTATGTATTCATCCCGCCTACCCCAGTAGCCCGGTCGCAGAAGGCCGGACAAGCGGCCAGCGACGACATTGTGTGTCCGGTTCCGGGGGTGGTGATTGCTGTCCACGTCGCCGCAGATGACGTTGTGGAGGCCGGTCAGGACTTGGTGATAATCGAGTCCATGAAAACCGAGCAGATCGTTAAATCCCCTCGGCAGGGCACGGTCCAACGAGTGTCGGTACAAGAAGGCGACCGTGTTGACCGCGGCATGCGCTTGGTGGTTTTGGTTCCACTCTCAAAAGAGTAAGGTTTCGGCCAGATTAGGCTTAATCCCGTCTATTTCCCCTTGCCAAATTGACCCCGCATCTTTGTGGCGGTCCGCTACAGGTTTGACATGCAGAAGAGGTTAGATCTGATTGGTTCGCTCATGCTACAACCGCCATCGACCCCAGTCTGGCAACCACACGGACCCGGTAGCTAACGAGTGATATGGAATCTTACTGCGCATCAAGCCGCTCTCCTGCAGACGTCCCCGAATGCATGAGACACCGTGCTAAATGGAGGCGGTCAGCGGGGATACGGTGACCCTATGCTACTATGCTGCTGTGACTCCCACCCGCACCCAAGACAGCCTACCTACTATGGTTCTCATAGTGCTATCCGCTTGTTTCTTCTTAGTGATGGCTGTCTCTTTGATGATGGGGCCATTGCTAGTCGGTCTGTCAGATGAATTTGATACGTCTCTGGCTATGGCAGGTCAGTTCGCATCCGCGAATTTCATAGGCTGGGCAATCATCGCACCCCTCGTTGGTCCGGTATCAGATTCCTACGGAAGACGCCCCATAGCCCTTACAGGGCTTGGACTCATCACTCTGGGTCTAATGTTATCTGCCGTATCGGTAAATTACGAGATGATGTTTGCCTTCCGCATCGTAACAGGCTTAGGGTCAGGGATGCTCCCGCCCAACAGCGGAGGGGTCGTAGCTGATTTGGTGTCGCCAAGAAACCGCGGCAAATACTTCGGAAGGCTGATGGGCACCGGCATCATCGGTGCTGCGTTGGGTGCTCCAGCGGCGGCCGTGTTAGTGCAAGTAGGTGGATGGCAAGGATCATTTGTCGCCTTCGGAGCATTGGCCGCCGTCATCTGGATGCTGGCGTGGAAATGGTACCCCGGAACTCGGTCGAGTAGCAGCGATTCGATAAGCTTGATCGGGCGTTACAAACAGGTAGCTTCCAAACCCGCCTTGTGGTTCCTATTCTCAACCAATGTGGCCCAGCGCATGGTGTACTTCGCTATGCTTAGTTACCTAGCAGCCTATCTCACTAAGGAATATGGAATGAGCACCAAGGAAACTGTTCTGCCCCTGGTGTTGGTCGGGATAGGCGCTATCGCCGGTGCGTTTGCCGGAGGAATAGTGGCCGGGCGCCCCAGCCGACTTAGCACGACTATGTTCTGTTTCTTGGGAGGAGGGATTGCTTCGGTCATACTGTTCTCTGGAGGGTTATCCGAGTGGACCGTAATAGCGTTAGCCTTGGGTGCCGCTTGTTTTTTTAGCGTTGGCTGGCCAATCCTGACCACCCGATTGACCGAACTCTCGGAATCGTCTCCCGCTACAGCTCTCGGATTCTGGGCCACTAGCAATCAACTGGGGGCGATTGGAGGCTCTGCCATCGGAGGGCTGGCGTTAGCCCTCGGCGGATTTTCCATGGTTGGAGTAATGTGTCTGCTAGCGGCCGTCGTAGCCGCGGCTATCCTGGGGCTAAAAGTTCCTGAATCCCCGGATTTCACTAGATAAATCCAGACTGGCCAGTACACGCGTAAAGAATAATCCCGAAGAAGTGAATTAGAAATTTAATGTCGGCAAAATGTCGGCAATCCGGAAAAATAAAAGGACCTCGAAATTATCCGAGGTCCTTTTTCTGCGTAAAATTGGCAGGAGCGGGAGGATTCGAACCCCCGGCCACTGGTTTTGGAGACCAGCGCTCTGGCCAGACTGAGCTACGCTCCTGCGATATGTGGCGTCCATATGATGTGACGCCGATTCTATTGTGCAGCGGCTTTTGGGATTGGCGCCGCCGCCTGATGTTAAATGGTGCCCTTGGAGGGATTCGAACCCCCGACGCGCGACTTAGGACGCCGCCGCTCTATCCTCTGAGCTACAAGGGCATTATGGTGGAGATAGAGGGACTCGAACCCTCGGCCTCGGCATTGCGAACGCCGCGCTCTCCCAACTGAGCTATATCCCCATGCCAACCCAAGAGACTTGCCCAATTGGGCTCGAACCAAGGTTCGTCCTAGTCTTCCCTACGCGTCCGGGAGCCGTTCTGAATCGTAAGGCCACCGCCGAACCACTGTCAAGCGGTTAACGCCTGCAAACGCCCTACTGGTCGTAGGATATACCCGTTTTTATAATCAACGCCGTTGACGCTCATTTGTGCCGCTGCTAGAGTGAACCCGAACCGAGGTTACAAGATTCGGTCTTCAGACAGCTGAAACCAGCCTAACAGCCCGAAGGGAGTGAGCCCATGACATCGACCAAGAAAGACCCTATTTTGGTGGTGGTCCAACTGACCGGCGGCAGCGATTACATGAACATGGTGGTCCCATACGCCGACCCCCTTTACTACGATAATCGCCCCACCGTGGGCATTCCCGCTGAGGATGTGCTGCCAATCAACGACCAGTTTGGGTTCAACCCTAACTTGGGCGCTTTCAAGAACCTCTACGACCAGGGCGAAGTCGCGGTCATAAACGGGGTGGGCTATCCCAACCCAAACCGCTCCCATTTCAGGGCCATGGACATCTGGCACACCTGTGAGCCGGAGAAGATTGCCATGGAAGGTTGGCTAGGTCGGGTGATTCGAGACATTGACCCCCACGGCGAGAACGTACTGACCGGGGTGAACTTTGGTCGCGGTCTGCCCCGGGCGTTGGCTTTGACCGGCGTTCCCGTGGCCTCGGTTGCGGTGTTGGAAGGCTACGGTGTCCTCACCGGCATCCAAGGCGAAGAACAACGTGCCCGCGCTTTGGACGTGTTTGAAAGGATGTACTCGCCAGCCATAGGCACCGGAGCGGCCATGGACTACCTGGGACGCACCGGCCTGGACGCGCTGAAAGGCGCCGATATTCTAAAAACCGCGGCTGATAGCTATTCATCCACTGTGGAATACGCCTCTACTGGCATATCCCAGAGTCTCCGCGGTATGGCACAAGTAATCTTCAAAGGACTGGGCACTCGAGTGCTTTACACGTCCCAGGGCGGCTATGACACTCACGCCAACCAGGTGCCGGTGCAGACTCCGCTCCTCAGCGACCTTTCGGCTGGCATTGAAGATTTCTTCACCGATTTGAAAGAACACGACGCTGCGGACAATGTCATGATGCTGGTCTTCACTGAGTTTGGACGCCGGGTCAAAGACAATGGCTCCGGATCAGACCACGGCTCCGGCGGCGGATGCTACATCATCGGTCAACCTGTGAACGGTGGTATGTACGGTGAGTACCCGTCCCTTAAAGAAGTCGACCAACTGGACGGCGACCTGCACTTTAATTTGGACTACCGCAGTGTTTATTCCACCATTGTCGAGAAATGGATGGACCTCGATGCCAAGTCCACGGTGGGTGGCAACTACGAACATCTCAGCTTTGTTTAATTGGTCTGGTAAACGAACTCAATCGAGACAACCAAAACGAACCAGGTGAGACTGGCATGAAGATTGGTATTGGCTTGCCCGGCGCCATCCCCGGCGTTAAAGGTGATTTCATTATGGAATGGGCCCAGCGGGCCGAGGCTGGCCCTTTCTCTACGCTGGGGACCATTGACCGCATTGTCTACCAGAACTTTGAGCCCTTCATCATGCTGGCCGCCGCTGCAGCGGTAACCACTCGAATCAGACTCATGACCGGCGTGATGCTGGCCCCGCTCCGCAATGAAGGCGTTCTGGCCAAGCAGGCTGCCAGTTTGGACGCCATTTCCAACGGTCGTCTAACCTTGGGATTTGGCGTGGGTCGCCGTCCGGACGACTACAAAGCCGCACCCGCCAAATACAGCAACCGTGGTCGCCGATTTGAAGACCAGATTGCAACGATGAAGCGCATCTGGTCTGGGGAAGACCTCGACCCGGAAAATGGTGTTGGCCCTGTGGGTCCTCCGCCGGTCCAGGCCGGCGGACCGGAGATTCTTATTGGCGGAGGAACACCCCAATCCATCGCCCGGGCCGGAAGGTTGGCCGATGGCTTCCTTGCTGCTGGAACCCAACCCGATGCTGTTGAAGCTTCCTATAAGATGGCAGTCGAGGCCTGGGAGACCGCAGGCAAACCCGGCAAGCCCCGGTTGGCTGCCGTGTGTTCTTACGCCCTTGGTCCCAATGCCGCCGACGTTGTTGGTGGCTATATCAGGCATTATTATTCGTTCTTGGGTCCGGTGGCTGATCAGATGGCCGAGAACGCTGTGTCCTCAACCGAGGCCGTCAAAGGGATGATTCAGGATTTGGAAGGCATCGGCATGGATGAATTGGTCTTTTTGCCTACCGCTGCTGATCTGGGCCAACTGGACCGGCTGGCAGATATAGTCGGTTAATCCGCCCTGCCACCGAATCAACAAGCTAATTACGTTTGAAAATACAAAGGGAGAAATAACGATGGAAAACAACAATGAGATTGCAGTATTTGGTGGGGGGTGCTTCTGGTGCACTGAAGCCGTTTTCCTAGAAATCAAAGGTGTAAAGGCTGTGGCCTCTGGGTATTCTGGTGGGCACGTGGCCAACCCGAACTACTACCAGGTCTGTGAAGAGACCACCGGTCACGCGGAGGTGGTGAGAATCGAGTTTGACCCATCTGAGATTTCCTTCAAGGAAATGCTCGAGGTTTTCTTCGCTTCTCATGACCCAACTACCCTCAACTACCAGGGCGCGGACAGAGGCGCTCGTTACCGTTCGGTGGTCCTCCACACCACCGACGCCCAGCGCGATGAGACCGCCGAGTATATCAAGGAGCTGGACGCCGAGGGTTCTCAGCCGGGGCCAGTGGTCACAGAGATTTCCCCATTTGAAGTGTTCTACGAGTCCGAACCGGAGCACCGGCAGTTCTACCAGAACAACCCCGGCAGCATGTACTGCCAGGTGGTCATTAGCCCTAAGGTTGCCAAGATTCGCCAGAAGTTTGCCAAGAGCCTGCGCTAAGAGCAGGCTTTTGGTCTCACTGGGCGGAGAGCAATCTTTGCTGGAACACGATTTTAATTTCTCTTTGATTGGGACGGTTCACCACGAAAAAAAATAGAACGAAAACCTTGCCCATCCTCGTGCTTTTTATTGCCTTGATATTGTCAGCCTGCGGGGGTGGAGCAGAAGCAACTTTGGTCCCCACTGAGCCTGCTGCGCCGACGCAAATACCGATCCCAACAGCCGCACCAACAGACCTGGTTCCGGCAGAACTTCTGGAAGACATCAAGACTGCCATGGCCGAGTTGGGAAGCTATTCTTTGAACGGAACGTTGGTTATCAAAACCACGAAAGATGCTGATAACCACCTGATCTTGATGGAGATGTCGGGCGGTGGTTACGTGGATGGTGATAACCAGGTTACGGTTGCGGTGGATATTGCCACCGAGGGATTCGTCGGCAAGGTAACGACTGAAACGCGCCAGATCGCGGGCTTCACCTACGCCAAGAATCAACTCACTGAAGAGTGGTCAAAAGGCGATGAAGTTGACAGTTCGGAGACCGAAGACTTTGTTCATTCGGCAATGGTTGCTATAGAGGCAGTTCAGGAAGTGCTAGACGGCCTGGCGGTATACCGCGTTACCGGTACTGTGCCGGACGAGCCGGAGAATGAACTGATGATTTTGTGGGTAGGCATTGAAGACCTGCTGGTGCGTAAAATTAGACAGGAAGGGCATGTTCCCGCAGCGGATTACGCCAATTTTGGGATTGGGGAACTTGAGGTCCTTTATCAAAGTTCTGTGACTCGTCTGAGTAACTTGAACGGGTCAGTTCAAGTTACATTGCCTCCGGTCACAGCGCCGCCAACCGATCAAGTAACACAGCCGGCCAAGCAATGGGCTGAGCCCCCGGCAATGATTATTGATAACACCGCTACCTATGTGGCTACCATGCGCACCAACATGGGCGACATGACCATTGAGCTATTTGCCAGCGAGGCCCCGGAGACGGTGAACAGCTTCGTATTTTTGGCGACTGAAGGCTTCTATGACGGTGTGATATTCCACCGAGTTATTCAAAACTTTATGATTCAGGGTGGAGATCCCGAAGGAATTGGCAGCGGCGGGGCAGGTTATTCCTTCAATGACGAGTTCGATTCCCCTCTAGTGTTTGATCGGGCCGGCATATTGGCCATGGCCAACTCGGGCCCCAATACCAACAGCAGTCAGTTCTTCATCACCACCGTTCCCACGCCTCACCTGAACGGAGCGCACACCATATTTGGCCAAGTTATTGAGGGTCAGGACGTGGTGGATGCTATCTCAATGGTGGCAACTGTAGCGGGCAGCCGCCCAGCAGAATCGGTGGTTATCCTGGGCGTAGATATTACGCAGTAACAAAGGCGAAGCGACGGGCGAACGATAAAACTTTAGAGATTGGAGGCTTAATCATGCCATTTGGAGGCAATGATTGGCTGGCATTGACGGAAGAACCCACTCTGGAGCCAGAGATACCCATCTGTGATCCCCACCATCACCTGTGGGATCGGCGCCCGGCGCGAATCCCCTACCAGAATTATCTGTTGAGCGAACTGTATGACGACCTAAACAGCGGGCACAACGTGGTGTCCACTGTGTTTGTTGAGACCAACGCCATGTATCGCACGGACGGACCGGAAGAGATGCGCCCGGTGGGGGAGGTTGAGTTCGTCCAGGGTCTGGCGGCCGCCGCAGCTACAGGACTCTACGGACCAGCCAAGGCAGCAGCTTCGATTGTCGGGCACGCCAACTTGCACTTAGGTGACGCCGTTGAGCCGGTACTGGAGGCGTTGCAGGCGGCCAGCCCACAGAGGTTTCGAGGTATCCGACACGGCCTCACGTACGATGACCACCCGGATATTGGCAGCAACCGCTGGAATCGAAAAGAACAGCTGGGCGAAGAGGACTTTAGGGCAGGGGCCAGGGTTCTTGCCCAGATGGGGTTATCCTTTGATGCTTGGATGTATTTCCACCAACTGCCAGAGTTGGTGTCGTTTGCCCAGGCCATCCCAGAACTGCCAATAATCCTGAACCACATCGGCGGTGTGCTGGGTACTGGCCCTTATTCCAATCTTGAAAAAGATGTCATTCCCGTTTGGAAGAAGAACTTGGCGGAGGTGGCCAAGTGCCCCAACGTCACGGTGAAGCTTGGCGGTATTGGGCAACCTCGGACCGGCTACGACTGGTCCGCTCGGGAGAAGCCAATTGGCTCTGAAGAACTAGCCGGACTGATGGCGCCGTTCATGAATTATGCGATTGAGCAGTTTGGACCAGACCGGGGCATGATAGAGAGTAACTTCCCGCCCGACAAAGTCGGTCATTCTTACAACATCCTCTACAATGCGTTCAAGCGACTGACCAAAGGCTACTCCGCAAGCGAGCGGGCAGACATGTTCCGTGGCACCGCTGAGCGGGTGTACCGGGTCGAATACTAGGCATGATGCCGCCGACATATTGGTTTTCCTTCCACCGGCTATCGGCAAAAAGTGGTATGTACTCGGGACGTGGTTTGACGGCGACCAGCTCGCCATCACCGATACCTATATTACTGACGCAGACCAAATCTGATTTGCTCAGATAGTTGGTTGGGCATAATATAATCGTCGTAAATCTTCCGAGCAAATACAAAGCGATCCGACAGTTGCTGGGTTTGAAATGCCGATAACCTTCAACATTGAAAATTACGCCGTTGCCTTTTTAAGCGCCAGATTGTGGGTTCAAATTCCTCAGGGAATTCACGACTTAGCAACCCCTCCCCAAAAACTGGCTACTGAGCGTCGTTAGCTGTAAGCTACCGCCAACGCCTATTGGAGGTAACCCATGACGCAGCAAGATTCCGTACGCAGATTTCCCACTGTGGGAGATGGAAGCGGAGTGACATCCGGACCACAGTTCTATCGGGAAGAGCTTGCCCTTTCCTTCCGCAATCGGGGAATGCCCACTGAAGGCCTGCGCTACGACGTGACGCCCACGGGTATGCACTACCTTCTGATTCACTGGGATATCCCCGATGTGGACATGAGCGCGTGGAAACTCAACATTGGCGGCCTTGTCGGCCAGCCAACCAGCCTGACTCTTGAGGACATCAAGGCCCTGCCATCGAGAACCGAGCTTGTCACTATGGAGTGCGCCGGCAACGGACGGGCCCTGTTTTCACCTCGGTTGGTTTCCCAGCCGTGGCTCCTGGAAGCCATTGGCACGTCTGAGTGGACCGGGACGCCGCTGAAAGGCGTATTGGAGGCCGCTGGACTGCAGAGTGAGGCCGTCGAGATACTATTTACTGGGTGCGATCAGGGAGTGCAGGGAGAAGAGGTCCAGTTTTATCAGCGAAGTCTCACCGTCGAAGAGGCGACCAGAGACGAGGTGATGCTGGTTTATGAGATGAACGGAAGGCCCCTCGAACCCCAACATGGTTACCCGCTGCGTCTGATAGTTCCTGGTTGGTACGGCATGACCAGCGTGAAATGGCTGGGGAGCATCGAGGCTGTCGGCGAACCGTTCAACGGATTCCAGATGGCTTCGTACCGCTACCGCCAAACGGCCGATGACCCAGGCGATCCAGTTGACATCATTCGGGTCAGGGCGCTGATGGTCCCGCCAGGTATCCCGGACTTCTTGACCCGCACCCGGCTACTCAGTGCTGGACCGGTGACCCTGACTGGACGCGCGTGGGTCGCACGCGCGGGGGTATCACGGGTGGAGATCAGCACCGACGGCGGCTCGAGCTGGTTCAACGCTCAGCTCGGCCCTCAGCCGTCGCAATTCGCCTGGCACGGCTGGACCGCTGATTGGGATGCCACAACCGGTCGGCACACCCTGATGGTCCGGGCCACTGACACCAACGGCAACCGCCAGCCGGTGGGACCCGAGTGGAACATCCAAGGTATGGGCAACAACATGGCCCAAACAGTGGATGTGATAGTAGAGGCCGGAGCTGTTAGCTAACAGCTTTTTCATCCCTCTTTTGTAGAGGAGGACCGAGGGGGATTTTCGCGGACTATAGGCACAATCCATCCATTGTCTTTCCGAGTAGTGCCGTAGCAAACAACACTTAGCCAGGCCCTTCCCTTCACTCAGTACGAGCGGGTTGTGGAGAGATTTATCTCGCGGTCATTCCGTCATTCCAGTGAAAGCTGGAATCCAGATTGTTTGGGATGAGCAAACGTGGATGCGCAGAATGGCTGGGTGACAAGATCGAGAGACAAAGGAAGGGCGTCCCGATTAATCGAGACGCCCTTCCTTTTATTAGTCTGATGGGTTGCAGGCTTAGAGCGGCAACGCCACTGTCTGCCCGGTCTGGGCGCTGCGGGTTACGGCCTCGGTGAACTCCATGTAGTGGAGGCCCACCTCAAATGGTGTTCGGGTGATCTTTTCAGTGCCGCGAATGGCGTTGCAGAACTCTTCCTCCACCCGCCAGATTGCTCGATCCTCTTCAGGGTTGGGAATCTCAGCGAGCTTGTCGTCGCCGCGTTTGCCTCCGTAAACGTTTTGTGCGCCGTCTACGTGCAGGGTCCCTTCACTGCCGTATATCCAGACGCCGTTTCCGGAAGAAAGGCCGGTCACCGCGCTGAACTGCATGTTGGCCTGGGCGCCATTAGCTAGCTCTGCAATGATATTTACATGATCCGGAATGCTGATGTTGACCATTTGGCCGTCCTCGTCCTTTCGCTTGTTGACGTTAATCGACGTCATCGCAGAGACCTTGGTGGCACGACCAACCCAGCGAATCATGGCCTCGTACCAAATGCCCATGTTCAGGATGTTGAAGCCACTTAGGTCGCGGTCGTTGCGCCAATGCATCTCTTCGCCCTGGTTCATGAAGGTGTTTCCCAGGGACTGCACGTTCACGCCAATGATGTCTCCGATGTATCCCTCAGCAATCTTGCCTTGGAGCAGGCGGTCGATCTTGAAGGTCAGCGGTGATGGGACAATCTGAGTGACCAGGTCTGGTCGTTCCCGCGAGGCGTCCAGCATCTCCTGGGCTTCAGCGGCGGTGGTGGCCATACGTGCCTCGCAGAGCACGTGTTTTCCGGCTTCCAGGGACGCTAAAACCAGGGTGCGGTGCATGTAGGGCCAGGTGCCGATGCAGATGGCATCTATGCTGGGGTCTTCCAGAAGCTCCTGCCAGTTGTCATAGACGCCGGAGATGTTGAACTGGTCGGCCACTGCCTGGCTGGAGCCTCGGCTCCGGTTGGCCACGGCGGCAATCTCCAGGCCGTCTACCTTCTGAAAGCCGGGGATGTGTCGGTCTCGAGTGTTTTTACCGGCGCCAATGAGGCCGAGCCTGATTCCTTCTGAAGCCATGGTTGTTCTCCCTGAGATTTACAAAGTTTTAAAGTATTGCCTAAAGGGGCAGGTATACCGTTTGGCCCGACTGGGCACTGCGAGTGACTGACTCGGTGAATTCCATGTACTGCACGCCAACGTCAAATGGCGTGTGAGTCACTGGCTTGGTGCCACGGATCGAATTGATAAAGTCTTTCTCCACATCCCATTTACCGCGCTTGTCGTCGGCAATAGGATGCTCTTTGAATTCAGTGTCTCCGGGTTTGCCAATCCAGACTTTATCGAAGGGCGGCCCTTCGAGTCTAATGGTGCCTTCACTGCCAAAGATCCATAGTTCAGAACCGGTCTGCATACCGGTGATGGTGCTCCAACTGAGGTCAGCCTGGACCCCGGCGGCGAACTCGCACAGCACGTTCACGTGGTCGGGAATAGTCACCCCGCGCATGATGCCGTCATCGTCCTTGCGTTGGTTGGTGAAGACGTGGGTCATGGCCATAACCTTGGTGGCTGGGCCAACGTAGCGCATAATCGCCTCGTACCAGATGCCCATGCCCATGATGTTATAGCCGCTGATCAGCCGGTTCTGACGCCAGTGGAGTGGGCCTTCTGTGTTCATAAAAGTGTCGGATCGGTCGGATCGGCCGTGGTAGTCGCAGACCCGTAGCCGCAGGGCCAATAGCCGCCCTAGCTCCCCGCTGGCGATCAGGTCCTGAACGGTCTGGTCAACCTGCAGGGTTTGAGGTGCTGGCACTATCTGGGTGATTAGATGCGGGAACTGGCGGGAGGCATCCAACATCTCCTGGGCCTCTTGGGCGTTCATGGCCATACGGGCTTCCGTAAGAACGTGTTTGTTGTTCTCCAGGGCGGCCAGAACCAGGGTGTTGTGCATGTTGGGCCAGGTGCCGACGCAGATGGCGTCTATGTCGTCGGCCTCCATCAGATCCAACCAGTTGTCGTACACTGTTGGTATCTCGTACTCGCTGGCGATGGCCTCGCCGGATGCTCGGCTGCGGTTGGCTACGGCCACTACCTCAACGCCTTCCTGTTCTCGAAGGCCAGGTATATGCCTGAGGCGGGTGTTGGCGCCGGCTCCAATGAGCCCAACGCGAATTATTCGATTCTCCATAGTTACCCTCATCGGCGCTGCAGGTTCATCGCGGTGATCAATCTGATTTTGAATTCGACTAATTCTAGGTTAGAGGTTCGGTTTAGTCCATAGTCTTGGTGGCAGACTGGAAGCGTCACGACTAACTACATGGAAGATGCGCAGCCTCGTCATTCTGAGTGAAGCGAAGAATCTCGTTACTGGCAATGAGACCTTGCACCTTATTCAGAGTGACAACTAAACAGAGAGTGGCCTTGAAGTCTGGTCTAGCCGAACCGGTTTAGACCGCCGCGGAGATCGGGGATAAGATAACTGGCGTTGCTGAAATTGATGAAACGAGGCATTTGGCAGTGTTTTTCGGCTCTTTATTGCAGGGCTTTATAAATATTCCCTTCCCGGCCCGGTTTCGGGTTGTGGGGGATAGCATGTTGCCTACGTTGTGCGATGGAGAGTCGGTCTTGGTGGTGCGGCCAGGAAGCCGGTGGAACAGGATTAACCGGGGCGATCTGGTTATTTTTGAGCCCCCTAATGGCCAGGGCGGGGTATACATCAAAAGAGTTGTAGGACTGCCGGGTGAAGACATTAAGATTGCCGGGGGTTGGGTGTTTTGGGATGGTAATCTACTTGAGGAGGAGTACCTACAGAGCGGGCCGATAGTGGGTGCCCCAAGGGCAGATACCAAGGAGTGGTTCAACGGGCCGGACGAGTATTTTTTGCTGGGGGACAACCGGGGGGACAGCGACGACAGCCGAGTCTTTGGGCCGGTGGCCGGTGATCAGATCAAGGGGAGAGCCTGGGTTAGGTGTTGGCCGCTATCGCGGTTATGGCCAATGGGCCGACATTAGAGTACCCAGATATTGCCCACCTGCATGACCACGTCAACGTTGAAGATGCTCTCGGCGGGCCAGCCGGTCATCTTGATCCAGTCTTCAAAATGCTCCTGTTCTACAGCTTCGCATTCTGTGACAATCTTGCCGCGTTTCAGGTCGCCGTAGACCTTCAAAATGGTGGTGCGGCGGTCTGGCCGCCATTTGCTAACGGCGCTGAGTTTTTCCCGGAACTGGTCTTCCGTTAGTCCGGAAACATTGTGTATAGCTAAAAATCGGGCCATGTCGGTCCTTACCTCATTAATAAAGCTGATAGCTGAATGCTGTCGGCTGTCAGCTCGTTAGTCTTTGGGGGCTACGAAGGGATAGGGAATATCCGCTCCGCCTTTCAGTGGCAACACCACAGTGGCGCTACCGGGCATGCTTTCCACACCGTCCTGGGTCTTCATGCCCAGATCCATCTCAATGAAACCCATGCCTTCCTTCTCGTACTTGTTGGTCACTGTGGCCCAGACAATCAATGTGTCGCCGGGAACCAGCATGGCACGATGCTCAAAAGCGGCCTTCCAGGGCCAGCCTTTGGGCAGGGTGAAGTCCTTCAAGAACTGGGGCACCACGCTCTGTTTCCAAGATCCATGAATCAAGATGCTGGGGTTCTTATCGTGGTTCAGGCCAAAATCCAAATCGTAGTGGATTCGGTGGAAGTTCTCGATGGCCGCACTCCAGCGGAAAAGGTGAGTGGGAGTGGGCGCGTAGATGTACTTGGGCAGCTCATCGCCCACGTTCACATCTTCGTAGTAGGTCTGAGTTTTGTTTCGCAACTCATCGGCGGTGGGCCGTTCGTTGTGGGCCTGAATCTCTGCAGGCGTCATCTTTAGTAGGGCTTCTAATGGGGCGCTCATTGGGACAACCTCAAGCGGTTATTTATTACGAGTTAACGACGAATAGAGGACTGCCGAGTGATACAGAGCAGGTCCTTATTCTGGTTGGTGTAGGTAATTTCACGGGTGATAATCAAGAAGGCTTTGCCGTCTCGTCCTACGCGTTCTCGGATGTCGTGATAGCGGTTCTGGAAGAAAATGACATCGCCAATATTTGGGTATTGGTAGACCTCAATCTCGTTGCCCGCGTTCAGAGTCCGGACCAGGTGGGTGGGGATAGACGGCAGTTCTCCGGGGCGCTTCACAGAGCCTATGCCGTCGGACATGGGGTTTTCTTTGAAAGCCTCAGTGATGGCGTCTTCCGCTTCAGGGCGGATACGCTGGGTCATGTAGCTGACCATGATGGGGGGAACGATGATGGCACCGTAATGCGTGCTTTTGGCAAAGTCTTCATCCCAGTACCGGGGGTCTGGGTCCATCACGGCTTGGGTGAATCTCCGCAGATACTCAACGTCTACAGTTCCCCAGGACTCGATCAACTCGCCTTCAACGCCAATCATGGCTTTTACTTCTGGCGTGAGGACCGACTGTGTGTCGGGTTGGGCCTCCTGAGTCATAGCTGTTTTCCTCCGGTGATTTGACGCCCTCAGCCTACCTCAGCCCCCCATATTCGTCAACAAACTTGAACTGCAGGCTTTTGTTTGGGCGTGATAAACCCGCGTAAATTAGCCGGTTGAAACGCCATTCGTTGAGGCTCAGGGACACCGTTTCTGCTTGTGGATTTTGTGTCTCTGGGATAACATGGCTGTCGGGCTTTGAAGCTAATTTATCACTGGATTCAAAGCCGGATTCGCATTAAAAAATTCAGAAAAAGCAGGGAAATCTGGGAAACAAATCACCGTGTCGCCGCCCTAGCCAACGACTAACCAACATCCGTTATTTCATTGTGGTGTTGGCTTTAGTTCTGACGGCGGTGACCGTCGCCTGCGGGACTTCCACGACAGCCACGCTGGCAACCAGTCCCACGCAGGTTCCGACAGGAACCGCGATAGAGACTCCAGCCGCAACACCGACGGGTTCATTAACAGCCGGTCCAACGGCCACTCCCGCACAAGCCAAGACTCCCAGTATGGGCCCTCTGGTCCGAGTGGAAGATTTGGTCTTCCCAGTCGAATTGGCGGACACCCCTGACAAGCGCATCAGAGGGCTTTCCGGGCGTGTTTCGTTGGAATCTGGCACAGGCATGTTGTTCATCTTTGAAAAGCCAGAGCGGTTTCGTTTCTGGATGCGGGAAATGGAGATAACCCTGGATATAGTCTGGATCGGTTCCAACTGTGAGGTTGTGGACGTTTCAGAAAATGTTCCCTTCCCTGATCCTGAAACCCCATTGAACGAGCTGCCCAGGGTTTCCCCTGAGTCGCGAGCCAAGTTCGTCTTGGAGATAAACGGCGGCGAGGCGGCGGAGTCGGGCTTGGGTGTTGGCGACTCAGTGGAATTTTTGAGCGATATAGCGGGCAAGTACGATTGCTAGCCTGAAAAATAATTAATAAAACCCTATAAATAGAAAGAGCGAGGGACCCTACAAATGGACATCCTGGTTTCCGGATCAATGGCCTACGATCGCATCATGGATTTTGACGGCATGTTCTCCGACCACATACTGCCCGACCAGTTGGACAATATCAATGTGAGTTTTACGGTGAACAGCCTCACAGAGAATTTTGGCGGCACAGCGGGTAACATCGCCTACTCATTATCACTCTTGGGCGAGAAGCCACGCATTTTGGCCACCATTGGGCAGGACTACCACCGCTACTTTGAGTGGCTAGAGAAGATTGGCGTATCTACAGCGGATATCCGCATTGTGGAAGAAGAACTGACCGCCGGAGCCTATATCACCTCTGACACTCGTAGCAACCAGATAACCGGTTTCAACCCCGGCGCAATGAAACAGCAGTCCGGCTTCAATTTTGACTCGGTTGAGCCAAAGGACTGTCTGGCGATAGTATCGCCGGGCAACCTGGGTGACATGACCGATTACACCGCCGAGCATGAAAAGCGCGGCATCTACTCCATCTTCGATCCCGGCCAGTCCCTGCCAGCTTGGGGGGCAGAAGCTCTAGCTACGGCCATCAGCCAGTCTAAGATGCTGGTTTGCAACGACTATGAGATGGAGATGATCTCCAATATCACCGGCAAGACACGCGCCCAAGTGGCTGAGACCGTGGAAACTATTGTGGTCACCAAGGGCGGCGATGGCTCCGACATCATCACCACCGCTGGCACTGTTACTGTTCCATCGGTGCCTGCTGGCGACGCCGTGGATCCAACGGGAGCTGGAGACGCCTTTAGGGGCGGCCTGATCAAGGGATTGGTTGGTAACCTGCCCATCGAGCGGGCAGTGCAGATGGGCAACGTGGCGGGCCATTACGCGGTACGCATCCTCGGTACCCAGCAGCACCGTTTCACCATTAAAGAGTTCAACGCCAAATTGACGGAGAACTTTGGTAGCTAAACGGCAATTGCCTAGGCTGTCGTCGTCGGCTACAATCCAGCCGATTTAATCAGCTGAATCTAGCTAAATAAAAGCATAACGAGCGTATTTTGACATCCACTCAATCGCCCCAGACCTCTCCATTACCCACGCCGCTGTCCCACGGACCGCTGGACGGAGTGAAAGTTCTGGATCTGAGCGAAGATATCGCTGGGTCGTTCAGCGGTCGGCTGATGGCCGACTATGGCGCCGACGTCCTCAAGATCGAGCCACCCACCGGCGCTTCATTGCGTCGGATGGGCCCCTTCTTTGGTGACGACCCGCACCCGGAAAAAAGCCTGTTCTACCTTCTGATGAACCTGAACAAGAAGGGTGCGACGCTGAACCTGGAAACAGTCACTGGGCGGAATATTCTGAGGCGTTTAGTGCCCCACGTGGATGTGGTCATAGAGTCCTATCGCCCCGGCTATTTGGCTGACTTGGGTGTTGGCTACGAGGACCTTCAGAAAGAAAACCCCGCCCTGATAATGACCTCTATTACTCCTTTTGGTCAGACTGGCCCCTACAGCCAGTACAAGGGCGAGGAAGTGGTCAATTACGCCATGGGGTTGATCATGAGCATCAGCGGAGTACAGGGCAAGGAACCGCTGAAGCATGGTGGCTTCCAGGCTCAATACGAAGGCGGCCTCAACGGCGCAGCCTCAACTTCCATGGCCCTGTTTTTGGCCGGTGAGATTGGCAAGGGTCAACACATTGATGTGTCGATAACTGAATGCGTTGCCTCCAGCGCCATGGCCACCCAAACCATGTATCCCTTCATGGGTGGGACGTTGCCCCGACGACCGGCCACCGGAAGCAATTTTGGCCACCCAATGCCTTGCAAAGATGGCTGGATCATCGTCCAGACAGGCGGTGGGGCCAGCTGGGCAGATATCGCAAATTTCTTCGGCGACCCGCAACTGCTGGAACCAAAGTTCGCCGAGCCGGCCCAGCGGTTGAGAAACACCGCCGAGATGGATCAGGTAGTCCTTGAGTCGATCAAAGAACGTGGCAAATGGGACCTATTCACCAAGGCCGCCGAAGCGCGGATGCTGTTCGGACTGGTGCAGACGCCTTCGGAATTATTGGAATGCCCGCAACTGGAGTCGCGGAATTTCTACCGAGAGATAGAACACCCAGTTATCGGCAAGGTCAAAGTGCCAGCGGTGCTCTTTAACCTAAGCCTGACCCCGTACCAATTCCTGCGACCAGCCCCCCTCTTGGGTCAGCACAACGCAGAGATCTACGTAGACGGCCTGGAATACAGTTCTGAGGACTACGTCCGACTGAGACAACTAAACGTTATCTAATCGTCCAAATAAGTCTTAACCTAACTGATGGTTCGACAAGCTCACCAAGAACGGAACCAGGCAGGAAAGGATTAAATATTCCGTTCGTCCTGAGCCCGTCGAAAGACCAGCATAAGTCAACCTAATCAGGATCAGCATCAGTCAAGCAACAGCCGGAACCAGCACCCGGAACCAGCAAAAGGAAAACAAGATGGCCCGCTTACCATTGGAAGGCATCAGAATAATCGACTCCACCTACGTGTTCGCGTTGCCCTACGCTGGTGGCTTGCTGGCTGACTTTGGCGCGGAAGTCATCAAGGTGGAGGGACCGGGCCGACCCGATGTGACTCGCACCGGCGGCTATGCTGGGGCCTTCCCGGAGAACGACCTGGGCGACGACTGGTGGAACCGCCCATCCACCTACAACCTGATTCACCGTGGCAAGCGTTCCATAACCTTGGATATGACCGACTCTCGGGGGCGCGACTATTTTAGGGATCTAATCAAGATCAGCGACGTTGTGATGGAGAACTTCACCCCCAGGGTGATGCGCAGTTGGGATTTGGACTATCCCAACATGAAGAAGATCAAGCCAGACATAATCATGGTTTCCAATACCGGCTACGGACACGGCGACGGCCCCTACTCCAGCTACCCGGCCCAGGCTACCACCCAGGAAGCGACGCATGGCCATTGCTGGATCACGGGACACGTGGGCGAAGGCCCCGCCAAGGCCGGCGCATCCTTCGTTGATTTTCTATCCACCTGGACGGCGCTCTTTGCCATTGGCTCCGCTCTGCGCTACCGAAACAAGACCGGGCAGGGACAGTGGGCTGATTTGGGCATGTACCAGTCGGGGGTCATGTTCATGTCGGAGTACATCATGGACGCCCAGGTGAACGGCCGAGAAGGCGGACGCATGGGTAACCGCCACCCTTACCGTGCGCCCCAGGGTTGCTATCCAGCCTTGGGCGATGACCGGTGGATCACTTTGTCCGTGGGTGATGACCAGGGCTGGGCTGACCTGTGCCAACTGATGGGGAAGCCAGAACTGAGCAAGGATCCGGATTTTGCCGACCTGCTCTCCCGCCAGAAGAACCACGACAAGATAGACGAGATAATCGGACAATGGACCATCAGTGTTGACCGGTACGAACTGATGCACTCGCTCCAGGGCGTCGGCATTTCGGCAGGGCCGGTGCTGAACAGCAAGGACGTCCACTACGACCCCCAGTTTAAGAGTCGAGGCTTCTTGGAGCGAGTGGATTATCCTAAAGAGCGCCAGATGGGATCAAGGTTATTCATTGGCAGGCCGTACAAATTCTCCAACAGCCCCTTGGCCATTCAGGGGCCGTCTCCCACATTTGGACAGCACAATGAAGACATTCTGCAGGGTTTGCTTGGTGTGAATGGTGAGACCTACGAGAGCCTGGTTAAGGATGCTGTGATCGCCACAGTGCCCACGACTGGAGAGGCCGCACCGCGAATACCGCAGGAAGAAGCGTTGCAACGCGGTCGGTTGGCTGACTGGGACCCAGACTACCTACAAAACCTGGGTCTGGTATAGCTTCGGCCAAATTTCCTTGACACCCTCAAAAGCCCAAGACTAAGCTAGTCATGGCATTGCGCGCTGCGCATTTGCTATTTACCGGGCCCGTAGCTCACTGGTAGAGCAGACGGCTCATAACCGTCTGGTAGTTGGTTCGATCCCAACCGGGCCCACCACTTTTCCTTCTTTGTCTTTTCGCCCCTACTTCTGCGACACCGTAAACAGCTTGTTGGCTAGAATCTCGGCCCAGACTAGCCAGATGCCTATGAACAACCGCCGGAACACACCGTTTAAGTCTTCGTTTCCAACTGCTTTCGCGATCAAGAACCACGACAGGAATCCCTGAAAGGCTGCGAAACGGAAGATTCTTGAGTAGGTGTATACCGAACTCCAGTCGAGGTCTCCTTTTAGCCGTCTTGAGATAAGAAAAACGCTGACGATGGCGCACAAAAATCCGAACAAACCGGCTAGGTTATGCATGAACCCGTTGAAGTCGGTGCCGTCACACCCGGAGTCGCATGGGAAGATGCCGCCACTGCGATTGAGGCCCTAGACTTGGGAGTCTGGGCTTACGGGATCATCGAGTCCCAGATTTACGATGCCATGCGGATTGTCTACTCTGCCAGGCAGTCCGATGAAGCCGTGGAGGCGGTCTGGCAGGATCGGATGGCCTATCGCAGGGTGAATGCCCGGCGGCTGATAGAACGTCTCGAAGAAGAAGGGAGTCTGGTGGAAGGATGGACCGTGGATGAAGCGACAGACTTTGCCTGGGGTGTCCTCTCGGTCCACACCTACGAGAATTTGGTGGTCCAACGGGGCTGGACGATTGACCAGTTCGTGAGCCGCATTGGCGCCATGCTACGCAGTGTGTTGGTAGCGGAGAAAGACGAGCCAAAAGAGTGACTGTTTTTCTAGCCATACAGTGATTTGGGAGCGGGCGTGATAAGCTTTAAATCACCATTAGCTCAAAGCTATGCCTGTGCAAACCAAATAGTTTAGACGGATATTAACCACCCATTGAGGTATCGCATATGAGAACCGTAGCTGCGCTTATTTTTGAGGGCATGGCCCCTTTGGACCTATTTGGCCCGGTACAAGTTTTCAACTCGTCTTGCACGCCCCGAGAAGAAGATGGCACCAAGCCGGACACAACCAAACCCCTTTATAAAGTGATCTTCATCGGCCGGGAGAAAGGTCCGGTGGCCACTGGCCCCGGTGGCGTTGGCCCGGTAGTGGTGGCCGAGCATGGCATCGACGATAAATTTGATTTCGATATCTTGCTTGTGCCCGGCGGCGGCGGTACAAGGGCGCTGGTCGCCGACAAGGGATTTGTTGGTGCATTGTCGGACGCCTGTTCTCGGGCCGACGTTGTTGCATCTGTTTGCACCGGGGCGGCGCTTTTGGCCCAGGCCAAAGTGCTTGAAGGCAAAGCTGCAACCAGCAACAAAACAGCCTGGAGTTGGATCTTGACCCAGGGAGAAAACATTGCCTGGGATCCAACGCCGCGTTGGGTGGACCTGGTGGACAAAGACACCGGCAAGGGGATCATCACCTCCGCCGGAGTCTCGGCAGGCATTGATATGACCCTGGCGTTGGTAGCCGATCTGGACGGCGAGCAAGTGGCTGAAAACGCCGCATCGTTCATTGAGCACCACCGCATCCAGAGTCCGGACAACGATAAGTTTGCTTATCTGGCTGGTGCGTAACAGACACATTATTTGTTGGCAACCACCGTAGGGATTATGAGCGTCGAGTTTGAAGTCTCAGTCTTGTTTCCTACCTCACCACAGGTAGTTTATGACACGTGGCTGGACTTCGACGGCCACGCGGCCATGACTGGATTTTCCGCTTCGATCAAAGGGGAGATTGGCAATGAATCTGTCGTTGGCGAAGGTTATATAACGGGCATGAACCTCGAACTTATACCCGGTAAGCTGATTCGCCAGTTTTGGCACACCCAAGAATTTGACGATTCCAACGCCGATTCTGAATTGACAATCACTTTGGAATCGGAAGAAGCGGGAACCCGGTTAACCCTGAGACACACCAATCTGCCCGACCACGGCATGCAGTACAAAGACGGCTGGGTTTAGCACTACTTCGAGCCCATGAAAACGCATTTTCTTTCAACTGCTCCCTGAGGCCTCAACTCGCTTCAGATCAGACCGAGCCACCTCCGCTTATGGTGAGGCCGCCGAACCACGGTTTCGGTGTGCGCTAGATTCCATAATTGCAGTTCCATCAAGGGTGGGTGCATGGTAGGCTGTGCGGTAAATTCTCTCCAGGAGCTTTCGCATGATTATCGACACTCACACCCACGTGGTCAGCAGCGATAAGACCAAGCACCCACTCGACCCTGGCGCGCGGGGTTGGTCAACCGAGGTCAGCAATGACGTTGAGGTTCTTATCGCCGAGCTGGATGCTGCCGGCGTTGAATGTGCCACGTTGGTGCAGCCCAACGCTACCTATGGTTTGGATAACATCTACCAGTGTGACAGTGCCAAGCTGTACGCCCCGCGCACGGTGTCGGTGGGAATCCTGGACCCGGCTGCCGCTGACGCCGCTGACAAGCTCTCTTATTGGGTGAACGAACACGGCATGCTGGGCGTGCGCCTGCAGACCCAGGCCGACGCTGACGACCCCAGTTGTGATGCCATCTGGCAGCGGGCCGAAGAACTGAACGTGCCAATCTCCATCGGTGGTGGCGGCCAGCCAGATCGCGTTGACCGGATGACCAAGATTGCCGGTCGGCACCCCAACGTCCTCTTTGCTCCGGACCATTTTGCCGGGTGGAGCGGCGCTGACGACAAGGCCGGTATGACCACAGCGCTTGAAGCCATGGCCATGTTGCCCAACGCCCACCTCCGTTATTCCAGCACCAGCCTTGGCCCGTACGCCGATCTGAACGATGCCGACAGAGACCGTTTCCGCCGCGTCATTGAAGCGTTCACTCCACAACGGATGATGTGGGGTTCTAACTTTCCATCTTCCCGGGACGGCGGCTACATCGGCCAGGTGACGTTGGGCAAAACCGCCCTACCCTGGATATCTGGCCACGACTTAGAATGGATGATGGGCAAATCGGCCCACAAATTCTGGCCGATGCTGCAAGCTCCAGCCAAGTAAATCCAAGCGAGTTACCTTTGGTCAACGCGCGATTATCGGAGACGAACAACGGCTGAATCATCTGAAATCTACGCCGCCCAACTGGCTGCCGTGCAGGCTCAAAACGCCCGGATCTATGGGCCGCCATCCACTGGCGACCCATGGGGCGGTGCATCGGCGCGGCAGTTTCGGTTTGATCCTCTTAGAGTGATGGACGGCAACCTGGCGGTCATTGCATCGTACGTGAGAGCTGACGATGTTGTAGTAGATGTGGGCGGTGGCGCCGGGCGGGTTTGCTTACTGCTGTCTCGAAACTGCCGAGAAGTCATCAACGTTGAGCCGTCGCCAGGAATGGGGGCGGAGTTCCAGTTGTCAGCCGACGAAGCAGGAATCACCAACGCCCGTCTGGTTTCATCCTCATTGGCGGATGCAGACGGTCCAAAGGGAGACATCGTATTCACCGCTGACGTCACCTACTTCGTCAGCGACGTCGTCGCGTTTGTGCGCCAGATGGAAGCCGCCGCTGCGCGCCGCTTGATGATTACCATATGGAGCGAGCCGCCGCCCAACCGTCGGGCCAATCTTTTCCAGCTGATCTACGGTGAAGAACAGAATATCTTTCCCGGCCAAGCTCAACTGTTGCCCGTACTGTGGGATTTGGGGATACTGCCTGACGTGCTCGTGATGCCGGAGTCGCCGTGGTGGGAAAACCAACGTCCGTCGACCAGGGAAGCCGCCATCGAAATGGTCTTGGAAGACCGTGTGATAAAACCCCAGGACAGAGATCAGGCCGAGCCATTGATTGAGTCGCACTTTGATGAGTTATTTACCGCCAGCGTCGCTGGTTTTGTGCCGCAGTGGCGCTCTGATATGCGTGAGATTCTGATTACCTGGGAGCCGTGAAGCTAGCGTCCAGCATTGACACTCAGCTACGGCACTGCTAGATTTTGGCATCCTGACCACACGTTTAAATTGCAGGTCTTAATCAACGTTTTTCGTGAGCTAGATGAATGACAGCGTCCTCCAAAATATCAAGGTCATTGACCTGACCCAGAACATTGCCGGTCCCTACTGCACAAAACTGCTGGCTGATTACGGGGCCGATGTGATCAAGGTTGAGCGACCTGACGGCGACCCTGCTCGACGCATGGGCCCCTTCCCCGGACACGAACCCCACCCGGACAAGAGCGGAATATTCCTCTACCTGAACACCAATAAGCGTGGCGTGACCCTAGACCTGAAATCGGATGATGGTCGGGCGGATCTCCTCAATTTGGTTCGCGATGCCGATGTGTTAGTAGAGAGCTATTCGCCGAGGGTTATGGTCTCGCTTGGCCTGGACTACCAGACCCTATGCGCTGTGAACCCCAAACTGGTTATGACCTCGGTCTCCAGCTTTGGGCGGAACGGTCGTTACAGCGAATACCGGGCTACCGAGCTGGTCTTGTACGCCCTTTGCGGCATGGCTTACATCACGGGTGGCTACCACAGTGCGCCAGTGAAGCACGGGTACAGCCAGGCCCAGTATCTGGGGGGTGTTGCTGCAGCCTCGGGGACGATTGCTGCGCTGCTGGGTCTGTGGCGCGGCGGCACGGGACAACAGGTTGACGTGTCCATCCTGGAATGCGCCATCAGCACACTGTTCACTACCTTTTTGGAATACACCTACGCCGGGAACGTCACCAGACGGCAGCCGTCTGAGGGCAGTAGCCTACGTTACCCAGCGGCCACCAAAGAGGGGTACATCCTGCCCACGCCTGGCGTGATGGGGGACTGGGACACCTACGCCACCATGGCCGATGTTCCTGAGCTACAAGACCCCAAGTTTGCCACTCCGGCTGACCGGCAATTGCATTCCGATGAGGTTGACAATCTGCTGAAGGCCAAGTGGCTGGAGAAGACGGCTGAAGAGTGGTTCCACCACGCTCAGGAATGGCGTTTCCCTTTCTCGCCGGTGCAGACCATGGAAGATATATCCGGCTCACCTCAGTTGGCAGACCGGGGTTACTTTGTGGAGTTTCCTCACCCGGCAGTTGGCACCTTGCGCTACCCCGGCGGGCCATTCCGGATGTCGAAAACGCCGCGCCGTCAGGCCATGGCCGCGCCAACCTTGGGCCAACACAATAGTGAAGTGTTGGGAGGGAAGAAATCGTGATCGAATCTTTGCCGCTAAAGGGCATCCGCATCATTGAGCCAGGACAGGTCTGGGCCCTTCCCTACGCCATCGCGCCACTGGCGGCCTACGGGGCTGAGGTAATCAAGGTGGAGTCTGCGGTGCGGCCGGACTCGTCTCGCGGCAGCCCCCAGCCAGACGCAACGGTTGGTGAGGAACCGTGGAACGACGGCGGAATGTACCACGAAGCCAACCGCAACAAGCTGGGCGTCTCGCTGGACCTCAACACCGACCAAGGCAAGGAATTGTTCAAAGAGCTGGTTAGCGTCAGCGACGTGGTAGCCCAGAACTTCCCGCCCAGAGTCATGCGAAACTTTGGACTCGACTACCCGGCTTTGCAGAAGATTAAGCCAGACATCATTGTCTTGGACTCGACGGCATATGGCAGTTCCGGGCCGTGGCAAAACTATATTGGCTACGGGTCCAGCCTTCAGGCAGTAACCGGGCTGACCTATGTTACGGGATATGAGGACTCTGGTCCGGTGCAGGGTGGGATACTTTTTAACGACACCTTGGGAGCGTTGAACGCCACCTACGCCATATTGTTGGCGCTGGCCCACCGTGAGCGCACCGGCCAGGGGCAATGGATCGATCTTTCTCAATACGAGGCTGGAGTGGCTCACCTGGGGGAGGCGTTCATGGAATTTGCCATGAACAGCGAAGTACCCACCCGTCGAGGAAACACCCACCCCGACCACGCGCCTTACAACATCTACCGATGCGCCGGTGAAGACGATTGGGTTTCCATCACAGTCACATCAGATGCCGAGTGGGCCAACTTCGTCCGAACCGTTGCAGAGCCTTGGGCTTCCAATTCAGATTGGGAGACGTTTGAGGGTCGCTTGGCCCAGCGTGAAAGTCTTGACGATGCAGTTGGAAAATGGACGGCAACGCGCAACAAACACGATGTGATGCACCTGCTCCAGGCGGGTGGCGTGGCCTGCGGCGCGGTATACAACACTAGAGAGATTGCCACTGACCCGCATCACAGCGACCGGGGGTTCTTCACTATTTCCCAGCACCCGGAGCCTGTCGGTGCGCGGCCACATTCGGCGCCGCTATTTGGCCTGACTGGAGTACCCCAGCCGCTAGAGGCCTTGGCGCCCAAATTCGGTGAGTACAACCACCAAATCTTCTGCGATCTGCTGGGCAAGTCGGAAGCCGCATTCGCCGAGTTGTTGGAACATCAGGTAATTGCAGACATACCAGCTAATCCTGGAGTGACGCCACCGCCAGACTCTGCAGGTCTCCTGCGCATGGGGTTCCTGGCCGAACGCGATGCGGAGTACAAAACCCGACTCGGCATCTGAGCGACGAAATAAGCCCCGATTAAACTGCAACAATTGAATGAATGGAGGGCCAGTCATGGATACAGTCAATTACGAAAAAAAGAGCCCCACTGCCTGGATCACCATCAACCGTCCTCAGGTGATGAACGCCTGTGATCCGCCGACCACGGACTATATCTACGAGTGCGAGCAGGATTTCGACAAAGACCCAACCCTCAAGGTGTTGGTACTAACCGGCGCAGGCAAACGGGCCTTCTGCACCGGCATGGACTTGAAGGCTGCAGCCGCGCGTATCGCAGCCGGTGGCCCGGTCAGTAACATCGTGCCGCCCTACATGAAGACCGATAAAGTTACCATCGCCGCTGTGAACGGCTATGCGGTGGCCGGCGGACTGGAACGAGCTCTGGCCTGTGACATTCGAATCGCCTCTGAGAATGCTCAATTCGGCTGCTTTGAAATTCGGCGCGGTCTACCCAACCCGCCAGACCCGCTCATCAGGCTGGTCGGCTTTGGACCAGCCCTGCACATGCTTCTAAGCGGAGACTTGATCGATGCCGAAGAGGCCCTTCGCATCGGACTCGTCACCAAGGTGGTCTCGGCCAAAGAGCTAATCCCCACGGTTGAAGAACTAGCGGCTCGCATGGGTGAATACTCCACAGATGTTTTAGTGGCGACCAAAAAGTCGGCTTTTGTGGGCCGCGACCTGACATCGGAGCAGTCTCACCTTTACTCCAGGGCGTTGTCAGTCCCGCTGCGGGATTCGGATGCCAGTAGAGAAGGAGTGACAGCATTTGCCGAGCGACGCAAGGCGAACTTTAGCAACTAAGCGTATTTCTGGATTAGGAGGGCAGCGCCGTGGCTGATAAGAAGATTTCTTGTGCGTTTGGAGTTGATCTGGACGCCGTTTGTGGTTGGTTGGGGTCCTATGGGGGAGAAGATTCGCCCGACGATATCTCGCGGGGCATGTTTGCTGGCGAGGTTGGGACACCCCGACTGCTAAAGTTGTTCGAGCGGCTGGGCATCAGGACTACCTGGTTCGTGCCCGGCCACTCCATAGAGACCTTCCCTGCGGAATGTCAGATGATCGTGGACGGCGGCCATGAGATTGGCATGCACGGCTATTCCCATGAGAACCCTATCGCCATGTCTCCGGAGCAGGAGGAGGCGGTTCTGATTCGGTGTATCGACTTAATCACTAAAGTATCCGGCCAACGGCCCACCGGTTACGTGGCTCCCTGGTGGGAGTTCAGCCACATCACCAATGAGCTGTTGCAAAAGCACGGCATCAAGTACGACCATAGCCTGATGCACCGGGACTTTGAGTGCTACTACGTGCGGAAGGGTGACCGATGGACCAAGATTGATTACACCCAGCCTGCCGACCACTGGATGCACGCTCTGGTCCGCGGTGAAGAGACAGACTTGGTGGAGATTCCGGCTAACTGGTATCTGGACGACCTGCCTCCCATGATGTTCATCAAAGGCGCGCCCAACAGCCATGGATTCGTCAATCCCAGGGACATCGAGCAGATGTGGCGGGACCAGTTCGATTTCGTATACCGCGAGTACGACGAGGCGGTATTCCCGATTACCATTCACCCTGATGTTAGTGGCCGGCCCCAGGTTTTACTGATGCTGGAGCGGCTGGCGGCGTACATCATGTCCCACGACGGCGTCCAGTTCAAGACCTTCAACGAGATAGCCGACGACCATCTGGCCAACCATCCTCGCCAATAGGTTATAGCTGTAGAGATCAGCGGCAGCCCATCGCAGATTACCTAGTCCCCAGATGTCACCCTGAGAGAAGCGAAGGGTCTTTTTGCTCTGTTGAAAGATGGTTCTGCCAGTACTGAGATTCCTCGGTTGATGCCTCAGAATGACAGGTTTGGGGCGGGTACGGTTCCCGGCGGCAATAGGACAATCAAAAGAGACCCGGCAGTTTTACTGCCGGGTCTCTTTTTGTGTTCGCTATGTTCGTTGCTGCTACTTGCTGCCGTACATTGGCTTGAAGAAGCTGTGTAGGAAGTTGCGACCGTGGGCCCAGGCGTGGCAGCGACGTAGGACGCTGTCCGGTATCTTCTGGCCGGATTTATAGGTGATGCGGAAGGCCTCGTAGTTCTTCAGCTCTGGTGGGATATCCAGAGTGAAAAGCATCTCGCATTCCGATGCGGCTAGGAACGTTTTCAGCGATTCAAAGCCCTTGGGTTTCTTGTTGGGCGTTTGGTAAACGACAAGTTCAGTGGCGCCAATCAACTCGTCAAGGTGGTCGCTGCCGTTGCCACTCCCTCCTCCCTGACGCAGTTGCTGCCGGGTAATCCCGGAATTTGTGAGGCTTCCTCTTCCTCGTAATGTCATGATTATTAGCTCTCGCTGACTGGTTAGACCGGGCAATATTCCAAATGGAATATCGCCCGGTTGTTTCCCCCATATTAGTAGAAAATCATTCTGTATGGAAATCCGGCAGTGCCGGCTAGGGGAATAATGCCCAGCCGGTTAGATCTGTCTCGGCCTTGAATAGGTGACCTTCAGCGCTGGTTACGTAAAGTATGTTCCGACCCGGGCCGCCAAGAACACAGTTGGTGGGCCGGGTGCAGGGCACCGGATGGGTCTCGATAACACGACCCTTGGGGTCAAATACGTAGATCAGTGGTCCAGGGCCGGACGATGGCCAGCCGGCAGTGGCGATGATATTCCCATCAACGTCCAGACACATGCCGTCGATGCCGCGCTGGGGTTCGCGATTGTTGGTGCCAAAGGCGTGGAGCGTGTCATAGTGGCCCAGGGATCCGTCCTGATTGATGGGGTAGGCACGCAATTCCCGGTCGATACTGGCGTCCTCGCTGTTACTCTCAGCCACGTACAGAGTATTGCCGTCGATGGACACCAGTATGCCGTTGGGCATGGTGCTATCGGTCTCAACTCTGGCCACAGAATATGAACCGTCTTCCTGTGGAGTGGCACAGAGCACGGCCCTAAGACCGGGTTCTTCAATCTCAGTGGCGTCAATGTTGGTAGCGTTCCAGGGATTTGTGAACCAGATGCGGCCTTGGCGGTCAACGGCCAGGTCGTTGGGGGTGTTCAGTTTGTGGCCGTCGAATTCGTCGGCGATGACCACATTGTTGCCGTCCGAATCGAACCTCAAGATGGCGCGGCCGCCAGAGCAGCAGCCAAAGAGTTGGCCAGCTTCGTCATGGGCCAGACCGTTGGTGCGGTTGGTGCCCTCACGCCAGACCGTGATTTCGTCTGTATTGTGGTCAACGCGGTAGATGCGGCTGGCCGCAATGTGGGTGAAGAGCAGGTTTTCGCCGTCCCAAACGGGACCTTCAGTAACGCTGCCGTAGGGTTTATTCAGTAGTTCAAAACGCCAACTCATGGGCTGGTTCCTCCGTGATTCGTGGGTGAAATAGGGCTGAATTTAAGACTGGTTAGCCTAGGCGCAGATTGTAGCAGACGGTGCACCCAGGCACAAACGGCACTAATTAAACTCAGCGTGGGTGCTATACTTTTTAAGTCCAACTTCTATTCGTCGTACTTAGTCGAACTCAGTCGGACTTAATCGTACTTAACGGAGCCTGATTCCCTTGGCGCGTGTTGGTAGAGAGGTAATTGAAGCGGTGCTTTTGGCTGTGGTGGTGTTCATGCTGCTGCAGACCACGGTCCGCAACTTCAAGGTGGACGGTTCCAGCATGGACCCCACCCTAGAGAACGGCCAGTATCTGCTGGTAAACCGCCTGGTTTACCTGCGTATTGAGATGGACCGGTTCTCTAGTATCGTCCCATTTTGGCAGGCAGAAGAGGATTCGGTTCGCTACGCCATTCACCCACCGGAGCGGGGCGAGGTAATCGTCTTTGAGTTCCCGGATAGCATCCCGTCCAACCCCAAAAGAGATTTCGTGAAGCGGGTCATTGGTTTACCGGGTGAGACCATTGAAGTGAAAGACGGCGTTCCATTTGTGGACGGCGTTGTCTTGGAAGAGCCCTATCTGACGACCAAAGACCATTCCAACGGCAGAAAGGTAGAGCTTGGAGCGGGCGAATATTATGTGATTGGGGACAACCGTGCTCACAGCAACGATTCGCGTAGCTGGGGGGCGGTGCCGGAGGAGAACCTACGCGGCAAGGTGTGGATGATCTACTGGCCAGCGCCGGGAATCCATATCCTGAACGTTCTGGATCGGATTCCCGGCTTTTGACGACTGGCCTTTTAATCCAACTATTGGGCGTTAGACCCTAGCTGGTTGGCGGCGCGACAAAGATGTCGTCGCCTTCAACCTGGACCTGGAATATCCGCAGCGACTCGTTGGCCGGTGGGTTCATTGGTACGCCGGTGATGGCGTCGAATGAACCGCCGTGGAGCGGGCACTCTACCTCTTTTCCGTTGAGGTCTCCATCAGATAGGCACGCATAGGCGTGTGAGCAGACGTCATCGATTGCGTGGAAATTCCCGTCAATGTTGCTCAGCAACACCTGGTCATCGTCCACCGTTACTGCCATCATCTCGCCGGGTTTAAGTTCACTTACCTGGGCAACTTTTACAAAGCCTGCGTCGGCCATGATCTAATTTCTCCTAATCAGTATTTATCTGGGCTGCGACTTTAGAAACCATTATAGGGGAGTAACCTGGCAAAGTTGAAGAGGAGCAGGCTAGAATTGATGCCCGTGCCTGTGGACAGCCTGGTAGCCCGTTCCCTATAATGACTGAGTTCTAGGGTTCCCGGTCGCGCGTCGTATCCGGGTCCTGTGGGTGGGATCTTCCTACCATGCTGGAGAGGTGCCGGAGCGGCCGAACGGGCACGACTGGAAATCGTGTAGGGGCGCAAGCTTCTCGCGGGTTCGAATCCCGCCCTCTCCGCCAGAAATTTTCCTTGGCCAGATTACTTCCTGCCACTGTTCTCTTCCTGACGTCCTCTTCCTCCATGACCAACGTTGGTCCCATCCGAAGAATGCAGTTCATGCCCGATGCCTGGCTGTTCCTGGTTATCTGTTGTTCATTTTCGGTCTTAGTTGGTTGCGGAACAGACTCGGGGAACGCATCCATTGAAATTTCCACTGAGACTTCCCCAACACCGACCTCGGAACTTACAAGCCTCTAAGAAACAAATATTCCTCTGACGGTTGTAACGTCGATTCCGATTTCTACGACCTCCCCCACCGAATCACCGACTCTTGTACCAGTTGAACAGTTAATGACTGGCGATGTGCTTGAAGCCGTGCCACGAAACCTTGTCGAGATCGAGATGCTCTTGGTTCGTGACGCTAACGGGAAAGTGTGGGAGTTCGCCACCGAAGGGCCGATCGGAATCGATGCAGCCCACCTGTTGGTGCACCGAGATATCGGCGCAGGAGTAGAGGTCATCTATCTGGAGAAAGATGGCCGCCTATCTTATCGGCGACGGTCGCGTGGGTTCAAATCCCAAGAATGGCTGGATTTTTTTGTGCCACACAATTTAGGGATGGCGTATATCACACTGGAGAATGGGTCAAAGGCGGGTATTGGTACCCGGCTCAAAAATTTGCAGTCCTCGGCGAGAACGTCTGGGCCAACGCCAGTTTCACAGTGAAGGTCAAAGACGGCGCGCGAGTGGTGACTGGTAATGGTCTGCCCGTTGGTCATCCCACGAGCAATTTCCCCATCGCCAGGAACGACCCGGCGTATCAAATCTATCCTAACCCCAACGCCATCAGTGAGCAGTCAGTCGAATTCTCTCTGCCGTTACGTCCCATCTTTGCCGCCATCCCCAGTTGCATTCCCATGGGCATGGTCGGCGTGGCAACCAATGGAGTGGCGTTTTCAATGGCTTGGACGCGGTGGGGAGAGACGCGGTGGCCCATGAGGTGCAGGACCGATGCTCCGGACACCCGGAGCGTGATGGCCAATACCACTACCACGGCCCGGGTAGTTGCGATACCGATGCCCAAACGCAGGCTCATTCGCTGGCTGGCTTTGCGCTGGACGGATTTAGTATCTTCGGTGTCTATGACGACCAGCGCATTGAGATGACCAACGCCGATTTAGATGAGTGTCATGGACATTACCACGAGATCGATTTGGAGGGAGCACTAACGGAGTCCTTCCACTATCATTTGACCAATGAATACCCATACACCCTCGGGTGTTTCATGGGGAGCGATGTTGTGCGGATGCGGTTGGCCCCGCCCGGCCAGCAGGGCCAGGCACTGGAGCCTCCACCCAGACGCTAAATACCCAGAGACTTGTACACTTCCGGGTTAGCGCACTCTTCGAGGCGTTCACCGTTTAGCCCGGAAATCAAATTCCTGGCCGCCAGCAGATGCATCTCACGGCGTGACTGGTTGGATGCGCTGCCGATGTGGGGCAGCACCACCACGTTGTCCAGACCAAGAATGGGGTGGTCCGACGGCACAGGTTCCGGGTCGAAGACGTCTAAGCCCGCCCCGGAAATCCAGCCTTTGGTCAGAGCTTTATGCAGCGCATCGGTGTCCACCACGCCGCCACGGGCCAGGTTAACCAGAATCGCCGATTGCTTCATAGTCTTCAGCAGTTTTTCACCGATGAACTTGTTCGTCTCCGGGGTCAATGGCACGTGGACGGACAGAAAATCAGAGTGGGTGAAGATACGTTTTAGAGACACGTACTTAAAACCGTACTTCTTCTCCAGTTCCGGCTTCCGGGTCCGGGAATGGTAGATGACCTTCATGTCAAAGCCCAATCCCCTTTTGGCGGTCTCCAGGCCGATCCCACCCATACCCAAGATGCCAAGGGTGCTGCCATTCACCTCTGAACCGAGCCAGAACATGGGGTGGTGGGATATCTTCCAGTTACCTTCCCTTACCCATTTATCGCTTTCCACCACGCGCCGTGCGACCGCCAGCAGCAAAGCAAATGCCAGGTCAGCGGTGGACTTAGCCAGCACACCAGGGGTGTAGCCCACCATGATCTCCCGCTTGGTGGCTTCCACCAAATCCACGTTGTCCAGACCCACAGCCACCTGACTCAGGACTCTGAGCTTGGGAGCGGCTGCCAAAAGAGATTCATCGATCCGGTCCATCACGTTGATGATGGCGCCGTCCACCTCTGAGAGCGCTGCTTTCAGTTCCTCTGCAGAAGGCGGTTCATCTTCGGGCCAAAGCTCTAATTCGGCATGTTTTTCAATTAGGTCTAAGGCGTCTGGGAATATCTGCCGAGTGACGTAAACGCGGGGTTTGACCATCGTCGGAATTTGTCCTTATTCACTACTGATCGTTCGCTCCTCAATTGTAGCAAACGGGCCACCGATGTTGATGTCTATCCGAGGGGAATCCTTGGTGCTATACTGGGCTGTCTCCCGTGCCTGGGCACGAATAGCCAAACAATAACGCGAGGAGCTTTAGGAGAAAATCATGGCCCTGTTTCTATCTGACCAGGAAGTTGCCCAATTACTGCCCATGGATGAGTGCATCGACGTGCTGGAAGAGGCCTTTGCCCACGCCGGAGCCGGAAAGGTGGACAATCGTCCCAGAAACCGCATCCGCATGCCCGGTGGGTTCTTCCATTTCATGGTCGCTTCCAACGAGGGCCACGGTGTTTTTGGATATAAGGCCTACCCGTCTTTTGCGGGTGGCGCCAAGATGATTGTGATGCTCTACGACTATGAGACCGGTGCGCTGCTCTCCTGCATGGAAGGGGGACAGCTGGGTCAGATTCGCACGGGCGCCGCCAGCGGGTTGGCCACCAAGTACATGGCCAAAAAAGACGCTGCTACCGTTGCCGTGATTGGCTCCGGTTTCCAAGCACGGACTCAGCTGGAGGCGGTCTGCGCCGTACGTGATATCAAGGGAGTCAAGGTTTTCAGCCGGAAGGAAGAGCACCGGGCGGCATTTGCCGAGCGGAGTAGCGAGAGCTTGAAGGTGGATGTAAAGGCCGTGGAGAGCGCCCAGAAATGCGTGGAAGGGGCCGACGTGGTAATTGTCATTACCTCTGCCAGAGAGCCGGCGCTACTGGGAGAATGGCTGTCTCCTGGCGCCCACGTGAACGCCGCCGGTGGTAACCACTGGATGCGCCGCGAGGTTGATGAGGAGACTGTACTGCGCTCCGAGGTGATCGTGGTTGATGATCTGGACCAGGCCAAGATTGAGTGCGGTGACCTGATGTGGCTAGAGCCCAGGGGCAGCTTCCGCTGGGACATGGCCAAGGAACTGCAGGACGTGGTGGCCGGCAGGGTCAACGGGCGTCCGTCCGAAGAGTCGATAACACTGTTCGAGTCTATGGGTTTGGCCTTGGAAGACATCGCTGCCGCCCATCTGGTCTACAACAAGGCCAAAGCGCAGGGTATTGGCCAGGAACTGCCGTTCTAGTCGCCTGACTAGTTTTGGCTACTATTGTTCCTTGTTGCAAGATTGTTTGCCATACAAATAAAAAGGCGGCAGCTTAATTCGCTGCCGCCTTGGAGATAGAGTAACCCCGATCCCGATCCCGATCGCGGGGGAGGTTGCGCGGTTGATGGTACCTATGGACGGTGGCCGCAACCGGGGTTACTCCCAAATATTCTTACCGAAAGGTTTGGAACCTAGGGGTTTATCTTCGGGGTTTATCTTTTTAGAAGCTGAACGGCCCCATGCGTCGGATGGGCTCAATCTCTGCCAGTTTATGCTCGGATCGCTCTTTGGCGGTCGTTGCAGGACCGGCTAGCCAATCGTACGCGTGCACAACGCCATCTTCCATGTGATGCAGCACTTCGTTCAAGTACAAAAAGTTCGGATGCCCTGCCTTGTTCTTTTTTAGCTTTACCATTTCTGTTCCCTAGCCTTCGGACTTCGCGTCCGCTTAAGTATGTTGTATCGCAATAATCCTATCGCTACTTAATCTATATTCATGATATACCCACCACGTTATTGCGTCAACGTATAATGTGTGCCTGTCAACATTGTATTATATGATGATATGTATTCCTTCAACATAAGGTTTTCATTAACGAAAATATGTAACAATTGCTGTAAAAGAGATTTGTTATTACGTTAATCGTTATTTAATTCGTTTTAATATAAATAAAACGAGCAAAAGAGCTGGCACGTGGTTGAAACAGCGCACTACGTCGTCTTTTTTACGTTGAATGGGAACTAATGCCTGGAAAGGTAGTGCTTTTTATAGCCGTTTTGCTAAGTTATACCGAAGAGAGGATTGCCTGTAGCGGGGCGTAATTAGTCTTGGGGTACACGGGTTTGCGTCGCTTATAGGTCTAATTTGCCGGGGTTCATGACGTTGTTCGGGTCTAGGGCTTGTTTCATGGTACGGACCACTTCTTGACCCGCTCCCTTCTCTCTGGCCAGAAGATGGTTAAGTTTGACGCCCACGCCGTGGCAGTACTCCATGATCCCGCCCATATCCTGGGCCAATTGCAAGACCTGCTCCACGGCCTCGCCCAAGCGCTCCCTTGAGCCGGTCGTGACGCCTGATTCTGACACGATCAACATGGAGAATAGCTCTGGCCGAGACCAGATGGCGTATTCAATCACTCGCACCCCATGTTGTGCCAGGATTACGTCGGCTTGCTTCCGGTATTCCAAGACTTTGGAGATGGGCAGGCCCAAGTGCAGGTAATCAAACCCTCGGCGGCCGCGCCACCGACTCCAGCGGACGCTACGGGGTTTGCCCAGCGCCTCAACCTTGTAATTCTCCGCTGATTGGCGTCGGTCCTGCCAATAAGCGACGGTGGGGCCCGGTCCAAGCAGTCGGCCGCCTTGTTCCGTGCAAATTGCCAAGGCCCGCTGCTCATTAGCTTGAACACCCTCACGGAACCCTTCAAACAACAGGTGGAAGATGATGCCCTCATCCTCCTCTGTAAGGTCAACCAAAGTGGGACGCACTCCCAGCGCAAACATCTCTGTGGACGCGTTGAATCCCTGATCAAAGGTGTCGAACGCCACTCCAGCGAACACCTGAGCTTCCGGTTGGCGGAACACCCGAATCGTCGCCTTGGTGATTACTCCAAAGACGCCTTCCGAGCCGATGAACAGGTGCTTCAGGCTGGGGCCGGATGATTGAATTGGAACGGCGCGAGTGTTCATCACCCTACCATCTGGAAGCACAACTTCTAGAGCGACTACCTGGTCACCCATGGGACCGTAGGCGCCAGCGCGGTAGCCAACGCCATTGGTGGATATGGCCCCGGCAACAGTGGCGATTGGCACGCTGTAGGGATCGTGACCTGGCATCAGGCCCTGAAGTTCCAAGGCATTTTCCAGGTCTTCCAGTACTACGCCGGCTTCGACTTCCGCGGTCATGTCTGTGGGGTTGATTGAAAGGATCCGGATCATGCGCTGTAAGTCCAGCACGATACCGCCCAATGCCGGCACGACACCGCCCATGACGCCAGTACCGCCTCCGTAAGGTATGACGGGGGTGCGGGACTCGTTGGCCAGCTTTAATACGGCGCAGACTTCTTCGGTGGACGCGGGGCGTGCCACAACGTCGGCCAGGCGCTCAAAGGCTTTTTCGGCACCGAAGGCACGGGCGGGCGATAGGGCATCACCGGAGTAGCGATCCAAATTATAGGGGTCGGTGAGGACGTTTTCCTGCCCGAGGATTTGGACCAACGATGTTATGAGGGAACTGGGCACGGCAGCATTGGGCATCAGCACTGGCTCCGCTTGCTTTTGGGGTCTATTGGCCGTTCCGCAATTGAGCGGTTGGCCCGCTTAACTAAGAAATGGGGTGATAAGACCAAATGCTGCCTGCAGCCGAGTCTTCGACTGAGACACCCTGGCTGTCCAACCAGCCTCGTATTTCGTCGGCCAAGGCGTATTGTTTGTAATTGCGGCACTCAGCCCTGAGCGTTATCAGCAGGTCAATGTTCTTAGCCTCAACAGTTTCTACGCTGGTAGCACCGGCTTTGGAGAGCAGGCTAATCAGCTCTTTGTGTTCCGTTTCCGCGACCTGCTCTTGGATGCCGGTGATCAAGGCGTTATACGATTCTGCGTCCACCGCCAATGCGGCTTCGCGTTCTTCAAAGGTGAGCCCCAATAGAGACCCCAGGTCCCGTAGGCAATCTTGGGCTACTGATATGGAATGGCCTTCATCCCGTTGGCGGTTCATTTCTCTGGACAGGTCAAACATGGCGGCCAAGGCTTTGGGTGTGTTCAAGTCATCGTCCATGCCCGACATGAACTGCTCTCGGAACGGGGCCGGGTCCATGGCCTCGCCTTCCGATGTGGCGTCTTCTCTCAGAACGTGGCGCAACCGGTCGGCGCTGCGTTCCATGGCATCGCAGCCCTCATCTGAGTAGCTTAAGGGGCTGCGGTAGTGGGAGCTCAGGAAATAGAGCCGGATGGCGTCTGGGCTGTAATTTTCGAGCGCTTCTTCAACTGACACCAGGTTCCCCAGGGATTTGCTCATCTTGTCTGCGCCAAGTTGGAGCAGGCCGTTGTGTACCCAGTACCTGGAGAATGGCGTTTGGCCGGTGGAAGCCTCGCTCTGGGCGATCTCATTCTCGTGGTGTGGGAAGATCAAGTCTTGGCCACCGCCGTGAATGTCCAGAGTTGCGCCCAAGTAGGTCATGGCCATGGCGGTGCACTCTATGTGCCAGCCAGGCCGCCCGGGCCCCCAGGGGCTTTCCCAAGATGGCTCACTCACGCGGGCGCCCTTCCACAGCACAAAGTCCATGGGGTGTTCTTTGCTCTCGTCCACTTCTATTCTGGCGCCGGCCTGCATGCCGTCCAGGGTCCGGTGGCTCAGTTTGCCGTAATCGTCTTTCTTGGTGACGCGGAAGAATACGTCGCCCCCGCCGGGGTAGGCTGAGCCGTTATCAATCAAGGTCTGGATGGTTTCAATGATCGGGCCGATCTCTTGAGTAGCCCGTGGGTAGACATGGGCCCTCTGGATGTTGAGGGCGTCCATGGTCCGGTAGAAGTCTTCTATGAACTCTTCGGCTAACTCATCCGGCTCGATGCCCCGTTCCTTGGCACGGTTGATGATTTTGTCATCCACATCCGTGAAGTTCTGTACGTGGCGCACGTCAAACCCAATGAACTCCAGATACCTTCTGAGCGTGTCGAAGGCGACGTAGCTGAGGGCATGGCCAACGTGGGTTGAGGAATAGGGAGTCACGCCGCAGACGTACATCTTGACGGTCTTGCCATCGGCAGGCGCGAAATCTTGGACATCGTGCGTAAGGGTGTTATATAGCTTCATGAATCATTTGGAGCCATGCGTCACCGTCCGTTAAATTAGACAGAACTTTTGGAATCTACGGAAACTAGTGAGACCACAGCAATGGCGGCAATCCCTTCTTCCCGTCCCACAAACCCCAGATAGTCGGTGGTGGTGACTTTGACACTGACACGCCCAGGGTTAACCGCCAGGCTCGCTGCCATGTTGTTCCGCATGTCTGTGTTGAAGGGGCTGAGCATGGGATTTTGTGCCAGGATTGTAGCATCTACGTTTGAGAGCCGCCAACCAGCCTCGGTGATCAGAACCCCCACTCGCTCCAGCAGAATCAAGCTGGATATGTCCTTGTATTGGTCGTCGCTGGACGGGAAATGTACCCCTTTGTCGCCCAGGTTGGCGGCACCCAGCAGCGCGTCCATCACTGCATGCACCAATACATCGCCGTCGCTGTGGCCGGATAGCCCGCGGTTATGGGGAATTTCCACTCCACCAAGCACCAACCGCCGCCCGTCAGACAGAGGGTGGGAGTCGAAGCCGATTCCAGAGCGGTACTCCGGGTAATTGGTTAGAGAAATAGACATATCGACAAAAGTTTACGTCAGGGGAAGCGGGAGAGTAAATCCCCCTGGGATTACGAAGGGAGCTTAGTTGGAGGCGCTTAATTGGGAGAGGCTGGGGTGTACGCGGCCTTTAAGAAGGCTTCAGCGATGATTAGGTCATCGGCGGTGGTGACTTTGATGTTCTCGTAGGCTCCCAGGAACATCTTTACGGGATGCCCCAGGCTCTCAAGCATTGCGGCATCGTCGGTAACATCTTGGTTACAGGACTTGTGTGCTTCCATCAAGGTTCGGTAGCGAAAGACCTGCGGGGTTTGGGCGGCCCAGAGCAGGGAACGGTCCGGAGTTTCACTGATCATCTGGTTTGAAGAGATTAGTTTGATGGTGTCCTTCACGGGTACTCCGGCTACTGCTGATCCGCAGTCGGCCGCCGCTTCAAGCCCCCTTTGCAGCATGGCGTCGTCAAAGCAGGGGCGGGCACCGTCGTGGACGATCACCCATTCACAGGCATATAACAGGTCCAGTCCGAAACGAACTGAGTCCTGGCGTCGGCGGCCACCGGCACAGACGTTGGTCACCTTGCTGTAGCCGCCCTCTTGGACCAGCTTACGACCCTGTTCCAGGGAATCTTTAGCCAGCACCAGAACCACTTGGTCGATGCGCGAAGATAACTGGAAGCGGTGTAGGGTGTGGGCAATCAAGGGAATACCCAAGATGGGGGCGAAGGTTTTATCTATGCCCCCCATGCGGGTGCTGCGCCCGGCAGCAACTATAACTGCGCCAACTTTGCTAACGGAACTCAATTTAGAGAACTCCGGTGTTTATTCGCCTTTGGGTTGGGCGAAGATAATCCGCCCTGCTGTTGTTTGCAGCACCCTGGTTACGTATACGTCATGGAAGGCGTTCAGGTAGCGTCGGCCACCCTCAACCACCACCATGGTGCCATCGTCCAGGTAAGCCACGCCCTGGCCCACTTCCTTGCCCTCTTGGACAATGTTCACCCGTAGCTCTTCACCGGGGAGAACGATGGACTTGAGGGCGTTGGCCAGTTCGTTTACGTTCAAGACTTGCACGCCTTGGAGCTCAGCCACCCTATTTAGGTTGTAATCAGTGGTCAGGATGGACGATTTCATCTCCCGGGCCAATTGGACCAGGACCGCGTCCACCTCGTTGCCGTTCTCCACTCCAACGTCTAGGACTTGGAGGGGCACCGCATCGTCTTTGCGCAGCTTGCCCAAGACTTCCAGACCACGGCGGCCACGGTTGCGCCGAAGTGGGTCGCTGGAGTCTGCAATGTGCCGCAACTCGTCCAGGACGAAGCGTGGAACCACCAGGGAGCCTTCAAGGAAACCAGTGATGCTGAGATCGGCGATCCGGCCATCAATGATCGCACTGGTATCCACCAGAATGTTGCCGTTCCGTGAGGCTTTTTGGGTTTTAACCTTGTCAGCCTTGCCGGTCCAGCCGTTTCCGTTAGAGGTTGTTCCATTGGAACTCATGGTGGGGCCGTTGGCCGAGCCACCAGATGTTAATGCTGCATCCAGGCCAGGGAAAATGGCAAGCATGTCGCGCTCTCGTTGTACGCCCAGTCCAAGACCAAATAGGCCTAGTACCACGCTCACAATGATTGGTACGCCCCAACTGGGCCAACCAGACAGCGTATACAGTGGAATTGAGACGAGCGAGGCTACGACCAGGCCTACAAGTAGACCCACGGTGCCTGAGATAAGTGCCGAGCCGGGTAGGGAGTCGATGTAATTAGCGCTCATGCGCCAGGGCTTGAGGATCAGGTAGGGGACTAAAACTCCCCCGATAATGACGCCAGCTAGGGTCAATGCGAGACCCCAAGGAATGAATACTTCTTTGTCTATTGATAATTCGGATATATAAAGTCCAAGTCGCCAGCCAATCACCCCAAGTCCTCCAGCGCTCAAAGCTCTGAGCGTCCAAAGGGCTAACATTTGGAGGTTACCTCCTTACCACTGTTGTCCCGGCCGTGGGCCAGCCAGTCCAGCCAACGCTGGTTGTTTTTCACTTTTTAAGATTTCTGGGTTAAGACGTTCGCTGATTCAGAGCCCGAGGGATATTGATGAGAAGTTGAATAATTTTTAGATAAAAATTTAAAAAGGCGGTCTGATAACCGCCCTCCATTTTTTGTCCTGGCATCTCTGCCACGGACACATCCCAAAAGCTCCTATGAATTATTAGTGATTGTGTGCTGCGAGATGCCCTGTCCCGCAATTGGTATTGTCTGCTGTTTTACCGTCGTTTTTTCCGGTCCAGAGCGCCTTTTATAAGAGACTCCAGACAGTGATTTAGCCTTGATTACGAGTTACGTATTACTTTACTTAACTATATTGAGAATAGCACATGTACCCATGTTGAGGAAGGTAATTTCCGGGCGTCGGCCCATAAGGACCGAACTGCTGATTCTAAAGCGATAATTAGCCTGTCCATCTGTATCTATTTGGCAGGCCCGTCGTATACTTCTATCCGTTGGGCGTGATTCAGATACGCTCAGGCATGGTCTTATCGAAGCAGGGAGTTTTTTATGCCTAGCGAAAGCAAGCCGAAGGTGTATCTGGTTGGAACCGGCGGGACTATTTCATCCGTTGGTCACACACGCATGGACTATACCAATTACAGTTATCTGGGCAAGCATTTGGCCATTGAAGAAATGTTGGCCCGAGTGCCAGAGGTCCAGGAGTTTGCTGACGTGCATGCGGAACAGTTCTTGAATCTTGGCAGCCCCGACGTTACACCAGACCATTGGTTGGAGCTGGCCAAGCGAATAAATCAAATCTTCAAGGATGACTCTGATGCTGCCGGAGTTGTTGTCACCCACGGTACGGCAACGCTGGAAGAGACGGCTTACTTCTTGAACCTGACGGTCAAGAGCAACAAGCCTGTGGTCGTTACCGGCGCGATGCGGCCGCCTTCGTCCCTAGGCACCGATGCTGACGTTAATCTGATTGATGCCATCAAGGTTGCTGCGGCACCGCAGTCGGCAGACCGGGGTGTGCTGACTATCTTGAACAACCAAATTCAGGCGGCGCGCGACGTGACCAAAACCAATAGCTTCAGGCTGGAGACTTTTCAGACTTCAGATTTTGGATTTTTGGGTTACGCGGATTCAGACGAGGAAGTGGTTTTCTATCGCCGTCCGGACCGGGCCCATACCATCAATGCAGAATTCGACATCTCGAATGTGGAGCACATGCCGAGAGTGGATATACCCTTCGCCTACGCAGGCGCAGACGGTGTGGTAATCAAGGCATTGGCCGAAGCCGGTGTGGACGGTCTGGTGGCTGCCGGACTGGGCAGCGGCGGCTCTCCGCCCCCTTACATGGCGGCCTTGAAGGAAGTGTCAGACGCAGGAATTCCCGTCGTGATTGCCACTCATACGGGGAGTGGCCGAGTGATGCAGACCAAGCGCTTCACCGAATCCGGTTACATAGTGGCAGACAACCTAGCGCCCAAAAAGGCCCGCATCTTGCTGATGCTCGCTCTAACCGTCACTTCAGACAAGTCAGAGATACAACGGATGATGCTGACGTATTAGCGATCGGCATTGGTTGCTGGCGCAAATAACTCTACCTGCCGTTCGTCCTGAGCCAATAGGTAGTTTAAATTAATCATCTGACCTTTCGTTCTGAAAACGGTTATGCAAAGACCTATTATCAGTTCACGTTGACGAAATTATTGGAAACGCATTGATATTCGGTGACGTCGTCGACATTGCTTATTCAAGAAATGACTCCACCTTGGATGGAGTCATCCCGCAGCGTAATTGAGGTTCGGCAAGCTCGCCATGAGCGGGTTTGGAATTAATTGGCAGCTCAGGTTGAGTCGAGGTTGGTTCAAATAATGCAAAGAGGGCATCCCGATTAATCGGGATGCCCTCTTTTACTGCTATTCGAGTGGGTTAAAGGCGCTAGTTACGCCCCAATTACCTAGACGCGGTCAGGTGCGCCTACCACGGAGTCATATTCATGCTCTTCTGAGATTACGTTCTTGTCCTTGAACTCCTGAATCTCATCCGCAGAGTAGCCCAAGATTTCGGAAAGCACCTCATCGTTGTGCTCCCCGACCTTGGGTGTGACGCCGATGTTCACTGGGGTCCGTGAGAAGTGCCAGTAGTCTCCGGAGACGGCGATGGTACCGGCCAAAAAGTCGTCTACTTCCACCATTGCGCGGCGCTCCCACGGATGTGGGTCGGCCTCGGCCATGGGGATGTCGTTAACCGGTGCGGCTACAACGTCGTGCTTTGTGAAATGGTCAATAGCCTGTTCCATGGTCATGGTGGCCAAGAGGGTGTTCAGCGCGGCGTTGACGATGGCTGCGTTCTTGGCGCGTTCCGGCCGGGTGTTGAACCGAGGGTCTTCTAGCCATTCAGGTTTGTCCAGAGCGTTACAGACACGGTACCAGTGGTGCTGGTCACCGGCCGACAACAGAACCCATCCCTCTTTGCAGGGATAGATGCCGGATGGCGGGGCGGAGGAGTTGGAATCGCCACGGGTGGGCCTGATGCCAGAGCCGTGGTAGGCGGTGATCGGAATCTCGGTCATGGAATAGCCGGTGTCAGCCAAACATACGTCAATGGACTGGCCTTCGCCGGAGACTTCACGCTCGTGCAGAGCGGCCAGGCAGCCGATGGCAGCGTGAAGGGAGGTGATGCGGTCAATAATTGGAACGCCGGTCCGAATGGGGGGCATACCCTCATCGCCGGTGAGCATGGTGATTCCGGACATGGTCTGGCCAATGGGGTCATAACCGATCTGGTCACTGTAAGGGCCAAACTGACCGTAAGCAGACACGTTCACCATGATGATTCTGGGGTTGAGCTTCTTGAGTTCTTCGTAGCTGAAGCCCATCTTTTCAATGGTACCAGGTCGGAAGTTTTGGACCAGCACATCAGAAACCTTAATCAGCTTTCGTAGGGCTTCTTTGCCTTCCTCTTTGCGGAGGTCCATGGCCAGAGATTTCTTGCCGGAGTTGTACTGGACCCAATAAGAAGACTGTTTCTTGACCCAGGGTCCATGATAACGGGTCTCCTCGCCGCCCAGACGCTCAACTTTGATAACCTCAGCGCCCATTCGGGACAAAACTTGAGCGCAACGCGGACCGGCTTGGTGTCGGCCAAGGTCGATTACGCGGACATTTTCTAATGGATGATTAAGTGCGGGCATGGACGGAAGACCCCCTAAATAGCAGTGGATAGGATTGGGGGCAATTGTAAGACGACGCCTATGAAAGAGCAAGGTGAGGTGCGGAGTGAAGAAAAGAAGGCAGGGAGGCCCAGTGGTGGATGTGTGTTTGTGGGCAAACGATGAGGGAGCCTGGTGATGCCGTGTTGGGAGGTGCACTGGAAGACAGGGTTAGAGGAATCCAGGTTTCCCCCATCGTTTAAGTGGCAGCGAGCCCATAACGTATGGCTGCAAGGTTGATGGTTGCTTAGCGCTAGGCTGCAACCGGTGTGAGTTCTCGGTCAGTTCTTCGTGTTGGTAGAACGCGATCACGGAGCACTGAGCTTTGAACTTTCAAATTGTATCCTTTGTCGAGTGTCAGGTAATGACCGCACTGGAAGCGGCTGATGTAGTTCCCGTAAATGTCAGTATTGTCATTCAGGTCGCCATTACACAGGGGGCAGCTTTTTGTCCAGAACATCGTTTTACCTCCTCGGTCATTTGGTCGTTGTTTGATTCAATCAACGCAGACACAGCTTCAAGGGCTTAGTCTTGATTCGGTTTGAATTACCAAATGTTGCTTAATCCATATCGTTACCCTTGTGTTGAAACCACAATAAGCGAGGCGCGGTTACCTTTGCGTGACATTTAGATTGCAGTTGTGTGTTTGTTACGTATGAGTTAAGGCCTAATGGCCATGGCCTCCAGATAGAGTTCCAATCCGCCTGACGACCAAATCAGTAGATTCACCACTATAATTTCGTCCAAATGACTACACGCCAGAGTGCGGTTCAGATGGAGAATTGCGTCAGCCGCCATGACATTGCGAGACACGGACATGATGGCTATGCGTCGGCATTTGGTGGGCCTATCACGTGCTTCACCTCTTGATATTCGATTTTACGGACCGGCAATAATCCTGCGACTGTCTGCGAAATCATTTGAAATCACTCATGGGGGCAACCCTAGGGTTTTGCTCCGTGGAAGACGGGCTATAAGGCCTCGTCTCCCTGTTCGCCGGTCCTGACCTTGATGGCGTTGGTCACCGGATAGATAAATATCTTGCCGTCGCCAATGTTGCCAGTGCGGGTATGTTCAATGATTGTGTCGACGGCTTTTTGGGGGGCGTCGTCATGGACTACCAGCTCAAGTTTCACCTTGGACAGCATGTCTATCTCATATCGACCAATGCCGCGTGAGCCACCGGCGATAACTCCGCGCTGGGCGCCACGGCCGGTAACGTTGATCACGTTTATCCGACCAGGCCAACCGCGACTAAGTCCTCTTTGACGTCGTTCAGTTTCTCGGGTCGGCTGATTGCTTCTACTTTATTCATGGAGTCCTCCCCATCTTTGCAGAATGTCTGTGCCCGCATCCCTTTGGGTTTCTTGAAGGTCGGAGGGCCGACCGGTATGCCGTCCCTAAAGGGTCGCATTAACCTAATAAGCTTGACGATTTAGTTAATGAATCTCAAGGCCCGACGTAGCATTTTGTTCGGGTTCATTGGAGCATTGTAGGGCGCTGAATGGCGAACCTGGGTTGGTATTGTTACGTGTCGTTAGATTTATCATCGCCTGAATCTTGTTGGACTGCCAATTTAATCCAGTCGGCCAGGTCACTGGTGCCCACATCCTTCAGTAGATAACCGTCCACTCCTGCCTGATAGGCCAGGCGGCGTTCGTCCGGGTCTAGGTAAGACGTGAGCACGGCCACCGTGGTTTAATCGTCTGCCGCCAGTGCCCGCCGGCAAATGTCTATGCGTCTGACCGTTTCATCTTGGTCTCGATCAGCACAACATCCGAACTTAGACCGGCAATCTCACGAATTGCGCTCTCTCCGTCGCTAGTTGAACTCACCACGTCCAGGCCGGGCATGGATGCCAGGCGTCGGGCCAGGATTTCTCTGGTGGGACGGTGTTCGTCAATTAGAAATATTGGTATAGTCATAATAGCTTTGCGTGGTGAAAATGAAGTGAATTGCCAAGGGATGCATGGCGACCGAATGATGCAACGCAGAGAGTGCCGGAGGTAACGCTTCTAGTAGGCTGATTGGGCATAAAAAGAGGGCCGGTTGGTTTACCAACCAGCCCTTAGCTAATACAGTCTCAATCTGTGTCTGGAATACCTGGTTTTAGTTTAGGAGTCGTACTCCCGACGACCACGGCGTTCAGCTAGGAACGCTGCTGCCTGGGATCGGCGAGAGACTTCTAATTTGCCCAGGATGTTACTTACGTAGTTTTTGACGGTCTTGTCACTGAGGTTGATTTGGCCTGCGATCTCACGGTTGGTTTGGCCGTCTGCGATCAGCTCCAGGATCTTTTTCTCCGGGTCGGTTAGCTGGGCGAGAACGTCTTCTTCTTTACCCCGTCGCACCCGTTCCAGCACGCTGGCGGTGACACTTGGGTCCAGCAGAGACTGGCCGGAACCAACACGGCGGATGGCATCTACTATCTCTTGGGAGCGAATTTCCTTGAGAAGATAACCAGACGCTCCGGCCATGATGGAGCCCATCACTGCTTCTTCGTCGCTGTATGAGGTGAGCATTAGGACTTTGACGTCGGAGTTTTCGTCGCGGATCTCACGGCAGGCTTCAATCCCGGTGCCGTCCGGCAAGCGAATGTCCATCACTACCACGTCTGGTACCGTCTCGCGGGCCTTTTCCACTGCCTCGGCCACTGTTCCGGCTTCAGCCACAACGGTGAGGTCTTTTTGACGGGAGACCAGCATGGCCAGTCCCTTGCGGACAATGTCGTGGTCGTCGACGATCAAAATCTTGAGTTTCTCATTGGCTGCCATCTAGTTCACCTCAGTGCGCCGTTAGCCTGTGACTTGCGTTCGAAAAATGTATCATCCCCTGACTAGACCCTGCCCACCTGTATAGGTTACACCAGTGGTGGTCTGGTTGAGGGGACAGGCACCGGGACTTTGATGCCCAATTTAGTTCCGGCGCCGGGAGCGCTATAAATATAGAGGACGCCACTTAGTCGCTCGGCGCGGTCTTTTATGTTTGGCAGGCCATAACCTCGGTCCAACTCGGCGGTTTCCAAGTCAAAGCCGTCGCGATCATCAGTGACGGTCAAACAGATATCGCCGTCGCGCACGCCTAGGGCCACCGACACATTACGGGCGTGGTAGTCTTTCTCAATATTGGAGAAAGACTCTTGAAGGATATGCCAGATATTGACGAAATAGCGTTCTGGCACCAGGGAGGGGTCCAATTCTAGGTCTACCGTTACGGAGATGGCAGCGCGGTCTTCCAAGTAACCGACCAGAGAAGCCAGAGCTTCTTCGAGACGCCGGACCTGAAGCTGGGTGGGGCGCAGGTCCATGATGTAACGGCGGATGTCGCCAATGACCAGGTTCAAATCATGAACCACTTCCTCAATCCGTGGTCTCACGCCGTCTGGTTCCTGGTCGGCAAGGGCAGAGATGTCTTCCAAGGTTAGGCCTACTGCATACATGGACTGAATCACGCCGTCGTCCAGATCTCGACCGATACGATTTCTTTCGTCGGACACTGCCAACCGCTGTGACTGGTCTTGCTATTGGAAGAGCAGATTAATGTTTTCCAAGGCAACTGACAGTTGGTCGGCCAGGGTTTCCAGGGTCTTAACATCGCTCTCGTCAAAGATGTTCGACTCCATGCCATCCACATTGATCACGGCCACGGTCTTATCTTTGACGACCACCGGCACCGCGAGTTCAGCGGCGGTTTCAAACCATTCCACGGCATGATTGCGGGAGTCTTCATGAACGTCGTTGCATAGAGCGGTCTGTCGGGTGCAGGCCACCCAATTCCACTGACCGTGGATTTTATCCGAGCCCAGAGTTACAAAGGCACCACAACCACCGGTGAGGTGGTTATTTCCATAGGGGATGTGGTGGATGTCCGAGGTCGGGACGTAATCGTGGTGGAAGATATTGTCGACACTGGGACCACGGTGGTTTGCCTGTTGGATTATCTGGCCAAAGATAATCCGGCATCTTTGAAACTCTGCACCCTGCTGGACAAGCCCTCTCGCCGCGAGACCGAAGTGAAAATAGATTACCTGGGGTTAACGGTGCCAAATAGATTTGTGGTTGGTTATGGCACTGACTTAGACGAGACAGGCCGCAACTTTTCCGGCAGCTATTCTCTGGATAAAAACGCGGCCAAAAATGACAAACAAGATGTGTAGGTTTGGCCGGGCTCTTTTCTCAGATCACAACCGATGACGTTTGGGAGCGGGGCACGGCGTTCGGCTCGCCTGAACGGGTTGTAACCCAGATGAAGCGCTTCATACACCAGGTGCGTATTGGCGGGTTGGAACACAAAAAGGTGA